>Ga0255767_1000025_pt1 | contig 141912 bp, 135 predicted proteins | sample 071ome_24_FD_179967 | JGI IMG/M metagenome (GOLD analysis project Ga0255767, IMG submission 179967) | Coastal salt marsh microbial communities from the Groves Creek Marsh, Skidaway Island, Georgia - 071402CT metaG (version 2) | ecosystem: Environmental > Aquatic > Marine > Intertidal zone >...
CCGACAAGACCGACCTGCCCTACGTTCTCGTGGTCGAGGACGTCGATGAGGCCGGCCGCCTGCACGACGAGGGGCGACGGGTCCTCGTGGGAGCCCTCGACGACCCCACCACCTACCAGAACGCCCGCGTTCACCAGGCCGCGCTCGTCGTCGCGACGCAGAACGACCAGATCAACACGAACATCGCGTTCACCGTTCGCGAGATCGCTCCGGAGACGCTGATCATCTCGAGCGCGAACACGCCTGCCGCCGTCGACATCCTGCAGATCGCCGGATCTGACCACGTGGTGCAGCTCGGGGATGTACTCGGAACCGCCATGGCGGCGCGAGCGCTCGGCCTCGGAGGTCAGAGCTACCAGATCGGGGACTTCGCCGGTCTGCGAATCGCCGAAGCAGGGGTGTCCGGTACCGACATCGTCAATCGTTCCCTGCAGGAAGCCCAGCTTCGGAAGCGGTTCGGGGTGGGAATCATCGGCGTGTGGGACCGGGGAGACTTCGCCGTCGCCACCGGGGAGACGGTCCTGTGCGACTCGTCGATCCTTCTCCTCGCGGGAACGGAAGAACAGTTGACCTCCTTCGACGAGGAGTTCGCCGTCGACTCGCCGACGGCCACCAAGGCCATCATCATCGGCGGTGGCCGCGTCGGTCGGGCCGCCGCCCGTGCGCTCTCCGACGACGGCGTCGACGTCACCATCATCGACCGTCTGCCCGAGCGCAAACGCTCTCACCCCAGGTATGTCATCGGCGACGCCGCGAACCGCGCGATCCTCGATGAGGCCGGTATCGCCGACGCCGGCGCGATTCTGATTACCACGCACGATGACAGCGTGAACGTGTACCTCACGAGGTACTGCCGAGGTCTGCGACCCGATGCCCGCATCGTCTCCCGATCGAACCTCGGCCGGAACGTGACCACCCTGTACCGCGCCGGCGCCGATGCGGTGCTGTCCTATGCCGGTACCGGTTCCTCGACGATCTGGAATCACTTCCGTGGTGACGAGACACTGCTGGTGGCGCAGGGACTGAACATTTTCCGGACGCCGGTGCCCGGCGAGTTGGCGGGATCCTCCCTGGCTGAATCGCACGTCTACCGGCGAACGAACTGCAACGTGGTGGCCATCGAGCAGAACGGGGTTCTGCGGGGCAACCCCGACGCCCAACAGCCGTTGCCGGCTGACGGGGAACTCCTCCTCGTCGGGACGGATGCCGCGGAGGAGAAATTCTCCCGGGTCTTCCCCCACGCACGGCGGCGGCCGATCCGCACACGTCTGCGTCGCTGAGTCCCTCCCCTCCGTGAACGATGTCGCTGAGCCGTGAGTCCTGATCCATCGATCTGGACACCGGACGCCCCGCCGACCGGTGATCCGCCCGTTGGCGCCGTGCGCCGAGCGGTGATGGTCCAGCACTGGACCGACATCGTGTTCTGTCACTGGCGCTATGACCCTGCCGATGTCCAGGCGCTCCTGCCGAGGGGGGTCGAGGTCGACACCTTCGACGGCTCGGCCTGGGTCGGGCTGATCCCGTTCCACATGGATGGGCTCGGTGTGCCCGGCTGGGCGCCGCTGCCCTATGTCGGATCGTTCCCCGAGGTCAACGTGCGCACCTACGTGCGCGCCGGCGATCGCCGGGGGGTGTGGTTCATGTCCCTCGACATCGACCGCTGGTTGCCCGCGCTGGTGGCCCGAGCCGGATATCGCATCCCCTACTGCGTCGGCGATGTGCGCCACGTCCGGATCGGCGACGCGGTGATGTCGACAGTCGATCGCTCCTGGCCTCGGGCGGATCGCGCCACGGCGTCGATGTCGGTCACCGTCGGCGACCCCGTGGCCGACGACGACCTCTCCCGATTCCTCACTGCGCGCTGGGGCCTCGTCGCGCGTCCCTTCCGCGGCCGACCCGTCTGGGCGCCGGTCGATCACACGCCATGGCCGCTGATGTCGGCTGAGGCGGGCCACATCGACGCCGGTGTCGTCATCGCGGCCGGCCTGCCCGCGCCGGTCGGGGAGCCGCACCTGCTCTACTCGCACGGTGTCCCGGTTCGCATCGGTACACCGCGGCTGCTGGGCACGACCTAGCCGCGGCTCACCAGACGCCGAGGGGACCCGCCAGGCCGAAGGCGGCGATCACGAGAGCTGTCGCTCGATCTCGGTGCCGGTCGTGAGGATGGCATCGGCGAGCTCGATGCCGGCCGGGTCGAGTGGCGATCGGTCGCGTCGCATGAGCACGAGTCGCCGGCGGAGCAACTCCGGTCCCTCGACGAGGCCGTGGGAATCCGCCCCGGGGGAGCGGGAGAGGGCGCTCCATCCCATGCCGAGGCGCACCATGGCCCGGAGGACCGTGGGTTGATGGCTGTCAGCGACGACGACGGGCTCGGTGCCGAGTGCCCGGAGTGCGACCATGGTGGAGGCGCGGGTGTGCGAGCCCTCGGGAAAGAGGACCCAGGGGCCCCACGACCGCGCCGGACCGAACTCGGTGCCCTCGGGGGCGATCACGTGAATGGGCTCGGAGAGCACATGGGCGACCTCGATCCCCGGTGGATGCTCGACTGGTTCCACGCACACGATCAGGTCGAGTGCTCCTCGTCTCAGGTCAGCGATGAGTTCAGCCGACGGCGCGACGGTGATGCTGAGCCGGACCTCGGGGTGGGCGGCGCGGAACCCGGTCACGACGGTGTCGAAGTGCTCCACCGCGGCCACGTCGATGAGTCCGAGCCGGATGGCGCCGAGGGATGAGCCCCGCATCCGGTCGGCCCAGGCGGCGAGGTCGCCGGTGAGCGCCACGACCTGCCGAGCGTGGTCGAGCACCGGTTCGGCTGATGAGCGGATCGGTCGGCGTCGGCCCTCGCGGTCGAAGATCGGCACACCGACGCGCCGTTCGAGCTCGGCGAGGCCCTGGGAGAGCGCCGAGGGTGTGACCCCGAGGGAGGCTGCGGCCTCGGCCCAGGTCGCGCTCCGGCTGACAGCGAGCAGGTACTCGAGTTGGCGGATGCCGAGGTCGGGGAGAGGGGAGCTCATCCCGCGGAGAATAGTTTAGAGATACTGAACTAACCACTTGATTGCACAGAGAATGTTTATGGTCCTCGGATGGCCTCCCACGCGACTGAGCGCCCCCTCGGCATCCTCCTCCCCGGACTCGGCGCCGTCGGCTCCACCCTCATCGCTGGCGTCCTCGCTGCCCGCAACGGACTCGGCGCTCCTATTGGCTCGCTCACTCAGATGGGCCGTGTCGACTCCGGGGTCGGAGCGCCCCGACCGATACGCGAGGTCGTCGACCTCGCTGCCCTCGACGACATCGTCTTCGGGGGATGGGACCCCATCACCCCGAACGCCCTCGAGGCTGCCCGCACCTCCGGTGTGCTCGGCGCTGATCATCTCGACGCGCTGTCCGGCGAACTCGAGGGCCTCGTCCCGATGGACGCCGTCTTCGATCAGCGATGGGTGTCGCGCCTCGACGGCGTACGGGTCAAGTCGACTGCCGGGCATTGGGCCAGCGCTGAGGCCCTGATCGAGGACATCGCGCGGTTCCGAGCCGAGCACGGGTGCGAGCGCGTCGTCATGGTGTGGTGCGGGTCGACCGAGGCCTACTCCGAGCCGTGCGAGATCCATCGGTCGGTCGCGGCCTTCGAACAGGCGCTCCGTGACGACGACCCGCGGATTGCCCCCAGCCAGATCTACGCCTACGCGGCGCTCCAGTCGGATGTGCCGGTCGCCAACGGCTCACCCAACCTCATGCTCGACCTTCCCTGCATGATCGAACTCGCTGAGGCCAGAGGGGTGCCGATCGCCGGTCGAGACTTCAAGACCGGGCAGACCCTCATGAAGACCATCCTCGCCCCGGGCCTTCGCGCGCGCATGCTCGGCATACGCGGTTGGTACTCGACGAACATCTTGGGTAACCGCGACGGTTACGTGCTCGACGACCCCGCCAACTTCCGGACCAAAGAGGTCTCCAAGTTGGGGGTGCTCGAATCGATCCTGGAACCCGAGGAGCATCCCGATCTCTACGGGGAACTCGACCACGTCGTGCGGATCAACTACTACCCGCCCCGTGGCGACGACAAGGAGGGGTGGGACAACATCGACATCTTCGGATGGCTCGGCTACCCGATGCAGATCAAGGTGGACTTCCTGTGCCGCGACTCGATCCTCGCCGCGCCGATCGCCCTCGACCTCGCCCTCTTCCTCGACCTCGCACATCGACATGGAGCCGCTGGCGTCCAGGACTGGCTCGGGTTCTACCTGAAGGCGCCCCAGACCTCGGACGGCGCTGAGCCCGACCACGACCTCTTCCACCAGCTCACGGCGCTCGAGGCGCAACTGCTCGAGTGGCGGGCCGGCTGAGCCGAGAGCACCCCGGCCCTGACCGACGGGTCTCAGCCGCCGAGATCGATCACGAGGTTCCCGACGAAGTCCTTCGCGGCGAACACCGCCTGCGCCTCGTGGATCTGCTCAAGGGGGAACACCCCGGCGACGACCGGCCGGAGACGGCCCGACTGGAGATGATCGATCACCCGGGCGAAGTTGTCGGGAGGGCAGACCGTCGCTCCCCGCATCGTGAGGTCCCCGTAGATCAGATGTCGCAGATCGAACTCCACGATCGGCCCGGCGATCGCGCCCGAGCTGACGTAGAACCCTTCCGGCCGGATGACCGGCAGGACCTCCCCGAAGAGCGATCCGCCGACGACGTCGATCGCCGCGTCGACGCTCAGACCGAGGTCGGCGATGCGCTCACCGGGGGAGTCACCCCTGCTGTCGATCACATGATCGGCCCCGAGGGATTGCAGCATCTCCGCCTTGGCCTCCGCGGCGACGGCGATGACGGTGGCACCCTGCGCCTTCGCCAACTGCACGGCGCAGGTGCCGACACCCCCGGAGGCCCCGGTGATCACCACCACGGAACCGTCACCCACCTCGGCGTCGCGGAGCAGATGCTCGGCTGTGGTCGCTGCGCACGGGAACGTTGCCAACTCGACGTCGGAGAGCGAGGACTCGATCACATGGGCATTGCGCTCAGGCACGACGCAGAACTCCGCGAACCCGCCGTCGATCTCGGAGCCGACGAATCCGGCGGCGGCATGGTCGGTGGGGTCGTCGGGGTCGAGGACCCACGGGTCGACGAGTACCCGAGCGCCGATCGGCGTCGAGGAGCCCTCCCCGAGGGCGACCACCCGACCGCAGATGTCGGCACCCTGGACACGCGGGAAGGCGAGCGAACCGCCCCAACCACCGGAATCGACCGCTGGCAGGCCCGGATCGTCGGTGGCGGATCGCACCTCGGGCGAGTACCAGCCGATTCGGGTGTTGATATCGGTGTTGTTGACCCCGCACGCGGCGACGCGGACTAGCATCTCGCCCGCTCCGGGGGACGGCACGGTGACATCGTCGCGAACCTCGATCATCTCCGGGCCGCCGTGACCGGTGAGCAGCGCGGCGCGCATCTTGTCGGGTGGGGTGCTCACAGCAGCGATGGCAGGGCCTTCTCCACACGGGCTCGGGCCGCGGCGTTGACGCGCTGACGCTCCAGGATCTGCGCGAGCGTTGCCGCACCCTGGGGGATCGGGTGGGTACCGAAGAACGAGGCGGCCTCATCGACGAGGGCCGCCTCGGTGAGGAACTTCACCGACTCGACCATCCGCACAATCGTGTTCGTCGGGAAACGCTCGTTGGCCTCCACCCAGTTCGCCGTCACGAACCGCCAGGCGACGGCGCCGTGCCGCCGGTTGGCCATACAGGCCCGGAGCAGGAACGGGGCGTTCTGGGTCTTGACCGACGGCGACATGGCGAGTTCGCAGGTCTCGGCGATGAGACCGGCGTCGTCGAACTCCGCGAGCGCGTAGAGGCAGCGCAACTGGTCCTGAGGTGTAGGACCGTTGCGGAACCCGTCGAGGAGGAGATCGAACTCGGCGCGACCCCCGCGGGCAGCGACCACCGTCGTCGCCGCGGCGAGCAGTTCGGGGTCGACCGCCGTCGGGTCGGTGAGCGAATCGGAGAAGACCGCGCGGCAGCGCTCGACGCTCGTCGGATCATCACCGGCCAGTGCCAGGAGCCGCAGCAGCAGACCCCGCAGGGAGGCGACGACATCGGCCTCGTTGGGCTGCGGGTCACCCAGTCGGTCGAGGCACGGAGCGACCAGGGTCGACACCCGGCGGGCGAGGCCGTCGAGGGAGTCCTCCGGAGTCATCCGTCGGAGTTGGGTGATGACCGAGGCGATCGCACGCCACACATGGAGGTCCGACTCGCCGGCGAACACGTCGAGGAGGTCGAGCAGGTCAGCCACCGACATCCGGTCGGCGAGCACCGCGTTCCAGGCGTCGTCGACGAGGTTGTATCGCTCGAGGGTGGCGAGCGAGCCCACACCCTCCGCCAGCAGACGATCGAGGAGCGCGCGGTCATACGACACCCGGAGGAAACCGTGCCCCCCGGCGTTGACGACCACCGAGCCCGACCCGGCCGGCAGGCGAAGCGGCTCGCCCTCCAGGAGCACCCGCTCGGCACTCGCGGAGGTGCGCACCGCCACCGGCACGGCCCAGACCGTTCCGTCACCCGAGTCGGAGAACGAGAACCGTCGCTGGCCGAGCACCACCTCGTCGCCGTCGAGCGTGGCCTCGACGAGTGGGTAGCCGGGCTGCCAGATCCATGAGTCCATGATGCGACGCACGGGCTCGCCGGAGGTCTCCTCGATCGCATCCCACAGGTCGGCGGTCTCGGTGCTCCCGTAGGCGTGACGCGTGAGATAGTGCGAGACGCCGGCGCGGAACCGGTCCTCGCCGAGGTGCTGCTCGAGCATGCGCACCAGCGCGCCACCCTTCTGATACGTGAGGACGTCGAACATGCCCTCGGCATCAGCCGGCGATCGGACCTCGAACTCCACGGGACGGGTGCTCGAGAGCGAGTCGGTCTCGAAGGCGACGCTGCGCTCCACACCGAAGGTCTCCCATCGGCCCCACTCGGGGCGGAAGGCGGCGCAGGCGGCCAACTCCATGAAGGTGGCGAAGGCCTCGTTGAGCCAGATGCCGTTCCACCAGCGCATCGTGACGAGGTCGCCGAACCACATGTGGGCGAGTTCGTGGGCGACGACATCGACCACCAGTTGCTTCTCGGATTGGGTGGAGCGCGCCGGGTCGACGAGGAGCAGGTTCTCTCGGAAGGTGATGCAGCCGAGGTTTTCCATCGCCCCGGCCGCGAAGTCGGGGAGGGCGACGAGGTCGATCTTGTCGCCGGGGTAGTCGATCCCGTAGTACTCGCGGAACCATCTGAGGGAGAACGCCGCGGTCTCCAACCCGAACTCAGTCAGATGCCCCTTGCCGGGGGTGTGCACCACTCGGACCGGGACCCCGTCGACATCGATCGCGTCGGTCGCCTCCAGTGGGCCGACGATGAACGCGACGAGGTAGGTGCTCATTCGCATGGTGTCGCCGAAGGTGACCTCCACGCGGCGGCCAGATGGGCTCTCGACCTCCCGGCGGGACGACTCCGGTGAGTTGGAGATCACGGTCAGGCCATCGGCCACCGTCATCGTGATCGAGAACACCGCTTTGAACTCGGGCTCGTCGAGACAGGGGAACGCGCGCCGACAGTCGGTGGACTGCATCTGGGTGGTGGCGATCACCTGCTCGACCCCGTCGTCGTCGATGAAGGTCGATCGGTAGAAGCCTCGGAGACGGTCGTTGATCGTGCCGTCGAAGGTGAGTTCGACCCGGTGGGGGCCGGCGTCGAGTGGCGAGCCGGTCGAAACCGTCACCCGTTCGAGGTCCTCGTCGACGGTGACCGAGGCCGGTTCCCCGTCGAGCGTGGCGGAGTGGATACTCAACTCGGCGGCGTTCAACACGATCCCGTCCATCGATGGGTCGGGGGTGGCCACGTCGACGTGGATCGTGACCGTCCCCGAGAACGTGGCCGCGCCGAGATCCGGTTCGAGGTGGACCTCGTAGCGGTTCGGCAGGGCATGGCGGGGGAGGCGATGCGGGTCGGTCACGCGGGCGACACTACCGGTGGGCGCCACCGGCTCGGGCTAGCGTCGAATGGGTGCGGAACGGGGATCGACGACCGTGCGTGGCCTGACACCGCGCCCTGACGGCACGGTCTTCGACGTCGTCGGGATCGGCAACGCCCTCGTCGACATCATCTCCCACGTCGAGGACCGGTTCATCGATGAGCACGGCCTGGTGAAGGGGGCAATGACCCTCGTCGACACCGACCGCGCTCTCGCCCTCCACCGGAGTCTCGGCACCTCGGTGGAGATGAGCGGGGGCTCCGCGGCCAACACGGTCTGCGGCGTGGCGAGCCTGGGTGGCCGCGCGGCCTACATCGGCAAGGTCAGCGACGACGATCTCGGTGGCGCCTTCGGTCACGACCTGCTCGCGGTGGGCGTTCGCTTCGCGCCCGGTGGGCCCGCCGACGGGGTGCCGACCGGCCGGTGCATCATCGCCGTCACCGACGACGCCGAACGCACCATGAACACCTATCTCGGAGCGTCGAGCCTGCTGACCCCGGCCGACGTCGACACCGATGTGGTCGCCGCGGCGAGGGTGCTGTACATGGAGGGCTACCTCTACGACCGCCCCGAGGCGAAGGAGGCGTTCCGCCACGCCGCTCGCGCCTCCCATGACGCCGGTCGACTCGTCTCGTTGACCCTGTCGGATTCATTCTGCGTGGACCGGCACCGCGACGATTTCCGCGCCCTCGTCACCGACGAGGTGGACCTGCTCTTCGGCAACGCCGACGAGCTCATCGCCCTCTACGAGACCGACTCCTTCGATGAGGCGGTGGCGGCGGTGCGCGCCGACTGCCGTCTGGCCGCGATCACGCTCGGGGCCAGGGGTTCGATCGTCGTCACCCATGACGATGTCTCCGAGGTGCCGGCCGTCGGTGTGCCCCACGTCGTCGACACGACCGGAGCCGGCGACCTGTTCGCCGCTGGGTTCCTGTTCGCCCACACGAGGGGCGACGACCTCGCCAGCTGCGCCCATATTGGGGCGATCGCGGCGGCCGAGGTGATCAGCCACGTCGGCCCACGCCCGCTCGTCGAACTGAGGACGCTCCTGCGGTGAGCGGTCCCTCACCCGCGATCCTCGACATGGCGCGGCGCTGGCTGGAGGCCGAGCCCGACGATGACATCCGGGCCGAGCTCTCCGAGCTGATCGATCGCGGTGACCCCTCCCTCGAGGAGCGGTTCTCTGGTCGGCTCCAGTTCGGTACCGCGGGGCTCCGCGCTGCCGTCGGCGCCGGTTCGATGCGCATGAACCGTCTCGTGGTTCGACAGGCCGCAGCCGGCCTCGCCCGTCACCTGCTCGCAACCGACCCGCGGGTGCGCGAGCAGGGGATTCTCGTCGCCGGCGACGCCCGCCGGAAGTCGGATCTCTTCGTCCTCGACACCGCGCGGGTGTTCGCCGCCCTCGGCGTACCGGTGAGGCTCTTCGATGAGGTGGTCCCGACCCCGGTCCTCGCCTGGTCGATCACCGGCCTCGACGCCTCGGCCGGGGTGATGGTGACCGCCTCCCACAACCCGCCGGCTGACAACGGCTACAAGGTGTACCTCGACTCCGGCGCCCAGATCGTCCCGCCCCATGACGAGGCGATCTCAGCGGCGATCGGCGCCGTCGACCCGTTCTCGGTCGAACTCGCCGCTGGGGACCACCCGCTGATCAGCCGACTCGGCCACGACCACGTCGAGGCCTATCTCGACTCGGTGCCCGCGGTGCGGCTCCGACCGGAGATCGAGCCGGTCCGCGCCGCCTACACCGCGATGCACGGGGTGGGCGGCGCGACCTTCGTCGAGGCCTTCGAACGCAGCGGGCTCGGACGCCCGGAGATCGTCGAGGAGCAGTTCGCACCGGACGCCGACTTCCCGACGGTGCCGTTCCCGAACCCCGAGGAGCCCGGTGCCATGGACCGGGTCATCGACCTCGCTGAGCGCGTCGGAGCGAGTCTCGCCATCGCCAACGACCCCGATGCCGATCGGGTCGGCGCCGCGGTACCGACCCGCGAGGGCGGCTGGCGCCGTCTCGGTGGGGACGAGATTGGCTGGCTGCTCGCCGACCACATCCTGCGGAACACGAGTGGTGACGACCGGCTGGTGGTCACCACCCTGGTGTCGTCGTCGATGTTGCGGAGCATCGCCGCGGAGCACGGTGTTCACGCCGAGGAGACCTTCACCGGCTTCAAGTGGATCGCGCACACCGTCGGCGAGCATCCCGATCTCCGGTTCGTGTTCGGCTACGAACAGGCGCTCGGCTACCTCGTCGCCGGCCGGCCCCTCGACAAGGACGGGATCACCGCCTCGGTCCTCCTCGCCGAGGTGGCGGCCCTCGCCCGAGCGGAGGGCACCGACCTCGAGGGTCGTCTCGATGAGCTCGCCGAGCGGCACGGCCGACACGTGATGGTCGAGCGATCGGTGAGGATGGAACCCGTCGACGGGGCCGCCGCGGTGGCCCGTCTCCGCGCCGAGCCACCAGCCACCATCGACGGCCGGCGGGTCGGGGCCGTCGAGGAGTATCCCGAGGCCGGCCTGTTGCGACTTGTCGTCGCCGGCGGCATTCGGGTCCAGGTTCGCCCGAGCGGTACCGAGCCGAAGGTGAAGATCTACGGCGAGGGCGTCGGCATCGACCCGACACCCGCCGTGGAGGCGGTCATCGCCCTGCTCGCCTGAGTGGACGTCGACCCGGTCGCGTTCGGGTCGACTCAGTCGCCGGGGTCGCCGAAGAGCCGGTCGCCGGCATCGCCGAGACCCGGGACGATGAAGGCGTTCTCGTTGAGCCGTTCATCGACCGCGCCGACCACCAGGCGGAGCGGACCGCAACCCTCGCCGAGCCGGGCGATCCCCTCGGGGGCAGCGAGCACGCACACTACCTCGATCGGGCCCTCCGCTCCTCGGCCCCGCAGCAGGCCGATGGCGTGGGCGAGGGAACCGCCGGTGGCGAGCATCGGATCGAGGACGATGACCGGTCGCCCGGTCACCGAGGAGGGCAGTTTGTCGACATAGGCGACCGGCTGGAAACTCGCCTCGTCTCGTGCCACACCGATGAAGCCGACATCGGCCTGGGGGAGCAGCGCCTGGGCCGGCCCGAGCAGGCCCAATCCGGCTCGCAACACCGGGACCACCAGGGGTCGCTCGGCGAGTCGGTGCGCGGCGGTCTCCGTCAATGGGGTGGTGACCGTGCCGGCCACGGTCGGCAGGGTGCGGGTCGCCTCCGCCACCAGCAGGGTTCCGATGCGGTCGACGTGACGGCGGAACACCTCGTTGGTTGTCGACCCGTCGCGGATCACCGCGAGCGAGTCGGCGACCAGCGGATGGTCGAGGACGGTGACCTCGACCGAGTCGCCGCTCATGAGGCCCCCAGGTCGAGTTCGGTGCGGAGGAGTTCGTAGCCCGGCTTCACCACGCCGTTGATGATACGCAGACGCTCGGGGAAGGGGATGAAGGCGCTCTTCAGGGCGTTGACCGTCAACCACTCGAAGTCGTCGAGACCCCAGTCGAAGGCCTCGGCCAACTGGGAGAACTCACGGCTCATCGAGGTGTCGCTCATCAGACGGTTGTCGGTGTTGACGGTCACCCGGAACCGGAGCCGCCGCAACATGCCGATCGGATGCTCCCCGATCGAGGAGCACACCCCGGTGTTCACATTCGAGGTCGGACACAACTCGAGCGGAACGCGACGATCGCGCACGAAGGACGCGAGGCGACCGAGTTGCTCAGCGCCGGGCTCCCCGTCGATGTCGTCGACGATGCGGACCCCGTGGCCGAGGCGCGCCGCCCCGCAGTACTGAAGGGCCTCCCAGATGCTCGGCAGACCGAAGGCCTCGCCAGCGTGGATGGTCGAGTGGAAGTTCTCCCGCTGCACGTACTGGAAGGCGTCGAGATGCCGCGACGGCGGGTGTCCGGCTTCGGCGCCGGCGATGTCGAACCCGACGACACCGGCATCACGCCACCTCACGGCGAGTTCGGCGATCTCGCGACTGTGGGCGGCGGTCCGCATCGCGCACAGGATCGTCCGCACCGTGAGTGGGGTACCGGCCGAGCCGGCCTCGAGACCGCGGACCACCGCGGCGACCACCTCGTCGAGGGTGAGTCCGACTTCGCGATTCAGTTCCGGGGCGAAGCGGACCTCGGCGTAGACGACCCCGTCGGCGGCGAGATCCTCGGCGCACTCGCGCGCGACGCGCTCGAGGGCGTCGGCGTGCTGCATGACCGCGACCGTGTGGGCGAAGGTCTCCAGGTACAGCACGAGGTCATTGCGCTTGGCGCCCCGGTTGAACCACCGCGAGAGCTCGGCGACATCGGTGGTCGGCAGGGAGGCGTAGCCGTACTCGGAGGCGAGATCGATCACTGTCGCCGGGCGGAGACCACCGTCGAGATGATCGTGCAACAGCGCCTTCGGGGCCCGGGCGATGACCGCCGGGTCGATCACCGGTCGCTCCGGTCGAGTCGACGCAGGGGCAGGTCGTCGGGGCGCTGCAGCCAGTTCCAGGCCGGGTAGTCGGCCGCCGCCGAGATGCAGTGGAGGGTGTAGGCGTGACGGCTCCGCTCGGAGCGGTTCACGTCGCTCCAGTGGGGGAGACGACCGTCGAGTACGACGAGGGTGCCCGCCGGCACCTCGAGGGGCACGAGATCGTCGGGGGGTGTCGGCAGCGGCGTGGCGTCCAGCTCTTCGAACACGGTGCCCTCGGCATCGTCGCCGACGCGCTTGAAGAGTTGTCGCAGCGGTTCGCGATGGCCTCCGGGAGCGGCCCACATGCAGCCGTTGTCGACGGTGGCGTCCTCGAGGGCGAACCAGAACCCGGTCACCGAGAGTGGATCGGTGTACAGGAAGGTGCCGTCCTGGTGGCAGGCGACCTCCCCGCCGATCCCGGGCTGCTTGAAGATGTACATGCTCTGGAGGGCGAGGGCGTCCGCCATGCCGATGTCGCTCGCCACCGAGGCCAGATCGTCGGTGTAGGAGAACTCCTCGAACACCGGGTCGAGGTCGTGCTGGGCGTGACCGATCTTGTTGATGGCAAGTTCCTTCGGCCGGGTGAGCTCTCCGGCCTCATCGAGCGCGCCATCCTCGAAGAAGCACCAGATGCGACCGCCGCTCGACAGGAACTCCCGATTCGAGTGCCGTTCCTGCTCGTCGGTGGTGAACACGGTCCGCTCTACGCCGGGTTCCCACGCGTCGACCAGTTCCACAGCGCGCTCGCGCAGGCGGTCGCAGGTCGCGCCGTCGACGAAGCCCTCCACCACGGTGAATCCGTCACGGTGGAAACCCTCGACCTGTGCATCGGTCAACGTGGTCGCCATGGCCCCAGCGTACGGCCTGGGCGCCGGGGCTCAGCCCTCGGCGAGTGAGGCGTAGGCCGGGCGAACGACCTCGTCGAGGATCGCGCGTCGGGTCTCGAGTGGGGCGAACGAGGAGGCGATCGCGTTCTCCACGAGACGCCCGATCTCCTCCCAGGTGATGCCGCAGGACTCGTGGAGCGCCCAGAGTTCGCCGGTCGGTGACACAGCGCTCATGAGGCGGTTGTCGGTGTTCACGCCGACATTGAACCCGGCACGGAGGAACGGCATCACGGGGTGATCGGCGACGGTCGGCACCGCCCCGATCTGGGTGTTGCAGGTGGGCGCCATCTCGAGGTGGATACCGCGATCGAGGATGTGTCGCGCGAGGGGCCCGAGGACGATCGCCCCGTCCTCGTCGCGATGCGTGTCGCGATCGAGCCGCACCCCGTGGCCGATCCGGTGGGCGCCGTGGGCGAGCGCGTCGGAGATCAACTCGAGATCCGGTGGCTCGCTGGCGTGGATCGTGATGTTGAGATGTCGCTCGCGGGCGAAGGCGAGCGCCTCGGCGTGAAGCGACGGCGGCCACCCCGTCTCGGCGCCGGCGAGGTCGAAGGCGACGACCTTCGGTTCTCTCGACCTCATGTCGTCGACGAGTCGGGCGATCTCGAGGGAGCGCTGTTCGGTGCGCATGGCGCACAGGATGAGGTTCACCTCGATGCGTCCCCCAGAGGCGTTCTCGCCTTCGCGCACCCCGGCGGCGACGGCGTCAACGACCTCCTCGAGGGCGAGTTCGTGCAGTTCCGGTGCGAAACGGATCTCGGCGTAGACCACCCCGTCGGCGGCGAGGTCCTCCACGGCCTCGCGCGCCACGCGGCGGATGTTCTCTGCCGACTGCATCACCGCGAGCGTGTGCTCGAAGGTGGCGAGGTACTTGAGCAGGTCGGCCGAGGCCGCCCCCGCGGTGAACCAGGCCTGCAGATCCTCCTGGTCGGTGGTGGGCAGTCGGGGTGTCCAGCCGATGGCATCGGCAAGTTCGAGCACGGTCTCGACGCGCAGTCCACCGTCGAGGTGATCGTGCAGGAGCGCCTTCGGGGCCGACCGGATCGCCTCTCGGGTGATCGGGGCCCCGGCCACTAGTGGCTACCTCCCGGCCGATAGGGGACGCCCGCGCGGGCGGGTGGTCTCAGACGTTGGCTCGCGGTCGCGAGCACCACCAGGGTGACCACGTACGGCAGCGACTGGGTGAGTGACTCGGGTACCTCGTCGACCGTGAGGTAGGCGAGCATCGCGACACCGGTGGCGATGAGCGCCGTCACCCCGCGACGGGAACGACGGGCCACCAGGCTCGCGATGAGAACCAGACCGGCGACGATCGCGATGAACAGGAACAGCCCGGTCACCGAGCCGCCGGCGACCAGTTTGAGCCCCTCGGAGTAGCCGAACACGGCCGCGCCGCCGAGCACACCGCTCGGACGCCAGTTGCCGAAGATCATGGTGGCGAGGCCGATGAAGCCTCGGCCGGCGGTCTGCCCCTGCCGGTAGTAGGAGGAGGAGACGATCGCGAGGAATCCGCCACCGAGACCGGCGAATCCACCGCTGATGAGAAGGCCGAGGTAACGGATCCGGATGACGTCCACCCCGAGGCTCTCCGCCGACTCCGGCGACTCACCCGAGGAGCGGAGACGCAGTCCGAAGGTGGTGCGCCAGAGCACCCAGGCGGACACCGGCACGAGGATGATCGCGATCAGTGAGGCGAGCGACAGGTTCGTGGTGAGGCCGCGCGTGATACCGGCGAGGTCGCCGATGAGGAACCATCCGCGTTCCTCGAACCATCCGAGGACATCGGGGGTCGACCAGCCGCCGGACAGGAACGGTACGTCGATGCGGGGTATGGCTCCCCGTTGCGGGGGCGACTGACTGATCCCTCCCTGGGGCACCCCGTCGAAGGCGAGCTCGCTGAGGTAGCGCATGCCGTACAGCGCCAGCAGGTTCATGACGACTCCGGAGATGACCTGGTCGATGTTGAACCGGATGGTCGCCACGGCGTGGATGGCCCCGCCGAGCATGCCACCGACCACGGCCAGCAGCAGGCCGATCCAGGGTCCGAACTTCCAGGCGCCGAATGCGCCGAACCAGGTGCCGAGGATCATCATGCCCTCGATGCCGATGTTCAAGATGCCGACCCGCTCGGCCCAGAGACCTGCGAGACCGGCCAGGAGGATCGGCACCGTGAGCCGCAGGGCCGCGCCGATGGTCCCCGACGAGGTGAGGTTGTCGAAGCCGGTGATCAGGCGCACGATCGACATGACCCCGAGGAGCACCAGGCCGACCGCGATCATCCGTTTGGGGCCGCTCGTTGGCAGCCCGGGCAGTGCGCGCGTATCGCTCATGACGTCACCCCCGCGAGGTCGGCTCGGGCCTGTTCAGCGGTCCGTTCGTTGAGTTTGCGGATGGTGGCCTCGTTCACGATGACCACGGTCAGCACGATGATGGACTGCATCACCTTCACGATGGAGTTCGGGACGTTGGCGAGCTGCAGTTCGGCCGAGGTCGAGTCGAGGAATCCGAACAGCAGTGCGGCGATCACGATCCCGACGGGGTGGTTGCGGCCGAGGAGAGCCACGGTGATGCCCGCGAATCCGAAGCCGATGGGTGTCGCGTTCGGACCGTAGGCGAAGGCTTCACCGAGCACGCTCGACATGGCCACCAGACCGGCGACCGCGCCGGAGAAGATCATGGCGATGATCGTCATGGTGCGGGCGCTGATACCGGCGGTCTCGGCGGCCGTGGCGTTGAACCCCGAGGCGCGGAGACGGAAGCCGAAGCGGCTGCGGTAGACGATGACCCAGAAGGCGGTGACGGTCGCCAGGGCGACGATGAACATGCCGTTGAGCCGACCGTCGACGATGTCGGGCATCCTCGCGCTGTCGGGGAGGAGCGTGGTCTTGATGTTGAGCCCCTCCACCTCGTCGTCGCGGAAGAAGTTCTCGAACAACCATTGGATCACCGAGAGGGCGATGTAGTTGAGCATGATCGTCGAGATCACCTCGTGGACGTTCTTGCGCACCTTCAGCACGCCGGCGATCGAGGCCCAGAATGCTCCGGCGATCATGGCCACCACGAGGATGAAGGCGATGTGGATCACGATCGGCAGCGAGACGCGGCTGCCGGCCTCGGCGGCGACGAGGGCCGCGAAGAGGTACTGGCCCTCGACGCCGATGTTGAAGATCAGCATCTTGAAGCCGATGGCGACAGCGGTGGCCGAGAAGATCAGCGGGGTCGCGCGCCGCAGCATCTCGAGGAGCTTGTTGCCGCTCGCGCCGGTCTCGATGATCGTCGCGTAGGCGTCGATCGGGTTCTTGCCGGTGACGGCGAGCAGGACCGCGCAGATCGTGAGCGCGATGGCGACGGCGACGAGGGAGCTGCCGACCGTGGTCAGCGAGGTCCGCATGGCGGTGGCGTCGCTGCCGGTGGTGATGCGCGACAGCAGCCCCGCCAGCCCCCCGGGGCGTTCACGTTTGCTCATGTGGTCACCTCCAGATGGGTTCCCGTCATATGGGTGCCGAGCTCGCTCGGGGTCACCGAGTCGGGGTCGAGACGGGCGGTGATGTGCCCGTCGAACATGACGAGCAGGGTGTCGGACAGACCGATCAGCTCCTCGAGGTCGGCCGAGACCAGCAGGACAGCCATTCCCGAGTCGCGAGCCTGGCGGATCTCGTCCCAGATCGCGGCCTGGGCTCCGACGTCGATGCCCCGCGTCGGGTGGGCCGCGATGAGCACCGCCGGCTCCGTGACCAGATTGCGGCCGACCACCAGCTTCTGCTGGTTGCCGCCGGAGAGGGCGAAGGCGGGCACCGTCTCGTTGGGGGTGAGCACCCCGAAGCGGTCGATGATCGACACGGAGGATGCCCGCGCCGCCTCGGCGTCGATGAACGGCCCCTTGGAGAGCGATTCCTCGTGCTCCCGCCCGAGCAGGGTGTTCTCCCAGAGCGGGGCGTTGAGCATGAGTCCCTCCCGTTGGCGGTCGAACGGGATGTAGGCGAGTCCGGCACGGTGGCGCTCGCGGGTGTTGGCGTGCGCCAGGTCGCGCCCATCGACGATCACCGACCCGGTGGACGGCCGGAGCCCGGCGATCGCGGTGCACAGCTCGAACTGGCCGTTGCCCTCGACGCCGGCGACACCGACGATCTCGCCGGCCCGAACGGTGAACGAGGCCGATTCGACGGCGGGACGACCCTCGGCTCCGGGCACGGAGAGGTCGCGGACCTCAAGCCGGATCTCCTCCCCGATGGTGGAGGTGCGCCCGGCGGGGGAGGGCAACTCCGAGCCGACCATGAGCTCGGCGAGGCCGGAGCGGTCGATCTCGGTCGGTGCGGTGTGGGCGACGGTGGTCCCCTGGCGCATGACGGTGATGTCGTCGGAGACCTGCAGCACCTCATCGAGCTTGTGGGAGATGAAGATGACGGTCGCCCCGTCGGCGACCAGGCGCTTCAGTGTCTCGAAGAGCTCGTCGACCTCATCGGGCACCAGCACCGCGGTCGGCTCGTCGAGGATGAGGATCTGCGCGCCGCGGAAGAGCACCTTCAGGATCTCGACGCGCTGGCGCTCCCCGACGCCGAGTTCGGACACCTCGGTGTCGAGGTCGAGTTCGGTGCCGACGCTCGCCATGAGCTCCGTGAGACGGGAGCGGGCGGCCCTGAGGTCGATGACCCCCCGGTTCGACGGTTCGCTGCCCAAGATGATGTTCTCGAGGACGGTCAGGTTGTCGGCGAGCATGAAGTGCTGGTGCACCATGCCGACCCCGGCGCCGATGGCGTCGCTCGGGGATCGCATCTCGGTCTGGGCGCCGTTGATCGCGATGGTGCCCGTGTCGGGTTGGTGCATCCCGTAGAGGGTCTTCATCAGGGTTGACTTGCCGGCCCCGTTCTCGCCGACCACGGCGTGGATCGTTCCCCTCCGGACCGTGAGGTCGACCTCGTAGTTCGCGATCACTCCCGGGAACCGTTTCGAGATGTCCCTCAGTTCGACGGCGAGGCCGCCCGGATTGTCACTCATGCTGTGCCCCCATGCGGATGTCGTTCTAGCAGAGGGAGCCCATAGGTCAGGGCCCCCGTGACGAGATGAGCCCGGGCCGAAGCCCGGGCTCATCGGTGTCACCGGTTCACGCGCCGCGAGGGCGCGTGGAGTCCGTCAGGGAGCAGTCGGGACGACGATGTCGCCAGCCACGATCTGCTTCTTGAAGTCCTCGAGCTGGTCAACGATGTCGTCGACATTTCCGCAAGTTGTTGCGTAGCCGACGCCGTCGTTGGCGAGGTTGAAGGAGTAAAAGCCGCCGGCGGCGGTGCCGTCCTTGACGTTCTTCGACATCTCCTCGACAGCAACATCGACCCGCTTGAGCATCGAGGTCAGGCGGTGCTCCTTCTGCTCGGGAGTGTCGAAGCTGCACTCGTCGTTGTCGACGCCGATGGCCCACTTGCCGTCACCGGCCTCGACCGCGGCTTCAATCGTGCCGCGACCGGAACCGCCGGCAGCGGTGTAGACGACGTCAGCGCCGTCGTTGTACCAGCTGAGAGCGATCTCCTTGGCCTTGTCGGGCGAACCCCAGGCGGCGTTGTCGCCAGCGGCGCCGAGGTACTGCGACTCGACGACGATGTCGGGGTTGACGGCCCGAGCGCCGGCGATGTAGCCCGCCTCGAACTTCTTGATCAGGTCGATCTCCTGACCACCGATGAAGCCGATGTGGCCCGACTGGCTCTTGAGCGCTGCGGCCGCGCCGACGAGGAAGGAACCCTCGTGCTCCGCGAACGCCGTGGTGATGATGTTCGGGCCGTCGTAGTAGCCGTCGATCCAACCGAAGTACGTGTCCGGGTTGGCCTCGGCGATCGGGCCGAGGGCGTCGCCGAAGGCGAAGCCGACCGCGACGACCAGTTGGTTCTCGGCGGCTACGAGGGCCTCGAGGTTCGGGCCGCGGTCGTCGGCTGTGGTGGCCTCGAGCTCCTGAACATTGATGCCGAGGTCGGCCTTCGCGTTATCGGCTCCTTGCCCAGCCATGTCGTTGAAGGTGCCGTCGCCGCGTCCGCCGGTGTCGAAGGCAACGCCGAGGAAGGCGCTGTCGTCGTCGCCGCCACAGGCGGTGGCGGTCAGAGCGAGAGCCGCGGTGAGGGCGCCTGCGATGAGGCGCTTGGACTTGATCATCTGTTTCCCCCTTAGGGCGGGTTGGTATGTCCTGTTGTTCACGTGAACGCCCGAACACTACATGCCCCGGGTCCCCGAGTTCATCCCCGGGTGTTCGGACTGGGAGACTGGGGCAATGACCCTTCTGATCTGCGATGTCACCGACGGCGTCGCCCTCCTGACGCTAAACGCACCCGACACTCGGAACACGATGACCCTCCCCATGGTCGATGAGATCGTGGCCACCATGGATGCCCTCGAGGACGACGAGACGGTGCATGCCGTCATCGTGACCGGGGCCGGGAGTGCCTTCTGCGCCGGGGCCGATCTCGGCAACCTGGAGACGGCCACCGAGGAGAGCCTGAACCGCATCTATCAGGGGTTCCTGCGCATCGCCGGCTCGACCCTGCCGACCATCGCCGCGGTGAACGGCGCCGCGGTGGGCGCCGGGATGAACCTCGCTCTCGGCTGCGATGTCCGCCTCGCCGCTCGGCGGGCGCGCTTCGACACCCGCTTCATGCAGATCGGCCTCCACCCCGGGGGCGGTCACACCTGGATGCAACAACGCATCGTCGGTCCGCAGACGGCGGCCGCCACCGTCCTGTTCTCCGAGGTGGTCGACGGCGCCGAGGCCGAGCGGACGGGACTCGTGCATCGCTGCGTGGATGATGACGCCCTGCTCGACGCCGCTCGCGCCCTGGCCGCCGGGGCGGCATCGGCCCCGCGGGAACTCCTGAAGATCACCAAGGCCACCATGCGACGCACCGCGAACATCGATGATCACGCCGACGCGGTTGCCGACGAATTGGGTCCTCAACTGTGGACCGCGGGCCAGCCCTGGTTTGCCGAGCGGATCGCGGCGCTCAAGGCGCGCATCAGCTCGAAGCCCTGAGCACCTCGGGACCTTCGCCTCTCCATCGACGTCGCTCCGGTGGATTATGGTGCTCTCAGGGGGAGGAGCTGACCACCAGACAAGGAGGTAGCCCGATGAGCCAGCGACATCGCACCGCCGAGGTGCCATTGCCGCCGAAGCAGGAGCTGCGCGCGCACGCGCACAGCGAGCGTCACCGGATCCACGTCGAACTCGATCAGGTCGCGCACCTGGTGAGTTCGGGTGCTGACCCCGACGACCTGCACGAGCCGGGGAGCGCGTGGAAGCCGATGCATCATCACGATGCGGAGGTCGCGCGCACCAAGCAGGCGAAGCGCAAACGCAACATGCGGCACTGGAAGACGAAGATGTGGAAGCGTCGCACCCAGTTGCGACGCGAGCGCGTCCAGGCGCTCAGGGCGCTACAGACCGGCTGACGCGTCCGGCGGCCCGGCCTCGAGCCAACGGGTGGCCATCTCCGCGCGACGTTCCCGCCACTCCTCGGCGGTGATGGCGAAGCGGAGATGGTCCTCCCACACGCCGTTGATCTGGAGGTAGCGCTCGGCGGTGCCCTCGCAACGGAGGCCGAGCTTCTCGACCACCCGGCGACTGTTCGAGTTGCGCGGGACGATGCAGACCTCGACCCGATGGAGGTCGAGACGGTCGAAGGCGTGCGCGAGCACGACCGCGACCGCCTCGGCGACGTAGCCGTGACCGGCCTGGCGGCGGTCGATCCAGTAGCCGACGGTTCCGGTCTGGAGCGCGCCGCGCACGACGTTGTTGAGGTTCACTTCTCCGGCGAGGCGCTGTTCCACGAAGATGCCGAATGGGTAGGCGTGGTCGGAGAGCATCTCGCGTTCGCGGGCGCGACATCGAGCCACGAACGCAGATCGGTCGTGGGCCGGGTCGCTCATGTAGGGGGGGCGGAGCGGCTCCCAGGGCTCGAGCCAGTCGGCGTTGTGTTGACGGATCTCGCTCCACGCGGCGAAGTCGTTGTCACCGATCGGCCGGAGCATGACCCGTCGGCCCTGCAGGTGCAGGTGGCTCGATCTCGGTCCCGGGCGGCGCAGGCTCATCGCGAGCGTCCGATCTCGCAGTCGGAGGGGTCGAGAGCGCGGGTGAGGGCCGCTGTGATGCACGCTGTCGCGAGCACCGAATCGGCTGCGGATTCGGCGACCCCCGGGTTGGAGGCCCGACCCGGTCGGTCGTCGGTTGCGAGCAGCCGGAAGAGCTCCTCGATGGTGGCGCGGTCCAGGGTGACCGATCTCGACGAGGCGTCGCCGGTCTCGAGGCGCGCGAGTTCGGTGGCATGGGGGCCGTCGATGACGGTTCGGCGACCGACCCTGATGTGATCGGGGTGCAGGAGCGCGAACTCGTCGACGGCGTCGACGACCAAGCCGATGAGGTTGGTCAGATCGACGGGGTCGACGCGTCCCGCCGATGAGGCGGAGGAGCCGAGGTGGTCGGTCCAGCCGTTGACCGCACCGACGGGGATGGTGATGCTCAACGGGTCGACGGGGTGCTCGGCGACGATGGTCGTGATCTGGTCGCCGATGGTGATGCGGAGGGCGAGGTCGGTGGTGAGTCGTTCGTGTACCCATCGCCCGACGGGGTCGTCGCCCCCGGCGAGGAACCAGGCGTAGTGGGCGTGGAGGCACTTCACGCCGGTCCGTGTGCCGGCCACCCCTCCCGTCGGCAGGGGACCGGTGGCGTCCGCTGGCAGGATCGTCGACCGGCGACGCTCGTACTCGGCATGGGTGGCCGCGATCGCCGCGGCGTCAACCGAGCGCCCGGCCTCATCGACAGCTCCGTCGGCCTCGAGGCGGCTCACCATGACCACGGCATTCGCCCCGACCAGCCAGTGCCCGGTCGGCATCGGGGTGCCGTCATCGAGCAGCGGTGCGTTCTCGATCACGACCGGGTCGCCGTCGCGGTCGCGTACGACCACGGTGAACGCTCCCTGGGGTTCGCGACCGAGGAGTTCGGCGACTCGACGGCGGTCGGCCTCAGCCGTGGTTCCGGTCACCAGAGGCGACGGAGGATGAGCACCAGGACGATGACGGCGAGCACGGCGGGAACGGCGCGCTTGGCGACAGCGGCTCCGGCGAGATTGGCCACGTCGATCGGCTCAGCCGCCGGTCCGTCGATGTGACGGACTCCGTCGGCGGGGGCGGGGTCCGTCGGCGCAGCGTTGTCGGTGGTCGCCGTCTCGTCATCCGGTGCGGATGACTCGGCATCGTCGCTGAGCTGCTCCTCGTCGAGCATGGTGTTCAGGTTGGTGGAGAACTGGTCCATCAGCTTCTTGGAGACATCGCCCATGATCCCGCGGCCGAACTGGGCGACCTTGCCGGTGATGTTCAACTCGGCGGTCACGGTGCAGCGTGTGCTGGTGGGGGAGAGCGACTCGGCCTCCGCCGTCACATCGGCTCGGGCGTTGCCGCGACCACCGGTGTCGCGGCCCGATGCGGCGAGCTTGGCCCGGTGCGCGGTGTCGTCGCGCTCGATGAACTCGGCCTCACCCTTGAAGTTGGCGGTGATGGCGCCGAGCTTGATCTTGACGACCCCGCGGTAGGTGGTTCCCTCGATCTCCTGGAGTTGGGCTCCGGGTAGGCACGGGGCGATCCGCTCGACGTCGCAGATGATGGGCCAGGCCTCGTCGATCGGGAGGTTGACCGTGAACTCGTTGGTGATCAGCTCTGCCATTGGTTGAGATCCTCCGTCGTGTCGACGTCCAGCGCGGACCCTTCGCAGGGTATCGCTTCGACCTGTTCGTCGAACCTGCGCAGCAGCTCTCTCGCCCCGAGGTCGCCCGAGTTCGGCAGATCGTTCCAGTGGTCACGTCCGATGAGTACGGGATGGCCACGGGACTCGCCGTAGACGGCCACGGCCAGCGAACTCGATGACGCGGCGACGGCCCGCCAGGCGGCGTGGCTGATACGCGGCTGGTCCCCGAGGCCGACGACGACGGCATCGGCGCCGCGCTCGGCGGCGGCGGCGACGGCCCGCAGCAGCGAGGTGCTCTGACCTTCGGCCCAATCCGGGTTGTCGACGAGCTCGATCCGATCGGCCAGATCATCGGGGAGGGGCACCGCGGTGGCGCCGGTGACGACGATGACGGTCCCGAGGCCGCTCTCGACTGCGGCGCGCATGGCGTGTTCGATGACGGGAGTGCCTTCGAGGGGGGCGGCGAGTTTGTGCCCCGCTCCGTCCCATCGGATGCCGCCTCCCGCGGCGAGTAGGACCGGTGCGACGCGTCGGGTGCGTTCGTTCGGTCCGGTTCCCACCCAGACAGTCTGCCTCCTCCCGGTCCGGTCGACCGCCGGTGACGGGTGGGTTGGGAAGACAGACGTGTAATATGACGAAATCATTACAGAAACATGACGGTCGCGTTGTGGTGCGGATGTCTCGGCGTTCGAGTCGTCGGCCCACGACCCCGTTCGCGGGGGGTGTCCGGTCCCGCACCCGGACCGGGCGCCCTCCGCTGATTCCACTATGAGCACCTCCCCCTTCACTCACCCGCGGGCCCGTCGTCGGGCGCGCCGTCGGGTCGCGGCCCTCCTCCTCGCCGGCCTGACCGGTCTCCACACCCTCGGATCACACCGGGCTGGGGCCGAGGCGCCCGACGTGACCGCCGTCGACCCGCTCCCGAGCGGAGCCGGCCACGCGCTCGAACTGCTCGAACAGTGGTGGGATCGAGGCGATCCGGAGGACTTCATCGGATACGTCCGCGCCCGCGACCGAGTGGCCGCGCTCGTGGCTGAACGGCTCGCGGATGACGGCGCGGATGGCGTCACGGCCGACGATCTGATCGCCGCCTGGTCGGCCACCGATCTCGATGGCCAGGCCGCGGTGATCGCGGCGCTCTCGCAACTCGGTGTTCCCTATCGCCGCAACACCGAGCTCCCAGGCACCTCCTTCGACTGCTCCGGCCTCACCGGATGGGCATGGGAGCAGGCCGGGGTGGATCTCCCGCGCTACAGCACCAGCCAGTTCCGACGCTCCCACGAGGTCGACCGCTCGGCTGCGGAGGCCGGTGACCTGGTCTGGTACCCGGGGCACGTCATGATGTACCTCGGGGTGGGCGACGCGATCATCCACAGTCCGGAGCCGGGCCGTGGGGTCGAGATCGGAGAGGTCTCGCGACGACGGCGCAGTTGGGTCCGGTTCGCCGATCCGACCGGCGACACGCGCGACCTGGCGGCCGACCTCATCGAACTCCCCGTCGGCTGAGTGGCCCGGGGCTGATCCGGCTCAGCGGTGGATGGGGCCCTCGGTGTCCCGGAGCGGGCGCGCCGCGCGACCCGTCCGGGCTGAGATGATCTCCGCGCAGATCGAGATCGCGGTCTCCTCCGGGGTCCGAGCGCCGATGTCGAGACCGACCGGTGACATCAGACGGGCCAGATCGGCCGGGTCATCGATTCCGGCCTCGGCCAGACGCTCGAGTCGGTGGCTGTGGGTGCGACGGCTCCCCATCACGCCGATGTAACCGACCGAGGTCGCGAGCGCTCCCTTGACCGCCGGCACGTCGAACTTCGGGTCGTGGGTCAGGATGCACACGGCATCACGACTGCCGAGTTCGGCGCCGCGATCGTCGAACACCGGGCCCGGCCATGTGACCCGCACCTCGTCGGCCATCGGGAAGCGCCGGCCGGTGGCGAAGATCTCCCGGGCGTCGCAGACCAGAACCCGGAAGCCGAGGATCTTGGCCACCCGGGCGAGGGCCGCGGTGAAGTCGACCGCGCCGAAGATCCACATCTGAGGTGGTGGGGCCCAGCTCTCGACGAAGACGGTGACCACCTCGGAGTCGTCGAGGTCCTCCGGTGTCGTCTGACCACGGCTGCCGTAGTGACGCACACCCGATCGCCCGGCCTCGAGTTCGGCAAGGGCGTCCCGTCGGACGACACGGTCCAGCTCGCTGTCGCCGAGCGAGGAGGGAGCCGGGTCCTCGTCGGGGACGATGAGCAGCTTGCGGCTGAGGCCCGGGCCCGCGACCACGGTCGCGAGGGCGACCGGAACACCGTCGCGAACCCGCGAGGCCAGCTCCGACGACAGGCTCACCAGTCGTACTCCTCGACGTAGAGCCGGATGGTGCCCCCGCAGGTCAGCCCGACCGCGAAGGCCTCGTCGTCGCTGTAGCCGAAGGTGATGATCCCCGGCTCGCGCTCACCGGCCAGCACGGCGAGCGACTCGGTGACCACCGCCCCCTCGACGCAGCCGCCGCTCACGCTTCCGACGACCTCGCCGTTCTCGCTGACCGCCATCGCCGCCCCCGGCCCACGCGGCCCGGATCCCTCCACGTCGACGACCCTGGCGAGGGCCACGCGCGTACCGGCCACCCGCCAGCGGTCGAGATCGTCGAGCAGTTCCCTCATGGTGTCTCCTCAGGTCGGATCGGACGTCCGGTCGGACTCCCGGACTCAGTCTGGTCGAGTCGGCGGGCTCCGCGTCGAGCGGACCGGCCGCTGATGATCTCCCCGAGCCGGTCGAGCGCGTCGACGGAGTGCCCCTCGACGAAGTCGTCGAGGTGGGGGAGAGCCGTGGCCATCCCGCGTGCCAGTGGGGCGTAGCCGGGGGTGACCTTGAGCGGGTTCACCCACACCAGCCGATGGGTCAGACGCTTGAGTCGGGTGAGCTGCTCGTCGAGCACCGCCGGATCACCTCGATCCCAGCCGTCGGAGAGCACGACCACGATCGCGCCGCGGGCCGTACCGCGCTGTCCCCAGCGGTCGTTGAACTCGCGGAGTCCGTCGCCGATCCGGGTGCCGCCGCTCCAGTCGACGACCGTCTGACCGGCGCGGTTCACCGCCGTGTCCGGGTCGCGCTCGCTCAACTCCCGGGTGATGCGAGTGAGTCGGGTGCCGAGGGCGAACACCTCGACCCGCTGTCGGCCGACGACCGCCGCGTGGGCGAACCGCACGAGGGCTCGGGCATAGGGCTCCATCGAGCCGCTGACATCGAGGAGGAGGACCAGTCGGCGGGGCTTCTCCGACCTGCGGCGCCAGTGGCGGCGGATCGGTTCACCGTCGGCCGCTAGGGCGGCGCGAACGGTTCGGCGGAGATCGGGGCGGTGACCGTCTCCCGGGGTCAGGCGCAGCGAGCGGCGCGGCTCTCCGACCAGTCGGAACCGCGCCATCAGGCGCCGGGCCTCGTCGAGCTCGTCGGCGTCGTAGTCGGCGAAGTCCTTGTGGCGGAGCACCTCGACCCGCGAGAAGCGCATCTCCAGGCGCTCCTCGTCATCGGGGGGCAGGGTCGACGAGTCGTCATCGCTGTCGTCCTCGTCGGTGTCGACGGCCAAGGTGATCGAGTCGGCCTCGGCGGGCTGTGATCTCTGGAAGCCGGTCGACTCCCAGAAGGCCGCGAACAGCCGGTCGTAGGTGTCGACATCCTCCCGGCGCCGGACGAGGGTGGCTCGGCCCGCCCAGTAGGCGGGGTCGCGCTCGGCGAGCCCGACCGAGGCGAGGGCCTCGGAGAACGACACGGTCGAGGTCGTCGGTACCGGCACACCCTCGCGACGGAGAGCTCGCACGAACGCGACCGCCAGCGTCGAGGCCGGTGCCGCGATCGGGGCGTCCGGTCCGGTGCTCACGCCGAGCGGTCGCCGACCCGCACGCCCACGCGTTCGAGCAGGCTGGTGATGCCGCGATCGGTGACCCGCTGCTGGTCCTCGCGGTACTTGAGCACCGTCCCGAGCGTGGCGGTCACCGAGGCGTCATCGAGGGCGCGCACCCCGAGCCGACCGAGCGCGGTGGCCCAGTCGATGGTCTCGGCGACCCCCGGTGGCTTGTACAGGTCGAGATCGCGCATGACCTCGACCGCGGCGGCGACCTGACGCGCGAGTCGCCGGTCGACCTCGGGCGAGCGGAGGCGGACGATCTCGACCTCGCGATCGAAGTCGGGGTGCTCCACCCAGTGGTAGAGGCATCTGCGTTTCAGGGCGTCGTGGACGTCGCGGGTCCGGTTCGAGGTGAGGATCACCACCGGAGCTCGCTCCGCTCGGAAGACCCCGATCTCGGGGACCGTCACCTGGAAGTCGGAGAGGATCTCGAGCAGGTAGGCCTCGAACTCGTCGTCGGCCCGGTCGATCTCGTCGACGAGGAGCACCGGTACGGCACCGGTCACCGGCTCGAGGGATCGCAGGAGGGGACGACGGATGAGGAAGCGCTCGTCGTAGAGCTCGGCCTCGACCGACTCGGCCGACCGGCCGGTTGTCTCACCGGTGGCCTCCGCTGCCCGCAGGTGCAGGAGTTGGCGGGCGTAGTCCCAGTCGTAGACGGCCTGGGAGGAGTCGATCCCCTCATAGCACTGGAGTCTGATCAGCTCGCCGCCGGTCCACGACGCGATGGCCTTGGCCAGCTCCGTCTTGCCGACGCCAGCGTCGCCCTCGAGCAGGAGGGGCCGGCCGAGGTCGAGGGAGAGGAACACCGCCGTGGCCAGCCCGGTGTCAGCGAGATAGCCGTGCTCGCCGAGGGCATCTCGGACATCGGTGGGAGTCACCCGGGGGACACTACCCCCCGCCCGATGGGTGCCATCGGGCTGTGCCCGATCCGGGTGATCGCGACGTCAGGAGTCGAATCCGAGGCCGATGCGGTCGAGCCCGCGCAGCCACAGGTTGCGCCGACCGGTGCGGTCCTCCCGCTCGAGGGACCACCGGGTGGCCTGAATGCCGAGGAACCGGAAGGGTTCGGGAGGGAACGGCCAGGGCTTGTCGCGAACGATCGAGGTTTGGGTGGCGACCGAGCGTCGGCCGTGGAGCAGGTCGAGCATCGTGGCGGCCCCGAACCGTGAGGCGGCGACGCCGAGGCCGGTGTAGCCGAGGGCATAGGCGACGCGTCCGCCGAGGGCGCGTCCCCAGAACACCGTGAACCGGCTGGAGGTGTCGATGGCCCCGCCCCACATGTGGCTGAACCGGAGGCCCTCGAGCTGCGGGAAGGTCTGGAAGAAGTGTTGGCTGAGCAGCGCCCAGGACTCGGGTCGGCTCTCGAGTTCGGTCGACACCTTTCCGCCCCAGTAGTAGATGGCGTCGTAGCCGCCCCAGAGGATCCGGTTGTCCGAGGTGAGTCGGTAGTAGTGGAACTGGTTGGCGTTGTCGCTCAGGCCCTGCCGGTTGGCCCATCCGATCGAGGCGAGCTGGGACTCACTGAGGGGCTCGGTGATCATGCAGTAGTCGTAGACGGGTGCGATGTAGTTCGAGATACGTCTCAGCAGCGGCTTGAAGGCGTTGGTCGCAAGGGCGACCTTGCCCGCGCGGATGTGACCGAGCGGGGTGGTGACCATGATGCCGATGCCGTCACGTTCGATGGCGGTCGCCTTGGTGTCCTCGTAGATGCGCACCCCGAGGCGTTCGGCGGTCGCCTTGAGTCCCCACACCAGGCGGGCGGGATCGACCAGAGCGCATCCGTTGCGGTCCCAGAGACCACTCGTGTAGGTCGGCGACGACACCTCGGTCTGCATCTGTTCGCGGTCGAGCCAGGACACCTCGTGACCGAGGCGTTCCATGAGGGCGTACTCCTCGTGGAGGTCCTTCTCATAGGTCGCGGGGTGGTGTTCGGCGACCACCTCGATGACCCCGGATCGCTCGTAGTCGCAGTCGACCCCGTAACGGCGCAGGGCGGCCTCGATCTCGTCGAGGTTCTTCATGCCGAGCTCCTCGAGGATCTCGATGTCGTCGGGGAAGTGACGGAGGCCGTTGGAGATGCCGTGGGTCAGTGAGGCGTCCATGAAGCCGCCGTTGCGACCGCTGGCGGCGTTGCCGATGGCGTGCGCCTCGATGAGCACCACATCACGGGAGGGATCGCGCTCCTTGGCGATGATCGCGGTCCACAGACCGGTGTAACCGCCTCCGACCACGCAGAGGTCGCAGCTCTCGTGGCGGACCAGGGTGGAGTTGGTGTCGGGGACGTGGGCGCCGTCGAGCCAGTAGGCGACCTGCTCAGCGTCGGCGATCGCGTCGAGATGACGCTGATCGACGTCGTCGGGTTGGAAGGTCATGGGGTATCACCTGCGGCGAGCATATGTTCACGCCCGCGGCGCCCGCGTGACCGTCCCACAACGACGGTTGCCCCGGCCGAGGCCGGGGCAACCGTCGTTGTGTTCACCGGCCGAGGCCGGCTCAGTGGGCGCGTCTCAGCCGGCCGAGGCCTCGAGGGCGCGACGGGTGAGCACCTTGGCCAGATGCACCCGGTAGTCCACCGAGGCGTTCAGGTCGGCCTGCGGATCGGCCTCGGCCGCGGCGGCCTCGGCGGCGTCGGCCGCGGATGCCCCGCCGGCCACCGCGGATGCGACACTGCTCGCCAGCACCGGGGTCGAGGCCATGTTGACCAGCCCGACCCCGCACTCCGAGCCGCGCTGCCAGGCGGCCACGCCGACGATCGCCCAGTCCTGGGCGCGACGGTTGAACTTCTGGAAACTCCATCCGGCCCCGCCCATCTTCGGGACGCGGATCTCCGTCAGCATCTCGTCGGGCGCGAGGGCTGAGGTGAAGTAGCCGTGATAGAAGTCGGCCGCCGCGATCTCCCGGGTCCCGTTCGGACCTTGGGCGACGTAGGTGGCGCCGAGCGCGAGGGTGGTCGCCGGAAGGTCCGATGCCGGGTCGGCATGGGCCAGCGAGCCGCCGATGGTGCCGCGGTGACGCACCTGCGGGTCACCCACGTGCCCCGCCGCGTGGGCGAGCAGGGGGACATGCTCGGCGAGCACCGGCGAGTTCTCGACGTCCATGTGCCGAGTGAGCGCGCCGATCGCGATCTGGTCGCCGTCCTCCCGGATGTAGGACAGATCGGCCACGCGACCGATGTCGACGAGCACCGTCGGCTGGGCGAGGCGGAGCTTCATCGCCGGCACGAGACTGTGCCCACCGGCGAGGAACTTGGCCTCGTCCCCGTACTGGCCGATCAGATCGATCGCCTCGGCGGCGGAGCCGGCCCTGACGTAGTCGAATGCTGCAGGGATCACTGCTGGCCTCCTTGTGCCTCGTTGATTGCTCTCCAGACGGTGTTCGGACTCGCGGGCATCGGTACATCGCGCACACCGAGGCCCGAGAGGGCGTCGACGATGGCGTTGATCACCGCCGGAGTGGACGCGATCGTTCCGGCCTCGCCGATGCCCTTGACGCCCAACTGGTTCGTCGGCGACGGGGTGATCGTGTGGCCGGTCTCGATCGACGGGACATCGCTCGCCGCCGGCACGAGGTACTCGGCCAGTGTCGAGGTCTGCAGGTTCCCGTCGGCGTCGTAGACCGCCTCCTCGTAGAGGGCCTGCGCGAGCCCCTGGATCACGCCGCCGTGCACCTGTCCGTCGACGATGAGCGGGTTCACCTGGTTCCCGCAGTCGTCGACCGCCACGTACCGCAGCACCTCGACCTCACCGGTCTCGGTGTCGACCTCGACCAGGCACATGTGCGTGCCGAAGGGCCACGAGAAGTTGGGTGGGTCGTAGGTGGTGTGGGCCTCGAGGTTCGGCTCGAGGCCATCCGGGAGATTGTGGGCGGTGAAGGCCTCGAAGGCGACCGCCGCGAGCGGCATGGCCCGATCGGGGGACCCCGCCACCCGGAACTCGCCACCGGAGAACTCGAGGTCGTCGGGGTTGGCCTCGAGTTGGTGGGCGGCGATCTGCTTCGCCTTGTCGACCACCTTGTCGCAGGCCATCGCGATGGCGACGCCGCCGACGCTGAGCGAACGCGACCCGTAGGTGTCGAGACCGAGCGGGGCGATCGCCGTGTCGGAGTGGAGGACGTCGACATCGTCGGGGCTCACGCCCATCTTCTCGGCGACGATCATCGACCATGCGGTCTCGTGGCCCTGCCCGTGCGGGGCGGTTCCGGTGACCACCTGGATCTTGTTGGTCGGGAGCACGCGCACCGTGGCCGCCTCCCACCCCCCGGCTCCGTAGTTGAGTGAGGCGAGCACCCGGGAGGGTGCGAGTCCGCACATCTCGAAGTAGGTGGACACCCCGATGCCGAGGCGCTTTGCGGCCCCCGGCACGTTCTGGGTCTCCTGACGGGCCCGAACCCCGGCGTAGTCGATCATCTCGGCAGCCAGGGTGGCGGCCTTGTCGTGATCGCCGGAGTCGTAGACGAGACCGGTCATGGCCTCGTAGGGGTACGACGCGGTCGGGATGAAGTTGCGTCGACGCAACTCGAGGGGATCCACCCCCACCTCGGCGGCGAGTGAGTCCATGGCCCGCTCGATCGCGTAGGTGGCCTCGGGACGCCCGGCGCCGCGGTAGGCGTCGGTGGGCGTCATGTTCGTGAACACCGAGGTGCACGAGAAGTCGTAGGTCTTCGGCAACTCGTAGACACCCGCGTAGAGGAAGGCGCCGAGCAGTGGGACACCGGGGGTGACCAACTGCAGGTAGGCGCCCATGTCGCCGATGAGGCGGACCCGTACCGCGGTGAGGCGCCCGTCGGCGTCGGCGGCCAGCTCGATGTCCTGGATCTGGCCACGGCCGTGGATCGTGGCTTGGTTGCCCTCCGAGCGGGTCTCGGCCCAACGGACCGGGGAGCCGGTGCGCTGGGCGAGGGCGGCGCAGAGCAACTCCTCGGCGTAGACGTTCAGCTTCGACCCGAACCCACCGCCGACCGCCGGAGCGACGACCCGCAGCTGGTGCTCGGGGATACCGAGGGTGAGCGCCGTCATGACCTTGAGGATGTGGGGCACCTGGGTGGACGAGTAGAGCGTCATGTCCCCGCCGAACGGCTGAGGGATCGCCGCCACCGCGCGGGGTTCCATGGCGGCGGGAATCAGCCGCTGCTGGATGTAGCGCTCCTTCACGGAGTAGGCCGCATCGGCGAAGGCGCGGTCGACATCACCCTCGGACTCCTCGATCTTGAGGTCCCAGGTGTACGAGCGGTTGGTGCCGATCTCGTCGTGGATCACCACGCGGTCGCTCAGGGCGTCCTCGAGGTCGATGACCGCCTCGAGGGGCTCGTACTCGACGTCGATGGCGTCGAGGGCGTCGCGGGCCGCGGAGGCCGAGGTGGCGAGCACGCAGGCGACCCCGTCACCGACGTAGTTGGCCTGGCCCACCGCGAGCGGGTAGTGGGTGGGCGACTTCATGTCGTCGGTCACCGGCCAGGCGCACGGCATCGGACCGGCCCACGCCTCAGCGAGGTCGGACCCGGAGAACACGGCGGTGACGCCCGGCATGGATGCCGCCGCCGAGGTGTCGACGGAGACGATGCGCGCGCGGGCGTATGGGCTGCGGAGCACCGCCAGGTGCAGGGCGCCCGGGATCGGGAGGTCAGCGGTGTACTTGGCCTCGCCGGTCAGGAGAGCGGGATCCTCGCGGCGCAGCATTCGCTGGCCGAGCACCCCGGTGGTGTCATCGGTCATGGTCATCGTTGAACCCCCCAGTTCTCGATGTCGTTCGGTGTCGTGAGCGTGTGGCGAACTCGTCGCGGGTCAGGACTTGGCGCAGGCCAGAACGGACTGCACGATGTTGTGGTAGCCGGTGCACCGGCACAGGTTCCCCTCGAGGCCGAGGCGGACCTCCTCCTCGGTCGGGTTCGGGTTCTCGGCGAGGAGGCTGGTGGCCGCCATCACCATGCCCGGCGTGCAGTATCCGCACTGGAGGCCGTGGTTCTCCATGAAGGCCTGCTGCATCGGGTGGAGCGAGCCGTCGTCGCCGGCCATGCCCTCGATCGTGGTGATCGAGCAGCCGTCGGCCTGCACGGCGAGCAGGGTGCAACTCTTGGCCGCCTCTCCGTCGATGTGCACGGAGCAGGCTCCGCACGACGACGTGTCGCAGCCGATGTTGGTGCCGGTGAGGCCCGCCTGTTCTCGGATGAACTGCACCAGCAGTGTCCGCGGCTCGACGTCCGCGGTGTGCGTCTTCCCGTTGATGGTGACGGTGATATCCACGTTGACTCCCCTCAGGTCTGACGGGTGCCACATTCCCCCGGTGGCACCCGAGGGAGAACATAGTCCTCCGCGCAGTGGGTTGGAAACGGGGCCCTCGACGGCGGTGTCAGCCGACGAGTTCGACCACGTCGACGACCACGAGGCCGAGGAGGAAGGCGATGACCGCGAAGCCGAGCACCGTGTAGTGCCAACGCTTGGAGTGGTCGGCTCGCCAGAACCTGCGGACGCTCATGGTGATCGCGGTGATCGCGACGATGCTGATGAGGAGGCCGATCACCGGTCCGACGCCTCCGGCGATACCGACCGCCGGCAGGACGAACGGGAAGACGATGTACATCAGCAGGCAGCGAACCGTCGCCACCATGATCGAGGTCTGGAAGGCGCGCCGGGCTGAGTCAGGGGACGCGGAGGGTGCGTCAGTGGGCAGTCTGAGCAGACGTCGCATGACGCGGTCGGCGCGGCCATCGACTCTCGCCTGCCCGGAAGGGAGCGTGGCCGTGGCGCCCGCGGAGGAGGGGGTGTCGGCGTCCATCACCAGTGGTCGACACGGTAGGTGCGGTGGACGAGGGCGGCAACCTCTGCCGGGTGGTCGGCGAGGACCACCGCACCGGCGCCGAGCAGTTCCTCGGGGGAGCCGTAACCCCAGTTCACGCCGATGCACGGAATGCCGTGGTGCTGCGCTCCGTGCACGTCGTGATCCCGGTCTCCGACCATGATCACGTGCTCGGACAGGTCGGGGTCGGCGGCGATGTCGAGTTCGCGGAGGGCGAAGTCGATCACCTCGGCCTTGGTGCGCCGCTCGGTGGTGAGCGTGGCGCCCGCCCGAACGGCGAACCGCTCGCTGATCCCGAAGTGATCGAGGATCGGGTGGGCGGTCTGCTCGGGTTTGGCGGTGGCGACGGCGAGGGTCAGACCGTCGGCGAGGAGGCGGTCGAGCAGATCGATGATGCCGTCGTAGAGGGTGTTCTCGTAGGCGCCGATGGTCGTGTAGCGCTCGCGGTACCGGTCGACGACTCGCTCGAGGGCGTCATCGGGGATGCCGATCATGGGCAGGCCGATCTCGAAGGGCGGTCCGATCACCGAGCGGACGGTCGCGTCATCGGGTACCGGGAAGCCCTCCAGTTCGCAGGCCCACTGGAGTGATCGGACGATGCCCGGCTCCGAGTCGCTCAGGGTGCCGTCGAGGTCGAGGAGCACGTGGGTGCGGTCGCTCACGCCGTCGGGCCTCTCCGGCCACGCTCGACGCCGGAATTCGATCGTCGAGTTGTCGGGTTTGCGGCCACGTTCCGCAACGGTACCCGCGCGAGCGGCTCGGGGCGCAGGCCGATCAGCCGTCGAGGCGCGTCAGGCCGGTGAGGGCGAAGGCGACGCTCCCGATGCCGAGGACGACCATCACGACGAGCCCGATGATCGTGTCTCGAGGATCGAAACCCTCGACGAAACCTTGGCGCGCTAGGTGCAGTATTCGTGTCAGGGGGTTCCAGGTCGCGACCGGCTCAAGCCATCCGTCGATGATCTCGATTGGGGTCTGCGCGTCAGTCAGGAAGAGGCCGAGAAACAGGGTCAGCTGCATGATCGCCGCCGCCCGCATGTCTCGGAACCGGTAGGCCAGCCCGAGCCCCCATCCGGTGCCGACGGTCGCCATTCCGAGCGCTGCTACGAACATGAGGAGTGGCGTCGCCGGGTTGCCGACGGGTCGCGCGCCGAGTGCGAGGCCGATCAGGCTGACCAACACCACCGCGATCATCGCCCGTGTCCACGCCGCGAGGAACGGTCCGAGCAGAAGCGCGCGTCGGCTCGTCGGGGCCATGCGCAACCGGTCGTAGAACCCGCTTTGCAAGTCGCGGATCATCGCGAACCCGGTGCCGAGCCCGGCGAAGGAGGCACCCATGGTCACGGCCAACGGCAGGTACCAGTTAATGGAACGATCGGTCGGGAAGCCGGGGATGTCGGTGACCCCCGCGTAGGTGCCCGAGAAGGAGATCACCTGAACGATGGGCATGAGCAAAGCGGGGATGAACGCCGATGGGAGTCGGCGGATGTTGCGCAGGCTGCGAAGCGCGAGGCCATTCGCCGCGGCGAGTCCTCCTGACCGGTCGTCCACGATCGTCGCCGTCATGTGGCTGCCACCCGTCGTCGGAGACTCCGCAAGGCGAGTCGCACCCCGCCGATGGCAAGCGCTGCCGGGATCAAGACGGTCTGCGCGACTGCGAGAGCTGAAGCGGAGTCGATCGTTAACGACCGGAAGCCCTCCACCAGATACGAGATCGGGTTGAGCGTGGCGATCCAGCGGTAGGCCCCGTCCATCGTCTGCCGGGGGAAGAACGCCGACGAGAAGAACAGGATCACGAAGAGCAGCGGGAACGAGCCCTGCACGGCCTCGCTTGAGCCGGTACGGAGAGCCATCGTCGACATCACCGCCGCGACCGCGAGAGCCGTGAGCAACCCGCCAACCATCATCGCGATCAGCGCGATCACCCCGCCTTTGATCGTGAGTCCGAAGGGCAGCAGCACGAGGACGAACACCACGGTCTGGGCTGCGCCGTAGGCCATCGCTCCGGCGAGCCGGCCGAGCAGGATGCTGACCCGAGACGTCGGGGCAGCGAGGAGTCGATCGAAGAACCCAGTCTCGATGTCGGTGGCCAACGCGGTCGCGCTGACGATCGAACCGAACAGGATTCCCTGAACGATCGAACCGGCGAGAGCGAAGTCGAGAAAGGAATCGACCTCGGGGAAACCTGGGATCGAGATCGCTCGGCCGAAGGAGGACGTGCCGAGAGCGGCGAAGAACAGTGGGAACACGAGGGAGGGGACGATGAGTGACGGTTGGCGGACGAGAGCCGTCACGGCGCGCCGCGACATGGCCGCCGTCTGCTCGAGTGCGGGTCGCGCCCCTCGGGGTCGAATGCGGAGCGCCACGCTCATCGACTCATGCCTCGGCGGGAGACTCGGCGCCCTCGAGGCGATGCCCAGTGGCTTCGGCGAAGACATCGTCGAGGCTCGGCGCGCTCAACTCGAGGTGGTCGACCGCGACACCTTGCTCGTCGAGGGCGCGCACCACCGACGACACCTCGCCCGCACCTCCGCCCAGTCCGACGCCGAGCATCCCCTCCGCGGTCGGCCGCAGCTCGCCGAATCGCGCGAGCACCGAGGAGGCCGCGGCTTCCTGATCGGACGCGACCCGCACGAACAGCGTCGGTGAGCCGACACCGGCCTTCAACTGCTCGGGCGCGCCCTCGCGGACGATGCGGCCATTGTCGATGATGGCGACCCGGTCGGCGAGTTGGTCGGCCTCCTCGAGGTACTGAGTGGTGAGGAGCACTGTGGTGCCTTCTCCGTTCAGCCGTCGGATCTCGTCCCAGAGCGCCATCCGGCTCATCGGGTCGAGACCGGTCGTCGGCTCATCGAGGAACAGGACCGACGGTTCGTGAATGAGGGAGAGCGCGAGGTCGAGTCGGCGACGCATTCCGCCCGAATAGGTACCGACTCGCCGTCCACCAGCCGACGACAAACCGACACGTTCGAGCAACTCATCGGAGCGTGACTTGTGTTCCGAGCGGGGGAGCCCGTAGAGCACCGCCTGCAGGCGCAGCAGTTCCTGTCCGGTCATCAGAGGATCGATCGCCGCGTCCTGCAGGGCGACACCGATGTTGCGCCGCACCGAGTCGGCCTCCGTCACCACGTCGAACCCGGCCACCCGGGCCGTTCCTCCAGTCGGTCGCAGAAGCGTCGTCAGCATTCGGACAGTTGTCGACTTCCCGGCCCCATTGGGACCGAGAAATCCGAAGACCTCACCTGGATGCACTTCGAGGTCGACGCCATCAACGGCGCGAACCTCGTCGTCGCCGCTTCCGAAGGTGCGGACGAGACCGCTCGCCAGGATCGGAGATGTCACGGAGCCCGCGATCAGACGCCGGCGATCGCACGCCAGACCCGCTCAGGGGTGCAGGGCATGTCGATGTGGTGCACACCGAGGTGGGAGAGCGCGTCGATGACGGCCGAGTGGACCGCTGGTGTGCTGCCGATCGTGCCCGACTCGCCGATGCCCTTCGCTCCGAGCTCGTTCACCCAGGTCGCGGTCTCCATCGGCACGCGTTCGATGTCGGGCATGAGATCCGTCGTGATCATCGCGTACTCGGCGAGGTTCGAGGTGATCGGGTTCCCGTCGGCGTCGTAGCAGACCTCCTCGTAGAGGGCCTGCGCCGTTCCCTGCGCGATACCGCCGTGGACCTGCCCGGTGAGCAGCATCGGGTTGAGGATCGTGCCCGCGTCGTCGCAGGCGATGTGACGCAGGTGGGTCACCTTGCCGGTGTCGGCGTCGACCTCGACGACGGCGACATGGGCGCCGAAGGGGTAGGTCGCGCCCGGAGCCTTGAAGGTGGTGGCCTCGATGATGCCGTCGTCACCGGCCGTGGCGGCGACCGCTGCCCAGTCGGTGCTCACCGCGGGTGTTCCGGCCACGTGGAAGGTCCCGTTGTCGGTGTCGAGGACGATGTCGATCTCGTCGGCCTCGAGGAGCGAGGCGGCGATGCGCCGGCCCTGCTCGACGATGCCCGCCGCCGCCTGGTGCACGGCGAGGCCTCCCTGCTGCAGGGATCGCGAGCCCATGGTGCCACCGCCGACCGGTGTGAGGTCGGTGTCGCCCCAGACCAGTCGCAGACGCGACATGTCGATGCCGGTGCGGGCGCTCGCGATCTGCGCCCAGGCGGTCTCGTGGCCCTGGCCGTGCGGGGAGGTTCCGGTGTAGATCGTCCCGGAGCCATCAGGATGAACGATGATCTTGGCGTCCTCCTGCGGGGCGCCGGCCCCACCGGTGATCTCCACATAGGCGCTCACACCGATCCCGAGAAGACGGCGCTCGCCCGCCTCACGGCGACGGCGCTGCTCGGCGCGGAGGTCGTCGTATCCGGCCTGGGCGAGCGCTCGGTCGAGCGACCCCTCGAAGTCGCCGCAGTCGTAGACCTCGCCGACCGCCGTGGTGTGGGGCTCATGGAACTCGGGGATCAGGTTCTTGCGACGAACCTCGACGGGGTCCATGCCGATCTCGAGGGCGAAGACGTCCATGGCCCGTTCGGTGGCCGCTGTCGCCTCGGGGCGACCTGCCCCGCGGTAGGCGACGGTCGGTGTGGTGTTGGTGACCACCGAGGTGCAGTGCGCCTCGACGTTCTCGATCGAGTACACCCCTGATGCCATCCGTCGGGTGAACAGGGCGCCGAGGATGGTGCCGACCTCGCAGTAGCCGCCCGAGTCCTGGATCATCTCGAGTTGGTAGTGGGTGACGCGCCCGTCTCGCCGGCCACCGATGCGGATGGTCTGGTGCTGGGCGCGACCGTGGCCGAGATTCATCATCGACTCGCTTCGGGTCTCACGGAAACGCACGGGTCGTCCGACGGCCTTGGCCAGCGGCCCGACGAGCAGTTCATCGGAGTAGACGCCGATCTTCGCGCCGAAGCCGCCACCGACATCCGGGGTGATGATGCGGATCTCGTCCTCCGGAATCCCGTTGGCCTTGGCGACCTGACCGCGGACGCCCTGGGCATGTTGGGTGGACACCCACTCGTGCAGGCGTCCCCCCTCCCAGGCGGCCGCGGCGGCGCGCGGTTCCATCGGGCAGGGGGCCACACGTTGGTTGAGGGCCTCGACGGTGACGACGACCTCGCAGTCGGCGAAGAACTCCTCACCGGAGTTCGTTGAACCACCGAACGCTGTGGAGTCGAACACCGCGTTCCCGCCCGCGGCCTCGTAGAGATGGGTGTCGGACGTCAACGCCTCGCGAAGATCGATGACCGCTGGGAGCGGATCGATGTCGATGAACACCGCCTGTGCGGCGTCGGTGGCCTGCTCGTAGGTCTCGGCGACGACAGCGACGACCGGCTCACCGACCCAGCGGACCTTGTCGCCACGACGGGCGAGGAGGGTGCGTGCCACTGCCCGGTTGTAGTTCGATGGGGCGGGCTCGAGACCGAGGGTCTCGGCGGTGTGGACCGCGACCACGCCGGGCATGCCCTCGGCCTCGGAGATGTCGATGTCGGAGATGATGCCGTGGGCCACCTGTGACCGCGCGTAGACCACATAGGCCGCTCCCTCCAGCAGAGGGTGCTCGAGGTCGTCGAGATAGATGCCTCCCTCTGTGAGGAAGCGCGGATCCTCCTTGCGAAGGACCTTCTCCCCGAGAACACTTCCAGCCATGCGAGCCTCCTGATGTCGAGCGACGCCGCGACTGTAGCCGTGGCCCCAGACGAGTGAGAAGACCGGCTCAGGGAGTGCCGAGGCGCACGGAGATGATGTCGTCGACCGGCCCGTAGGGCCATCCCGAGGGCAGATCTTCGGGCAGGTCGGGGGTCTCGAGGAGGGTCTCGCGCCGTTCGCCGTCGACGACGTATCCGAGCTCGGAGCGCGCGGCCTCGATCACCCCCTCGTCGGTGCGGAGACGCTCGACCTCAGCGGCGAGGTCGATGTTGACCTGCTCGAGTCGCTCCACCTGCTCGGTGAGGCGGTCGATCTCATCCCCCTGCCCGAGGTAGGTCTGGAGGGGGAGTCCGACGAGGGAGGCAACGACGGCTCCGACGACGATGACGGCGATGATGGTGACGAAGATCGTCGACCGTCCGCGTTCGGTGATCCTCGCGTCTCGGGGGACGGGCCTGGTGATGTCGCCGAGGCGGGATCGTCCACGGTCCGAGGAGGCTCGCCGACGCCGGTTCAGGCGCGTCTGTCGGGTTCGCGCGGCCACCATCCGATCATCGCAGGTGGATCGCGGCCGGCGGGGTCACCCCGGTGGAGCTCAGGCGCGGGCGAGGGCTGAGCGACCGCGGAAGGTGGCCGCATCGCCGAGTTCGCTTTCGATGCGGAGCAGCTGGTTGTACTTCGCGACGCGGTCGGAGCGGCAAGGGGCGCCGGTCTTGATCTGTCCGCAGTTGGTGGCGACGGCGAGGTCGGCGATGGTCACGTCCTCGGTCTCGCCGCTCCGGTGGCTCATGACCGAGGTGTAGCCGTTGGCGGTCGCGAGGGCGACCGTGTCGAGCGTCTCGGTGAGCGATCCGATCTGGTTCACCTTCACGAGGATGCTGTTGGCGACACCCCGCTCGATGCCCTCGTTGAGCCGTCGCGAGTTGGTCACGAAGAGGTCGTCACCGACGAGCTGGCAGCGGTCGCCGACGGCGCTCGTCAGCATCGCCCATCCGTCCCAGTCGTCCTCCTGCATGCCGTCCTCGATCGACACGATCGGGTAGGTGTCGACGATCCGCGACCAGTACTCGGCGAGCTCTCCCGCGGTGAGGACCTTGCCCTCGCCCTCGAGGTGGTAGGCGCCGTCTCGGTGGATCTCGCTGACCGCGGGGTCGAGGGCGATCGCGATGTCGGTGCCCGGGTTGAACCCGGCGGCCTCGATGGCCTCGACGAGCAGGCGGATCGCGTCCTCATTGGAGTCGAGGTCGGGAGCGAAACCTCCCTCGTCGCCGACCGCAGTCGACAGCCCGCGACCGGCGAGTACTCCCTTGAGCACGTGGTAGGTCTGCGTGCCCCAGCGGAGGGCCTCGGAGAACGATGGCGCCCCGACCGGCATGATCATGAACTCCTGGAAGTCGACGGAGTTGTCGGCGTGCGCGCCGCCGTTCAGGACGTTCATCATCGGCACGGGGAGCACATGGGCGTTCGCGCCCCCCACGTAGCGGTAGAGCGGGGCGCCGATCTCATCAGCCGCGGCCGACGCCGTCGCGAGGCTGGTTCCGAGGATCGCGTTCGCGCCGAGATGCGCCTTGTTGTCGGTGCCGTCGAGTTCGAGGAGCAGGCCATCGACACCCCGCTGGTCGAGCGCGTCGGCTCCGCGGAGCGCTGAGGCGATCGAGGTGTTTACGTGGCCGACCGCGGAGAGCACGCCCTTGCCGGCGTAGCGGTCGCCGCCGTCCCGCAACTCGACCGCCTCGTGCTCGCCGGTGGATGCGCCGCTCGGCACCGCCGCGCGTCCGCTCGCACCGCTGTCGAGGGTGACCTCGACCTCGACTGTCGGGTTACCTCGTGAGTCGAGGATCTCGCGGCCCTCGACATGGACGATCTCGCTCATCGTTGCCTCTCGTGTGGTGTGCGGGGGTGTGGGGGCGCGGACACCGCGTCCTCCGGCTAATCACGGTACCGGCTCGGTGCGGGGGATCTCGGCCGTCGGCTCGTCGATGTGAAGGCGCTCGTCCGGGGAGGTCGCGAGGATCTCGTCGAGATAGGAGCGCAAGGCCTCCTCGAGGGTGACGTCGTGACCGAGGCGCTCCGCGAGGTACCAGCGGTGCTCCAGGAGCTGGTGGAAGATCTCGGCGGCCTCGAGGCGCACGAGCAGATGACCGGGGATCGCGGCGATGATCGGCTCGAACCGGCGGTCGAGCCAGCGGACCGCGGCCACGTTCTCCGGGACGGGCACGGTGGTTGAGGACTGCAGCTCGGTGGTGTACTCGCGGATGTCGTCGAGCATGCGTCGAGCCTGGTTCTCCTCGGTCACGAGGCCGGTCAGGCCCTTCAGGCGCTCGGCGTGGAACCCGTGCTCCACGACCCGGGGGACGATCCTGATCGAGGGATCACCGTCGCTGCTGACGACGTCGAGCTCCTCGACGTCGAAACCGAGCCCGTGGAGTCGGTCGAGACGCCGACGGAGGCGGAGGTGGGTGTCGGCCGGTCCCGTCGGATCGAACTCCTCGGCGCCGGTGAGCTCGGACCACAGTCGGGCGTATCGATCCTCGATCGTCTGCGCGACGGTGAACGGGTCGATGGCCGCCGCGAGGCGGCCCGCCTCCTGCAGGTCGAGCAGACCACCGGCCACGTTGTCGGTCGCGATCATGAGGTCGAGGGATCGCTGGCCGTCGGTGAGTCGCTCGTGTCGCTCCCCGGTCTCGACGTCGATGATGTAGGCGGACAGGGTTCCGGCGTCGCGTCGGAAGAGGGTGTTCGACAGCGAGCAGTCCCCCCAGAAGAACCCGGCCAGATGGAGTCGGACGAGAAGACCGACCAGGGCATCGAGCATCCGGTCGCCGAGGAACGGGATCGACAGGCCGCGCCCGGAGAGCAGCGAGCGATACGGGAGCGAGTAGTCGAGGTGTCGGGTGATCAGCAGCCCGTCGACGGGGAAGCCGTCCTCGGAGCGCCCGGTGACGGTGGCGACCACCTCGACCGTCGGAAGGCCGCCCTCGGCGAGTTCCCGGAGCAGTCGGTACTCGCGATCGGCGAGCTCGTCGGGCAGTTCCTTCACGACGTAGGACACGTCGCCGAGTTCGACCAGCTTGACCTCGTGACGGTGCACCCCGAGCACCCGGTGGATCCCCGGGAGGTCCCAGTCAGCCAGCCGGACAGCCACCGGCAGGTCGGCGACATCGGGATGGTGGGTGGGACGGGCGATGTGCTGTCTCACCGGGCGCGCCGGTCCTTCGCCTCGTCCCAGAGGGCGTCGAGCACCTCGAGTCCGCTGGTGGCGAGGTCGATGCCCCGCTCGCGGGCCAGCGCGTCGACGGTGTCGAAGCGCTGGCGGAACTTGGTGACCGCCGCTCGCAGGGCGCTCTCCGGCTCGACGCCGAGATGGCGGGCAACGTTCACGACCGTGAAGAGGAGGTCGCCGACCTCGTCGCGAACGGCGTCGTCGTCGCCCCGCGCGGCGACCACCTCGGCTGCCTCCTCGCCGATCTTGGCGAGCGCCCCGTCGACCTCGGGCCAGTCGAACCCGACCTTCGCGGCTTTGCGTTGGACGGTGTCGGCGAGGGAGAGGGCGGGCAGCGAGCCGGGCACCCCGTCGAACACGGAGGCGTTCGGCTCGCGCTCGGTCCGCTTCAGCCGCTCCCAGTTCGCGGTCACCTCATCGGCGCCATCGACGACGGTGTCCCCGAAGACGTGAGGGTGGCGACGCACCAACTTGTCGTGGACTGCCTCGGTCACATCGGCGATGGTGAAGCGCCCCTCCTGTTCGGCGATCGTGGCGTGGAACTCGACCTGGTAGAGCAGGTCGCCCAGTTCGCCGATGAGCTCGGTGTCCGAGTCGGGGTCATCAGGATCGAGGGCCTCGATGGCGTCGACGACCTCGTAGGCCTCCTCGATGAGATAAGGGATGAGGCTCCGATGGGTCTGCTCGACATCCCAGGGGCAGCGCTCTCGGAGCGTTCGAGCGAGCAGGTGGAAGCGCTGGTAGCCGGAGGCCACCGGCACCCCGATCTCGGGGATCCAGAGGCTGGTGAGATGGTCGACATCGGTCACGCGGTCCATCTCCGACCAGGTCGTGCGGACGAGTCGCTCGGCGTCGGTGCCGAGCGCGATCAACACGGTCACCTCGGGGTCTGATGACTCGTCGTCGACGGCCAACTTGATGTCGGAGAGGACCCACGGTGCGTGGGTGTGGGCGACGAGCATCGGTCCGCTGACCCCGGCAGCGGCCGTCGCGAAGCGGTGTCCGTCGATCAGGGTGACCGAGGCCTCCACCGGGTCGATCCCGAGCGCCGTCCACGCGAGGTCGAGGAAGCTCGTCGCCGGGTGGATCCGGACCTCGAGATCGCCGCGAGCGCGCAGAGCCGCGACGGTCGCCTCGAGGACCAACGGCGATCCGGGGACGGCGTAGAGGATCGATCCGTGTCGACGGGCCTCGTCGCCGAGTGTGGAGACGATTCCGGCGTAGACGTCGTCGAAGGTGTCTCCGGTCTCGTAGCGGTCATCGAAGGCGATGGCGTCCTCGACGAGGTGGGCGGAGGGGTGGCGCGCGGTGCGCAGGTACCGGTGCCGGTGCCCCGCGATCACCTCGAGTGTGGCCGCGGTGGTGTGCCGGGGATCGCCGGGACCGAGGCCGACGATGTCGATGAGCGGCCGGTCAGCCGATCGCGATGACGCCACTGCTCGCGGGGTCCCAGGTGCCGTAGCGGGGGTCGATTCGCACGCCGCCCGAGGCGAGCAGTCCATCGACGAGGAACCCTCCGCTCTCCAGGCCTGAGTGGACGGCGAGCACGTCGTCACCCACCTCATCGAAGGGCCGGTGCATGATCACGTGCCAACCGAAGGACGACTCGACGGGGTCGCTCCAGCCGGTCGCGGGGGCCGCGTAGGCGCCCGCCACGAAGAGCGGGTCGAAGGTCTGGTTGATCTGCGCCACGGGGAGGCAGGCCGAGCCGTTGCCCTCAAGGGAGCCACCGGAGGTGACCGCGGCCGGTTCGGTCGAGGTCGTCGAGGCCAGTTCGGCGAAGTCGGCTCCCTCATCGAGCAGCCGGGTCACCTCGATCGCCTCGGCCTCGGTGTCGACGAGGATGTGGCGCAGACAGACGACGCCGGTGCTCTCGGGCGCGGACCGGTACATCGCCTCCACGGTCGCCGGGGTCGGCGGGCTCACCCGGGCGAGCGCCGCGCCGCGGACGCTCTCCTGCAGGTCGAGGATGACCTCGAGGAACCCCGCGCTCAAGGAGCGCCACGGGTGTCCTTCGGGCAGTTCGGCGTCGACCGATGCGCGATCGGCGTCGGTGATGCTCTGGTCGTTCCGCGCGAGCACCTCGTCGGTGGCGGCGGCCTGGACGAGCGCGCCAAGGAGTCGACGCGCCTCGCCGCTCGGCACCTCGCCGTCGACGGCGGGCATGGTCCCGAAGACGTCACCCCGATCGACGTACTCGGCGAGCAGTCGGTCGAAGGTGTCCTGTTCGATCGAGGTGGAGCCGACGCTCGCGACGTCGTCGGCCTCGGTGAACGTGGCGCAGGACGAGAGCGTCAGGAGGGCGGCACCACCGAGGAGGCTCAGCCGGACTCGGCGGGCCCGCTCGGAGAGGGTTCGGGAGGGGGTCGTCATGATGTCGGTCACGCTACCGGTGCCCGAGCGGCCCGGTTCAGGCCGGGTCGAGCGACCGCTCGAGTCGGTCGACAGCGGCGATCAACTCCGCCGGCAGTCGTTCCCCGAAGCTCGCGAAGTGATCGCGGATCTCGGGGATGGCGGACCTCCAACCGTCGGTGTCGACCGACAGGATCGCTTCGAGGTCGGCGTCGGCGATCGCAAGGCCGTCGGTGTCGAGCGAGCCGGGAGCCGGGAGGCGTCCGATCGGCGTGTCGACGGCCTGCGCCCGTCCGTCGATGCGCTCGACGATCCACTTGAGCACCCGGGAGTTCTCACCGAACCCGGGCCAGAGGAAGCGACCGTCGGTGTCGCGTCGGAACCAGTTCACGAAGAAGATCCGGGGCAGGCGATCGGGTCGTGATCTCGTTCCGACCTCGAGCCAGTGCCGGAAGTAGTCCCCGTAGTGGTACCCGCAGAACGGGAGCATGGCCATTGGGTCGAAGCGGAGTTTGCCGACGGCACCCTGCTGGGCGGCGGTGGTCTCCGACGCCATGATCGATCCCAGGAAGACCCCGTGCTCCCAGTCGTAGGCCTCGGTCACCAGCGGGACGGTGGTGCGTCGACGCCCGCCGAAGAGGATGGCCGAGATGGGCACACCGGAGGGGTCCTCCCACTCGTTGGCAATCGAGGGGCACTGCGAGGCGGGCGCGGTGAAGCGGGCGTTGGGGTGCGCGGCCGGTGTGTCGGCGTCGGGGGTCCACTCCTGGCCCCTCCAGTCGGTGGCGCGCGCGGGAGGGGAGTCGTTCATACCCTCCCACCAGACGTCGCCGTCGTCGGTGAGCGCGGTGTTGGTGTAGATGCAGTTGCCCCAGAGGGTGTCCATGGCGTTCGCGTTGGTGTCGTGCCCGGTGCCGGGGGCGACACCGAAGAACCCCGCCTCGGGATTGATGGCGCGGAGTCGTCCGTCATCGTCGAACTTCATCCAGCAGATGTCGTCCCCGACGGTCTCGGCGGTCCAGCCGGGGATGGTGGGGATGAGCATGGCGAGGTTGGTCTTGCCGCAGGCCGAGGGGAACGCAGCGGCGATGTACTTGGACGCGCCCTGGGGGTCGGTGAGTTTGAGGATGAGCATGTGCTCGGCGAGCCAGCCGTCGTCGTGGGCCATGACCGAGGCGATGCGCAGCGCGAAGCACTTCTTGCCGAGGAGCGCGTTGCCGCCGTATCCCGAGCCGTAGGACCAGATCTCACGGGTCTCGGGGAAGTGGGCGATGTACTTGTTGTCGCCGTCGCAGGGCCATGGGACGTCGGCCTCGCCGGGTTCGAGCGGGGCGCCGACCGAGTGGAGACAGGGCACCCAGTCGCCCTGCCCAAGGGCGTCGAGGGCTCCCTGACCCATCCGGGTCATGATGCGCATCGAGGTGGCGACGTAGGCCGAGTCCGTCAGCTGGACGCCGACATGGGCGATCGGGGAACCGAGCGGGCCCATGGAGAACGGGACGACGTACATGGTGCGCCCTCGCATCGAGCCGCCGTAGAGCCGTCGGAGCTCGGCGCGCATCTCGGCCGGGTCGCGCCAGTTGTTGTTCGGCCCGGCGTCGTCGGCGCTCTCGGAGCAGATGAAGGTGCGGTCCTCGACACGGGCGACGTCCGCGGGGTCGGAGTGGGCCCAGTACGAGTTGGGTCGCTTGGCCTCGTCGAGACGGGTGAAGGTGCCGCTGGCGACCAGTGACTCGGCGAGCGCGTCGTACTCCTCGGCCGACCCGTCACACCAGTGGATGGCATCGGGCTGGAACACCGCGGCCCACTGGGCCACCCATTCGGTGAGGCGCTGGTTCTCGGTCGTCGCTGCCATCACTCCTCCTCATTCGGTTGAGTCGGCGCTCGACCGAGCCGTCGGCGACGGGTCGGACTCGGGCACCGTGTCATGACAGTCTGACGAGCGCGGACCTCCCGCGGGGAGTCACAGGGTCCCGAGCATGTGCGCTTGTGATGATGGAGCCATCTCCAGGAGCGATCGCCTATTGGAGCGCTCCATCTCCATCGGTGATGGAGCGCGAGCGGCGGAGCGTCAGGTGATCGCGACGGTCAGACGTCGGGGGTGCCCATGTCCACCTCGGATCCGAGGCGGAGGGAGGTGGCCCGACCGTCGCCGTCGAGGTCGAACACCACGCGCTGGCCCTGACGCAGCATCCGGAAGACGGAACCCTTCAGGGCTCCGGGAGCCAGGTCGTAGTCGGCCAGGTCGCTGTCGCACATCACGACGCCGAAGCCCGAGGACGGGTCGTAGGCCTTGATGACGCCCTGCATGCCGGCGACTCTACCGAAGCGGTCGGATCAGACCGGCGTCAGCCGGCCTTGACGACCTTGCCCGACTTGATGCAGCCGGTGCACACGTTCAGGCGCTTCGGAGCGCCCTTCACGAGAGCCCGCACCCGCTGGATGTTCGGGTTCCAACGCCGCTTGGTGCGACGGTGCGAGTGCGAAACCGACATACCCCACGACGGTCCCTTGCCACAGACCTCACACACCGATGCCATCGAGAACTCCTTTGGGAAGCACCCCGGACGGGTGCCGCTTGCGATCCTCCCGAACCGGTGATGTCGACCGGTGACGGGCAGCCACACGCTATCGGTGGCCGACGCGAGCACCACCCGGGCCCCTCGACGGCCCCGTGTAGATTTCGACCCGTGCCCACCCTCGAGCATCTCGACGTGCACGGCCTCAGGGCCGTGGTGACCACCTTCCGCGACACCGTCGCCGCTCACTCGGGCGGGCTCAACCGGCTCAACGTCTACCCGGTTCCCGACGGGGACACCGGTACGAACATGGCCCGGACCCTCGAGGCGGTGGTCTCCGAGATGGAGACCGCTCCCGAGACCCTCGACGCCACCTGCGACGCGATCAGCCACGGTTCGCTCATGGGTGCCCGAGGCAACAGCGGGGTCATCCTCAGCCAGATCCTCCGCGGGCTCGCCACGACCATCAAGTCGCACGCCGAGACGACGGGCGCCAGATTCGCCGACGCCCTTGTCGCGGCGGCGACCGGGGCCTACCAGGCCGTGCTCAAACCGATCGAGGGAACCATCCTGACCGTGGTGCGCGAGAGCGCCGAGGCGGCGCGCGCGGCAGCCGACGACGACGCCGGCCTGGTCGACGTGATCCGGGCCGCCCGCGAGGCCGGACGGGCCTCGCTCGCCCGAACCCCTGAGCTGCTGCCGGTGCTCGCCGATGCCGGCGTGGTCGATGCCGGCGGTGCCGGCTATCTCCTCCTGCTCGACTCCGCCCTCCACGTGGTCGACGGCGAGCCGCTCCCCGAACCGGACGAGTCGGCGGGTCCGAGTGCCGAGGCGGTCGCGGGTGTCGCGCTCCGAGAGAGCTCCGAGGGACTCGACGTCAGTGAGCAGCGCTACGAGGTGATGTACTTCCTCGACCTCGACGGCACGCGTATCGACGAGTTCAAGGAGTCCTGGGGTGCCATCGGCGACTCCATCGTGGTCGTCGGTGGTGACGGGCTCTGGAACTGTCACGTCCACACCAATGAGATCGGTGCCGCCATCGAAGCGGCGCTCAGCCTCGACGGGCGGCCCCGCGAGATCCGGGTGACCGATCTGTTCAGCGAGGTGGCCGAGGAGCACGAGCGTCGCGAGTCCGAGATGACCGGTGGGCCCCACACGCGCACCCGAGACGGCGCCGGCCTGCCCAGGGTCACCACCGCTGTGGTCGCCGTGTGCAGCGGTGACGGACTCGCCGAGCTGTTCTCGAACCTCCGGGTCCAGGGCATCGTGACCGGGGGGCAGACCCTCAACCCGTCGACCGCGGAGCTGCTCGAGACCGTCGACCGGGTGAACGCCGATCAGGTGATCATCCTGCCGAACAACAAGAACATCATCCCGGTCGCCGAACAGGTCGACGCCCTGAGCGGTCGCACCGTGCGTGTCGTGCCCACCGTGTCGATGCCCGAGGCGCTCGCGGCCCTCGTGGTGTACGACCCGGAGTCCGATGCCGACGACAACGTCTCCGAGATGACCGAGGCGGTCGCGTCGGTCACCACCGGTGAGGTGACGAGGGCGGTCCGCGACACCAAGACCGACATCGGCGAGGTCGCCGAGGGTGACTGGATCGGCATCACCCGGGGCGAGGGGATCGCCGCGATCGCCGGGCAGCTGACGGAGGCCGCGCTGACCCTGGTCGATGGGTTGCTCGCCGACGGAGCTGAACTCCTGACGGTCATCACCGGCCTCGACGCGCCCGGGGATGTCACCAGCGAGATCGAGGGTCACGTCGCCGCGGTTCACCCCGAGGTGCAGGTCGAGGTGCACCGCGGTGGGCAACCCCTCTACCCGTACCTGTTCGGAGCGGAGTGAGCGACGGGCCCACCCGACCGATCACGCTCCGCGACCTCGCGGAGATCGACGTCGGCCGCTTGAACCGGGTGGGCGAGAAGCGGCGGGCGGCGCTCGGAGCCGTCGGCATCGAGACCGTGCTCGATCTCCTCACGACCTACCCGAGGCGATGGATCGACCGGACCAACGAGGCGTCGATCGCCTCCCTCGCGATCGGCGAGGAGGCACTCGTGATCGCCGAGGTCCGCTCGGTGAACTCCCGCACCACCCGCAACCGGCGGACCATGGTGTCGATCGTCGTCGGCGACAAGACCGGCAAGATCTCGCTCGTCTTCTTCAACCAGCCCTGGCGAGCCCGTCAACTCTCCGCCGGTATGGAGGTCGCCCTCTTCGGTCGCGTCGACGAGTACGCCGGCGGTCGTCAGATGACGAATCCGATCGTCGATCTCATCGGCGACCGCACCGGCCGGATCGTGCCGGTCTACCCGCAGAGCGAGAAGGCCCGCCTCACCACCTGGGAGATCGCCGGATGGGTCGAGGAGGCCCTGCGTCGCTGCGCCGAGCGCGGTATCGCCGACCCGGTGCCCGAGGAGGTCCTCGACCGACTCGACCTCATCGACCGCGCGGAGGCGATCCGCTCCATCCATCAACCGGAGTCGATGCGGGCCAAGGACGCCGCCCGTCGTCGACTCGCCTTCGACGAACTGCTCCGGGTCCAGGCGGTACTCGTCGCCCGCAAGCGCGAACTGGAACGGTCGGCCCGTGGCGTCGTCCATGATCTCAGCGGTGCCCTCGTCAGCCGCTTCCACGATGCCCTCCCGTTCCCGCTGACCGGCGCTCAGCAGCGGACGCTCGCCGAGATCGACGCCGATCTCGCCTCGGGTCACCCGATGCACCGACTCCTCCAGGGCGATGTCGGGGCCGGCAAGACGGTGGTGGCGGTGTCCGCCCTCCTGGTCGCCGTCCAGGGTGGGCACCAGGGCGCGCTCATGGCGCCCACCGAGGTGCTCGCCGAACAGCACCACCAGGGGATCCGGCGACTGCTCGAGGGCGTCACCGTCACCGACGGCGAGAACCTCTTCGGCGACCGGCCCCTGCGCATCGAACTGTTGACCAATCGCATCACCGGCGCCGAGCGTCGAGATGTGCTGGCCGGTCTGGCCGATGGCTCGGTGGATCTGGTGATCGGCACCCACGCGCTCATCCAGGACGCCGTCGACTTCGCCAGCCTCGGACTCGTCGTCGTCGACGAACAGCACCGTTTCGGGGTCGAGCAGCGGGCGGCGCTGCGCGACAAGGGTGTCGACCGGGTCCCCGACGTGCTGGTCATGACGGCCACACCCATTCCCCGCACCGCCGCCATGACGGTGTACGGCGATCTCGATGTGAGCGTGCTCGACGAGCTCCCTCCGGGTCGCACCCCGATCGACACCCGATGGGCGAACGGTCCGCTCGACGAGGAGTCGGTGTGGATCGACGTACGCGAACGGGTCGCCGAGGGGCAGCAGGCGTACGTCGTCTGCCCGTTGGTCGAGGAGAGCGAGAAACTCGAAGTGGCCTCAGCCGAGGAGACCTTCGAACGGCTCTCCAACGGAGAGCTGGCCGACTGCCGGCTCAGCCTCCTGCACGGACGGATGAGCTCGGTGGAGAAGGAGGAGACGATGGCCGACTTCCGGCGCGGTGAGGTCGACGTGCTCGTCGCCACCACGGTGATCGAGGTCGGAGTCGACGTACCGAACACGACGGTGATGGTCGTCCTCGACGCCGACCGCTTCGGGATCGCGCAACTCCACCAGCTGCGCGGCCGGGTCGGTCGCGGGCGGCTCGAGTCGAACTGCTGGCTCGTCACCGCGGACCAGACCGGGTCGAATCCGAGGGTGGAGGCCCTCGTCGCCAGCACCGACGGCTTCGAACTCGCCGAGGTCGATCTCGAACTGCGTGGGGAGGGGACGCTCATGTCGACCTCTCAGAAGGGTCGTAGCGACCTCCGGCTCGCCTCGCTCCGTCGCGACCGGGAACTGGTCGAACTTGCCCGGTCGGTGGCCTTCGATCTGGTCGACGTCGAGCGGGGGCTCGATGACCATCCGATGCTCGCCGATGAGCTCGACCTCCTGCTCAGCGACGAGGACGAGTCATTCCTGACCAAGTCGTGAGCCCCTCCACCGATCATCTCCGCGGGATGATCGTCGGAGCGGAGGCCGTTCAGTCACCGGGTTCTGGGAGCACGAGGTCCCATCGGTCCAGGCAGTCCTCGCACCGGTAGGCGACGATGTCGCCCGGGAGCCAGGGGTCGTCGATCGAATCACCGTCGCGGGGTCGGCTCAGCAGGAAGGCGCGACCGCCGCAGTCGATGCAGACGATCTCCTCCTCCGGGGTGATCGGCACGGCGCTGCGGCCCGCATCACCCTCGCGCTCCGGATCGAACATCACACCAGTCTGCCAGCGCGGCGCGAGTCCTCGGGAGGTCGATCCTCGGGCCGTAGCCTGACCGGATGCGGGTCGTGTCCGGACAGTTCCGCGGGCGCCGTCTCGTCTCGCCGGAGGGGCGTGACACCAGGCCGACCACCGAGAAGGTGCGCGAGGCCGTCTTCAACGCTCTCGGCTCCCTCGACCTCGTCGACGACGCCGAGGTCATCGACCTCTACGCCGGCACCGGGGCCCTCGGGCTCGAGGCCCTCTCGCGCGGCGCGGCGAGGTGCACCTTCGTCGAGAACGACCGGGCCGCACTCGAGGCCCTCCGACACAACATCGACCATCTCGGGGTGGCCGACCGGTCCCGAGTGGTGCGAGGAGACGCGCTGTCGGCCGTCGGAAGCCTCGGCGGCAACCTGCTGCTCGCCGATCCCCCGTATGGGGTGGCGCCGTGGGACGAGCTGCTCGCCTCGACGACTGCCGACTTCGTCGTCGCCGAGGCCCCGACCGAGGTGGCGGCTCCCGACGGTTGGGAGGCCGTTCGGGCCCGCCGATACGGCAGGACGTGGGTGACCTTCCTCGAGCGGAAGTAGGTTGACCCCCGATGGGCACCGTCCTCGTACCCGGAAGCTTCGATCCGATCCATCTCGGCCATGTCGATGTGGTCGAGCAGGCTCGCGCCGTGTTCGGCTCCGTGGTGGTCGCGGTGATGCACAACCCCGCCAAGACCTCCGGTCTCTTCGAGGCCGACGAGCGGGTCGCGCTCGCCGCGGAGGCGCTCGCCCACCTCGACGGTGTCACGGTCGCATCGTTCACCGGTCTCGCGGTCGACGCGGCAGCCGACGCCGGGGCGACGGTCATCGTGAAGGGGCTGCGAAACGCGGGCGACTTCGAGATCGAGCAGCAGATGGCCCACAACAACGCGGCCCTCACCGGGGTTCGCACCGTGTTCGTCCCGTGCCGCGCCGATCTGTCGCACATCTCGAGCCGTTTCGTCCGGGAGATCGCCGCCTCCGGACGTCCGGTCGACCATCTCGTGCCCAGCCGGATCGCCGAGGCGCTCGCGGGTAGGTTTGGCGATCGGTGAGCCCACGATGACCGACCACTACGACGACCGCTACGACGGGCACGACGAGTACGACGACGAACTCGGCCCGGTCGACGACGGCTACGTCGATTCCGATGATGCGGGTCAGGTGCAGACCGCCCACGTGGGCGACGCCCAGACCCTGCTCAAACGGGCGATCGACATCGTGGCGACCGCGCCGACCATGCCGCTGTCCTCCTCGCCGCGCATCGACCGCGACGACATGGTGGAACTCCTCGAGGAGGCGCTGCAGCGACTTCCCGACGAGATCCGCGAGGCCCGGTGGATGATCAAGGAGCGCGACGAGTTCATCGCCCGCACCCGTCGCGAGGCCGATGAGGTGCTCGAGGCTGCCCGCGTGCAGGCCGAGCGCATGGTGCAGCGGACCGAGGTGGTCCGCGCTGCCGAGGCCCGAGCCCGGCACATCATGGAGACCGCCAACAGTGAGTCGCGTCGCTTGCGTCTCGAGACCGAGGACTTCCTCGATCAGCGGCTCGCGAGCTTCGAGATCCTGCTCGAGCGACTCTCGAAGACGGTCGCCACCGGCCGCCAGAAGCTGTCCATCGTCGGCATCCAGCAGGCGGAGGAGTCATCCGCCAGCGAGGACCACGACGTGGCGGAGGCCGAGGCGCGGGCCGGATTCTTCGACCAGGACCTCTGAGCCGTGGGCATCTCCCCGGCGCTCCGGCCGCTCCTGCTCAACGCGGTCGAACTGCGTCGCCAGCCCGGCTCCTCGCGTCAGCTCGCGACCTCCGTCGACCCGACCGAGTTGGGTTGCGTGTCCCCGGTGCCCGATGTCGGCCTGGTGGGTGAGATCTCCATCGACCTGACCGCCGTGTCGGGCGCCGATGACATCGGCGTCGCGGGCTCACTCACCATGTCCTGGTCCGGGCCGTGTCGCCGGTGCCTCAGCGATGTGACTCGCACCGTTGCGGTCGGGGTGTCCGAGCGCTTCGTGCCGAGTGGTCACCCCGCCGTCGACGACCGCGTCGAGGCAGCCACCGAGATCGAGGGTGACCAGATCGACCTGGCGCCGATCCTTCGCGACCTCGCCGTCCTCGAGATCCCGGCCGCCCCGCTGTGCGACGAGTCCTGTCGTGGCTGGTGTCCGCAGTGTGGAGCCGATCTCTCCCTCGGCGAGTGCGGGTGCTCCTCGGAGACGACGGATCCGCGCTGGGCCGCGCTCGACGGGCTGGTCATCGACGAGGATTGAGGCCCTGGTCGGTCCCGAGGCTCGACGGGCTGACACCGGGGCGGTGCCGTTGCCCGCGGCCACCGATAGTGTGTCCCGGCCCGTGGGGAACCGCGGCGACAGGTCGAACACGAGTCCGGAGAACCCAAGTGGCAGTTCCCAAGAAGAAGAAGTCGAAATCGAAGACCCGCAGCCGGCGCGCCGGCAACTGGAAGCTCGAGGCCCCGGCCCGTAGCACCTGCCCGCGCTGCGGCAGCGCCAAGACCCCGCACACGGTGTGCCAGTCCTGTGGCTGGTACAAGAACCGCGTCGTGGTCGACGTCGCCTGAGGCGTCGGCGTACACGGTCGGAGATGACGACCATGCTCCCTGTCGCCGTCGACGCGATGGGCGGCGATCACGCTCCTGACGCCATCGTCGACGGTGCCCGGCAGGCCGCCGAGTCGGGAACACCCGTCGTGTTGGTCGGGCCTGCCGATCTTCCCGATCGGGTCGACACCGGTGGCCTGCCGCTCATCGAGGCCTCCGAGGTCATCGGGATGGATGATGATCCGGCCGCCGCTGTGCGCCGCAAGAAGGACTCCACCCTCGTCCGAGCCGCGGAGGCGGTTCGCGACGGTGTTGCCTCGGCGATGGTCTCGGCCGGCAACACCGGGGCGACCATGGCCTCGGCCCTGCTCCGGATGGGTCGGATCCGAGGGGTCGGCCGGCCGGCGATCGCCACGATCATCCCCGTGCCCGGAGGTCGCCCGACCGTGCTGCTCGATGCCGGCGCGAACGCCGAGGTCCAGGCTGACTGGCTGGTCCAGTTCGCCCAGATGGGCGCCGTCTTCGCCCGACACCGCTTCGGGCTCCCGGAACCGTCGGTCGGGCTGCTCTCGATCGGCGAGGAGCCCGGCAAGGGCGACTCGCTCCGAAAGGAGGCCTTCGGGTTGCTGACCGAGGTCGCCGCCGACGGCTCGCTGAACTTCATCGGCAATGTCGAGGGTCGCGACGTCATGGCCGACACCTGCGATGTGGTGGTCACCGACGGGTTCACCGGCAACGTGGTCCTCAAGACCCTGGAGGGTGGCATGAAGACCGTGGTGGCGGCGCTGCTCGGGGCCTTCGGCGCTGACCCGGCCAACGCCCCGCACGCCGAGGCGCTCATGCCGTCGCTGCTCCCGATCTACTCGAGCCTCGACCCGGAGACCTACGGGGGAGCGATGCTCCTCGGTACGGATGGGGTCTGCATCATCTCCCACGGATCCTCGAGCGCTCGAGCGATCACCAACGCTGTCGCGGTGGCCCGCGAGATGGTCGAGGCCGACGTCGTCGGTGAGATCGGCCGGGCGATCCGACCGAGCGACTGATCGCGACATCACCCGCGACCTATGATCGGGGCGTGTCCAACGACAGCAGCGCCACGATCACCCGCGATGAGATCCTCGAGATCGTCCGCGACCGACTCGCCGACATCCTCGAGATCGAACCCTCGGGCATCGGTGAGGGGCAGTCGTTCGTCGACGACCTCGAAGCTGACTCCCTCGCCTTGATCGAACTCGTCGAGGCGCTCGAGGAGGCCCTCTCGGGGCGGATCGCTGACTTCCGCATCGACGACGAGGACCTCGAGGACCTCAAGACCGTCCGTGACGCGGTCGACTACGTGCACGACCGCGCGACCTCCTGACCGCGGTGGTCTCCGGGTCGCCCGACCTCTCCGCCCTCGAGGACTCCCTCGGGCATCGGTTCGACGACGTCGCTCTGTTGCGGCGCGCCCTCAGCCATCGCTCCTGGGTCGCTGAACAGCCCGATGCCGAGAGCAACGAGCGTCTCGAGTTCCTCGGCGATGCCGTCCTCGGTTTCGTGATCGCCGATCTGGTCTTCGAGCGGTTCTCCGATCTCGCCGAGGGGTCCCTCACCGACCTGCGCAAGGCGGTGGTCAACCAACGCGCCCTCGCCGAGGTCGCGCGTTCGCTCGGTCTCGGAGAGCACATCTACCTCGGCCGCGGTGAGGGGGCCGCCGGAGGTGGCGACAAGGACTCCATCCTGTCCGACGCCTTCGAGGCGGTACTCGGCGCGGTCTACCTCGACGGCGGCGTGGAGGCGGCGCGCGCCATGGTGGTCTCCCATGTGGCTCCGCGCCTCGAGCGCGCCCTGGGTGGACTCCACCGTCTCGACCGGAAGTCGGCGCTCCAGGAGCGGTTGGCGGCGGAGGGCCGGGTGCCGCCCGAGTACCGGTCCTCGGCGACCGGGCCGGACCACGACAAGGTCTTCACCGCGCAGGTGCTCTGCGACGGGGCGGTGCTCGGAGTCGGCTCCGGTCGCTCCAAGAAGGACGCGGAGCAGGCCGCGGCCCTCGCCGCCCTCGACGGACTCGACGGCTAGGGCGTGCCCGAGGCCCCCGAGGTCGAGGTGGTCCGTCGGGGCCTGGCTGAGGGCCTCACCGGCCGCCGTTTCGTCTCGGTGTCGGTCGGACGAGAGCGGGTGGTGCGACGAACCTCGAGGCCGGCGTTGATCGAGGGGATGACCGGAGCCCGGGTGATGGATGTCGACCGCCGCGGCAAGTACCTCACGCTCGCCCTCGACACCGGCCGGGCGGTCATGATCCACCTCCGGATGAGCGGACAGGTGCTGCTGGTCGACGGAGCCGATGAGGCGCCCGCCCACACCCATGTCGACGCGCTTGTCGACGACGGTCGCCGGATGCTCTTCGTCGATCCCCGAACCTTCGGCGAGGTGGTGGTGTTCGATCCCGGAGATGTCGACCGGCAGATACCTGAGCTCGCGCGGCTCGGGCCCGATCCGCTGCGCGACGGCCTCGACCTACGCGAGTTCCGGCGAGGGCTCCGGCAGCGACATCGCGCGCTGAAGGCGCTTCTGCTCGACCAGTCCTTCATCGCCGGGATCGGCAACATCTACGCCGATGAGATCTGTCACCGGGCGCGGCTCAGGCCGACGCGTCCAAGTGACGCACTCGGACTGGCCGGGGAGCGCCGTCTCGCCGCGGCCATCGTCGAGGTGCTCGGCGAGGCCGTCCTCGCAGGTGGCTCCACCCTCGCCGATGCCCAGTACGTCGGGGTCGACGGCCGAGGAGGTTCGTACCAGACGGCGCATCGGGTGCACGCTCGGGCGGGTGAGCGCTGCGGCACCTGCGGTCGCGGGATCGTGAGACGCTCGACGGTGGCCCAGCGGGCCACCCACCACTGCCCGGTCTGCCAGCGCTGACGTACCGTTCCAACGAGGGGTGGGGGAGTAGATTCGGTCCCGCCGTGTTCCTGAAGAGTCTCACCCTCAAGGGCTTCAAGTCTTTCGCCGACGCCACCGAGATGGCGCTCGAGCCCGGGGTGACGGTGGTCGTCGGCCCCAACGGCTCCGGCAAGTCCAATGTCGTCGACGCGGTCGCCTGGGTGCTCGGCGCGCAGGCCCCCAAGGCCGTCCGATCGCAGAAGATGGACGACGTGATCTTCGCCGGCACGGCGAAGCGCCCGGCCCTCGGACGCGCCGAGGTCAGCCTGACCCTCGACAACTCCGCCGGTCTGCTGCCGGTCGAGTTCAACGAGGTGACCGTCACCCGCATCCTGTTCCGCTCCGGCGACAGCGAGTACGCCATCAACGGGGTCCCGTGCCGGCTGCTCGACGTCCAGGAACTGCTGTCGGATGCCGGCGTGGGCAGGCAGCAGCACGTGATCGTGAGCCAGGGGCAGATCGATGCCGTTCTCAACGCCCGGCCGGAGGAACGTCGAGCGATCATCGAAGAGGCCGCGGGCGTCCTCAAGTTCCGCAAGCGCAAGGAGAAGGCCGAGCGTCGCCTCGATGCCACCGAGGCCAACCTGCTGCGCCTGCAGGACCTCGTCCGCGAGGTCCGCCGCCAGTTGCGCCCCCTCGAGCGTCAGGCCCAGGCCGCCCAGCGTCACGGTGACCTCCAGAGCGAACTCGATGCCCTGCGCGTCCACGTCGCCGGTCGCGAGATCGCCGCCATGCGGGCCCGCCTCGAGTCGATCGAGACCATCCGGGTCGAGGCCGGCACGTCCGAGGAGACCGCGAAGTCCGACCTGACGAGGCTCGACACCGAGGCGCTCGCCATCGAAGCCCGCCTGACCGCCCGTGGCGAGCACGATGTCAGGGACCAGCTCGTCGCGGCGGAGCAGTTGCGCGAGCGGGCGCGGGGGCTGACCGGCATCCTCGCGGAGCGTCGCCGGGGTCTCGAGCGCGACCGGGGTCAACTGATGGACGCCGGTCTGATCGCCACCCTCGAAGCCGATGTCGCCGGATACCAGGCCGAGCTGGCCGAGGTGCTCGAGGGTCTGGCCGGGTTCGAGCCCGCGCTCGCCGAGTTGACCTCGGAGGAGGAGGCGTTCGCCACGGAGCGCGACAGCGCTGTGGCTCCGACCGAGGAGGAGCCGAGCACGCGGGCGGCGAGCGCTGCCGCTGAGGTCCGCGGCGAGCTCCGGTCGGTTCGGGCCTCGGTGGACCGCACGGAGAACGAGCGGCGGCGTATCGCCGATCGGCTCGAGCAGGCCGTCCGTCGGCTCGACGAACTCGACCAGGACATCGAGCGCCTTCGGTCGGAGTTGGCCGAAGCCGCAGCGGGGGAGGGCCCGCTCGTCGAGGAGTTGACCTCGGCGGAGACCGAACGTCTGGCCGCCGGGGCCGAGATGGAACGCGCGACGACGGCCCGTCAGGAGTGCGCCGAGACGCGCTCGCGCGCTGTCGCGAGGGCCGAGGCACTGCAGATGGCCGTCGACTCGGCCCGGGCCCGAGCCGGAGCCGAGCGCCTGGTCGGCGTCGACGGTGTGCTCGGCACCCTGCTCGAGTTGGTGACCATCGAGGACGGATGGGCCGACGCGGTCGAAGCCGCTCTCGGCGACGCCTTGGCGGCGGTCGTGGTCGATGGGGCCGGTTCGGCGCGCCGGGCGCTCGCGACCCTGCGGGGAGCCGGCACGACGGGTGCGGTCATCGCCACCGGCGGGGCTCCGCGAGAGGCGGTCGGTCCGGTGGGTGGCGCGAGTCCGCTTCTCGGTCGCGTCACCTCGTCGTCGCCGGGTGTTCCCGAACTCCTCTCGTCGCTGCTCGCGCGCGCGGTCGTGGCTGACGACGTCGATCGCGCGGTCGACATCGCCCTTGCCGATCCGACGTTGACGGTGGTGACCTCGGAGGGTGACCGTTTCTCGCCGAACGGTTGGCGTATCGGAACCTCCTCGGGTGGCGCGACGGCCGCCGCCCTCGCCGACGCGATCGCGGCGGCGGAGGCGGCAGAGACCGCGCTGCAGGCCGCGGATCGCGAGTTGGCTGCGGCATCGGCCGAACTCGACCGCGCTCGGTCGTCGGAGGTGGAGGTCGGTCGGCGGCTCGATCTCAACGACGGTCGGTTCCACGCGGCGTCGGAGGCTCTCGAGAGCGCGCAGTCGCGACGGCGCGAACTCGCAGGGGAGCGCGAGTCGATGGAGAGCGCCCTCGGTGATCTCGTCGGCCACCTCGAGGCGGAGAGGGCTCGGATCGCCGAGATGGAGGCGGTGTTGCCGTCGCTCGAGACCGACGAGCGTGCCGAGGCCGAGGCCGCGCGACGGGTGCGTGAGGAGCAGGCCGCGGTCGAGACCCGCGCCGCGGTGCTCGCCTCGCGACGGCGCGATCTCGAGGTCCGGGCTGCCGGACTCCGCGAGCGCGAGGAGTTCCTCCGTCGGCGTGTCGCCGAGACCGAGGCCCGTCTCGATGCCGACCGGGACGCGCGCAGCAGCGCTGAGCACCGACGACTCGAGGTCGAGCGGTCGCTGTTGGCGGTGGAGCGCCTGTCGGCCTATGTCTCGTCCCGTCTCGTGGAGATCGAAACGATCCACGCCGAGCTGAGCGAGCGCCGCCGACGGCAGAGCGACGAGGTTCGGGAGATGACCGCGCAGCTCGACGAGGTACGTCGCGCCCGGGTGGAGGCGGAACGCTCCCTCGAGGCCTCGCGCGAGCGCGCCCATCGCGCCGATCTCGATGAGGCCGAGGCCCGCCTCCGTCTCGAGACCGCGGTCGAGACGCTGCGGCGTGACCTCGACGTCGAGCCCGAGGCCGCTGAGGAGGCGCCCCTGCCCGAGCTGCCCGAGGGGGCCACGGCCGCCGGTCGGGTGCGTGAGCTCGAGCGCGAGCTCCGGCTCCTCGGGCCGATCAACCCGCTCGCCCTCGAGGAGTTCAACGAGCTCAACCAGCGACACCAGTTCCTCGAGGAGCAACTCGAAGACGTCCGTTCCACCCGCCGCGATCTCAACCGTGTGATCGCCGCCATCGACGGCGAGATCCAGACGGTGTTCGCCGCGGCGTTCGCCGATGTGAGCACCAACTTCACGCAGCTCTTCGCCAGCCTGTTCCCGGGCGGGTCCGGCGCGCTCCGGTTGACGGCCCCCGACGATCTGCTCTCCACCGGTATCGAGGTGGAGGCGAAGCCCGGTGGCAAGAACGTCAAGAAGTTGTCGCTGCTCTCGGGTGGTGAGCGCTCGCTGACCGCCCTCGCGTTCCTGTTCGCCGTGTTCCGGAGTCGCCCCTCACCCTTCTACGTGATGGACGAGGTGGAGGCCGCCCTCGATGACGTCAACCTGCATCGCTTCCTCCAGCTGATCCAGGAGTTCCGTCGTGAGGCGCAGCTGATCATCGTGTCGCACCAGAAGCGGACGATGGAGGCTGGCGACTCCCTCCTCGGTGTCTCGATGCAGCCCGGTGGCTCGTCGAAGGTCGTGACCGAGCGGGTCAAGGCCGCCGGCTGAGCACCGCTCAGGGCTGGTCGGCCCACCGGAGGTAGGGCTTGACCTCCTCGACATTGTCGAGTCGCTCTCGGGCGTCGTCGGTCGAGACCGTCGGCGACACGATCACCCGATCACCGGGCCGCCAGTCGGCCGGGGTGGCGATGGGCGCGGCGTCGGTGGCCTGGAGGGCGTCGATGACGCGGACCAGCTCGTCGAAGTTCCGGCCCACCGACTTCGGGTAGGTCAGGGTGAGGCGGACCCGGTGGTCGGGGTCGATGATGAAGACCGAGCGCACCGTCGAGGCGTCGCCGGCGCCGGGGTGGATCATGTCGTAGAGCTCGGCCACGGCGCGGTCGGGGTCGGCGATGATCGGGAAGTTGAGGTCGGTGCCGCCGACCTCACCGATGTCGGGGGCCCAGGCGCGGTGGTCCTCGATCGGGTCGACCGAGACGGCGATGGCCTTGGTGTTCCGAGCGGCGAACTCCGCGTTGAGGGCCGCGGTGCGTCCGAGTTCGGTGGTGCACACCGGGGTGAAGTCGGCGGGGTGGCTGAACAGCACCGCCCAGGAGTCGGTCTTCCAGTCGTGGAAGTCGATCTCACCCTCGGTGGTGTCGGCGTGGAAGTCGGGTGCGGTGTCTCCGAGTCGCAGGCTCATCGTGGTTCTCCTCTGGTCGAGTGGGCGCGGATCGAGGGGTCCGACCGCCGCGATTGACCGTAGGTGACAAAATCCCGACTTGCAAGGTCAACTTTGATCGATCACCGCGATCGGCGCCGGCGGTAGCGTCGCTCGCGTGGACTCCTCAGGCAGTCAGTGGATCTATCTCGTCCTCATCGGGGCCGTTCTCGCCTTCGGGATCGGCGTGCTCTGGTGGTCGCGTCGTTCGCGCACCGGGAACCCGACGGCCGCCGCCCGGTCGCCGGTCTCGGCGACGCCTGTCGAGACTCCGGCTTCGGTCACACCGGAGACCGCGGTCGACGAGATCGATCCCGAACCCGAGGCCTCGGCGGATGATGGTTCGCCGCGGAGCCTGCGCGATCGACTGGGTCGAGCCCGAGCCGCCATCGGGGGAGCCGTCGGGTCGGTGCTCGGCCGTTCCGCCATCGACGACTCCGTGTGGGAGGAACTCGAGGAGGGGCTGCTGCTCGCCGACGTCGGCGTCGGCGTGACCGATGACCTGCTCGGTGGACTCCGCGCCCGAGTCGACTCCGGGGAGATCACCGAACCCGACGCGCTGATCGCCGCACTCCGCGCTGAGATGGTCGCCCGCCTCGACGGGGCTGACCGTGGACTCTCGACCCGCGATGATGCGGGGCCGTCGGTGTGGCTCCTCGTCGGTGTCAACGGTGTCGGCAAGACGACGACCATCGGCAAGCTCGCCTCGCGGGAGACGGCGCGCGGGGTGACGGCACTGCTGGCGGCGGGAGACACATTCCGAGCCGCCGCCGCCGAGCAGCTGACCATGTGGGGCGAGCGCAGTGGCCTCGAGGTGGTCCGGGGCTCCGAGGGCGGCGACCCGTCCTCGGTGGTGTTCGACGCTGTCGAGCGCGCGGCGGCCAAGGGGGTCGACCTGGTCCTCGCCGACACCGCCGGTCGTCTCCACAACAAGAGCAATCTGATGGACGAGCTCGCCAAGGTGCGCCGGGTCGCCGAGAAGGGCGCCGGTGTCGTCACCGAGACGCTGCTCGTGATCGACGCCACCACCGGCCAGAACGGTCTGGTCCAGGCCCGCGAGTTCGGCGAGGCCACCGCGGTCACCGGGGTGGTCGTGACGAAACTGGACGGCTCGGCCAAGGGCGGGATCGTGTTCGCGGTTGAGACCGAGCTCGGCATCCCGGTGAAACTTGTCGGCGTCGGGGAGGGTGTCGACGATCTCGTGCCCTTCGATCCCGCGGAGTTCGTCGACGCCCTCGTCGGTGACTGATCGGGAACCACGAGACCACCGACGTCGTCGAACAGGTCATGAAGCACGCTCACGTCCTCGCGATCCCCCTCGTCGGCTCGGTTCTCCTCGGAGCCTGTATCGCCGACGACACCGACGGACCATCGCTGGCCGCTCCGGAGGTCATCCGGGTCGAGGCCGGCTCCGGCGGAGCCGCGGGCATGTCCGCCGATGCGCCTGCTGCCGAGCAGGCAGCCACCGAATCCGTCTCCGGTGACGAGATGGCGTCGAGCGTGATCGCCCCGTGGTCGGTCATCGTCGGCTTCGAGGTGGGTGGGGGGCTTCCCGCTCTTCCGACCGCCACCACCGGCTGGGTCCACCGGGCCGGCCGAGAGGTCCCGCTCGAGCGGGCCGTCGCGATGGCCGAGGTCCTCGGTGTCGACCCCACCCCGAGGACCGACCGAGAGTACGACGAGTGGATCTCTCACGCCTTCGGTCCCGCCGACGGGTCCGCGCCGCTGCTGGAGTTCGGTGTCGGCGCGGAGATGGACTGGTGGTTCAGCGCCGCTTGGGGAGATGACGACACCGTGTTTGAGCCGTGTCGGGAGATCGAGACCGAGGACGGGATCGTCTACGACTGTCCGACGCCGGAGCCGCCCGTCGGCGTGCCCTCCGCCGAGGAGGCGCGCGCGCGAGCCCTCGAGCTCTGGGAACGGCTCGGCATCGATGTGGCTGCCGCCGACGTGGAGGTGTGGGCCGACGAGTGGTACGCGTCGGTGAGCGCCTCCATGCCGATCGAGGGCGTCGACGCCGAGGCGGGTTGGCTGTCCGTCGGATTCGGTGGTGGGGGAGCCCTTGAGTACGCCAGCGGCACGCTCTCGCGTCCCGAACCGGCCGGCCCCTATCCGCTCATCGATCTGGCGACCGCGCTCGAGCGGCTGCGGCGCTACTACATCTGGCCGATTGACGCGGTCGACGTGGCGGTCGAGCCGGAGGTGATGATCGAACTGGGCAGCCACGGGCCGAACAGCGATACCTCGATGAGCGATGACCCGGTCATCCCGGAGGGTGGCTACGAGGAGTTCGATCCGGACCCGATCACCGTCACGGTCGTTGACGTCGCCCCGGACCTGTGGTGGACGATGGATGTCGAGGGGAACGTCTGGCTGATCCCGGCCTACGCCTTCACCGGTGATGACGGCGGCGTCTACACCGTGCCGGCGGTGACCGACGAGTACCTCGTCGAGGAGATCCCTGTGGCGGTCGACCCGATCATCGAACCGACCCCCGAACCGGCTCCCGAACCGGTCGACCCGATCATCGAACCGGCCCCCGCGGCGGAGGAGTCGACCCCGTCGGAGGCGGTCGACATGCTCATGGCGATCCTCGAGGAGGAGGGGCCGATGACCGAGGATCAGTTCTCCGGCCTCGCCGACTCGCTCGGCCTGACCGTTCGCGTCGTCCGCCTCGATGGCGAGGATCTCGCCATCACGATGGACCTCTCACCCACCCGGGTGAACGTCGAGGTGGCCGACGGTCTGGTGGTCGCCGTCATCAACCTCGGCTGACAGCGCATCGCCCGATTCCGTCGACGCCGGCCCCTCCGTGGAACTGGCCGGGTCTCAGCTGTCGGGCCACCGGTAGCCTCCGAGTGATGTTCGACACCCTGTCCGGACGCCTCGAGGGGATCACGCGCCGCCTCCGCAGCAAGGGCCGCCTGACCGAGGCTGACGTCGATGAGGTGATGCGGGAGATCCGCACCGCCCTCCTGGAGGCCGACGTCAACGTCGGTGTCGTGCGGGCGGTCACCAACCGGATCCGCGAACACGCGATCGGCGCCACGCGCTCCAAGGCGCTCGACCCGGGTCAACAGGTCGTCAAGGCGGTGCACGACGAGCTCATCCGCATCCTCGGCGGTGAGACCTACGCCATCACCTATGCCTCCAAACCACCGACGGTGGTGCTGATGGCCGGCCTGCAGGGTTCGGGCAAGACGACCAACTCCGCGAAGCTCGCCTCGTGGTTCCGCGCCCAGGGGCGCCAACCCCTGCTCGTCGGCGCCGACCTGCAGCGCCCCGCGGCCGTCGAGCAGCTCCGCACCCTCGGCGCACAGATCGACGTGCCCGTCTACTCGGCCCCGGCCGATCCCGTGCGGGTCGCCGCTGACAGCCTCGACGAGGCCCGTCGTCTCGGACGCGACGTCGTCATCGTCGACACCGCCGGTCGACTCTCGATCGACACCGAGATGATGGACGAGGTCCGACGGATCTCCGAGGCGGTCCGACCCGAGCACACATTCCTAGTCATCGACGCCATGACCGGCCAGGACGCCGTCCAGACCGCCGCCGCCTTCCATGAGACCCTCGCGATCGACGGTGTCATCTTGTCGAAACTCGACGGTGACGCCCGGGGTGGCGCGGCGCTGTCGGTCAAAGAGGTCATCGGACGGCCGATCGCCTTCGCCTCCACCGGCGAGAAACTCGACGCCTTCGAGCAGTTCCATCCTGACCGCATGGCCGGGCGCATCCTCGGGATGGGCGACATCCTCACCCTCATCGAGCAGGCCGAGCAAGCCTTCGAGGCCGAGCAGGCTGAGCAGGCCGCCGCCCGCCTCATGGAGGGGGAGTTCACCTTCGACGACTTCCTCGAGCAGATGCAGGCGCTGAAGAAGATGGGCCCGCTCTCCGGGGTGCTCGGGATGATGCCCGGCATGCCGAAGGAACTGAAGAACGCCGAGATCGGCGACGACGACCTCAAGCCCGTCGAGGCGATTATCCGGTCGATGACCCGCGAGGAACGGGCCCGACCCCAACTGATCAACGGCAGCCGTCGAACCCGAATCGCCACCGGCTCCGGCACCTCGGTGGCGGAGGTCAACCGCCTCGTCAAGCAGTTCTCCGAAATGCAGAAGATGATGAAGAAGATGGGCGGACTCGGCGGCCGCAAGGGTCGCAAGGGTCGCGGGGCCAACCCCTTCGGCGCGCTCGGCCCCCAACCCGACATGGGCGGTCTCGAGGACCTGCTCGGTGGTCCGCCGGACCCGCTCGGCGGGATCGGCAAGTCGGGACGGTCGGGGCTACCCCCCGGTTTCCGCTGACGCGCGGAGCGACCCCGGATCGGTACGGAACCGTCACGGCTCCCGATAGCCTGCTGGAGTTCCTTAGTGCCCCAGGAGACAGTTCACATGGCAGTCAAGTTGCGCCTCACCCGAATCGGCAAGAAGAAGCAGCCGCAGTACCGCATCATCGCGGCTGACTCGCGCTCGCCCCGCGACGGCAAGTTCATCGAGATCCTCGGTCACTACGACCCCCGTCAGGATCCCTCGGTGCTGACCGTCGACAACGACAAGGCCGTGAAGTGGCTCTCCGAGGGAGCGCAGCCGACCGAGCGGGTCGCCAAGCTGCTCGAGATCTCGGGCGCCATGGAGCAGTTCAAGGCCGCGAAGTGACCGTGGGCACCTCCGCCGGCACGGCCGCGGCCGTCCTCACCCACATCGTCCGCTCGATCGTCGACGATCCCGAGCAGGTGACCGTCGAGACCACCGAGGACGGCGATCGCGTCCGGCTCGACGTGCGCGTCGGCCCCGGCGACCTCGGGCGCGTCATCGGACGCCGCGGTCGCACTGCCGCGAGCATCCGCACCGTCACCCGCGCCGCCGCGTCCAAGGACGGCGTCGAGGTCGACATCGAGTTCCTCGACGACTGACCTGCGTCCCATGTCCGGGCCCGAGCTCCTCGAGGTCGGCCGACTCGGTCGCGCTCACGGTGTGCGCGGGGACCTCATCGTCAATCTCTCCACCGACCGTCTCGAGCGCGTCGAGGTCGGTGCTCGGCTGCTCATCCGCGAGTGCTGGTACACGGTGACCAGCAGCCGCCTCCAGGGGTCGAAGCGGGTCGTGCATCTCGAAGGGGTCGACGACCGCGACGCCGCTGAGGCGCTCGCCGGTCGTCCGATAAGCGCGGAACCGCTCGAGGATCCCGCCGCCCTGTGGGTGCATGACCTGGTCGGCTCGATAGTGGTCGAGCGAGGCGGAACCGAGCGGGGGAGCTGTGTGTCGGTGATCGCCAACCCGGCCTCCGACCTGCTCGAACTCGATTCCGGCGCGCTCGTGCCGGCGGTGTTCGTGACCGAGGTGACCGACGGGCGCGTCGTCATCGACCCGCCCGAGGGGCTCTTCGAGGTGTTCGAATCGTGAGGATCGACGTCTTCACCATCTTCCCCGAGGTGGTCGACCGCTTCTGCGCTGAGAGCCTCCTCGGCCGGGCCCGTCGGTCCGGTGCCGTTGACCTGCGCCTGCATGACCCCCGCGACCACGCCACCGACACCCACCGCACGGTCGACGACAGTCCCTTCGGCGGGGGAGCGGGCATGCTCATGCGCCCCGAACCGGTCTTCGCGGCCGTCGAGGCCGCCCATCCGCCGCGGCCGCTACTGCTGCTCTCGCCCGGTGGCCGCCGCTTCGACCAGGGTCTCGCCGCCGAACTGGCCGAGACCGACGGGTTCAGTCTCCTGTGCGGTCGCTACGAGGGGGTCGATCACCGCATCACCGAGCACCTCGTCGACGGTGAGCTGAGCGTCGGGGACGTCGTCCTCGCCGGTGGTGAGGTGGCCGCCTGCCTGGTGGTCGAGGCCGTCACCCGGCTGATCCCCGGGGTCATGGGCAACGCTGACGGGCCCGAGACGGAGAGCTTCGGCCGGTCGGGGCTCCTCGAGGAGCCGCAGTACACCCGTCCGGCTGAGTTCCGCGGCTGGGAGGTGCCCGAGGTTCTGCGCTCCGGTGACCACGGGCTCATCGAGCGCTGGCGTCGGGCGCAGGCCCTCCACCGCACGCTCCGGGTCCGCCCCGAGCTCGTCGAGGCTGCCGGTGGCCTCACCGAAGCCGATCGCCGCCTGTTGGAAGAGTTCCCCCCTGTCCCGTATCCTGCTGCGGCCGGACGGGCGTCCGAGCCGGACCCCACCACTCCACGAGAGAGCACGCCATGAAGACCACCGACCTCATCGACTCCGACCAGTTGCGCGACGACATCCCCGACTTCCAGGCGGGCGACGAGCTCAAGGTCCACGTGCGCGTCGTCGAGGGCGGCAAGGAGCGCATCCAGGTCTTCCAGGGTGATGTGATCGCCCGTCAGGGTGGCGGTCTCCACGAGACGTACACCGTGCGCAAGCTCAGCTACGGCGTGGGCGTCGAGCGCACCTTCCCGGTGCACACCCCGACGGTGTCGAAGATCGAGGTCGTGAAGCGGGGCGATGTGCGCCGCGCCAAGCTGTACTACCTGCGCGACCGCGTCGGTAAGTCTGCTCGCATCCGCGAGAAGCGCGAGTTCTGACCCACTGCGCGTTCTGACGCGCTGATCGACGTCTTCGACGTTTCTGATCGACGTCTTCGACGTTTCTGATCGACGTCTTCGACGTTTCTGATCGACGTCTTCGACGTTCCGTCACTCGGCCCGGTGGGCCACAGGGGAACGAATGTCGTCGACCAACGCCAGAGGACGATGGGGAGAGAACCGAGCGGCCCTCGAGTATCGACGCGCCGGCTTCGAGGTCATCGATCGCAACTGGTCCTGCCGTCGTGGTGAGATCGACCTCATCCTCCGACGCGGTGACCTCCTCGTGTTCTGCGAGGTCAAGGCGTGGGCCCGTGCCTCCCACGGGGGTCCCGCGGCCGCGGTGGGCGCCGCCAAGCAGGATCGGATCCGTTCCGCGGCTCTGGAGTGGTTGGACGAACATCGCTCCGGGTGCACCTCGATCCGTTTCGACATGGTGACGGTCACCGGCGTGACCGTCGACCGGATCGAGGGCGCGTTCTGAGCCGCGTCAGCCGAAGACACCCCACAGGACCAGAGCCGCAGCCACCGCGAGGGCGCTGGCCACGAGCGCGTAGTCCGAGGGTCGGGCGCGGAACCTCCGGTACGGATTGAATCCCATGGCCCTCAGTATGGTGAGGCGATGCCGTGGGGTCCCTATGAGACGCTGATCGTCGACGAGACCGATCAGGTGGTGACCATCACCATGAACCGCCCGCGGCGCAAGAACGCGGCGAACTCGGTCATGTGGGATGAGCTCTCCGCGGTGGTCCGCGACCTGCACTCGGCCGATCACGTCCGCGCCGTCGTGCTCACCGGCGCCGGGGGCGACTTCTGCTCCGGTGCCGACGTCTCCGGTGAGGAGACCCGCTCGCGTCACATGATCCACTCCATGCGCCACATCGGGGACCTGTGCCTGTCGCTCCAACGACTGGCCCAGCCCACGGTGGCCAAGGTGCGGGGTGTCGCGGCCGGAGCCGGTCTCAACATGGCGCTCGCCTGCGACATGGTGATCGCCTCCGACGGGGCGAGGTTCTCCGAGATCTTCGCCCGACGGGGGTTGGTGGTCGACTTCGGTGGGTCGTGGATCCTTCCCCGACTCATCGGCATGCACCGGGCCAAGGAACTCGTCCTCCTCGCCGACATCATCGACGCCTCTGAGGCCGACCGGATCGGTCTGGTCAACCGCGTGGTGTCCGACGACGAACTCGACGGTGTGGTCGATGGGATCGTCTCGCGGCTGGCGTCGGGGCCGCCGATCGCTCTGGCGATGTCGAAGCGTCTCCTGAACAACTCCCTCGACGTCACCTTGGAGCAGGCCCTCGACGATGAGGGGCTCGCCCAGACGATCACCTTCGGCACCGAGGACGTCGCGGAAGCCATGCAGGCCTTCATCGAGAAGCGCGACCCGGTCTTCCGCGGTCGCTGACGGCCCCACCGGCCGGCCCCTCGGTACTGTTCGGGTGTGACCCGCTGTGCCCGTTGCCTGCTCACGGGAGTGCTGCTCGCCGTCGCCGGCTCAGGTCTGGCGGGCGGAACCGCCCTGGGACAGGACGAGGGCGACGATGACGGTGTGACCGTCGACGAGGGAGTGGTGGCCGGCACCACGCCCGGAACGCTGCCCCTCGTGCCCGTTCCCCTCGGCTGCGCCGCGCCGGAACCCCCCGCGGTCGTGTTCCACGCCGAGGTCGCCGCCACCGACGACCGGACGGTCCGGTTCACCGACGTCACCATCCGATCCGGGGAGCTCGGCGTCTTCGACCGAGGCGGTCTGGTCGACGTCCGCTTCGGCTACGACGCCCAGTACCTCGATCCGGGGGAGCGGTACCTGGTGGGCGCGGCGGTCGACCCCGACATCGGAATCCTGGTGTCGAAACTGGCCCCGGAGCCGATCAACTTCGCTGGGGACGAGATCATCGGGGTGTCGGAGGACGACGTCATCTGTCCCGAGTTCGAGGACCCGATCCTCACCCTGACCCCGATGGGTATGCCGGTCGAGACCGGCCTGCTCGACAACCTCCTGGAGGATCGCACCCGTCTCGCCGCGACGGTCATCGTGCCGTTCGGGATCGCCGTCGCGGTGATCTTCCTCGTGGCGCTGCTGCGCGTCAGCGCCGGCGCGTTCCTGCGCTCGATCAGGCGTCGGTGACCCGGGCCTCCGTAGCGAGCTGGCGGAGCTCAGCGACTGCGGCTGCGAGCCCGTCGGGATGCCGGTAGAGGGCGCTGCCGGCGATCAGGAGATTGGCCCCGGCCCCGGCGGCCCCCGCCACCGTGGACGCCGAGATGCCACCATCGACCTCCAGGTCGATCGAGTCGGACAGACCGGCGTTGTCGATCATCGCGCGCATCTCGGCGATCTTCGGCTCCATCGTGGCGATGTACGCCTGACCGCCGAAACCGGGGTTCACCGTCATCACCAGGACCAGGTCGACGAGGTCGAGCACGTTCGCGACCTCGGCCACCGGAGTCGACGGGTTGAGCGCCACCGCGGCGGTCGCCCCGAGGGAGGCGATGTTCTGCAGGGTGCGGTGCAGGTGCTGGCAGGCCTCGACGTGCACGATCAGTCGCGAGCAGCCGGCCTCGACGTATCGCGCCGCCATGAGGTCGGGATCGGTGACCATGAGGTGGGCCTCGAAGGGGAGCGAGGTGTGGCGACGGGCCGCGGCGATCACGTCTGGACCGAAGGTCAGGTTGGGCACGAAGTTCCCGTCCATGACATCCCACTGGATGAGGTCGCAACCGGCTTCCTCCAGGGCCGAGACCTCCTCGCCGAGTCGGGCGAAGTCGGCGGGCAACACGGACGGGGCGATCTGGATGGGGCGCGCCATGGGACGAGGTTAGGCCCGGCGCCGACCGATCGGGGTGCCGCGCCGACGAGGTCGGGGTCTAGTGTCCGGGGATGCCCCCCGACGGCTCGCCGGCTGTCGGCGACGAGGTCCCGCTCGAAGCCGAGCGCTTCGTCGCCGGAGGAGAGGCGCTGGCGCGTTCGAGCGACGGCCGCGTGGTCTTCGTCCGCGGTGGGATCCCCGGTGACCTGGTGTCAGCTGTCGTCGTCGACTCCCGTCGGGACTGGTCGCGCGCCCGGGTCGAGCGGGTGCTCGAACCAGCGGTCGACCGCATCACGGCGAGCTGCCCGACCCGACTCGCGGGTTGTGGCGGATGCGACTGGGGGGAGGTGTCCGACGCCGCCGCCATGGGTCACAAGGTCGGCATCGTGACCGACGCCCTCCGCAGAACGGCGCGGATGGAGGCCGAGGTCGAGGTGGGCGGCTCCGTCGCGCGCACCGGATACCGCACGACCATGCGGATCATCGGCGACCCGGCCGGTCGACCGGCGTTGCGGGTCGAGGGTTCGAACGACCCGGTGGGCATCGATCGCTGCGAGGTCGCCCATCCCAGCCTCGCTCGCATACTCGAGACCGTGCGTCTCACCCCTGGACTCGAGGCGAGCCTGCGGGTGTCGGCCCACGACGGCACCTCGACGGCGCGATGGGACCGCAAGGCCGGTGAGGTCACCGGGCTCCCCGAGGACACCCGCTCGGGCCGCGACGCCTTCCTCGAGGAGGAGGTGACGACGGCAACGGGGCCGTTGCGTCTCCGCGTCTCAGCCGGCTCGTTCTTCCAGAGCGGGCCCGCCGCCGCCGGACTCCTGGTCGACACGGTGGCCCGACTCGTGCCCGAGCACGTGAACGCCGGGCATCTCGTGGACCTCTACGGCGGTGTCGGCCTCTTCGCGGTCGGCCTCGGGTCCTCGGCCGCCCGGCTCACCCTCGTGGAGAGTTCCCGCTCGGCGACGGCCGACGCCCTGGTGAACCTCCCGCGGCTCGACCCGCCGCCGGCCGCGATCGATGTCGTGACCTCCGAGGTCGGCGTCTGGCGACCCTCACCGGACTCGGGGGCTGTCGACGTGGTCATCGCCGATCCGGCGCGCTCCGGGTTGGGCCGACCGGGGGTGGCGGCGGTGGAACGGCTCCGTCCGGGAGTGCTGGCCCTGGTGTCCTGCGATCCGGTGTCGATGGCTCGCGATACCGGACTCCTCGTCGAGGCGGGCTTCCGGCTGGAGTCGGTCGTTGCCCTGGACCTGTTCCCGGGGAGCCATCATGTCGAGGTCGTCTCGAGATTCGTGTTGTCCCGATGAGCAGGGGCACACTGTTGCGGTGATCGAACCCGTCATCGACCCCGGGGTCGCTCAGGCCATCGTCTCCGGCCAACCGGTCGTCGCGCTGGAGTCGACGATCTTCTCCCACCTCGGACTGCCGTCGCCCGCCAACGCCGAGGCCCTCGACCGTTGTCTGGAGGCGGTCACATCATGCGGGGCGGTGCCCGCGGTGACCGCCGTGCTCGACGGCGTCCCGCGCGTCGGTATCGCCCCGGAGGAGCACGAACGGATCCTGGGTCCCGCGCGCAAGGCAGCGGAGCGCGATCTCCCGGTGGCGGTCGCCCAGCGATGGGAGTTCGGAGCCACCACCGTCTCGGCGGCGCTCGCCCTCGCCCATGCGGCTGGTGTCGAGGTGTTCGCCACCGGCGGGATCGGCGGCGTGCACCGCGAGGTCGGCGAGACCGGCGACGTTAGCGCCGACCTCGGCGCGATCGCCTCGTTCCCGTTGGTGACGGTCTGCGCGGGAGCCAAGGCGTTCCTCGACCTCGGACGCACCCTCGAGCACCTCGAGACCGCCGGTGTGCCGGTGCTCGGATGGCGACACGACGAGCTGCCCGCCTTCTACACCCGCTCCAGCGGTCACCCGGTGCCGCACCGGGTGGAGTCCGCGGCGGAGGTCGCGGGGGTGCTTACCGGCCGGACCCGGCCCGAGCGCGGCGTGCTGTTGACCGTGCCGATCCCCGAGGCCGACGAGCTCGACCCCGGCATCATCGACGCGGCGTTGCGTGACGCTCTGGCTGACGCCGCCACCCAGGGGGTGCGGGGCGCGGCGGTGACGCCGTTCGTGCTCGGCCGCATCGGAGCCGCGACCGGAGGGGACAGCGTCCCCGCGAACCTGGCGCTCGCCGAGAACAACGCTGCTGTCGCCGCCGAGGTGGCGGTGGCGATCAGGGCCGCGCGGCGCTGATCGCGCGTCGCACCCGCTCGAGGTGGCGCTGACGCCGGTCGGGTCCGCATCGGTCTACCCCGTAGAGGGCGACCCAAGACACGCGGCAGCGGCGACCCGCTCTGCGTCGCAGGTAGCGCCGGGCCATCAAGCGGCCGCTCTCTCCCTCGAGGGCGTTGACGAGCTTCGATGAGCCGTGCGAGGTGCACACGACGATCGATCGGATGGAGTCGAAGCGGGCGTCGCCGGGCCACACCTCGTCGAACCACTCCTGCAGTGCCCCCGGGGGCCCGCTCCACCATGTCGGGTAGACAAGGACGAGGAGATCCGAGCCGTCGAGCGAGGCGGTGTCCGCGAGCGAGGGCGTATCGCGGTTCGGCGAGGAGAGGTCGATGAGATCGACCGGTGAGCCCGCGAGGACGTCGAGGACGACATCGCGGGTCGCGGCGGCGAGCGAGCCCTCACACGGGTGGCAGTAGACGACGGTGCTCCTCATCGGACCGCCCTCGTGATCGCTCGGGAGATCTCATCCGCGGAGTCATCGGATCCGATGCGAATCCAACTCGATCGTGTCCACCACCCGCACCCGAGTCGCAGGGCGCGCCCGATCACCCGCCGCCCGCCGTCGGAGTCACGCAGCCGGACGAGGCGACCCCGGTCGTCGACGCTGACGGTCACCAGTCGTCGTACGTGGCGCAGTCCCGGGCGCATGCGGCCCGCGTCGTCGATCTCGAAGCCGACGCCGGGCACCAGTACGCGATCGAGCCAGCCCTTCACCGGGGCTGAGAGCCCATAGGAGTGGACGGCCGTCACGAAGGCGAGCACCTCGGCCCGGTCGACCGCCTCGGCTGAGGCCCGCACACGGGGGTCGACGATGGGCTCGTCGGTCTCGTAGGCGACGCGCTCGTCGGCCGACATCGCGACACCGAAACCCGCGAGGTCGATCACCGTCACCACATGCCGTCGTGAGAGACGCTCCACGAGCACCGCGGTCGCCAGGGAGGCGGCGGGATCACGGCGGTCGGAGACGACCACCGCATTGGTGCGCGAGGTCCCGTCGTCCACACGGTCACCGTAGCGATGCGGCTCGGTACGGCCGCCCCCGCTCTGCGATCATCGGCGGGTGAGCGAATCGACCCCGACGACCGCCTGGGACGGCGACGACATCCTGCCGGACGACGCCGACCTCGTCCCGATCCACGACCGCGAGTACCGGGTCCGGGCCTACCGCCTCGCCTCGGATCGCATTCTCATCCGTGGAGGTGTGCGCGATCAGAAACCGCCAGGTCTCTACATCTCGCACGACCCCGATCCCATCATCGTCCACCACATGGTCGTCGAGATGGAGGTCGCGTTCCCCTCGCTGGTGATCGAACGGTGCGAGGTCACCTTCGAGTCGTTCCCGCACGGCACCTGCCCGACGATCACCGAGCACTACCGCTCACTGGAGGGGCTCTCGATCGCCCGGGGCTTCTCGGGACGGGTGCGCGAGCTCTTCGGTGGACCGCGCGGATGCACGCACACCACCGCGCTGCTGCTCGCGATGGGTCCGGTGGCCGTCCAGTGCACCTGGTCGATGTTCTCCTCCGAGCTGCCCGAGGGTGACACGCCCTCGTTGCGGATGAGACTGTTCGAGGGCTCCGAACACGATGACACCTGGAGGATGAACATCGGCTCCTGCCACGAATGGGCCGAGGATGGGCCGGCGACCCGACGGGCCGAGGCGGGGGAGGGCTTCGAGGTGCCGGTGTTCATGCAGCGCCGACTCGAGGAGCTCGGGCTCGAGACGGGACGGTCGTGAGCGACCCCTTCGGTCTCCGGTCACTCGATCCGGAGCGACTGGCGGGAACCCCCGGCATCAAGTGGCAACTGCACCCCGGGCGCCTCGCGGCATGGGTGGCCGATATGGACTTCCCGGTCGCTCCGGCGGTGAGCGCGCGACTCGCGGCGCTGGTGGAACGCGGTGCTCTCGGCTACCCCAACTGGGGCGCGACCCCATCTCCCGCAGCGCGGCTGTTCGTGGAGCGCATGACCGCCCGATGGGGATGGACGCCCGACGTCGAACGGGTGCACGATCTCGCCGATGTGCTCCAGGGCGTCCGTATCGCCATCGAGTTGCTCACCGGCCCGGGCGACGCCATCGCCCTGCACACTCCGGCCTACCACCCGTTCCTCAACTCCCTGACCGAGATGGGCCGCCGCACCGTCTTGCTCCCCGTCGGAGCGGACCGGGTCGACGAGGTCGAGCGGATCATCGCCGAGGAGCGGCCCCGCCTGATGATCCTGTGCCACCCGCACAACCCGACCGGCCACCGCTTCGACCGTCCCGAGCTCGAGCGCATCGCCGAGATCGCCGAGGCGCACGACCTCATCGTCGTCTCCGACGAGATCCACTCCGATCTGGTGCACGGCGATCCGTCCGCCCGTGCGCGGCACCTGCCGTTCGCCGCGGTCTCAGAGGTGGCGGCGCGCCGTACGGTGACCGTCACCTCCGCATCGAAGGCCTTCAACCTCGCCGGGTTGCGGTGGGCGGTCATGCACGTCGGCCACGACGACCTCGAGGAGCGCCTGCGGTCCTTCCCGGATCACTTCTTCGGGGCGCCGAACATCGTGGCGGTAGAGGCCGCCGTCGCCGCCTGGACCGATGGAGCCGAGTGGCTCGCGGCGGTGATGGAGGTGTTGGACGAGAACCGGCACCGCCTGGTGGATCTGCTCGCCGAACACCTGCCGGGATCGCGATACCGGATGCCGGATGCCACCTATCTCGCCTGGATCGACTGCTCGCACCTTGGCGAGGGCGCGGTGCCGCGCGACATCTTCCGGGAGCGCGGGGTCGAGGTCAGCCCCGGCCCGCAGTTCGGTTCGGAGGGTTCGGGGCATGTCCGGCTCAACATGGCGACCAGTCCTGCGGTGCTCGAACGGATCGTCACCGCGATGGGCGGTGGCTGAGGGCGTCCCTCAGGCGTCGGCGGGACGGTTCTGGGCGTGCTGGAAGCCGAACCGCCCCTTCACGCAGAGGTTGCCGCTGGTGATGCCGCTGTCGGGTGGTGATGACACCTTGACGATCGCATCGTCCTGGACATGGAGCGTCAGGTTGCATCCCACACCGCAGTAGCCGCAGATCGTGTCGACCTGGCTCTGGCGCGACTCGTCCCAGGTGCCCTGCTCGCGCATCGTGTACTCCGAGGTGAACATGAGGGCGCCGGTCGGGCAGACCTGGATGCAGTTGCCGCAGTAGACGCAGCCCGAGTCGGGCAGCGAGACGTCGTGCTCGGTCGACACCCGCGCATCGAAGCCCCGTCCTGCGATGTCGATGACGAAGCTGTTCTGCCACTGCTCACCGCAGGCGTCGACGCACTGGTAGCACAGGATGCACTTCGAGTAGTCCCGCACGTAGAGGTCGTTGTCGACCCGAACCGGCTCGTCGACGCGCGCTGCCTCCTCGCCGTACCGCGAGGGATCGGCCCCGTACTCGGCGTTCCAGTCGTCCACGTGATCGGTGAGCGACAGGTCGACGGATGAGCCGAGGAACTCGAGCACCATTCGTCGGGAGTGGTCCACCCGCTCCGACCTGGTGGTCACCACCATGCCCTCGGTCACGGGCCGCGAGCAGGACGGCACGAGGGTTCGGCTGCCCTCCACCTCCACCATGCACACCCGGCAGGCGTTCCGCGGAGTGATGGTCTCGCCGTAGCACAGCGTCGGGATCCCGCATCCGCGACCGCCGCAGGCGTCGAGGATCGTGGTGCCCTCGGGCACGCGGACCGACTCCCCGTCGATCACGGCCTCGACTATCCGGCTGTCGTCGATGGTCATGACAGCGCCCCGAGGCGGACGACGGCGGACTGGACGGCGTTCGCGGCGGTCTGACCGAGGCCGCAGATGCTGGCGTCGCGCATCGCCTCGGCGATGTCGCGCAACAGGGCGAGATCGGTCTCGTTCGATCCGGCCGAGAGCCGTTCGATGGCCTCCTCCTGGCGGATGGTGCCGACGCGGCACGGCACACACTGTCCACACGACTCGTCGCGGAAGAAGGCGGCGATGCGGCGGAGTTGATCGAGGAGATCGACGTGTTGGTCGTGGACCATGACGACCCCGGAGCCGAGCGTGAGGCCGATCTCCCGGAGTTGGGTGTCGTCGAGGGCGATGTCGAGGTCGTCGGGACCCGCGAATCCTCCGGCGGCCCCACCGAGCATCACCGCTCGGAGTTCCGATCCCTCGCGGAGGCCACCGGCCCGCTCGATGAGTTCGCGGAGTGTGATGCCGATCGGTGCCTCGATCACGCCCGGACGCACGACCGCCCCGGAGACGCAGAACAGTCGCCGATCGGCGCGACGCCCGGTCGAGATGATCGAGGGCACGTTCATCAGCGTCTCGACGTTGTTGACCGCGGTCGGTTGGCCGAAGAGTCCCTGCTCGAACGGGAACGGGGGTTTGTTCCTGGGCTCGCCCCGGTACCCCTCGATGGAGTTGAAGATCGCGGTCTCCTCCCCGCAGATGTAGGCACCGGCCCCTCTGATGATCTCCAGGTCGAAGCCGGTCTCGGGTCCGAGCAGTCCAGCCTCGCGGCAGCGCCGCATCGCTTCGCTGAGGGTCTGATGGGCCCGGAGGTACTCGCCGCGCAGATAGACGCGACCGAGCTCGCATCCGATCGCGAGCGCGGCGATCGCCATCGACTCGATGAGGGCGTAGGGGTCGTTCTCGATGAGCGTTCGGTCTTTGAACGTTCCGGGTTCGGACTCATCCGCGTTGCAGATCAGGTGGTGGGGGGTCACGGGCTGGGTTCGCACCGCCTCCCACTTGCGGGCCGTCGGGAATCCGGCGCCGCCACGCCCGGTCAACCCGGAGGACTCGACAGCGGCGATGATCCCCTCGGGTCCCAGGTCGCGCGCTCGCGCGAGGGCGGTGAACCCGCCGGCGGCGGTGTAGGCGTCGAGATCGAGCGGATCGCCTCCGACCCGGGCGAGGAGGACGTCGTCCTCGGTGCGGTCGATCGCCGCGGATGCCGGCTCGGGCTCGTCGTTGGGGCCTCCGATGGTGATCGCCGCCGGCGCCCGGTCGCACAGACCGAGGCAGGGGGCCGCGTGCTCGTCGTCGGCGAGGGTGCTCTCGGTCGGACCACCGGCGGCCCGACAGGCGAGATCGATGCAGACGTGTCGTTGGACCGGCTCGCGCGGGGTGAGCGAGAACAGGCCGTAGAAGCTCGCGACGGCGTGGATCTCCGCGGGGGATGCCCCGATGCGGACCGCGAGGTGGTCGATCGCCGCGGGGCTGATCCATCCGATCCGGTCGTTCAGCGCGTGGAGGGTCGGCAGGAGCAGATGGCGCTGGCCGCGGACGACGTGGCCAGCGATGGCGTCCCGCCCGAGGCGATCGTCGCCGGGTCCGAGGACGGTAGCGACCGCCTCGCGCTCCTCGGCGGTCGCCTCGATGGTCCTCTTGATCGCCTCCATCGCCGCTCAGCGCGCCGTCGCGCTCGGAATGGGATCGATCCGCACGGCTGCCGCCTTGAACTCGGCGGTTCCCGAGCGCGGGTCGACCGCGTCGATCGTGAGTCGGTTGACGTCGACCTCGTCGGGGAAGTGGAAGGTCATGAACACGAGACCCTCGCGGAGGCCCCGGTCGATGCGCACCGGGGCCTCGACCGCGCCACGGCGCGAACTAACCCGGACGACCTCTCCGTCGGCGACCCCGAGTCGGTCGGCGTCACCGGGGGAGAGATCGATGGTCTCCCCGTTGCGGTTGGGGGAGGAGAACCCACCGGACTGGACTCCGGTGTTGTACGAGTCGAGGCGCCGACCGGTTGTGAGGCGGAGTGGGAACTCATCGTCGACCGACTCGACCGGCGGTTCGTCGATGACCACGGCGAAGGGGGCCGCTCGGCCACGGTCGGCGGGATCCTCGGCCCAGAGCCGCCCGTGCAGGTACGGCGGCTCGAGGGTGTCCTCGGAGTAGCAGGGCCACTGGATGCCGCCGAGTTCCTCGAGACGCCACCAGGGCATGCCGGCGTGCATGGGGGAGAGCGTCCGCAGCTCGTCCCAGATCTCCTCGTGGTCGGCGTAGTTCCAGTCATGCCCGAGGCGCGCCGCGAGACCGAGGAGGATGTCGATGTCGTCGCGGGCGTCACCCGGGGGGTTGATCGCCTTGCGGACCCTCTGGACGCGTCGCTCGGAGTTGGTCACCGTGCCGTCGGACTCGCACCACGAGGCGCTGCCCGGCAGCACGACATCGGCGAGTTCGGCGGTACCGGTCATGTGGATGTCGAGGACGACCAGGTGGTCGCGGGAGGACAGCAGGTCGATCGCCCTCGAGACGTCGGCCTCGCTCTGGGCGGGGTTCTCGCCGATCACCAGGAGGGAGGTCAACTCGCCGCGCTCCATGGCGTCGAACATCTGGGTGAGGTGCCAGCCGTTCTCGGGGGGCACGGTCGCCGACCAGCGCGCGTCGAACTTGGCGCGGGCCTCGTCATCGACGACGTCCTGGAAGCCGGGGAGCTTGTTGGGCAGGGCGCCCATGTCGCCCCCACCTTGGACGTTGTTCTGGCCGCGGAGCGGGGTGAGACCGGCTCCGTATCGGCCGACCTGGCCGGTGAGCAGGGCGAGGTTGCACAGCGACAGCACGTTGTCGACACCGTTGTGATGTTCGGTGATGCCGAGGGTCCAGCACAGCTGGGCGGCGTCGGCTTGCGCGTAGGCATGGGCGAGTTCCCTGATGGCCTCGGCCGGCACCCCGGTGACCGCCTCGCCGCGCTCGAGGGTCCACTCCTCCACCGAGGCCGCATACTCGTCGAATCCGCTGGTGGCCCGTTCGATGAAGTCGGTGTGGGCCAGGCCCGCGTGGATGATCTCACGGGCGATGGTGTTCGAGAGCGCGATGTCGGTGCCGACCTCGAGACCGAGCCATCGGTCGGCGAAGCGCGCCGTCTCGCTGCGTCGGGGGTCGACGACGAAGAGCCGCGCCCCGTTGTTCACGGCGGTGAGGACGTGGTGGAAGAAGATCGGATGCGCGTTGCGAGCGTTCGATCCCCACATGACGATGACGTCGGCGGCCTCGGCCTCCGCGTAGGAGGAGGTTCCCCCTCCCGCTCCGAATGTGGCGGCCAGACCGACCACCGAGGGAGCGTGTCAAGTTCGGTTGCAGGAGTCGATGTTGTTCGTGCCGAGCGCGACCCGGGCGAGCTTCTGCGCGATGAAGTTCATCTCGTTGGTCGACTTCGAGCAGGAGAACACGCCGGCGGCGCTGCCACCCCCGGAGCGCCGGAACCCCTCGGCGGCGCGATCGAGGGCCTCGTCCCAGGAGGCGGGACGGAGCACGCCGTTCTCACGGACGAGAGGCGTGGTGAGGCGCTCGAGCGGCTGGTGACGGTGCCTGGGCATGGGGTCAGGCTAGTTCAGATCCCGGGTATCGTTCCACATTCTGGAATGAATCCGTATTGTGGAACACGTGTGACCTGTGCAACAATCCGCGCCGGCCACATCGAGGCGGGATCGCAACGTCTCGACCGTCACATCCTGCCGACAACGACACCGACATCATGGGGTGAACAACGATGAGTTTCCCGACCGACCTCGACATCGCGCGAGCAGCCCGCCCGAAGCCGATGCCGGAGGTGGCGGCCAAGATGGGGATCGGCGAGCACCTGCTGCGCCCCTACGGCACCGAGCTCGCCAAGATCAGCCTCGATGCCATCGACGAGCTCGCCGACCGGCCCCGCGCCAAGTACGTCGTCGTCACCGCGATCACCCCGACCCCGCTCGGTGAGGGCAAGACCACGACCTCGGTCGGTCTCGGCCAGGCCATGTCGCACGTCGGCAAGAACGCGGTGCTCTCCCTGCGTCAGCCGTCGATGGGTCCGACCTTCGGCATCAAGGGAGGGGCGGCCGGTGGTGGATACAGCCAGGTCATCCCGATGGAGCTGCTGAACCTCCACCTCACCGGTGACTTCCACGCGGTCACCGCGGCTCACAACCTGCTCTCGGCCATGGTCGACAACCACCTGCACCACGGCAACGAACTCGGTCTCGACCTCAACAACATCACCTGGCGCCGGGTCCTCGACGTCAACGACCGCTCGCTCCGCAACATCGTCGTCGGTCTCGGCGGCCGGATGGACGGTGTGACGCGGCAGACGGGTTTCGACATCACCGCCGCCTCGGAGGTCATGGCGATCCTCGCGCTCGCCACCTCCGCCGACGACCTCCGCGCGCGTCTCGGTCGGATCGTGGTGGGGTACACCCGCGACAACCGGCCGGTCACCGCCGATGACCTGAGCGCTGCCGGCTCGATGTCGGTCATCATGCGCGACGCCCTCGCGCCGAACCTGCTCCAGACCATCGAGAACACCCCGGTCATCGTCCACGCCGGTCCCTTCGGCAACATCGCCCACGGCAACTCCTCCGTCGTCGGCGACCTCATCGGCATCCGGGGCGGCGACTACCTCATCACCGAGGCGGGCTTCGGCGCCGACATGGGCGCCGAGCGGTTCTTCAACATCAAGTGCCGCGCCTCGGGTGTGACCCCCGACGCCGCGGTGCTCGTGGCCACGGTCCGCGCGCTCAAGGCGCACTCCGGCAAGTACCGCATCGTGGCCGGCAAGGCCCTGCCCGAGGATCTCCTCGCGGAGAACCCCGACGACGTGATGGCCGGCGCCGAGAACCTCCGCAAGCAGGTGGAGAACGTCAAGGCCCACGGCGTCACCCCGGTCATCGCGATCAATGCCTTCCCGACCGACCACGCCTCGGAGCACGAGGCCATCCGGAAGTTCGGTGAGTCGCTCGGGGCGCGGGTCGCGGTATGCACCCATTTCGCCGACGGCGGTGCCGGCGCGGTCGAGTTGGCGGAGGCGGTCATCGAGGCCTGCGAGGAGGAGAGCGACTTCGGTTTCCTCTACGAGGAGTCCGATCCGCTGAAGACCAAGATCGAGAAGGTCGCGACGACGATCTACGGCGCGGCCCAGGTCGACTACACCGTGGCGGCGAGTCGCCAACTGCAGAACTACGAGGACAACGGGTTCGGGTCGCTGCCCGTGTGCATCGCCAAGACTCACCTGTCGATCTCGGGTGACCCGACCCTGAAGGGCGCCCCGACCGGCCACACGCTCACCGTCCGCGAGGCCCGCGCGAGCGTCGGGGCCGGCTTCGTCTATCCGATCTGCGGCGACATGAGCACGATGCCGGGTCTGGCCTCGTCGCCGGCGGCGGCCCGCATCGACATCGACGACGACGGCCAGATCGTGGGGCTCTCGTGAGCGACGGGATCGTCGAGCACACCCCCGGTGGGGCGGTGCTCCTCGACGGCAACCGACTGCGCGACGAGACGGTCGTCCGACTCCGGGGCGAGATCGAGGCCGCCGGGTCCCCGGCTGTCTGCCTCGCGACCGTCCTGGTCGGCAGCGACAAGCCCAGCCAGATCTACGTTCGCATGAAGCATCGCAAGGCCGAGGCGGCCGACATGGTGTCGCGTGGGGTGGAACTCCCCGAGACCGCCACCCAGGCCGAGGTCGAGGAGCAGGTCGCCGCGCTCGTCGCTGACCCGACGGTGCACGGCATCCTCATCCAGTTACCGCTCCCGGCGCATCTCGACCCGGAGCCGGTTCTCGCGATGCTCCCGCCCGAGAAGGATGTCGACGGGCTCACCGAACGGTCGCTCGGCCGACTCGTCCGCGATCTGCCGGGCCACGTGCCGTGCACTCCGCTCGGCGTCATGCGGCTCATCGAGCGCTACGGCATCGAGACCACCGGTCGCCGAGCGGTCGTGGTCGGCAGGTCGACGCTCGTCGGTCTCCCGCAGGTGCTCCTGCTCGGCCGCAAGGGTTGTGACGCCACGGTGACCCTCGCGCACTCGCGCACCACCGACCTGATCGAGGTGTGCCGGGAGGCCGACATCATCGTCGCGGCCGCCGGGCAGGCCCACATGATCGGTCCGGACCATGTCCGACCGGGTGCCGCGGTGCTCGACGTGGGCGTGTCTCGCACCGCCGACGGGATCGTCGGTGATGTCGACTTCGACCGGGTGCAGTCGGTCGCCGGTGCCATCACCCCGATGCCGGGTGGGACCGGTCCGATGACCATCGGGTGTCTCCTCGAGAACACGGTCGAGGCCGCCCGCATGCTCGGCGCGTTCTGACCGGGGCCGACGAACGGCGGTCACTTTCTTCGCGCTCAGGTTGGTATTTGTTCCGCATTGTGGAACAGTTGCCCGTGAGGGAGGGGCATGTCCGCAGTTCAATCAGTCCAGAGAGCGTTCTCGGTGCTCCGCAGCCTGTCCGTCGGGCCGGCCGGGGTGTCGGAGATCGCTGAGCGGACCGAACTCCCGAAGAGCACCGTCGCGCGGCTGCTGTCGACCCTGGTCGACATCGGCGCCGTGGAGCAGAGCGACAGCGCGAGCACCTATGGACTCGGTGAGACCCTCGTCGAGTTGAGCGCCGCGGCCGCTCCGGGTCGCAACATCGTCTCGATCAGCCGGCCTCATCTGCAGGACCTGGTCGACCTCCTCGAGGAGGACGCCGGAGTCGGTGTGCTCGACGGTCGTGGCGTCTACTACCTCGACCAGGTGAACGCCGGTCAGGAGGTGCAGCTGCGCGACTGGACCGGGGAGACCGTCGACGCCCACGTCGTCTCCTCAGGCCTGGTGCTCATGGCGTTCTCCTCCGACGAGGAGCAGGCGGCCATGCTCGCCGAACCGTTCTCGCCCTGGTGCGAGCGCTCCATCACCGACCCCGTTGCCATCATCCGTCGACTCGAGTCGGTGCGGCGCGACGGCTTCGCCTGGACCATGGAGGAGATGGCCGAGGGCATCAACTCGTTGGCCGCCCCGGTCTTCGATCCGACCGGCTCCGTGATCGGCGCGATCCACGTGCACGGGCCCGCCTATCGCTTCCCCGATCCGGACCGGCGCGATGCGATCACCAGAGCGGTGGTTCGCACGGCGGCGAGGGTCTCCAAGCGAGTGGCCGGCAGTCTCGAACCCTGACGCATCTCGGCGCACTGCGGGTTCCGCATGGCGGAACACCGGACTTGACCGATGTCACAGGCGGTCGTCGCGCGTGATAGGTTTTCACCATACGGACTTGTTCCGTATAGCGGAATCCGACCTCCGGGTCATGTGGATCCCGAAACCCATGGGCAAGGCATCCTCCGGGGGCCTCTGAGCGTGTTCCCGGGAGGTGCACGTGACCGAGCAGAACGACGACATCGATCTCGCCGCGCTGTCCGACGAGGATCTCGTCAGCCAGATGCACGACGATCTCTACGACGGGCTCGGTGACGAGATCGTCGAGGGCACCACCATCCTCCTCGACCGTGGATGGTCGGCGGAGAAGGCGCTCAACGACGCGCTCGTCGAGGGTATGCGCATAGTCGGCATCGACTTCCGCGACGGCATCCTCTTCGTGCCCGAGGTGCTGCTCGCCGCCAACGCCATGAAGGCGGGTATGGAGGTGCTGCGTCCCCTCCTCGCCGAGACCGGCGTGGAGCCGATCGGCAAGATCGTCATCGGCACGGTGAAGGGTGACATCCACGACATCGGGAAGAACCTCACCGCGATGATGATGGAGGGCGCCGGCTTCGAGGTCGTCGACATCGGCATCAACTGCGATGTCGACAAGTACCTCGAGGCGCTCGAGGCGCACCAGCCGGACATCCTCGGCATGTCGGCCCTGCTCACCACCACCATGCCCTACATGAAGGTCGTGATCGACACCCTCGAGGCTCAGGGTCTGCGCGAGCGGTACATCGTGATGGTCGGCGGCGCGCCCCTCAACGATGAGTTCGGCGAGGCGATCGGCGCCGACGCCTACTGCCGTGACGCCGGCGTGGCCGCCGAGATGGCGAAGAAGCTCGTGGACACCCGTCGTGGCACGCTCGAGCCTCCCGGACCGTCGGTGAGATGACCCGTCCCCTCGTGCTCGCCTGCGGGGCGCTCGCCCGCGAGCTGCGAGCGGTGCTCGAGGCCGACAAGCTCGACGAGCGGGTGGATGTCGACTACCTCCCCGCTCCGCTCCACAACCGGCCCGAGGGGATCGTCCCGGCCATCGAGGAGCGCCTCCGCGAGGAGCCGCTCGACCGACCGGTGCTCCTCGGCTACGCCGACTGCGGCACCGGTGGACTGCTCGACTCGTGGATCGAGACGGCCCCCCGAGAGGTGCAGCGACTGCCGGGAGCGCACTGCTACTCGTTCCTCACCGGGTCCGACGAGTTCGACCGGTTGCACTCCGCTGAACTCGGCTCGTTCTTCCTGACCGACTTCCTCGCCCTCCACTTCGACGCGCTGGTGTGGGCCGGTCTCGGACTCGACCGCCACCCGGAACTGCGCGACATGTACTTCGCCGCCTACACCCGCGTGGTCCTGCTCACCCAGGACGGCAGCCCCGAGGTACGTCGCGCCGCCGAGTCCGCAGCTGAGCGGCTGTCGCTGCCGCTCGAGGTCGTCGAGACCGGTCGCGAGCACCTCCGCGAGGCTGTGGCTGTCGCGCTCAGCGGAGCCGGGGTCTGAGATGCCGCGCGGGGGAGCAGAGGTCGTCACCATCATGTGGCGTGACATCCCCGCCCAGGTCAACGGCCAGCGCGGCCGCGAGCGCCACCAGGTGGCCCTGTCCGCCAAGTTCCAGCGGGCGATCGACCGCGCGAAGCGCAAGGCCGGCATCGTCACCGCCGACGAGGACGTCTCGCAGTGGCGGCGGGTGAGCGTCGCCCTCGACGGCGATCCAGCTGCTGCCGCCGAGGCTGAGGCGGCCCGCCTGGAGTCCTCCTACTCCCGCGAGTATCTCGGTCGTCTCGCCTACGTCGGCGGTTTCGAGGCCGATCTCGGCGAGGAGGACATCCCCCAGTCGGAGTTGCTCGCGCTCGAGGAACTCGACGACGAATCTGACCAGACCCCCGAGGAGGGAACATGACCGACACCGTGATCAGCTCAGCGACCAAGGAGGTCGCCATCGGCTTCGAGCGGCCCTTCGTGATGATCGGTGAGCGGATCAACCCGACCGGTCGCAAACTCCTCGCCGAGGAGATGAAGAACGGTGACTTCTCCCGGGTCGAGGCCGACGCCCTCGCCCAGGTCGCCGCCGGCGCGCACATGCTCGACGTCAACGCCGGCATCCCGCTGGCCGACGAGCCGGCCCTGCTCGCGCGGGCCGTGCGGCTCGTGCAGTCCGTCACCGACGTGCCGCTGTCCATCGACTCGTCGATCATCGAGGCGCTCGAGGCCGGCCTCGGCGTCTATGAGGGCAAGGCGCTCGTCAACTCGGTCACCGGCGAGGACGAGGTCATGGAGCGGGTGCTACCCCTCGTCGCCCGCCATGGTGCCGCCGTGGTCGCCATCTCCAACGACGAGACCGGCATCTCGGAGGATCCCGATGTGCGGTTCGCGGTCGCGAAACGCATCGTCGAGCGCGCCGCCGACCACGGCATCGCCGCCGCCGACGTCGTCGTCGACCCCCTCGTCATGCCGATCGGCGCGATGGGCACCGCCGGCCGGCAGGCCTTCGCCCTCGTGCGGCGGCTCCGCGAGGAGCTCGGTGTCAACACCACCTGTGGAGCCTCGAACGTCAGCTTCGGCCTGCCCAACCGTCATGTGGTCACCGGGACCTTCCTCTCGATGGCGATCGCCTCGGGGATGACCTCCGCGATCATGAACCCGATGCACGCCGAGGTGAAGTCGGCGGTCATGGCTGCCGACGTCCTCATGGGGACCGACCGCGACTGCGCGGCATGGATCCGCGAGAACCGTGACCCCTCGGCTGAGGGCAGCCGAGGAGCCCGAGAGGGTCGGAGGCGTCGGCGCTCGGAGTGAGCCGGAACATCCATGGGTGAGCATCGGATCGTCTTCACGCCGTCGGGTCTTTACGGCTCGGTGCCCGAGGGCACCACGGTCCTCGACGCCGCTCGAACGCTCGGCGTCGACCTCGACACCGTCTGCGGTGGCCGCGGTATCTGCGGTCGTTGCCAGGTGGAGATGTCGCCGGGTGTGCACGCCAAGTGGAGTCTCGATGTCGCCTCCGACGCCCTCGGTGAGAGCGCGACCATCGAGACCGACTACCGCGGAGCGCGCCCGCTCGTCGACGGTCGCCGCCTCGGGTGCGCCGCCCGGGTCTGCGGAGACGTCGTCATCGAGGTGCCGCCGGAGAGCCAGGTGCACCGACAGGTGGTGCGCAAGGACCTCGACCTGCCGGCGTTCACCGTCGACCCCTCCTTCACCGCCTGGTTCGTCGAGGTGCCCAAGCCGGAGCTCGGCGACGACCGGAGCCTCGCCGACCTGGTCCGCCTCGCTGTGCGCGATCAGCACGGACGCGCCGCCCCGCACGTCCCGCTGCGCGCCCTCCCCATGCTCCAGCCGGCGATCGACCAGGGCACGGGTGCCGTGACGGTCGTCGTCGACGAGGACGACCAGGTGGTCGCGGTCTGGCCCGGCTTCGTCGACGCCCTCTACGGGGTGGCCATCGACATCGGATCGACGACCATCGCCGGGCACCTCTGCGACCTGTCCACCGGTGAGGTACTCGCCAGCGCCGGCCGGATGAACCCGCAGATCCGCTTCGGCGAGGACCTCATGAGCCGCGTGTCCTACGTGATGATGAACCCGGGGGGCGAGGTCGAGCTCACCTCGGCGGTGCGGACCGCCGTCGACGGTCTGATCGGCGAACTCGTCGACCAGGTGCAGAGTTTCCGCGATTACGTCCTCGAGGTGGTCCTGGTCGGCAACCCGATCATGCACCACCTCGTGCTCGGACTCGACCCGACTCCACTCGGGCAGGCCCCGTTCACCCTCACCACCAACCGGGCACTGCTCACCCGCGCCAGCGACCTCGACCTGACCCTGCCCTACGCGCGCTGTTACACGGCACCGTGCATCGCCGGTCATGTCGGGGCCGACACGGCCGCGGCGGTGCTCGCCGAGGGGCCGCATCGGTCCGAACAGGTCCAACTGCTCGTCGACATCGGCACCAACGCCGAGATCGTCCTCGGTGACCGCGAGCGGGTGTTCGCGGCCTCCAGTCCCACGGGGCCGGCCTTCGAGGGCGCGCAGCTGAGCAGCGGCCAGCGGGCCACGCACGGGTCGATCGAGCGGGTGCGCATCGACCGTGACTCCCTCGAACCGCGCTTCGCGGTCATCGGTGTCGATGCCTGGTCCGATCAGGAGGGGTACACCGATGCGGTCGGACCGTCGGGTCCGAGCGGGATCTGCGGCTCGGGGGTCATCGACGCGATCGCCGAGATGTACCTCGCCGGTGTCATCGACTCCAATGGGGTGATCGACGGTTCGCTCGCCGAGCGGACCCCGCGGGTGGTCGCCGACGGCCGCACGTTCAGCTACGTCCTCCACGAGTCCGCGGGGCATCGGATCGCCATCACCCAGAACGATGTCCGGGCGATCCAGCTCGCCAAAGCGGCGCTGCGCGCCGGCATCGACCTCCTCGTGGAGCACGCCGGTCGCCCCGAGATCACCGACGTCCGGCTCGCCGGCGCCTTCGGCGCCCACATCGACCCGCTTCGGGCCCTGGTGCTCGGTCTCGTCCCCGACTGTCCGGTCGATCGGGTCCGGTCGGTCGGCAACGCCGCGGGAACCGGAGCCGTGCAAGCCCTCCTCTCGAGAGCCATGCGAGCCGAGCTCGAGGACACTGCGAATGAGATCGTGAAGATCGAGACCGCCACCGAGGGGCGGTTCCAGGAGCTCTTCGTGGCCGCCATGGGTGTCCCGCACAGCACCGATCCGACACCTCATCTCGCCGGTTCGGTCGAACTTCCACCACCATCGGCTTCATCCGACCCGTCGGGTGCGGGCCGCAGCCGACGCAGATCGAGAGGAGTACCGGCATGAGCGATACCGACATGAACGACAGCACGGGCGAAGCGCCGACAGAACGCACCGGACGACGAGGTGGAGGACGCTCAGCCCGCAAGGCCGCCCGAGCGAGCGCCTCGACCGGGGCGGCGGCGTTCATCACCCGTTCGCTCACCCCGTTCGACATCGTCTCGACCGAGGGGCTCGAACTGCTCGAGCGCAACGCCGAGACCATCCTCGAGGAGGTCGGAGTGGAGATCCGCGACTACCCGTCGGCCATCGAGCGGTTCCGCGCCGCCGGGGCCGAGGTCGACGGTTCCCGGGTGCGCTTCCCGCGCGGTCTCTGCCGCTCGATCGTCACCGCGACCGCTCCAGCGGTGTACACCCAGCACGGTCGCAACCCCGAGCGCAATGTGCAGATCGGCGGCGACGCGACAGTGTTCGCCCCGAACTACGGCTCACCGTTCGTCCACGACCTCGACTCGGGCCGCCGGTACGCCACCTTGGCTGACTTCGAGAACTTCGTCCGGCTCGCCTACATGTCGCCCTATCTGCACCACTCGGGGGGCACCGTGTGCGAACCGGTGGATGTCCCGGTCTCCAAGCGCCACCTCGACATGGTCCACGCCCACCTGCGCTACAGCGACAAACCGTTCATGGGTTCGGTGACGGCCGGCTCGCGCGCCGCCGACTCGGTCGAGATGGCGCGGATCGCCTTCGGCGGCGACCTTGCGGACCGGACCGTCATGACGAGCCTCATCAACGCCTCCTCGCCCCGGGTGTGGGATGCCACGATGCTCGAGGCCGCCGAGGTCTACGCCGAGAACAACCAGGCCTCGATCTTCACGCCGTTCATTCTCTCGGGAGCGATGGCCCCCGTCACTCCGGCGGGTGTCGCGGCCCAGACCCTCGCTGAGGCCCTCGTCGGCATGACCTTCGCCCAGCTGGTGCGACCGGGCGCGCCGGTGGTGTTCGGTTCGTTCGCGTCGTCGATGTCGATGCAGACCGGCGCGCCGACCTTCGGAACGCCTGAGCCGGCGATCGTGCTCTACACCGTGGCGGCGCTCGCCCGGCGCCTCAACGTCCCGTTCCGCTCGGGTGGGTCGCTGTGCGCCTCGAAGCTCCCCGACGCCCAGGCCGCCTACGAGTCGATGGCGACCCTGATGCCGACGGTGCTCGGTGGGGTGAACTTCGCGCTCCACGCCGCCGGCTGGCTCGAGGGTGGGCTCGCCATCGGCTACGAGAAGTTCGTGCTTGACTGCGATCAGCTCGGCGCCATGCACAAACTCGTGCAGGGCCTCGACCTCTCCGAGAACGGGCAGGCGCTTGACGCGATCCGCGACAACGAGCCCGGCAACCACTTCCTCGGCACCGCCCACACCCTCGCGAACTTCGAGTCGGCCTTCTACCGCTCGACCACCTCGGACAACTCGAGCTTCGAGCAGTGGACCGAGGAGGGTGGCCTCGACGCCGCCCAACGCGCCAACCGGATCTGGAAGGAACAACTCGCCTCCTACGAGGCGCCTCCGCTCGACGATGCGATCGCCGAGGAGTTGAACGAGTTCGTCGAGCGTCGGCGAGCCGAGATCCCCGACGAGTTCGCCTAGGAAGGATCGAACATGATCACCACCCTCCGACGTCTGCTGCCGGGTCGCGGACGCGACAGCGCTGCCCCTGCGGTCGACGATCCCGCCGTCCGCGGACTCGTCACCGGACTCCACTACGAGCTCATCCCGATGAAGTCGGTCGAGCAGGCCATCGACGACCTCCCGCCGGGGGCGAACGTCTCGGTGACCTGCTCCCCGGCGAAGGGGATCGCCGCAACTCGTGAGATCACCGACCGGCTGGTCGCCCTCGGGCATCGCCCCGTGCCCCATATCGCCGCCCGTCTGGTCGAGGGATCTGAGCACACCGCCGAGCTGGCCGCCTGGCTGAAGTCGTCCGGCGCCGATGAGGTCTTCATCGTCGCCGGTGACGCCCCGGAGCCGGCCGGACCCTACGAGGGCGCGCTCGCCTTCCTTCGCGATCTGGTCACCCACGACCACGGCATGTCGGCCATCGGTGTGACCGGCTACCCCGACGGCCACGCCATGTTCGACGCCGCGGTCGCCAGCGAGCAACTCCTCGCCAAGCAGGAGGTGCTCGACACCGCCGGGGTGCGCGGCTGGTGCTCCACGCAGATGTGCTTCGACACCGCCAAGATCCTCGACTGGTTGCGGGCTGAGCGCGCCGCCGGTGTGCATCTGCCGATCCGGCTGGGCCTTCCCGGCGTCGTCGACCGGACCCGGCTCATGACCGTGGGCACGCGACTCGGTATCGGCGCCTCGCTCCGTTACCTGTCGAAGAACCGCTCGACGGTCATGGCGTTGATGTCACCCGGTGGGTTCGACCCGACCGACATGGTGGTTGACATCGCGGCCCATGCCGAGGCGATGGACATCGAGGCCATCCACTCGTTCACCTTCAACTCGGTCGCCGACACGCGGCTCTGGCACGAGCAGTTGCTCGGCTGACCTCAGCCCGCTCGTCAGCCGGCGCGTCGGCGCCGGATCTCCTCGGTGATCGCCGGGATCACCTTGTGGAGGTCGCCGATCACCGCGTGTCCCGCCTTGGTGACCATGTTGGCCTGCGGGTCGGTGTTGATGGCGATGATGTTCTTCGAGGCCATCGCGCCGACCCAGTGCTGGATGGCGCCGCTGATACCGCAGGCGATGTAGACGTCGGGGGCGATACGCGTTCCCGTCTGGCCGACTTGATCGGTGTGGCTCCGCCACCCGTTGTTGGTCACGGCGCGCGAGCACCCGACGACACCGCCGAGTTCGGCGGCGAGATCGGCGAGGGGGGCGAAACCCTCCGGCGAGCCGACACCGCGGCCACCGCCGACGACCACCGGGGCCGAGGACAGTGTCACACCGGCCTCGCGCTCGACTCGGGCGGTCACGCGACTGCGGGCGAGGGCCGGATCGAGCTCGGCCTCGACGTCCACCGTCGAGCACTCCGTCGGTGCCTCCGACGGCTCGAAGAGGTGGTGGGCGACCGACACGATCCATACCGGCGCGCTCAGGGCGGCGTCCTCGAGGAGAGAGCCACCCCACCGCAGACGGGTCATGGAGAGCGCGTCGCCGGGGGAGAGATCGGTGCAGTTCGCGGCGAAGGGCAGGTCGAGCCGCGCCGCGGCCTGCGCCAGCACCTCGTTCCCTCGATCGGTTCCGCAGGCCAGCACGACCCGCGGCGAGATGGATCGGACCAGACCGGCGACCACCTCGCCCCACGCCTCAGGGGCGTAGTCGCTGAGCATCTCGTGATGGGCTCGGTGGTGCACGCTGACCCCGTGGGCGGCGAGGGTGTCGTTGAGACCGTCGGCGTCGGCGCCCACGGTGACCGCCTCCACGCGGGTCCCGAGGCCTCGCGCGGCGGCGAGGGCCTCGAGTGAGGCCTCGGCCAGCGCGCCGCGGTCGTGTTCGATGACGACGAGCGTCGTTCCCTCCATCACAGGACTCCGATCTCCTCGAGCACGTCCACCACCGCAGCAGCGGCCTCGGGGCCGTTGCCGAGGATCACCGTCTCGTTGGTGCGCTCCGGCGGTGGCTTGAGCGTCACCATCTGGAGGCCGCCGGCCTCACCGGCGGGCTCGACGGTGACCACGCCGGCCTTCTTCGAGGCCAGGCGACCCTTCATGGTGGGGTAGCGGGGAAGGTTGATGCCCTCCTTGACGCCCACCACGGCGGGCATCGGGAGTTCGTAGGCCTCGCGCCCGGCATCGGCCTCGCGCTCGACATGAGCGGTGGCACCCTCGACCCGCAGCCCCTTCGCGCCGTTGACCATCGGGCGTCCGAGAGCGTGGGCGACGCGGATTCCGACCTGGAAACCGCTCGAGTCGGCCGACTCGTTGCCGAAGAGGACCAGATCGAAGGGGCCGCCCTCGGCCTCGAGGCTGGTGACCGCGGCCGCGATCGCCGCAGCGGTGCGCTGCGGGTCCCACTCGCCGCCGTCGGTGGACAGCAGGACGCCGCTGTGCATCCCGACACTGACCGCGTAGCGCAACTGCTCCTCGGCCTCGATCCCGCCGAGGGTCAACACGAGGGCCTCGCCGCCGTGCTCCTCGATGAGCTGGCTCGCGGCCTCGACCGCGCACTCCTCGTGGGGGCTGGTCGTGTGGCCGAGGTTGGTGTCGTCCACCCGCTGGCCGTCGGCGGTGATGTTGATCTTGGAACCGGGTGCGGGAACCCGCTTCACGCAGACGAGGATCCTCATGGCTCAGCCCTTGAGACGGGTGTCGTCGGGATCGAAGGGGCCGCCGGTGCCGACGACCTTGATCGGGTAGATCTCGTTGAAGTACATGACCTTCAGGTCGGTGCCCGGGGCCGAGAGCTCGCGCGGCAGGTAGCCCATGAGGATCTGCTTGCCGATGGAGGGTCCGTAGCCGGCGGTGGTGACGCGCGAGACCCGTCCGTGGCTGTCGATGATGCGGTTGCCGTCGGCGTCGAGGATCGGCTCGTTGCCACCCTGGAGGTAGCGGACGCGACCCTCGGAGTCGGTGGACTCCTCAACGGTCATGGTGCACATGACCACCTCGGGCTCGCCCTTCTCGCGGGCGGCGAGGTAGGCGGCCTTGCCGATGAAGTCGGCCGACTTCACCTTCGGGCGGGCGAGACCGGCCTCGAGCGGGTTGTACTCGCTCTCGAGTTCGGCGCCCTGGAGTCGGTAGCCCTTCTCGATGCGACCCGAGGTGCCGTAGACGCCACCACCGGTGGCGCGCAGACCGAAGGCCTCGCGACCGTTGGCCATGAGCGCGTCCCACAGCGCCGGGCCGTTCTCCCAGTCGACGTAGATCTCCCAGCCGGTGTCGCCGACGTAGGAGATGCGGAAGAGCTTGGCCGGCACCGTCGTGCCACCGCAGTCGAGGTCGACGTCGACGAGGGAGCCGTACGGGGAGCCCTCATGGGAGAGATCGGCCGAGGTGAGTGTGGCGAGCAACGCCGGGGCGTTCGGCCCCCAGAGGCCGAGCGTCGAGACCTCGAGGGTCCGGTCGGTGACGGTCACCGAGCCGTCGGTCGGCATGTAGTTGCGGATCCAGGCGAGGTCGCGACCACCGTCGAACACGCCGGTGACCACGCGGACGGTGTCCTCGGCGATGCGCTGCATGGTGAGGTCGGAGTGGAATCCGGCGTCGGGGGTGAGCCACGGGGTGTAGGTGGCGCGTCCGACCGGGCCGATCTTGTTGACCGAGAGGTAGTCCGCGAACTCGACGGCGCCGGGGCCGGAGAGGTCGAAGATCTGGAAGGCCGACAGGTCGACCATGCCGCAGTTCTCACGCAGGTTGAGGTGCTCGCCGACAGTGATCGGGCTCCACCAGCGGCGGTCCCACTCGGCCTCGCGGTCGGCCACCGAGTAGCGCTCGACGAGGTCGGCGTTCGACTCGTACCACTGGGGGCGCTCCCAGGTGCGGGCCTGGAAGAAGAAGGCACCGAGGTCCTGCTGGCGCGAGTAGTAGGGGGAGGTCTGCAGGGCGCGACGCGACTCCCACTGCTCGGCCGGGTGGACGATGCCGTAGGTCTTGTTGAAGTGCTCGGAGGCGCGGGCCCAGATGTGCTCGTCGTTGCGCTCGTGGTCGTAGAAGCGGGCGAGGTCGGCACCGTGCGGGTCGATGACGCGCGGGTAGCCGTAGGTCATCCATTCGGCGACCACCTGGGCCATGCCGGGGCCCTCCTTCACCCAGACCGCGGCGGCCGACCAGAGGTTCTTCACCTCGACGGTCTCGCCGAGGCACGGCATGGCGTCGGGGGTGAGGCTGAGGAGTCCGTTGATGGCGTACTTGATCTCGGCGTCGCCGAGCATGTCCATCAGTTCGATGGCCTGCTCCATCTGCGGGTCGAAGTCGTCCTGGGTGAAGGGCATCTCGGTGGGGGAGAGGGCCGCCTCTTCGTTGGACGGGATCGAGTCGGGGTGGTGGAGGATCGGACGGTGCGCGTAGGAGCCGACCTCCATCGAGCCCGAGGACTGCCGCTCGTAGCAGAAGGTGTCCATGTCGCGGACGATCGGGTAGTCGATCTCGGAGTTGGTCTCGACGAGCACGTCGATCGGGCCGACATCGGCCATCTGGTGCACGGCGGGCACGAGGGGGATGGTGGCGCCGGCCATGTTGGCGATGCGGTTCGACCAGCAGCCGCAGGCGATGACGACGTACTCGGCCTCGATGCGACCCTTGTCGGTCACGACGGCGGAGATGCGCTTGCGACCGGTGGCGGGCTCGTCGACGGTCTCGAGGGTCATGACCTCGGTGTTGGCGAACACCTTGAGGTCGGCCTTGTCGATGGCCTCGTTGCGGAAGATCGTCCCGGTGTCGAGGGAGTCGACGACCGAGACCGAGGGGCAGTAGAACCCGCCGAGGATGATCTCCTCGTTGACGAAGGGGACGAGCTCCTTGACCTCGGCGGGGCTGAGGAGCTGGGCGTCGACTCCCCAGGCGCGGGCGCTGGTCATGCGGCGCTGCAGTTCCTGCCAGCGCTCCTCGGTGCGGGCGACCTCGATGCCGCCGGAGTCGACGCTGCGCTGTACATCGCGGTACTGGTTCGCCGACTGCACGCCGAGGAGGGCCATCTCCTTGTTGTGGTCGACGGGGAAGATGAAGTTGGAGGCGTGGCCGGTGGAGCCGCCGGGGTTGGGGAGCGGGCCCTTGTCGAGGAGGACCATGTCCTTCCATCCGAGCCGGGCCAGGTGCCCGGCGAGGCAGTTGCCGACGATGCCGGCGCCGATGATCACGCACTTGGCGTTGCTGGGAACGGTGTCACCCACGGGAATCCCCCTGTTGTGTCTGGGCCTGTGTCCGAGGGCCGACCCTGGGGGTGCGACCTGACCGAACCTGATATATCATGAATGTATCACGAATCTGCCGCTGAGTACACAGGCCTATGAGAGCCTCCGCCGTCGCATCGTGCGGCTCGACCTCGCGCCCGGTGACGTCCTCCGTGAGGAGTCCCTCCAGGTCGAGTTCGGCATCGGCCGGACCCCGATCCGCGAGGCCCTGCAGCGTCTCGCCCGCGAGCAGTTCGTCACCGTCATCCCTCGACGGGGCATGTTCGTCTCCTCGATCGACGTCGGTGAACTGTCGATGCTCTACGAGACCCGAGCGATCCTCGAGCCCTACGCCGCGCGCCTCGCCGCTCACCGCGGCACCACCGGCGACTGGGACGAGATGGACGAGGTCATCGCTGGGGCCGACCGACCCGGCCTCGCCCCCGAGGACCTCCTCGACGTCGACCGACGCTGCCACGAGCTGATCTGGTCGGCGGCGGGCAACCGGTTCATGACCGACACCCTCGACATGCTCTACGCGCAGAGCGATCGGGTGTGGCACATGTACCTCGCCGAGGTGGCCGACACCCGACACGCCGTTGACGAGCACCGCGAGATCCTGGAGGGATTCCGGTCCGGTGACGCCGAGCGGGTCGCCTCCCTCGTCGAGGCGCATGTGCGCAGCTTCGACGATCAGGTCCGCGAGGCCGTCACCAGTCGGTTGGCCTCACCGCTCGTCGGCTGAGCCGGAGCGGCGCGCGTGGTCCGCCCCCTGGGATTCGAACCCAGAACCAATGGATTAAGAGTCCACTGCTCTGCCGTTGAGCTAGAGGCGGTCGAAGCCCGGGCAGTGTAGGCGGCGGCCAACCACCGCCCAACTGCCCGGGCCCTGGGGTGAGCGAGGGGACTTGAACCCCCGGCCTTCAGGGCCACAACCTGACGCTCTAACCACCTGAGCTACGCCCACCATGTGCGGGCGACAGTCTGCCATGGCGCGGGTCGTTCCCCACCCGGGCCGTCTGGGAGAATGGCCGTCATGAGCAGCGACCCCCAGATGCAGACCGTCACCGCCGCCGTCGACGCCTTCCTCGCCGACCACGACCCGACCTCCATGGACGACCGCGACTTCCGCGGGGCCCGCTTCGACGCCGGCCTCGCCTGGGTGCACTTCCCCGAGGGCCTCGGCGGTCTCGGGCTCCGGCCCGACCTCAACCGCGAGGTCGAGCGGCGCATGCGCACCGCCGGTGCCGCCGCGGCCGACCCGACGTCGTTCTTCCAGGCCCTCGCCGGCCCGACCATCCTCACCCACGGCACCGATGAGCAGAAGCACCGCTTCCTCCGGCCGATGTTCACCGGGGAGGAGCGCTGGTGTCAGCTGTTCTCCGAACCCGGCGCCGGCTCCGACTTCGCCGGGCTGGCCACCCGCGCGGTGCGCGACGGCGATGAGTGGGTCGTGAACGGGCAGAAGGTGTGGAACACCCTCGCCCACCTCGCCGACTGGGGGATGCTCGTGACGCGCACCGACCCCGACTCGCCGAAGCACCGCGGGATGACCTACTTCGCGGTCGACATGCGTTCCGACGGCGTCGAGGTGCGCCCTCTCCGCCAGATCACCGGTGAGGCCGAGTTCAACGAGGTGTACCTCACCGACGCCCGCATCCCCGACGACCAGCGGATCGGTGCCGAGGGGGAGGGGTGGCGCGTCGCGCTCACCACGCTGATGAACGAGCGCACCGCCATCGGATCCGGTGGCGCCGGGAGCTCGAAGCCGGTCCGCGGCGGACCGGCGAACGACGCGGTCCGCATCTGGCGCGACCTCGACGACCACGCCCGCACCGAGACCAACCGCGGCCGGCTGATGGAGCTCTGGGTGCGGGGCGAGGTCGCGCGCCTCACCAACCTGCGCGCGGCCGAGGCGCTCCGGTCCGGCAACCCCGGTCCGGAGGGGTCGGTCGCCAAACTCGAGTTCGCGAACCTCAACAAGGAGCTCTACGACTTCTGTGTCGATCTGCTCGGAGCGGCCGGCATGGTCGACTACGACTACACGTTCCGGCGCCCCACCGAGCTCGACGCGACCGGGGCGTCGAAGAGCCCGCAGTACGCCTTCCTCAGGGTGCGCGCCAACTCCATCGAGGGCGGCACCTCCGAGATCCTCAAGAACATCATCGGCGAGCAGGTTCTCGGTCTTCCCGGCGAGCCGCGCGTCGACAAGGACCTTCCATGGATCGAGGTGCCCCGGAGCTGATCCCCCCGGAGGCGGTGGCGCACCTCTGGTAGTTTCCGAATCAACGCGGTGCCACCGGGGCCCGCGCGACACCGCTGAGCGGGTCGCACGTATGTCACGAGGAGTCGACATGACGACGACGGAAGCGGACACGGGCCTCATCGCCCGCGCGAAGGAGATCACGGCGCGGGAGATCACCCGCTACGCCGAGCGCACCGCCGGGTCCCAGGCGGCCACCGACCGGACCCGCCGGGTGATGCCGGCCGGGGTGCCGTCGAGCTTCCAGGCCTACGACCCGCACCCGATCGTGGTGCGTCACGCCGCCGGTGCGCACATGACCGACGTCGACGGCAACGTCTACGTCGACTACGACATGGGCTTCGGGGCCCTCTTCGCCGGGCACATGCATCCCGCGGTGCGACGGGCCGTCGCCGAGCAGCTCGACTCGGGAACCCTCTACGTCACCCCGTGCGAGTTGAACGGCGAGGTCGGGGAGCTCCTGAGCGACCGTTACGGCTTCCCGATGTGGCGTCCCACGAACTCGGGTACCGAGGCCACGATGGACGCCATCCGACTGGCCCGCGGCGTCACCGGTCGCGAGCGGATCGTGAAGGTGGAGGGCGGATACCACGGGCATCACGACGAGGTCATGATCTCCAACAAGCCGTCGCTCGATGTCGCCGGACCCGCCGACCGGCCGAACTCGATTCCGCAGTCGGCCGGCATCACCCAGGGCACCATCGACGACGTCATCGTCATCCCCTACAACGATCCCGAAGCCCTCGACCGGGCGCTCTCCGGCGGTGACGTGGCCTGCTTCATCGTCGAGCCGGTCATGGAGAACATCGGCATCTGCCTGCCCGATCCGGGGTACCTCGAAGCCGTCCGCGAGATCACCGAGCGCCACGGCACCCTGCTCATCTTCGACGAGGTCAAGACCGGCATCACCGCCGGGTACGGCGGAGCGACCAACCAGCTCGGCGTGCGACCCGACCTCATCACCCTCGCCAAGTCGATCGGTGGTGGGTTCCCGGTGGGCGCCTTCGGCGGTCGCGCCGATCTCATGGAGCACATCACCGACGGCACGGTGCTGCACCTCGGCACCTACAACGGCAATCCCCTCGTGATGGCGGCGGTGAAGGCGACGCTCACCGAGGCCTGCACCCGCGAGATCGTCGGTGCGACCGTCGACCGCAACCACCGATTGGTCGAGGCCTGCCAGGGCATCATCGACTCCTCGGGGATCCCGGCCCACACCGTCGAGTTCGGCGCGAAAGGCTGCATCACCTGGTCTCGGGATCGTGTGCGCAACTACCGCGACTACAAGGCCACCGACTTCGACCTCGCGTTCGCCCAGTGGATCCACGGCATCAACCGCGGGGTGCTACTGCCCCCGGGCCTTGACGAGCAGTGGTTGATCTCGGTGATGCACACCGACGAGGACGCCATGCGCTACGCCGACGTCTTCGGGGAGTTCGTCATCGAACTCACCTCCTGAGCCGCGACGGGTCCGCTCCTCGGACCGGTCAGCTCCAGCGGTGTTGGTCGCGGTTCTGCATCGCCGGGATGGGTGACGACCAGTTCCGGCGGCGGCCACCGCTGAGGCTCGCGAGCAGGAGCGCGAGCCCGCCCACCACCAGCACGGCGGCGGCGCCGATCGTGGTCGGCGCGACCCGCAGCGCGAGTCTCGGAGCGAGGCCCGCCCAGGTGTTGTTGTCGATCGCCGGCACGACGTGCACCGGGACCGCGTAGCCGAAGGCGACCATCCACACCCCGGTCGACATCAGCAGTTCGGCGATCCCGCGCACCAACTCGCTCCGGTAGGGACGGGTCACGAGGCCGGCGAGCAGCGTGAGGATGCCGATGCCTCCGGCGATGCGGAAGATCCAGCCGGCCGTGGTCCTGAAGGTCTTGAGGGTGCCGATGACCGGGACCGGAACGGTGGCGGCCTCAGCGTCGTAGGCCCGCTCGTCGCGGACGATGCGGACGAGCTCGCTCGGCACGATCACGATCGAGTCGTCGTTGCTCCCGAGGACGCGCAGGTGGGCGCGTTGCATGAACTCGGCGAGCTCCACCGCGCCGCCGGGCGTCGGGAGCACCGACTCCTCGAGGAAGGCGCTCAGTTCGTCCGGGGTGGTCTCGAGCACCGCCGCGGTCCGCGCGGAGATGAAGGCGTTGATCTCGAGGCGGATCTCGGCGTCGTCGAGGATCGCCTCGGCGAGGTCGGGGGAGGGGCTCGGGGAGAAGACGGTGCGATCGAGCCACCAGGCGCCGATGCTCATCCCGATCGCGACGGCTGCGACGAGGAGCAGCACGGCGGAGAACGAGCGTTGCACGCCACAAGTGTGCCGGATCTAAGGGCCGCCCATGCGTTAGGTTCGCGCCGTGGTCGATTCCGGTGACGCCGCCCGGGCTGAGGAGAGCGGCACTATCGCCCTCCCGATCGATGACTTCCCGGGTTTCCTGCGTCTCATGGCCCGGGGTCTGACGCGCCGCTGTCCCTGGTGCGGGGACCGCAAGGCCTACTTCACCGGATGGTTCGCTCGTGTCGACCGTTGCCGTCGCTGCCGGCACCCCTACCGGCGAGGCGACGAGGCCTTCGAGCTCGGCGCGACGACCGCCAACATCATCCTCACCTTCCTGTCGATCCTCATCGCGATCCTCGTCGCGGTGATCCTGACCCTCCCCGACATCCCGACGGTCCCGGTCGTCGTCATCGTCGGAGCGATCGCGGTGGCGGGTCCGGCGGTCTGGTACCCGATCTCGTTCACCCTGTGGCAGGCGGTCGATCTCTTCATGCGTCGTCCCGACGCCGAGGAGATGGCCGGCCGCCGCGACGGCACCCTCTGAGCGCCGCCACCACCGGCGCCGTCGGCGCGGGCCCGAACCGGGTGCTTGCGAACGCATGTTCGATGAGTTACATTGTTGTTGTTCCAGCCGTCCTCTCACCGGTGACCGGGCCCCGGCCGCTGTCACACCCCCTTCATAGGTTCGCCGACACCGATCCACTGGTCGGCACGAGACACGGGCCGAGGCCCGCCGAACAACACAGGAGACAGCCGATATGAGCAACGACCGCGACAAGGCACTCGACATGGCCCTCGCCCAGATCGACAAACAGTTCGGCAAGGGCTCCATCATGCGGATGGGCGAGAAGGGCACGATGGCCGTCGAGGCGATCTCGACCGGCGCCCTCTCCCTCGACCTCGCGCTCGGTATCGGCGGCCTGCCCCGCGGTCGCGTCACCGAGATCTACGGCCCGGAGTCCTCCGGCAAGTCGACGCTCGCCATGCACGTGGTCGCCGAGGCCCAGCGCAACGGCGGCACCTGCGCCTACATCGACGCCGAGCACGCCATGGACCCGGTCTACGCCCGAGCCATCGGTGTCGATGTCGACCAGTTGCTCATCTCCCAGCCCGACACCGGCGAGCAGGCCCTCGAGATCGCCGACATGCTCGTGCGCTCAGCGGCCATCGACGTGATCGTCATCGACTCGGTGGCGGCTCTCACGCCCCGGGCCGAGATCGAGGGCGAGATGGGCGACAGCCACGTCGGTCTGCAGGCGCGGCTCATGAGCCAGGCGCTCCGCAAGATCACCGCCAACCTCAACAAGACCGGCACGATCGCGGTGTTCATCAACCAGCTGCGCGAGAAGATCGGCGTCATGTTCGGATCCCCCGAGACCACCCCGGGCGGTCGCGCGCTCAAGTTCTACTCCTCGGTCCGACTCGACATCCGTCGCATCGAGTCCCTGAAGGACGGGGCTGAGGTCGTCGGCAACCGCACCCGCGTCAAGGTCGTCAAGAACAAGGTCTCGCCCCCGTTCCGTCAGGCCGAGTTCGACATCATGTACGGCAAGGGCATCAGCCGCGAGGGCACCCTCATCGACATGGCCGTCGACCTGGGCATCGTCACCAAGTCGGGGGCCTGGTTCACCTATGAGGGTGAGCAGCTCGGCCAGGGTCGTGAGAACGCGAAGTCGTTCCTCACCGACCATCCTGAGGTGATGGTCGAGATCAGCGAGAAGGTTCTCGTTGCTGCGGGCCTCCGTGATGATGAGGCCGGGGCGGAAGGCTTCACCGAGGCCGACGACGAGCCGATCGAGATCGACTGAGTCAGCGTGACGTGCAGGTCCGGGGCCTCAGGCCCCGGGCTTCCACACCATCAGGATCAGCCCGATCAGCAGCAACGTGTGGCTGATGCCGGTACCGGCCGCCATCCGTGAGACCGCGGACGGGCTGTCGCTCGTGATCGCCGGGCGGATCATCAGCCAACTGACGGCGACGAGCACCGCCCAGATCACGATCGAGATGCTGATCCAGGGGTCTGCCACCTCGTAGGCGCCCTCCGACATGCCGGCCAGGCCCATGCCGAGCACCCAGAGGAGGATCAGCGCCGGGAAGGTGAGGCGCATGTGCAGCCGGGCGATGGTCGCGGTCTCACCCGACTTGTGCAGCCCGGGATAGAGGAACAGCGGCCCGAAGGCGACGATCGCCGACAGGATGTGGAGCAGGGCCATCACTCGGTAGCCGGCGGTGTCAAGGAGAATCGCGGTCATGGCTGTGACCATAACGGCGCCCAGGCGCTCCGCCTCGGCTCCGAGACGCTAGAAACCCCTGCATGGGAGTCGGCGCTGTGAGATCGCTGTGTCTGGCCGGTCTCACCCTCGTCGGCGGCGTCTGGCAGGTCGGGTCGGTCGCGCAGGCCTCCGAGGACGCGGGGCAGGCCGCGGTCGAACAGGCGGTCTCCGAGCAGGATCTCTCTGAGCAGGTCGTCGGTGGTGGCGAGATCGCGATCTCCTCGGCTCCCTGGCAGGTGGCCCTCCTCGGCTCGTCGACCTCGAGCGGGTATCTCGCCCAGTTCTGCGGTGGGGCGATCATCTCCGCGCGCTGGGTGGTGACGGCGAGTCACTGCGTCCGCGACGACCTCGACGTCCCACTGACCCCCGGCGACATCCAGATCGGATCGGGTAGCGCGTCCCTCTTCGACTACGGGTCCGCATCCCGGGTCGGCGTCTCCCAGATCATCGAGCATCCCTCCTACGAGTCCGGGTCCCTCCTCAACGACATCGCCCTGCTCAGGCTCTCCTCGGATCTCGATCTGAGCGGGACGAACCGGGCGGCGATCCAACTGCCCTTCTCCGTCAACGCCGCCGCGTGGCCAGCCCGCGACACCGCCGTGACCGCGACGGGATGGGGTTGCACCGATGTCCTCGGGTTCGAGGACAGTTGTTCGAACTACCCCGACGCCCTCCGGTCGGTCGGTCTCTCGGTCCAGGCGTCGCCGGGTGACTGGCAGTGCGCCGAGGTCATCGGGTACTGGTCGCCCCTCATGATGTGCGCCGGGACCGCCGGCGGTGGGGCCGACACCTGCTCGGGGGACAGCGGCGGTCCGCTGGTGGTCGGCGAGGGTTCCTCCGCCCTCCTCGCGGGCATCACGAGCTGGGGGGACGGCTGCGGGCTCGCCGGCTACCCGGGCGTCTACACCCGGGTGACCGCGTATGTCGACTGGGTCTCCGCGCAGACCGGCATCACCGCCACCCCGGCCACCCCCGTCGTCGAGACTCCTGCCGTCGACGGTTTCAACGCCCTCGGTCCGACGCGGTTGTTTGATACGCGGTCGGGTTCGTTGGTGGGTAATGGGGGTGAGGGTGGTGCCCCGTTGGTGTTCCGTGTGGGTGGTGTTGCGGGTGTGCCGGTGTCGGGTGTGTCGGCGGTGGCGTTGAACGTGACGGTGACGGGTGGTTCGGCTGGTGGGTATGTGACGGTGTATCCGTGTTCGTCGGGTCGTCCGGTGGCGTCGAATGTGAATTTCTCGGCGGGTGCGACGGTGGCGAATGCGGTGGTGGCGCCGTTTGGTGCGGGGGAGTTGTGTTTCTACGTGTCGGGGGCGACGCACCTCATCGCGGATGTGTCGGGGTATTTCACGTCGGGGTTCGCTGCGGTGGGTCCGACGCGGTTGTTTGATACGCGGTCGGGTTCGTTGGTGGGTAATGGGGGTGAGGGTGGTGCCCCGTTGGTGTTCCGTGTGGGTGGTGTTGCGGGTGTGCCGGTGTCGGGTGTGTCGGCGGTGGCGTTGAACGTGACGGTGACGGGTGGTTCGGCTGGTGGGTATGTGACGGTGTATCCGTGTTCGTCGGGTCGTCCGGTGGCGTCGAATGTGAATTTCTCGGCGGGTGCGACGGTGGCGAATGCGGTGGTGGCGCCGTTTGGTGCGGGGGAGTTGTGTTTCTACGTGTCGGGGGCGACGCACCTCATCGCCGACGTCTCCGGCTATCTCACGCCGGTCTGACACTCACAGCTGCGCGACCGCGTCCAACAGGGCGTTCTCGACGACCTCGGTGAGCGCGGGATGGATGTAGTAGACGTCCTCGGCCATCCGGCGCGCGGTCTGGCCGAACCGCATCCCCTGGATGAGCGGCTGGATCAAGGTGGCGGCCTGCGGTCCCATGATGTGCGCGCCGATGACGAGCCCCGAGCGTCGGTCCACGAGCACCTTCGCGAAGGACGTCTCATCGACGAGCGCCCACCCGTAGGCGGTGCCGCCGAAGTCGCGGCGACCGACGACGTGATCGATGCCCTCGGCGCGGGCCTGCTCCTCGGTGAGCCCGATGGCGGCCACCTGGGGGTGGCTGAACACCGCGCCGGGCACCGGGCCGAGCTCGACCCGGCGGAGGTCCTCGGGGTGGGCGATGTTCCAGAACGCGACCTCGGCCTCGGCGTTGGCGAGGTGCTTCAGCCGGATGTCGTTGGCGACGTCGCCGATGGCCCAGACGTGGGGCACCGAGGTCCGCTGGAACTCGTCGACGACGATGGTCCCGTGGTGGTGGAGTTCCACCCCCGCCCGGTCAGCCTCGAGGAGATCGCTGTTGGGTTCGCGGCCGGTGGCCACCAGCAGCTCGTCGACGACGACCTCGCGACCGTCGCAGTGCACGACGATGCCGTCGGCTCGACGCTCGACGAGGGTGGGGAGGTGGTTGAGGTGGAGGTCGACCCGCTCGGAGAACACCGAGGTGAATCGCTCGGAGACCTCTCGGTCGTGGGCTGACAGCAGGACGTCGGACCGGTTGAACATCGTGACCGATGAGCCGAGCCCGGCGAAAACGTGACCCATCTCGGTGGCGATGTATCCGCCGCCGATGATCCCGAGACGCTCGGGGAGGACCTCCAGCCGCATGATGGAGTCACTGGTGTGGAAGCCGGTCTCGACGAGCCCGGTGATCGGGGGGACGACCGGTCGTGAACCGACGGCGATGAGGATGTCGTCGCCGGTGATGCGACGTCCGTCGACGTCGAGGGTCGTTCCGTTGACGAAGCAGGCGGTGCCCTCGATCAGGGTGACGTTCTCGCATCGTTCCGCCCGGTAGTCGCGCCCGCTCGCCGAGATGTGATCGGTCCGATCGAAGATCCGGTCTCGGACCGCGGGCCAGTCGACCCGACCCTCGGGGATGTCGAGACCGAGCCGACCGGCCTCGGAGGCCTCCACCATCCGGTCGGCGGGGAGGACCAGCATCTTCGAGGGGATGCAACCCCGGTTGAGGCAGGTGCCCCCGAAGACATCCCGCTCGATCACCGCGATGCGACGGTCGTTCATGAAGTCGGGAATGTGGTTCCCCGAACCGGACCCGATGATGACGAGGTCGAAGTGTTCCGCGGCGTCGGCCATACCCGCAGTCAACCGCGCCACAGCCGAGATGTTCCGCGGACCCTGCGAAGTAGTTTCGAAGGATGGCCGAGCGCACCGGTGGTGATGAGACGCCGACACCGGACCGCGTGGTGGTCGTGCTCCTCGACAGCCTGAACCGGCACCTCCTCGGCGCCTGGGGCTCCGAGGAGTTCGACACCCCGAACCTCGACCGCTTCGCCGTCGGGTCCGTCGTCTTCGATCGTCACCATGTCGGTTCACTCCCGTGCATCCCCGCGCGTCACGACCTCCTCGTGGGAGCGCTCGACTTCCTCTGGCGACCCTGGGGCTCGATCGAGGCCTGGGAGGAGTCGATCACCGCCTCGTTGCGACGCGCCGGGGTGACCACGATGCTCGTCTCGGACCACCCGCACCTGTTCGAGACCGGCGGGGAGAACTACCACACCGATTTCTCCGCCTGGGACTACCAACGGGGCAGCGAGAACGACCCGTGGCGGACCCGGCCGGATCCGAGCGGTCTCGCGCCCGGTGTCGGACCCGCTCTGCCCGCTGTTCACCACCGGCCCTACGACGACTCGCGCACCTGGTTCCGCGACGAGGAGGACTTCCCGGGCCCGCGGACCATGCGGGCGGCTGCCGACTGGCTGACCGACTCGGCGCCGCACCATGAGCGTTTCCTCCTGTTCATCGACGAGTTCGATCCGCACGAGCCCTTCGACACCCCCGAACCCTGGGCGTCGATGTATGACCCCGACTGGCGGGGGGAGCGCCTGATCTGGCCGCCGTACGCGGTCGACGCCGTGGCCAAAGGAGTGCTCACGGAGCAGGAGGCCGCGCACATCCGCGCCAACTACGGATCGAAGCTCTCGATGATCGACCATTGGTTCGGCCGCGTGCTCGACGCGGTCGACGCCCTCGGCGATGACGTCGCCGTCATCGTGTGCACCGACCACGGTCTCTACCTCGGTGAGCGCGACATCTTCGGCAAGCCGGGGGTACCGCTGTGGCCCGAGCTGTCGCGCATCCCGCTCATGGTCCGTTGGCCGGGGGTCGCGCCGAGACGGGAGCAGGCCCTCACGACGACCGTCGACCTGCACGCCACCCTGTGCGAGGTCTTCGGTGTCACGCCCGAGCACCGGACGCACGGACGCTCGCTCGTCGGTCTGCTCGAGGGGCGCGAGCGCGCGGTTCGCGACCACCTGCTGGCCGGCTACTGGTCCCGCCATGTGTACGTCGTCGACGCCGAGCGCACCTACGGGCGTTCCGCCTCGGGTGACCCGTATCCGCTCGCCATGTGGTCGAACCGCTGGTCGTCGATGCCGATCGAGCACGCCGTCCCGGGCTACCGCTTCCCTCGCCCCGACGGTCGCGCCGATCTGCGGCGGATGCCGGGCAGCGATGTCCCGGTGATACGGCAGCCCTTCGTCGAGGGTGACCTGCTGCCGTTCTGGTCGCACGCCATGCCCGTCGACGACCATCATCTGTACCGATCCGATGACCCGGCCTGCGCCGAGAATCTCATCGGCACCCCCGAGGAGACCGAGGCGCTCGAGCTCCTCCGGCACGCCCTCACCGAGGTCGCCGCCCCCGAGGAGCAGTTCCTCCGGCTTGGTCTGCGCTGAGCCAGCGTTAGCCTCGCGGGCATGTCGGGCCGCTACGTCGTCCGCACCTACGGGTGCCAGATGAACGAACACGACTCCGAGCGGATCGCCGGGCTGCTGGAGGCCGACGGGTACGCCGAGGCCGATGACCTCGACGGCGCCGACGTCGTCGTGCTCAACACCTGCTGCATCCGCGAGAACGCCGACAACAAGCTCTACGGCAACCTCGGCCACCTGAAGACCTGGAAGGACGCTGTTCCCGGACGCCGCGTGGTGGTGGCCGGCTGTCTCGCGCAGAAGGACCGCGACACGGTCCGCGAGCGGGCGCCGCACGTGGATGTGGTCCTCGGGACCCACAACGTCCACCGGACGGCTGAGCTGCTCGGATCCGTCGGGGACTCCGGGCCGGTCACCGAGATCCTCGAGGAGGCGGTGGTCGACGATGAGGTCCTGTTCCCCTCGGCGCTCCCGGTGCGCCGCGAGGTCTCCCACTCGGCCTGGGTGACGATCCAGATCGGCTGCGACAACAACTGCGCCTTCTGCATCGTCCCGGCGGTGCGCGGCGCCGAGGTGTCGCGGCCCTTCGACGATGTGATCGCCGAGGTCCAGCGGTTCGCCGACGACGGGGTGACCGAGGTGACCCTGCTCGGGCAGAACGTCAACTCCTACGGTCGCGATCTCCAACTCGCCCGTCGACGGGCCGGTGATGTCGACGCTCGACCACGGCCCCTCTTCGCCGACCTGCTCGGAGCGGTCGGCGCCGTCGAGGGGATCCGCCGCGTGCGGTTCACGAGCCCACACCCGAAGGACATGCGCCCGGAGACCTTCGAGGCGATGGCCTCCTCCCCGGAGGTCTGCGAGCACCTGCACTACCCGCTGCAGTCGGGGAGCGACCGAGTCCTTGCGCTCATGCACCGCGGGTACACCGCCGAGCGCTACCTCGATCGACTCGTCGAGGCGAGGTCGACCATCCCCGATCTCGCGGTGTCGACCGACATCATCGTCGGGTTCCCGGGAGAGACCGAGGACGACTTCGAGCGCACTCTGGAGGTCGCCGCGGCTGCCGAGTACGACTACGCCTACACCTTCATCTACTCGCCGCGCCCGGGCACGGAGGCTGCCGAAGCGGTCGACGACTTCATCGACGCCGACGTGGCGCGCGAACGGTTCGATCGTCTCCGGGTGGTCGTCGAGCGATCGGCGCTCGCCCGACATGAGGCCCGTGTCGGTCGCGTCGAGGAGGTGCTCGTCGAGGGTCCGTCGAAGCGCGACCCCTCGGTCACATCCGGACGGACGCGTCAGAACAAGCTCGTGCACTTCACCCCGCCCCGTCCCCTTCGCGCGGGCTCATACGCGACGGTGGAGATCACCCGCGGCGCTCCGCACTTCCTCGAGGGGAACTTCGTCGAACTGCTCGTCGAAGCGACGCACCGCACCCGCATCCCGGTGCTGTCCCTGTGACCCGATGACATCGGTCGCCCCCCGACGGGTCGCGGTCATCGGCCCGACGGCATCGGGGAAGTCGGCGCTGGCTCTCGCCTTCGCCGAGCGTCGCTCCGGGGTAGAGATCGTTTCGGTCGACTCGATGCAGGTGTATCGCGGGATGGACATCGGCACCGCCTCGCCGAGCGCGGCTGAGCGGGCGGCCGTCGCCCACCATCTGATCGACGTCTGCGACCTCACCGAGGAGTTCACGGTGGCGCGCTTCCGGGACTTCCTCGATGACGCGCTCCGCGGGATCGCCGCGCGCGATGCCGGGGCGGTCCTGGTCGGCGGCACCGGTCTCTACCACCGGTGCGCGATCGACGGCCTCGATCTGGCCGGTGGTGACGACGCGGTTCGGGCTCGCCTCGAGGCCGAGGCGACCGAGGTCGGCTCCGGGGCCCTCCATGAGCGTCTTCGCGCTCTCGACCCCGAGGCCGCGGATCGGATGGAGCCGTCGAACACCCGGCGGGTGGTGCGGGCCCTCGAGGTGATCGAGGTGACCGGGCGACCCTTCTCCTCGTTCGGCGATGGGCTCGACCGCTATCCGCCGACACCGGTCGCCCAACTCGGTCTTCGCTGGGACCGCGCGGTGCTCGCCGAGCGCATCGAGCGACGGGTGCACGCGATGATGGCGGCGGGCTTCCTCGCCGAGGTCGAGCGGGTGCTCGCGCTCTCGCCCTCGCGCACCGCGATGCAGGCCCTCGGCTACGCGGAGTTGGCTGAGCACCTCCGTGGCTCCTGCTCCCTCGACGAGGCGGTCGAGTCGACGGTGGTGCACACCCGTCAGTTCGCCGTCCGTCAGGAGCGCTGGTTCCGACGGGACCCGCGCATACGCTGGGTGGACATCACCGCCGACCCGGTCGCCGAGGCCATCGATGTCCTCGACGAGCTCTGGGTGAGCACCGGCGGGAGGGGCGAGCGATGACGACACCACGAGCAGCGATCGGTCGACTGTGACCACGCTGCGCAAACTCCACGGTCTCGGGAACGACTTCCTCGTTCTGTTCGATCCCGCCGATGACGTCGACCTCACCCGGATGGCGCGCGAGCTCTGCGACCGTCGGCGTGGTATCGGCGCCGACGGACTCCTCGTCGGGACCGCGCCCGCGCTCGACCAGCCCTCGGGTGTCGATGTCGTGATGCGTCTCCTCAATGCCGATGGCTCGCCCGCGGAGATGAGCGGCAACGGGATCCGGTGTTTCGTCCAGGCCTGGATCGACCACCGTGGCGGGGTGGTCCCGGCGTCGGTGACGGTCGCGACCGAGGCCGGACTGCGCACCGTGGAGATCCGCGGCCACGACGGGATCACCATGATCTCCTCGGTGGAGATGGGAGCGGTGACCGCGGTCGAGGCTCCCGTCAACTGGGATGCGACCGGATGTCATCCGGATCGTCCTGTCCGGCACCTCAGCCTCGGGAATCCGCACGCCGTCGTCGGCGTCGATGAGGTCGCCGTCGTCGACCTCGAGGCCCTCGGAGCGGTGGTACCGGGGGTCAACCTCGAGATCGTCGAGCCCGGCCCCGGAGTGCACGAGGTGCGTATGCGGGTGCACGAGCGCGGGGTCGGCATCACCGAGGCCTGCGGTACTGGGGCCTGCGCGACCGCGGTCGCGGCCCTCGACTGGGGGTTGGTCAGCGCCGACGCCGCCGGCGAGGTGACGGTGCACATGGACGGCGGCACCGTGACCGTCGCCGTCGATCGCGACACCAGCACGGCGGTGCTGTCGGGCCCCTCCGTGGCGATCGCCACCATCGAGATCGCGGGCCGGTGAGCAACCCCTACTCAGAGGCGCTCGGCGTCACGCTCATCGACCGGACGATCCGCGAGCGGATCGTGCTCGTCGGGGTGACGCTGCCGGGATCCACCGAGGACGACACCGAGGCGAGCCTCGACGAACTCGAACTGCTGGTCGACACCGCCGGGGCCGATGTGATGGCTCGACTCGTCCAACGTCGCGATGCTCCCGATCACACCTTCTTCATCGGCAAGGGGAAGGCCGAGGAGCTCCGAACGCTCTGTTTGGCGGTCGACGCCGACACCGTGGTCTTCGACAACGAGTTGAACCCGGCCCAGCAGTTCCAGCTCGAGAAGCTGCTCGGGCGCACCGCGATCGATCGCACCGCGGTGATCCTCGACATCTTCGCCCAGAACGCCCACACCCTCGAGGGTCGCGCCCAGGTCGAGCTCGCCCTCCTGCGTTACCGGCTTCCTCGGCTCCGGCGAGGCGGCTCGGCGAAACTCTCCCAGCAGCGCGGTGGGGTCGGGGCCCGCTTCGGCGGCGGTGAGACCAAGATCGAGGTCGACCGTCGACGCATCAACCGCCGGATCCGATCCCTCGAGTCCGAACTGCGCGAACTGGCATCGACCCGAGCGCTCCAACGCAAGAGCCGCAGCCGCTCGGGCCTCGCCGAGGTGACGATCGTCGGCTATACGAACGCGGGGAAGAGCACCCTGTTGAACCGGCTGACCCAGGCCGGCGTGCTCACCGAGGATCGGCTCTTCGCCACCTTGGATCCGACCACTCGGCGACTGTCGCTTCCCGGTGGTGAGCCGGTGCTCTTGACCGACACCGTCGGCTTCGTGCGACGTCTCCCGCACGGGCTCATCGAGGCCTTCAAGGGAACTCTCGAGGTGGCGGCCACCGCCGATCAACTGGTGCACGTGGTCGATGCGAGCGCCGCCGACCCGGAGGGACAGATCGCCGCGGTGCGCGAGGTGCTCGCCGAGATCGATGCCGATCGGGTCCCGGAGCTGATCGTGTTCAACAAGAGCGATCTCGATCCGACCGGAGCGGCGGACCTCGTCGCCGACCATCCGGGTTCGGTGGCCGTCAGCGCGGTGACGGGCGACGGGATCGAGCTCATGTTGGCCACCCTCGGCGACCGGCTCCGCTCGCTGACCGAGATCGTCGAGCTGTTCGTGCCCTGGGAGCGTGGTGACGTGCTCGCTTCGGTGCATCGCGAGGGTCAGATCGTCTCGACGGTGGACGACGCCCACGGGCAGCGGGTCCGGGTTCGGCTGTCGGACGCCTCGCTCGGACGGCTCCGGGAGTTCGTGCTGGTCTCCGACGGTGACGCAGGGGAGAATGACCACCGTGACCGCTGAGGGGTTCGTCCCGCCTCCCTATCCCCATGACCGTCTCGATGGTCTGCGTCGACACACCGAGCGGTTCGCCTCCGGTGCGATCGACCTGTCGATCGGCACGCCCTTCGATGCCCCCGATCCGGCCGTGGTCCGAGCGCTGTCGACCTCCGATGCCGAACGGGGCTACCCGGCCTCGATCGGCTCGTTGGCGCTGCGGTCCGCGGCGTCGCGGTGGATGAACCGGAGGTTCTCGATCGATGTCGACCCGTCGGCGGTGGCCGCCTGCGTCGGATCGAAGGAGTTCGTGGTGACCGTTCCGCAGTGGTTGCGGCTCCGCTCACCCGATCGCGACACCGTCCTGTATCCGGCGGTGTCCTACCCGAGTTACGAGATGGGCGCGACCCTCGCCGGATGTCGGGCGGTGGCGGTGCCGGCCACCGCTCAGGGCCACCTCGACCTGGAGGCGATCTCGGAAGACGATGCCCGCCGCGCCCTCGCCCTGTGGGTCAACTCGCCCGGGAACCCCTCGGGTGCCCTCGACGATCTGGGGGCTGCCGCGGCCTGGGGGCGCCGCCACGGAGTGCCGGTCCTGTCCGATGAGTGCTACGCCGAGTTCACCTGGGAGGGTCCGGCCCGCACGATCCTCGAGCACGGCCTCGAGGGTGTGATCGCCGTTCATTCGCTCTCGAAGCGCTCGAATCTGGCCGGGGCGCGGGTCGCCTTCTACTCCGGCGATCCCGACCTGGTGCACTACCTGTCCGAGGTACGCAAGCACGCCGGGTTGATGATGCCCGGGCCGGTGCAGGTCGCTGGCGTGGTCGCTCTCGACGACGACGCCCATGTCGAGGTGCAGCGGGACCGATATCGGGATCGACTGGCGACCGCGGCTCGGGCGCTGTCGGCCTGGTCGGGAGTCGACATCGCTCTGCCGGCCGGTGGCTTCTACCTCTGGTTCGAGGTGGGCGACGCCTGGGGGTTCGCCGAGCGTCTCGCCGTCGAGGGTGGGTGTCTCGTGAGCCCCGGCGAGTTCTACGGCGACGCCGGACGGTCACACGTGCGGGTCGCGGTGGTCACCTCGCTCGAACGACTCGAGTTGCTCGCGGAACGACTCTCCGGCGGCGGCGACCGGTGATCGTGGAACCCCCGTCGGGTTCGGCGGGCCGGTTCCGATGGTGGGCGGCCCCGGTCGGGGTGGCCCTGGTGTCGCTCCTGGCCTCGTTGGCAATCGTGGCGTCGGCGGGTTCGCTGCGCTCGACGGTGGCCGCCGAACTCGCGCGAGGTGTCGGTGGATGCGACTCGCTGGTCGAGGTCGATCGCCGGGGAACCCTGATCGTGGTGGCCGAGGTGAACGGTGGCCCGGTCGAGACCGTCGGCAGTTGCCCCGGGGTGCCGGCGGGAACGCGGGCCGAGCTCGACCCGACCGGCGTCATCCTCGCCGACGCGTCCGGCGATGTGGTCGGCCTCGACCGATCGGACCCCGGCCGTGTCATTCAGGTCGGTGACTGGAGCGGGCGGGTGCTCGGCACCGTGGTGGTTGAACCCGGACCGTTGCTCCTCCGGGTGGAGGTTGACGGGGTGGTCGCCCTCGGCCTCGATCCGGATGCGGCGGCGTCTCGGCGCCGGGGGACAGGTGTTGCGGTGCTCCTCGGTGGTCTCGCCCTCGCGGCTCTGATCGCCGTGTCGGGGCGGCGACGTCGCGACCCCGTGGCGACCGCCACCGCCGAGGTGGTGTGGGGGCCTCCGCAGGGTCCGCGCCTCGGCTGAGCGCGATCAGGGATCAGAGCCGACGGATGACCGTGACGACGCGTCCGAAGATCGACACCTCGTCGGCCGGGAACTCCATCGGCTCCATGGTCGGGTTGGCCGGGACGAGCACGATGTTGGTGCCCCGCGGCTGATACGTCTTGACGGTGGCCTCGTCGCCGGGGATGCCCGCGACCACGATGTCGCCGCGCTCGGCGGTGTTCTGCTGCTCGGCGATGACGAAGTCGCCGTCGAGGATGCCGGCATCGATCATCGACTCGCCGCGCACGCGGAGCATGAAGAGCTCGCCGTCGCCAGTGAAGTCGGCCGGGAGGGGGAGGAGCTCCTCGACGTTCTCCTGGGCGAGCACGTCGGTGCCGGCGGCGACATCGCCGACGAGGGGCACGTGGCGAACCGGGCGTCGCTCCATGGCCACACCGGAGTTGGGGTCCCAGGTGACCTCGATGGCCCTCGGCTTGGTCGGGTCGCGGCGCAGATAGCCGAGCCGGTTGAGGGTGTTGAGGTGCGTGTGGACGGTGGAGGGGGAGTTGAGGCCGACGGCCTCGCCGATCTCGCGGACCGACGGCGGGTAGCCGCGGTCGCGCATCTGGGCCTCGATGAAGGTGAGGATCTCTCGCTGGCGGGTGCTGATCTTGGGCGATGCCATGGGCGCATCGTACATCCGTTCGATCGCAAAGTCAAACAGGTGTTCGATCGGGGCTCCGAGGGGCCGCTGGCGAAAATTTCGACGGCCGGGGTTGACACGAACGGGTGTTCGGGGTACAACTGTTCGAAGAACAGGTGTTCGTATTCGTGATCGAGCTTCGAGATCGAGCGGACTCCCGCGTGTTTCCGGGCTCTCCGGGGGTGTCACACCCCGTCCGTAGGTTCGGCGACACCACAGCGCAGCCCACGTTTCCGAGACAGACAGGAGCAACAGATGAGCATGATCGCCCTCCACAGCCCGACCGAGTTCCGTTCGGTGGCTCCGGCTCGTCGTCCGTCGGAGGCCGTGTATCGGCGCCGGCGTCTCGTGGTGGGCACCGTGCTCGCCCTCATTGTCGTCACCGCGGGGCTCGCGGTGAATGAAGCACTGGCCGGTATCGGTGGCGTGACTGCCTCCGCCACCGATACCGCGCCTGCCAATGGGCCCGCCTCGGTCACGGCCCTCCCAGGAGACACCCTGTGGGCCATCGCGGTGGAGCACCACGGTTCGGTCGATCTCCACCGGTACCTCGATCGTCTGGTGCTCCTCAACGGTGGCCCCGGCATCCAGGCCGGTCAGCAGGTCCTGCTTCCCTGAGTGCCAGAGGCGGGCGCTGACCTGCGGTTACCCTCTCGTGGGTGCACTGTCCCGCCTGTCGCGCCGATGACACGAAGGTTGTCGACTCCCGCCTCGCCGAGGAGGGGAGCGCGGTCCGGCGTCGCCGCGAATGTCTCGAGTGCGGGTTTCGGTTCACCACATTCGAGCGGATGGGAGAGGTTCCCCTCGTCGTCGTGAAGTCGAACGGCTCCCGCGAGTCGTTCGACCGCGCCAAGGTCACCTCGGGGGTGGCGGCGGCATCGAAGGGCCGCTCGCTCACCGACGAGGCCATTGGGGAACTGGTCGACGCGGTCGAGGACGAGATGCGCGGTCTCGGTGCGGCGGTCACCACCGCTCAGGTCGGTCTGGCGGTCCTCGATCGGCTGCGACTGCTCGACGATGTGGCGTATCTGCGGTTCGCGTCGGTCTACAAGGACTTCGACGCGGCCGCCGACTTCCACCGTGAGATCGAACTGCTCAGCAAGTCCGATCCCGCACCCACCGCGTGAGCAGGTGATCCCCGGCGGCGAGCACGTGGTGCCGCCGGAATCGACGGAGCTCCTCCGCACCGCCGTGGAGGGCGCGGCGTCCGTCACCGGCCACGAGGGTTGGTGAGATCGTCAGGTTCACGGCGTCGATCAGGTCGAGTTCGTGAAAGGTGGCATTGAGCATGGGTCCTCCCTCCAGGTGGATCGGAGCGGCTTCGCCTGTCGCGAAGCGCTCGGCGATCGCGCTGATGGCCATCGGGAGGTCGACCGCGGTGTCCCCGGCGTGGATCGCCTCGATGTGTGAGGGGACCGAGACCGATCGCGGTGCCACGGCGGTGGCGTGACCAGATCGCCACAGGGGTGAATCCCAGTCGAGCTCGCCACGGGTGGTGACCACGGCGAAGTGCACGTCGGGGTCCGCGGGGACGACGTAGTCCTCCGCTCGGACGGTGCCCGCGCCGACGAGGGTGACGGCGGCGAGGTGGCGAAGGCGAAGGAGTACCGCGAGGTCGACCCGGTTGGAGAGTGCGCGCGACCCGCCGTCGACGGCGACGCTCCCGTCGAGGCTGGTGATCATCGACATCTCGACGGCCGACGAGGTGGTCGGCTCGTCCGGGCCGCGCGCGGCCGGCCCGTAGGCGGCGTCGATCGCCGCGGTCAGCGCATCGTCATCGAGTTGATCGAGGTCGCTCAGCTCGGGGGGCGTCGACTCGCGCACCCCACGATCATGGCCGACGAGTCGTCGTCGGGACGCACGGATGACGATCGTCCACAACGCCGTGATGGTTTTCCACGGGATTTCTCAGTTCTCCACATCCCTTTTTCGGTTGTCCACTTCCGATCCACAGGTGGTGCCTTCTAGCGTGACGAAGTCGATCGACCGCGGTGTCGTGCACGGAGGAATGGACTCCCGGGGGTGTGCCCCAGGGGGTTTGGAACCGAGAGGTTCTGGACCTGTGACACGACACCGCGGTCCATCGTCGGGGTGCTGTCGGCCCCGTTGGCGACATTCGACGGATTTCTCCGGCGGGTGGTTGACAGGGTCGTAACTACAGTGATGTAATTGCCAGTCCTGTCCGGGAGACACAACTCGTTGTGGTTCCGGGGTGGGGCATAGCGGTCAAAACACCACATCTTGTGTCCGGACGGGGTCCGGCGGCAGGGGACCGGCCCTCAGGCACAACGGCACCGACGGGAGTCGGTCCGATCACACGACAGGCACGGAAGGTCCGCGCCGACCGTCAATCGAACGACGAGAACGATCACAAGGAGACAACCAATGTCGCTGGCACCCGAGCAGACCGCAGCACTGGCCCCACCCGACGGGACCATCGGTATCAAGCGCCTCTTTTCGTCACCGGGCGTCGACCCCTACGACGAGGTGGTCTGGGAGCGCCGCGACGCGCGCATCACCAACTGGAAGGACGGCTCCGTCGCCTTTGAGCAGCTCGACGTCGAGTTCCCCACGTCCTGGTCGGTGAACGCCACCAACATCGTCTCGCAGAAGTACTTCCGCGGCACCCTCGGCACGGCTGAGCGTGAGTCGTCGGTCCGTCAGGTGATCGACCGCGTCGTCAACACCATCACCACCTGGGGTCGTGAGGGTGGCTACTTCGCCGACGAGGACGAGGCGACCGCCTTCGCCGACGAACTCAAGTACATCCTCGTGACGCAGCGCGCGGCCTTCAATAGCCCGGTCTGGTTCAACATCGGTGTCCCTGGCGTGCGTCAGCAGGCGAGCGCCTGCTTCATCCTCTCCGTCGACGACACCATGAACTCGATCCTCAACTGGTACCGCGAGGAGGGCGTCATCTTCAAGGGTGGCTCCGGATCGGGTGTCAACCTCTCCAAGATCCGCTCGAGCGCCGAACTGCTCGAGGGCGGCGGCACCGCCTCCGGCCCGGTCAGCTTCATGCGCGGAGCCGACGCGTCCGCCGGCACCATCAAGTCGGGCGGCAAGACCCGTCGCGCCGCCAAGATGGTCATGCTCAACGTCGACCACCCCGACGTCGAGGAGTTCGTCTGGTGCAAGGTCAAGGAGGAGCGCAAGGCCCGCGTGCTGCGCGATGCCGGTTTCGACATGGACCTCGACGGCGCCGACTCGTTCTCGATCCAGTACCAGAACGCCAACAACTCGGTCCGCGTGTCCGACGAGTTCATGCAGGCCGTCGTCGAGGACGCCGACTGGGCTCTGCGGGCGGTCACCGACGGCTCGGAAATCAAGACGATGCGCGCTCGCGACCTGTGGCGTCAGATGGCCCAGGCCTCCTGGGAGTGCGCCGACCCGGGCCTGCAGTTCGACACCACGATCAACCGCTGGCACACCGCGGCCAACACCGATCGCATCAACGGCTCGAACCCCTGCTCGGAATACATGCACATCGACAACTCGGCCTGCAACCTGGCGTCGATCAACCTCCTCAAGTACCTCGACACCGACGGCACCTTCGACGTCGACGCCTACCGGCACACCGTCGAGGTGGTGTTCACCGCTCAGGAGATCCTCGTCGGGCGGGCCGACTACCCGACGGAGATGATCGGCGAGAACAGCCGCAAGTTCCGTCAGCTCGGTCTCGGCTACGCCAACCTCGGCGCCCTGCTCATGGCCCTCGGCTACGCCTACGACTCGCCCGAGGGTCGGGCGTGGGCCGCAGCGCTCACCTCGCTGATGACGGGGCACGCCTACGCGACCAGCGCCCGTACCTCAGCCCGTCTCGGACCCTTCGAGGGTTTCGAGGAGAACGCCGAGCACATGCTCCGGGTGCTCGGCATGCACCGTGACGCCGCCTACGCGATCGAGGGCGACGACGTGGTCCCGGGCGATCTGCTGGGGGCCGGCCAGCAGGCCTGGGAGGCCGCGGTCCGCGACGGCAACGCTCACGGCATTCGCAACAGTCAGGCATCGGTCCTTGCGCCGACCGGCACGATCGGTCTGATGATGGACTGCGACACAACCGGCATTGAGCCCGACCTCGGTCTGGTCAAGATGAAGAAGTTGGTCGGCGGCGGCACCATGTCGATCGTCAACCAGACGATTCCCCGCGCCCTCGCGCGCTTGGGCTACGACGACCAGCAGGTCGAGGACATCACCGCCTACATCGACGAGAACAAGTCGATCCTCGGCGCTCCGCACCTCGCGGCTGAGCACGTCCCGGTGTTCGCCTGCTCCATGGGTGACAACACCATCCACTACGAGGGTCACGTCCGCATGATGGGCGCGGTGCAGCCGTTCCTGTCGGGAGCGATCTCTAAGACGGTGAACATGCCCGAGGAGGCCACCGTCGAGGACGTCGAGGCGCTGCATCAGCTCTCCTGGGAGCTCGGCCTGAAGGCTGTCGCGATCTACCGCGACAACTGCAAGGTCGCCCAGCCCCTCTCCACCGCCAAGAAGGAGAGCGACGACGACGATGACGCCGTCGAGGCCGCTGGAGAGATGGCTGCCCAGGTCATCGAGAAGGCGGCGCAGCGCGCGGTCCGCCAGAAGTTGCCGCGCACCCGTACCTCCAAGACCTTCGAGTTCCGCGTCGCCGACTGCAAGGGCTTCGCCACGGTCGGTGAGTACGAGCACGGTCAGCCGGGCGAGATCTTCCTGACGGTCTCCAAGCAGGGCTCCACCCTCGCGGGGATCATGGACGCCTTCGCGAAGTCGATCAGCTACGGCCTCCAGTACGGGGTGCCGATCCGCGCCTACGTCGAGGCCTTCGTCAACATGAAGTTCGAGCCGGCCGGCATGACCGACGACCCGGATGTCCGGTTCGCCGGGTCGATCATGGATTACCTGTTCCGTCGTCTCGCCCTCGAGTACATGACCTACGACGAGCGCGCTGAACTCGGCATCTTCACTGTGGCGGAGCGCACCCAGCCCACCCTTCCCGGGGTTGAGGAGTCGGTGATCGAGACGTCGACTGGCAGCGAGGTGGTCGCCGATCCGAAGAGCGTTCCCTCGGCCGCCGATCTCGTCGCCGGCCTCGAGGCGGGCACCATCGAGCCGACCGTGGAGGACAACACGCCGGCCCGTGGGGCCATCCGCCCCGTCGACGCTCCGATGTGCATGCAGTGCGGTGTCCACATGGTCCGCGCCGGTTCCTGCCACGCCTGCCCGTCCTGCGGGAGCACCTCAGGCTGCAGCTGACCGCGATAGCGCGGTGAGCGGCCCGGCCTGACCGGGTTCTCGACAGGGGGAGGTTCCGACCTCCCCCTGTCGGCTGTTCGGGCGCTGGGCCGCTCAGTGCCCGGTGGTCGAGTGGATAGCCGCGGCGGGCCAGTTGGCAGGATGAACGTTCTCGGCTCGCCCCGCAGGCGCGATCGGAACACCACAGGTAGCATGTGAAGCGTGCCTAACACCGAGGTGATCGCCGCCTCATCCGATACCGCCACACCTTCGGGCGGTCGGCTGATCGTCGACGGCGTCGGTGTGTCCTTCGGATCGTTCGATGTCCTCTCGGACATCTCCATCGACGTCGCTCCGGGCGAGATTGTCGCCCTGCTCGGGCCGAGTGGATGCGGGAAGACCACCCTGCTGCGTTCCGTCGCTGGGTTGGAGCACATCGACCGCGGCACGATCTCGGTGAACGGTCGTCTGGTGGCTGGTCGCTCCCAGCACGAGCGACCCGAGCGACGACGCGTCGGCATGGTCTTCCAGGACTGGGCGCTCTTCCCGCACCTCAGCGTCGCCGACAACGTCGCCTACGGCCTCGCCCGTGAGGAGCGCCGGAGCGGTCGTGTCGAATCCTCACTCGAGATGGTCGGACTGGCCGGTGCCGGCAATCGGATGCCGTCCACGCTGTCGGGGGGACAGCAGCAGCGCGTCGCCCTCGCTCGCGCTCTCGCGCCCCGGCCGTCGGTGCTGCTCCTCGACGAGCCGTTCTCCAACCTCGACACCGGGCTCCGGGTGCAGGTGCGCGCCGAGGTGCACCGGCTCCTGACCGGCCTCGGGATCACCGCGGTCTTCGTCACCCACGATCAGGAGGAGGCCTTCGTGCTCGGTGACCGGGTCGCGGTCATGCGCGACGGCGCGCTCGAGCAGTTCGGCACCCCAGAGGAGCTCTACGAGGAGCCCGCCTCCGCGTGGATCGCCTCCTTCGTCGGGGACGCGAACTTCATCCCCGGACACGGTTCCGGAGCCACCGCCGAGACCGCGCTCGGGGCCGTGCCCCTGTCGCGTCCGACCCATGGGCGTGTCGATGTGCTGGTCCGGCCCGAGCACCTGCGCGTCGCGGCGGCCGAGGGATCCGGCAATGGCACGGTGTCCAACATCGAGTACTTCGGTCATGACCACATGATCCGGGTCGACCTGGTCGACGGCACCAGGGTCGCCTGTCGCGCGCCGGGATGGCCGGCGGTGGAGCGTGGTCAGACGGTGACCGTCGGCTGCGACGGCTCGGCGTCCGCGGCCTTCGAGACCGCCTGACCGCGCCGCGTCGCGCGGAGTTCGCTCCGGGCGAGCAGAAACGCCATCGGCACCGATGAGAGCGCGATGAGGGCGAGCGCCGGGCCGGCCGATCGACCGAGGAATCCCTCGCTGGTGGCGTTCCAGACCCGGGTGGACAGGGTTCCGAAGCCGGTGGGGGAGAGCAGCAGGGTGGCGGGAAGCTCCTTCATGGCGGTGAGGAACACCAGTCCCGCTCCGGCGGTGAGGCCGGGTCGCAGCAGCGGGAGCATGACCCGGCGGAAGGTCTCGCGGCGCGACGCGCCGAGGAGCAGGGAGGCCTCCTCGACGCTCGGGGTCACCTGCACGACCGAGGAGCGAACCGCGCCGATCGCCTGTGGGAGGAAGAGCACGACGTACGCGAAGACGAGCATCGCGAGGGTCTGGTAGGCGACGGGCACCACCGCCGCGCCGAAGAAGACGAGGGCGAGGGCCACGACGATGCCGGGGAGGGCGTAGCCGGACCAGGAGAGTCCCTCGACGATGCGCGCCAGACGTCCCGGCGCCCGGCGAGCGAGGAGCACCACCGGCACGGCGGCGGCCGTGGTCGCGGCGGCAGCCGCGAGCGACACCCCGAGACTGTTCAGCACCAGGTCGATCCCCGGCCACACGGGCTCGTCGATGCGCATCCCCCGCACGAGCCAGAAGCCGATCACGGCGAGTGGCACCGCAAGCGAGAGCGTGACCAACAGGGTGAGGCCGGCGAGCGCCGGGCCGCGCCACCGACCGAGGGCGACCGGGGCGGCGCGGCGCGCGCCGCCGCCGTGGAGTCGGTGGACGGACTCCCCGCGGCGGAGGCGTTGCTCCCCGCGCAGCACCGCGATGGTCAAGATGACGAGCATCAGCCCGAGCACGGCGGCTGCTCCCCGGTCGAGAGCCCCCCGGTACTGGACGTAGATCGCCCGGGTGAACGTGTCGTAGCGCAGCATGGTGACCGCGCCGAAGTCGCTCAGGGTGTAGAGCGCCACCAGCAGCGCGCCCCCGGTGATCGCGGGGCGCAACTGCGGTATCACGACCCGGACGAAGGTGTGGACCGGTGTTCGGCCGAGCACGCGGCTCGCCTCCTCGAGACCGGGGTCGAGTCGCGACCAGGCGGCACGCACCGTGAGGAGTACGTATGGGTAGGAGAACAGCGTGAGCACCGACCAGGCGCCCCAGAACCCGTAGAGCGACGGAATCGACTCGTCGCCGAGGACCTCGGCCACCATCCCCCGCGGGCCGAGGGCGCCGATGACGGTCCAAGCTCCGACGTAGGTCGGCACGGCGAGCGGGAGCGCGGTCACCACCGTCCAGAAACGCCGCCCGGGGAGGTCCGATCGCACGGTCAGCCAGGCCACCGGCATGGAGATGGCCACCGCGGTGAGCGTGACGGCGACGGCGAGGATGAGCGTCGACCAGAGCAGTTCGAGCGACCGCGCTGATGTGGCGACCTCGAGGGCGGAGGACCACCCGTACTCGCTCGTCCGCCAGACCAGGTAGCCGAAGGGGAGCGCGGCGGCGAGGGCGACGCAGACGGCGAGGACGCGGAGCGTCAGGTTCTCGCGCGGACGTGACACAGCGCCGGAGCGTAGGGGGCGCTCAGAGCGCCCCCACCTCGATCAGGAGGTCGACGGTGCCCTCGAGGTCGGCCAGTCGGTTGAGATCGAAGGCAGGAAGGGTGAGGGAGTCGAGTCGCGGCAGGTCGGACCAGGGTTCGACGCCATCCACCACGGGCAGCTCGTAGTTGGTCTCGGCGAAGTAGCGCTGCGACTCGTCCGAGAGCAGGCACCGTACGACCTCGGTCGCCGCCTCGACGTCGTCGGTGGTGGCGAGGACACCGGCTCCGGCCACGTTGACGAGCGCGCCGGGGTCGCCATCGGAGTAGAAGCGGTTGGCGACGGGGTACCCGGGGTCCTCGGTCAGGAACCGGTATAGGTAGTAGTGGTTGACGAACCCGATGGCCACCTCGCCGGCGGCGACCGCCTCGATCACGTTGGTGTTCTTGGCGAAGGGGACCGGTCGATTCGCCATGATTCCCTCGAGCCAGGAGCGGGTGGCGTCCTCGCCGAGGAGTCCTCGGAGCGCGGTCACATGGTCCTGGAACGACGCGTTCGTCGGCGCCCAGCCGATTCGGTCGGCCCACTCGGGATCGGTGTAGTCGGCGAAGGAGTCGGGCAGGTCGGAGGCATCGAGGAGCTCGGTGTTGTAGACGACGGTTCGGGCCCGACCGGTCACCCCGACCCAGTCGGCCTGGGGGGAGATCAGATGGTCGTCGCCGACGAGGTCGAGCGTCGCCGAGTCGAGGGTGGCGAGACCGTCATCGGCGGAGAGCAACCCGAGGAAGCCGGCTCCCTGGGAGTAGTAGACATCGGCGGGGCTGTTGTCCCCCTCCTCCTGGATGAGCAGGAGCATCTCGGCGGAGTCGCCGTAGCGGACCACGATGTTGAGGCCGGTGGAGGCAGCGCAGGCGTCGACCACCGGTTGGACGAGGTCTTCCCCGCGACCGGAGTAGAGGGTGACCGAGTCGTCACCACCGCACGAGCTGAGGGCGAGGGCGCTGAATCCGATGAGGCTGCTGAGTGCGCGGGAGGGGGTCATGAAGGAATCCTTTTTGACACGTGTTAGGTATGCCTAACAATAGGCTGGTCGCCGTCAACTCGCAAGTGACATCGGTCTCCTCTCGGTGTGACGATGGGGGACAAGGCGCGAGCACGGGTTGGAAGCGGGCGCCAGAGATGGAAACCTGTCACCGTGGCTGATCGCGCGACGAACATCTCCCGACTCCGAGACGGGCTCTTCGATGTGCTCGTCGTGGGAGGCGGGATCAACGGCGCCGTGTCGGCGGCCTCACTCGCCGGGCGCGGCGCCTCGGTCGCGCTGATCGACCGCAGCGACTTCGGGTCCTTCACCTCTCAGGAGTCGTCCAACCTCGTGTGGGGCGGCTTCAAGTACCTCGAGAACTACGAGCTTCCCCTGGTGTTCAACCTGTGCCGAAGCCGCAACCGACTCATGAAGTCCTACCCGGACAACATCCGCGAGATCGGCTTCCTCGCCGCCCTCGACCGCAGCGCGCCGTATCGCCCCTGGTTCGCCGGTCTCGGCGCCCTCGGGTACTGGATCATCGGCCAGTTCGGTACCCGACCCCCGAAGGTGTTCTCCGCCGAGTCGCTCGCCGAGGCCGAGCCGGCGATCGACGTCTCAACGGCCCGGGGCGGCATCGAGTACCAGGACGCCTACCTGATCGACAACGACTCGCGTTTCGTCTTCTCCTTCGTTCGCTCGGCCTTCGAGGCCGGGGCGGTGGCGGCCAACTACGTCGAGTTGGTCTCCGCCGAGCGTCTCGCCGACCGGTGGGTCGCGACACTGCGCGACGTCGAGACCGGCGAGGAGTTCTCCACCTCCGCGCGGGTGATCGTGAACGCGGCCGGTCCCTTCGTCGACGAGTTGAACACCTCGTGGGGCACCGAGACCGACCATCGGATCGTCTTCTCGAAGGGGATCCATCTCGTCGTGCCGCGGCTCACCAGGGGTCGCCACGACCGGGTCCTCGCCTTCTTCGACGATACGCAGCGACTCTTCTACGTCATCCCGATGGGGCGTCGGTCGGTCATCGGCACCACCGACACCAGGGTCGATGATCCCCACACCGCGGTCACCGACGAGGACCGCGACTTCCTCATCGGTCAGATCAACGCCCGCATGGACCTCGAACGTCCGCTCACCGCCGATGACGTCATCGCGGAGCGCTCCGGGGTGCGTCCACTGGTGGTGACGCGACCCAAGGGTGGTGAGGATGAGGCCTGGCGCAAGGCCGACTGGACCTCGCTCAGCCGCAAGCACGAGATCGAGCGCGACGACGAGCGCCAGGTGGTCACCGTGTTCGGGGGCAAGCTCACCGACTGCCTCAACGTCGGGGCCGAGGTCGCCGACGAGGTCGAGCAACTCGGCGTCCCGCTCGAGCGCGACCTCCACAACTGGTACGGCGAGCCGGCCCGGGCCAGCCGCGACGAGTTCTTCCGTCAGGCCAAGTTGATGAAGCTCGACGCGATGCGCTCCAAGCCCGACACCGAGCCGCTCTCCGATCGCCTGTGGCGTCGCTACGGTCGTCGGGCCTTCGAGATGCTCGAGGCGATCCGCGACGACCCCACCATGGCGACCGACGTGATGGACTCCGCCGACTACCTCCGAGTCGAGCTGCACAACGCTGCCGAGCACGAGATGATCGTCCGCCTCGACGACTTCATGCGTCGACGCTCCAAGATCGATCTCGTGGTGCCTGACGCCGACATCGTCGACAATCCCGGGTTGCGGGAGGTCGCGCAGATCCTCTTCGGTGATGACGCCGACCGGCGGCTCGAGCAGTACCTGGCCGAGCGTCGCGCGGTCGGCGCGGACCGCTCCGCTCCGATCACCTCCTGACGGTCGCCGCGGGCCTACGGTTCGCCCGTGGGACAACTCTCCGGGCGCGCCTCAGTCGCCGTCGCCCTGTTCGCCGTGGCCCTCGGCACCAACGTCGCCACACCGCTCCTGCTCATCTACGAGGGGCGCCTCGGACTCAGCACCTGGACACTGACGGCGCTATTCGCGGTCTATCCGATCGGCCTCGCTCCGGCGCTGGTCTTCTCCGGCCCGGCCTCGGATGTGCTCGGGCGTCGCGCGGTGATGGCACCCGGGGTGTTGCTGTCGGGTGTCGCCTCGGTGGTGCTCCTGCTCGGTCGTGACTCTCTGGCGATGCTCTACCTCGGCCGCTTCCTGCTCGGGGTGGTGTCGGGTCTCGTGCTGGTGGTGGCGAGCGCGTGGATCCAAGAGCTCGGACGCGACGATCCGATGTGGTCGGCCCGACTCGTCGGCATCGTCATGTACAGCGGTTTCGGCCTCGGGCCGCTCATGTCCGGGCTCATCGGTCAGTGGGGCCCGGCGCCACTCACCCTGCCCTATGTGGTGCATCTGGTCACCATCGTTCTCGGGCTCGCCGTGCTCGTGGTCGCCCCCGAATCGGTCACCCGCTCACCGGGCCGCCGCATCCGACCCAACCTCGGGATCCCCGCCGAGTCGGCCCCTGAGTTCTGGCGTGTCGTGGTCCCGACCTCCTTCGGTGTCTTCGGCATGCCGTCACTCGCCTTCGGTCTCTTCCCGGTGATCCTGAAACCGGCGATGGAGTCGGTTGCGGTCTTCGTGTCGGGTCTCCTCGGCATGCTCGCGATGGTCGCCATCGTCCCCGCCCAGGCCTGGGTCGGGCGCGCCGGTCCGCACCGCGCCGCCCCACTCGCGCTCGCGATCGGCGCCACCGGCTGCTGCCTCGGGCTCATCGCCCTCGCGAGCGACTGGTGGCCGCTGCTGTTCGGCTCGGCGGTGCTCATGGGTGGGGCATCGGGTCTGGCGATGACCTCGGGGCTCCGATTCGTTGACCTGATCTGTCGGCCGGAGGACCGGGGGGCGCTGAACGGCGCCTTCTACGCCGCCGCCTATGCCGGGATGATGATGCCGCTCGTCGTCACCTCGATCGCCCGGGTGGTCGGGTCGACGACGGCGGTGCTCGCCGGTGTCACGGTCGCGACGACTTCGGTGTCACTGTGGCTGTACCGTGCGACGCGTGAGATCCGAACAGCAGCGGTCTGAGGAGCGGACCCGATGACGTCGTCGTCACTGCTTCGGCTCGCCGATCGTCCGATGTTCCGCGGGATGTTGCACCTCGGCGCCCTCGCCTGTGTGCTGCCGGCGGGCGTGGTCCTGCTCGTCGCTGTCGAAGGTCCCGCCCGGATCACCTCGGTGGCGATCTATGTGGCGACCCTCGTTGTCGCCTTCGGCATCTCGGCCGCCTACCATCGCATCGACTGGTCGCCCCGAATGCGGCTCGTGATGCAGCGCCTTGATCACGCCTCGATCTATCTCATGATCGCCGGAACCTATGTCCCGCTCTGTCTGGTCACCCTCCCCGGCGGTTGGGGTATCCCGTTGCTGTCGGTGGTCGGAGCGGGCGCGATCTTCGGGGTGGTCGTGAAACTGATCGAGGTGCGTCGGCTGCGCTGGTTCGGATACGCGCTCTATCCGATCCTCGGTTGGGCGGCGATCGCCGCCTCGCCGGCGCTGCTCGGCCACCTCAGCGGTTGGCAGCTCGCGCTGATCGTCGCCGGTGGGCTCAGCTACTCGATCGGTTTTCCGGTGATGCTCGTGAAGCGCCCTGATCCGTGGCCGAGCGTGTTCGGTTACCACGAGATCTGGCACGCGTTCACCGTGCTCGCCGCCCTCGCGCACTTCGTCGCGGTCGGCTCGATGACGCTCAGCTGAGCGTCACCGGTGGGGTCGGTCTCAGGCTACCGACCAGGTGCCGTTCGAGCGGAGCAGGGCGTCGAGGTCGGGGGCGCCCTTGCGCTCGCTGGCAGCAGCGACCTGCCGGGTGACCTCACCGGCGTACTCGGGACGCTCGACCTGACGGAACACGCCGAACGGTGTGGGCGAGGCGTCGTCCTGGTTGAGGCGGGCGAGGGCGAAGGCGAGTGAGGGCGCGTCGCGGTACTTGTCGTGCACGAGGATCCGGTCGAGCCCGACGTCGGCGACCTCGACGATGCGCAGGCCCCCGTCGTCGCCCATCATCACGCCGCGCTGGCGCTCGGCGCCGAAGAGGATCGGCTCGCCGTGGACCAGGTCGATCATCATCTCGTCGCGCACCGAGCGCTTGGTGATGTCGTTGAACTGGCCGTCGTTGAAGACGTTGCAGTTCTGGTAGATCTCGACGAAGGCCGCGCCGCGGTGGTCGTGGGCCTCTCGGAACGTCTCCATCATGTGTTTGCGGTCGAGGTCGTGGGTGCGGGCCACGAACGAGGCCTCTGCGCCGAGGGCGACGCTGAGCGGGTTGAAGGGCGGGTCGATCGAGCCGAACGGTGTCGACTTGGTGACCTTGCCGACCGCCGAGGTGGGGGAGTACTGCCCCTTGGTGAGCCCGTAGATCCGGTTGTTGAACAGCAGGATCGTCAGGTTGACGTTGCGTCGCAGGGCGTGGATGAGGTGGTTGCCGCCGATCGAGAGCCCGTCGCCGTCACCGGTGATGACCCAGACGTCGAGGTCGGGGCGCGCCACGGCGACGCCGGTCGCGATGGCGGGGGCGCGACCGTGGATGGAGTGCATCCCGTAGGTGTTCATGTAGTACGGGAAGCGGCTCGAGCATCCGATGCCGGAGACGAACACGGTGTTCTCCGGCGCGACACCGAGGTCGGGCATGAGCTGCTGGACGGCCTGGAGGATGCCGTAGTCGCCGCAGCCGGGGCACCAGCGGACCTCCTGGTCGCTGGCCCAGTCCTTCTTCGTGGTGAGGGTGACGGTGTCCTCGCTCATGGAGTGCTCCTCAGTTGTCGTCGGCGTGGATGGCGTCCACGATCTCGCGGGCGGTGAAGGGGAGTCCGGCCACCTTGGAGACCGGGGTGGCGTCGATCAGATACTCGGCGCGGAGGATGCGGCACAGTTGGCCGCGGTTCAACTCGGGCACCACGACCCGGTTGTATCGCTGAAGGATCTCGCCGAGGTCGTTCGGCAGCGGGTTGAGGTGTCGCAGGTGCACCCAGGCCACATGACCGCCGTTTCGGCGTTCCTTCTGGACGGCCGAGTCGATCGCCGCCCAGGTGGATCCCCAGCCGACGATGCACACGTCGGCGTCGGCGTCACCGTGCACCTCGGTGGCGCGATAGTCGTCGGCGATGCGGGCGATGCGTTCCGCCCGGAGGTCGCCCATGAGCGCGTGGTTCTCCGGCGTGTAGTTGACGTTGCCGGTCTCGTTCTGCTTCTCGAGTCCACCGACGCGGTGCATGAGGCCCGGCGTGCCGGGGATCGCCCACGGCCGGGCGAGGGTTGTCTCGTCGCGCCGATAGGGCAGGTAGACGGGGTTCCCGTCGGCGTCGGTCCCGTTGAACTCGGTCTGGAACGCCACCGAGATGTCGGGCAGGGTCGAGGCGTCGGGAACGAGCCAGGGCTCGGAGCCGTTCGCGATGTAGCCGTCGGAGAGCAGGATGACCGGGGTCCGGTACTTGAGGGCGATCCTCGAGGCCTCGATCGCGGCGTGGAAGCAGTCGGCCGGGCTGTAGCTCGCCACCACCGGCAGGGGTGCCTCGCCGTGGCGGCCGAAAATGGCGATGTTGAGGTCGGAGGCCTCGGTCTTGGTGGGGAGTCCGGTCGAGGGTCCTCCTCGTTGGATATCGATGATGAGGAGGGGCATCTCGATCGATACGGCGAGCGAGATCGTCTCGCTCTTCAGGGCGACGCCCGGACCGGAGGTGGTGGTGACGCCGAGGTGGCCGGCGAAGGCGGCCCCGAGGGCGATACCGACGGCGGCGATCTCATCCTCGGCCTGCACGGTGCGGACGCCGAAGTTCTTGTGCTTCGACAGCTCGTGGAGGATGTCGCTGGCTGGGGTGATCGGGTAGGAGCCGAGGGTGACGGGCAGTTTGGCGAGTTGTCCGGCGGCGACGAGGCCCCACGAGAGCGCCGTGTTGCCGGTGATCGAGGTGTACTCGCCGGCCGGCAGGGACGCGGGACGTACCTCGAAGCGGTGTCCGACGGCCTCGGTGGTCTCTCCGTAGTGGAAGCCGGCCTTGAACGCGGCGGTGTTGGCTGCGGCGACCATCTCGTTCTTGCCGAACCGCTCCTGGATCCACTCGAGGGTCGGTTCGGTCGGGCGGGTGTACATGAACGACACCAGGCCGAGGGCGAAGAAGTTCTTGGAGCGTTCCGCGTCGCGGGCCTTCACCCCGAGGGGTTCGCAGGCCTCCTTGGTGATGGAGGTCATGGCGACGGGGATCACCCGGTAGCCGTTGACGGTGCCGTCCTCGAGCGGGTTCGAGGTGTACTCGGCCTTGTCGAGGTCGCGCTCGCCGAAGGAGTCGATGTTGACGATGAGGGTGCCACCCGGCTCGAGGCGGTGCAGATCGGCCTTGAGGGCGGCGGCGTTCATGGCCACCAGCACGTTCGGCTCGTCGCCGGGAGTGGTGATGTCGTGGTTCGCGATCTGCACCTGGAAGCTGGAGACCCCGTTGACGGTGCCGGCGGGGGCGCGGATCTCGGCCGGGAAGTCGGGGAAGGTCGACAGGTCGTTGCCGAAGGAGGCGCTCACCGAGGTGAAGCGGTCACCGGTCAACTGCATGCCGTCGCCGGAGTCTCCGGCGAATCTCACGACCAGTCGGTCGAGCACCTCGACATCGGGTCGATCCATGGTGTCGCTCATCTGTCCCCCCGGCGGGCTGCGGCCCGCTACGTCGTGGTGTTCTCGGCTGCTGAGCGCTCCGGGAGGGGTCCCGAACCGGCTCCTGGGCCAGCATGCCACACCCGGCCAGTAGGGTCACGGTTCGATGGCGAACCTGCGCTTCAGCTTCGGCACCATGGGTTCGGGCAAGAGCACGCTCGCGCTCCAGATCCACCACAACCTGGCGACGCGCGACCTCTACGGCCTGCTCCTGACCTGTCTCGACCGCGAGGGTAATCAGGTGACGAGTCGGCTCGGGGTGCGCGCGCCGGCGATCCATGTCGATCCCGATCTCGATCTCCACGCCCTCGCAGTCGAGCACTGGCCGCTCCACTACCTCGTGTGCGACGAGGTGCAGTTCTACACCCCGGCCCAGTGCGACCAACTGGCCCGGGTTGTCGACGACATGGAGGTCGACGTCTACGCCTTCGGGCTCATCACCGACTTCCGCGGACTGCTCTTCGAGGGCACCCGCCGCATGCTCGAGATCGCCGATGAGCGGGTTCCGCTGCAGGTCGAGGCGCGCTGCTGGTGTGGGTCGCGCGCCACCCACAACGCTCGTGTCGTCAACGACTTCGTCGTCTACGAGGGTGAGACGGTCGTGGTCGGTGACACCGCCGGCCCGGGTGAGCAGAAGATGTTCGGTGACATCGTCCGCTACGAGCTGCTGTGTCGCCGTCACTTCCTCTCCGGCGACCTGGGCTTCTAGTCCCGCTCAGTCGAGCTCAGCGGACTCGCGGCACAGGCGGATCACCGCGATCGCGATGGCCACGCCGGCGAGCCGGCCGACGATCGCGGCGAGGTCGGCGAGCGGGTCGGCGTAGCGGAACGGGATCCCGATGATGCCGATCACCGCGAGGACGATCACCATGATCGCGATACCGCCGGTGACCCGGGCGAGCCGCCTCGCCCAGACGAAGTCGGGTCGGTCGTCGGGATGCAGCCCGGTGATGAGGACCCCGGCGACGGCGGCCGCGATGGCCGGGGGGATGAGGATGACCGCGTTCTGCGGGAGGGCGATGAAGGACACGATCTCGATGCGCTGGCCCCACACCCCGTCCTCGAAGCGGCTCTCGGAGATCGCCGCGGCTCGACGGACCTCGATCACGATCAGCGCGACGAAGGCGCTGAGGCTCAGCCAGCCGACGTGGGTGGCGGTGGCGATCCAGCGGATGCGTTGAGCGACGGTCACCAGCGGGTCAGTCCCACGCGCAGGGGATGCGCTTGATGCCGTTGATGAAGTTGCTCTTCAGGTAGTCGGGCTCGCCGGTGGTGCGCAGGTTCGGCAGACGCTGGCGGATCTCGTCGAAGGCGATCGCGATCTCGCGTCTCGCGAGGTTGGCGCCGAGACAGAAGTGCGGCCCGCCGGCGCCGAAGCCGACCTGGACCGGCTGTAGGGCTCTGGTGACGTCGAAGCGATCGGCGTGCTCGAAGGCGGCTGGATCGCGGTTCGCCGAGGCGTAGAAGAGCACCACCTTGTCACTGGCGCTGAGGTGCTCGCCGCCGAGCTCGGTGTCGGCGGTGACCGTGCGACGGAAGTGGATGACTGGGGTCGCCCAGCGAACGATCTCGTCCACGGCGGTTCGGGTGTGGGTGTCGAAGTCGGAGAACCAGAGGTCGCGTTGGTCGGGGTGTTCGGTGAGGGCACGCAGGCCGTGGCTGATCGCGTTGCGGGTGGTCTCGTTGCCGGCGACCGCGAGCAGGATGAAGAACGACCCGAACTCCTGTGGTGTGAGTTGGTCGCCGTCGACCTCGGCGTTCATCAGGGCCGACGTGATGTCATCGGTCGGATGGGCGCGCCGGTCCTCTCCGAGGGCCTGGGCGTAGGCGAAGATCTCGAGGGAGACCTCCATGAGTCGCTCGTAGGTGCCACCGAACTCGGGGTCGCTCGCGCCGAGGATGGTGTTGGTCCAGTCGAAGATCCGCTCGTAGTCCTCAGAGGGGATGCCCATCATCGAGCAGATGATCTCGAGGGGGAGCGGTCCGGCGAACTCCTGGACGAAGTCGGCTGTACCCGATGGGTTGCGCTCGATCATCCGATCGAGGATCTCGGCGGCCTTGGCGCGCACCGACGCCTCGAGTTCGGTGACGTGACGGGGGGTGAAGCCCTTCGAGACGATCGATCGGAGCCGGAAGTGCTTCGGATCGTCCATGTTGATCATCGACCCGTAGAACTCGTTGAGCTCCTGTGGGAGGTCGACGATGTTCGAGCCCTGGCCCGAGCAGAAGAGCTCGGGGTTGCGACTGGCCTGCCAGACGTCGTCGTATCGGGTGACCGCGTGGTAGCCGGGTCCGGGCGGGAAGGGGGATCCCTCGAGGAATCGCTCGGGGTACTTGGGCAGGCCCGGTGCCGCGCGAAGCTCGGCGAAGCCCGCCTCGCGCTCGTCGCGCGGGGCTGTCCAGAACTCCATCGTCGAGATGTCAGGCAGGCCCGCGGGTGGGTCGAAGGCGATCTCGGACATGCGCCGATGGTAGGTGTCGCCTAGGGTCCACGGCGTGCTGGGCGCCGACGAGATCGAACGTCTCCTCGTGGTGACAGCGCACCCTGACGACGTCGACTTCGGTGCTGCTGGAACGGTTGCCGTGCTCACCGATCAGGGGGTCCGCGTCACCTACTGCCTCGTCACCGACGGGCAGGCCGGCGGGTTCGATGATTCCATCCCGCGCCCCAAGATGGCGGCGATCCGCCGCGAGGAGCAGACGGCGGCCGCCGCCCACGTCGGGGTCGATGACCTCATCTTCCTCGGACTCATGGACGGAGAGGTGGTGCACGGCCTCGAGTTGCGTCACGCGATCTCGCGGGTGATCCGCCAGGTGCGACCCCGCGTGGTGATCACCCAGTCGCCCGAGCTCAACCTGCAGCGGATCTACTCAAGCCATCCCGATCACGTGGCGACGGGTCAGTCGGCGGTGGCGGCGGTCTATCCCGATGCCCGGAACCCGTATGCCTTCCCCGAGCTCCTCACCTCGGGCCTGGAGCCCTGGTCGGTGGACGAGCTCTGGGTCATGGGTCACGGCGAGTCCTCCGATGTCGTCGACATCTCGGCGCACATCGACCGCAAGATGGCCGCCCTGCACTGCCATCGCAGCCAGCATCCCGACCCCGAAGCCATGGACGGTCGGGTGCGCGAGTGGATGCGGGGCACAGCGACCGCGGCGGGCCTTGGTGATGGTGCCTACGCCGAGGCCTTCCTCGTGGTCGACACGCGTTGAGCCGGGCGTCTCGTCTCCCCAGCTGAGACGTTCCAGCGGAGGCGTTCCGGCTGAAGCCGTGTACCGCCGGGTAACTAAGGTGCGCGCATGAACGAAGCCGTCATCGTCGCAACCGCCCGCAGTCCGATCGGACGAGCCGTCAAGGGTTCGCTGGTCGACCTCCGTCCCGACGACATGTCGGCGCAGATCGTCCGCGCGCTCATGGACAAGGTCCCCGAGGTCAGCGGTGACCATGTCGAGGACCTGATCATGGGGTCCGGCCAGCCGGCGGGCGAGGCCGGGTTCAACGTGGGTCGTGTGGTCTCGGTGCTCGCAGGTCTCGAGCAGGTACCCGGCGTGACGGTGAACCGCTACTGCTCCTCGAGCCTCCAGACGATCCGCATGGCCGCCCACGCCATCCGCTCCGGCGAGGGCGACTGCTTCATCGCCGCCGGTGTCGAGGCGGTCTCGCGCTACGGGTCCGGCGCCTCCGACACGGCCCCGAACGCCGTCTTCAAGGGCCCAGGCACCCGCACCGCGGAGCGCGCCGCCGGAGGTCAGGGATCGTGGACCCCGCCGGAGGGCATGCCCGACGTCTACATCGCGATGGGCCAGACCGCTGAGAACGTCCGCGAGATCGAGAACGTCTCGAGGACCGAGATGGACGAGTTCGCCGCGCTCAGCCAGCAGCGCGCGGTGGCCAACGTCGAGAACGGGTTCTGGGCGGACGAGATCACGCCGGTGACCCTGCCGGACGGCTCGGTGGTGTCGGCCGACGACGGGCCGCGCGCCGGAACTACCGCCGAGGGTCTCTCCGGCCTGAAGCCGGTGTTCCGTCCCGACGGCGAGATCACCGCTGGCAACGCCTGCCCGCTGAACGACGGGGCGGCCGCGGTCATGGTCATGAGCGACCGCCTGGCCTCCGAGCTCGGCCTCACCCCGTTGGCGCGCATCGTGTCCTCGGGTGTGTCGGCGCTCAACCCCGAGATCATGGGTCTCGGTCCGATCGAGGCCAGTCGTCAGGCGCTCGCCCGGGCCGACATGTCCATCGATGACATCGACCTCGTGGAGATCAACGAGGCCTTCGCCGCCCAGGTCATTCCGTCGGCGAAGCACCTCGGCATCCCGTGGGAGAAGTTGAACGTCAACGGCGGCTCGATCGCCCTCGGTCACCCCTTCGGTATGACCGGAGCGCGCATCATGACCACGCTGATCCACGGTCTCCAGGCCTCCGACAAGCAGTTCGGTCTCGAGACCATGTGCGTGGGTGGCGGCCAGGGGATGGCGATGGTGATCGAGCGGCTCTCCTGAGCCTCAGCTGAACTCCCAGCGGCGCGGCAGATCCGCCCTGACGCACACACCCCCGGATCCGGGAAGGGCTCTCACGACGTAGGGCTGGCCCCCGGCCCAGAACTCGGCGAGAGCGAATCCGGCACCGGCGGTGTCGACCACCCCGGTTCCGAGGGTCTCGAGGTCTTCGAGCACGAGTCCGGCTCGTTCGGCCTCAGCCGCCCACAGTCCGACGAGTCCCTGGCGCAGGCTCGGGTCATCGAGGAGGGTCTCGTCGTCGAAGTGCATGGCGACGGTCAGGACGCTGACCGCTTGGAGTTGTTCGGCCGGGACGACCGTGTCGCCCTTGAGGTGTCCGTCCAACATGACGACGACCCGTCCACTGGCGTCGACGCGACCACCGATGAACCCATAGTGGGTGAGGGGGAGGCCGTCGGATCCGGTCGTGTCCCATCGGACCCGGTCGCCGCGGACGAAGGGTGGGTTCACGCCGGTCACGCTCCGCTCACGAGGTCCGACAGGGTGCCCCAGTGGCGGACGGCGGTGCCACCCCACTGGTCGAAGGGGAGATCGGTGAGCGCGACGAGGGTCCGTCGCGACTCGGGGTCGACCCAGGCCATCGTTCCCGCTCCACCGAAGTGGCCGAAGGCGCGCGGCGAGGTGGCGCGGCCCATCCAGTGGGGCGACTTCACCCCTCGGATCTCGACGCCCAGTCCCCATGGGCACGGGTCGAAACGCCCCACGCCGGGAACGATACCCGCGAGGTCGGGGTACTGGATTCGCGTCATCTCGTCGATGGTGGCGCGGCTCACGAGGGTCGGCTCGAGCAGTTCGTCGAGCAGTCGTGACACGTCGGAGGCACTCGCGCTCGCCCCGTGGGCGACCGACCCGGACAGGGTCGTAGAGGTCATGGCGAGCGGGGTCATCACGGCATCGGTGATGTAGTCGACGGCGCTCATCGAGGTTGATCTGGCGAGGGCGTCGCCCACCATCTCGATGCCGCTGTTCGAGTAGATCCGGCGGGTCAGTGGCTCGCTCATCGTGCCGAGCGACGATTCGAAGGGGTAGCCGCCGGCGTGGGCGAGCAGCATGCGCACGGTCACCCCGGCGGGCGCGCCGAGGTCGGCGTCGAGCGCGCGGTCGAGATCGACGGTGCCCTCCTCGACCGCCACCATCACGGCGAGGGCGGTCATCACCTTGGTGATCGATGCGAGTCGGAAGACCTCGGAGGTGTCACCGATCTCGGTGACGGTGCTGGTGACGCGGTCGGCGGCGATGACCGCGACCCGCTCGGCCGGCCAGTCGTCGACGAGCTCGGCCGGATCCACGGCGTGACTCAGTCGTTGGTGGCGTCGCCGCGCACCAGCTCGGCGGTGCGGAACGCCAACTCGAGACCCTGACGGCCGTTGAGGCGCGGATCGCACACCGTCTCGTAGCGGTGGTCGAGGTCGGACACGTCGTCGCCCCCACCGAGGCACTCGGTGACGTCCTCACCGGTCAGTTCCACATGGATGCCGCCTGGCCAGGTGCCCTCCGCGCGGTGGGCGCGTACAAATCCCTCGATCTCGTTGACGACCGATTCGAAGTGGCGGGTCTTGCGGCCGTTCTCGGCGGTGTAGGTGTTGCCGTGCATCGGGTCGCAGGCCCACACCACCGGGTGGCCCGACTCGCGAACGGCGCGGAGCAGTGGGCGGAGGCGGTCCTCGACCTGATCGGCGCCCATGCGCGAGATCAGGGTGAGGCGGCCGGGGATCATGGCGGGGTTCAGTCGCTCGCAGAGCGCGATCAGTTCCTCGCCGGTCATCGAGGGTCCGACCTTGCAGCCGATCGGGTTGCCGACGCCGCTCAGGAACTCGACGTGGGCGCTGTCGAGGTCGCGGGTGCGCTCGCCGATCCAGAGCATGTGGGCCGAGCAGTCGTACCAGTTGCCGGTGGTCGAGTCGCGGCGGGTGAGGGCCTCCTCGTAGCCGAGGAGCAGGGCCTCGTGGCTGGTCCACACGTCGACCTCGCGCAGACTGGAGTTGCTCTCGGTGTCCATGCCGATGGCCGCCATGAAGCGGAGGGCGCGGTCGATCTCGACACCGAGTCGGTCGTAACGCTGGCCCTGGGGACTGGTGGCGACGAACTCCTGGTTCCAGGCGTGCACGCGGTCGAGGGCGGCGAAACCGCCCTTGGTGAAGGCGCGCACCAGGTTGAGTGTCGACGACGACTGGTGGTAGGCGCGGACGAGACGCTCCGGATCGGGGATGCGGGCGGCCTCGGTGGGGGCGGCGTCGTTGACGATGTGCCCTCGGAACGACGCGATGTCGAGATCGCCGACGCGCTCGGTGTCGGCGGATCGGGGCTTGGCGAACTGTCCGGCCATGCGGCCGACCTTCACCACGGGCACGCCCATCGAGTAGGTGAGGACGATCGCCATCTGGAGGATGACGCGGAGCTTCTCCCGGATGTTGTCAGCGGAGAAGTCGTCGAAGCTCTCGGCGCAGTCTCCGGCTTGGAGCAGGAAGGCGTTGCCGGCGGCGACTCGGGCGAGGGCCGACTGCAGCGAGCGCGCCTCGCCGGCGAACACCAGCGGGGGCATCGACGCGATCTGCTTGAGGGCGGCGTCGTACTCGCCCTCGTCGGGCCAGGTGGGTTGCTGCTTGATCGGGTGTGCGCGCCACGACGACGGCGACCACTGATTCGGCATGTGGGCGATGCTATCGGTGCGCTTCGAATGGTCGCCCGGGACGCGGAACGGGCGGCCGGTTGCCCGGCCGCCCGTCGCGGAGTTGGTGTCGGCGTCGCCGCCGGCGTCGGTCAGACGCTGAGGATGTCCTCGGCGTCGTCGCGGAGTCCGGCGACCGCGCGGCTCACGAGACGGCGGGCCGCCTCAGCGGTGACACCGAGGCTCTCGCCGACCTCGCGGAAGCTCTTGCGCTCTCCGTCGAGCAGGCCGAAGCGGGCCTCCACGGCGTAGCGGGCGCGGGGCTCCAGGGTGTGGAGGAGGTCGTTGAGCAGGTCGCTCTCGACGCCCACCATGACCGCGTCCTCGGGGGTCGGGTCGCCGTTGGCCATGAGGTCACCCAGGGTGGCGTCACCGTCGTCGCCGACGGTCTTGTCGAGGCTGACCGGGGTGGTCAGGCGGTGCAGCTCGGCGTTGGCCTGGTCGAGGGTCTCACCGTCACCGGAGGCCTGGCGGAGTGCGGCGCGAAGGCTGGCCGAACGGTCGCCGGGGATGCGGATGAGGCTGGCCTTCTGGTCGAGGGCGCGGCCGATGGCCTGGCGGATCCAGAAGGTGGCGTAGGTCGAGAACTTGAAGCCACGGCGCCAGTCGAACTTGTCGACGGCGTGCTCGAGTCCGAGGTTGCCCTCCTGGATGAGGTCGAGGAGGTCCATGCCCTGGGGGAGCGGGTAGCGGCGGGCGATCGAGACGACGAGGCGCAGGTTGGAACGGATGAACCGGTCCTTGGCCTGCTCGGCCTGCTTCACCTTGCGCTTGAGCGCGACCGAGCGCTTGCCGTTGTCGAGCTCGGCCTGCGCCTCGCGACCCTCCTCGATCTGGCGGGAGAGCTCGCGCTCGTCCTCCGCGGTGAGGAGCGGGACCTTGCCGATGTCGTTCAGGTAGAGGCCGATGGAGTCATTCATGGTGGTATCCGGTTCTGTCTGGGGGTGAGGCGCCGATGTCGAGCGGCCGTGGCCGGCCGGTTGTCTTCATCGGCTTCTCGGGGGGTTTTCTTGAATATTTCTTCCGACTTCCCACTAACAGCGGGGGCCGGAGGCTTGTTCCCGCCTCCGGGTCGGACTCGTTCGGAGCCACCTTTCAGCGGTGTGGGGGTTCTTGTTGTAACGCTCGGCCCGTTGAGCGGCGTGACACCCCTCATGAGCCGGCTTTCGACTGTAACACATCTGTCAAGAGCGAACGAGTCGTAGCCGTCTCGGTGGCCTCCGACGGCTCTAGAGTGGTCGGTTGTGTCGGAATCGGGCCCCCAGCACCCCCGAATCGGGGTCTTCGGCGGCACCTTCGACCCTCCGCACATCGGGCATCTCGTCTCAGCCATCGACGTGCGCGACCGCCTCGAACTCGACACGGTCATCCTGATGGTGGCGAACATCCCGTGGCAGAAGGCTGGTTCGAGGCGGATCAGCGCCGCCGAGGACCGCCTCGACATGGTCCGAGCGGCGGTCACCGATGTTCCCGGGCTCGTCGCCGGCGACCACGAGATCGTCGCGGGAGGGCCCTCGTACACGGCGGACACCCTCGCGGGCCTTCAGCGCGAGCATCCCGAGGCCGAGTTGTTCACGGTCGTTGGCGCTGACGTCGCGGCGGGACTGGCTACCTGGGAGCGTTTCGAAGAGGTCGTGGAGCGGTCGAAGGTCGTCGTCGTCGACCGACCCGGTGCCGAGGGTGACCCGGCCCCGTTGCCCGGTGGGGCCGAATGGGTGCGTATCGAGGTGCCGCATCTCGATGTGTCGAGCACTGATCTGCGCGCCCGCATCATCGAGGGACGCCCGCTCGACTATCTGATCCCGCCGGGCACCCTCAGGGTGATCGAGGAGCGCGACCTCTACCGGGACGGCGCGGCCGAGGTGACATCGTGACGGCGCTCGCGTATCGCAGGCGGCGCGACACATGGACCGCGATCGGCATCATCGTGGTGTTGCTCGTCGTCGCTGCCGTGCTCACCCTCGTCGGCGCTCGCACCCTCGCCGACTCGACGCTCGGTCGCGAGGTCGTCGTCTATGACGATGGTCCGACACTGCGTCTGCCGCACACCGCCACGGCCTTCGTCGGGGTCGTCGGCGACGAGGGTCATCTGACGACGGCCGCGGTGCTCGTGCTGGCGCCCGACGGAACCGGCGGCTCGATCGTCTCGTTCGCCTCGGTGGCCGACAGCGCCGGCAATCAGGCCCTCGATGTCTACCCGCTCGATGATGCCTGGTTGGAGGGTGGGGAGGAGCTGTTGCGCCTCGATGTCGAGGCCCTGGCCGGCGTCGGGTTGGACCTCTTCGAAGTGGTATCGGCGGATCGCCTCGTGGAGGTGATGTCGCCCCTCGATGAGCTCAACGAGTTGTTCATCGACCTGGATGAGCCCGTCTTCGATCCGTCGACCGATGCCGCCTGGCCCTCCGGCGAGCAGGGTTTCTCCGTGGAGCGCGTCGTCCGGCTCCTCGCGGCGCGCAATCCCGGCGCGGTCACCGAGACCGATCTGATCGATGTCCGTACCCAGGTGTGGGATTCGATAGCCACGGGTGTCGACACCGGTCTCGAGGCCCTGCAGGGGCGCTTCAACCCCGGTGAGTTGTCGGCCTCGACCATGCCGTCCACGCTCGATGAGTTCGTGGAGCGACTCTTCTCCGATCGGGTGTCCCATCGCGCGGTCGCCCACGCCCCGGTGGACCCGGAACGGAATCCTCGCGAGGTCGAGGTGGTGTTCCACGATCCGTCCGAGGTGGTGATGGTGTTCGCGCAGATCGCGCCGGCGCGCGTGGGTGCTCCGCTGTCGGGCGCGACATTCCGGCTCGAGTCGGTGTTCGCCTCCGATGACCTCTTCGGGGTGGTGGTCGATGGGGTGCCCGTGTCGGGCGCCGACATCGCGTTGCTCGCGGTCGATCGGATCCGGGCGGCGTCCGGCAACGTGTTGTCGGTGTCGGCGACCTCGGCGGGACTCGCCCCTCAGGTGACCAAGGTGTTCGTCTCCGACGACGACCAGATCGAGATAGCGGCGCAGTCGTTCGCTCTCCTGTTCGGAACCGTCGAGGTTCGGCTCGCTGAGAGCCGTATCGATGGGATCGATGTGCAGGTGGTGCTCGGGTTGTCGTTCCTCGACGACCTGGACGCCGACGTCGAGGCCCGCCTCGTCGGCTCGGTGTTCGAGACCCCCGGCGAGGAGCCCGTCGGGGGTGCCGGCGATGAGTGACGAGGCGCGGGCTCTCGCTCTCGAGGCGGCCCGGGTGGCCGATCAGGAGCAGGCCAGCGACGTTGTGGTGCTCAGCGTCGGCTCGGTGCTCGATGTCGCCGACTACTTCGTGATCGCCGGGGCCTCGAACCGCCGGTTGGTCCGTCGGGTGATCGAGGAGGTGGAGACCCAGTGTCGGGAACGACTCGGGCAGTCACCGGTGCGATCTGAGGGGGTTCGCGAGCAGGAGTGGGTGCTCCTCGACTACGGCGACGTGGTGATCCACGTGTTCTTGGAGGAGATCCGCGGTTTCTACGAGATCGAGCGCCTCTACGGCGACGTCGATCGGGTCGACTGGAGGCCCTGACCGCCTCAGCCGCAGATGTCGGTGGCGATGTTGACCCAGAAGTCGGTCGCCAGAGCGAGGCTGTCCACGTCGATGCGCTCGTCGTGACCGTGGAAGCGGTTCGAGAAGGTGGAGAAGTCCATGCTCGGAGAGAACAGACCGGCGCCGTAGGCGACTCGTCCGCGATGTCGGTAGAAGCGGGCGTCGGTTCCTCCGACGATGAGACCGGGCACGATGGAGGCTCCCGGGTAGGCGACCTGGGTGTTCTTGGTGATCGAGTCCCACAGTTCGTTGCCCATGGGGGATTCGGTGGCGTCGCCGACCTGTAGGTCGGTGATCTCGACGTGGGCGGCGAGGTCGCCGAGTGCCTCGGTGAGCATCGCGTCGACGTCGGCCTTGGTGGTGCCGGGCACCGTGCGGATGTCGACTTCAATGTCGACGGCGTCGGGAATGACGTTCGTCTTCTGTCCGCCGTGGGCGACGTTCGGGGAGATCGTGGTGTGGGTGAGGGCGTGGCAGGAACGCGCGACCGGGGTCGGCAGGGTTGCGATGGTGTCGAACACGGTGCCCGGGTCGAGGAGGGCGCGGCGGAGGTCCTCGGGCACCGACATGGTGTCGACGAGCGCTTTCCAGGTCTCGCCGAGGTAGGGGTTCGACCGGTACTCGGTGAGTCGGCGGATGACCTCGGCGGCCTTGATGAGGGCGTTGTCGGCTCCGAAGGGCATCGACCCGTGGCCGGGGGTGCCCTTCACCCGGAGCCGCCGCCAGTTGAGGCCCTTCTCGCCGATGTTCACGGTGACGTGCCGGTGGCCGTGCTCGTCGACCGACGACCAGCCACCGAGTTCGGTGAGGCAGTAGGTGGCGTCGATCACCTCGGGATGGTGCTCGAACATCCACTCTGCGCCCCACACGCCTCCGGCTTCCTCGTCGGCGACACCGAAGTAGATGAGGTCACCCTTCGGCTTGAAACCGCTGCGCGCTAGGTGGCGGAAGGCAACCGCCATCGACGAGGTGAGGTTCAACATGTCGACGGCCCCACGCCCCCAGACCTCGTCGACGCCGTCGCCGTTGCGGACGAGCTCGCCGGCGAAGGGGTCGCGGCTCCACCCGTCGGGGCTGACCGGCACGACGTCGGTGTGACCCATGAGGCAGAGCGACGGCGCGTCGGGGTCGGTGCCCTCGATGCGCGCGACGATGGATTCGCGACCGTGCACCGCGGTGTAACGCTCGGTCTCGAGTCCGGCGCCCTCGAGGAAGTGCTGCAGGGTGTCGGCGTTGCGGGTCTCGTCGCCGGACTCCGGCCGTCCGTCGTTGACGCAGGCGTTTCGGATCATGACCTGCAGGAGTTCGACGGTTTCGCCGGTCAGAGTCGACATGGCCGCATCCTAGGTGTCGCCGGCTTGGTCATCGGTCGGTTGTGCCCGACGCCAAGCCGTCGGTATCGTGACGCCGCTTCGGGGCTATAGCTCAGTTGGTAGAGCGCTTCCATGGCATGGAAGAGGTCAGGAGTTCAATTCTCCTTAGCTCCACTCCGAACCC
>Ga0255767_1000026_pt1 | contig 139981 bp, 114 predicted proteins | sample 071ome_24_FD_179967 | JGI IMG/M metagenome (GOLD analysis project Ga0255767, IMG submission 179967) | Coastal salt marsh microbial communities from the Groves Creek Marsh, Skidaway Island, Georgia - 071402CT metaG (version 2) | ecosystem: Environmental > Aquatic > Marine > Intertidal zone >...
TGGCTGTTCCAGCAACAACACCTGCTGTCAACGTAGCCGTGTACGTGCCATCATTATTATCTGCTATGGCGCCTAGTGCGCCAAGGGTCGTGGCGAGCACGACAGCGTCGCCGCCTGCGGCCAGGTTGTTGCCGTTGGCATCCTTGGCCTGCACCGTGATCGTCGATGTAGACTGGCCATCGGCTGTAATGGCGATCGGGTTGGCCGTGATCGTTGTCGTTGCGGCTGCGGCTGCGCCTACATTAAAAGCCACGTCCGCATCATCCGTGATGGCAGCGCCGTTGATGGTGCCCGTGATGGTGGCTGTTCCAGCAACAACACCTGCTGTCAACGTAGCCGTGTACGTGCCATCATTATTATCTGCTATGGCGCCTAGTGCGCCAAGGGTCGTGGCGAGCACGACAGCGTCGCCGCCTGCGGCCAGGTTATTGCCGTTGGCATCCTTGGCCTGAACCGTGATGGTCGACGTCGACTGGCCATCGGCCGTAATGGCGATCGGGTTGGCCGTGATCGTTGTCGTCTCTGCAGCGGGTGCAACCTGGCTTTCTAGCCAAAACAACTGGTCACCAACACTGTCAACAAATAAAATGTCTTTGGCATTGTCACCATTCAGGTCAACAAAATCTAAAAAGCTTGGATAGGCAATGTTTGTTGCCAAAATCTGAGAGTCTCCAATCGTGAAGGCATCTCCAAAATCTGCATTCCCGTTATTCGGCCAGTACAGAATGGTATCGTTTGTCGGATCGCCAATCAGAAGATCCTTATTACCATCCCCATCCACATCAACCCAAGTGTAATTTAAGTAGGTTTGGGCCCTTTCAGCATTAAAACCGTTTCCAGAAAGTGCGGTCTCCGTGGTCCAGTCAGAACCATCTCCGGCATTCAGCCCATTGTATTGCCAATGCTTAATAGAGCCCTGGTTCCCGGTGGTCGTAAAGGCACTACTCGACGCAAGTTTGGGTCCCGCGGAGCAACAAAACGCTGGGCCTTCGTAGGTGGTCGTTACATCAGCAACCGGCAGACCATTAATATTGGTGCCATTAAACGCGATCCAAAATACCTGCGCATTGACCGTTCGGTTTAAGAAGAAGTCCTTAGACCCATCACCGTTGCCATCCATTAAGAAACCATCGTAGGTTTCATTATCGGATCCGGGAGTCAAGTCAACTTTGTAAGTCGCAGCGTTTACCTGATCACCAACTCTCTCTACAATTAAAACCCCTCCCTCATCTCCATCATTACCAAAGTGATAGATTTCGGGGTTTCCATCTTCATCTACATCACCAACCTGTAGCGCATCATTGCCCCCGGAATATGGCCACGCGTTGACGATATCTGCATTATCAAACTGATCTGCAGGGCCATTTCCTGCTAGGTTATGGAAAACCTCAATCCCCTTGATATTGCCAAACACTCTCACTCCAACGACGTCCAAGTTCCCATCGCCATCCCAGTCAGTCGACGAAACAGCATACCAAGCCTTTCCTTGGCTTAAGTACTCGTGACCAAACGTAGCGTCACCGTTGTTACGAAAAAGTCCGAGTGACTGAGATATCACGGAGGCTACGAGAACGTCCTCATCGCCATCCCCATCGATATCTAGGACATGCACAGCTGAGGGACTGTTGACATGTGACAGATCTGCATTGATCTGGACAGGATCGGAGAAAGATTGAGCAGCTGATGAATACGATACCCCCATAAGGAGCAAAAATGCGGCTATGAATTGTAAGTGCTTCATATTGGGGCAATACAAGATTTGATACCTTCCAAGAATAAGACGTCAGAATGCCTCAAACAAACCCCTTAAGTAGCTCCTTTTCCGTCTGGGATTAGCGGAGGAGCGAAATACTGCAACTTCTTAATACCTTTCTTAACCTCTGTCTGAAAAAAGCTCGCAAATCATTGTAAAACTGGTTTTAACCATAAATATGTTACCCCAGTCCTGGGCACATCGACAAAGGCTGTCGCAAGGTATCTTGCGGCAGCCTTTGTCATTTTCGCATGCGGCCCATGACCTGGATTCAACACGAACTCCTTCTTCGCCCTCGCAATCGCGGGTTTCACCTCGTCACTGAGGAAATTGTATCCGCCATTCCCGAGCTGATCCAGATGCAGTCAGGTTTGCTGCATCTGATGATCCTCCATACCTCGGCATCCCTGACCCTGAATGAGAATGCCGATCCGGATGTTAGGCACGATTTCAAAGCTCATTTTGAACAGATAGTGCCCGAACGTGCCCCCTACTATAGGCACACGCTTGAGGGAGATGACGACATGCCTGCTCACATCAAAGGAACCCTGACCGGCTTCGACCTGACGATTCCAGTACGAAATGGTCGACTTTGGCTAGGGACTTGGCAGGGAATCTACCTGTGCGAACACCGCGATCGAGGGGGTACAAGAAGAGTTGCCGCGACGCTTATCGGAAAACGTCGCAGTTGATTTTCGCCGTCGGTTGGCAGCCCGATAAAGACAAAAAGAGAAAACGCCCTACCTGGTCAGCAATTGAACTGCAGATTCTCATTGTCTCGGTGGTGAGGGGATGTTGAATCGATATATCTATTGGAGATCCTACTTAAAAGGCCCCGGTTCGCATGCGAACCGGGGTCTTTTGGTGGGACACATGATTCCCCTCTACCCTTGTGACTCATGTGTCCGGTATGGCTCTCCTCCGATGAGAGCACTGTGGTTTGGCCTTTCGGCCTTCTAGTCAGTTGAGCATCCCAAATCCTGTTGAGATTGTTCGTCATTCACGGTCAGGCAGTTGCCACTTGGTAAGGCCTGCGGTACATAACGCATCAGTTTTGAGTCGTAGAGCCCTGTTTCAAGAAATGCAACCAAATCGTCCACTTCCTGCTGGGATAACCCGAGTGAGACGAACTCGGGGGAAATATTGGTAGCGACTGCGTTTTCAGGGATACCTGCGTTTTTGTATTCCACGACCTCCCTGACGGTGCGAAAAGAGGCGCCATGTCCGTAAAACGGACTGTCTGTCAAGTTGTAAAGCTGAGGTGTTTTGAACGTGTAGTCATCCTCTGCATTGCCCGTGAAGCCACCTCGACCACGTCGAGTTGCATCTGGAACCGTTCCGACCGCGAGCCCTGGGGCCCCTTCATCCAGATCCATCATACCCAGAGAATGGAAACTTTCGGAACTAAAAGCCGGACCCGTGTGACAACTTGCGCATCCGGCTTTGTCCCCGAAAAACACCAGCGCGCCACGCTTCTCCGCTTCCGACATGGCTCCAGCGTTTCCTTTCAGCCAGCGTTGAAAAGGAGCCTCATTTGCCAGAATCGTCCGTTCAAATGCGGCAATTGCCAACCCTGCGTTTCGTCTGGACACGGCATCGTCAGAATCGCCGAAAACCTGACGGAAATAATTGGCGTACTTGTTGAAATCAATCACGGCCGCCTCGCCACCATCCATTCTGTGCACGGCCAATCCTTTAATCGCTTGGACTTCCAAACCGTGGAGGCCCTCCTGATTCAACTGCACAAAATCTACTGATGAATTGCCGAAACCTGCATTCCCAGGGCCACCGAACTGGCCGTTCCACAGCATACGCACCTGGTAGGCCGTATTCATCGAACTGGGCGTTCTGATCGGCTGAATGTCCGAGCTCGTCCCGTGCGCATTAACACGCATCGTGAATCCGCTTCCACCATCCGCTACGCCCTGAGCTAAGCCCGCCTGAAAACCAGCTTGAGCAAAGTGGCAAGACGCGCAGGAGAATGATTCTGGATTTCCTGTGCCAGACATTACCGCCATAGCAGTTTCATGATACAGAAGTCGTCCCAGCTTGACCTTGTTTGAAGTCAGCGGGTTGAGTGGATCTTGGGGGATCTTGTCGAACTGGGAGCTGCGGGGCATTGCGAAATGGTCGATGTCGCCCGAGGGTGAAACCTGCTCCAGCAAACTGACCAAATCGTCCGTCAGCCCGTCACCCGTCTTACCCAAACCATCTGCATACGACGACCCAGAATTCTTCGCCGCGTCAACGCCAGACAAAATGTCTGACTGACACCCTATCATAGAGAGGGAGACCAGAAGGACGCTAACAAGCTGCAGTCGCAGGCGAGGGAATATGGTCATCGAAGGGGGCGGGGTAGATTCGGAGGGTGATGCGGGAGAGAATCAAGGTGGGGCATGATTTCGCCGCCACCGTTGGATATCCTCACACTCGCACCCGCGCCCGCACGCTACCCGTGTGAGCACGGCCTGACAGACGCTTTTCGACTAAACCCTCTTTTTTTTCGACCAAACCCTGGAATTCTTCGACGAATCTCTTGCATCGTAGAATATTGATGGCTGGTTTTTCCAAACCACCTATGCGTTTTGCAAGCCCGTGATAGGTCGCGTATCCTTCGTCTCTCCTTTGTCATTCCCGGAATCCCGGCATAAAAATGCTTAAACGAATACTTACGGGCTCTCTCCTATTGCTTCTTGTTTCGGGTACGGTGCATGCTCAGACCTATGCATTTACCGGTGCCCATATCATCCCCGTCGATGGACAGGAGATAGAAAACGGCACATTGGTCGTCCGGGATGGAAAAATCGTATCCGTCGGTCCAGCTGAGGTTGTAGAGATCCCCCGTCGCGCCCAGCGACACGACGTGTCGGGAATGGTCATCATGCCAGGCTTAGTGGATACGCATAGCCACATCGGCGAGCCCTCGGGCGGTGACAGGAGCGCTCCAATGCAACCCGAAACCCGCGTTCTTGACTCTATCAATCCGCGCGATGCTGGATTTCAAAAAGCGCAAGCTGGCGGTGTTACCACCGCCAACATCATGCCGGGCTCTGGACACTTGCTTTCTGGCCAAACGCTGTACGTGAAGTACAGGGATGCGGATGTTGTTGATGATTTGCTGATCCTTGACGAGGATGGGAATTGGCAAGGCGGTATCAAGATGGCCAATGGCACCAACCCGCGGGGCAATGGCCCTTTCCCGGGCACGCGTGCCAAGGCAGCAGCTCTTGTCAGGGCTGAATACATCAAAGCACGGGAGTATGGAGACAAGAAGGCAAAGGCAGCAGAAGCCGAAGAAGATCCGCCGCCGGTAAATCTGGGCTATGAAGCACTGCTGGATGCGATGTCCGGCAAAAAGGTGGTTCACCACCACACGCATCGCCACGACGATATTCTCACCGTACTCCGTTTGGCGGATGAGTTTGGCTTCCGGGTCGTATTGCAGCACGTTTCAGACGCATGGAAAGTAGCTGATGAAATTGCGGCCTCTGGAGCATGGGTATCGTTGATTTCAGTGGACAGCCCGGGTGGAAAGCTGGAAGCGAAGGACAATCACTTCAAGTCTGGTCGCATGTTGGAGGAAGCCGGCGCCAAGGTGGGATTCCACACGGATGACGGTATCACCGATTCACGATTTTTCTTTCGACAGGCCGCACTTGCGGTTCGTGCAGGCATGAGCAGGGAAGGAGCCCTTTACGGATTGACGCTGGCCGGCGCCGAAATGATGGACCTGGGTCATCAAGTAGGATCCTTGACACCAGGAAAAGATGCAGACTTCATCATCCTCTCAGGTGATCCACTCAGCGTCTATACGCATGTCCACGAGACCTGGATTGACGGCGTGCGCGTGTACGACCGATCCAATCCGGACGATCGAAAATTCGCGACCGGGGCATACGGTGCCAGCAACGATCAGGTCATGCACCTTCACCACATCGAACTGGAGGCAGGACAATGAGCAGAACCTTTCTTTCGGTCCTTGCGGCCCTCTTTCTCCTGGCGCCTTTCGCTTCCGCCCAGATCGCCGTCAAGGGTGAGATGGTCTACACGATGGCAGGTGATCCCATCGAAAATGGTGTCGTCCTGATCCGGGATGGCAAAATCGAGCGGGTCGGCTCTTTTGACGTGCCCGATGGCTACGAAGTCATGGAGGCCACTGTTATCACTCCTGGCCTCGTAGATGCCCATACCGTGGTCGGTCTTGCCGGTTACCTGAATCAGCCTCACGATCAGGATCAGGTGGAGCGCTCCTCCCCCATTCAGCCGGAACTGCGTGCTATCGACGCCTACAATCCCCGCGAAGTGCTCGTGGAGTGGGTTCGCGGATTTGGCGTAACCACCATGCATACCGGGCACGGACCGGGTGTTCTGGTCTCAGGTCAAACGATGATCGTCAAGACCAAGGGGAATGACGTTCAGGAAGCGGTCATCAACCCTTCAGCCATGATTGCTGTTACGCTAGGCAATGGGGCTCGGGCCAGCAGCGGATCGCCCGGTACGCGATCCAAGATGATTGCCATGCTGCGCGGCGAGCTCCTGAAGGCTCAGAACTACGACCCTGAAAAAGGGACGGACCTGCGCATGGCAGCGTTCAAGGCCGTGCTGGATGGCGACATGCGTATGCTCATCACCGTCGAGCGCTCTTACGACATCTTGACCACCCTCCGCCTCGCTGAAGAGTTCGATATCGATATCGTACTGGATTCAGCAGCGGAAGCGTATTTGGTCACCGACCAGATCAAGGCGGCCGGCGTCCCGGTGATTACGATGCCGACCATGGCTCGTCACGGAGGCGAACGGGCGAATGCCACGATGGAAGCGGGCATGCATCTTCGCGACGCAGGAATTCCTTTTGCATTGCAGAGCGGATTCGAGGCCTACGTACCCAAGACACGTGTCATTTTGTTCGAAGCAGCAATGGCGGCTGCCAACGGCCTGTCTTTCGAAGAAGCATTGGCGACCATCACCATCGATGCCGCCCGCATTCTTGGCGTCGATCATCGCGTGGGTTCGCTGGAAGTCGGCAAGGATGCCGACATCGCCATGTATGACGGCGACCCGTTTGAGTACACCACACACGCTATCGGTGTCATCATCGACGGCGAAGTCGTGAGCACCGAAGTGCGATAGGACATTCCTGATTACAGAAACGGGGGTTCCGGCTGTGCTGCTGGAAACCCCGTCTTCATGGTCACAGACGTCAGGGCAGTGTATTCAGAAACACTCGGAGAGCGTTTTCTCCCATGATGGCCCGCACGTCGTCCCGGGTGAATCCGTCGGTAAGCAGTGCTTCTGTCAACAGCGCCAGCCCCGCGGTGTCGAAAGGCGTTTGGACCGTCCCGTCGAAGTCGGATCCGAGCGCAATATTCTCGACGCTTTCCGTCAGGTCTCTTATGTGACGCATGGCTGCCACAATATCGGAAATGGAATCGCCACACATGACTTCGGGCCAATACCCGATCCCGATCACACTTCCACGCTCGGCCATGGCCAGGATGTGCTCGTCGGAAAGATTCCGGGGACCAGGACACGTTCCCTGAACACCTCCATGTGAAAAAACGAGCGGGACTTCCGTTCTGGAAAGAATATCATCAAGGGTCTGCGGTGAGATGTGCGCAACGTCGATCATCATCCCTTGGACGACTTGCCGGTCTATCATTTCCTTTCCCAACATGGTCAATCCTGCTCCGGATTGGCCGTGAGCTGAGCCAGAAAGCGCATTGTCGAAGAAATGAGTGGTCGAAGCCATTCGGAATCCGGCATCATAAAGGCGATCAAAATTAGCCAGGTCTGCTTCCATGGCATGCATGCCCTCGATGGCCAGAATGCCTGCGACCAGAGTCGGCTCGTGCCGACGATTGGCAAGGAATTGCTCAAGGTCCGCACGCGTCCGTACGATGAACAGGTCCTGGGAACGGGCTTCTGCATGATGAAGCTTTTCGGACTGGTAAAGGGCTCGTTCCAGCAGACTGCCCCAGGTGCGTACCGGCCAGAGCTGACCTATAACAAGTTTCGTGATGCGGTCTGTATCGCCTTTATTTTCCTGATAGTTCTGGCCCGAAGGTGATTTTGTTACAGATGAAAACACCTGTATATCCACGCCGCCTTCCTGCAATCGAGGCAGATCGACCTGCCCATAGCCCACACGTTTCAGCACGTCTCGATCCCAGAGTGTTTGGTCTGCATGCAGATCGACAATGAGGAGAGAATCATGGAAGGCCTGGATGTCCGCGGGCACCTCATAGGGACCACGATCCACGACCGGATTCATCCGGTTGTCGACGATACGCGGACCAAACAAAAAGAACAGCGTGATACAAAGGACCAGTATCGTCCCTAACCAGGCAAGTAACCGCTTCATGTGCTTTTACGTCTGAAGATCAGTGCGACATCGAAAATGACACTCCGATCAAGTTGTATGGTGATGTCGGTTGAGGGACCGACCCACTGATGGTCATCCACCAAGGTTGATGACACATCCACCCGTAAAACGAGATCGTCTGAGACCCTGGATTCATTGCTGACACCGAATCGAATCATTCGATGCCGGAAGACTTCGGCGTCGCCAAGCGACCCGCTTTCCAAAAGGTAGGGCGTGGTTTGATAGCGACCGAAAAGTCCGATACGGTTTCCATTGGCAAGCTTGCGAAAAACGTAAGCCCGTCCTGGAAGCAACGCACTGATATCGTATTTGGCAGAAAGGCTGCCTTCATAACCCAGAATGGGAATGACTTCCAGAGCAACACCGCTCCGATAGGCCACACCGATCCGGAAGTAGTCACCGCTTTTTCGGTAGCGTTTCATCACCAGCGCGCTGCGATGGAAGGCGTCCTTGGGCGCATCTCCCCAAAACCGGTGGACAGGTCCTATGTCAGCGTGGTGATACCCAAATGCTGTGCTCAAGGTAAACCAATCATTGAGGCTCAAATGCACCCCGGGAAGCCTCAATTGGAATTCGTTCAAGTTGACCGGAGCTGTGTCGAGCTCGGTCGTGGAAGCTCCAGCACGATAGGACAGAAATGTCGAGCCCTGGCCGCGAGAGGACGTGACAAAAAGCGACAGAGCCAGAAGTGGCACCCACAGGAATTGATTGAGGCGAGCGTTCATGGTCCGACCCTTCGGTTTGATTTTCAACGGGATGGTTCATCCAAGAACACGCAGGAATGAAAGCAACCGGATCAATGAATCCCATATAACGAGCGCGGGCGCTCCTCTGATGAGGAGCGCCCGCAAAACACTTTCATGGAAGATGAACATTACCTGATCAGCACCATCGACCGAGTAAGTCGAAGACCCGTTCAGATCAGCCTTCTTCAGCGGCTGGCGGAAACGTCCGCAACAGGAAATATCCGGCGACTCCCGCAAACAGGGAGGCCGCCAGAATGCCCGTTTTCGCCCGATCGAGGACCTCCGGATCAGCGAACGAAAGGCCTGCTATGAACAAAGACATCGTGAACCCGACACCGGTGAGGATGGCAATGCCATAAAGCTGTTTCCATGACACTCCTTTGGGCATCTCGGCGATGTTGAGTCGGAGGGCCAACCAGGCGAAAATGACAACCCCAACCTGCTTCCCGATAAACAGACCGGCGATGATGCCCAATGCTACAGGATGCAGCAGGGCGTCAATGATGGACACTTCCCGGAGGTCTACACCCGCATTGGCCAGGGCAAACACCGGCATGATGAAGAATGCGACCCATCCATGCAGTGCATGCTCCATGCGCGCAAGGGGTGTGGCCGCACCTTTGGAAAGAATCTCCAGCGCATTTACCGCCTCCTGATTCTCGCGATCATCCACCTCCCCGATCTTCATGGAATTCAGAAACCCGATCGCTTTCTCCCTGAAAGTGACCTCATCCAGGCGACGACGAGCGGGCACCGTGAGGGCCAACAAGACGCCCGCAATCGTGGCATGCACACCGGACTTCAGGAAGGCCAGCCACAGGACAATTCCGAGAATGACATAGAACCGGGTCTTGCGGATCCCTAAGCGATTACCCAAAGCAAGCAGCGCCACGGTGCCAAAACCAATGGCCAAGGCGAGCATGTTGATCTTGGACGTATAGAAGACGGCAATGACGAGCACGGCACCCAGGTCGTCGATAATGGCCAGGGCTGTCAAGAAGATCTTCAGGGAAACCGGCGCACGCGTTCCGAGCAAGGCAAGTATACCAAGGGCAAAGGCGATATCGGTTGCCATCGGAATTCCCCAACCGTTTACAAACGGCGTCCCTCCGGTAATCAGAACGTACACACCCGCTGGAACCACCATTCCTCCGATTGCACCCATGATGGGAAGCATGGCCTGCTTCGGAGACGACAATTCCCCAACAAGAACCTCACGCTTGATCTCAAGACCGACCAAGAAGAAAAAGATGGCCATGAGGCCATCGTTGATCCAGAGAAGCAGGGGCTTCTGAATCATGAATTCCCCAAACCCGACGGTCAATTGAACCTCCAGGGCACTGAAATAGGTCTCCGAAAGCGCCGTGTTGGCCAGGATGAGAGCCAACACGGCCATGACCATCAGTAGGATGCCCGAAGATGCTTCCAGCCGCAGGAATTGGTGGATGGGCTTGAGCAGTTCGTCAATGGGACGGTTCTTCGGAAAAAGCTGTGGGGAGGCCATCGATGCGAAACAGGGTGAGCGGGGTGAAGAAAGGGAAAATGATAGGGGCGCGGCCACCTCTGAACGGAATCTCCAACCCTCAGATCCTTTGATGCGCGTGAAATCCGCTTCATGGGAATCCTATGGACATTTCTTGTCGATTGGAGGGTGTTTGCCAGCATGGTCCATGATCACTATGATTCACCTCGCTTTTCCATCAATCGCTTCAATGTCATGGCCCGACTCCTCTCCATATTGGTCGCTTTTCTTCTGGCTCTTCCTGTCTCAGCACAGCAATTCGGTTCGGGAGTCATCACGGCAGGTGATGCCTTTCTGGTTGCCGATACAAACCAGCCAACACTTCCCGGGACGGTCTATGTCTATCGCGTCGACAGCGAGGGTCAATGGATGGAAGTTGACCGAATGACCGCAGGCGACCGGGCCTCTGATGGCGACGGGTTCGGGCGTGCCATGGCCTCAGACGGACATCGATTGGCAGTGGCTGGCGCGGAAGGCCGCGTGGATATTTTCACCGTACAGGCAGACGGTGGATTTGTATTTGAGTCAAGTTTGAGAAGTGACCAAGAGGGGTATGGCAGACAAGTTGCCGTTTCTGGAGACCGCATCCTGGTCACTTCGGGATCGGCCGATGATACCGCTTCCCATGTCCAGGTCTGGAGACACAGCCCCGTGGACGGTTGGACGCAGGAAGCAGATCTCACCTCCCCGGATGGTGCTCCAAACGACGCTTTTGGTGCTGCTCTGACCTTTGGCGATGACCATATCCTGATCTCAGCGCCCACAGCGGGTGATGGAAGTGGAGCCGTCTACGCCTATTTTTTTGATGCAGAGACCGAGTTGTGGTCACTGGGCATACAACTGCCCACCTCCTTTCCAGCCGATGGGTCTGGTTTTGGTTCCTCGCTCTGGATGGAGAACAACCTGGCCGCCGTTGGTGCGCCGGGGTTTGCAGGGGGCGCCGGTACGGTGGCGCTCTATGAGCGGGTAGACGGGCGCTGGCAGGCACGCGGCCGACTCAATGCTTTCCGTGCGGATCGAGGAGACCGTTTCGGCTCTTCAATGACCAACTGGAATGGGAGCATCCTCGTTGGCGCTCCCGGATACGGTGGACGGCAAGGCTCGGGTACCGTGTTTGCCTTCGAGATGGGTGCAGAAGGCGTATCGGACAGTCGCATGCTGACCTCCCCTGAGCTTCAACGTCGTAGTCAGTTCGGTGCAGCCATGGCGACATCCGGCTCCGCCCTTCTGGTCGGCTCACCGGGACTCGACAACCGCGCTGGCGCGGTTTTCATCCACCCAGGATCGGAAGCAGGATGGAGCACGCCCTTCATCAATGAGACTTTCGGATACGCCTCCATGTCGGGTGAGATGATCGAATGCACTGAAGGCCAGGTGGATGACTTCCCGTGTGACGGTGTCGACGTGATGTCCTTTGTCTCCATGGATGGCCTTGGTGCCGATCGGGGGATCCGCACGAATGACATCTGGGGTTGGGAAGATGAAGAGACCGGTCGCGAGTATGCCATCGTAGGGTTGTCCAATGCGACCTCGTTTGTCGACGTGACCGACCCGTTCAATCCACGTGTTCTTGGTACGCTCCGAATGACGGAAACGGCCAATATGGCTGTCTGGCGAGACATGAAAGTCTATCGCAATCATGCATACATCGTCTCCGACGGTGCCGGACAGCACGGCATGCAGATTTTTGACCTGACACGGTTACGTGATGTGCCCGACGCACCGGTCGAATTCGAAGCTGACGGATTGTACGAAGGTATTTTCAGCGCACATAACATCGTCATCAATGAGGATACCGGGTTCGGGTATTCGGTAGGAAGCAGTGCGGGTGGAACGACCTGTGGTGGCGGCCTTCACATGATCGATCTGAGGGATCCGAAGAATCCCGTCTTTGCCGGATGCTTTGCAGATGGAGAAACAGGCCGGCGTGGCAGCGGATACTCGCATGATGCGCAGTGCGTCGTCTACCACGGCCCGGATGCAGATTACACGGGCCAAGAGATCTGTGTTGGATCGAATGAAACAGCCATCTCGATTGCTGATGTCTCGGACAAGGATAATCCTGTCTCCGTTTCGATAGCGACCTATCCGAATGTTGCCTACACGCACCAGGGTTGGTTCACGGACGATCAGCGCTATTTCTACGTGAATGATGAGATTGACGAAGCTCGCGGGCTGGTCGATGGAACACGTACGCTCATCTGGGACCTGTCAGACCTGGATGATCCCATCCTTGCCGGCGAATATGTGGCCGAGACAACCGATACCGACCACAACCTGTATGTGAAGGGCAACTTGATGTACCAGTCAAATACAGCAGCCGGGCTGCGTATTATTGATATTTCGGATCCTGAAAACCCGTTCGAGACGGCATTTTTCGACACCTCACCTGTGGGTGGTCGCGGCGTCTCCTGGAGCAACTATCCGTACTACGGAAGCGGAACGATCGCGGTCACTGCGGGGCACTATGGGCTTTTCCTGCTGAAAAAACGGGAGGTGGACCTGTAGTTGAAGGCGTTTCACGTGATGGCTGACCAGTCCGGGTTGGAGATTCTGTTCCAAGACGAGCACCTGATCGCGATAGACAAACCGGCCGGGCTGCTTGTTCACCGAACCAAGCTGGATGCCCGAGCGTCCCGGTTTGCGATGCAGCTGCTCCGGGACCAGGTGGGTTTCAGAGTCTACCCCATTCATCGACTGGACAAACCGACATCGGGCATTCTGCTGTTCGCCACATCACCCAAATCAGCTAACGTGATTTCAGACCTGTTTGCAGCACGGTTGATTGAAAAAACCTACCAGGCGGTTGTTCGTGGATGGACGCCGGAACGGGACACCATTGATTATGCGCTGAAAGAAATCCTGGACCGAACAACGGACGGAAAAGCACGTGCGGACAAACCTCCTCAATCGGCCCGCACGACATTCCAGACGATCGCGCGATGCGAAGCGCCTCACCCCGTGGGCCGGTATGAAACGGCCCGCTACTCTTTGGTAGCCATTCATCCCGAGACAGGCCGAAAGAACCAGATCCGGCGTCATTTCAAACACATTTTCCACCCCGTCGTCGGGGACCGGAAATTCGGCGATCGAGCCCAAAACGCCTTCTTCCGTGATCAATTGGGGGTGTCGAGGATGCTGCTCGCTGCCACACGCCTTTCGTTCGTTCATCCGTGGACGGACGAAGCGGTTGTGATTGCCAACGAGCAGCCGTTTTCGGAAACCGTAGAAGAGCTCTTTACCCGCTCCTTGTAACGTTCTTTGAACGGTGTGCTCTCAGGAACTCATTGCCTGATGCATCACGTAACGCAGGTGAATAATCACTTTAGTACTCTACCGATCATCATTAGTTATCTCCCCGTCGTCGGCCGCGTCCTGTTTGCGACCCCCATGCTCGTTTTCGGTTTTGGCCACTTCGGTGCCGCGGCAGATATGGCAGGAATGGTCCCCTCTTTTCTGCCTGCTCCCACCCTTTTTGTCTACCTGACCGGGACGCTGCTGGTTGCTGCCGGTCTGGGTATCGCAGTGGGATTCAAGGTTCGTGAACTGGGACTTGCCCTTGCCGTCTTTCTGCCGAGTACGACGTTTCTGGTATGGGCTCCCCAGCTTGCTGATGGCGGCCAGATGGCGTTCTCCGCATTCATGAAGGACCTCGGCCTTGCAGGTGCCGCAATGTTCGTAGCCTATTTTGGCGCAGGTCCCATGAGCCTGGAATCGAAGAATAACGACTGACCTTTCCTGTCACGCAGCGTGTCCCAGCCTGAAGACTCCTCATCTCGGTGGTCTGTGTGGATTACCACGCCAGTCCTGGTCAGCGTGGGCATTGTAATTGCTATGGCGGGCGGGTCTGCGACCCGCCCGCCATACGCCGGTTTATCGGTACTCGTCCTTGGCTGGGTCGTTTTGATCAACGGACTCGCCTGGATTCCAGCCTACTTGAAGCGAACGGAGCGTTTCTACGATCTGGTTGGAAGCGTCTCCTTTATTTCCAGTGCAGCGTGGCTGGGCTGGTGGGTCCAACCTGACGTCGCCGGTTGGATCATGCTGGCTGCGGTCAGTCTATGGAGTAGCCGAATGGCCTGGTTCTTGGTCGGCCGGATTCATCGGCAAGGCAAAGACGGGCGTTTCGATGCCATCAAGACGGATGTAATTCGATTTTTGAACGCCTGGATGATGCAAGCTATCTGGGCCTTCTTGTGTTTGCTACCGGTTACCGTGCGTCTCACTGATGGCCCGCACGCAGGATTTTCACCCCTCTTCTGGGCAGGCCTGATCATCTGGGCAATAGGGTTTGCTGTGGAAGTCGTCTCCGATGAGCAGAAACGGCGCTTCCGAAAACGGCATCCTGATGGCAGCGCGTTCATTCAAAGTGGACTCTGGTCCATCTCACGCCATCCCAACTATGTTGGGGAAATCAGTTTATGGACGGGCATGACGGTCATGGCGCTCCCGGTGGTTTCCGGATCGCTCTGGGTCGTGCTCATTACACCCTTGTTTGTCTACTCGCTGCTGCGCTTCGTATCCGGGGTATCCCTTCTGGAAGCACGTTCGGATGCCAAATGGGGCGGCCAAGAGGAGTACGAGACGTACAAAAGCCGGACGCCCATCTTATTCCCAATGCCCGGGAAGCGTAGGTAACCCATTCGATTAACCATCGCTATCGACATATCGGACAAACCTATCCTTCCGTGATGTACTTCGAAGGCAGTCCGTTGTCGGCCAAGTACTCCATGGCGTCGCAGAAGCGTTCCAGCTCTTCGATCGTCGTGTAGACGTTGGCCGTCACACGCGCTCCTTCAAATTCCGGATGCTTGATGGGCGTGATGATGATGCGGTGCTCATTCCACATGTAATTACCCACAGCACTCGTATCAATTCCCTCGATGCCGACATTACCGATACAACAAGAGAAGTCGGGTTTGAGACTGGTATTCAGATAAATCCGGTCATTTTCGAGCAACCGGGTGGCCCAGTAGTCCCGCAAATAGCGTAGCCGGGCCTCCTTGCGAGCCGCACCAATTCCTTGATGGAATGTCAGCGCTTCGGAGATAGCGATCTGATTGGCTTCCGGGTGCGTTCCGATCTCTTCGAACTTCCGGATATCCTCATCCTGAGAGGCATTGCCAGCTTGCATGGGCCACAAGTCTTTGATCTTGTTTTTGCGCACATACAGCATACCTGTTCCGATGGGAGCAAGAAGCCATTTATGGAGGCTGGTTGCGAAGTAATCACAATCCAGGTCTTCGTGCTTGAACTCAAAATGAGCGAACGAGTGGGCACCGTCCACAATAACCGGAATGCCGCGCTTGCGGGCCATCTGCACCACGCCCTTCACCGGCAGGATCTGTCCGGTGATGTTGATGATGTGGCACATCAGGATGGCTTTCGTCTTTGGCGTGATATTCTCCTCAAACAGCCGAACAATCTCATCCGGATCCTCGGCCGGAATGGGCAGCGGGAATTGCTTCAAAACGATTCCATCACGACGCTCACGCTGCTTGAACGTGTTGATCATTCGACCATAGTCCTGTGTCGTCGTGAGAACCTCATCTCCCGGCTCAAAATCGATCCCATTCTGACAGATTTGGAGCCCTTCACTGGCATTGCGCGTGATGGCTATTTCTTCAGCTGATGATCCGAATTCTCGCGCGAGTCGTTGACGAACACCTTCGGCCTGTGGCTGCAAGATGCGCCACATCGTGTAGACGGGGGCCTGATTCATATAGTCCAAGTGAGCCTTCATGGCTTGCTGGACAATGGCAGGAGCCGGACTGACGCCTCCGTTATTCAGATTTACGAGCGAGCGATCAACGGTGAAAGCCTGCTGGATCTCGTGCCAGAAGGACTCATCCCTGGCGACTGTATCGGGCGCCCGGCTGTCCTCCGCGACCATCTCAAAAAAGTCTCCAATGGACGAAGGGTTGAAAAATGGAGCGGCAAAGGAAGCGGCTACGGGAGCCGAGGCACGGCGAATAAAACGACGACGAGAGAGCATGACGCGCTGCGATCAGTTGAAACGATCCTGAAAGGTAGCAGAAACGTGATGCAATACAAGCATCCCGAGACGGTCTAAATAGACCAAAAGGACCTTACCGAAAAACAAATTCCTTCCGTTCAACCTGATCAGGACGAACGACCGACGAATTCTACACGGCCGTCATTCATGACCGGCTCATAGTACCCTGCAACGATACGCCCCAGATAGAAAATGGCAATCATCGTTATTACAAACACGAGTGTTGCCACAACAGGCATCTTGAACGTGCTCTCCATCCGATTCTCGGCCGGAATCAGTTGCTCCCGCTCCACCGTGTGACGTACAACAGTCTCTTCGCCAATCCTCTCGGCGGCAGTCAGCGGCACGGCTTGCCCGGGTTGATCGACAGGCGTGAAGTACGGGCCGGCCGTCTCGTCAATCCGCTGCGGAGCACCCACAGGCATTGCCATGGAGGTCACCGGGCCTTGAGCCACGGTTCTGACTTCGCCAGGTGTCTGTGAGGCACCCATGGGCATGTCCAAAGATATCGTCGGCTGATCTTTCATAGATGATGGTGAGCCTGTCCTTCATGGACTGGTACGTTATACATCTACGACCGAAAATCTTTTATTTGCGACAGGTTCAGATTTGAAAAACATCCAGTCACGCGTAAAGAATGTTGTTCTCCAGGTAAATGTGGAGGTAAAGATCTTCCTCAAAATGAGCCACCTTGGAGAAAACGATGCAAGGTCGGCTCAACGCAGTGTCAGAAGTTTCGAGTGATGCCGACCCAGGGAATAATGGCCATGCCTTCCCCATCTTTAACGAGCGTGGTGTGCGTGATGCCGGCCAGGTCAATGGTCAACCGGCTACCCCGAAAACGGAGACCTAAACTGATCAATGAACCGCTGCCCTCCGTCGGCAAGGCATAATTCTCGGAAATAAGACTTGTCCGATCTCCCAATGCCCAGTCTCCCGAAAACAAAATGATGGGTGTATCATCTACCTCTCCTCCTCCAAACAGGAATCCCACTCCAATCGAGCCGGTGCGCGCACGGCTTCCGAAGCTACTGACCCCGTAAAGGATTCCTCCGGCATCACTCGACCCGATCAGGGTAGCGGCCAATAAGCCACCAGCTACCGATACTCGCTCCCGCTCCACAATCGTGAATTTGGGAGCAAACCAAACGAGCTGCTCACCCGCACCTGGCATCAGGGAAAGACCACCCGAAAACGTAACTCCTGCTCCCGGGCCCCAGGCCCCGGAAAGGAAGAACATTTCATGGAGGACCACATAGCCTGTGCCTGCCGGGACCGATCGGGCTGTAGGCGCAAAAAGGGTACGCGAGAGCGTTGGATCAAATGGTTCAAAACTGCCCTGGTGCATGCGTCCTTCCACCATACGTCGCCGCTTGATGATGGCCGGGTTGACGCGGATCTCGGATCCCGAAGCAGTCCGGAAATGGACCTCCGCTTCCGATTCCGAAAGGATGGTTCCAACAAGCTTCGAACCATCGTCCAGAAGCAATTCGACAAAAACCACCCGCGTTTGATCGGACGATTCCTGGGCATGGGCCGTACCTGCGAAGAGCAACCCACAGGCCAGCCCCACCAAAAGCAGAAGTATTCTCATGACCCCATGAAAGACACCCCGAGCACAGGATGCAAGCTTGGACCGCCTCGCCCTATTGACCGGTATCCGATTGCGCTTCCATGATCGTACGCTTTGACGCACCCGCCTTCAAGCCGGCGTCAAGCCAGCTCGTTCAGCGAATCCTGCAAGCGATTGACCTCTGCCTCAACTTCAACCAGTTTGTCGCGCTCCTTTTGTACGACGGCATCCGGGGCGCGGGAGACGAACTGCTCGTTCGAGAGCTTGCCTTCGATCGATTTCATGAATCGGCGTTTCTCGTCAATCTCCTTCTGCAACCGTTCGCGTTCCACCTCCAGATCAATCATCCCCTTCAACGGGACAAATACCTGGTTGCGGCCGACGACGACCGAAGCTGCCGCAGCCGGTCGGGCTCCTTCGGTCTGAACCGTCAAATCCGCTACGCGAGCCAATTTGGAGAAGTAGTCCCGATGAGCTTCGACCGGTGCGACGAGGTCGTTTTCCAGCTGCAGAACGGCCGAAATCTCGTGACTTGGAGCAACACTGTACTGAGCGCGCACGTTGCGAATTCCGGAGATGATGTCCTGCATCGTTCCAAAATGCGCAGCCACACCAGTATCCATATCGCCGGGATTGGAGGCCGGCCACTCACTGGTCATGCAAATATCGCCTTCCTCGCGAGGGCGGACATGCGTCCAAAGCTCTTCAGTGATGAATGGCATGAAGGGATGCAGCAACTGCAGCATCGTCTCAAAGAGCTCAATAGCCAGAGCAATCGTTTCCTCACTCATCTTGCCGCCGCCAGAAGGCTTGATGAGCTCGAGGTACCAGTCGCAATAGTCTCCCCAAAAGAGCGTGTAGATCTTGCCGACCGCTTCGTTCAAGCGGTACCTCGCCAGGTCCTCCTCGACATCAAGAATGGTCTGATTAAGACGCGTGAGCATCCATTGCTCAGCGAAGTCCAGTTCTCCGAATGACCGCTGGCGACGGTAGTCTTTGCCGTCCTCCATGAACTGACCGAACACGTTGAACGCGTTCCAGATCTTGTTCGCGAAGTTGCGGCCCATCTCGAACTTGGTCGGGTCCAGCTTGATGTCCTGCCCCTGTGCGCACAAGATAGTCAGACTGAATCGGACGGCATCGGCACCGTACTGCTCGGTCATTTCGAGCGGATCGATTCCATTTCCGAGCGACTTGGACATCCAGCGTCCCTGCTTGTCCTTGATCATCCCCGTGATGAAGATGTCCTTGTACGGGATGTCCCCCATGAAATGGAGGCCTGCCATGATCATGCGGGCGATCCAGAAGAAGAGGATGTCGTAGCCCGAAACCAGAACGGCACCCGGATAGAATTTCTTCAGGTCGGGCGTCTCATCCGGCCATCCAAGGGTGGCGAAGGGCCAGAGCCACGAGGAAAACCAGGTATCGAGGACGTCTTCGTCCTGCACCATGCCCTCTTCGGGCTGATCGATAGAGACCTTGAAGCCGCGGGACTCATCGATCTCGCCGTCGGCGTCCACCCAGTACCAGACCGGAATGCGGTGTCCCCACCAGAGCTGGCGCGAAATGGTCCAGTCGCGGATGTTTTCCAGCCAGCGATAGTATTCGTTTTCCCACCGCTTTGGGTGGAAGGTGATCCGGCCATCACGCACAGCTTCGAGAGCCGGCTCCGCCAACGGCTTCATCTTGACAAACCACTGACGCGAAATCAGCGGTTCGATAATGGCCTTGGAGCGGTGCGAAATCGGCACCGTCGTCTGATACTCTTCGATTTTTACCAAATAGCCCTGCTCCTGCAGATCGGCGACGATCTTCTCGCGGGCATCGAATCGGTCGAGGCCTTCGTAGGCGCCACCATTCTCATTGATCTTGGCATCCTCGGTCATGATGCCAATGATCTCGAGGTCATGCTTGCGGCCGATCTCGAAGTCATTCTTGTCGTGGGCCGGCGTCACTTTCAGGGCGCCTGCACCGAAGTCGCTCTTGACGTACTCGTCGGCGATGATTGGAATTTCCCGATCGGTCAATGGCAGCTTGACCTTTTTGCCAACGAGGTGGGTGTAGCGCTCATCTTCAGGATTGACCGCTATCGCCGTGTCGCCCAGCATGGTTTCAGGACGCGTCGTGGCAATCTCAATATCTCCGCTGCCATCGGCCAGCGGGTATCGGATATACCACAAATGCCCCTTGCGTTCGACGTTGTCGACTTCCTCGTCGGAGAGTGCTGTGTGATCGACCGGACACCAGTTGATCAGGTACTCGCCGCGGTAGACCAGACCTTCGTCGTACAGACGAACGAACACTTCCTGGACCGCGCGCGAAAAGCCGTCGTCCATCGTGAAGCGCTCTTTCGACCAGTCACAGGAGTCGCCGAGGCGGCGTTTCTGCTCCAGGATGATCCCACCATACTCTTCCTTCCAGTCCCAGACCTTCTCGACGAACGCCTCGCGACCCAGATCATGGCGATTCTTGCCTTCCTCTTTCTTGAGCGTTTTCTCGACCACATTCTGGGTGGCAATACCCGCATGATCCATTCCTGGAACCCAGAGTGCTTCCATACCCTGCATCCGCCGCATGCGCGTGAGCGCGTCCTGCACGGTATCTTGCAATGCGTGTCCCATGTGCAGCCGACCCGTCACGTTGGGCGGCGGCATCACAATGACATGGGACTCCTTCTCGGAATCGTGGCGAGTACGGAAAAGGTCGTTGCCTTCCCAGTACTGATACCACTTGGACTCGATGGAGGCCGGGTCGTATTTGCCACGACCGGTCGGTGAGATATCGAGGGCTTTGCGCGCCATGAATGCTGGAGGATGGTCTAGCGGAATTGTAAGCCCGGAATCTACGGCATTCCGTCCCAGAGCATACCCCAGTGCATTCGAATTTGTGGTTAGAACCCTGTTGGAAGGGGTATTTCGCTCAGATCATGCAGGAATTGGTGGATCGATCGAGCCACGTCTTCTTTGATGCCGGTCATGAAGTGATCCGAAGCGAACGTGTCAAAATCGATATTGGAGAAGCGTTCCTCGAAAGCCCGACGATAGGCCTCTTCCTGGTCGGCATCATCCAGTTTCAGCATCTCGTCATGGCGGCCATATACACACAGGGTTGGAATATCACTTCGGAACCGGGTATTCGGGTGGCGGGGAATCAAATACTCCCAGGAAATCCGGGACATGGCCACGCGATCGTAGTGCAGGATGCCAAAGTGGTCCGGCCCTTTATCGATGTCCGGAAAGATTTCTTCGAATACTTCGGTCGCCGCGGCTCCGAGCGACGAAGGCAGGTGCAAACCGCACCGACGTACATACATGCGGACCGCCTGAATGGGTGTAGCCGTCTGCTGCAGGTGGTGGATGGCGTTGACGAATACGAGCCGGGTGAGTATCTCGGGATCCTTGTCAAGAACGTGGAAGATGGGCATCGATCCCGAGCAGATGCCCAGAGCAACGAGTGGCGTTTCCGGGAACTCATTTCGCAAGTGGCGAGCGATGTCCAGCACGTCATCAAATGTCTCCAAGAGTGAAAATCGCCCCTCGGACAGGTCGTGACCACGGTAGTTGAAAGAGACCACCCGGTATCCCTGCCGGACGAGGTATCCGAATTGCCGACCAAAAAGGATAAATGACCCACCGATCAAGGGTGGTATGAGCAAAATCCCCCTTTCCTGGCCGTGAGGGTAAAAATGAGCCACCATGATCCGGGTACCGTCGTGGGTAACGAACGGTTTTCGTTCTATTGCCGGTTTGCGCAAAGGAGGCGTAAAAGCAGGAGCTTGCATTGATCCAACTGGGCTCGTTGATGTGATAGCGTCTTCAGTCCAGATGACGCGCGTATCGGGGACCGTTTGGAGACAGCTGGGCGACTCACGGCTTTATGCTGTCCATGCCGGACTCACCACTCACTACGCAGAAACGTGTTTTCGGGGATCATGCAGGGGCGAACTACTTGAACATGGTGTCCACCAAAGCGGATGCTGGCCAGCGTAAATGGGCCTGGCTGCACCCATGATCTGCGGCCGACTAAGAGAGCACCGGGGAATACCCCACTAAACAATTAGCCAACAAGTCCTGTGCAAAAGGACGTTATTGTGGATTGGGGATGACTGCATTATGTCTCTCGACAATGTTGATATCACGGTCCTGATTGAACGATCAGCTTCTGGAGAAGAGTCGGCAAGAGATCGGCTGTTCAGACTGCTGTATGGAGAGCTCAAACAACGGGCCCAACGTCAGCGACGCCGATGGCATGGCAACCTGACGGTCAACACCACGGCGCTGGTTCACGAATCCTATTTCAAGCTTGTAGGAGCCAACCAGGATCGGTACAACAATCGAGGCCATTTCCTGGCGACCGCATCACGCGCCATGCGTCAGGTTCTTGTTGACTATGCCCGTCGCTCCAATGCCCAACGCAGAGGCGGAAGAATGCAACGGGTCGAAGCAGAACCAAACGAGTGTATCGGATTACCGGAGTCGGTTTCGGCAGAAATCATGGATCTGCATCGCGGCCTCAATCAACTCGAACGTCTTTATCCTGACCTGTCGCGGGTAGTTGAGTGCCGCGTTTTTGCAGGACTGGATGTCAAGGAAACGGCCGAGAGTCTCGGTATCGGAACGGCCACCGTGAAAAGACGCTGGGCCATGGCCACCTCGTGGCTGGAGACAGAGTTGGCATGAGCACGCCGGATCTTCATCGCCTTGAACAGCTACTCGAGAGGTGGGAATCTCTCGAAGAAGACGACCAAAAGCCTTGGCTGGAAGCATTACGTACCGAAGATAAAGCCACGTGGAACGTTTTTCTCCGCATGTCGGGAGAAAGCGGTAAAAACACGGGTCGACGCAATTTCCCGTCGACTTTGGAATTCGCTCGATCTGGAGGCCGGGAGGATCGGACAAACCATTCACCAATACACCATCCGCAATGTGGTCGACGGCGGAGGAATGGGCATTGTGTATCAAGCGTGGGATATGCGACTCAATCGTATGGTCGCTCTGAAATTCCTGCGGCAGGCTGACCTGGAAGGTATTCTGATGGCCCGCCTGGGACGTATCGAAGACGCATTGCGAACCGCAAATCAGCTTGAACCGACGTCGCCTACCTTGGCAGCGGCGATTCACTTGGAACTCGGCCAAACTGAATGGGCCCTCAGCCAGCTGGAATACGCCGTAGAGATCCGGGACGCGTATCTGACCTCGATCAAGGCATGGCCAGGAACGGACCCCGTTCGGGAGCACCCTCGATTCAAGACCGTTCTGGAAAGAATGAATCTGCATGGAGAGTGAGAAAGTCAGCGGCATCGCTGCGGACCTCCGATTATATTCCTGCATTCACCGCTCCGTGCGGCATATCAAAAACAGACCACGTCTCCACCGCCATTCTTGTGCCCCACTCAGGTAAAAAATACGTCGCCGTAGCCGGCAATATCGGAGCTGGAAAGAGCTCCTTGACCCGCATCCTCTCGAGTTACTTCAAGTGGGAAGCCTTCTTCGAGCGTGTGGATGACAATCCGTATCTGTCGGATTTCTATGAGGACATGCATCGCTGGTCTTTCAACCTGCAAGTATTTTTTCTTTCGAGTCGCTTCGAACATCAACGAGCCATCGAAGAAGCTCCTCACAGCGTGGTTCAGGATCGTTCTATATACGAGGATGCGGAAATTTTCGCGCGCAACCTGCATGAAATGGGTCTCATGTCGGCCCGCGACTACGAGAATTATCAGGACCTTTTCGGTGTAATGACTTCTTACCTGCGTCCACCTGATCTCCTGGTGTATCTGCGGGCTGGCGTACCAACATTGGTCAATCATATCCAGTCCCGGGGCCGAGAATTCGAATCCACCATCCGGATCGAGTATCTGCAGCGATTGAACAAGCATTACGAGGACTGGGTCAACCGATACGACCTCGGACCCAAGCTGATCATTGATGTTGATGAAATGGATTTCGTCAACAACGAAGTGGACCAGTCAGAAATCGTGACTCGGGTCGAATCCCGCTTGTACGGCCTTTTTCCCGAATGATGTTCATTGCCCCGGGGAAACGTTTCTTTTTCCTGGCGTCGGCAATAGCCGGAGCTGCACTTGCTATACGCTGGGGCCTGATCACGCTGATGGTGTGGCTCGCGGTTCTGCTGAAGGCCTCCCCAACCTTTGCTCAGGTATCTGAGGACTCCACGGCGACACCCCGTCTTCCGATTCAGGCACTCAACGCGGACCCATCCATCGAGTTGGGCCTGGCACCCGGAGTGTTCTCCTGGACGTTTGATGCTGCTGGATGGCCCAATGGCTTGTCTTCGCTGGGACAAGACCCGAATCACGTCGCATTGATCTGGAAAGGGGTGTCGATGGAGGATCTCATTTCAGGTCGACCACGGTATGATATGGTGCCCATCGCCACGCTGGAATCGCAGGGATGGGATGGATTCGGACGGAGCATCATGACGCATGATGTACTCGACTCACCAAACCCCGAAACACGCGTCCGGTACGAGTCAGCGGGCGATGGCCTACAAGCTGTTCACGCCTTACATGTTCAGAATCGCTATCGACCAACATCTGATTCTACCGGTTATCGCCTGCAAACTGTTTTTGGATACGCCGGAGCCGGCGCTCAAGGTGAGTATGATGGCAGCGAGTTGCGTAGGGGTAGACAAGTCACGGCCCGTATCGCGCTAATAGGGGCTGATTGGAGTGTCTGGATCCAGGATGTGGCATCGCGACGCGCCGTCGGGGCGCATGCCGGCGTTGTGCCCTTCACGGGCGCGGGATACGAATCCATTTACCAGCGCCTGGGAGCGACGGTATCCGACCCGACGGCGCGCCGCCGGACCGTCCGGAATGACCTGGAAATGGGTGCTCAAGTGGAATGGGGAGGATGGCTCACCTCGCTCCGAACCCTTCGCACCTCTCAGACCCTGGACTTCGAGGGTAGCACCCTCGAGCAACGTGCCTGGACCACTCGATGGCAACTACGCGCTGAAGCGCGTCGATCCGTCAGGCCTGGGCACGTTACGGTCTTGTCACGCGTCGAGCGTGATGGCGGGTATGGAGGATCAGCCTGGGAGATGAGTCCCAGCGCTCGGAATCGGGTCCATCTCGGTATCAATCTGAAGTCTCCCTGGGGATACGAGATTGAAGTGGGCGCCGAAAACGGAACCATCGCCAGCTGGTGGTATGCCGAGGCCCAGGCAAATCGCGAATTCGGCCGTGTTCACCTGGACGGAAGTCTCTCCCGCAGTGCTCGCCATGTCAGTTTGCTCGAATGGCGTGGCTTTGGAAGCGGCATCGCTGGTTTGAGCAGCATGAACGACCTTCCTCTTCAGGAAGTACGTCTCGCGCGCTTGGCACTCCAGACGCCAACTGGCCCACTGACATGGGGTGCCGAGGCCTCCTACCTTCAAGAACGCGATGCCATCGTGCATCAGGTAGGTGATGACCCAACGCTTGTCAATTCCAGTATTCTTGCCAACACCCGCAGTCGTACGGTCGTCACGCTCTCCCTGCTTTGGCGCAACGACAGGAATCGAGGTATCTATGCCGGTTTGCATGGATCCATGCAGTCCCCGAATGCCTCGACTGCTACGACTACAAGTGCCCTCTGGGAGAAGAGCATGCCGAAACGCTGGGCGTCGGCTCGGCTGGGTTGGAAAGCGTTACCTTTCCAGGGTGATCTGGATCTTGACCTCTTCGTTCGGGGCCGCGCCTGGGAATCGATGCATGGACTGCGCCTGCACACACCAACGGGACTACTGGTTTTGCCCAAAGATGCCAGCACACCGGCGTCTGAAAGCGCGGTTGTCGACATCGGAGCTGAGGGAGATGTTCGCGGAGCCACTTTCTTTTTTGCTTACGAGAATATGTTCTCCGGTACAACGCTTCTGATCGGAAATCTATTGGTACCCGACTACCCGCTTCCCAGACAGCGAATTCGGTTTGGAGTGTATTGGCCGATCGCCAATTGATCGGACAGGTAATGGAGAGCCTGCACCGAGAAGGGAGTACAACCTTTTCCCGAATTGCCGTATAAACGGCCCATGCAAGCACCTGAAGGAGTCAACATATCGGCGTACGAGAAAAGGGCACTGGCAGAGATTGCAACATGGCGCAATCCGCCGGATACCTGGATGGCGCAGGCCTCGCGAAAGGCTGCGGAATCGTGGAGTACCGTCACGGATCTGGTGACCAAGATTCCGGGAGTGGAATGGGCCATGGAAAACGTGATTACTGGCCTGCTGGAGTTGACCAACGAAATCACCCAGGATTCCGTGTGGACGGAGGCTGTTCTGAAGGATTTCCATGGAAAGGGCTATCAGCTTGCAGGGCTTTCGGCTATCCGGAATCTGGATTTGGAAGACGTGGACAAGGTCCTGTCAGGACTCGACAAGAAATACATCGGTCTGGCCTCAGCGGAAGGCGTAGCCACGGGTGCGGCGGGAGCAGCCGGTATCGTGCCCGACCTCGTGGCGCTGGTCGCGCTCAACCTGCGAGCCGCTGGTGAGACAGCGACCTATTGCGGGTTCGACATGAGCGATCCGAAAGAGCGGCTGTACGCCCTTCAGATTCTGGACCACGTAGCCAACTCCGGCAACTCGACCAAAGATGTCACCTTGGCACCGGCTTTTCGAACGGCTTCCAGGGTAGCCCGTCAACACAGCACGGATTTTATAGAGCGAGTAGGCCTGGGCAATGTAATCGAAGGTATTGTCCGCCGGCTGGGCATGAATCTGACTGAGAAAAAGCTGGCCCAGATGGTACCCGTGACGGGTGCCCTTCTCGGTGGTGGCTTGAACTATCTGTACACGACCAAGGTGTGCAGGCACTGCCACTTTCTCTATCGCGAGCGATTCCTGGAGGCCAAGTATGGCCCCGAGGTTCTCGAAGACTAGGGACCAGGACGCTACCTGTGAGTGAAATGATGGTCGCGCCGTCTCAGCGACGTTTGCGCGGCCCTGAAGAAGAGGGCACGGGTGGATTGGACGTATCGGTCTTCCGGAATCGGGCAACGAAGAAGCCTTCCATCCGATGCGAAGGCATCAAGCGACAACAGGAGGAAACACGCTCATCAAGGGCACCTTTTCCCCAGTCCAGCACGGCGTCGACGCGTTCGGGCGCATCGAACCCGATCGGTTCGATAGACAGGCACGACCCGAATGAATCCAAGGCATGGGCTACGACTCCTTCGTTCTCCTCTGGAGCGAGCGAACAGGTGGAGTAGACCAACGTCCCCCCTGGCTTGAGCGCGTGTACGGCAGAGAATAACAGCCGTCGTTGCCGACGCACCATTTCCTTGGTCTTGGATCGTTTCCAGTACGCATAGCTCTCCGGTTCATCCAGTCGAAACCGTCCTTCGCTGGAGCAAGGAGCGTCAAGAAGGATGGCATCAAAATGCTCCGGTCGGTGTCGCCAGACTTTGGTACCATCCTGCAGGAAGACTTTTACATGATTCGCACCGTGACGAGCCAGGTTGTCATCAAGCCGGAATTTTCGCTTTCGGACGATTTCAACCGCCGCGATATCCATCTTGGGATGCATGCCTGCCAATTGGATGGTCTTGGACCCCGGCGCCGCTGCCAGATCCAGAATCAGGTCTTCTGACTCAGGAGCCAGGACACGAACGGGAAGTTGACTCGCCATTCCCTGAACATAGACCCGACCAGACCGAACAGCCTCAGAGGCCAGCAGCTTGGATCGCTCTGCTGCACCTACCCACCCTGCATCTGGCCATGCTTCATCCCGGTGAACGGGTACACCTTCGAGATCCAGGTCATCCCAGGTGCCACCATTCAACGGATTCAGTCGCAACCAGGTATCCCTGGGTGTGGCGAATCCAGTCATAATCAGGTCCAGCTTTTCCTGGCCCAACATGCGCTCATATCGCTCCAGAAAGGGGACCGGAAAGTCGTCTGGGATGATGTCCATGGGAAACAGTCGCCATTTGACGGGTTGAAGCGGACGCGAAGTCGCCTCAATTCAGCGAAATCGCATTTCTGACATCGCGATTGCGATTTAAGGGATTGTACAAACGGTGCGATATATGTACCATGGCGCGGCCTTCACGAAGGGCCCGTTTCGTGCAATCAGACACAGTATTCAAGGCCGAGGCTTTATTTAGGCATGAGCAACATGCGCGAAGACGACGTAATCCGGTGTTCCTTCTGTGGGCGAACAGCCCATGAGGCAACCTCGATGGTGGCAGGCCCAGAGGTCTACATCTGTGATCGGTGTATCAATGACGCCTCGGGAATCTTTCGTACCGATTCCACGGGTCCGGTTCCAGCCACAGCCAAACGGCCTGTTGGGGCCAGGCCATCACGGGAGCGTATGTCCCCAGCGGAAATGAAAGCCGCACTGGACGAATACGTCGTCGGACAGGACGCCGCCAAGAAAGCGCTCAGTGTAGCTGTCTACAACCATTACAAGCGCATCGATGCAGCCGAGTATTTCTCGGACTTTCACGATGTCGAACTGGAGAAATCGAACATCCTTTTGATCGGTCCCACCGGGACTGGCAAAACGCTGCTCGCTCGAACGCTGGCCCGCGTCCTCGATGTCCCCTTCTCCATCTCGGACGCCACCGCCCTGACCGAAGCCGGTTACGTAGGAGAGGATGTGGAGTCCATCTTGGCTCACCTTCTGAACGCTGCAGATTTCAATGTCGAGCGTGCAGAACGGGGTATCATCTACATCGACGAAGTCGACAAGGTGGCGCGCAAAGCCGACAATGCCTCCATCACCCGGGACGTATCCGGAGAGGGTGTTCAGCAGGCGCTTCTGAAGATTCTGGAAGGCACCGTCGCTGGCGTCCCCCCGAAAGGTGGTCGCAAGCACCCGGAGCAAAGCCTCATCAATATTGATACGTCAAACATCCTGTTCATCTGTGGCGGTGCATTTGACGGTCTTAACGAGGTGATTTCGCGTCGCATCTCGAATAATGCGATCGGATTCACGGCAGACAGCACGCAGAAAATCGACAAGTTCGACCCTGCCATCTTCCAGCATGTCGAACCGGATGATCTGCTCCGCTTCGGACTGATTCCTGAGCTGGTTGGCCGTTTGCCGGTGATCTCGGCGCTGGATAACCTTTCTGAAGACGCCATGCGCAGCATCTTGCGCGAACCCAAGAACGCCCTGCTCAAGCAGTACCAAAAGCTGTTTGCCATGGATGGCATCGAACTGTCGTTCAACGATGGTGCAGTGGAAGCCATCGTCAAGAAGGCCAAAGCACTCAACACCGGAGCCCGTGGTTTGCGCTCTGTTCTCGAGGACACGATGCTCGACATCATGTACGACATCCACTCGAAAACAAACGTTGCGCGCTGCATCATTACGCGGGAAACCGTGGAGACCAAGGCCGAGCCAACCTTCGAGCCCAACAAGGCCACGGCCTGACACGACCTCTGTCTGGAATAGGCGTCTTTACCGTCGCAAGGCATTCTACTGCTTTCATCCGACCCGAACGCGAGCTAAGTTCGGACCATGGAGCTCAGGGCCACTTTCACGCGCATCATGGCACTTCCGCGGTATTATCTGCGCGGAATGGTTCGTGAATTGCACCGTCGTCCCGTCTTCCTCTGGGCCCAGGCTATTGCTTTCAAGGTGCTGATTACGGTCGTACCCATCGTGGTTCTGGGAACTGGACTGGCTGCCTACATCCTGCGACAGGACCGTCCCTTTGCAAGCGTAGAGACCCTGATTCGTGACTTCCTGCCCGCCTACCAGTCGGACCAGATTGTCATCTTCCTGTCTCAGCTCCAGTCCGCATCGGGTACGCTGACCCTGATCGGGGCGACTGCTCTGGGTATTTCGGCCATTACCCTTTTCACAACGCTGCGAACGGTGCTTGCCAACGTCTTCCAGGAAGAGTGGCATGAGCATCGAAGCGTGCTGCGCGGCTATCTGTTCGATTTTCGAATGACGCTTCAGGTCGGAGCATTTTTCATCGCTTCGACCTTGATCACCATCGCGCGTAGGACTCTCGATGAGGACGCTGTCGAGTGGATGCGGTCCATTGGAATCGAAAGTGACTGGTTTGCTCAGGGATGGCATAGCGCACTGGATTCGTTTGGTCTCGTGCTGCCGTTCATCCTGAGCGTGGCCATGTTCTTCCAGCTGATCTGGTTGATTCCGATGCCGAAGCCACCAAAGCGCAGCGCATTCGCCGGTGCGCTGTTTACTGCTGCGTTGTGGGAGATCGGGAAAAGCGGATTTACAGCCTACGCTGCGCAATACGCTAACTTTGAGCAGAGTGCGCTGGCGGCTTTGGGAGACACCTTCATCTTCGTGATCGTGATCGTGTTCTGGGCCTACTTCTCTGGTCTGTTGCTCAGTTTGGGAGCCATTGTTACGCTCTTGCATGAGCGCAAACATCGCAAACCAGAGATCATGGCGACGTACTACCCGACGGTAGCCTATGATGACAAACACGACCCGGACTCTTTGATTGTAAATCAAGGCTCCGCATCAGATTCGGCACCATTCGAAGTGCGTGAGCGAGCCATTTCGGAATCCTTCAGGCAAATAAGCGAACGAGAGCGGGAGCTTTTGCAGTGGGAAATGGAGCTGGATGCGTTGCAACGTCGCTTGCAGACACGAGCAGATTCACTCGGAGTCCCTCCCGGAACGCAGGACGAATAGGCCCCGCATCATGGAATTCATTCTCGAACATACCGATCCGTCCGGCGCCCGGGCGGGGCGTATCATTACCGATCACGGTGAGATCGAAACTCCCATTTTCATGCCAGTGGGCACCGTGGGATCGGTCAAGGCCGTGTGGCCCCGAGAATTGATCGCAGACATCCAGGCGGACATCATTCTCGGGAACACCTATCACCTCTATTTGCGGCCGGGAACGGAAGTCCTCGAGGCCGCTGGTGGACTGCATCCATTCATGAACTGGAACGGTCCCATTCTGACCGACTCGGGTGGTTACCAGGTCTTTTCCTTGTCCGACCGGCGGAAACTGACAGAGGAAGGTGCCACATTCCAGTCGCATATCGACGGCTCCTATCACCAGTTCACGCCAGAAAACGTAGTCGATATCCAGCGCAGTATCGGCTCTGATATCATGATGGTGCTGGACGAGTGCCCTCCTGGAGACGCCACGGAGACCTACGCTGCCGAATCGAATGAATTGACCGTGCGCTGGGCCGAGCGTTGCAAGAAGCAATTCGACGCCACCGACGGGTTGTACGGACACCGCCAGGCGCTTTTCGGAATTGTACAGGGCGTTGTATACCCTGAGATTCGCAGGCGCTCCGCACGGCAGTTGATCGATCTTGACTTCCCGGGCTATGCCATCGGTGGACTCTCTGTGGGCGAACCGGCGGAACAGATGTATGCCATGGTCGACGTGGTTGCTCCGATACTTCCACCCCAAAAGCCCCGCTATTTAATGGGTGTGGGTACCCCCGCCAACTTGATCGAGAATGTGCATCGCGGCATCGATATGTTCGACTGCGTCATGCCGACACGAAATGGTCGCAACGGAATGATGTTCACGACGGAAGGCGTGATGAACATCAAAAACGCCAAGTGGAAAACCGACTTCTCGCCTGTTGATCCTGGCATGGACCGCTACGTATCCGGGGAGTTCTCTAAAGCTTATGCACGGCACCTGATTGTAGCAGGAGAAATCCTGGGCATGCAACTGGCATCGATCCAGAATCTGGCCTTTTATCTCTGGCTCATGCGCGAAGCGCGCCAAGCCATCCTGGAAGACCGATTCGCGTCTTTCAAACGCGAAATCCTGCCCCGCATCGATCGCCGCCTGTAACGGCCGCGTTTTCCATTGGTCCAAGCGTAGTACGGGTCGAACACGGCCCTGATCTGTGAGTAGGAGCCTCCAACCAACCCATCGCTCTCCATGGCCCGTCAGTTCGACGTTCCAACGTTTTACCGAAGCCCGGTCGTTTCCCGCGTAAAGGAGGCCCGGCGCTTGGCGGATCCGCGCAAAAAGGACCTGTCCCCTTCTGTGTTGGACTTTGGTCCTGTACGGTTCAAGCTGGCCCGCCACTTCGGATTCTGCTACGGTGTTGAGAATGCCATCGAGATCGCCTACAAAGCGCTGGACGAAGCGAATGACCGCCGGGTCTTCCTCCTGTCCGAGATGATCCACAATCCACACGTCAATGAGGATTTGCTGTCGCGGGGTATCCGGTTCCTGCGAACCACGTCTGGTGAACAAATCATCCCTTTCGACGAATTGTCGGCCAATGACATCGTCATTATTCCCGCTTTTGGCACCACACTGGAGACCGAAAATAGGCTGCGCGAGATCGGCGTGGATGTGGAAGCCTACGACACGACGTGTCCGTTTGTCGAGAAGGTGTGGACGCGCAGCTCCCAGATTGCCAAGAAGAACTTTTCCGTAGTGATCCACGGAAAGCATTACCACGAAGAGACGCGGGCCACGTTTTCGCATGCACAATCAGGAGCACCCTCCGTTGTGGTGCGTGACATGGCACAAACAGAGCTGTTGACCAGCGTAATCCGAGGCGAAAAGGACCGCGATTTCTTCTACAGGACGTTCGAAGGCCGCTATTCAGAGGGCTTTGACCCCGATCGCGACCTGGTCCGGGTTGGTGTGGTCAATCAGACAACGATGTTGGCCACCGAAACGGCTGAGATTGCTGCCATGGTTCGCCAGGCCTTGATGGACCGTTACGGAGACGATGGTATCCAGCACTTTGCGGACACTTCCGACACGCTCTGTTATGCCACGAATGAAAACCAGAACGCCACGCGCGCATTGATCGATGATGGCGCTGACCTGGCCATCATCGTGGGAGGCACCAATTCCTCCAATACAAGCCATCTGGCAGAACTCTGCGAGGAGCAGATGCCAACCTATTTTGTCACCGGTCCGGAAGGATTACTGAGCCGGGACCTGATTGAGCATTTCGATTTACACAAGAAAGAGATGGTCACTTCAGAAAGCTGGTTGCCAATGAATCGGCCGCTGAATGTCCTCCTGACCGCAGGCGCTTCGTGTCCGGATATCCTGCTGGATCAGATCATGGAGCGTGTGTGCTCTTGGCAATCGGATTGCGCCGCCGTCGAGGAGGTTCTGGCGCCATTCAATCCAGTCGCATGAAGCGGCAGATTGTCACTGGACTGATGGCCATCCTGGTGTTGGCATCCGGACTCTCGTTGCCCGGATGCTCGGTATTTTCCACACGCGAACCGGAAGAACCGCTCTCAGATACGGGGTCCTTCATTCAACCCGACACGCCCGAGCAGGTGATCGACAATGTGCAATCGGCCATCGCTGAGCTGAACACGCTGAACTATCGACGCTCGTTGTCGGAAGAGATGACGTTTCAGCCGACAGCGACAGCGCAAGCGAGGGAATCCGTTTTTCTGTCCTGGTCCCGCTCCCAAGAGGAGCAATACTTCTCCGCCCTCGTGGCGGCCGCCTCCCTCAACCAGGGGCATTCGCTGCAGCTGAATGATCAAACCCTGACGTTGCTCAGCGAAAATGAGTTCGTGTTGGATGCGACGTACGTGCTTTCCGTCAACCACCGCCGGACCGAAGTCCCGACACGAGTACAGGGTCGCCTCCAGTGGATGCTGCGACAAGGTGAGGATGGATTGTGGGCGCTGCAAGAGTGGACCGACCAGGAACTGGGATCTGAGCCGTCTTGGAGTGACCTGAAGGCCGAGTTCACCAAGTAATCCATCCGGTTTCGCCGCGCCTTTGGATGGCTGAATGACGATATTGGACCCATGCGCCGCTTCGTTGTCATCACGTTCCTGATTGTTGTTTGCTCGTGGGCCACCGCGTGCAATCCGTTTGCTCCCGCGCTCGAAGAAGGCAATCCGTTTGGAGATCTGCTGGGTGATCCAACTACGATCGAAGGGTTTTTTACCAACTTCCGCAACGCCTACGAGCTTCGGGATCTGTCCCTGTATGAGCCGCTTCTGGACTCGTCATTCACATTTGTATACACGGATTACGACGTCCAGATTGATAGGGAATGGGGATTTACCCAGGACCTCGAAAGCACGCGGCGACTGTTTCAGAACAGCTCCGGCATCCGGTTGCAGTGGAATCAGATCATCACGCAGGATGTCCTGGAGCCCGTCGTGCGAGAACGAATCATCCGATCTTTCAACCTGACAGTCACGCTGGAGCAGGGGGACGTTTTCCGCACGGATGGCAATGTAAATTTCCTGCTGGCACGTGAGGATTCCCTGTCTTCTTGGCGTCTTAAACGATGGCGGGACGAGTCCGAGCTGTGAGGAAAGCTTGAATCGCCCGAATTCAATCCTTCACCGGTCGACAGGCGCGTGTTTCTGCTTCCCTCGGATCCTACATTGGTGGCACTAGTCAGCTGTCCACCAACGTTTGGCCCCCATGGATAAAGCCCTCGCCTATTCCGACTCGAATTTTGATCAGTTCGTTGACGAGCTGAAAGACTTCCTCCGCATTCCGTCGGTCAGTACCGATTCCAATCATGCAGGAGATGTTCGCAAGGCGGCCCAATGGTTGGCCGATCACATGAAGGCTCTCGGCGTGAACAAGGTCGACATCATGGAAACGGCGGGGCACCCGATTGTCTACGGTGAGCAGATGGTGGATCCATCAGCGCCTACCATCCTGGTTTATGGACATTACGATGTCCAGCCGCCCGACCCTCTTGACCTGTGGGATTCGGACCCGTTTGATCCTCAGGTTCGTGATGGTGATTTGTATGCGCGAGGCTCATGCGATGACAAAGGTCAGCTTTTCATGCACGTGAAGGCAGCCGAATCCTATTTCAAGACGGAGGGCTCGCTCCCCTTGAACGTCAAGTACATTTTTGAAGGTGAAGAAGAGATCGGCTCGAAGCATCTTCCACAGTTCCTTTCCGAAAACAAGGACCTGCTGGCCGCCGATGTAGCCGTAGTCTCAGACACGGCGCTCTTCGGCGATGGCGTGCCCAGCATCACCTATGGTTTGCGCGGACTGGCTTATGTCGAAGTGACCCTTCAAGGCCCGGCTATCGATTTGCATTCCGGTGTTTACGGGGGTGCAGTCCACAATCCGATCAATGCGCTGGCCAACATGATCGCTGATCTGCACGATGATGATCACAGGGTCACCATCGACGGATTCTACGATAACGTGATCGACCTGACGCCGGAGGAGCGGGATACGTTTGCCAGCCTTCCGTTTGATGGAGAGGCTTGGGTCCGAGAAGTCGGCGCATCCAAATCGAAGACCGAGAATGGTTACACGCCACTTGAGGGTACGACTGCACGGCCAACGCTGGATTGCAACGGCATCTGGGGCGGATTCACCGGAGAAGGAGCCAAGACGGTCCTTCCTGCCAAAGCCAGTGCCAAGATCTCTTGCCGACTGGTCCCGGGGCAGACTCCTGAGGAGATCACAGACAAACTCGAAGCGCACTTCCGTACGCATGTGCCTGATACCATGACCCTGACGTTCACTGATCTGCACGGTGGACATGGCGCCCTCACACCGACCGACAGCAACGCCATGAAGGCGGCTTCGGATGCCATGGAGGGGGTCTATGGCGCAAAGCCATACATGGTACGCTCCGGCGGCAGCATCCCGATCGTGGCCGACTTCAAGCGGATTCTAGACCAAGACACCGTCCTGATGGGCTTCGGATTGGACTCCGACGCCATCCACTCGCCGAATGAGAAATTCGGCCTGGATCGTCTCCGCGCCGGAATCGATTCCATCATCCGCTTCATGAGCATCTTTGGCCGCTCCAACTGACTCACTCACCCCGTACCATGCGCCTTTCCCCTACCTTCCTGATCGCCGTTCTGACTATCGGCTGTTCGACGTCACCTGCAAGCGTTGAGTCTCCATTCACCGGTGATCCGTGGCCGGAAATACGGGCTGAACGCATTGCAACGCTGCTCCCCGGTGCCATGGCCGAGAACAACCTCGACGCCTGGGTGGTGATCTGTCGTGAGAACAACAACGACCCGTTGGCTGACCACGTCGGTTGCGAGAATGCAGGTGGTACAGCCGCCTTCATGTTCTTCCGCGAAGATGATTCGGTTACATCGGTGGCGATCTCCCCTCGCGGTGAAGCGACGTCCCTAGCCGAAACAGGTCGCATGGACGAAGTGATCACGTCTGAACGGGGCGCCAGCATCTGGAACACCATGGCTGACGTGTTTGAGCGGTTTGGTCCGCTGACCATCGGAATCAATACCGGGCGCTCTCCAATCACGGACGGCCTTACTCACACCCAGTACACGTCGATGATGGACGGGCTGCCTTCGAAGTGGACGTCGCGCATGACGTCTTCTGAAGCCATGATCCGATCGTGGCTCTCCGTCAAGACCCCGACAGAAGTAGAAATCATGGCCCTTGCGGCTGAAATTACGGCGCAATGGGAAGTGGAAGCGTACGCCAACGCCGTTGGCGGCGAAACCACAGACCGCGACATAGCCGACTTTCTTGAGGCGAAGATGGAAGAAATCGGCGTTGGCGACGCGTGGTCACCGGAACAGAATCCGGCCGTCAACTCCGGAAAAGATCGTGGACATTCCCATCCGACGGATCGCGTCATCCAACCAGGAGATTTCATCCAGACGGACTTCGGTATCCGGGTCCATGACCGCTGGGTGACGGATATCCAACGCTTCGCCTACGTTCTGGCACCCGGTGAAACCGAAGCCCCGCAGGATGCCCTCGACAAATGGGAGGCGGCCAAACGCGGCAATCGTGCCGCGTACGCGGCCATGATGCCCGGCGCGACCGGTAACGAAGTAGACCGGGCGCAGCGCCTGGTCCTTGAAGAAAACGGAAGTCAGCCGGTCATGTGGGGTACCGGTCACCCCGTCGGTTATTGGGCTCATGACAGCGGCCCTGGCTTGAGTGGCGGTCGACTCGGACAGGAGTTGCGCGTTGTGCCTACGCAGGTGCTGAAGGCCGGCATGACGTTCTCCTTCGACGGATTTCACAAATGGTCCCTCTCCGATTCAACCACGAAAACGATCTCCGTTGAAGAAATGGTGGTCATCACTGAAGAAGGCGCCCGATGGATGACGCCGCCTCAGGAAGACCTGATCCTGATTCCGACCCCTTCGAACTGATTCTTTCCACCTTGAGCACGGATCCCTCATGGCCAAGAAAAATCTGTATGACGCCGAGGTGTGCGAAGAAATCCTGGGGCGGCTGTCCAAACTGACTCCGGATAGCCAACCGACCTGGGGGTCCATGGACGTGGCCCAAATGCTGGCACATTGTTCAGAGGTCCAGGACGTATACAATGGCAAGCCGCTGGACGTACCCTTCTGGATGATTCTGGCGCGACCCATTGCCCGGCCAATGCTGCTTTCAGAAAAGCCGTTCAAGAAAAATTTCCAAACCATCGACCAATTCCGAATGGTCGAACCCGAAGATTTCACGACGCAGCGAGAACGCTTGATCAACGCCCTTCGCACCATGCAGGCTTTTAGACGTCGCGATCTGCAGCACAAGATCATGGGCCGCATGACGGAAGACGAAGTTGGTTGGATCTCCTACAAGCACCTTGACCACCATTTCCGTCAATTCGGTGTCTGAGAAAGAGGAACGATTACTGGCCGTCGATTTGGGCTTACGGACCGGCCTGGCTGTCTACGGTCGGGATGGCCGGCTGATCTGGTATCGCTCCCGCAACTACGGTAATAAAACCCGCCTGCGGAAAGCGGCGCGCTCCGTCATTGAAGAAGCGGGCGAATTGACCATTGTGGCCATTGAGGGGGGCGGCGACATTGCCCTGCCGTGGGTGCATGAGATTGAGCGTCGAAGCCTGGATCTGATTCAGGTACAGGCCGAATCCTGGCGTCATGACCTCCTGCTTTCCCGCCAGCAACGGAGCGGACCAGCTGCCAAGAAGCATGCTGACACGCTTGCCCGAAAAATCATTGCGTGGTCAGGAGCCAAAAAACCAACGTCACTGCGCCATGATGCCGCTGAGGCCATCTGCTTCGGTCTGTGGGCAGTGAGGGAGGCCGGATGGCTCGCCCGGTTTCCTGGCGGAATGGGAGTCTGATGCCACGCGATGGTCGAAAAGCCGGAATCCGCTAAAGCTGGTTTGTTTGACACGAAACCCACACACTCGTCACGGGTGAAAGTCCTATCTTTGCCGACCGCACGCCTCGGTGGCGGAATTGGTAGACGCATGCGACTCAAAATCGTATGTCCGTAAGGACGTGTGGGTTCGATTCCCACCCGAGGTACTGATAGCCCCGGCCTGAAGAATTCAGGCCGGGGCTTTTTTTTGTAGATGCGTCATTCTCTGTCAGGCGCTTGGCGTCCGGGAATTGGTCAATTACCTTTCCATGCCCTCCAATCCAACATCCTCATCTGCATGCGACGTTTTCTTCTTGTCACGGCAATGTGTGCCCTCCTCACGCTGCCCCTTTTCGCCCAACAGGTACCTTCGAGCTCAACGGTAATCCATGCAGGACGTTTACTGGCGGTGCCCGGAGAATCGGATCTGCGAGACCAGACCATCGTCATCGAAAACGGTCGTATAACCGCTGTTGAAAATGGCTTTCTGACCGCAGATGAAGCCGGAGTACCAGGAGCCTCGATGTTCGATCTTCGTGACCAGACGGTCATGCCCGGCTTGATGGACATGCATACCCACGTGACGGGAGAGCGCGACCCCTACGCCAACCCACATGACTGGACAACCAAACTTGACGGGGACGTCCTGATCGAGTCATTGCCTTATCTGGAACGCACCCTGATGGCTGGTTTTACCACGGTCCGGAACGTGGGCGCCAATTACGAAATCATCGTTCCCTTGAGACGGGGCGTTGAGTCGGGTCACATTATTGGTCCGCGTATCGTTGCAGCCGTGGGTGGAATCACACCCACAGGAGGCCACGGTGAGCGCCAGGGATATCGCCCGGACGTTCTGGAAGCCGTCGATAATTCCGTTGGGGTCTGCAACGGAGCGGACGATTGCCGCCGTGCGGCCCGGGCTCTGGTAAAGCGTGGCGCTGACTTGATCAAAATCACGGCAACAGGAGGTGTTCTTTCCAACACGGCCGCGGGCGTAGGACAACAGCTCATGGACGACGAGCTGGTAGCCATCGTAGAAACTGCTTCATCCATGGGCCGGAAGGTGGCCGCCCACGCTCATCAGGCCGACGGCATCAACGCAGCTCTTCGTGCGGGCGTCTCCTCCATCGAACATGGCTCCTACGCCGATGATGAGTCCGTCCGATTATTCAAGGAGACGGGGGCCTACCTGGTGCCCACCCTCCTTGCCGGGGTGTACTTGCTGGAGGAGATGGAGATCAATACCCAGATCCCGCCGCCGGTAGTTGCCAAGATCAATCAGGTTGTGCCTGAAATGCGACAGGCGTTCCAGCGCGCCCTCGCCGGCGGAGTTAACATTGCTTTCGGAACAGATTCGGGCGTCAGCCCCCATGGGACCAATGCTCGAGAGTTCGAAATCATGGTCGAGTACGGGATGGAGCCGATCGTTGCCATTCGATCCGCCACCTTGATGACATCCAGACTTATTGATCGGGAGCATGACCTCGGGACCGTCGAGGAAGGCAAAATTGCGGATATCGTTGCCGTTTCCGGTGACCCCACTGCCGATATCAGCGCCATGCATGACGTGGTTTTTGTCATGAAGGACGGTCTCGTCTACCGGCAGCCGTAACAGCGAGCTGCAAGGCGGGCTTGAAACAAAAGAGCCCGGATGGCGCAATGCTCCATCCGGGCTCTTCAATGAATGTAGGAACGGTCAGTCCGTGAACTGACGCCCGACAACTGCGGAAATGACACCGATCACCGCGAGCAGCACAATGATGTGGAGGAAGTTTGGCTGCGTAATGATAGTCGTCGAAAATGGAATGACTGGAAAGATCACAATGCAAAAGGCCCAGCCAATAAGCTGCTTTGGAGAAGATCGGAGTGCGGACATGTCAGGAATCAGAAGATCTCGTTGATGACGAATTCGGGGCGTGGGCGCCAGATCATTCAGAAGGTACGACGCACCGATCAGAAGGTATTCTTTGGTACCCGATCCTTGTCGAATTTTCGCTGACGCCTGAACAAAAAAAGGACAATCGGAACAGCTCCAGCGCGCATCTCTATAAGATTATTGATTTAATAATAAATTTGAGGTTGGTAATGGCACTGTTTGCCCACCAGGATGCGCAGCTAGGAGAGCTGGAAGGGACTGGCTACTTGTTCCAGAATAAAGAAACCCACCCTGCCAGCTATCAGGGTGTTTTCTTTGGTTCAAATGACAAAGCCGAGTCGATCGAATCACTTGTCGATGAAGATCCCGTTTCCTTCAAAGGAGTGATGTACAAGAAAAATCGAGCAGGTCAGATCAAAGGAACGAAGGTCGAAATGACCGTCGATGTAACGCAATTCCGGGAGGTATCAATGGGTGCTCGGGCGTTGCTTGAAGTCGTCCAAGAAGACGACTGATCGTAATGGCATGCTTTCGCTGACACGGAATGTGTTTTGTCACATTCTATGATGATCAGAAATTCCAAGGGCGGGTCGCGCGCAGCGCGACCCGCCCTACGTTTAAGTATCCCTCAGCTTTTGCCCAAAACTTCTGCGTTGGGCGGCGAATCAACTCTGCATGATTCCAGTTAGGTCGAATTCGCTCGCGCTGCCTCTACTAACGTCCCTTGTCCACCACGATGAAAGTGTATCCGCTGGTTCTGTCGATACTGTTTATATGCATTGGGCCTGCATTGGCCAGTCCTGCTGCGCCATCTTCCACCCATGAACCCGTCATTCAGCACGGCTTTCATGCCCTGGTTTTTTCAAAGACCGTGGGATTCCGTCACGACTCCATCCCGACTGGCATCCAAGCCATCCAAAATCTTGGGCTCGCACACGACTTCGAGGTCACAGCCACGGAGGATGCATCCGTCTTTTCTGAGCAAGGGCTGGCAGGATTCGATGTCATCATCTTCTTGAATACAACGGGAGACGTGCTGAGCGATGATCAGCAGGAAGCAATGGAAGGATTCCTGGAGAGCGGAAAAGGATTTGTCGGCATCCACTCAGCGGCAGACACCGAATACGACTGGGGCTGGTACGAGCAGGTGGTCGGTGCCTTCTTCGACAATCATCCAGCCATCCAGCAGGCCGAGCTGTTCGTGGAGGACCGGGTACACCCGGCAACCGCCCACTTGCCTGCCCGCTGGGACCGTACCGACGAATGGTATGCCTTCCGGAGCAACCCCCGGAGCGATGTCCACGTGCTCATTTCCCTTAACGAGGACAGCTACTCGGGCGGCACAATGGGCGAGGACCATCCATGGGCCTGGTGCCGCGAAATCAGTGGCGGTCGCTCTTTTTACACCAATGGAGGTCACACATCGGATAGCTTCTCAGAGCCGGCTTTCCTGGACCACTTGTTGGGCGGCATCGAGTGGGCCGCGGGCGTGATGGCGGGAGACTGTGGCGCCAGTATCGGCGCCAACCTGGAGAAAACCACCCTGGACGACGCGACCCAGAATCCAATGGATCTGGAAATCCTTGCCAACGGAGATGTGCTTTTCCTGGAGAGAGCCGGACAGGTTCGCCTCATTTCGAACGAGACCGGCATCACTTCAACTGCGTTGGAGCTGGCCGTCGCACTGGACAATGAGGATGGTCTGCTCGGCATCGTGTTGGACCCGGGGTTTGGAGAAAATGGATGGATCTATCTCTTTTACTCGCCAGCCGGAACGTCCATTCAGCGCGTTTCCCGCTTCACATTCAACGGCACGCTTCTTGACCCGTCATCTGAGGTCGAGATTCTGCAATTCCCCGTCAATCGCGAGGACTGCTGTCACTCTGCCGGGTCCATGGCGTTCGATTCTGAGGGCAATCTTTTGATTGCAACAGGGGACAACACCAATCCTTTCGATTCGGACGGATATACACCCATCGATGATCGAACCGACCGGGCTGCATGGGATGCCCGACGCACCAGTGGCAACACAAACGATCTCAGAGGCAAGATTCTGCGCATCACACCGCTGGCAGGTGGCGGTTACGAAATTCCGTCAGGAAACCTGTTCGCTCCGGGGACTGCTCAAACCCGTCCTGAGATCTATGTGATGGGCGTTCGCAACCCGTTCCGTTTGTCAATCGATTCCCAGACAGACTTCCTGTATTGGGGAGATGTGGGTCCTGACGCAGAAGGAGACAACGCGGGACGAGGACCTCGCGGGTACGATGAGTGGAATCAAGCCCGAGCGGCTGGAAACTTCGGATGGCCATTTTGTGTGGCCGATAATCGAGCGTACACCGACTGGGATTTCACCTCGCAAACCCATTCGGGCCAGTTCGACTGCAGCGCACCGACCAACGCTTCGGCCTTCAATACCGGGCTTTCTGTCGTACCTGCGAGCCAACCGGCTTGGATCTTCTATCCCTACGGTCTGTCGGCACAGTTTCCGGCCCTCGAAGATGGCCCCGGACGCACGGCCATCTCCGGTCCCATCTACCGCCAAAGTGGGCAGGAAGCATCCAATGCCCTCCCATCCTACTTCCAGGGGTCTTACTTCATCGGAGAATGGGCCCGTAGCTGGCTGGCCCGTGTGATCATTGATGATGATGGTGGTGTCCTGAAGATTCTTCCTTTCGCCAGCGATTTCGATTTCCTACGCCCCATCGCACTTAAAATGGGTCCTGATGGGGTTTTTTACGGGATCGAGTGGGGCTCCGGCTTTGGGGGCAACAACGAAGATTCTCAAGTATTCCGAATCGCTTACGAGAAAGGAACGCGAGCCCCCATCGTTCGAGTCAACACGACTGATCTGGCTGGGCCCGTTCCTCTTACGGTTACCTTCGACGCATCAGAATCCACAGATACCGACCCCGGCGATTTCCTGACGTACTCGTGGGATTTTACCAATGATGGTCAAACTGACGACAGCGGAGAATCTGCCTCGTTCACATACGAGCAACCGGGCGATTACACCGCCGTGCTTTCTGTGTCCGACTCATTTGATAATGTCGTCACGCGCTCCTTCGCCATCCGGGCAGGAAACAGCCTACCCGTTGTCAGTTCACTGGCCCCTGTCGAAGGAAGTATGTTTTCTTGGGGGGACACGCTGCGGGTTTCAGTGGTTGTGTCAGATGCCGAGGACGGCTCAACCGAAGATGGTTCGATCGATTGTTCGACCGTTGAGACGCAGCTCTTCATCGGCCACGATGAGCATGCCCATCCACTCGATGTCTACACCGGTTGCGACCTGAATATTGCCACTCCCAACGGCCATGGCGCTCAAGGGGATCGCATCTTCCTGTATCTGGAATCCCGCTATCAGGATCAGGGAGGCAGCGGAGTATCCGGCGCACTCGGCCGAACCGAAACGCTGCTTTATCCGCGCGTGTGGGAGGCGGAGCATATCGACGAGCAGAGCGGCATCCAGCTCGAAGATTCGGATGATCCCACGGGGGGCAGAAGCCATCTCGCATTCATCGACCACGGCGATTGGGTACGCTACGAGAGTCGAAACCTGGAGGGCATTACACACCTCACATTCAGGGTCGCTTCTGGGGGAGCTGGCGGTACCATCAGCCTGCGCCAAGGGGGTCCTCAAGGTCCGGTTCTTGGTAGAACCAACGTCCCTGTCACGGGGGGATGGCAGCAGTTCGTGGATGTCTCCATGGCCATCACCCCAACCACAGGCGTCAATGATCTCGTCCTCTTGTTTGAGAATGCGTCGTCAACCAGCGGCTTGTTCAACATCAATCGCATCCTGTTTGAAGGTCCGGGATTTGCACCAGACCCTGCCGCCAACCCGTGGGGTCTGGAAGCTTCCTTCTTTCCATCTGCAGACTGGTCCGGATCCCCCATCTTGCGTACCGACCCGGGGATCAGTTGGTTTTGGGCGGCCGATGCGCCTGCACCCGGCTTGTCAGCAAGACCCTTTTCAGCGCGTTGGCAAGGTCGACTTATCGCTCCTTCCAGCGGAAGCCTGCGTCTGTTTGCTCAAAGTTGGGGCACGGCTCGTATCGTGATTGACGGGAATGAGGTCATCTCGATTGGTTCAGAAGGGTCCTCGCCTGTGGAAGATTCGCACCTGTTCCGCGTGCTGGAACGACAGGAGATGGAGCTGACGGTCGAATATGCCGATCTCGCTGGCAGTGCAGGATTGATCCTGTCTTGGGAAGGAAGCCGACTGCCCCGCCGCACGATCCAAATGAGTGACACTCGTCTTCCGTCTTCTACTGGCACCTATTCGACTCCCCTTGATCTGGCGCCGCCGACTGAACTGGCCATCTTGGACGCGTATCCGAACCCATTCAACGAGTCACTGACAACACGAATCCAGTGCATCCCGGGGCAACGCGTTCGGGCTTCGCTGGTGGACCTTCTTGGTCGAACTTCTGCCCTTGGTGACGTGCGGTGTGGCGCGGGTCGGACGGTCGATCTGAACACCGATGGAACGGCTCTGTCCCCGGGCATGTACTTCCTCACCATCGAATCGGATGGGAAGCGATCCTCCCGCCCCGTCATCCGCCTCTGACACATCGATCCCGCCAGCCGCAGGCAGGTATCGTCCGGATCTTCGTCCATTTCGTGCGCATGCCCTATGTTGCGGAACGCTTTTTTTGCGTGCCTACTGCAACGTTCCCTCTACCCGCCAAGCTGTAATAGCTACCCCGATCATCATGACTGTGGACGACGATCCACAAGTCCTCGCTGCAATCGCCCGGGATTTACGCCGTCAATACGGGAAAGACTACCGCATTCTTCGCGCCTCATCCGGAGCCGAAGGCCTCGAGGCATTGGAAGCCCTCAAGGAGCGCGGCGGTACCGTGTCGCTGCTTCTCTCAGATCAGCGCATGCCGTCCATGTATGGTGTGGAATTCCTGACACGCGTGCGCACGTTGTTTCCATCTGCAAAACGTGCGTTACTCACCGCCTACTCGGACACAGAGGCGGCTATCAGTGCCATCAATGCCTCGAATGTCGACTACTACTTCGTAAAACCGTGGGATCCTCCAGAGGACAAACTTTACCCCATCATTGACGGGCTGCTGGATGACTGGCATCTCGTATTCCGACCTGGATTCGACGGAATCAAATTGATCGCTGACCGTTGATCCGCTCGCAGTCACCAACTGCGCGATTTCCTTGCCCGCAACCTGATACCCTACACCTTTCTGGATATTGAGACCTCCAACGAAGCGATGGAGCTGAAAGGAACCGATGATTTGCCACTACTCATCCTGGAAAACGGCTCCCGTCTCAGCAATCCGAGTGAAAAAGAACTGGCAGGCCAGGTTGGCCTGCAGGTCGAAGCCAAGAACTCATTTTATGATTTGGCCATCATCGGAGGTGGGCCGGCTGGCTTGGCTACGGCTGTTTATGGAGGATCTGAAGGATTGACCACAGTATTGATTGAAGGGTCAGCCCCAGGTGGACAAGCAGGCACGTCTTCCCGCATTGAAAACTACCTCGGGTTTCCAGCCGGCCTTTCAGGCAGCGAGCTGACCGGACGTGCTGTCGCACAGGCCAAGAAATTCGGCGTGGAAATGCTGACACCCCGGAACGTCGCTTCGCTTGAAATAGAAGGACCGTATCGGCACGTGGAGTTGGATGACGGCTCTCGCATCTCGTGCCATGCCCTCATGCTATCGGTGGGCGTTTTCTGGCGGAAGCTACCGGCTGAAAATGCGGGCGAATTCACGGATAAGGGTGTCTATTACGGAGTCGCCCTGACCGAAGTCGACAATTGTGCCGGAGATGTAGTGTATACGGTGGGTGCCGGTAATTCGGCCGGACAGGCAGCCATGCAATTCGCGGAGAAAGCCGCCAAAGTGGTCATGCTGGTTCGCGGAGACTCTCTCGAATCCAAGATGTCCCAGTATCTGGTCGATCGCATCTACGAGACAGAAAACATTGAAGTCCGCTTGCACACGAGCTGAATAATCCCGCGGCAGCGGCCCAGCGAGCGGCCAAAGATTTGAAGGCGCTCCTTCGTGATCTTCCCAATACCGTGTCTCGTTTGCTGGGACATGGCCTAACGCCCGAGGCCCTGATCCCCGCTGCACAAGCCTGCTCGATCGACGACCAGCAACCTACCCTTTCCACATTGGAACTTGCGGATCTGGAAGACGCATTGCTGGACTGGTTAGAGGATCATGACATCGAAGATGCTTGGAATGTAGCTCCGGCACCGAGCGAGTCAGGCGTCAGTGTGGATCGACTTGGGCAGGCCACGCAAGGTATTCCACCCGAAGCAGTGCAGGATGTAATTGCCTGGCTTCAGGAGAGCACCACGGCCAGCAGACTGATCGGCGAAGTACATGCGGCCTCCGATCGAATCTCGGATCTCGTCAAATCGGTCAAGTCCTACTCGCACATGGACCGCTCGAACGACAAGCAGCCGGTTCAACTGGTCACCGGGATTGAGAGTACGATCACGATGCTGGGACACAAGATGAAAGCGAAGGGCATATCGGTGGAGAAAAATCTGCCGCCTGATCTTCCTCCCATCTCCGGCTTCCCTGGTGAACTGAACCAGGTCTGGACCAACATCATTGATAATGCCATTGATGTGGTTCCAGAAGAAGGCCGTATTTGTGTAGCGGCATCCACGTTTGGCGAACGGGTTGAAGTATGCATCGAGGACAATGGTCCGGGCATTCCAGACCATGTCCTTCCGCGTATTTTCGAGCCTTTCTTCTCCACCAAAGACGTAGGTGAAGGCACCGGACTGGGACTTGACATCGCTCACCGGATCATTGTCCAGCAGCACAGGGGCCAGATTTTGGTGGAAACCGAACCCGGACAGACCCGATTCCGCATCCAACTGCCCATTTCCTGATATCGTCTTTGACGAAACCGCAGGTCGAAAGTCCGCACGGACGCATCGCTCCTACAGTCTCAGTGCATTTCCGTCCTGGCGGTCCATCATCCAGACCACGACCATGTGTGGCATGGTGAGGATGGAGATGAGGATCAGGTAAATGGTCAATGTGGAAGGACCTGGGGGAATCAAACTGAGAACAGCAGCCATTCCAGCCAACGTAAAGACCATGATGATGACCTGATCGCGTCGTTTGGAACGATTCATCATGCCGTTTTTGGCATCCGCATACCACGAGACGAGGCGCCGATCGTGGTGCCAGGCATGCCAGAACGAGAAATACACGCCAACGCCGATCAGCGGGTGAACCGCAACCAGCAAGAGCGTAACGAGAAGGGTCTCTATCCCCTCCGTTCGAGGTGACGCCCCAACATTCATCATGATCATCATCCAGATGATCTGGCTGAGGAGCACAACGCTCAGAACGATGCTGGTCTCTGGAACCCATGCTCCCAATTCGGCAGCCGACAAGGAAGGAGACCAATCTGCTACGATGGCAATAACGACGTCCTCGTAAAAGGCCAACGGTGCCAGGATCGGGACAATGCCTCGAGATACGGAGGCCGCAACCCAGGACACGGACATTGGGGGTGCTTCCGCTCTGGCGAACGAGCGGGCAGCGTCCGCCGAGCCCCAATGCCAGACTGTGATACCCAAAAAGAGGAATGCAGCAAGGGGCGGATACACCCACCAAAGAGCTGCATAGATGACCATTACCAGGATATAACGCACTACGACGGGTGCGAAACGCCCATTTTCGCCACGGATGGAAGACCATACGATATGGTCCGCAGCGCCATGCGGCAAACCAAAGAAAACGATCGAGAGCACCCACGGGATAAGCGCGAACCATCCCGCTTCCAGTCCGAGAAGCCACCCTGTGCTACTGAGGAGAAGGGTTGCCGCGAGGACGATCCGAGGAGCGTGCTCAGCTGACATCTGAGGCCGTAGAGCGCAGTGCGGTCAAGCGGGAGTGACGAAGTTGGTGTGCAGCAAGGAGCGCGCCTTGAACGACCAACAAATTGGTCACGAAAAAGAAGATGGCCTCCTCAATCGGTAGAACCCCGATCATGATGTTCGTCGACGTCTCTTCTGAAATGACCCACACACCGTTCCAGATGGCGAAAGCATCCGCAAAGCACAGGTAGATGGATGGCGGGATGAATGCGGCCAGGACCAGCTTTTTCATTTTCCAGAGATGTTGCCCTCCAACCATCCATTGGAGTGCAAGAACTGGTGCCGCCCATGCGACGATGAGTCCCATGTACAAGGTGGCCGTCCCTTCGAGCAACCAGAATCCAAGAGCGGAGGCAAAAAGGAAAAAAGCGGTCCCGTTGATGCGAGCAGCCAGCGAGGCTGGACCTTCAAACCATTGGGCTTTGGGCCGATGGAGTAGCCAGAACGTCCACAAGCCGGTGATGAAGGTCTGGATCAGGAAGAAGGCATATTCTTCAAACGGCACGTGTCCAATTATTCCGATGACTCGGTCCGTACCGTAATACCAGATGTTGTTTGCGACCAGAAAGTTGTCCCAGGGAGTCGTGTAAAGAAACGCAATCACGGCAATGACGCCCACGGACAAGTTGGCTTTACGCCGGTCCGACAGCACAATACGTGGTTGAATGGCCCGCATGATGATGAGAGCCGGAATCGTAAAAACGACGTGGAATTGGAGATAGGACATGGACGCTGGGGGCTAAAAGGATTCGGCGGGCGGCCTGCGGCCGCCCGCCGAACAATCCATCATACTCAGGCAATCTCGAGAGAGTAGCCGTCGTTATCCGACTTGTTACGGGCAATGATGTAAATCAGAACACCAAATCCAGCCTTGGCGAGGACATCAGCGATGGCATAACCAATCTGCATCCCTACCAGTCCCACGTCGGCACCCAGCAAGGGCAGCGCATACGTGATCGGGTAGAAACCCCAAGTGGCGAGAAGAAGCCAGCGGGCGTTTTTCAGGAGCAGGCCAACGCGTCCGCCTTGCTCATCGATTACCTGCCCTACCTCACCCCAGAGGATGTAGAGGATATAGGCAAAAGGAATGGACGAGAGCACACCCCAGAGGATGATAGAGCTTGCTTCGGCCGCGCCTTCGCCTGGGTAGCCAAGCACGATCATGGCCGTAGCCGCAATGATGAGCTTGGTAAGCAGACCTTCCGATTTCTGACGAGAAAGACCCATTACCAGGATCAATTCGGCCAAAAGCAGAGGCACGGTAAGCAGCCAATCAACGTAGCGGTAAGCGTCATTGAAAAGGTCCACGTTGAAAGAGTAAGCGCCATTAACGTACTCGGTGGCGTGCTCCCAACTTCCCATGATTCGGAAGTAATGGTAGCCGGCGATACCGACAACAATGGCGGAGACAATCAAGGAGATACGATACTTGGGTGCCACTCGCTCACGTGCCAAGATGAAGAAGGCAAACGCCCCCAGCATCGATGCGATCGTGAACGAAAACATGTTGTACACGACCCCATATTGTTCGAGGCTTAGAGTTTCCATGGTTTCTGAGGTGAGGTTTAAAAAAAGAGCGCAAGGTGCGCCATGGGGGATAAGAGCAGAAAAGCGCTTTTTTGTAACACTTGAACGCTTTTAAATCACTCATACTCACATTCTCTTACTATAAATCGATCAAAAGAGCATTTGTGAGCGTTTATGACCTCCAATACTGCGGCCAAAATTCTCGGTGTCCACCCCTCAACCATCAAACGTCAGTGTCATCGGGGCCGATTGCACACAGATCGTACCCGTGGTGGCCACCTCCGGATCAATGCCTCTCAGTTGGCTGACTATCTCCATGAAGACCATGGAGATCATATTCTGCATCTGGTTGGTGTCGGTCTGACAAGCTACCTGGATGCGCTCCGCGCTCATTTTGAGCAGAACTGTGACGACAGACTGACCGAAATATTGTTTGACACGCTGCTCGAAGGGAATGAGCGTGACTTCCATGCGATGGTGGAACACCTTTTTCTCGTGTATCCCGAGGACGTTTTGGTCCTGGGCCCCATCCTACTGCGCCTGTTGTGCGAAATCGAAACCCGCTATCTGCATGGCGAATTGAGCATCGCTGACGAGCACCGAATTACCCAGTCGATACGTGATACGATCGTTCGTCATCACTTCCGTATGATGGAATCTTTTCGTCCAAACGGAAAACAGGTAATCATCGGCTGTGCAGAACGGGATCATCATGATATAACGGCCTTGCTTACCCGAGATGTCTTTTCCGCCAGGGGATATACCGTCCGTTACCTTGGTGCCGATGTGCCCAACGAGGAATTCCGCCGTGAGCAAGAGAAGTGGAATGCGGACATCGTTTGCATCTCGCGGACCCTGCCTTGCGGCCCGGGAGAGGATCGTAATTTGTTACGAAGCCTGATTGATTCGCTGGATCGTCATCGAACCTATGACGTCGTTCTTGGAGGCCAGTGGTCGGAGTGGGCTCGGTGCATTGCAGATCGTAACAAAGGAATTCGTGTAATAGACACGTTGATGCAGCTGGACAACGCCCTCGTGGCCTATGACTGACGCGTGCGCCGCGTCTCTGCCTAGGAAGCTACTTTTTCCGCACCAGCCACCGTACGCCCAGCAGAAGGACCAGCGTCGCTGAATAAAGCACGGGATCACGCTCAAGCAGCTTGGTCTGCCACAGGAAGTGCAGAACACCCAGCGCGGCAACCGGGTAGACCAATTGATGGAGTCGATTCCACTTCTTCCCGCCGAGTCGACGGATCCAGCCTGACGTTGAAGTCAGGGCCAGCGGAATCAGCAACAGCCAGGACAGCATCCCAACCAAAATCCAGTTCCGTTCGAGAACGTCTTCTATGATCGGATTCAGAGCCAGCTGATGATCGAAGACGAACCACGACACTACGTGCAGCGTGCCATAGAAAAAGGCAAACAGCCCCACCAGTCGGCGAAATCTAATCGTCCAATGCCATCCCATCAGGCGACGCAAGGGGGTAGAAGCTAATCCTACCAGCAGTAGGATCAGTGCGGTGTTACCGGTCCAATGCTGGATCAATTCAACCGGGTCATCGACGAAATCGCCTCCCGTCAACCGACCAAACAAGAAGATGCGGTCGCCCAGAATAAAAACAGGCGCCAGCAGTCCAATCCAGAGCACCCCTTTCGCTCCAGGAATCCAATTTCGCGAGCGGCGCCCGACTGACGGCGGAAGCGTAGCCATCAAAAATACCGCTGCAGATCCATGCCGTCGTAGAGTGATGCGACCTCTTCGTAGCCATTGTACATCAATGTGTCGCGGCGGAAAAACTCGCCCAGCCGACGTTCTGTTGCCTGGCTCCAACGAGGATGGTCCACTTCCGGGTTGACATTCGCATAGAAACCGTATTCGCGCGGGATCGCTTCATTCCAGGTCGTGCGGGGCTGGCGCTTGGTGAACCGAATTTTGACGATGGATTTGGCACCCTTGAATCCGTACTTCCACGGAACGATCAGTCGTATCGGTGCACCATTCTGGGGCGGCAATTTCTTGCCATAAACGCCGGTTACGAGGATGGTCAGCGGATGCATGGCTTCATCCATACGCAACGCCTCAACATAGGGCCACGGCAAAACGGGACTATTCTGCCCAGGCATTTGACGACGATCCATCAACGTCGTGAACTCAACGTAGTTGGCATCCTCCGTCGGACCCAGGCGCTCAATCAGATCCTTCAGCATGAAGCCGTTCCACGGAACGACCATGCTCCAGCCTTCAACACACCGCATGCGGTAGATGCGTTCCTCGATGTCCAGGCCGTCAACCAACTCGTCAAACGAGAACACGCGTTCTTCCGATACTTCACCCGTGACTTCAATGGCCCAAGGATCGGTCCGGAAGTCCTGCGCATTCTTCTTGGGATCGCCCTTGCCCGTACCGAACTCGTAAAAATTGTTATACCCGGTCACCGTTTCCCACGGTGTCAGATCATCATCGAACGTCCCTTCAACACGAGGGGCGTTCTTTTGACGCGCCCAAACGCCTCCTGCGATCAACGACCCACCGATTCCAGCAACGGACGCGCGCTTGATAAACGAACGCCGATCCATGTAGATGGACTCAGGGGTAACTTCGGAAGGGTGCGGGTGCTGATTCCTGGGCATGATATCGGTCCCGGTGATTGTGGTCGCTGCGCCTATGTTGGATATGGACGCGATTCCATTACACACCGGGCGGTGAGTTGTTCACATCCGGACACCACCTGGTCACAACACCTTATGACCTGTCTGATTCGCGTGTCAGACGGAGCTGGCGTGCGGGCTCATCGTTGGATAATGACACCCTCGGCAATCTCCACAGTAGGAAAGCGGACAACTTCCGCCCCTTCGTGCAAGCCTTCAACAACTTCTATCCGCTGGGAAGAGCGGGCTCCGACCTCGATGGCCTGACGAGCTACCGTATCACCATCCAGTCGGAACACGTACCACGCTCCTGACTCGCGAAAGACGGAAGAGATGGGAACGGTCAGGGCATCGGCGGACGACCACACCTCAATATCCGTGTCGACGCGGTACCCATCTCCCATGCCCGATCCCGAAGCCTCAGAAGGCTGCTCTGCAGACAGCATGACCCCTCCTTGGCCGGACCACTCTGCATCGATCACGACATTGACACGCTGTTCTTCTACACCGAGCGCAGACCATTTCGTGAATGCGGCCGGCTCAACATAGCGTACGGTTCCGCTTACGGATCCGTCCTCTCCCCAACCAGAGACCACAACCGGATTGCCCGGGCGAATACGAATGGCATCTTCGCTGAGCACATCTACAACAATTTCCAACTGACGCAGATTTCCCGTTTCCATGATCGGCTCACCGGCAGCGACCACCCTTCCGCTCCGATCCATGATGCGCAGGATCACACCCGCTTCGATGGCACGCACCACTACACCATTGGCCATTCGATCTGCTTCGCTGGTCAGCGCCATGGCACGAGCACTCTGCTCCTCAGCGACGGCTACACGAAGCGCGGATTCTGCAGCATCTGCCTGCCGTCGTGCCGACGCCGCAGCCAACTCCGCTTGTTCAAGCTCCTGAGGAGATAGAATATCCGTCTCGGCCAAGGTTCGCTGTCTTACCAACGTTCGCTGCGCTTGCTCGGCAATCGCACGGGCATCATCGAGCAAACCGCTCAACCGAGCCGTCTGCGCGGTGGCCGCTTTCAGTCGTGCTTGTGCAACGCGCAGCGATGGCTGCGTTATGCGTAATTACTGCAATCGCGGTTTGTAGCTCCTCGTTGACGCGCTCGAGCGCACGCAACACGATACGGCCCGTTTCCAGGTCCAGCGCTCCCGTTGGCTCGTCGCAAAGCAAGACCTGAGGGCGCTTGGCAACGACCCGGGCGATGGCAACGCGTTGCTGCTCTCCACCGGATAACTGGGCAGGAAAATGATCCAGCCGGTCTCCCAGGCCTACCAGCTCCAGCGCCTCCGCGGGTGTCATCGGATCGTCCGCGATTTCCGTAACCAGGGCCACATTTTCGCGAGCAGTCAGCGAAGGAATGAGATTGTAGAACTGAAAGACGAATCCGACGTGATGACGACGATATGCCGTTAATGCCTCTTCGTCTACCGTATCCAGCTGCTGATCCCGGTACCAGACGCGTCCCTTTGTCGGGCTGTCCAGACCCCCCAAGATGTTGAGTAGCGTACTCTTGCCACTTCCCGAAGCACCGAGTAGCACCAGTAGTTCTCCTTCACGCAGATCGAAATCAACATCACGGAGCGCTACGACTTGGACTTCGCCCATGTCGTAGATCTTGGATAACGCGCGCGCTTTGAAAATATGGGGGCGTTCCATGGCAGAAAGGTCGTCTTACCATAGAGGGTATGCAATTCTTTGGTTGTGCGTTGCCGGGAAAACCCGGAACAGGTGCAGATATGCTTCGGGGGCTTTTCACGCGCGGATTCCGGCAGTCAAATACAAAGCCCGTATCTTCTTCAGCCGGTGCAACGCATCGATCATTCGGCCAAAGAACGCAACGACCCATTTTATCCATGTCATTCCACGGACGCTCCCTTATCGGATTCTCTCACGGTTCTGCCGCAGGCTCCTCCTTCGAGGCCATCAACCCGGCATCTGGCGAAGCCCTGGAAGGCATGTTCTTCACGGCCTCCCCTTCCGATGTTGACCGCGCCGCTACCCTGGCGGCTGAAGCCGCCGGTACACTGGCCAACACGTCCCCGGCTGTGCGCGCGGCCTTCCTTCGCAGTATGGCCGATGAACTCGAAACAAGCCGACCCCTGATCGTTGCCCGAATGCCTCTCGAAACGGCTCTTCCAGAAGGCCGCGCGAATGGTGAACTCGGGCGCACGATCGGGCAATTGCGCATGTTTGCCGATGTGGTTGAAGAAGGATCCTGGGTAGATGCCCGTCTGGAATCTGCGCAACCCGATCGTGCGCCGGTCCCGAAGCCTGACTTGCGTTACATGCGTATCGCACTGGGGCCCGTGGCCGTTTTTGGCGCCTCCAATTTTCCGCTGGCATTTTCCGTGGCAGGTGGAGATACGGCCTCTGCCTTTGCCGCTGGCTGTCCGGTTGTCGCCATCAGCCACTACGCTCACCCCGGCACCAGCGAGATTGTGGGAACGGCCATTCAGCGCGCCGTGAAAGCGGCTGGTCTTCCCGAAGGTACCTTTTCCTTGTTGCAAGGCACCGGCCCGGATGTGGGTATCCCACTCGTTGAACACCCGGCTATCAAAGCCGTTGGGTTTACGGGCTCCCGAACGGGTGGCCTGGCTATCGCAGATCGTGCAGCGGCCCGCAAGGAGCCCATTCCGGTATTTGCCGAAATGAGCAGTGTCAATCCCGTCATCATACGATCAGATGCACTGGCGAATCGATCTGATGCCATTGCAACCGGACTGGCAGGATCTGTAAGCCTCGGCGTAGGCCAGTTTTGTACCAATCCGGGATTGGTGCTGCTTCCGGCAGGACAGGCCGCTGAATCCTTCATCCAGGCCTTCTCCAGCGCCATGGATGCCTCGAAAGGCGGGACGGCTCTTCATTCGGGAATCGCGAAGGCCTACGATGCAGCAACACAAGAGCGCGCGGGCCATCAGGAGGTAGAGACGCTGGCCTCAACGGCCAACGACACCGGTACAAACCGGGTGAATCCCTGGATCTTCCGTACGTCTGCTGAGGCACTTCTGGCGGACGAGACGCTGACAGGTGAAGCATTCGGGCCTTCGACTACGATGGTGACCTATGCTACCGATGACGAATTGCTACGCGTCCTGAAATCCTTGGAAGGACAACTTACCATGACTCTCCAGGCTGATGACTCGGATCTTCCCATAAGCGACGATATTGTCGTGGCGCTGCAACGCCGATCCGGTCGATTGGTCATGAACGGGTTTCCCACAGGCGTGGAAGTGTGTTCTGCAATGGTTCACGGCGGACCTTTCCCGGCGACGACCGATGCCCGGTCTACGTCGGTGGGAACGGGGGCGATAGAACGCTTCTCGCGCCCCTTCTGCTTCCAGGATGCTCCCGCAGACATGTTGCCCGAGGCACTGAAAGATGGTAATCCCTTGGGCATCTGGCGGCTGGTAAATGGCGAACGGACGAGAGCCTAGGTGGACGGCATTCTAGGCATTGAGTTGAGCACCGCAGAGTGGCTCCTATTCCTCGTGGCAGGAATCGGAACGGGCATCATCAACACGCTGGCCGGTAGCGGGTCCCTGATCACGCTGCCGATTTTCGTGTTCATCTGCGGTCTGCCTGCGCCTGTCGCCAACGGTACCAATCGAATTGGTGTCCTGCTCCAGAGCGGTGTCGGTTTGGCCACCTATCGACAGCGAGGAGCTCTGGACCTGGCCGGCACACCTCGGCTCCTGACGGCCATCATCCTGGGCGCCATCGTCGGCGCATTGATCGCGGTGGATTTGAACGAGGAGACCATGAATGTGGTACTGGGTGTCCTCATGGCTGTGATGCTGGTAGTCCTCATCTTGAAGCCATCGCGTTGGATCCACGACCAACCTTTCGATGCGAAGCGCTCCAACCACCCGCTTTCGCTTCTGGCTTTCTTTGCCATCGGAGTGTACGGTGGATTCATCCAAGCCGGTGTGGGCATTTTCCTCTTGGCTGGATTGGTCCTGATTTCCAGATTTACCCTGAAGAGTGGCAACGGAATCAAATTGCTGGTCGTGTTCTTATACAGCATCCCGAGCCTGGCCGTTTTCTTCTGGTTCGATCAAGTTCATCTTGGATACGGACTGGCTATGGCCGTTTTTCAGGCGATTGGTGCCTGGATCGGAGTACGCTGGATCACCCAATTTGAGCATGCCGATGTGTGGATCCACCGTATTTTGATTGTGGCCGTCGCCGCTGCCGCGATTAAATTCCTCTTCTGACCCCTCGTAATTCAGACCATCCTGCCATGCGCGCTCCTGCCCGCTCCGTCCTATTCGGTTTCCTCCTCACGGCATCTGTCTTGATTGCTACTGGTTGTGGTTCATCTGATCCACTCAGAAGCCCCTCGCTGGCTACCATGGCCCAGCCTGCCCCGGACTCGTTTGATGTGGACATGCAGACCAGTGCCGGTTCCATTACGCTGCGTCTGTATCGCGACTGGTCTCCAAAGGGCGTCGATAGAGCCTTCTACCTCTTCCGCAACAACTACTACGAGGGCACGCGTTTCTATCGGGTCATCAACGGATTCGTGGCACAGTTCGGGGGCTCAGGAGATGCCGATGTGGACTCGGTCTGGTCCAGTATGTCCATTCAGGATGAACCCGTTCGTACCAGCAATCTGCGAGGTACGATTTCCTTTGCCCGGGCAGGTCGTAATTCGAGGAATACCACCATGTATATCAACTTGGTGGATAATACGCGTCTGGACTCGCTTGATGCCGGGGGCGTGATTGGGTATCCACCAATCGGCCGCATTTTACGCGGGATGACGACGGTCGACAGTCTGAACGGAGAGTACGGCGCCGCGCCCATGCGGACGAATTTGACAGCTCCTGTGCTGCGACAAGAGTATCCTCGCCTCGACTCGATCTCGGCCACACGGGTGAGCCGCATGTGGTAGGACGATCAGCCGATCGGCTTCCAGTCCATCACATCACCCGCGCCCTCCTCTCCCCCGCCCCCTCGTAATCCGTCCGCTCCGTCAATGAACAACTGAAGGTGGGGGAAAGGAATCTCAATCTTGGCCGATTTGAGAGCCTTGAACACTTTCTCCGTGTATTCCGCTTTCAGGGGCACTTCATTGGAGGTATCCCGGATGTAGAAGCGCAGCACCATGTTGACGCTCGAGGATCCAAGATCCGTCACCACGACTTCTACGGGGTGGTCACCCGCAATTCGAGGATCAGAATTCGGCAGTTGGAGAATGACTGATCGGGCCGCTTCCGTTGACTCCTTGTAGGCAATTCCGAAGGGGACTTCGACGCGTACTACACCCATGAGGGTGGGGTTGATCAACTTCTGGTTGATCATGCGCGTGTTCGGCATCACCATCACTTCGTTGTTCAGCGTTCTGAGGCGAGTCGAGCGTAGCGTGATCTCCCGCACCATTCCGTAGGTCCCGTCGACCACAACCTGATCCCCAACACGAAACGGCCTGTCAATCATGATGGTCACCCCGGAAATGAAGTTTTCCAGACTATCCCTGGCCGCAAAACCCAAGGCCAAACCGACGATGGACAAACCGGCAACCAGGGCAGTGACGTCGATGCCGAACTGCGCCAGTACCGTAACCATGATGAACGTCCACGCGATGATCCCAAACGATTTCATCAACAGGCTTTCCAGCCCAGCATCGATTCGTTTACTTCGCCCCAGCACTTTCGCCAGCACCTTTCGCGTTATGCGGTAAGCCACCTACAAGAACAGGAAAACAAGTGTAGCCGTGATCAACTCGGGCAACACGTTTTCCATGAAGTTGGCAAAAAAGTCACCCATTTTCTGTCCAAAGGACGAAATGTCACCCGATGCCAAGGCGTCAATGGCTGCGCCCACCTCCTTGCCCGCCTGAAGGACGCCCTCAGTAAAGTCGGCGGCCTGAACGAGCGAATCTGGCGATTCCTGAAGGATTTCTTGGGAGTCTTGGAGCGTCTTGATCATGTGAGAAAAGACACGCAGGACGGATAACTGCCGTCGTGCATCGATCGTGACAAGGATGTATACTCTGTGAGTACGTAACAGACTCAATTATTTGAGGGATTCGCCAGCCGGAGCACCGGCTAAAGGCACGCCCATTTCACCTTGAATACCACCCGCATCTTTCGGTTATGGCCTGCGATACTCCTGCTGCTGATCCTTTCAGGATGTGCAGGCGATGCAGGTTCGGATGACGCGACGATTCCGGTTGACTCCAGCGCAGTCGTCCACGGTTCCCCTGACTCTCACGATGCTTCCCCTGGACAGGCCGACCCTTCTGAGGCAGCGGAGCCCACGGTCGAAGCAGACACGACGCTGGCGGCGGACATCACGGTGGCCGCTCCAGATTCATCTCGCGTAGCGGGACGCGTCGGTGAAACGCTCGAGCAAGCTGGAGATGTTTTCCAGAACATCGGATTCCGCATTTTCTGGGCCATCGTCCTGCTGGTCCTCTTCTATGGATTAAACAAATCCATCGTTTGGCTTCTGGATCGCTTGGCAGAACGGCGTGCGGAGCGTCGATTGTTCTACAAGCGCATGGTCCCCCTGGTGCGCGTGCTCATCTGGAGCATTGGACTCTACGTCATCATTCGATTCGTCTTCCAGGTCAATGCTCAAAGCCTGCTTGCCGCCACGGCGGCTATCGGTGTGGCTGTTGGTTTCGCTGCCCAGGATCTTTTGAAAAACATTTTCGGTGGCCTTGTCATCATCACGGATCGCCCCTTCCAGGTGGGTGACAAGATTTCCGTGGCAGGAACGTACGGTGAGGTTGCCTCGATCGGACTACGCTCAACGCGCATTGTGACGCCAGATGACAACTTGGTCACCGTGCCCAATGCTCAGGTCGTGGATTCTCAGGTTGCCAATGCGAATGCGGGTGCCCTCGATTGCCAGGTCGTCACGGACTTGTACCTCCCAGGGTGGGTCGATGAGCGCTTGGCCAAGCAAATCGCTTTTCAGGCGGCCGCTTCTTCCAAATACGTGTATCGCAACAAGCCTATCGTGGTCATTGTCAAAGACACGTTCAAGGAGACCTTCCTGACGCAGCTGAAGGTGAAGGCGTACGTTATCGATACGCGCTTCGAGTTTCTGCTCATGAGCGACATCACGGAGCGTTGCCGGGAAGCCTTCAGGGAGGCCGGCCTCCTGACAAAACGAGACGCCATGGCTGTGATGCGGCATGGCGAATCCGGAGGTGGCCATGCAGACGCCTGAGGCAAGGTTACAAAGCTTACGGGAGCGTGCATTCGAAGGAGGGCACCGATTCGCCGCGCGGATTGATTCGAAACTCGAAGAGGTAAAAATCAAGCTGCATGAGCTTTCCGAGCTGATTCCTGAAGTCCGTACTCCGGCCGAACTTGCTAACGCTCGGATTCACCTCCAATCGGCCCTCCTTCCCTTATATCAGGAAGTCACCCAAACCGCGTTGGCACCGGACGAATTGGCAAGCGCATTTGGAGACTGGATGTCCGAGATGGATCAGTTCGTAGCAGACTGGCCCGCGGTGTTGGAGGATGAAGAACCGGAGCGCTTGTATCAACCGTCATCTGCCGACGGCGCCTTCACGGCAACACGAAAGGGACTGATTCGACTGACGCGCAGCATTGGAACGCCGCTAGAGACACGAATTCGAGAGGTCCCCGTTGGCGCGTTGGGGCAAGCATTCGTGCGTGAATGGTTGCCCGTGCAATTCGGCAAGGTCCTGGATGATGATCGCAAGCGCGTGGCGCAGGTCATGGCGCGACTCGAGCGTACGCTCTCCGATCTGGTATATGCCATCCTGAGGGCTGAAAACCGTTGGCAGTTGTCCCTGGTGGCCCAATCAGAATCCACCGTTGAAGGGTCTCTGACGTCAAATGAAGGCGATTCCTCACAGCCTGTGCAGGAGGACATCCAACCTGCCGAAATATCTTCAACAGTGCTGGAGCCGGTGCATCAGGCAGAGCAGCGGTTTCGCGCATCTCTACACATGGCAACGGAAGCATTATCCTGCAATGCAGCTACGGACGTGGAACGTCGCCTGGAGCAGGCATGGGTTCCACTGGAATCTGAAACCTATCGAGCCGGATCGTTCATGAGTGCCATACCACTCATTGAGGCTTCAGTATTCGCCAAGCGATTGGAGCGAATCGGGGCCAATGCCTCCGACTGGCAGGAGTGGAAAACTCGTCTTCAGGAACGGTCCCGCTATTTCCACGCCTTGATATCGCTGCGTACATCGTTTCATGAGCTGGTGGACCGAACGCAGCACGGCGTCGAACAGCATCTCGTCCAACCGATCCGGCGCCGCACTTCTGCCGTGGCAACCCGACTTGGACAAACCGAACAGGAACTTGCCGCTGGTCCGCGCCCTACGGAAGGCGAGCTGTTCACGAACCGAACCGGAGGGCTGCAATCGCTTGGCGAGGAGGCCGTTCGCCGCGTGCAAGAGGAGCTCGTGGAGCCCATCCAGGAGCTTTCATTGCTCACCCGGATTCCTGATGAAAACCAGGCGTTCCTGGACGGTCTTGCCGATATCCTGGAAGCTCAGCCAGTATCGTTCCGGGTCCATCCCTTGTCCTCAGACGTCGACGTTGCCATTGGACCTCAAGAGGACGCGCGTATCATTGCGCTACAGGAGATCGCTCGCAATGGAACGGTGGAAATCGATGCCGATGAACTTACCGAGAGCAGCCAGGATGCCAAGAACGGCCTGAGAGATGTTCTGGAAGAACTGGTAAACCTGCCTTCCATCGTTCGTTTTTCGTTCGAGGCGGCGGCGGACGAAGGTCAGGACGATGTTTCAGAGGGTTCCGAGACCAGCCCAAGCGAAAGCGATCAGCTGGTAAGCATGATGCTGGAGAGCCTGCGCCGTACGCGGGATGCCATCGCCACCATCGGTGGTCGGATAGACGAGGGAGCCACCTTGCTCACGCGTGTCTACCGTCGCGAGACGTTTGAAGCCTGGACCCGAATTCAGGATCGGTTGGAAGTCGAGCACCAGGTCGGTGCGTACGTCATGGATGTGCGCTCCAGGTTCGATGCTGAGGCGCGCGAGGCGGGACAGCGACTTACGCGGTTGAGCCGACAGACACTGGTCCTTTTCGAGCGCTTGTTCCATCGCGGACACCGGGAAGCACGCGCACTCATCGAGCGGGGTAAGGAAGCGGTTGGAACACCATCCCCTACGCGGGCCTCATTCCATGAAACCGCTCTGGGACTCGCCGAATTGGAAGCCGTTCTCGAAGGCGTACCGACGGTCTACAGGAAACTGTTCTCCTTTCAGCCTCTTACGGATGCAGATCTGTTGATTGGCCGCGTGCAGAGCCTAACTTTCATCGAAAACCAGTTGGAGCAATTCGATCTGGGAATGCCCCAGGCAGCCATGTTGGTAGGAGGACCGTCTTCTGGCCGTACGAGTCTGCTCAACGTACTGAAAGCCACGCATTTGGCAGATCGTGACGTTCGGATGACCCGGTTTGAACAGCGACCTCGCGATCCCAAGGAATTATTGGCGTTCCTGGGTTCGACTCTCGGCTTACCCATTCCTGAAGTCGACACGGTATCTGACGCCGCACGTGCGCTTTCTGATGCATTGGAGGACATGGACACGCCGATCTGCATGGTTGAGCATCTGGAATGCCTGATGCTGCGGGGAATTGGAGGGTATGATCTACTCGTGGATGTGCTTCAGTTGATGTCCCTGACAGACTCACGCATCATCTGGATCGGTACCATTTCTTCGTTTGCCTGGCAGATCCTGAAGACCGCTGATCCGGACTCGGCAGTGCTGGTCAGTCAGCACACCATGACTGAATTGACCCGTACCGAATTGGAACGCCTGATCATGGAGCGCCACCGTAAAAGCGGCATACCGCTGGAATTCATCCTACCGGAGGAGCCGAGCCCGCTACTGCGACGCAAGCTTCGGCGCGTCACCAGTCGGGAACGGCGCCAGCTCCTATTGCGGGAGGCTTTTTTCGATCGCCTGTTCACCCAATTCGGCCAGAATATCCAGATGGCGTTGTTGCAATGGATCCGATCGGTCAGCATGACGGAGGACGGCGGATCCATGCGCGTCTCACATGTGCCCGCCCTGAATCTGTCATTCTTCTCGGGATTCAACATGGATCAGGTTTTCGCCCTGAAGGCCCTCCTGGAGCATGGCTCCCTCACGCCGGACGAATACGCGCAGATTGATCGATTGGCTGAAGACAAAGCCCTTACGCTTTTTGAAACGCTCGGGAATGCGCTGGTCATCGAAACCACAGCAAAACGCGAAGCAGGTAGCCTCTACAGGCATGCGGCAGTCGATGCCGGCCAATCCTATCGCATCCGCCCTCTTTTCTCGCATGCAGTCATCAGACTGTTGCGTCAGCGGAACGTCGTCCACTAGGGATACCGAGGATCTATATCCTCATGCTTGAGACAGGTACCACTCGTAGGTCCGTCGAATTCCTTCTTTCAAGTCTACTTCCGGTCTCCATCCGAGGGAAAACAATCGCGTCACATCGACGAGTTTACGCGGCGTACCATCCGGTTTCGATGCATCGTACGAAATGGTATTGTCTGCTCCGACGACCTCCCGAATCGTTTCAGCCAGCTCGGCGATAGAAAGATCGTGACCTACGCCCGCGTTGATGAGTCCGTCGGGTGCAGCCTCGAACAATTCGGTTTCGGGCGTTTGCAGGACATGCAGGATGGAGGAGGCCAGGTCATCCACGTACATGAACTCACGCTTCGGAGTGCCCGTACCCCAAAGTGTCACAGGACCCGATGTGCCTTTGGCTTCGTGGAATTTCCGGATCAGAGCCGGCAAGACATGCGATGATTGCAGGTCGAAATTATCTCCCGGGCCATACATGTTGGTCGGCATCATGGAGACGAAATCCACGCCGTGTTGACGACGGAGGGCCTCACACAACTTGACCCCCGCAATCTTCGCGATGGCATACCACTGATTGGTAGGTTCGAGCGGTCCGGTCAACAGGTATTCTTCCTTGAGCGGCTGAGGCGCCATCTTCGGATAGATACACGTGCTGCCCAGAAAAAGCAGACGCTTTGCTCCAGACTCAAAAGCACCGTGGATCACATTGGACTGGATTTCCAGATTGGTATGCAAGAAATCCGCCGGATACGTGTCATTGGCCAAAATGCCCCCGACCTTGGCGGCCGCCACAACAACGAAGTCCGGTTGCTCCTCTCTGTAGAAGGCTCTCACAGCATCCGCATCCGACAAATCCAGCTCCTGCCGCGAACGAAGGATGAGATTATCGTAGCCCGCTTTCTTGAGCGCACGAACCACGCCGGATCCTACCAGGCCGCGATGGCCTGCAACAAAAATCGATTGACGGGTATCGCTAAGGTGCATGGAAGCAAGATTCGATGATCAGGAAGCCCAGACGGGGAGGATGCCCGGCTCGACGCCGAACACCCACTGAACCAGAAAATAGGCCATCCCGGTCATCAGAACGGTGAAAAGCAGGTTCATCCAAATGCCGGTCCTGGCCATCTGCGGAATGGTCAACAAATCCGACCCATAAACAATGGCATTGGGTGGCGTAGCAACGGGAAGCATGAACGCAGCACTCGCTGCAAGGGTAGCAGGAATGGTCAACAGGAATGGATTCTGTCCAAGACCCAGCGCGACAGACGCCATTACGGGCAGGAAAGCGGCCGTAGTTGCGGTATTGGACGTCAGCTCGGTAAGGAAGATGACGAGCAGGGTAACCAACAGAATAATCAGAATGACCGGCCAATTGCTGACGCCTGAAATAAGTGATCCCAACCAAGCCGCAAGTCCGGTGGAGCTGATGGATGCCGCTAGGGAGAGGCCACCGCCGAATAGGACCAGAATACCCCATGGAATGCGTTTCGCGTCTTGCCAGGTTATCAAGAACCTCGACTCCCATGTGCTGCCGGGTCGGGAAGAAGGAATCAGAAACAGCGCAACGGCGCCAACGAGAGCGATGACCGTGTCTGACAGTCCGGGGAGCCAATCGGACAGCAATGGCCTGGTCAGCCATAACAGCACGACGATCCCGAAGACATAAAAAACAGCCTTTTCGTCCTTCGTGGCGGTACCGATTTTGGAAAACGTGTCCTGGATGAGGGCATCCATTCCCGCTATGCGCTCTTTTCCAAGATCAAACGCGACGCGGGTGAGCAACCACCAGGTGAGTGGCAATCCGAGCACAATCAATGGAACACCTACGCCCATCCATTGCACGAACCCGATTTCCACTCCGTAGGTCTCCTGCATGAATCCCGCCACGAGAGCATTCGGAACGGTCCCAATGAGGGTTCCCAGACCACCAATCGTACAGGAATAGGCTATTCCCAACATGAGTGCCGGCCCCAGATCGGGAAACGCATCACGGTCCAATTGCCCCTGCGCCAGCGCCACGATTGAAAGTCCGATGGGCAACATCATCATAGTTGTCGCCGTGTTGGTTACCCACATGCTCAGAAGTGCCCCGGAAAGCATGAATCCGCCAATGATGGCATCGGGACGCGAGCCCACCTTGCGCAGGAGCGAAAGCGCGATCCGCTTGTGCAATCCGGTCTTCTCCATCCCAATTGCCAGTATGAATCCACCCATGAACAAGTAAATAAGCGGATTGGCGTAGGGCTCGGCGGCTTCGCGAATGGACACAATGTCCAACAGCGGGAAGAGTATCAGCGGCAAGAGCGAAGTAATGGGGATAGGTACGGCTTCAGTCATCCACCAAACAGCCATCCACAAGCCAATACCTGCCGTCAACCACGCTTCAGGATTCAGTTCGGCGGGTGCGGGAACGATCAGGAACAGGACGAATAACGCCGGACCAATCCACGTCCCGAGCCGCTCCCTCAGGAAGCGCCTACGCTCGATGTGCTGTCCTTTTTCATCCATCGGATCAGGCATCGGATCTGGAATCAGAACGTTGAATTTGGACTGCTTGTTGGACGATCAGATTCCAGGCTGCATCGATGTGACGTTGCTCCTGGTCGCGACCGCCGATACTGCATCGAATCGTATATCGCTCATCGAGTCGGGTGTGACTGAGATACAGCTGCCCCGTAGCATTGACAGCTTCCATGAGCGCCTCGGAAAATGCGTCACCGTGGCGATGGGCAAAGCATACCAGGTTGAGACTGCGCGGTATGACCAGCTCGAAGTCTTGATGAGCCTCTACCTTGGCCTCGAACGATTCCGCAAGACGCACGTGCTCGGCGATATGATGCCGCAATCCTGCAGCTCCATAATGACGCAGAACGAACCAGAGTTTTAGCGCACGGAATCGACGACCCAATGGAATCTGCCAATCCCGATAGTCGATCGCTGCTCCACTCAGATGCTCTGCCGTGCGCAGATATTCAGGAAGGATGCTCAAGGCATCCACCAATTGCTTTCGATCCCGGACCCAGAAGGCATTGCAATCGAAGTTGGTGAACATCCACTTATGCGGGTTGAAGCAATAGGAATCGGCATCCTCCACCCCGTCATGTATCCAGCGATATTCGGGACATACTGCGGCCGTTCCAGCCATCGCGGCGTCCACATGAACCCAGATTTCGGCGGCCTCTCGCCGCACAACGTGCGCAATGTCCCGAACGTTGTCGACCGCCATGGAGGACGTGGTACCTACGGTCGCACAAATGAAAAACGGCGTGAGGCCGCCTTCCAGGTCCGCACGAATCGCAGAAGCAAGTGCCCGTGTGTCCATCCGGAATTGATCATCGGTTGGAATGAGCCGCATTCGCTCGTCTCCGATGCCTGCGATCCGTGCGGCCTTCTGAATGGATGAATGCGCCTGATCCGACGTATAGGCAACGAGATTCGAGGGCACACCTTCACGATTCCCCGTACCGCCTGTAATTCGCTCTCGTGCAGCCAGTAACGCGCACAAGGTGGCGCTCGAGGCCGTGTCCTGTATCACACCGTTGCCCTTGAAGTGCTCGGGGAGTCCCAAGAGGGTGACCAGCCAATCCATTACATGCGTTTCGAGTTCGGTAGCCACCGGACTGGTCTTCCACACCATCCCCTGCTGTCCCATCCCGGCTGCCAGCATCTCCCCCAGTATGGACGGAAAAGATGTGTTGCTTGGGAAATAGGCCATGAATCTAGGAGACTGCCAATGCGTCAGCCCTGGTTCAATCAGCCTGTCCACATCTCCCAGAATGTGTTCGAATGGTTCACCGAGTTCCGGCAGATCGTCAGGGAGGGAGGCGCGTATGTCTCCGGGCGCCAGGTCGGGCAACACCGGTCGGGATTCAACCCACTCATAGTAGTCGGCAATCCAGTCTACGACCTGTTTTCCGAACTCCCGGAATTCGGCAGGAGTCATGTGATGGCTTGAACTCACGAAGACCACCCCGCTGCACCAACCGGATACGGCGTACTTCCAATGGCCGAACCATCGCCTGTCTCTTGCGCACGGAGCATGGCCCGGTACATCAATTCAGCGGGATGAATAGCTTTTCGGCCTGTCCCTTCCGCAATTTGTTGACGACAGCTGACGCCAGGCGCAACCACTGTGGTGTGACGAGGCGTTTCACGCACGGCCGGGAACAGGCGCTGTTTTCCGATTTGCATGGACAGCTCGTAATGCTCCTTTTCAAATCCGAACGATCCAGCCATTCCACAGCATCCTGAGTCTATCTCATTGACGCTGCACCCATCTATGCGGCCGAGGGCGGCATGGGTGCCGCCCGTTCCAACCTCCGCTTTCTGGTGGCAGTGGCCATGCAATAGTACCTCCCCATAGCCGCTCATGGCGGGTAAACGATCTGGATCAAGAGAGGCAACGAAGGTATCAAACAAAACGGCTCGCTCAGCGACCACCGGAACCCGGGGGTCACCGGGCAGCAGCTTGTGATATTCGTCATCGAAAGACAGCACGCAGCTGGGCTCCAATCCAATGATGGGCAGACCTTCCTCTGCAAAAGGCAGTAGCTTGTCCAGCGTCTGTGAGGCCTGTTTCCGCGCCATGTCCACCAATCCTTTGGAGATGGCGGGTCTTCCACAGCATCGATGACCAGGAAGAATGACCTCGAAGCCACACGCTTCCAGGAAAAGTGTTGCGCTGCGGGCCACATCCGGGTAGTGATACGTATTGAACGTATCGTTGAACAACACGACGCGCTTCCGGTCAGCTGACGAAGCAGCGGCCGACCGCGAATGACGTCGAAACCACGTGGTAAACGGTTTGGCGGCAAACGGAGGCAACATGCGATTCGAAGACACCCCAACGGTCTTTTCGAGAAGCTGACGCATCACGGGGTGATTGGAAATCTTGTTCACCAAAGGAGCAACCCAGCCGCTGAAGAAGCGCGCCTGGAAAGCCGCCCGCGCAAAGAAACGGGTTCGCAGGGGCGTTCCGTTGGTCCGATGGTAGCGATCCAGGAATTCGATCTTGATGGTCGCCATATCCACCGAAGAAGGACATTCGGCCTTGCAGGCTTTGCACTGAAGACACAAATCCATGGTCTCGTAGAGGCGTTCACCGGTGAGCAAGTCGGGATCCAGTCGTCCGTTGAGCACATTGCGAAGCGCGTTGGCTCGACCACGGGTGGAATGTTCTTCTTCCCGGGTCGCCATGAAGGATGGACACATCGTGCCCGAACCCAGTTTGCGACAAACTCCGGCCCCGTTGCACATCTCTACGGCACTTGCATAGCCCAGGTCTTCGGTAAAGTCGAGGTTGGTGCGCAGTTGCTGCGTGCGGTAATCCGATCCGAATCTCAGATGATCCGTCATCGGCTCGGCTCCGGTGATGATGCCCGGGTTCAGGATGCCATCCGGATCGAATATCTGTTTCGTCTGCTCGTAAAGGCCGTACAGATCGTCTCCGAAAAAAGAGCGATTGAACGAAGAGCGGGCTCGACCATCCCCATGTTCGCTCGATAGCGCACCGCCGAAACCTTTCAGCATATCAATGGCAAAGTGGATGATATCCGGCAGGTGAGCGATTTCCTCCGCAGCTTTGGTATTTACCATCGGGCGTATGTGTACACACCCGGCGCTCGCATGAGCATAGTAGGCGACGTCCAGTCCGCGCCCATTACAGAAGCGTTCAACGCCTGTCACGTAGTCGGCAAGGTGTTCCACGGGTACTGCCGCATCCTCGATGAAAGGAATGGGTTTGTGATCACCGCGAACACTCATCAGGAACCCGAGCCCCATTTTCCGAACCGACCAGACATCGTTTTGACCCTTGGAATCCACTACGGACACCACCGCATGCGAAGGCGCACCTTGTTCAGACAGGTGGTGCTTCAAACCGTCGATTTTGGATTCGATCTCGGATTCGGAATCACCCTGGAATTCGGTGATCAGAATGGCATTCGGCTGACCTTGGACGAATTGCTCCAATTTCTTGCGCCACATCGGATTCTGGCGACACATAGACATTCCGAGATGATCCAGCAGCTCTACAGCACTTGGCTCCACTTCCAGAATGACCTGGACGGTTTCCAACGCCCTGACGATGTCGTCAAAGTGAACGATGGCCAGACCCGTGTATTTCGGTAGAGGGACCAGATCCAGCGTCACGGATTCAATCAGACCCAGCGTCCCCTCTGCCCCACTCAGGAGGCGCGCAAGGTTTCGACCCGGTGGATGCCCTTTCAGAAAGGAAACACCCTCCGAAGCAAGGCGGTCAAGATTATAGCCGCCGCAACGTCGCCAGTGTCGCGGGGTGTCGCGGCGGATGATATCCAGCGACTGCGGATTCGTCAGCAGGTCGTTCAGACCGCGGTAAATCGTGCCTTCCATTCCGGAGCGCTGTGCCCGTTCAGCGAATACCGTCGCTTCCAGGTTGCCGAAAGCAGTTCGTGAGCCATCGGCCAGCACCACGTCCATGGCATGCACGTGATCAGCCGTCATGCCATAGCAGATGGAATGGCTGCCCGTGGAATTGTTTGAAACAATGCCACCCATGGCCGCCCGGTTGGACGATGCCGGGTCCGGCCCGAACAATAACTGCTCCTCTCGCAAAAAGCGATTCAGGTCATCCAAAACGACGCCCGGCTCGAGGGTCACCCGGCGATTTTCCCGATCCAACTCAAGAATGCGATCGAGATGCTTTGTGACATCGACAATGATTCCCCGCCCGACGGCCTGACCAGCGAGACTGCTTCCAGCCGCACGGGCGGTTACGGGCACCTTGAATTGCGATGCCGTCTCCAAAACCGCCTGAAGATCATCCCGATGCCGTGGAATCACAACGGCGGCAGGCTCTACGTGATAAATGCTCGCGTCCGTCGCATACAGCATGCGCTGATAGGTATCTGTCCGAACTGCATCACCGACTTTGTGATGCAAGGCGGCCATACAGGCGCTCACCTGCTCTGCCGTGACGGCTGTGTTGTCCAGTGCTTGCATGAGGTCAGCGACCAAGTACCTTCTTCAGCGCAGCCAGCAAGAGCTGCACGTTTTCAGGACGGCTGTTGAATCCCATCAATCCGACGCGCCACACTTTTCCGGCCAAGGCGCCGAGCCCTCCAGCAATTTCGATGTTGTATTCGGCCAGCAACGTCCTTGATACGTGCCCGGGATCGACACCTTCTGGCACACACACTGTCGTGAGACTTGGCAGCCGGATTTCTTCATCCACGTGACAGGACAATCCCAGTTCGGCCAGTCCATCCCACAACAGGCGTGCGTTGGCCCGATGCCGTGCCCAACGAGCCTCCAGGCCTTCCTCGGCAATCAGCCTCAGGGCCTCTCGCAGGCCGTAATTCATGTTGATGGGCGCCGTATGGTGATAGGTACGCTCTGAACCCCAATACTTACCCACCAGGGACATGTCCAGGTACCAATTCGGGACAGGGCGTGTTCGTTTTTCCAGTCGTTCCAGAACGCGAGGCCCCAACGTGAGCGGACCAAGGCCCGGAGGGCAAGAAAGACACTTCTGCGTCCCGCTGTAGGCAGCATCCACACCCCACTCATCGAGGAAAAGCTCTACGCCTCCCAAGCTGGTCACTGTATCAATGAGAAGAAGACAATCAAATTCGTCACACAGCGCGCGAACGCCTTCCAGGGGCTGCCGGGCTCCGGTGGATGTTTCGGCGTGAACCAAACCCAATACCCGCGGCCGGCAAGCTTCCATGGCTGAACGGATGGTATCCAGGCTGAACGCGGTCCCCCAAGGCGCTTCCATGCGGGTAACGTTCGCCCCGTATCGGGAAGCCATGTCAACCATGCGTTCCCCGAAGTATCCGTTGCACCCTACAAGGACCGAATCGCCGGCCTCCACCGTGTTGGCCACGGCCGCTTCCATGGCGGCGCTACCCGTGCCTGAAACCGGAATCGTTACCGGATTCTCGGTCTGCCAGGCATATTTCAACAGCGACTGTACTTCATTCATCAGGGCGATGAACGTGGGGTCGAGATGCCCCACCTGTCGGTTGGACAGAGCGCGCAATACCCGAGGGTGGGCATTCGACGGGCCCGGCCCCAGAAGCAGTCTGGGAGGAGTATCCAGATCGGAAGTTTGAATGCGGTGGGCGTCTGAGACCGGCATGCAGCAACAAGTTTATTGGATGGTGTGTACAGGACTCCTGAGGTTAGGGCGCAGGCACTTTGATATCCACCCCGCCGGGCGATTCCACCTCTGTTTCCGAGCCATCCACCCGGACTGATCCAGCACGATCTCCGCTTTATCCACCCTTGTCTGCAATCATATGTCCCGCATCGGATCCTGGTCACTGCATACCATCGAAACCGGTCGCTTTGGTCTCGATGGTGGCGCCATGTTTGGTATTGTCCCCAAGCCCCTGTGGCAGAAACGGATTGCTGCCGATGAACTCAATCGCATTCCACTCAATGCACGATGCCTCCTGTTGACAGACGGCGACCGATGTATCCTGGTCGATAACGGGATCGGAAACAAACAGGACGAGAAATTCCTGAAGATCTACGGTGTGGACACCACGACCATGGAGTTGGATGCATCCCTTTCAGCCGTTGGATTTCACCGCAGCGACGTCACCGACGTGATACTGACCCACTTGCACTTTGACCACTGTGGCGGGAGTACGGAACGGGTGAACGGCACATTGCGCGTTGCCTTTCCAAATGCGCTGTTTCATGTGCAGCGACGTCATTGGGACTGGGCCCAGAAAGGAAATATCCGTGAGAAAGCCTCCTTCCTGCCCGACAACCTCGAGCCACTGGCTGCATCAGGACAATTGAATCTGATAGATGGTAAGACGTCCCTCTTTCCGGGCGTAGAGGTCATCCCGGTTGACGGGCACACGCAAGCCATGCAACTGGTGCGTGTACACGATGCCGAAAAATCTCTTCTTTACACGGCTGATCTGCTACCCACGCATGCCCACCTCGCTCCTGCCTGGAATATGGGGTATGATTTGTGGCCAATGACCACTATCGAAGAAAAGGCACGTTTGCTGGATCAGGCCATCCAGGGAGGCTGGGACCTGTTCTTCGAGCACGACCCCACGGTAGGATTATGCAGCGTCCGGATGGGAGAGCGCGGTCCTGAGGTTGTAGACCCACGCCCGTTGGCAGAGCTGTAAATGTGACCGGCGTATTCGAGCCCGACGCTATCCTCACGAGCCTGAAGAGTCACTCGGCCCACGCTTCGATGGCCGCGCGCAGCTTGACCAGGAAGTCTTCCAGGTACATGTTTCCATCGGCCTCTTCAAGCTCAACCCAGCGATTCATGAAGACCAGACGCATGACGGAAAGTGCATCGGTGTCCGGCTCGAGAGCAGCCAACTCGGGCTGAGTCTGCAAGACCGGCATATCGGAAGCGACGGTGGTCCGTGAGACCAGGTAGTCGTAGCTCTGGATGCTGAGAACATCCCGGACTCCGAATCGGGCGGCGAGATGCTCATTCAGTGCATTCAACCCGGAGTAGGTTGTAATCGAAGGGTGGGTGGCGACGAGACATACGATGTTGGTATGCGGTCTAAACAGGGAAACGACACCATCCCACGAGCTCGTCATGGCATCGAATCGCCGAGCAATCCTGCACAGCGTGGACAGTTGGCGGCCGTATCCATTGTTGTCGAGCGGAATCAGGCGATGGCTGAACCAAACGGATGCTGCTACCGCTCCGGGTTTCGACCCTTCCAGAATGAATTTTCCCAGCTGGGGCCTCGGATCATCTCCATCCGTCAGGTTGTCGCGATCCAGGCAATAAGGAGCATTCTCCGCTACCAGATCCTTCAGATAGCCATGCTTGATCACGATGGAGCCTGCTCCATACGGTATGTATCCTGCTTTATGCGGGTCAACGGTTACGGAATCGACCCGCGAAAGAGCGCGGAAGGCGCGACGGATCTGCTTATCGTGTTCAAGGGGTGAAGGATCGGATGCTTCCCCGTTCTGAAAAATCGTGGCAAAGTATCCGCCATACGCGCCGTCTACGTGAACCGGGGCATAGATTCCGTGCGCGACCATTCGGTCGCGCACGTCCATGAGCTCGTCAATTGGGTCGACCGACCCGAATTCCGTCGTGCCCAGGACGGAAACGATCTGAATGACCGGGCGATGTTCGATGCGACAGGATTCCAGCACACGCTCCAGATCCTGAGCAGAGGTCCGGAATTGCTCATCCACGGCCACTTTCAGGAAATTGTCCCGACCAATTCCAAGCAAACTGGCAGAACGCCGCCAGCAATAATGGGCAGTTCGCGGGACAATCACGACCGGCTCGATCCACCTCGTCTCGAACTGCGCCTCGACCTCCCGGATGAACCGGGTGTCGCCCAGGTGAGAAATCAGGCAAGACTCCAACTTCGACCACTGTGATTCTGGATCACGGCCCTCCCCCAGGTAAGAGGCCAAACGGACTTCACCCTCTTGCAGGGGCACATTCAGCAATTCATACAACGCATCGGCGCCAGTCGAGTCGCGTTTACCCTCATGCGAACGCCGCGCCATTTCGATGGCAACGGGCAGAAAGCGACCGGCCTTGTGAAACCATAGCGACTCATAGTTGGCAATCGTGCCGCCAGACGTGAGATGACCAAAAGAGGTGCGATCATCGAACCCGAACAAGCGGGCAAATTGCTTCCCTACCTCCAGTTCGTATCGAATAGTGACGGGCGATGCCTCACTCGAAACGTTGTTCGGGTTGTATAGAAGCGTCGCGAAATAGGCGACGAGGGCCGGCAGGGTGGTCTCCGAGATCATGTGCGCCATGTAGCGCGGGCTGAAAACGGGAACGTCCAGTTTCAGATCGGAAACCAGCGAGAAGAGTTCAGTGAAGAACATCTCCCTGAAATGGCGCGCATCGGGGCCATTGACCTTGCTGTAGCCGATGGCAGGAGGGTCCTTGGGCCAGTAATTACGCCGCCAGAAGACGTGATCGTTCAATACGAGTTGCAGGGCCTCGTAGAGGAATTGGCGCTGCTCTGATTTTGGACCGAGGAAGTACAGGTCCAGGTCATGCTCGAAGTCGGCATCCAGTGGGCTCGGGATTTGCGGCGTTTCCCGGTTGTTCGGGTTGAGCATGAGTGGCTCCGGTGGGTTGTCAATCCAGCAGCGAACCTCCAATCGGCAATCGGTTGGTGTAATCCAGGCCGAGCAGTTCGGCAACGGTCGCTGCCATCTGATTCTGATATACGGGTGCGGGCACTTCCCCACTGACCGCAATACCCACCTCTCCAACGTGCGGGAATCCCGGCCCAAGCGCCGCCACCCAGATCGCCTCCGAGCCTTTCCAGTCAGCACCGTGTCCAACCCAGCGATCCTGCTCGCCTCTTCCATGATCCGTTGTGATCAGGAACGTGGTCTTGCCGGCATATCCTGGATCATTCTGCACCCAGGTCCACAAATCCCGGATAAAAGCATCCGTTCGGTATGCGGCATCCAGATAATGACGATAGTCGCCATCATGAGCGAAATCATCGGTCTCACCGTACGAAATGTAAACGAGGCGGGGACGATCCGATTTCAGTGTTTCGAGCGCATAATGGTGGGTAAAAACATCGAGTCGAACCGCTGTCCATGGCGATGGCGTCTGGGCTTGGAGTTCGTTGAGCCAAGCCTCTTTTTCGGTCAATTCCCCTTCAGCCGAATCAAAACCGGCATTGACGGGCACGCCGCTTCGCTCCTCGTTGACGATATACGGAAATACATCCCACGAGCCGAAGGCTGCGACCCGACCCTCGAAGCCTGGCTGCCCGTTCACCCATTCGAGTACCGTTTCATTCCGATTGGGCACCTTGTCGTTCGAAACAATGGTCTCATCGGCGAAACCGGTCAGAATCTCATTGTATCCAGGATAGGAAAAGACCTCGCCGTTGGTGACTTCTCCGGTCGAGCCGAGGTGACGATTACCCCACAGCGTTCCTTCATCCGCAATGACGTCCCAGAAAAAAGGCATGAGCGCCTCGCGTCGCGCTTCAGGCGTGTCGCGCCAGAAGCGCGAGGCTACTTCTTCCCGATTATTCGTGTAGTCATTGTTATTGAGAAGCCACGGATCGGCACCTGTGAATACCTCCTCCCAGCGTAGCCCGTCGAGCGTGATCAGAAAGACATTTTCAACCGGATCACCCAAAGCCGTCGCTGAGTCCGCAGTGGTGACGGCCTCTTCAGGAGAAGAACATCCTCCCATGAGAAGTAGAGTGAAGACTAGAAGCAAGAGTCGAGATGGCATGATCAGGACGGCAAGATGAATAGGATCTGGAAGGAAGGTGTACTCCGCTGTAGCACTCAGCGCGAAATGATGTCCCGCATGGGAAACCGACCAACGGGCAACTCGAAAACGCGTTCGTGACCGTCGGGCCACGTCAATCGAAGGTGATAATCACGGTTGGTATCGTAGATCGGTATCCGGTACATGCCCGCTCCAGGTCGGATGGAGTAGATATGCTCTCGCGAATTCAAATCGGTCACTTCCACGAGAGGAGCATCTCCCACGTCAAACGTGACACTGGCCAGGTGATCTGCAGGGCGTCGGCCATCACCGTCTTCCTGGTGAAACTGCACCGGCCAGTCGTGATAGGGCTCAGCACCCTCATCTGCAGGATTTACCCACCGTGGCCATGCTTCAAGCTCTACTTGGCGGGTGGTTTTATTCATGCGAATGATGCCGTAGCCGGGTGTTCGGTCGTACAGCGCCGTGGGCTCCACGTCGGAATTGACGGGATTGGCCACGGCCAAGACGGTCATGTGATTGCCGAAGCCATCGAGATGGTCGCCGGTATACCATGAGGCATCTGGATCACGCGTTGGACTTACCTCCGGTGGAAACCAGCGTCTCGGCCAGATATTGGCTATGGACGGTACAACAAAGCCATAGCCGGCATCCTGAAAGGCATCCTTGCCATAGCGAACCGTGCTACCGAGATGCTGATCGCCAGCCACGTGAAAAGCACGAGCACGCCGCAAAACATCTATGACCTTGTTGCGGCCGGTCTGTGGCCATCCGTTCGAGTCATGATCCATGGCCTTCTTGTATCCGGTCACAATCTCGCCCGGGGGCGGAATGGGCAGGCCCGGTATTCCGGAGCCGTCGAAATAATCAACCGGAATCGTCGCAACGTTGGCAAAGAGGGTCTGTGAGAGCATCACCTTCATCCACGTATCGCTCCCCCATGTCCTCGCCCAATGGTCGAGAAAGGAAAGCTGCCGGTCACCCAGCAGTACAGCATCCGGGTGATCTCCACTCACGGCGGCGTCCCAATCCGCATTTTGCGGCCATCCATTCCAGATTTCCGCTTCGGGCATCAAGTCCCTCGGAGCACTCTTGAATTGCCGGTCTGCAACCACTCCAAAGGACACTCCTCCGAATTCAACGTTGGTGTAATAGACCGAAATGTCCTGCTGGATGGGAGCTGGATCAAAGGGATCTGGAAGATGGGACGTCTGCGTTCGATGAACCGCATTTACAAACCCCGGAGACTGGATATATCCACCGTTGTCGGAGGCCGGGGAGTGCGGTCCGGTTGCGGCCTTGCCAGCCGCTCCCCAGATGTTGCCATGGTAGACATCATGGTCGTCCGGAATGGTTACGGTTGGACGATGTCTCGTCAGGTCGCCGAATGCCCACAGAAATCGATTCCAATGGTAGAGGTAGTCAACAATGGCCTCGTCTTCCGGTGAGCGGATAATGCCAGCCAGACCGGATTCGTAGATCTGGTCTCCGGCAAAGAAAATCATGTCTGGTTCGTGAAAGGCGACCCGATCGGCGACTTCCTGATGAGGCCACCAGAAGTGATTGTGCGTCCAGGAACCGTCTCCTCCCGAAATATGATGGCAGTTCATGGCTGCCAGCACGAATTCGTCACCCTCCACGCCGGCATGGATGGTCCCGTCGTAAACATGTGTGACGGGTGTCGAGCCTTCCCAAAGCGAATACATAACGCGAAATGGCGTATCGCCTTCTCGGTCGTAATCTTCGACCCGGAACCCGATCGTAAAGCCATTTTCGTCCAGTTCGCCCGTAGCAACGGTTTCCCAGGATGCTCCATTCGCTAGTTGAAGTTCTGCGATGCGTGAGTCATCCTCTCCCAGTGGACCCATCTGAGCCGTCATCTTGAGCGTCCCTTCGCTGAGGGTGTATTGCACGCCAAGCACGGGTCCAAACGCGCGAGACGCGTCTGCCCGGACTTTGCTTCCCTCCAGCGACCAATCGTCAAACCAGTATCCCTGACCATGGCTTGAGGGTGAACCGTGCGATACCAAGGCCACATTTCCCGTAAAGTACTTTTCGTCCAGACCTGGATAGACGGCATGTGAAATCACCTCGTCAGTTGCCGGGATAAACGTCTCGACAACCAGATCATACCCGGATTCTCCGGGCGCAGCCATGGCGCGCAAACCAAAATCGCGAATGGACGGAAGCAATCCCTCTCCGGTTGAGGGCGTAATAACCGGCCAGTCAGAGGGCTTGAAATCGCCTCGTGGACGTCGAGCTGCCTCCGGATTCTCATTGTCGCGAACGGTTATTTCACCCGTACCATCTACGGCGACTACGAGCCCACCTCCTGGTGCAGGCCAGTGGTGCACGAGGGAACTGATCCGATAGTCTGTCTCTGACCCACCGGCACCGATCAGGAAACCAACCCAGGTACTGTCACTCGTTTGATCTGGATCATTGATCGATCCAGTCCGGACGCTGACATGCATCCCTCCCGCCTCATCAGCCAACCAGTGGGTCAGCAGATGCACAGTGCGCATTGGTTTGGCCTGGCGTCCCTCGATACTCTGCAGACGTCCCTCATTCAACTCCCAGTCGAGCATGCGATTGGCGTAATACTGAGGACCAATCCACGTCCGATCCGGCGAGCCGGAAAAATCGGCCCGGAAGCTTGTATCGGGTCCGGAGCATCCAGCCACCAAAAGCAGACTGAGCAATAGAAAGAAAGGAAAACGCATGACCAAATGAATCAGATTGGACCGACGAGCTGGGGATGAAGTGCCGGGAATTGGATCCTGGCATTGACACATGGTACAGATGGTACGAATCAGAACGCAAAGCGGGCCGGCGAAGAAAACAACTGATATCTGCGGCTCGTTGTTACATTGCGGCCCCACGCTGTCGGATATCCAACAGGGTGGGGCCGCTGACTTTTTCACTTTGTGTTTCACCTTGTGGAGATCTTCGGATCTGGCAACTCCCGCAATGCATCCATCCCGCAGACGTTTTCTTACGCGCGCCGGTAAAGCGCTCGGAGGATTGGCCCTCATTCAGGCCGTCCCCGGGTGGACATTTGCTACCCGAAGCCCATCGGCCGATTTGGTGCACCGCTCTACAGAGACCATGGGGACCACCATTCGGCTCTCGTTGCTGAAGGAAGAGTTCTCCGCTGCTGCAGCCAGCGGTCCGCTCCTGCGATTGAAAGAAGTCAATGACCTGCTGACGGTCCACGATTCGTCAAGCGCGCTGATGCGCATGAATAATGGAAACCGGGTAACAGTCAAGGAGCTGGCCGACGTAACCCGATCCGCACTTCAATTCGGAGAACGGTCTGAAGGTGCAATGGACGTGACCGTCCTGCCTGCCATGCGTCGACTTGGATTCCTTCCCGGAGCCACAATGAAGGGTTCCATCGACTTTCGCCAGATCGCGCTGGATGGTGATACGGTTTCCATCTGCTCAGGCGATATGGGGGTTGATTTTGGGGGTATTGCCAAAGGATATGGCGTAGATCAAGCCATCACCTTAACCCGCGCTGCCGGCGTCTCAGCTGCCCTGATTGACGCAGGTGGTGATCTTTTTGCACTTGGTCGTCCCGAAGCCGACCGTCGTTGGATGATCGGTATCCGTCACCCTGAACGTGCCGGTGACTTGGTCGCCACGCTGGAATTGGAGGACGAAGCAGTCGCAACCTCAGGAACCTACCTGCACAAGCGAACGGTCGGTGGCAGAAGTGTCTCCCACATCATTGATCCTCGGACGGGCACCTCGGTTGATCACGTTGTCAGCGCAACGATTGTTGCTGGTGATACCATGACGGCCGATGCCCTGGCTACGTCGGTCTCCGTGACCTCACGTTCGCAAGGGCAGGCTCTGATCGCGTCGCAGGAAGGTGTCGAGGGCTTCCTCATCTACAAAGACGGTACGACCTTTACTTCGGCGGGTCTGGAGCGACGACTTCGCATCCTGTAGATGCCGCCGGCGGGCGCCATCTTCCACTAGCTGGGCTGGGACGAATCAATTTCTATGACGCCACCTTCGAGGATGCGTGCCTTGTCACCACTCTGAAGCCGGGCGAATATCTCAGATTCTACCGCTACCATGGGAAACGCGCGTTCATACATCTCGTCGGCAACCACGGAGGCAAGCGCAAGAAACACATCCGCGCGATCTGTAATGATGCCAGCGGGCGAAACGCCTCGTCGAACCGATTCCAGCAAAATAGCTGTGGTTGTGGAAGATCCACGGGTAAAGGGCAGAGCCAGTATCCGTCCCGCCCCATTCTCTCCAGAGAGTGGATGACGGCGGTCAATGATTTCTCCCGTGTGCTGGTCGTAACCGCCCCAGAACGAGAGGGGCTCTATGCTGGCCAGGACATCGCCTTGGGCCGTCCCCGGGATGATGATATTGCCTTTCACACGTTCCATTGCCCCTCCTCCCGAACCACACGACCTTGCACGGCTGACTCAACGCAATCGGTCAGACGACCATAGATCACGTCCACACCCAACAGACCGGGCGAGTAGTAGGCGTACTTGGCCGAATTCGTCATGAGATGCGAAATGCGCTCGGGCAGCATGGGTGACGTGAGTGGGCAGGTATCTACGGTAATCTTGGCTCCGAAGGCCTCGATAGGCTCCAACAATCCTACATGGTCGGCAATCATGCGAACTGTTCGGCTGCACGTAACCAGAAAGTCGACGCCTTCGGCTTTCTGACGGCCTTTCACGAGCGGAGCCAGTGCTTTGAACTCGTCGATTGAAAAGTGCGGACTGCCCAGGACAATCATGTCCACATGCTCCCCTTGGGCCGTCGAAAGGTCCCGGTAGGAAGCGCGTAGTTCGTCCATCCCTACTTCGACGATCCGGGGTGGCTCCATTCCCTGGAATGCAGCCCGCGTCGTGGGTGCCTCGGGCGTCACACCCACCATATGGAACAGGGCGATGGCGCCGGACGAGGCTCCGCCGGCGCATATCGCCTTGAGTTGGTCATTCGAGGGGTGCACGTTCATTCCCTCGATAACCGGAATTCCGTCCGGCGCCATCCGGCCAATCAGGTGACCGAGGACAGGGTAAAACGCATCATCCTCCTGAAGCGCCGTGGGCACATCGGTCAGGCGAAGCAGCACCGTACCCTTGCGACCTTCGTCCAGATGCAAGCCGGCAGCCGGGACACGGCCCGTGATGGCCGCACATATGTCAAGCAGGTCGGGGTAGCGCTCGGTCCGCGCACCGATGACCGAGTTGTAATACCCGATAACATTCGATTCTCCAGCAGCAATCTGCTGGCCAAAGGACGGCGCATGTTCGGTCTGATACGGCGCACACGTCCAGGTAGGAATACACCCCATGGCCTCATAGGCGCGCATCTGTCGTGTGGCATTGGCGGCCACTTCCTCAGGTACTTCCCATTCCTGCCAGCCGTGCTCATCCACGCCACTGACATTCAAGGTGGCGGGCACCCGGACCTTCGCACCCAAGTCGGCCAACCGTTCGGCATACTCCATGGTGGCAACGCCCATGTAGACCGTACTATCGATGTGGGCGGCTTCGACATCCATGAAGCGATCCACACCGAACACGGGCAGCATGCGATGTAGAATCCGCATCGCCATCTGGGATGCCGGTCCCTCCTCGCCTGCCAGGAGCGCCTTGTCGAATTCAGTCAGTTGAATATCCACAGGCTATTGGCCATTAACGGTCCATGAAGCAAGCAAACGCGTATTAGGATCCACGATGACTTCTGCCACACGACCCCCGTGCTGTCCGGATGCTGAACTTCCTGTGGATCCGCTGTCTGAGTCCGTGATGGACATGACGAGATCTTCCGAATTGCCATCCTCATACACGATGCGAACTTCAACATCCGCGGCAAACAGGAAATCGGGCTGGGTCTGATCCACTTCAATCGCCACCTTATCGCCATCTTGTATCCAAGTCACATCAAGGTGCGGAATCCCTCCCTGGAACAGCCACTGATCGAAGAATTGCTTCAGATCATCGCCCGAAGCTTCTTCCAAATGACGGCGCAAGTCAGCCGACTGGGCGTTCTTGTTCATGTACTCGGCGTAATACGTCCGGATGCCGGCGTGGTACGTCGCGGTGCCCAGTCGCTCGCGCAACATGTGCAGTACCCACGCGCCTTTCTGGTACATCATCGCGCCTGATACGTTGTTCAGGTCCTCGATATACGGCCGCACCAGCGCAAACTCCCAGTCGTCCTCGTAGAAGTTCCGGACGGTCTGGCGGGACTGCTTGAGACCCTGGTAAAAGTTGTCACGCCCGTAATGATGTTCGCGGAACAGGAGCGTGTAGTAGGTCGCAAACCCTTCGCTCAGCCAGACATCGTTCCAGTGGTATTCCGTGACGGCGTTGCCGAACCACTGGTGCGCTATCTCGTGGATGATCACGTGCTGCCAGCGACGATCCCTGTTACCGGAAACAGAACGGTCCGCATAGGCAGGAATCGAAGCCGCTTCCATCCCGCCACCCGGTGTGGCGTTGGAGACGATGTTGCCCAGTCGCTTATTGACATACGGACCGATGAGGTCTTCGTAGTAGGCCAGCACCGCCTTGGACGGCTCGGCAAAGTCGTAAAAGCCCTTATCCCGATCCTGCCAGTAGACCCAGGTCTCGATTGGAATGCCGTTCCAAGTATCAACGACTTCCATGGCCATCTCCGCCACGCCTATGAAATAGAGCCACGTCGCCGTTGGAACGTCATTGACCCAGTGCGTCATCTTCATCCCGTTCCCCACGTTGGACGATTCCTTGAGCACACCGTTTGACGTGGACTGGTAACGGGCCGGGTGCGTGATGATCATCTCTGTCGTGGCCTTGTCGTAGGGATGATCCACGACGGGCAGCCAGTTGCGCACACGCGACGACCAGTTGTCTGAAAAGAAGGTGCGATCCCCATACTTGTTGGGCCCGATATCCATGCCATCAACCGGCGTACCGCTGTACTCAACGACAACCTCAACCCGTTGGCCTGCAGGCACATCCATCCCCAGATCGATCACGAGCGCATCGTTGGCGTGAGCGAAGGATAGCTCTTCACCGCGATGCGTGACACGCTGCACTTCCATGCCGCGACCTTCACGACCCTCCGTCTTACCGATCAAATCGAGACGCAATTGAGACTGACCTGCATCCACATAGCGGGCATCCACCGTGGTGCGTCCGTGCACGATATCGTCGTCGTCCGTGAGATTGATCTCGAACACATAGCCCTGGATGTCAATGCCTGTGTTCTTGGGGTAGCTGTCCGAGTACTCTTGTGCCAGCGCTGGTGATACCACCAGCATCATGGCCATGAGGAAGGTGAGGCGGGAAGTCATGATGCGTATGATTGTGAGAGTTCGAGTTGTGGACGCCGCGAATGGACGCCAACGGAAGTTCGGGTTACTGCGACCCACCCGGTGGGGTGAGCTCGTCGACCGTTTCAATGGTCATGGGCATCGGGCCAGCAGGCATGCCGCGTTCGGCCTTCTGCTCTTCCACCATGGAGCGGACATCAGCCAGCAGCTGACGCGCATCAAAGATAATGCCGTCCTTGATGGTGTACTTGACGCCACCCACGCGCTCGACTTCCATGGTGTCGTCATTCAGTCGGATCCAACCCGTCCCGTAGAGCACTTTCAGGTTTTCGATCGGATTCTCGGGTACGATGACCAAGTCGGCCTTCTTACCCACCTGGATCGTTCCGATCTCATCATCCATTCCAAGTGCTTCGGCGGCGAGATTCGTGGCGCTGCGGATGACTTCCAGCGGGTGGAAACCGGCTTCTCGCATCAACTCCATCTCCTGGATGTAGCCGAATCCGTACAGATTGTAGATGTAGCCTGAATCAGAGCCCAGCGTTACGCGTCCACCCCGATTCTTGTACTCATTGATGAACGTCATCCAGAGACGGTAATTCTCTTTCCAGTCCATCTCGTTCTCGGTCGTCCAGTAGAACCAGTAGGATCCGTGGGCAGCCCGGCTTGGACGAAAAAAGTCCCAGAGAGCGGGCAGAGTATAGATGGCATGCCATTCCTTTCGACTCTGCGCCATCAGGTCCCGGCTGGCCAGATAAGGAATGAATGTCGGGTTGATGGTGAAGTCGAGCGTGAGCAGCGAGTCCATCACCATGTTCCAGTGATCGGAGAACGGTGGCGCAGCCTGTGCCCACAGACGACCCGCTTCGCCAAAACGATGCGCTTCGTTCATGTAGTTGTAGTCCACCGGGTAGTTCTGAATCACCCGGTCTTCGAAGAGCGCTTCGGGCAGGCCGTACCAGTGCTCCATCGAAGTCAAGCCGAGACTGGCCGTCCGCAGCACATTCATGCGGGTGACATCGAGCTGAGCGTGGTGCTCCGTGGAACGCAGTCCCTGGATGCGGGCCTCATCGAGTGCCGCTTCCATGATGGAAGGGGCCGCTCCGAAGAACTTCATGCCCTGGACACCCATGTCTTTGACCATGCGTACCCATTCCCGAGCGTCTTCCGGCGTGGTTATGGGACGGTCGAATCCTCTCCCGAAAATGGGATAGGCCTGAATGCGCGGTGCCGTGATTTCGTTGTTATCCGAAAGCCGCTGCATCTCCAGAAGCCACTCCGGCCCGCGCGATCCGACGACGCGCGTCGTTGTGATACCGTGCGCCACCCACAACTTGGTCACGTACTCGAGTGGTGTGCCATGGCCCGAGTCCTCGGTGTGCGGATGGCCGTGCATGTCGATGAACCCGGGAAGCACATACATGCCGTGGGCATCGATCTCCCGTGTGCCGGGCCCCGGACGCCGGTCCGGATCGATGGGCAGTCCCGGGTAGCCGACATTTTGGATCTGCACGATCCGGTCGTTCTCGATGACGATGTCCACCGGACCGGTGGGAGGCGCCCCGGAGCCTTCTACCATGATGGCACCGCGGATGACAAGACGTTCGTAGGGCCCTTCACCGTCTGAATCGTAGTTGAAGTCCTTCCATTGCTGGGCAGAAACAGGTAGGGCAAACAAAGCGGCAAGCAGCACCGCGACCAGAAAGCGCATGGACACTGAGCGGATGGGGTGAAACGAGCCGTCAATGTACGAGGCGTGGTCGACTTGCGGGCATCCGAATGAACAGTTTCGACCCGTCCCTAGCGCAGGAATGATATGCAAGGCACGACAGCTCGCGGATCTGCCTACCAGCCAAACTGTAGCTACCTGGGCCAAAAGAGCAGATGATAGATCAGGTTGGTCAAGACTAGAGTCCCCCTATGGTGACGGTCTTCGTCTCCAGGAATTCGTCCATCCCATAGCGGGATCCTTCTCGTCCGATTCCGGACTGCTTGACGCCGCCGAACGGTGCAACCGGCGACGAAATCATCCCCGTGTTGACACCGACCATTCCGTACTCAAGCGCTTCCGGGACCCGCCACGCACGTGCATAATTCCGGGTAAAGACGTAGGCCGCCAGTCCGAACGGTGTATCGTTCGCCCGGCGGATCACCTCTTCTTCAGTCTTGAACGTGGAAATAGCAGAGACGGGACCGAAGATCTCTTCGGAAAAGATGTCCATTTCATCCGTCACGCCGGAAAGGAGCGTTGGCTCAAAGAACGTGCTTCCCAATTCATGGGCGTTTCCACCGGTGCGGACCGTTGCGCCGGCTCCTTGCGCGCTGGAAATCAATCGCTTCACTTTCTCAAGCGCCGATTCATTGATCAATGGCCCGATCTGGCTGCTGTCATCCACGCCAGGACCCACGGTCAGGCGTGAGGTCTTGGCCGTCAGCCGTACGGTGAACTCCTCTGCGATGCCTTCCTGTACCAGAATCCGATTAGCGCAGATACAGGTCTGGCCCGCATTGCGGTATTTGGACGCGACGGCGCCTTCAACCGCAGCTTCCAGATCGGCATCGTCGAATACGATGAACGGAGCATTGCCACCTAGTTCGAGAGATACACGTTTGACGGTGTCCGCCGCACCCGCGAGCAGCAGCTTACCCACGCGGGTCGATCCGGTGAACGAAATCTTCCGTACATCCGGATGGGACGTCAGCGTGGCACCCACGCCGGCGGCGTCCATGGTCGTCACCACGTTGAGGACGCCGGACGGAAATCCGGCATCTTCCGCCAGTCGAGCCAGTGCCAGCGCTGTGAGTGGCGTCCATTCGGACGGCTTGACAACAACGGTGCACCCTGCTGCCAGAGCCGGAGCCACTTTACGCGTAATCATCGCCGCTGGAAAATTCCAGGGCGTTATGGCCGCAACAACCCCAACTGGCTGTTTGAGTGCCAAAATACGCTTGTCAGCCATGTGCGGAGGGATTACGTCTCCGTATGTCCGGCGAGCCTCTTCGGCGAACCAGCGAACGAAGGAAGCCGCATAACGGATTTCGCCACGCGATTCACGCATGGGTTTACCTTGCTCAAGGGTCATCAACAACGCGAGATCTTTCTCATTGGCCAGTATCAGATCATGCCAGCGACTGAGTATTTTGGCCCGATGGCCGGCCGTTTTTTGTTTCCAAGGTTTGAAGGCCTCCCGGGCAGCATCAATCGCCTCGACCACGTCTGCAGGACTGAGGTCTGGAACAGAAGTCAAGGTCGCCCCATCTGCTGGATTGGTGACTTCAAATCGATTTCCGGAATCCGCGGACACCCAGTGGCCGTTGACGAAGGCATTGTCCCTCAAGAGGTCTTCTACTGCTAGCATGAGCTCACTGCCTGATGGTCTGATGAATCGATGTGAAAAGCGGCCTGACGCGTCGTTGAACGGCGCTTTGCCTGCCCTGTGGCCGATCAGGTCGCATGCCCGCGCGTCGGCGGTCCTGCTGTTTGTATTGGCAGTTCAGCTGGCCGTTCCGCTTACATCATGGTCCCAGTCTGCATCGACGATGGCAATTACAGGTCAGGTAGTCGATTCGGAGACCGGTGAGGGGCTGCAAGGGGCGGTAGTTCGTTTGCTGGATCAGCGCCGCACGGTCTTGTCCGATGCCATGGGGTCATTCCGTTTCGATGGTTCCGTCCGATATCCCGACACGCTGACTGTTCGTCTTCTGGGGTATCGACCCCTGAATCTTCCGATTCAAGCAGCAGATGCCTCCGATGCCGGATGGATTGTGACGCTGGAACGTGCGCCGATCGCGCTTGAGGCCATCACCATTACGGCGACGCGAGAAGAGCGTGAGCGTAGTACGCTTCCGGAAGCGATTGGCCGCATTGGAGCCGACGATATCGTCTCCATGAACCCTGCTCATCCCTCGCGCATCGCCATCCGGATCCCGGGGGTCTGGATCAACGCCACGGAAGGCGAAGGTCACATGACCTCAATAAGACAACCGCTGTCGCTGCTCCCCCAGTACCTGTATCTGGAGAATGGAATTCCGACGCGTTCCACTGGCTTCTTCAATCACAATGCATTGTTTGAGGTCAATATCCCGCAGGCCTCCTCGATCGAAATCATCAAGGGGCCAGGTACGGCTCTGCACGGTAGTGACGCCATTGGTGGAGTGGTCAATGTGGAAACGGGACGCATTCCAAACGGGTCAGGCGGCTCCTTTACGGCGGAAACCGGCAGTTTTGGCTTCAAGCGAGCGCTCTTGACGGCCTCCAGCGTCGCTGAGACGGACGGGTATCGGCTGGATGTGAATGTAGCCGACTCGGACGGGTGGCGGCGCGGTACGGCGTACAATCGGCAGAGCGCCACACTGGCATGGCGCCGAACCCTGAGTTCGTCGTCCAGGCTGCACACCGTTGCAACCGCTACCCGGGTCGAGCAGCATCCCGCAGGCATCGCGGCGATTTCCACCGAGGATTACGAGACGGATCCCCGGACCCACTACACTCCCATTTCATTCAGAAATGTATCGGCATTCCGACTTTCTACGGCCTGGAGCAAGTGGTCGGGGCAGTCCCTCTTCACCGTCACCCCCTACTTCCGCTACTCAGCAATGGACCTCCTACCGAACTGGGCGCTGACGTTTGATCCTGCCATCTGGGAAACCTCAAACTGGTCCGTAGGCGCTCAGGCCCGGTGGCACTGGTTCAACCGCAGCGAAAACCTGCGTACGATCATCGGCTTGGATGCGGAAATCAGCCCAGGAAAGCGAACGGAGACCGAAGTGGAAGCCAACCGAGTGGCCTCCATTTTTGTCGACTATGAACGGGCCGCTCTTCAGTATGATTACGATGTGACCTTCCAGCAGGTGGCTCCTTTTGTGCATTCGGAGTGGACACCAAACGATCGGCTGCGCTTGACAGTCGGACTGCGCTTCGATGCGGCTGGATATGATTATGACAATCATCTTGGAACGCTCGAAACCGGTCGTCACAAGCGCCCGGCATCGCAGCGGGTCACGTATTCCCAGCTGAGTCCGAAAGCCGGCGTGACCTATCAGGTCCTCGATGGACTGATGGCGGTCACTTCGTATCGGCATGCTTTTCGGGTCCCTTCGGAGCGCCAGGTCTTTCGCCAGGGTTCGTCGCGATCATCGATTGGATTGAAGCCGGTTCGAGCGAACAATTTCGAAACGGGTCTGCGCTGGAATGGCGTCGATGCGATTGCGCTGGAAGTAACCGGGTATGTCCTCATCAAGGATGATGACATTGTCACCTTCAACTACGAAGATGGAAGCCGGGGAAGTGTCAATACGGGTCAGACGCGGCACCAGGGTGTCGAATCCGGATTGACGCTTCGACCGCACCCGATGGTGTCGGGGTACCTTGCCTGGACCGTGGCCGAGCATACGTATGAAGCCTGGGTCACCGAATTGGAACAGGACTTCTCCGGAAATGAAATGGAATTGGCGCCACGTCATCTGGTGCATGCGGAAGTCGTCCTGCCTGCTCCCGGATCCCTGGACGGTGAGCTGGCAGTCTCATGGCATCGAGTGGGATCCTACTGGATGAATCCGGACAACACAGTGCGCTACGACGGTCACAATTTGCTGCATTTGCGGTGGAATGTATCGGTGACGGATCGCTGGACGGTCCTCGGCCGGGTAGGCAACCTGGGTGACACACTTTACGCCCAACGCGCCTTGACCAATGCGTTTCGAGGAGATGAATGGGCGCCCGGGCTTCCCCGAAACGTGAACGTGGCAATCAGAGCCCAATTCTGATCGCCGTCCTGGATCTGCCCGTGATCGGGACATGCGGTATTGGTTCATTCGGTTTTCACCCTCAGGAGCGTTTAAAGGGCGTTTTCGGCCTTGCCAGACCGAGCGGGACGTTGCCGTATTCGCTATCTTTAAGGCTCTCTTTGAACCGGCCCCTCGGGGTCCAACCGATACTGACATGAGCAACGCTCACTCCAACGATCTTTTCGGTACCCGTCAAACGTTTGACACCGGCTCCGGCACCGGCGTCCTGTACAGTCTGCAGGCGCTGCGCGACCAGGGATATGAAGGCATCGACCGCCTGCCCTACTCCATCAAAGTGCTCCTCGAGTGCGCCCTTCGCAATTGCGACGGCTTCCTCGTCGAGAAGAAGGACGTCGAGAAGCTGGCTACCTATGATCCGGCCAATCCGGACAAAGTCGAAATCCCGTTCATGCCTGCTCGCGTGCTGCTGCAGGACTTCACGGGTGTTCCAGCAGTCGTTGATCTGGCCGCCCTCCGCAGCGCCATGGCCCGTCTGGGCGGCGACCCGGAGACCATCAACCCGCGCGTTCCGGTTCACCTGGTGATTGACCACTCGGTCCAGGTCGACGCATTCGGTCAGGACCAGGCCCTGTTCATCAACGAAAAACGCGAGTTCGAGCGCAATGCCGAGCGCTACGAGTTCCTGCGCTGGGGCAAGAGCGCATTCGACAATTTCTCGGTGGTCCCTCCGGGATCGGGCATCTGCCACCAAGTCAACCTGGAGTACATCGCGCGCGGTGCCTGGAACAAGCCAGCCGGTGACGGCCTGAACGTCTGGTATCCGGACTCGCTGGTCGGAACGGACAGCCACACGACCATGATCGACGGCCTCGGCGTCGTCGGATGGGGTGTTGGGGGTATCGAGGCAGAAGCCGTCATGCTGGGCCAGCCCATCTACATGCTCATGCCGGAAGTAATCGGCGTGCGCATCACGGGCGAAATGCCACAAGGAGCCACGGCTACGGACCTGGTTCTGCGTGTAACCGAAATGCTGCGCAAGTACGGCGTCGTAGGCAAATTCGTGGAATTCTTCGGTCCGGGCGTCTCAAACATGACCGTTCCGGATCGCGCTACGATTGCCAACATGTCACCGGAATATGGCGCAACGATGGGCTTCTTCCCCATTGACCAGGAAACGCTCGATTTCTTGCGCCGCACCGGTCGCGACGAAGACCTCGTAACGGCTGTCGAGCGCTACACGAAGGCGCAGGGTCTTTTTCTCTCGGATGACGTAGCGGATCCTGAATTCAAGGATGTGCTCGAACTGGACCTGTCCACGATCACGCCAGCGCTCTCAGGTCCGAAGCGTCCACAGGACCGCATCGAGCTGCCAGCCATGCAGGATGAATTCCATGCCTCACTCACGCGTGCTGCGGGACCTCAGGGCTTCGGCCTTACCGAGGATCGCCTTGCGAGCACGGGCATGTACAAAGATGATCGCGGCAACGAGATCGAGATGACCCACGGGGACGTGACGATCGCCGCCATCACGAGCTGTACGAACACGTCCAACCCGTCGGTGATGATCGGTGCCGGGCTCGTCGCCAAAAAGGCGGTCGAGCGCGGCCTCAAGGTGTCTCCGTACGTCAAGACGTCTCTGGCACCAGGCTCCAAGGTGGTCACGGACTACTTGGAGAATGCTGGCCTGTGGCCGTACCTGAACACCATCGGCTTCAACCTGGTCGGATACGGTTGTACGACGTGCATCGGTAACTCCGGCCCGCTGCCGGAACCGACGGCCAACGCCATCAAGGAGGGGGATCTTATTGTGAGCGGTGTGCTCTCGGGCAACCGCAACTTCGAAGGCCGCATCCACCAGCTGGTACAGGCCAACTACCTGGCATCTCCGCCGCTGGTTGTAGCCTATGCCCTGGCCGGAACGGTGGATATCGACCTGTCCAAAGAGCCGATCGGTACGGACTCGAACGGCAACGAGGTCATGCTGCGGGATATCTGGCCTACGTCGGAAGAAATCCGTGAACTGGTCAACCGCTGTGTAACGCCGGAAGCGTTCAAGAAGGAATACGATGGCATCGAAGATTCCAATGAGCTCTGGAATGCCATTCAGATCCCGGAAGGATCGGTCTACCAGTGGTCTGCAGAATCAACGTACGTCCAGGAGCCGCCGTTCTTCATGGACCTGACCGCCGAAACGCCGACCATCCAGACCATTGAAGGCGCACGGGTACTGGTCAAAGTGGGTGATTCCACGACCACCGACCACATTTCTCCGGCAGGTGCCATCGCTCCAGACGGACCGGCGGCCAAGTACCTGCTGGACAACAATGTGGACTACCTGGATTTCAACTCGTTTGGATCACGTCGCGGCAACCACGAGGTAATGATGCGCGGTACGTTTGCCAACATTCGTATCAAGAATCATCTGGTGCCCGGAATTGAAGGTGGAGTTACGCGGTACTTCCCTACCGACGAAACGATGCCCATCTACGATGCGTCCATGAAATACCAGGAAGCGGGTACACCGCTGGTCGTCCTGGCAGGAAAAGACTACGGTATGGGTTCGTCCCGTGACTGGGCAGCCAAGGGCACGCTTCTGTTGGGCGTCAAGGCCGTTATCGCGGAGAGCTACGAACGTATTCACCGGTCCAATCTGATTGGCATGGGAGTCCTCCCTCTTCAGTTCAAGGAAGGCGACACGCCCGCGAGTCTCGGACTGGATGGAACGGAGTCCTTTGCCATTGCCGTGGACAACGACGTAAAGGCGCTGAGCTCCATCCGGGTGACCGCGTCACGCACAGATGGCTCGACCGTCGAGTTTGACACAGACTGCCGACTCGACACACCGGTTGAGGTGGAGTATTACCGGAACGGTGGCATTCTCCACTACGTTCTGCGGGACTTCCTTAACACCTCAGCGGTTTCTGCCTGATTCCGTTCCATGAGGACGAGTACGACGACGGCCGGTCCGGGATTTCCCGGACCGGCCGTTTGTCTTCAGGGAGATTCCTGATTTCGAATGTTCACGCGGTACGCGGCTTGAACCTGGTTTGCGCCGTGCATTGCCCACGTTGGGTCCGGTTATGCTCCGATCCGGATAGGATCGCCGTCGAGCGCCTATTCCGGCAAGACTTCGAGCAACAGTAGTCCGGACGGATGCGGCGTCATCGACACCTGACCGAACGAGACGAACCCAACGTTGCCAGTCATGGCGTCACGCAGAACCGTGTCGTCTGGCCATACAATGGAGACATTCAACCGGGTACGCCCCTCTGCACCGGTGGCAATCATGACCTGATCGGCATCCATCCCGATGCGCACGCCTCGGTGGAAGGTCTTTGGATCGTCCTGTACAGGATCATATCCACCCCTTGCAATAGCGGGATGCGCACCTCTGAAACTGCCAATGGCCGTCCACAGGGCGAGTTGCTCCTCATTGAAACTGGTCCAATTCATAGGGGACATAGCCATGTGCCGAGCATCGGAAATTTCCTCCCCGGGCATTCGCCCCGACTCGGCGCCGTAGGTCAGAACAATCGGTCCAGGCTGCAGAAGGAACGAAGAAACCTGATCAGGATCATCTCCGGAGAATCCGACAGAAAGCGCTCGAAAGGGCAGGCCACGAACGTTGGAATTGTTTGCCAAAACAGTGGCTTCCGTCGCCTCTGGCAACGGACCGTTCGACTCATGATCATTCAATAGACGCCATTCCACACCAGATCCGATTGGAATCTCGATAGGTGCCTCCTCCGAAGCGAGGAGAAGGAAAGAAGCTTCGGGATTGGCGAGGCGCATCCGATAGGCACGGGAAACTTCCTGAATGAGAAAGCCGGTCACAACCGGGTCCAAGCCATCGGCCTCACGCAGGTGAAAACCATCAATGTCCTGCTCGGCCACCCAATCCGCCAGCCATTTGACGACGTGGTTGGCCGCTGTCCGTGGCGCCCCTGTTCGCCCAAAAAAGGCATCAAGCTCCGCTTGCTCTGCGATCGTCTTGTCTTCTCCCCACTTCAAACTCAGGAACGGCGGAAGACTGTCCACTTCAATATCGGAGCGAATATCTGGCAGACCTCCTGCACATTGCGTCGCAGGATCGTCTCCGCAGGCTTCGTAGCCCACGATATCAGCTCGTACCCAGTCACGTCCCCACCAATGTTGCCACCCTTCGGCTGCATCCTCAACCGTCACGAGATCTGCGAGGTAGGACTGCCATCCGACCCGACTGGAAGGCTGCCAGGTCCGCCACCCTTCTCCAGTCAATCCGCCAAATCCGAAAGCGGCCATGTCATGCATCGTTGCAGGTCCGACGTGATTGAGGTCCACATCCACGATGACTCGCATTCCTCGCTCTCTGGCCGTCTGCGTCAAAAGAGCAAAGTCTTCGGCCTCGCCGAAGGCGCTCTCGAATTCCGTGTAGTCAAACGGCCACGATGCGTCATACCCATACAATTGGAAATCGCCATCGCCGCCTCCAACCCATCCGTGTACCTGCTCATACGGTGCAGACAACCACAACGTGTTTACACCGAGATCTGTGAAATACCCATCCTCGATCCATCCAAGAATGCCTTGGTAATCGCCACCAGAGAAATGTCCTACCGCGTCTTCGGCATATTCATTTCCTTCACCATCCAAGCCTCGTCCATAGGCAAAGTCGTTGGACGAGTCACCATTGGAGAAACGATCGGTAACAATCTGGTAAACCGTCGCGTGGTCCCAGGAAAACGGGTACTCCTGTGCTTTGACCGGTCCGGCCAGCACGAAGGCAGTCAGCAGCACACTCCAGCGGAGAAGCATCAGACAAAAGATGAGCAGTGGGAAATGAGAGAGAGCGTTCTAAGGTACGCGCTGAAAAGGGTTCCGTACGACCCTGTTTACTCAATTCCTGCTCTCACCGGCCGACTGGTCTCAGGCCACGGCTCGACGGGAGTGACGATGTATACCCGTTTGATTCACATGGCCTACGTACCGACCGAGAACCCGAACTTCTTCAAAAACGTCAGGGCGAATCAGGATATCCTCGTACTCTTCGTTGGCCGGCTCGAGACGTAAACCGTTTTGATCGTAGAACACTTTCTTCAGAGACGTTTCGCCGTCATATAGAATGGCGCCAATGCCGCCATTCGGAATATCGTCATCCATGAGCAGCACGTAATCACCATCATTGATATTGGCGCCTATCATGGAATTACCGGAGACCCGGATAGCAAACATCCGGTCCAGACCAGGAAAGAGCGTTTCAAGTGTAATCGTGCCAAGATTTTCCTCAACTGCCTCCTGGAGCTTGCCGGCTGTAATGATTCCCTTAATCGGAATACCAGCCGCTTCCAGTTCGCCATCACGCTCCGCTGGGAAATAGAACCCGTCATCCTCACGCACGAGAAACCCTTTCTTCTCCAAAGCTTGCAGATTCTGGGTCACGCTGTTCGGAGAACGGAAACCAAACTGGTCCGAAATCTCTCTGTATGTAGGCCAGTCACCTTCCTGGTCCACGTATGATTTCAAGAAATCCAGAAAGGACTCCTGCTTATGGGTCAATCCTCGACGTGCCATGGGCTGAGACGGAGTAAAGGAATTCCGCTGAATGGGAATAGAAGCCGGTTATGCACATATAATACATATATAACTTCGATGGTGCAAATCTCCCTGATGACTTTTCACATCGCACCTAGAGCGCGTCCGTATCCCGGAATTGAGCAAAAACGCGGGCACTGCGTGTCGGATAGGACTCTTCCACGTGATGCTGGACGTAGGAACGCACCAACTGAGAGACTTCTGAAGTTTCCGCCGCTGAAAGCTCCAGTCGCAGTACATCCGACATCTCTGCACGACTCAGGATGGCAAACGAACGCAGCGTCGTGCGCTTTGCTCGAATGGGAGTCCCTCCCTCCTGAACATGCTCACTGATACGACCCGAGTGCAGATCCAGGAATCCAAAAGGAGCATCCAGACCTCCCACGGCCTCCCGCTCAAAAGAAGGCCCAAATCCGAGCAATGTTGCGATCCGCATCTGGAAGAAGGGCCAGATATTGCCAGCTCGATCAGGCGTTTGGTCCAACGCTGTCAGACAGGCCGTCAGTAACGCGAAGACGGGAGGATTGGGCTCACCATCCGGAAGCAGCGCATTGACCAATTCAATCAAACGGATTCCAGATTCGACCCGTGCCAGATCTGCCTTCAGGGTGGGGTGATGATCCACGTGCGAAGTTTCGGACAGAATCTGCAGTTCCCTTCCCGGTCGCACATGAATGACTGCCGATATCCGGTTCATGGGCTGCAACGTGGAGCCAAATCGGCTTCGCGCTGCGCGAGCTCCTTTAGCCATGACTCCTGTTTTTCCCAATTCATTCGTGAACAGCGTCACGATGCGACTCGTCTCGCTGTAGTCAATCGTCCGGAGTACGATTGCCTCGGTATGAACGATACCGGTAGACGGCATGAAGCAGGTGGTTGAATAGTGAGGCAGTGGAAGAGGTTACCTCCAAAAGACTCATGTGTCAATCCGATCCTGGCCTGACATATCAATCCATTCGCGACCTGGCATTCAGCCAGCCATTTCCAACAGCAGTAGCATGCCGACTCCTATCGAGCGCTTGAAATACCGACTGCTCTACCCCATCAGAGAGCGACTGACCTGTTCCGAGAGAGAGGCAATCGCGCTGATCATCATCTTTGTCTCTGTTCTGACAGCAGGCGTCATGCGGATAGTACGCGCCGCCAACCCGCCATTGGATGACAGCAGCTACGTGACCCTGGACAGCCTCTTTATAGCGCTGTCTGCCCGTATGGACTCCTCGCTTCAGACAGATGATGTTCGTCCACCGGACACCATCCATGTCGGGTATGGAGCCGTATTCGATCATATTCCCACCCGATTCGAAGGTCTGGAGGAATGGGTCCTGGTAGACACCCTTGAAAAGCCAACCGCATCCTTTCCAATTGCCATCAACGAAGCCAACGCACTGACCCTGCAAGCCTTACCCCGGATTGGGCCGGCCATGGCTCGTCGCATTCTTGAATTCAGGGATCGCCATGGGCGGCTTACTGGAGCAGAGGACCTGTTGGCAATCCGAGGCATCGGTGAAAAAACGCTTCAGCAGCTCTTGCCCTTGATTGTATTCGAGCAAGCACGGGATTCAACCGTTCAGCAGCCTGGAAATCAGCCCGAAAAATCCGAGAGGACCGATGGACACAATTAGGCAGTCGTGTTCGACTCCTTATCCTCGGTGACCTCGCTCAACCACGCAGGTCCGCCTTCGTCATGATTGCGCGACACTTCTCCGGTAAAGTCGTTCGCAAATTCCTCTTCTCGAGAGAGGAAACGCCACACCGGTACCAGCAGCACCGCCGCCAACGCGACGAAGCCGAAGAAAGTGATCAATATGACGTCCCAGTATCCTGATGCCATGATGTTATGTTTCGTTCAGATCGCGCCTGTTACCCTGCCTAGGCGCGTTCCATGACGTGTTGTACCTCCTGACGCGCTGCCATGAACACAAATACAGCGACCAGAGGGAGAGTCCACAATCCACTGAACAAACCGTAGATCCCGAACAGGAATGCCATCCCTTGACCAATGAGACTGGCTACATGCGTGGCATTGCGGTAATCCAGCTTCGTAGCAAGGGCCGCTCGCAAGACCCGCCCTCCGTCCATTGGAAAGGCCGGAAGCATATTGAAAACTACGAGCCCCAGATTCACCCACATCAGCATAGCCAGGATGTTGCCTCCAGGCGTCACGACCTGCGAAAGTGCGCGGGTTGAATCGAACATTGTCGAAATGAGAAAGAGGATGGCAGCAATGGCCAAGTTGACGGCTGGTCCCGCAATCGCAATCAGGAACTCCTGCTTGGGCTCTCGTGGCATGTGCTGAAGGCGGGCAACGCCACCGATGGGATACATCGTGATGTCCAATGTCGGAATCCCGAATTCACGAGCCATGAAAGCATGGCCCAACTCATGAAGGACAACGCAACCGAAAACTGCAAGGATCAAGCCCACCCCCATCAGCGCACCCATCACGGTCAGGCCTTGATAGACATAGAAAATGAAGATGCCGACCAACATGACCAGGAACGTCCAGTGCACAAACATATCGATCCCGCGGACCGATCCGAACTTTATGCTTGATTTCACGAGTCTCTGGAGCTGATGAGCGGTGATTCGAATGCGTCTCCAAATCCCGATGAGGCCTGCCTTTTGGACGATCCTGCGGTCTTACAGTTGCATTGACATGAGACGGTCAACCCGCTCTTCCGTCGGTGGGTGGGTAGAAAACAAGCTCCGGATACCACGCATTGCACCGGCGAATGGGTTCACAATGAACATATGCGCGGTCGCTGGGCTGCCATCCATGGCGATTTGTTGGCTCCCCGCCTGCAGCCGCATAAGTGCGCTGGCGAGCGCCTTCGGGTTGCCGCAAATCCGGGCACCGTCCCTATCTGCTACAAACTCCCTAGACCGGGATATGGCCATTTGAATCAGCATGGCTGCAATGGGCGCGAGGATCATCATGAGGATGGCACTTATGGCTCCTCCACGATCCCTGTCTCCGCCACCGAAAAACAACGCGAATCGGGCCAGCATGGTTATTGCAGCCGCAATCGTTGCAGCTATCGATCCAGTCAGAATATCTCGATTCTTGATGTGTGCCAGCTCGTGAGCGATCACACCCTCCAGTTCTTCCCGGTTCAAGAGACGGACAATACCGTTGGTGACAGCAACGGCTGAATTCGCGGGGTTACGTCCTGTTGCAAATGCATTTGGCTGATCTGAAGGAATCACATAGACCCGTGGCATGGGAAGCCCCGCTTGCTGACGCAGGCGGTCCACCATGTCAACCAATTCAGGCGCCTCCTGTCGGGAGACTTCTTTGGCCCGGTACATTTTCAGTACGATCGAGGCACTGAACCAGTACGAACCGAAATTCAGTACGACCGCGAAAAGAAACGCGATCACCATGCCCTGATCTCCGCCAAGTGCTTGACCGATCAGGGCAAAAAGGACAATGAGTGCTGCCATCAAGGCAGCCGTGCGCATAGTATTCATGCGTTGAAAAGCTTTCTTCCGAAGATTAGAAGAGGTTGAAACCGACTTTTCCGGAATTCACCTCCATGAAACGATGAGGACCGGTATACGTCCTCAGCCGAGAATTTGTGTCACGACCAACACATCATAAATCGCATGAGTCCACGCTGCCACGCCGAAGCCCCGAGCCAGGAATATGCCGTTCAATGCCAATCCAAATATAAATCGAAAGGTGAACGAAGCCATGGTGAATGGATCGCCGAGGGCGCCGATGTAGTGGACTGCAGAGAAAAGCAAAGCTCCTATCAGAGCCGCCAAGGTGTACGCCATCCAGCTCTTGGCCATCACGTTGTTCAGCATCCAGAAAAGACCACCTACCAGTACAACCCGGAATACAAGCTCTTCATATAAGCCCGCTCCGATCGAGAGTACGAGCATCATGGGTGTGGACAATGAATTGGCTGCTTGAGCCAAGAGTGGAGACATGCCCGGCGCTGCAGCGAATATCAATCCAACTACGGTAGAGACCATCAGAGCGACAACAACGGCGTACACGGTGCTCTCGCCAACAAGCCAGCTGAACCAGTCCAGTCGCAAGGGAGGACGGCGCCGACGCTCACGGATGAATACCCAGATGCCAATCAACAGTACCGGAATGCCGAGGGCAAACAATCCCGTTCCCCCGAACAGAGCCATCAATTGCTTGACCCACAGATCTGCACCGACACGGATTTGGGCAGAGGGGTCGGTGTTTACGAACAAAATCAGGCTTTCATAGAGAGCAAATAGCGGAAGCGCCGCGAGGAAACCATACGTCGCGGTCCGTGTCGCGCTCCAGTACCCGAACACGGTTTTATCCGCTTTGGATTCCGTACCTGGCATCCCCTCTCCTGTCGTAGCTCCTGCGATATCAGAGCCCGGGTTGACTGAATCAGGATTTCCTGACAGATCATCCCATGATGGTGTTTTGGAAGACATATGACTCCTGAGTGAGTTCTTCTCACCGAACGAGGTGAAGGCTTACACGGTCCCCCGTCGTCAGCGACAGGGTCTCAAACAACTTCCTGGAGCCTTCTATGAAAACCGGATTGCGGGCAGGCGCCGTTTCTATAACCTCAGCGAAAGCATGCATACCACCGTCGGTAGACACCAAGACAACGGAACCGGGCGGAAGCGCCGGATGCCCGATAAGAAAATCGTCGTTTTCGAATGTGCGCCCGGTAGATAGCGTACGGCCCAAGAGTGCATCAGGATACGGTCGAATGGAAAATGTGCCAGCTTCGGGCAAGTTCATCGATCGGTTGGATTCCACAGAGCCAGAAGGCACCGTCAATTCCTGTCCAACCCGCAGTGCCGAACCCGAGATACCATTCATTTCGCGGAGTCGACCCAGCGAAACACCCTCCTCCTGGGCGATCTTGAACAGCGTATCGCCAGGTCTGACCATGCGAGTTCGAGCAACGCGATCGTCCGGAACAATGATCACCATGCCTGCCTCGAGCGAGGCAGGGAGGCCCGGGTTGATTGTCATCAGGCTATCGACGGACAATGCGTACTGGCTGGCCAGCGAAAACAGCTTCTCTCCCGCTCCCAGCGAAACGGCGACCATACCACCGCCGAGCGGCGTCACGGTACCAACGTCAAAGCCGTTTAGCCCCTCCTTTTCAAAACCACCAAGGCTGTCCTCTTCCACGACATCGATAATGTCGAGGGAGGAATCTTTCGCGTCTGACGAGGTAGCCTCTTCGATAAGGGCAGGCTGATTCGTTGGCGGCGAGATGCGCAGCCGCATACCGGCTCGGATGGCACTTCCTGAAATATTATTCCACGATCGCAGGTCTTGGATACGCAGGTCATGTCGCCTTGAAAGGGAAAAAAGAGTGTCGCCCGGACGAACCGTTATCCAGTCACTCTCCTCTCCCTTTTCCTGTTGCTCGGTCCGCTCCTGTGCCACCGATGCAGCTGGAGACACGGAATGCAGTCCCGCGGAAAGAATCACAACGCAAAGCAGACGACTAATCATCGGATTCGATCTCCATTTCAAGCAGCGCTGACTGAAGCTCGGAACGCGCGTGAAAATCTGTAATGCGCGTAGCGACGGCTATGCCCTCGCGATAGACAGCAGCTGCTTTATCTGGTTTGCCCAGACCGTGCAGCAGTTTGCCGTAGTGGTAGTAGAGTCCGACATAGGAAGGATCCTTTTCATACAGGTCATTGAACGCCATCAGGGCCTCTTCCCAGCGCTTCAATTTGACGTATTCGGATGCCAGCGCGAACCGGACGAAGGAATCATCCGGATCTTCTTTGTGGAAGGCCAGCAATTGATCGAGACGACTCATGATGTTACCAGCCACCCCCAGCGCCACCGCCTCCGAAACCGCCTCCGCCGAAGCCTCCGAAACCACCCCCTCCAAAGCCTCCGCCCATGCCACCGCCGAAGCCTCCGCCCCGATTGTGACCCATACCGCTTCCCCAGAAAACGACCGGGAAATCTCCTCGCCGGCTTCTACGATAGCAACCCTTTCCACCACCTCTGTTGCGGATTCCAGAAATGAGGAAGTAGATGAATATGAAAGCCAGGTAGATGAATATGGGATCTATCCCGCCGCCGGATGACGATCCTCCGGAAGATGGTAGCCCTTCGAATTCTCCTGCAGCTGCAGCCATTATCAGATCAACAGCCGCATTGATGCCAGCAAAGAATTGCCCCTGCTTGAAAGATGGCGTGACGACCTCACGAATGATGCGTGAGGCCAAGGCATCGGGAAGCGCTCCCTCCAGTCCATACCCGACCTCAAGTCGGATCTGACGCTCCGCCCGGGAGATCAGAAACACGACCCCGTTGTCTTGGCCTTCCTGCCCTACTCCCCAGACGCGACCTACTTCCAGGGCATACTCCTGAGGATCCATCCCCCCAAGGTCCTGTACGGTGAGCAACGCAATTTGAGTTGAGATAGAATCCTGATAAGATTGCAGCTTGCGCTCAAGCGCACGCTCCTCAACGGGCTCCAGAAACTCGCCAAGGTCCGTGACCAAGCTTTTCGGCGGGGACGGCACTTGCGCGCTGGCTGGACTGACCCAGCCTGTCATGGCCATCAAGACCATGATAAGCAGCCATCCTGCATGTCGTTGCAGCGTGCACATCAGCGAAGAAGCAGTAGGATTTGAATGACGCGATCAGTTGAACTCAACCGTCGGTGCATCTTCAGCACCCTCTCGAGCCTCGAACGGCGTTTTCCGATCGAAACCGGTAATGCCTGCGATGATGGAGCCCGGGAAACGACGCACCTTTCCGTTGTAGGCTGCTACTGAGCTGTTGTAGTCGCGCCGTGCCACATTAATGCGATTCTCTGTTCCTTCGAGTTGGGCCTGCAAGTCACGGAAAGCCTCCGTCGCACGCAGATCCGGGTAATTCTCTGAGACCACAAGCAAACGGCCAAGTGCCCCTCCGAGGGATTGCTGTGCAGCCATGAATTCCTCCATACGAGCGGGGTCTCCCAGATCGTCCGCAGAAAGGTTGATGGAGGTGGCGCGGGCGCGAGCTTCCGTGACCGCAGTCAGCGTTTCCTGCTCGAAATCAGCAGCCCCGCTGACCGTGTTTACCAGGTTGGGAATGAGGTCGGCACGGCGCTGATATTGAGTTTCGACGTCAGCCCAGGACTGAGTGACGGCTTCATCTGCCGTAACCAATCCGTTGTAGCTTCCAACGCCGGCAAAAAAGGCCAGACCAATTACGATAAGTACAACGCTCGCAATGAGAAGTCCGGGGCGCATGATGTGTCTCCGTTGAGTGGTTCCGTCTCGAATAGATGCCCACAGCATACGGAGCGGATTTGCCGGAGTTTCTAGAGCTCGCGCATCCCTTTGATCTGGAATTTTTGCCCGATGCGACCGATCTGTTCGGGATCGATATCACCCACGATGTTGACGAAGACGGCTTGATCCGAGCCAGCTTCAACAGACGTGACAACCATTCCGGCCACGCCATCGCCCACGAGCCGAACATAGAAATGCGTGTTCTCGATGACATCGCGATTTCGGATTTGAGGTTGCCACGCGCTTCAAGGATTCAGTCCTTTTCGTGTTGGATTTCCCGATCATGGGAGTCGTTCAGTTTTCAATGACGGTGTTCATGCCGCGGGCCATAGGGCGTACGACGTAGGGGCCAATTACATCAGCTCCAACAGCCGTTCCTGTCGTCTGTCCAGCATCGGCCAGCACAGCGAGAGCCATCTTGACATCAGCCAATGCTTGGGTGACTTCTGCGGTTTGACCTGCCGTAAGATTAGCCGAACCCGATGGCGAACGAGCCATCCAGGTAGCTGAGATCACAACAACAAACAGCAGCGCTACGGCAAGTGCTGGCCGGAGTCCGGCGGAGGCCATTCGGCGGAATCCTTCGTGGACCCGAAGGGGAAGCTGAAGCAACCATTCGCGCCGTGGGTGCGCCACCACATGGGTAGTAACGATGTCTGGACAGCGCTCCAAAGCAGCAGAATCCTTTAATTCGCTGAAAATCACGTCCATCGCGCGTGCCTGATCCACTTCGCGGGCAAGCCACGCGTCGTCTGCCAGGATGTGCTCGAATCGGTCCGCTTCCGATTGGCGCAATTCTCCCGCCAACCAGGCTTCGAGCCGGTCGTCTGCCCAGATCCGATCCGGATCCTGAGGGCTTTTTCCCTGCGTCATGTTGTCATGCGTAGTCATGTCGATGTACTTCTCCGAGATCTTTTCGCAGCGACTTCCGGGCGCGGTGCAAATACACCTTTACCGTATTCAGTGGAAGCGTGAGTGCTTCGGCGATCTCTTCGTATTTGTAGCCCTGGATTTCTCTGAGGACCACGATGGATCGGTGGGGCTCTCCCATCCGATCCAGCGCTTCGCGCAGCCTTTCCCTGAACAAAGCCATTGATTTAGCCCGTTCCGGATCAGGTCCCTGATCCGTCAGCACGTCCACCCCACCCACCTCATCATTCTCCACCGGTTGACGCACTTTGCGCTTGCGTACCTGATCGATGCAGGCATTGCGCGCCACCCGAAGAAGCCACGACAATACCCGTTCTTCCTCCAGCGAGGAACGATGCTCCCACAGCCGAATGAATACGTCCTGGGTCACGTCGGCTGATACGGCGGGATCGCGCAGCATGGACAGCACATAGCTGTACACGCGGTCGCGATGCGTACCTACGATCGATTTGAATTGGAGCGTATTCACGCGGCGGCGTGGCAGGTTATTGGTGCACGTACCCGGTTGAGGGCATGCGCGATCACAACGGATGGCGCATTCAAAAGGTTACAATGTTCGGGTTGCAAGCACACCTCTTTCCTGAAACAAAACGGGGATTCGGTCGAATCATGGGGTGCCTGCTGGCCAGAGGCTGTCACGGAGCATCTCTTATTTCTGCCCCATACTTCCAGCGGTCCAAACCCCATCGATCCATTTTATTTCGCTGAGTCATTCATGAATACCGGATTCAGACGCCTTCTCCTGCCATTTTCGCTTGTTCTTGCCCTGGGAACAGGCCTGGGACTCTCAATTGACAGGTTCTTTGGTGAAGAAGACACCTACGAGCAGCTCCAGAAAATGGAGGACACGTTCCTGCTCATCAATCGGCAATACGTGGAAGAAATCGATCCGGCCGTATTGGCTGAATCGGCGATCCGGTCCATGCTCAGCGAACTGGACCCTCATTCTGCCTACATCGATGCCGAATCGATAGGTCGTGTTCAGGAAGATTACCAGGGTTCTTTCGGCGGCATTGGTATCTGGTTCGAAGCACCACCGGAAGACACGGCCAAAGTCACATCCACCATTCCTGATGGCCCAGGCGAAGCCGTCGGTCTCATGGCTGGCGACCGGATGTTTGCCGTAGATGATTCCGTCATCGTCGGAATGGGCAGTATTCCCATTCAGAATCTGATTAAAGGTCCTATCGGCTCAGATGTCAGGATTTCCATCAAACGCCCTGGTGTAAGCGCACCTTTTGACGTAGTCATTGAGCGAGCATCCATTCCGCTCTACTCGGTTGATTCATCCTACATGATGGATCCTCAAACCGGCTATGTCCGCATCGGCCGTTTTGCCATGACCACCCATCAGGAATTTGTCGAGCATGTCACCCGACTCAAGAATCTGGGCATGGAGCGACTGGTGCTCGACCTGCGGGGTAATCCGGGTGGTATCAAGGAGACGGCCGTCCGTATCGCTGATGAAATGCTTGACGGCGCTGGAGTGATCGTGACAACCGAGGGCCGTGTGTCCCAGGAAAACATCATAGACCGCATCTCACCAGGCGGACTTCTCACGGAAGAACCGGTCATCATCCTGGTGGATGAATACACGGCCTCGGGAAGCGAAATCATTTCCGGAGCCGTTCAGGATCATGATCGAGCCCTGATTGTGGGTCGTCGGACATTTGGGAAGGGACTGGTACAGCGTCCGTTCCGACTGCGTGATGGCAGCGTCGTTCAAATGACAGTGGCACGGTATTTCATGCCCAGCGGTCGCCTGATCCAGACGCCCTACGAAACCGGCAATTCAGAAGACTATTATGCCGACAAGTTCACCGACTATGAAGCTGCGACATACCGGCCCGAAGAATACCTGGCCGATATTCCTGATTCGCTTCGATACAGCACGGATAATGGCCGTCTCGTCTTTGGAGGTGGAGGAGTGATGCCCGACATCGTTATCCCTCCCGATTCAACATCGGATCTGAATGCTCCCATTGTACAAGCTTCCATTCGACGGGGATGGGCTTTTCTGTACGTACGTCAATTCATGGATACCTCGGAAGGCCTGGCCATGCGTCAGCAATGGGCCCCGTCGCCCGACCGGTTCTTCAATGAGTATGAAATCGATACCAATCACTGGAATGGATTCACCTCGTATGCTCAGGAAAACGGGCTCGCAGATGCCGATGAGAACGGAGAAGTCATGTTCTCCCTATCAGACCTTGCAGCACATCGCGAAACGCTGGAGGTCGTCTTGAAGGCGCGCATGGCGCAGCGACTTTATCGTAGTGAGGCCTGGTATCCCGTATACAACCAGATCGACCCGACCATCGGGCAGATCGAAGCGTTGTGGGTGCATGCTGTTTCGCTGGCAGAAAATGGCACGATGGCTGCCAACTGAGGCTTCCATGCAGTATCCATTCCGGATTCCTGTCGACGTATTCCTTGGCCCGGGCTGCTTGTCCGGTTTGCCAGACTATCTGGCGAAGAAGGGACACGCTCGCATCCTGGTCATTTCTGATCCTTCCGTGTCCCAAACGGGCTGGTTTAACTCCGTTGCCCAGCAGCTACCTCCTCATGACCTGATTGTGGACGTCGAACCCAATCCCCGCGTTGCCACTGTGGATCGAATAGCCGCCCACGCCAAGTCAAGCGGAGTAGAGGTAGTGCTCGGCATAGGAGGAGGAAGCGTCATCGATGCGGGAAAAGCGGTAGCCATGCTTCTGGCCAACGACGGATCCATCATGGACTTCGTGGGCAAGAACCGCTTCATGAACCCGGCAAGACCCTTCATTGCCGTCCCGACGACGTGTGGCACCGGGTCCGAAGTGACATGGGTCTCTGTTCTTTCAGAACCGGAATCTGGCACCAAGTGGTCCGTCAAGGGAGACAAGATGTTTCCGTTGGCTGCCTTCGTAGACGCCGACGTCTTGGCTACCCTTCCGCCGTCTCTGATTGCTTCGACGGGAATGGACGCCATGACCCATGCCATCGAAGCGTTCATCGCCCGTCAGGCAAATCCCGCATCCGATGCCCTTGCGCTCCAGGCCATCCGACTGTTGGTTCAATTTCTGGGGCCCTGTGTGCGGCAACCAGAGCGTCCCGAATACAGGGCGCGGGTCATGCACGCGTCCACCCTGGCCGGTATGGCGTTCGGCAATGCAGACGTGGGGGCTGTGCATTGTCTTTCGGAAGGAATCGGTGGTATGCTCGATCATCCCCACGGTCTTTTGAATACCCTTTTACTGGTACCTGTCCTTCGCTACCAGCTTCCGGATATTCGGGAGCGGCTGAAGGAGATCTCTGCCTTCCTCGGTGCTCCCATGCCAGAGACCCTTCTGGAACGACTGGATGCCATGATTGGAGGGTTTCCACTCGGAACGTGGCACGATTTGGGCATCTCTCCGGATCATTTCGGCGATATTGCGCGCCGTGCTGAAGACAACGGTTCCAACGCTTCCAACCGCAGAGACATGCGCGCGGTGGATTATCACCGCATTCTGGAGAATCTGGCGCGGTAACAGACGGTATGTGGTCACATTCCCCGCACAGCGGTAGGGAATTTCGCACGACCTGGAGAATGGTGTAACCCTTTACGGGAGTCATCCGTCTAGGACGCTGAATCCATTGATACTCACCCGCCTGATTCTCATGAACGCGTCCGCTACCTCCCGATTCTCACGTGTCGCCGGTCCTTTGCTTCGCCTTGCTGGCCCCCTTGTATTGGGCCTGCTGCTCGTCCTTCCCTCGAAAGTTGGAGCCCAGTCGCTGGATTTGACCGTGAATAACGTCGGTCTCTCTATTGGTGACTCGGAAGAGGTTACGGGGGTTCGCTTGAATTTCCGGGATCGAAACCTGCGGCGTGTCACGGGGCTGAACGCAACGATCTGGACGCCTCATAATGAGCACGGTGGCGATGTGACCGGTATCGCACTTGGATTGCCTGCTACGGGCGGCGATAACATCAGTGGAATCGCCTTCGGTATCCTGGGTGTTGGAGCCAACGAAACAATGACCGGCATTGCTTTCGGGGGTCTTGGAGTCGGAGCAGGCCGGGATGTAATCGGCATAACGGGCGGAGGACTCGGTGCCGGATCAGGACGTGATCTCAGAGGAGTTTCAGTCGGCGGATTGGGTGCGGGAGCAGGTCGTGACACAGCAGGCCTCATCGTGGGCGGACTCGGTGCCGGCGCCGGGCAAGACATGAAGGGTATCGTAATTGCCGGAATGGGCGCCGGCGCAGGACGCGACTTCACCGGAATAGCCATATCCGGTATTGGAACCGGTGCGGGCCGTGACTTTACGGGTGTATCCATGAGCGGTATCGCTTCTGGAGCAGGTGGTACGTTGAAAGGTATTCACATGGCCGGTATTGCCGTTGGCGGGGCCACGGTGCGTGGCATCATGGTCTCTGTTTTTGCCGCAGGAGGTCAGGATGTAAAAGCTCTGAGTTTAGCGACGGGCTACTTCCATGTGGATGATGATGGCATACAGCAAGGTGTCTCCATCGCGGCATTCAATCGCATCAAGGGCAGTCAGGAAGGCCTCACAATCGGCATCGTGAACTGGGCCCGCCATCTCGACGGGTTGCAAATCGGCCTGCTCAACTTTGCGGGAAACAAGCGCAGCATGAAATGGATGCCGCTCGTAAACTGGAATTGAGCAACGGATTCCCTTTGTTCACAGATCCAGGACGTCTCCCTCTTTGGGGATGATCACTTCGATCTCAGGATGGAAGAAGCGAATATTGTCTGCCATCCACTCCTTGGCTTTTGCCTCTCCGTGTACCAAAACGATTTTCTCGGGCTTCAGTCGCTCGACCAACTGGAGCAGATCACGGCGATGGCTGTGACCGGAAAAGCGGAAGCGATCCACATCACATCGAATAGGCTGGGCACCTCGAGCTGAGGAAACGACCGTCTCCGTGCCCTTGCCCTCGGCCCGCGCTTTGAGGATGCGATCTGCAGGTGAATCCTCTCGAGCAAATCCAACCAGGAATACCGCATTTTTCGGATTTTCGACCAGTTGCTGCGCAATCTTGTTCGAAATGGTGCGCTCGAACATCATACCGGACCCAACGGCAAATATGCCCGGCTTCTTGAGAGCTTCCATCAGTGCCTGCCGGGATCGGGGCAAGCGTGACTGCGGAACACCGAACACCTGGAAGTCTTCGTTCAGTCGAGGCGTATTGAAGCGCGTCTTGTCGTACAGATCGGCGATGGCACGCATCATGCCTGCTGTATAGACTGGAATGTCCTCGTGGATGATGCCGCGGCGTTTGAATCGATCAATGAGTGCGATCATTTCTTGGCCGCGACCCAACGCAAAAACGGGCATGAGTATCGTTCCGCCCCGTTTGAGCACCTTGGCCATCTCCTCCCCAAGCCGCTTTTCTTCGCTTCGCCGCGTGAACGTCTCCGCAAGCGGATCGGCACCGAGCGTGCTTTCAAGCAGGAGAATATCGACGGATTCCTCGGGGTATTGCGCGCCCGGAATGATAGTCTGGTTATTGGCCCCGGTGTCGCCCGTGTAAAAGAGCTTCCTGAGGCGGCCATCTTCCTCCCAGCGGATCATCACACCGAGCGAACCCAGTACGTGACCGGCATCGAAAAACTCACCAGAGACATCGAATACCGTGTTCAATCCACCCAGATCAAATTCATCCTCCAAGGGGTGCGTCTGATAGACATACGAACTGGCTTCGACCTCGTCCTCATCGAACAGCGGCTCAACCGTTGTAGACCCCTCCCGCAGCTTGCGTCGCTGAAGTCGAGCAGACGCAGGAAGCAGAATATCTGCCAACTGCCGGGTCGCGCTGCTCATGTGGATATGCGCGTGGGGAAAAGTCCGCGTGACCAACGGGAGTGCCCCCAGATGATCATGATGGGCATGGCTGACGACGACATGATCGACCGGCCAGTCCGGATGGTCGGCGATGAGATCGAAATTCGGCATGCTGTCCATTCCTTCCCTCTCCGGGTCTGCACCGGCGTCCAGAATGATGCCGGTGTTGTCCAGATGGAGGTAGTGACAGCTCGCGCCGATCTCCTCGGTTTCGCCCAGGGTAGTAAATTGCATGCAGGATGCTCGTGCAGCTTACGCGTCGACGCCGTTCGATGCTCCGGCCGCTTCGTACGCTTTCCAGTCCGCGAGGAAGCGCTCCAGCCCGCTGTCTGTGAGCGGGTGCTTGATCAGCTGGCCGATCACCTTGAAGGGAATGGTCGCGACATCGGCACCAACGAGAGCCGCTTCAACGACATGCATGGGATGACGAATGGAGGCGGCCAGGACTTCTGTCGTGAGTCCATAGTTAGCATAAATAGTGACGATCTGCTCGATCAGATCCATCCCCGGTGTCGAAATATCATCCAGGCGACCGATGAACGGGCTGATGTATGTGGCGCCAGCCTTGGCTGCAATGAGCGCCTGTGTTGCTGAGAAACACAAGGTGCAATTGGTCTTGATGCCTTCGCCGGAAAACGTCTTGATCGCCTTGATACCGTCGGCAATCAGCGGCACCTTCACCACCACATTCGGGTGAATTGCAGCCAATTCCCGACCTTCCCGGACGATACCGTCGTAGTCGGTAGAGATCACCTCCGCCGACACGTCTCCGTCCACGATGTCGCAGATCTTTGCAATGTGGGCATGGAAATCCGAGCCACCCACTTTTTTCATGAGGGATGGATTGGTGGTAACCCCATCCAGAACGCCCATGTCATTGGCTTCCCGGATTTCGTTGAGGTCAGCAGTATCGATGAAAAACTTCATGATGAGGTCGTGTGCGCGGCTGGTAGCAGGAGAAGGTGAAGGGCGTCAGGGCAAAGAAGCAGGCTCGGGACGGGCAGAAAAAGTCGCTGCTGCCTTGCCAGACATCCGAAGGTACTAATCCGCTCTGCAAGCCTCCACTCCGCGCCGTGTAATTGGAGTCAAGATCTTCAGCCCGATCCCAAAAACTGAACAGGGTATTTCCGGGTGCCCTTGCCAACTATCCGCGGTTTTCAACACTCTATCATGTAACACGGTTGGTCGCTTTCCGTAAGCGCCAGCCGAGAGGGAGGAGTTGACATACTTCTTCGTTCAGTCGACCCGTCAAATAAACGACCTTGAACGATGTACACTTTGCTGTCCAAGCGCGCTAATCTTGCGCGCCAGAAATGGGCAGCCAAGTCAATGCAGGCGCCGAACTCACGCTCATCCCGACCGATCGCCTGGTCATCGACTCGGGGCTGAACTATTCGCGCCTGCGTAATCGGACCACCGGTGAGAATTACTTCTCCGGATACATCCTCCGCTCGCGCTTGAATTATCAGTTCACGCGAAAGCTGCTCACGCGCGTAATTGTGCAATACAATGATTTTGCGGAGCGCTTGGAAGTGGATCCGCTGGTCACGTACCGCATCAGTCCATTCACCGTTTTCCACGTGGGCTCGACCCATCGATTCCAGGACTTCTCCGGACAACTCGATCAGCAGTCCATGGTCTTCCAGCAAACGGAGCGGCAGATCTTCTTCAAATTCCAGTACCTGTTCCGCATGTAGGAAGCGTGCGTCATGGAATACGACTCATTCACGAAAGGCATCGGCTGCTGGACGCGGCGGGATTCGGAAGAATCCCGCCGCGTTTTGTACGTTTGCACCGGAGTTTAACGATCTGGAAGACGCATCCAGAGACAACGCACTCTATCCCAACCCGCATTCTGCATGAACCGGTCCCGGCACCTGACCACGGGGGCGATCCTCCTGATCACCTCCTTGTTGGCAATCTCCGTTGCTGCATCTACGACGGATCCTTCCACAGACCTGAACAAAGCTATTCCCCGAATTGAATCCACCGATGTGACCATCGACGGATTCCTGGACGAAGCCGTCTGGAACGAGGCCGCGGTATTCGACGGATTCTGGGAATACCTGCCCGTCGACGGGCGACGCGCCCAGGATTCCACGATCGTCCGGGTCTGGTATTCTCCCACGGCCATCCATTTCGGTATCCAAGCCTGGGAATCACATACGAGTGAAATCCGCGCCACCTTGGCGGATCGGGACAAGATTGAGGGCGATGACTATATCCAGATCGTGCTCGACACCTACCATGATCGCCGTCAAGCCTTTGTCATCGGAGTCAATCCACTGGGTCAGCAGTCCGATGGCATTCTCAGCGACAATACAGGAGGTGGGGGCCATGGATCGATGCGACCATACCACATTGACGAAAGTCCGGACTTCGTATACGCCTCCAAGGGGCGCGTGACCGAGTACGGATATGAAGTGGAGATCCGTCTTCCATTCAAGAGCATCCGGTACCAGAGTGCTTTCGAACAGGACTGGGGATTCAATGTCATTCGCCGGGTCCAGCATTCGGGCTACACGAGTACCTGGACGCCTTCCAAACTGGACAATGCGTCTTTCATGGCGCAGAACGGCGTGCTGACGGGACTTACCGACTTGCGTCGGGGCTTGGTTCTTGACATCAACCCGGAGATTACCGGTGCAGCCAGCCGGGCGATGGGGCCTACCGCTTCATTTGAGGAAGATCTGCACGATCCCATCGGACTGAACGTACGCTGGGGCATGTCCAGCAACTTGACTCTGAATGGCACCATCAACCCCGACTTCAGCCAGGTCGAAGCAGACGTTGCACAAATTGAGTTCGACCCGCGTCGTCAAGTGTTTTTCCCCGAACGCCGACCCTTCTTTCTGGACGGAATCGAGATGTTCGCATCGCCCACCAATCTGATCTACACCCGCCGGGTTGCCAACCCGCTGAGTGCGGCCAAGATCACCGGCAAGAGCGGCAACACCAATGTGGCAGTTCTTTCAGCGGTAGATAACAAGGCACTCCACTTGAGTGACCTGGATGCCCGCTATTTCAACGCTGTTCGACTGCGCCGCGACTTGTCAGGGCAGAATACGCTCGGCATGGTGTACACGGACAAGATGGACGGGAATCATTGGAATCGAGTCGCCGCGGTGGACGGCCGGATGACCTTTTCGGATATTTACTCCGTGACGTGGCAGACAGGTATGAGCTTCACGGACGATGACGGAGCCACCGAAAGCGCTCCCATGTGGAATGTGAACGCGCTCGCTTCGGGTCGAAAATGGGGGGGCTCCTTCTCATCCACCGGCTTCCACACCGATTTCAACTCCGAGACCGGATTCATCCAGCGCACCGGCATCGTTCACATGAATCTGCGACCAACGCGCCGCTGGTTCGGTGATGAGGGAGATCTCCTTGAATCCTACAGTCTGGGAATCACCCTCGATGGCACCTGGGACTATGACCGATTCACGGATGGAACGGGCCCGAACGACCGGAAGCTGCACTTCAATTCCAACTACTCGTTCCGGGGTGGTTGGTCGGGCCTGACGTCCGTGTTCTATGAGTCATTCATGATGCCCACCGGGCTGTATGACAACTATTTCATTGAGACGGAAGTCAATGGCCAACTCACGGCGCAGCCGTATGTGGGTGTGGATCGTCTGATCAACCTGGGCCTCTGGTCTCGTCTGGCTACTCCACGATTCAACCAATTCTCGGCCTCGCTTTTTGTGGTGGCCGGCCTGGACGACAACTTTTACGAGTGGGCCCGCGCAGACATCTACTTCTACACGCTCACGCTGAACTACCATCCGACCGATCAGCTGCGAGTGAATCTGCTCTACAATCATCAGCACTACGTGCGTCATTCAGACAAGAGCACGGTGGCCCTTCGGAGGGTCCCCCGTCTGAAAATGGAATATCAGCTTACACCATCGCTCTTCGTACGATTGGTTGGGCAATACAATTCCATGTTCGTGGACGAGCTTCGCGACGACTCCCGCACGAATCTGCCCATCCTGATCCAAAACCCAGAGACCGGCGAATTCAATCGCACGTCCTCACGGCGCACGAACCACCTGACCGTGGACTGGCTCCTGTCTTATCGCCCGACGCCAGGTACAGTGCTCTTCCTGGGATACGGCAACTCCTCCAGAGAGCCAGACACGTACCGATTTCGGGACCTGCAACGGTTACAGGATGGTCTGTTCTTCAAGCTCAGCTACCTGTTCCGGGTCTGATCCTTCCAATACGCTGCCGCAGGGCATCAGAACTTGTTCTGCCCGGATTTCCGGGTGTCGAGTAGACGTCTGACAAGGCTTGGTTGGCCTGCGCCGTCCACAGCTCGGGCTTTCCAGCCACGTTGCGATAGGCCTCGCGGAAGGGCGTGCCTTCTGTCACCTGCTGCATGGCAGCAGCGGTAGCGAACAATTCATTTCCACGAGCGGCGTTCAACCGATCCGGTTTGAATACCATGCCCTCTACGAGACCGGAAGCAGCTTGACATAGATCGAGCATCATGAGTACCGAGCGCATGACGCTGGCCTTGGTTACCTGCAAGTCACGGTGGTATCCCGAAGGCAGGTTGGCAGGAACTGTGAGCAGGACATGCATTTCCGCCGCAATTCGGTGAACCACCGTACGTGCCAATTCGGCAATATCCGGGTTTTTCTTCTGCGGCATGATGCTCGAGCCGGTGGTCAGCTCCTCACTCAATTGCACAAACCCGAATTCGGCAGTGCAATACAGAACGATATCCGAAGCAAGGCGGTTGATGGTAGCCGCCGCCTGAACCAGGCCATGGACTATGGCCATTTCGAATTTACCACGAGAGAGCTGCACCGCGGTAACCTGTTCCTGCACCCGGCTGAACCCGAGATCGTCAGCAACATGTGCCCGATCCAGATCCAAATGAGGTACACCGTACCCAGCCGCAGCGCCAAGGGGTGATGCATTATTCAGATCACGGGCCTGAGCGAGAATGGAGAGGTCGTCTGCAAGACACTCTGCATAACCAAGCGCCCAGGCACCCACCGACGACGGCATGGCCCGTTGTGTATGGGTGTAACCCGGCAAGAATGTGTCGACGTTTTTATCTGCCAGATCGGCCAGGCTATCTGCCAGATCAGCCACGTCTTCCATCACATCGCCCACGTGCTGTCGTAGCCACAGCCGGAGCGCGGCCAGTACCTGGTCATTTCGCGACCGACCCGTATGGATCTTGCGGCCGGCATCACCTGTCTCCTCTGTGAGAAAGCGCTCGATCACCGTGTGGCAATCCTCGTCTTCCACCGATATGGTCAGGTGACCGTTTTCGATGGCCTCGCCAAGCCGGCCCAATGCATCCTGCAGGGACTCGAATTCTTCCGACGTCAGAACGCCCTTGCGATACAATCCAGCTGCGTGTGCCAAGGATGCAGCCGCATCGTAAGGCATCAGCATCATATCCCAATGGGGATCGTCGCCAACAGTGAACCGGGTTACCCAGTCGGCGGCACCGCCGTATGCTTCTTTCTGCCAGATGGTACTCATGGAGCTACTCCGTCGATATTCAGTGTTCGAAACAAACGGTCAGGCGTCCGTTCAAGATTTGAAATAATGGGTGACAATGGACTCGTAAATAGCGCTGGCTTGGTGCAGCTCGAATACGTCGATTGACTCGTGTGCCGTATGGGACTTCCGGCTGTCACCGGGACCAATCTTTACGGTGGGTACATCGTGTACCTGCAGCCAGTCGGACATCGTCGGAGAGCCGAATGGTTCAGCTCCCTCGTGAGCAGCCAGGCAGGAGGCAATGATGGGATGAGAGGTGGGTGTCTCCACAGGTATGAATCGCTGCGAATGTATGACCACTTCACTCTCCAATCGCGCGTTTAGCATGGCCGCGATTTCCGGATGCGAATACGACGGCGTTGTGCGGATATCGATCCACGCAGAACATCGGTCGGGAATGACATTACGGGCCGTTCCTCCTTCAATGACCGTAACGTTTTGCGTTGTTTCGCCCAGAAACGGGTGAATGCGCTCGAAACGAAAGTCGGCCAGCAACGATAGATCACGGACAAGCCGGCTGATGGCGTTATCTCCTTCTTCGGCACGAGCCGCATGGGACGTCTTGCCGTGAGCATCCAACCGGAGGATCAGCAAGCCTTTCTGAGCCACACAGGGTTGCATGTGGGTTGGTTCTCCGATCAGGGCGACCTCGAAATCGGGAAGACTGGGCCGGATCGCCTCCAGTCCGTTGTCGGTGCCACCCGTTTCCTCACAGACGGTGAATGCACCCATCACTCGAGCATCCGGTGGCAGGCTGCCAGAACGATTCAGGCGCACGAGCGCAGTTGCCATGGCTGCTACGCACCCTTTGGCATCCACGGTGCCCCGCCCGAATACTTCACTACCATCGATGGTCGGAGTGAAGGGATCGAAAGGATGATCTGAACTTGGTGGTACAACGTCGAGGTGGGAATTCAGCAACAGGGTGCGCGGGCCGCTGCCGACCGATACGACGATGTTGTCATCGAAGCGTTGCGGATCAAGACCGGACTCGCGAAAATGTGCCTCAAGGAGATCGGCCGCGGCCCGCTCCTCATGACTCAAAGAAGGCGTTGCGACCAATGCGGCATGAAGCTTCCCGACGTCGCTCTGCTCGTAGAAGGTATGGGGATCGATAGGATGGTTCAGCTCAGTCATGACGATCCGGAATGATGCGAGTAGCGTTTCCCCGATCCAGCAGGGCGGTGGGATGAGCGATCCAGACGGTACCGATCCCCTGCTCGAGAGCCCACCGCCCAATATCTGTTTTAACCTTCATACCGCCTGCAATCCATCCAGCGGCTACACCAGCCAGTGCCTCGGACGGCATCAACCGCCTGATGGGCTGAGCATCGGCATCGAGTACGGCACCCGCCTCGGTCAACAGCACGAGTTCAGAAGCGCCGACGGCTTTGGCTACCTCCAGCGCAATGGTATCGGCATTGACGTTGTAGAGCCGACCCGCTTGGTCTACACCGGGTGGACAGACTACTGGCATCATGCCCGCTTGCAGGAGGGTCAACAAGACGGTCGCATCCACATGTTCGACGTCGCCGACGTGACCGAAATCCACTTCTTCACCGTCCACGGTCCACGGCGGCCGCTTGCTCACCCGAATCGTCCCGCCATCGGCTCCGCTCAATCCAACCGCTCGCATTCCGTGTCGGTGAGCCTCGGCCACCATACCAGAATTCAGTTCGCCCCGGATAACCCATCGAAGAATGTCCAGGTCGACATCGGAGGTCACTCTCCGTCCTTCCACGATCACGGGTGCATGACCAATTCGATTGGCCAGCGCCGTAGTCTGCGGACCGCCCCCGTGTACAAGTACGATCTCTGCTGAAGTCGATAGCTGGGACAGGTTTTGCCAAAATGCGGACAGATCCGAATCCAGCAGCGCTCCACCCAATTTGATCACGATGCGCTTCATGAGTAGCTCGTCGTTGCTGATGCTGCTTCCGCGGCAGTCTCCCCGCCCCACATCATCGAAAGGATTGCTTTTTGCGCATGCAACCGGAATTCAGCCTGGTCCAGATGAAGCGAGGGTCCATCGTCCAGGACCGCATCATCAACGACCACGCCGCGACGCACAGGCAGGCAATGCATGAACATGCCCTGGTCCGTACATGCCATGCGGCTTGACGATACGCGCCAATCCCTGTTTGCGTGACGACGGGATTCTTCTGCTGAAGGATCATGGTAGCGCTCGAAACCTCCCCACGCCTTGGCATAGACTACGTGCGCGCCGTCAGCAGCGGCATCAGCATCGGTGGTCTCGGTCACGGATCCGCCATGAGCCGCTGCCTGACGGCGCGCAGCCTCCATTACCTCCTCATCCAGTCCAAAACCTTCGGGACGGGCAACAACGACATCCATTCCCAACCGGGATGCCATCAGCAGGGTCGAGTTCGGTACGGCCATCGGAAGTGCCTTAGGGTGCCAGGTCCAATGCAAGACAAACTTCTTGCCAGCTGGATTTCCGTCAAATGTGCGGTGCAGCACGGATGCGTCGGCCAAGGCTTGGCACGGATGTCTCGCTGCAGACTCCAAGTTCAATACGGGTACATCAGAAGCCGCAGCGAATACCTTTAGGCGGGCGTCACTTACGTCGCGTTCGCGATCCAAGCCTTCGGCAAACAACCGAACGCCCAATCCATGACAGTACCGGGACAGAACCCCGACGGCTTCCCGGATATGCTCGGCCTCGCCGCCGGTCATGGCCTGGCCGTCCTCCCAGGCAAATCCCCAGGTCCCGGATCCCGGTGTCACAACCACCGGATTTGCTCCCAGTTCGGTAGCCGCCAGCTCCATGGAGACACGCGTGCGCAACGAATCATTGAAAAACACCATACCCAGTGCTTTTCCCAGAAATCGATTGGCGTGCAACGAACGGTGGTCCGCGAAGCGGTGAGCCTCCCGGATGCAGGACTGCCAAGTGGTTTCATCGATATCGAGCCAGTCCAGGAGATGCCTCATGCATCCACCTCTTCGAGTTGCTGCAGGACGGCGTCAAGCGCTGTAAAGAATTGATCGACCTGTTCACGCGTCACGACCGCAGGAGGCATGAGTCGCATGATATTCGGATTGGCCGACCCACCTGTAAGGATGTGATGCCCCCTCAAACCCGCTACTATAGGAGCGACGGGCTGACCGAAGTCTATTCCCATGAGACAGCCAGCACCCTGATATCGCAAACCCCGCTCATTGCACCCTTCAGCGAGTGCATCCCAAACGAGCAAGGCGCGCTCGGACAGCTTCTCTTCCTCGACCACCCGCAGCGCAGCATCAACGGCTGCCATGGCCAGCATGCCTCCGCCAAACGTCGTTCCCTGTTCTCCCGGGCCTACCGTCGCAGCCACTTCATCGTTCAGGATTAGCGCTGAAACCGGAACCCCACCACCTAGGCTTTTTGCCATGGTGATCATATGAGGAATCACGCCGATGGTCTGCGCATAGCTGAATGACCCCGTCCTTCCGACACCAGTCTGAACCTCGTCGAAGATCAACATGGCACCGGTCTCATCGCAGGCCAATCGCAGCGCCTCGAAGTATGAACGATCCGCAGTACGCATACCTCCCATCGACTGAATGGGCTCGACAATGACGGCAGCCGGTGAGGCATCTCGAATAACTTGAACAGCAGCATCGGCATCACCGAATGGGGCGAATGATACCGGCCCAAAGGCTTTTTCGTATCCGTCCCGGTATTTCTTTGCCCACGTCGTAGACAGGCTGCCCATTGTTCGACCGTGGAAATCGCCTTCCACACCAACGACATGGGCGCGCCCGGTCGCCTTACGGGCAATTTTCATGGCTACCTCGTTGGCCTCGGCACCTGAGTTGACAAAGAACACGGTATTCATGCCTTCCGGAGCGAGACGAGCAAGTCGTGCTGAAGCGCGTGCGCGCACGGGAGCGTAGACAGCATTGGAATAAAAAAGTAGGTCATCTGCCTGTGCCTTGATGGCCTTGACCACCTCGGGATGGTTGTGACCCAAAAAGGCCACACAATGACCGCCATACAGATCGAGGTACTGATTCCCTTCGACATCTTCGACCATGGCTCCAGCCGCCTTTACCAGCGGAATGGGCCATTTGTTGTACGTCCCCAGTTGAGTCTGGTCTTCGAAAGCCATCCATTCGGTGGCGGACTTGGTTTCGTGCTGCATCATGCTCGTGTAATGATCAGAAAAGAGAGTCATGAATGACCCTACCAATTCAAGGAATGAGTCCGTGGGTGTTTTCCCAGCCAAGAGCCAGGTTTGCATTTTGCACGGCCTGGGTTGCGGCCCCTTTCATCAGGTTGTCGATACCGAATCCCACTACAAGGCGATCCTGCTGAATGACCCAGCCCAGATCTGTAAAGGGAGATCCAACGCTCCAGCGCAGCTCCGGTAGCTTCCCAGGCCAAAGCCGGATCAACGCGTGTTCCACATAACACGACTCGAACAGCCGCGTGATGGCTGCCTCATCCACACCGGCTGGTAACGTCGCCTGGGCCGTTCCCCAAATACCAGCGGTCCACGGGCCCGATACCGGGACAAACCGATAGGATACCCCCGGTGCCATGCGGTCGATCTCAGCTTCGTGTTGATGAGAAAAAACCTTGTATGCCCGCATATTGCCCTCCCGGTCCGGGAAGTGTGTGGTGGGCTTGGGCAGAGCTCCCGACCCGGAAGCACCCGTCATGGCTGTGACCGAAAACACATCTATCGTTGGTGCATCGTCCGCGGAAAAAGGGTATAAGGCCAACGAAATGGCCGTAGCAAAACAGCCAGGATTTGCAATGAGCGTTGTACCGGCCGGCGGCGGCCCGGTTATTTCTGGCATGCCATACCAGGCACCTGCCAGCAAGTCCGGACGCGGATGCTTCGTGCCGTAGCGCTGTACGTAGGTTTGAGCGTCAGGCAATCGGAAGTCCGCACTCATATCTACAACCAGACCGTCGAATCCGGCATCTCGCAGGTTGCCAACGGCGGTGGCCCCCTGTCCGTGACCCGCGGCCACAAACACCAGGTCAGGCCAAGCACCTTCCTCCAGGGAGGAAACGAATTTCAGATTCGTTCGGCCAGCCAGCGTGGGATGGGCATCCGAAATAGGCTGCCCTGTAAATGATCGGCTGGTAGCAGTCACCAGATCCAGGTCAGGATGAGCCAGGATCACCTCCATCAGGGATCGACCGACATATCCCGCAGCATGTAATACGGCTACGCTGATCATACCTGAGCCTCCCGCAATTTTGGCGCTGGAAGCTTGGAAGCCACTTTGTCTCCGAGATCTTTTGGGTCCTCGCGAGCATTGATGGCCGGAATTCCCATCACCTGCTCGATGTACTGCTTCCCGACACCATTATCGGTAACTGGACCCGTAACGACGGTAATGTCCGCGTGATAGCGGTCTTTGAACAGCTGTTGCACCGCCCAAACCCCTGCAAGATCAACTGCAGCGACAATGTGTGCTTGTGCAAATTTCTGCAACTCCTTGTCTTGCATAAGCTCATCGACACCGTAATATCCAATGATCCCATCTCCAAGCTCAATCACGATCACGTCCGGATCTGCAATTTCGTTGAGGTGCTGAATCAATCCTTTCACCTGTGGGGCCATTGCCTTGTTGGTCGAGCATACCACACCGGTGTCCGTGAAGGTGGCTATCTCGACAGCGCCGTGACGACGGATCAATTGCACATCACGCATGAGCGAGGCGCCGGTCGCTTTGGCTGCAGCAACCCGATATCCACTGCGCGTCAGGCGTTGCACTACTTCGCAGGCGGCGAACGTCTTGCCGGTGTTCATGGCCGAACCAGAAATGAAAACGAGCGGCACAGATGATTTCAGTGAATCGACCGGATGCAACGCATGGTCTTGCAGGCGCGCATGAACCTGCATGTCGTCCTGCTCCACCATGGCCGCACCAAGCACCTTGACCCGCAATGCCGGACCGAGGTCCGGATGGTCACTGACACAGGTCCCGATGATGCCACCCATGTTCAGAACGTTGAGCGTGTCGCCAGGCAGGGCTACGCGCGGCACGACGCCAGAGTAGCCCTTGAGCGCTTTACGCTCTCCGAGTACGCCCACGAAAATGTCACCCTTCGCAATCGTGCGGAATTCTCCGTCCGCGCATTCAATCTGATTGTAGATGGGCTTGGCTTCCAACGCTTCGACTACGACACAGTAACCTTCCTGGGCTACGACGTAGTCACTCAGGGTTACATTTCGAACAAGACCGGTCTTGGCGGCCGTCGAACAGACGTAGGTTACCTCAATGGTTTTCATGCGTCCTCACTGGATTTGCGGACCCGATGGGTAAGCAGAGACTGGACTCCGAGAATCCGGGCAAAGCCCCGAGCATCCCGACCGTCCCACAGATCATTCTGTTCGCCATACGTGGCCACGCCCGTGTCGAACAGGGAGAATGGTGATTCACAACCGGTCACTGAAACCAGCCCCTTGCAAAGGGTCACACGGACCGTCCCCGTCACGGTTTCCTGAGAACTGTCAAAAAAGGATTCTATGTCGCGCATGATCGGATCGAAATACTGGGCCTCGTGGAGCAGCATGCCATAGAAGTCACCCAGTTGAGCTTTGTGATACTGTTGCCATCGCGACAAGACGATCTTCTCCAGCTCGCGGTGAGCAGGAATCAGAATCGCAGCTGCCGGTGCTTGAAATCCTACCCGTCCCTTGATCCCCAGAATGGTATCCCCGACATGGATGGCCCGGCCTACCCCGTGGTTTTCACCAAGCGCATTCAGCGTCTCAATCACGGTAACAGGAGGATGCATGGTGCCGTCGAGTGATACGGGCACGCCCCGATCGAATCCGATTTCAATGGAAACGCCCTCATCGGGTGCCTCAGAGGGGGCTGGCGTTGGCCATGCATCATCCGGAAGCGGTAGCGCGGTACCCAGCGTTTCCTTTCCCCCAACGGTAGTCCCCCACAAACCCGTATTGACCGAATAGGTCGTGGTTGACGCGTCTACCGGGTAGCCTCGCTCTTTCAGCCAACCCGACGTGAACTCCCGGCTCAAATTCCCGTCCCGGATGGGCGTCAGGATGGTGAGATCTCCGCCGAGAACCGACAAGGCAACGTCGAAGCGGATCTGATCATTCCCGGCACCCGTCGAGCCATGCGCCACTGTGGATATACCCATCTCCCGGGCTTTGTCCACGAGTGAAGCGGCCTGTACTACCCGGTCGGGACCCACGCACAGGGGATACAGATCACCTCGAAGCACGTTTCCCTTGATGAGGTACTGCAGGGATCTGTCAAACAGATCGGCTCGCGCATCGATCATGTGGTGACTGGCTGCCCCAAGCTCCTTGGCACGAGCAGCAATTTCGCGAGCCTCTTGGGCACGAATGCCGCCTGTATCAACGGTCACGGTATGGATATCACAACCGTGTTGCTCGCGCAAAAAGGGCACGCAGAAGGAGGTATCGAGTCCGCCACTGAAGGCGACGATGATGGACATGTCTAGATGTTGGTTGGTAGGTCCGACTCCGCTAACCGTCAGCCGGGATTCCTTCAATTGGTAAAATCGTGGGACATAAAAAAAAGCGTCGATCCCGTACGGGCCGACGCTGGCATTCAATCAGTCGTTAAATAAGACGACGTTACATGGCAGACGTACGTATACCGTACCCGGATCGATGTCCCGATCGGACTCGTCGGAAGCGGCGACGCAGTGTGTGCGATGTGATCGTAGTAGTCATGGGCGGCGAACATACGGCGCTTCTCGAATCGGGTCAACCCGACAGGGTCAATTGGTGTCTTTTTTCGCGTTTTCCATCGGATCGGGTACCCGGCGCCATAGTCTGGCATCCATCTCTCGTGTCTTTTTCAGCGATTTACGTCCGACAGGCGTGAGGGAATAGTAGATGCGCGGTCGTCCCCCTTTCCGGTCGGGATTCTTGCGACTCTCTTTTTCAATCAGTCCTCGTTCGGCCAGTTGATCCAGTGCAACCCAGAGACTGCCCACGGTAATCTTCTTGCGTGCCCGGGAGGCCATCTCATGACGAATGGTCGTACTGAAGGCATCCCCATCCAAGGCCAGAATGCACACCATCAGCATCTCGTCGGCACGCGTCAGAACCAGTGGCTTGGGATTCGTCATGGAGGTAGGCACTACAGAGAGTAGTGTGATCAGCTGATGAAGCCTGCCTGGCGAGCATACTCAAAGACATTTCCTGCGCGCAGGATGTCTGCTACATCACCCAGTGGATTCAGCAGAAAAACCTCGCCCGAGGAGACATGAGTCAACGTTCCAGCTGGAACGTCAATAACCACGTCGTCACCCGTCCGGATCTGATCGATAAGTCGTTCGCGTGACTCGAAAGGCACCAAAAAGCCACCGTCCACCGCGTTGCGGTAGAAAATGCGAGCATACGATGTAGCTACCACGGCCTCTATTCCAGCCTCTTGCAGGGCAAACGGGGCATGCTCTCGCGAAGAGCCACATCCGAAATTGGAGCCCGCAATCACGATCCTGAAATCACTGGTCCAAGCTTCGGGATCCGTAAGTGGCATACCGCCTTCAGGCAAGCCGGCTTGGTCGTTGGGCACGCCACTGCAGGCGTAACGACCATACATCCGCCGTTCCTCCGGCTCCGTCATACTGTAGACGAGGTGCGCAGCCGGTATGATCTGATCGGTGTCAATCGAATCACCGAGCACGTAGGCCTTTCCTTCAATGCGATCTTTCATCCTGTCGAATATGACTTCATTGGGTTGGAATGTCGGGCTTGGCGCCCTTCTCATGCGAAACCGGTTCTATACCAGAACGGTGCGCGGATCCGTGATTTCGCCGTGTAATGCCGAGGCGGCTACCGTGAGGGGTGATGCCAGATACACTGCAGATTGCTTCGAGCCCATCCTGCCTGGGAAATTCCGGTTCGTTGTGGAGATGACGACTTCCGTGCCGTGTGTACGACCAAAGGTATCGACCGGCCCTCCCAAGCAGGCACCGCATGATGCGTGACCCATCTTGCATCCGGCATCGACAAAGACTTGCCAGAGCGTCTTACCACCCAGGGTCTGCTCACGCAGTTGCTTGGAGACCTCGGTGCTTGCTGGCACAACAAATGTATCCACTTGTACCCGGTTACCTTCTAGAATGCGAGACGCTGCCAGGAAATCCTCAAACTTACCCCCCGTACAGCTGCCTATGTAAGCGCGATCCAGCTTGGTTCCAGCGACTTCCGAGACCGATGCTTTGTTATCGGGGCGATGCGGTTTGGCGACAACTGGTTCCATGGTGGAGACATCGTACACCTTCTCGAAGATGTAGCGGGCATCCGCGTCCGAAGTAACCAGCTCGTACGGCATATCGGTCCGCGCCTCTACATAATCCACCGTCTTCTGATCTGCCGCTATGATGCCATTTTTCCCGCCGGCCTCGATGGCCATGTTCGTGAGCGTCATCCGCTCCTCCATCGACAGATCGAATACCGCCTCGCCATCGAACTCCAGCGCACGGTACGTTCCGCCTTCGAACCCGATGTCACCAATGACGCTGAGAATCAAATCTTTGGCCATCAACCAGGGGGGTAGCGTGCCTTCAAACACAAAGCGCATCGTCTCCGGTACCTTCACCCAGATCTTCCCGGTTCCCATGATCAATGCGGCATCCGTGTTACCCACCCCCGTGGAAAACATGCCGAACGCACCTGAGGTGCACGAGTGACTGTCCGTCCCGAAGAGCACGGTGCCTGGGCGATTGAACCCTTCCTCTGCCAGCGCCACGTGACAAACCCCTTTATATCGAGCCGTCCCGACATCGAAGTAATGCTTCAGTTGGTGCTTGGCCGCGAAATCCCGCAGTATGTCGATGTTGCGCCGCGCGTGCGGATCCTCGGTAAAAATGTAATGGTCCGGCAGAATGACCAGTTTGTCGGGATCCCACACATTGGCGTCTTCCCCGAACTCACGCTGGAAGATGCCGATCGTTGGTGGACCACAGACATCGTGTGTCATCAAGGTGTCCACGTCTACCCAGATGTTGTCCCCGGGCGCGACTCGGTCGCGCCCGGCATGCTGAGCAAGAATCTTCTGGGTAATTGTCTGTCCCATAACGGTACGACCCACCGAACGCGCGTTGCTCGGGCCAGCGGTCAGGTTCGTCGAAATAAAGGTTCGAGGTGCTACTCTTTGGGATTGCCGAATGCCTGCATGATGCCCGAGCCCACAAATTCGATGGACTCCTTGTCAAGGCGAAACGCTGCAAGGGAGTTGAGGGCATTCATGTAAGCCTGGGCCGAGGCTTCAATCACATCGGTGCTACTGGCTTTACCAGCAAACAGGGGACCACCAATACCGATCAGGACACTTACTTCACCGAACGAATCGGATCCTTCCGATACCGATCTGATGGAATAGTTCACCAGATCATGGCCTTCATCCACGGCGTGGTCAATAGCGCGATACAATGCGTCTATGGGTCCATCACCCGTTGCTTTCTGCTCGTTGACGGCATCCGACTGCAGGTCGCGGACCACAACCGTTGCTTCCGGTTCTTGGCCGGATCCTACCGTGACATGAAACTTCTCAAGCGAGTAGTGAGGGGTATCCATCGTGTGCTCTTCGTGGTGGAAAAGATTAATGAGGTCAGCGTCATTGATTTCTTTCTTCCGGTCGGCCAGTTCCACAAATGTGGCATAAACGTCCGCTCGATTCTTTTCATCGACCCGGACCCCCAACCGTTCCAACCGGGAAAATAGGCCATGGCGGCCCGAATGCCTTCCCAGTCGAATGGATTCCGAATCCTGCCCGACGTCTTCTGCACGCATGATTTCATACGTCTCCCGATTCTTCAGTACGCCATCCTGATGAATTCCGGCTTCGTGGGCAAATGCATTTTTCCCGATGATGGCCTTGTTGGGCTGAACCTGGAAGCCGGTGAACGTAGAGACCATTTTGGAGGTCGCAAAGAGCAGGCTGGGATTTATGCCTGTGTGCAATCCAAAATGGGGTGCTCGCACTCGCAACGCCATGACGACTTCCTCAAGGGCTGCATTTCCTGCGCGCTCCCCTATCCCATTGATGGTGCATTCGACCTGACGGGCTCCCGCCTGAAGACCGGACAACGAATTGGCGACTGCCAGACCCAAATCATCGTGGCAGTGGGTAGAGAAAACGACTGTCTCTGGTGCATGGACGCCATTGATGACGGTGCGAATCAGCTCTGCATATTCGTCTGATATACAATAGCCGGTTGTATCCGGAATGTTGATGGTCGTAGCACCTGCATCAATCACGGCCTGTACGATGCGGCACAGATAGTCGGCATCCGTCCGTCCCGCATCTTCGGCGCTGAACTCGACATCGTTGGTGTAGGTCAGCGCATGCTCAACAGCCTCTACGGCCATTTTCAGCACCGTTTCGCGCTTTTCCTCGAGGGAAGCACCATAACGCGCGTCAGCAAACTTGCTCTCCAGGTGGATGTCGCTGGTGGCAATGAACGTGTGGATACGGGTGTTGCTGCCTCCCTTAAGCGCAGAGCCCGCAGCATCGATATCTGCTTTTTTCGCTCGGGCCAATGCGCAAATGGTCGGACCTTGCACCTCGGCGACAATGCGACGTACTGCCTCGAATTGGCCCGGAGAAGAGATCGGGAAACCGGCTTCGATCACATCCACGCCCAAACGCGCCAACTGACCCGCTAGCTGTAGCTTTTCCGGTACCGTCATGGCCGCTCCGGGGGCCTGCTCTCCATCACGGAGTGAAGTATCGAAAATGATGACGCGATCTGAAGACATGACGATGTCAGGTGGTGGATGGCACAACGTCCGCCTGTGCTATGGCTTCGCACACACGGGTGGTGAATTCGGAAGTGGAAACGCCATTCGATGACAGATCCAGGGTCATAATCCCCCGGGTCAATATGTTATCAACGGCTTGGCGAATAAAATTCGCAGCGCCATGTTGGTCGACGCTCTCGAGAAGCATGGCGCCACTCAGAATGGCGGCAACCGGATTCGCTTCTCCGCGACCGGCGATGTCGGGAGCGCTTCCGTGAACGGGCTCGAACAGCGGTGAAAATCCGCCAAGCGATGCCGAAGGCAGGACACCCAGGGATCCTGCAAGAGTCGATGCGAGGTCAGAAAGGATATCTCCAAACAGATTGGCGGTCAGTACAACATCGAAGGCTCGCGGTTCACGAACAATCTGCATGGCGGCGTTGTCGACATACATGTGGTCCAGACTGACGTCCGGGTATGCTTCGGCATGCAGACGACTCACCCGCTCTCTCCAAAGGCGAGATGATGCCAGAACGTTCGCCTTGTCAACCGACGTAACGCGTCCGGATCTGGACCGGGCCTGCTCGAACGCGATCCGTGCAATGCGGTCGACTTCGCTTGCTGAATACCGCATGGTATCAAAAGCTTCTTCCTCTGAATACTGACGCGGCTCTCCAAAGTAGATCCCCCCTGTCAGCTCACGAACGACCAACATGTCGGTCCCCCCGACCCGGTCCGGAGGCAGTACAGACAGGTGGGCCAAGACGTCCGGGACGCGCACAGGGCGCAGATTTGCATACGCATCCAGTGCCTGTCGAAGCGCCAACAAACCGGCTTCCGGACGCTTCGATGGCGTGGTGCTGTCCCAAGCAGGTCCTCCTATGGCTCCCAGCAAAATGGCATCTGCCGAGAGGCAGGCAGCGCGCGTTTCTTCTGGAAACGCGACTCCCGCTTCGTCCAAGGCTGCCCCTCCGAAAGCATGCTCTTCCCACGCAAGATTCACGTTGAATCGCCGACTGGCAGCCTCCATCACCTGCAGGGCAGATGCTGTCACTTCGGGGCCGATTCCGTCCCCGGGCAATACAACAATATGGATCGGATCTGACATGGTGAAAGGTAGTCCGGACTTCCAAGTCCAGCGATGATCAGGAACTGGATACCGGCTCTTCGCGGCGGAGCCAGGACATCATGCTGCGCAGCTTCTTACCCACCGTCTCCATGGGGTGAGTGACCGACGCCTCCCGCAGTTTGGACATGTTTGGCCATCCTGCGTTACACTCTTCAATCCACTCTCGCGCAAACTCTCCGCTCTGAACTTCGGAGAGGATCTTTTTCATTTCCTGCTTTACCGTATCTGTCACGACCCGGGACCCACGAGAGTACCCACCATACTCGGCCGTATCAGAGACGGAGCGGTTCATAGCCTCGAGTCCACCCTCGTAATAGAGGTCGACAATGAGTTTCAACTCATGCAGGCACTCGAAATAGGCCAGTTCTGGGGAGTACCCCGCTTCCACCAGCGTTTCGAAGCCGGCCTTGATCAAGGCCTCACTTCCCCCGCACAGTACAGCCTGCTCTCCGAACAGGTCGGTCTCGGTTTCATCCTTGAAGTTGGTCTCGATAACGCCGGCGCGCGTCCCCCCGATACCTTTGGCCCAGCTCAACGCCAGATCCATGGTCGAGCCCGAAGCATCCTGTGCAACGGCTACGAGGCACGGCACGCCGCGGCCTTCCGTATAGGTTCGACGGACCAGGTGACCCGGAGATTTGGGGGCAACCATGAACACATCCACACCCTCTGGAGGTGCGATCTGATCGTAGTGCACATTGAATCCATGACCAAAGCCCAATGCCTTCCCAGGCGTCATGTGTTCTTTGATATCGGCCTCATAGACACGCTTCTGGTGCTGATCCGGAATCAGAATCATGACGACGTCGGCCCAAGCCGCTGCTTCTGAAATCGATTTTACGGCAACGCCGTGCGCTTCAACTTCAGTGCGCGAAGACGAGCCGTCACGAAGGCCGACTACCACGTCCACCCCGCTCTCATGAAGGTTCAATGCGTGGGCGTGGCCCTGGCTACCGAATCCGATCACGGCCACGCGGCGGTTCTGGATAATGCCGAGATCGGCGTCGTAATGCATGTTCATGGTGCTCAAAAAGTCGGTTATGAAAAGTTTTAAGAGGGATTTCAGTGTTCGAAAGCAAGGCGGCGTCGCATCGCGACCCGCCCGCTGCGGGCAACTTCCCGCACATCGTAATCCTTCATCACGCCGATGAAAGCGTTTATTTTTGCAGTAGGGCCAGTCACCTCGAAGGTGAGACTGTCGGGAGTAATGTTGACCACATTGGCTCGAAACACTTCCACGACAGAGAGCAGGGCGGCGCGCTCCGTCGCCGTACTTCGGACTTTGACAAGGCACAGCTCTCGCTCCACGTGATCCTCGCGCGTCAGATCTTCGACCTCGATCGAATCAATCAGGGCATTCAATTGACGAAGGACCTGGGCTATGATGCGATCATTACCCGTCGTCACAAGGGTCAGACGGCGCTGAGTCGGATCTTTCGACTCGCCTACCGTCACGCTTTCGAGATTGAATCCACGCTGGGAAAACAGATTGGTCACCCGGTTGAGCGCCCCAATCGTATCGTCAATCAGAACGGTGATCACGTGGCGATGGACCGAATCCTCCTCGTTCGGAAGAATGGCCTCGCCGGCCGCTTGCTTGCGGAATAGCTGCTGCGGCGTCAGCTCGACGGTTTGCTGTGCGGTGTCGGTTGTCATGGGTTGCACTCGGGACGGCAAGAGCCGTCGTTGAAGAAGAAGTAGGGGTGTGGGTCCAGGTTCAAGCGCAGTCTTCCGGACTGAACTGGGCCGTGATCATGTTATCCGTGGCAGCGCCTGCCGGCACCATCGGAAACACTTTTTCCTCGGTGATGACCCGGAAATCCATCACTACCGGTCGATCGGTGACCTTCCAGGCAGCGTCCAACGTGGCTTCGATATCGGCTGGATCGGTACACTGCAAGCCGACGCACCCGAAGGCTTCGGCAAGCTGCACGAAGTCGGGATTGGTTGGTTCTAGATTCGTGTGACTGTAGCGTTCTTCATGGAAGAGCTCCTGCCACTGCCGGACCATGCCCAGATAATTGTTATTCAGGATGACCACCTTGATGGGTAGTTTGTGCGCCGCAGCAACGCCCAACTCCTGGATATTCATCAGGACGCCTCCATCCCCGTTGATGGAAATGACATCGCGACCAATGGAGCGCATTCCGAACGCAGCGCCCATCGCAGCAGGCAAACTGAACCCCATGGTTCCGAGGCCCCCCGATGTGATATGACTGCGGGGATGAACGTAGGAGAAGAATTGAGCCCCCCACATCTGATTCTGACCGACGTCGGTTACGACGACGGCCTCGCCATCCGTTTTGTCACGCAGTGCCCGCACAACCTGCTGGGGACGCAGCGCATCGTCCTTCTGGAAGTCGAGTGGGCACTCCTCTTTCCACGCGTCAATCTGTGCCAGCCATTCTTGCCTATCGGCCGGATGTACCAGGTCATCCAGCTGATCCAATACCAAGGAAACATCCCCCAGAATGGGGCAATCCACCGGCACGTTCTTGGAGATGCACGCCGGATCGATATCGATATGTATGATGCGGGCGTGTGGAGCCCATGCTTCGATTTTACCCGTCACACGGTCATCAAATCGGGCACCCACGGCAATCAATAGATCCGTGTTCTGCACGGCCATGTTGGCGTACCAGGTGCCATGCATACCGAGCATACCTACCGACAGGGCATCGTTTTCCGGAAAAGAGCCCAATCCATGCAACGTGGTCGTTACCGGGATGGACGTCTTGCGGGCCAATGATGTGAGTTTTTCGGCGCCACCGGAAATGATCGTCCCACCACCCACGTAAAAGAGAGGTCTCTTTGAGGCGGCTATCATGTCAGCCGCTTTTCGAACCTGATCCGCATTGCCGCGACCTACAACGGAATAGCCACGGATCTGTACATGGTCGGGATAATGGAAGGGTGCTCGGGCAGCGATCACATCCTTGGGCAGGTCGACCACCACCGGCCCAGGCCGACCGCTCCGGGCAAGGTGATAGGCTTTCTTGACCGTCGCTGCCAGGTCCTTCACATCGCGGACCAGGAAACTGTGCTTCGTGATACTGCGCGTCACGCCAATCGTATCGCACTCCTGGAAGGCATCGTTGCCAATCAGGTGCGTTGGGACCTGTCCGGTGAAGACGACCAAGGGAATGGAGTCCATGTAGGCGTCGGCAATTCCAGTGACGCAGTTTGTAGCACCGGGACCGGATGTAACCAGGACCGTGCCCACCTTGCCCGTCGCCTTCGCATAGCCTTCTGCAGCATGCGTCCCCCCTTGCTCGTGACGCACCAGAATGTGCTGGAAAGACGGCTGGATGCGGTGCATCTCATCGTAAATGGCAATCACCGCCCCACCTGGATGACCGAAAACGTATTCCACGCCTTCAGCTTCCAACGAGCGGATGAGGATCTCCGCGCCTGTCGCGAGCGGACGATCGGTTGCGGTCGGTGCTGCTGACGGAGCCGTTGCCGTTGGTGAGGTGTTTGCTGGATGTGACATCTGGGATGTACGTTGTGTGTTGAGTGTGCGCGGATTGAGCCGCGCGGGATAACATTCAGAGCGGAGGATGATTCAGGCGGAATGTGAGGGATGAAGTGCAGGCTCCCAATCGGGTACCCGTAGAATGGCGCCTGTAGAGGCACTGGTCACCAGGTGGCTGTACCGGGCCAGATACCCGCTCTGAATGCGAGCCTGGAATGGCGGCAGGGCCGAGCGACGTGACGCTTCTTCCACCTCGTCAACGTGCCAATGCACGGAAGCCTCATGCAAATCGATGGTGATGCGATCTCCCTCCTCAACCAGCGCGATCGCGCCGCCTGCGGCCGCCTCGGGAGAACAGTGACCAATGCTCAATCCACGGGTACCACCGGAAAAACGGCCATCGGTTATCATGGCTACGCTGCGGTCCAGTCGCATGCCGGCCAGCGCCGACGTGGGCTGCAGCATCTCGGGCATGCCGGGTCCGCCTTTGGGCCCCTCGTAGCGAATGATGACCACGGTACCGGCCTCGATACTACCGCTGAGAATGCCCTCGACCGCCTCATCCTGACTTTCAAAAATGCGGACAGTGCCTTCGAAAAGATGCATGTCCTCAGCAACAGCTCCAGTCTTGACGACGCAGCCCTCCGGAGCCAGATTGCCGAACAGCACGCGGAGTCCTCCCGTGGCACGGAAAGGATTCGAGGCAGGCCGAATGATCTCGGGGTGACTGGTATGGGCGGCATCCAGGCCGTGGCCCAACGGATGACCCGTGACCGTTGGCCGATGGCTGTTCAACAGACCGGCCTGATGCAGCTCGGCGAGGACGGCCTGGATGCCGCCCGCCGCGTCTACATCTTCCATATGTACGTCGGGAGTCGCAGGGGCGACCTTGCACAAATAAGGCACGCGGTCAGACATGGCATTGATGCGCTCCAGATCATAATCCACCCCCGCTTCATGCGCTGCGGCCAGAAGATGAAGGATCGTATTGGTGGATCCTCCCATGGCCATATCCAGGGCGAAGGCATCGTCAAACGCCTCTTCCGTCACGATATCGCGCGGTTTGAGCCCCTCGTCGACCATCTCCACGATGCGACGTGCAGCGGATCGCGCCAGTTCGCCCCGCTTTGGATCAATAGCCAGGATGGTCCCATTGCCCGGCAGAGCCAGACCCAGCACTTCCATGATGCAATTCATAGAGTTTGCCGTGAACATACCGGCACAGGAGCCGCACGTCGGACATGCGAGATGCTCCAGGGCATCCAGCTCGACATCATTGATTTCCCCGTTCGAGTACTGCCCTACCCCTTCAAAAACCGAAACAAGATCCACCTTGCGCCCGTCCGGAAGCCGTCCCGCCTTCATCGGGCCACCGGAAACGAATATGACCGGGATATTGCATCGCAGGGCGCCCATGAGCATGCCCGGTACAATCTTGTCGCAATTCGGCAGACAGATGATGGCGTCCAGACAATGCGCCTGAACGACGGTCTCCACGGCATCCGCAATGATCTCGCGGCTTGGCAGCGAATAGCGCATGCCCAGATGCCCCATGGCAATCCCATCGTCTACGCCGATGGTATTGAATTCAAACGGTAGCCCCCCAGCCTCCCGCACGGCCTCCTTGACCAGCGCCCCGAATTCCTGAAGGTGCACGTGGCCGGGAATCAGATCGATGTACGAATTGCAGATACCGATGAAGGGGCGATCGAAATCCTCGTCACTGCGGACCACACCCGTTGCCCGCAGCAAGCTCCGGTGGGGAGCTCGCTGGTACCCTTTGGTAATCGTATGGCTGCGTCGCGACATCGGAAGGAATCGTTGTTTGGGGTGTTAGCCAACCCCTAGCATTCAAGTGATTCCGCGATGCGGCAGGGTTGACCAGATAATCAGGTGACAATTAGCACGCTGACGAGAAGGGACAGCAGGACCACGAGGCCCGCCACTAGTAGGTCTACCACTTCGATCGAACGGATCGGGAGGTCTGCAACAGCCTCAACCCCCTGCTTCCTGCGAAGGGAAGAGAGAGGAGCAAGGTGGAGTGCGATAAGCCGGGACATCGTTCGACGCATGTTGATGGGTTAGGGGCTCCGCTCTGGCTGAGACATTAGTCGAGCCGAAATGAAGCCGAACTCTGGGCATAATGGTAGGGGGCCTTCCTTCTCCCAATCAACCTTTAAACCTGTGAAGAATCTGGAAGCGCTACCAAAAAAACGGCCACTACGTGTTCTATGGGCCGAAATTTGACAGTGTTAACCAGCTCCTATCCAGTTCAATCACGTATCTTGGGAAGCGCACCTGGCGCTCGAGAAGCGCCTCTTCGTTTCTAAACTTTTCTCTCCATGACTCGATTTCCGGCCCTCATTGCCCAGGAAATGGATGCCGCTGACCCTCTTGCAAGGTTTCGCGCGTCGTTTTCCATTCCACGCATGCCCGATGGATCAGAGACGCTGTATCTATGCGGAAACTCGCTTGGGTTGCAGCCTCGGGAAGGGGTTCAAGCATTGGACGCCGTAATGACAGACTGGGCCAAGCTGGGAATCGAGGGGTATTTCACAGGGGATAATCCGTGGGCCGATTACGGCACTGCGCTGCGCGCATCGGAAGCACGCCTTGTGGGCGCGAAACCGATCGAAGTGGCCGTCATGAACTCGTTGACGGTCAACATCAATCTGCTGATGCTCTCCTTTTACCGGCCGACAGACGAACGCCCTTGCATTCTCATTGAAGAGCACACGTTTCCTTCCGATCTATATGCCTTCCGAGAGCAGATCCGATTCCACGGATTTGATCCGGACGAGTGCTTGATCATCCAACAAGCGCGCGATGGCGAAGATCACCTGCGAACCGAGGATATTCTCGATACGATCAAGCGCGAAGGAGAACGTCTTGCATTGATCATGCTCGGCGGTGTCAACTACTACACTGGGCAATTCTTTGATATCCCTGGAATCACGCGTGCAGGACATGATCAGGGATGTATTGTCGGATGGGATCTTGCCCATGCGGCCGGCAACGTGCCCCTCTCATTACACGACTGGAATGTCGATTTTGCAGCGTGGTGTCACTACAAGTACTTGAATTCGGGGCCTGCTGCGCCGGGTGGTGCGTTCGTCCACGAACGGTTCGCTCGTGCATCGGACCTTCCAAGACTGGCTGGATGGTGGGGTCACAATCGTGCAACCCGCTTTCAGTGGGTTGATGAGTTCGATCCCGAGCCGGGCGCCGTCGGATGGCAGATGACCAACACGCCCATCCTGTCCACGGCACCACTCAAAGGCTCTCTCGCCCTGTTCGATGAGGTCGGCATGGATGCCATCCGGACCAAGAGCAAAAAGCTGACGGGCTATCTGTGGGATCTTCTTCAGGAGATCGGGGACGGATTCGACATCATGACACCCGCTGATCCCCAGCAACGTGGGGCACAGCTCTCACTGCGTGTTCATGGGGAAAACGGGCGTGCTGTTTTTGACTTCATCAAAGAGCGCGGCGTGATCTGCGACTGGCGCAATCCGAACTGCATCCGGATTTCTCCGGCCCCCCTGTACAACTCGTTCGAAGACGTGCGGCGATTCGCAGAGTTGTTCGACGAGGCGCTGCATTCGGTCGCCTGACACTCCGGCTGGAAGAGTCCTTTTGGTCCGATTGAGCGGTCGATGAGTGGTTTTTTTGCACCGGAAGCGCTTTTTGTTCTGCCTCTAAGGGGTCTTGTGGGGCGATTCGGTGTATCACCAGTTCTTGACCCACACACTGTCTTACGTGTCTGACGCATGTGCTCGATCCTGGCCATTCTTGACATTCCCAGCGTAACCGACGAATTGCGCGAGCAGGCGTTGACGATGAGCCGTCGCCAGCGTCACCGCGGTCCGGACTGGTCCGGAATCCACGCCGACGATCATGCCATTCTGGCCCATGAACGTCTGGCCATCGTGGACCTGCTTCATGGTGCCCAGCCGCTGTACAGCCCGGATCAGCGTTACGTGCTGGCCGTCAACGGCGAGATCTACAACCATCGGGAGCTGCGCAAGGAATTTCCGGACTACACTTTTCAGACGGACTCCGATTGCGAAGTCATCATCCCGTTGCTCGATCGGGATGGCATTGATGGTCTCAAGCGACTGAACGGGATCTACGCCTTCGTACTGTGGGACAGCCTGAAAAACCGTTTCCTGGTTGCTCGTGATCCCGTCGGCGTCATCCCGCTTTACTTCGGCCACGACGCCGCCGGTCACCTGATCGTCGCTTCCGAAATGAAGGCCCTTGAGCCGGTCTGCAACCGGTTCGAAGAATTCCTTCCGGGCCACGTCCTCGACAGCGATTCCGATCGTGAACCACGCGAATGGCACGACTGGGGCTGGGAGGCCTACGAAGATGTCGAAGCAGGGTCTTCTGATCCTCAGGTCGTGCGTAATGCCCTCTCCGACGCCGTCCATCGACAATTGATGGGTGATGTCCCTTACGGCGTGCTCCTGTCGGGCGGCCTCGACTCGTCCGTCATCGCGGCTCTGGCCTGTAAATATGCCGCATCCCGTGTGGACGCCGACGACCAGTCGGAAGCCTGGTGGCCACGGATACACTCCTTTGCCATCGGCCTCGAGGGCAGCCCTGATCTGGCCGCCGCTAAGGCCGTTGCGGACCATATCGGAAGCGTCCATCACGGTTTTACCTTCACCATCCAGGAAGGTATCGATGCCCTGCGGGACGTCATCCACCATATCGAGACCTATGATGTGACGACTATCCGCGCCTCCACGCCCATGTACCTGATGGCACGTCGGATCAAGGCCATGGGCATCAAGATGGTGCTGTCCGGAGAAGGCGCCGACGAGATCTTCGGCGGGTACCTGTATTTCCATAAAGCCCCAGACGCCCGGGAATTCCACGAAGAGACGGTACGCAAGATCAACCGGCTGCACCTGTTCGATTGCCTGCGTGCCAACAAGAGCATGGCCGCCTGGGGCGTCGAAGCACGCGTGCCCTTCCTCGATCTCGAATTCCTGGACGCGGCCATGCGCCTGAATCCGGATGCCAAGATGATCAAGGACGGACGGCTCGAAAAACAGATTGTCCGGGAAGCTTTCAAGGACCTCCTTCCAGAGAGCATCTATCGCCGCCAGAAAGAACAGTTCTCCGACGGTGTTGGCTACGGGTGGATTGATTACCTCAAGGCGCACGCCGAAGAACGCGTCAGCGATCAGGACATGGCTCGTGCCGCGTTCCGCTTCCCGATCAATACCCCGGATACGAAAGAGGGTTACTTCTACCGGAGCATCTTCGAAGAGCTGTTCCCGTCTGAAAGTGCAGCTCGCTGCGTACCGGGTGGAAAATCCGTGGCTTGCAGCACACCTGAGGCCCTGGCCTGGGACGCGGCGTTCGCCAGTCAGGCAGATCCGTCCGGTCGTGCCGTCAAGGGAGTCCACGAAGACGCGTATTAGCGAGCCGCCGGCTCGGGTCTGAGTCCGGACTTCCGGGCGGGTCGATTGCGGGACTTCTTCTCAGGAACCCACTCCGTTTTGTGGGCAATGCGGACGTAGGGTGCATGCATCACAAAGTGGTTTCTTTGCATCGCAAACCGCGCGACCATGCAGGATGATGGCATGACCGGAGAAGATCCACTCGTCCTGCGGAATAACCTCCATCAGATCTTTTTCGACCTTCACGGGATCAGTCTGCTCGGTCAGTCCGAGTCGGAAAGCAAGACGCTTGACGTGGGTGTCTACCACGAAGCCCGTCGCTTTCCCGAACCACGTACCCAGCACCACATTGGCCGTCTTGCGTGCCACTCCGGGCAGGGCCACAAGGTCATTCATTGTATCGGGGACGTGTCCGTCATGCTCTTCCTCGATCATGTTTGCGGCTGCCACTACATTCTTTGCCTTGTTCCGAAAGAATCCCGTAGACCGGATCTCCTCCTGGAAGATCTCCAGGTCGGCGTCTGAAAAGTCCTTTACCGTCCGATATTTCTCGAACAGGGACGCAGTGACCCGGTTCACATTGACATCCGTGGTCTGCGCCGACATGATGGTCGCAAACAGCAACTCGTGTGCATTGCGATGTTTCAGAGCGCAATCAGCGTCGGGGTAAAGTCGGTGAAGCTCCTCCAGAATGGGAGAGGTATGGTCAGCTTCGGAATCAGACATGATCGTGGTGGGCATCAGATGGGTAGAGACGCGGACATGCTTGCCTGAACCTAAACAATCAGGATCGGTTCATGGAGCGACGACGAACCTCTTTCGGACATTGTCGTCAATCCAGACCTTGCAGATCGTCGATGGCCACCACTTCATGCGCCCGGAATTAGCAGAAAGACTTTCCCGCATTCCTACCCGCCCCGGTGTCTACCAACACAAGGACGAGGCTGGCAAAGTGTTGTATGTCGGCAAAGCAAAGAACCTGAAGGCGAGGGTCAGCTCCTACTTTCATGCCGGTCGAAATCTGGATGGTCGTCTGCGGATCATGGTTTCCAAAGTGCGCGACGTTGAAGTGATTGTCACAGATACGGAAGTGGAGGCCTTGCTGCTTGAAAACAATCTGATCAAGAGTCTCAAACCTCGCTACAACATTCTGTTGCGCGATGACAAGACCTACCCCTTCATTTGCGTGAAGAACGAGCCCTTCCCTCGGGTTTTCTCGACGCGGCGTCCAAGAAAGGACGGGTCAAAGTACTTCGGACCGTACACGGACGTACGCAGCATGAATCTGATGCTCGATACCATCCGATCCATTTTCCGTCTTCGCACGTGCTCGTTGAATCTTGCTGCAGAGCCCATTGCAGCCGGGAAATACGAAGTATGCTTGCAGTACCACATCAAGAAATGTGACGCGCCGTGCGTGGGTCTGCAATCGAGGGAGGACTACGATAAGACCATCAAGCAGGTCGAACAGCTACTCAACGGCAAGACGGGCGGTCTCATCTCCCTGCTCAAAGATGAGATGCAACGGGTCGCCAAAGCCATGGACTTCGAGGAGGCGGCCAAGCTCAGGGATCAGATTGCAGCCCTCGAGAAGTACGCCGAGCGCCAGAAGGTCGTCAGCGGAGATCTGGCGGATCGGGATCTGTTTGCCCTGTCTCTGGACAGGGAGTCAAATGCGGCTTGCGGAGCGGTATTCCAGATGCGCGACGGAAAGATTGTGGGGCGCCGTCACATTTACTTGAGCCGCATCGAAGAGACGCCCGAGGACGAGTTGATGCAAGCCGTCCTGGAGCGCTATTACACCGAGTCCACATTCTTTCCCCGAGAACTCCTGTTGTCGATTGCCTGTGCAGATCCCGAACTGATCGAAGATCTCCTTCGTGAAAACAGTGGGCACAAAGTGACACTGCATGTGCCACAGCGAGGAGACAAGGCTGGACTCGTTCGGATCGTAGAAAAAAATGCGGATTTGATGCTATCCGAGTATCTCATCCACAAACAAAAACAGACGGAAGGCCGGGTTCCTCACGCCGTTGAGAAGCTTCAGAAAGATCTTTCCCTTCCGCGTCTTCCCCGTCGGATCGAATGCTTCGACATTTCCCATCTGAGTGGCACGGATGTCGTTGCCTCCTGTGTGGTATTTATTGATGGACAGCCGCGTAAAAGCGAGTACCGCACGTACAAGATGCGAACCGTCGGTAATGGGCGTTCCGACGATTTCCAATCAATGAAAGAAGTCGTCGGTCGTCGCTACGGGAAAGTGGTAGAGGAAAACGGGCCTTGGCCCGACCTGGTTGTCATTGACGGTGGGAAAGGTCAGCTTTCGAGCTCTGTTCAGGCCTTGGTCGATGTGGAGGCCTACGGGAAATTCCCTCTCGTCGGCCTGGCCAAGCGATTGGAGGAAGTGTTTTTCCCCGGGGATACCGAGTCGGTCTTCATCTCGAAAGACAGCGCATCGCTGCAGCTTCTGCAGCGTGCGCGTAATGAAGCCCACCGATTTGCTGTCACGTTCCAGCGAAAACAACGCAAGAAGAATACACTGCATACGGAGCTGGAAGAAATCGAGGGGATCGGTCCGGCAACGGCACGCAAGCTGCTGAGAGCATTCGGATCCCTGAAACGAGTCAGAGAAGCGCCCGAGACCTTGCTTTCCGAGGAAGTGGGGCCATACGCAGCGCGCCTGGTCAGGGAATATTTCGATACGGGAGAGAACCGCTCATCAGAAACCGATCACTGAACGTTTATGTCGGCGTTATCCATTGTGCGCCTATGGGTTACACGATCATGCTTTGCGGGGATTTCATCTGATTGACGTGTAACCGAGTCGGGGGTTGAGGACTCGGAGGGGCATTCAAGTATCTACCTTCCGGACTTCACCTCATGTTTCGATTCCGACCTTTCCCCTGCCTGGCAGCCCCTCTGATGGCTGTGGCTCTGGTCCTTGCTTACCCGACTGCCGACGCCACTGCCCAGACGATTGCCGGCCCCACGTCGGACGTCCAGACAACCATCGGCACGGTCACGGGCGAGGTGTTCGAACGCAGTGGAGAACCGTTGGTCACGGCGACCATTGGAATTCGTGCAGCCGCTGATTCCAGTCTGGTTACCGGCACGGTAACGGATGCCTCTGGAAGCTTTGTGATCGATCGCCTGCGACCTGGCCGCTACTTCGCGGAAATCAGTTTCGTCGGATTCGAGCCGGTCCGATCAGAAATATTCGAAATCACGCCGGGCAATACGCGAGTGGAATTGGGAGCCGTTACCCTGCGGACTGATGCGGCAGAGCTTGAAGGGGTACAAGTAGTGGCCGAACGCGCTGAGGTCGCTTTCGAGATTGACCGAACGGTTTACAACACACGCGATCAGATCGCCAGCGCCGGAGGTAATGCAACCGATGTGTTGCAAAATATCCCCTCGGTCGAGGTGGATGTAGATGGGAAGGTCTCGCTTCGCGGAAATCAGAACATCAACATTTTGATCAATGGGAAACCATCCCCCCTGCGGGGTGACTTCTTGACTGCCTTTTTGCAGCAGATTCCGGCCAGCTCAGTCGATCGTGTGGAAGTGATTCCCAATCCATCGGCCAAGTACGACCCGGACGGACAGGCGGGTGCCCTGAACATCATTCTCAAAAAGGACACCGAGCTTGGAAAGAGTGGCAGTATCACGTCCGGAGGCTCCACGCGAGGCGACTACAATGTAGGCGGGTCGTTCACCGCGCAGCGAGGTCGAATGACCGTGTTCGCCAACTATGGGTTTCGCTCAGAGGACCGCGATAGTGACGGATACAACTTTCGGGAGAATCGCTATCTGGACTCCTGGACGTACCTGGAACAAGACAATTCCGGATTACGCACCTCAACTTCTCACCTGGTCAATTCCTCCCTCGACCTCAAATTGAGCGACATTTCTGAGCTTTCGTTTTCCGCCCTTGCAAGTGTTCGTGAAGGAGATAATGCTTCCGAGAACATATACAACCAACTGGATCCCGACCGCTCCCTCACGGATCGCTCCGTCAGGCAAAGTATCCGCGCTACAGACGGGTCATCCATGGACTTCTCACTTTCGGGTCGCCGGATTGTTGAGGCCTCCAAGCGCGAATTGACCGGCGAAGTGCGCTACAATGAATCTGACGGTGGTGATCTCGACGACTTGACCGAACGACTGATGGAGCTGGACGGCGGCAGCGCTGATCTGCTGCTGGAGCAGACCATCAACGAACTGGACAACCATGATATGCAATGGAATGCGCAATCCGATTGGATTCGACCTTTCGGAGATTGGAAAGTCGAAGCCGGTGCCAAGGCCACGTTGCGCCAAATGGACAACCGGTTCGACGTGCGGTCTCTCGACCTCACGCAGCAGGTCTTTGAAGTGGACGACGCTCAGACCAATCAATTCATCTTCAATGAGGATGTCTTTGCTGGGTACGGGATTGTCAGTAAAGCATTTGGTTCATTTGAGGCCCAGGTCGGGCTTCGGGCTGAGCAGGCCCGTACCACCTTCAATCTGCGGACAACGGCTGAATCGTTCGACAACGATTACGCCAGTCTTTTTCCGAGTGCCTTCCTGAATTACAACCTCTCTCAGATGAAGCAGTTGAAGGTGAGCTATTCCAAGCGGGTGAATCGTCCTCGTACAAATCAGCTGAATCCGTTCACCACCTTTTCCGATCCACTGAACCTGAGCGTAGGAAATCCCCAGTTGCAGCCTGAATACATCCACGCTGTCGAGCTGGCCTACCAACAATTCTCGCGTAAGGGATCCCTCAGTATTTCACCCTACTATCGTCGCACAGTCAATAAGATCGAGCGCTACAAGACGGTTGATCCGAACAGCGGTATTTCCACGCTCACATTCCGGAATTTCGACCAAAGCGAATCCTACGGTACCGAGGTGATTGGTTCATTGCGGATCGGGAAGCTGAGCGGATTCTCCAGCTTCAATGCCTACCGCATTGTAACGGAGGGAACGAACGTCGACGCGGATCTTGCGAATGACGCCATTTCCTGGTCCTCCCGGGCAAGTGTGTCCTACAAGATCCAGGACGGGACGGATTTGCAGATGTTTTATTTTTACCGCGCTCCCATCGATGTCGCGCAAGGCCGGATTTCCTCCTTCTCGGTGGCCAACCTGTCTATCCGCCAGCGCATTCTGAACAACAAAGGATCGCTGACGCTTCGCGTAAGCGATCCGCTCAACATGATGGGCTTCGAGTTTGAGGTGGATCAGGCGGCCTTCTATCAAATTGGAAGCCGCAACTGGGAATCCCAGTCGGTAGGATTGACCTTCCAGTACAACTTCGGGGAACAGATTCGTCGCGCGCAGCGGCCGAATCGTGGCAACCAGGATGACGGCATGGGTGATATCGGAATCAACTGAGTCTGGCTACCCGTTGCGTAACCGTAGATTCCCACGCTCAAACAGGGTCGGTTCAACACGTTCGTCGTACCATGATATGGTCGCTCTTCAAGAACTAGATCCGCCTCAGATGGCGATCTCCTACCTTCCGCATCGCATCTCCGTCACTGACT
>Ga0255767_1000029_pt1 | contig 130098 bp, 125 predicted proteins | sample 071ome_24_FD_179967 | JGI IMG/M metagenome (GOLD analysis project Ga0255767, IMG submission 179967) | Coastal salt marsh microbial communities from the Groves Creek Marsh, Skidaway Island, Georgia - 071402CT metaG (version 2) | ecosystem: Environmental > Aquatic > Marine > Intertidal zone >...
GAATCCCATGCGATCATTAACATCGCGAACCATCTCGTCAAAAAACTGCGGCAAGAAGATCCAATCGCCGGGCGCGTGGCGTTGTCCAAAGGTGAGTACCTGAGCTGCTGCGTGAGAGGCGCCGCCAAGGGGCTATTCGCGTGACCATTTTCGTTGGCCTATCCCTAGTTTCACTAGGTTTGTGGGTGGGCCTGCTCGCCTTTCGGGGTGGCTTTTGGCGGGCGGACCAACGGTTCGAGACCGTCGAAGGCCAAGCACCCGAGGTCTGGCCGCCTGTCACCGCCATTGTACCGGCGCGGAACGAGGCAACGACCATCGGTCGGACGGTGGCGGCGATCTTGGAACAAGACTATCCGGGGGCGCTTTCGCTCATCGTGGTCGACGATCACAGCGCCGATGATACGGCGGCTGAAGCACGGGACGCCGCGGATGGGGATGAACGGCTAATCGTCATCCCAGCAGCGGAATTACCAATGGGCTGGGCGGGCAAGGTCTGGGCGATGAACCAGGGCGTGAACGCGACTCAAGGAGACTATCTGTGGTTCACTGATGCGGATATCGTGCACCAGCCATATGTATTACGGGGCCTTGTTGGCACGGCTACGGCAAAGAACACAGTCCTGACGTCGCAAATGGTCATGCTACGCTGCAATACCTTTTGGGAACGGTTGTTGATCCCGGCGTTTATCTTTTTCTTTCAGAAACTCTATCCGTTTACCTGGGTCAACGACCCGGCCAACCGCACCGCAGGGGCGGCCGGCGGCTCCATGCTGGTGAGAAGCTCTGCGTTGTCGGCTGTCGGCGGGCTGGAAAAGATTAAAGGCGAGATCATCGACGACTGTTCGCTGGCGCACCTGTTGAAGCCGCAGGGGCCGCTCTGGCTTGGCCTCACCACGTCGTCCCACAGCCTGCGTGACTATACGGCGCTGGGGGAGATTTGGGCCATGGTGTCACGCTCCGCCTTCAACCAGCTGAATTACTCTTTCCTGAAATTGGTGGGCACGCTGATCGGCATGGCGCTTCTCTACATGTGGCCGGTCGCCGCAGCGGCGGCGGGGAAGGACCCCTCGGTTTGGGGACTTGGCCTTACGGCCTGGGCGTTGATGAGCCTCGCCTATGCGCCAACCTTGCGTTTCTACGGACTGCCGATAATAACCGCGCCGGTTCTCCCGGTGGCGGCATCGCTTTATACTCTGATGACACTGGACTCTGCCTTCAGGCATTGGTCGGGTTGGGACATGGCCTGGAAAGGGCGGTCCTATGGGGAGGAGACTCGGGAGACGGATGCTTAGTCAGCACGCATCAGAATCGGACGGCGCGCGCCTGGCGGCGGCCATTGAGGCCAAGGTCAAGAACGCCGGCAGCTCGTTCTACTGGGCCATGCGTTTGCTCTCGCCGGAAAAGCGGGCCGCCATGTATGCGGTCTATGCCTTCTGCCGTGAGGTGGATGACATTGCAGATGAGCCTTCGACCGTTGCCGATAAGTTGGCGGGCCTTGAAGAATGGCGACGGGAAATTGCCGCTATCTACGACGGCACACCGGGAACCGATCTCGGCCGCGCACTGGCGGGTCACATGCAAACCTATGGCTTTGCCAAGGAAGATTTCCTGGCCGTCATCGATGGCATGGAAACGGATGCGGCTGAGGCGCTGCAACTGACCGATGCAAAGGCGCTGGCGCTCTATTGCGACCGGGTGGCGTGTGCGGTTGGCCGCCTGTCCAACAGGGTATTCGGACTGGAGCCGGAGATCGGGAATCAACTGGCGACGGCACTAGGGGAGGCGTTGCAACTGACCAACATTTTGCGGGACGTCGCGGAAGATGCGGCGCGGGGGCGGGTTTATTTGCCGGCTGATCTATTGACTCGCCACGGGGTTCAAGGTGTGGCCCCAGCGGAGATGATCCGGCTTTCAGGGATGGAAGCGGCATGTCTTGAGTTGGCTGAAACGACCGCTGCTCGTTATGCCGAAGCGGCGGCAATCCTGTCTAAGTGCGACCGGAAGGCGGTACGACCGGCGCGAATCATGATGCACGTTTATCGGACAATATTCGAGATGCTACGGCAGCGCGGTTGGCTACGGCTGGACGAACCAGTTTCAATGTCAAAGCTGCAAAAGATTTTGGCCGTTATCTCCGGCTATTGGTAGGCGGAAGAGGCTGGCAGCCTTGACTTTTTCGGCCTTTGGGACAAATTAGTCGCCGACGAATTGTGACGTGTCTCGTCGATGGGGCTATTGAAAACATAGGGGTAGAAGTTGCCCTTTGCCGGGGTGCAACAACAACCATGGATTCCAGCGGACTTCCTGAAAGCGATTTAGACGCCGCCATTCGCGCTGGCCGCAAGAACCTGCTTGCCGCACGGAAAAGCGACGGGCATTGGGCGTATGAGCTAGAGGCCGACGTCACCATTCCCGCAGAATATATCCTACTCAATCATTTTTTGGGCGAGATCGACGATGCGGTTGAGGCCAAGCTCGCCAACTACGTCCGCCGCACCCAGGAACGCCACGGCGGCTGGCCGCTCTATATTGGCGGCGACTTTAACGTCAGCGCCTCGGTCAAAGCCTATTTTGCCTTGAAGCTGGCCGGAGATTCTCCTGATGAGTTGCACATGCGGCGGGCGCGTGAGGCGATCCTGGCCCATGGCGGCGCTGTTAACGCCAATGTATTTACCCGCCTGACCCTGGCCTTGTTCGGACAGGTGCCCTGGTCCGCGGCGCCGGTAACGCGGGTGGAGATCATGCTATTCCCGCGCTGGTTCCCGCTACACATCAACAAAGTGTCTTATTGGACCCGGACGGTGACCGTGCCGCTGTTGGTGCTGACGGCTCTTCGGCCGATGGCCAAGAATCCCCGTGGCGTCAGCATTGACGAGTTGTTCCACAATCCACCCCACCGGGAAAACTATACACTCACTAACCCGACCGGCCATTGGATGGGCAATGTGATGCTGCGGCTGGACCGGGTGATCCGCAAGGTCGAACACCTGGTGCCCAAGTTCTTGACCCGCGCGGCCATCGACAAGGCGCTGCGGTTTGTAGAGGAGCGGTTGAACGGTGAAGACGGGCTGGGTGGCATTTTCCCTGCCATGGCAAACTCCCTGATGGTGTTCGATGCACTGGGTTACGACAAAGACGATCCTCGGGTGGTGACCGCCCGGAATGCAATCGACGGTTTGTTGACGTTTAACGATGAAGAAGGCTTTTGCCAGCCCTGCCTGTCGCCAGTTTGGGACACAGGTTTGGCGACCCACGCCATTCTTGAATCCAACGCTGATGGCCAGGACACGGCGGTTGCGCCTTGTGAGTGGCTAAAGGAGCGCCAGATCCTGGATGTCGTGGGTGATTGGGCGGTCAAGCGCAAAGGGCTTCGTCCCGGCGGATGGGCGTTCCAGTACCGCAACGATTATTATCCCGACGTGGACGATACGGCGGTGGTGGTGATGGCGCTGCATCGTCAGGATCCCGAAAAGTACAAGCACGCCATCGATCGGGCGGTCGAATGGGTCATCGGGATGCAATCGAATAGTGGTGGTTGGGCCGCGTTCGACGCGGACAACGAATATTACTTTTTGGAGCATATGCCGTTTGCCGATCATGGCGCCTTGCTTGATCCGCCGACGGCAGACGTCACCGCCCGCTGTATCAGCATGCTGGCCCAGGTGGGTTACGATAGATCCCATCCGTCCATCGCCCGTGGGATCGATTACCTTAAAGCGGAGCAGGAGAAAGACGGCTCCTGGTTTGGAAGATGGGGCACGAATTATGTATACGGCACGTGGTCAGTGTTGTGCGCCCTGAACGCAGCCGGTGAGGATATGAGTGCGGATTACGTGCGATCCGCCGTTGATTGGTTGTTGTCAAAGCAGCGTGAAGACGGCGGCTGGGGCGAGGATTGTGCTTCGTACTGGAACCACCGCCGGGTTGAGGAGAAAGCATCGTTGCCGTCGCAAACAGCATGGGCGGTTCTGGGCTTGATGGCGGCGGGCGAGGTCGAGAACACGGCGGTCGAAGCAGGCATCGATTATCTGATTTCCTCGACAGACGGGAACGGCGGCTGGCGGGACGATTATTTCAATGCGGTCGGTTTCCCGCGGGTGTTTTACCTGCGCTATCACGGCTATGCGGCGTATTTCCCGCTCTTGGCGCTGTCCCGTTACAAAAACCTCCGGAACACAAATTCCCAACGGCCTGTCCACGGCATGTAGTGGCCAAGACCGGTTTCATCACCGCGCTTAAAAGCGAGGCTAAGTGCCTCTCGGGTTCTCTTTCCGATGATCATATGATCGCCGTCGCCGGCATCGGCGCATCTGCGGCTGAACGGTCGGCGCGAAACCTGATCGCGTCGGGATGCGAAAGGCTGATCAGTTTCGGCCTCGCCGGCGCGTTGTCGCCGGATTTCAAGGCCGGCGATGTGGTGTTGGCGGATAGGGTGGTTGACCCGTCGGGTGCGGCGATCGGTGCGCCGCCGGCGGACTGGGTCGAGGCGGTGGCGGGCCGTTTGGGCGAACTGGCGAACGGTCCGGCGCTGCATACCGGCGGGGTTGTTTCGGCGGCAGAGATCATCACCAGCCCGGTTGAGAAGACTGCGCTGCATACGGCAGCCGGCTGCCTGGCCGTGGAGATGGAGGCGGCGGGCGTGGCGCGGGCGGCACAGGCTACCGGTGTAGCTTTTCTGTGCGTGAAGGCGATCTCGGACACGGCGGATCAGAACCTGCCGGTGAACCTGTCCGGCGTGATCAATCCGGACGGCACGGTGCGCCCCGGCGCGCTGTTAGGCGGTCTTGTCACCCGGCCCGGCGACATTGTCCGGTTCATCGCCCTAAGCCGTGGCTCGAAAGCCGCGCACGCGAGTTTGAGACGGGTCGGGGCTTTTTTGTGAGATCTACTTGGGGTTCTAGGTGACGTTTTATCCCGGTGCGCGGATGTCGGAGTTTCTGCCGCTCACCCCGGCGATTAAGGAGGAGTGAGGGGGCGTTACCGCCCTTTTCCGTCATCCACGGGCTTGACCCGTGGATCCATTTTTAAGTGAACATGGATACGCGGATCACGGCCTTCGGCCGGTCCGCGCATGACGGAACGTAAAATACTCGGCGCATGATGGAGAACAAGTAGTTACGTCTAAGCCGCGTTGCTTTGCGTATCAGATTCGGTCGCGCTCAATTCAGAGGCGTGTTTGACCACATCCTCGAAGATGAACTCCGCGGCGCGCTGGTTGCCCAGCGGGATGTCGGGTTGCATCGGCTTTTCGGTCTCGATGCCTCGGATGAAGGTCATCAGGGCCTTTATCGGGTGGGTGACCGTATCGGTGACGGCGGTTGGCTCGTAGCCGCAATGGACCATGCAGTCGGCGCATTTCTCGTAATTGCCGGTGCCGTACTTATCCCACTCCGTCGTGGTCATTAGCTCGCCAAAACTCTGGGCATAGCCTTCGCCCAGCAGATAGCACGGTTTTTGCCAGCCGAACACGTTGCGGGTCGGGTTGCCCCAGGGCGTGCAATGATAGGTCTGATTGCCGGCCAGGAAATCCAGGAACAAGGTGGATTGGCTGAACCGCCATTTCCTGCCTTTCTGCCGGCCCAGGCGGAAGACATCCCGGAACAGGTTCTTGGTCTTTTCCCGGTTGAGGAAATGGTCCTGATCCGGCGCGCGTTCATAGGCATATCCCGGCGAGACGGTGATGCCCTCGACGCCCAGATCATAAGTGGCGAAGTCGAAGAACTCGGCCGTTTCCTCCGCCGTCATTTGATCGAACAGCGTGCAGTTGACGTTGACCCGAAAGCCTTTGTCCTTGGCCAGGCGGATTGCGTTGACAGCGCGTTTGAATACGCCTTCCTGATTGACGGCGTGGTCGTGATGGCTTTCGAGTCCGTCCAGGTGGACGGAGAAGGTGAGATACGGCGTCGGGTCGAACAGATCGATCTTCTTTTCCAGCAGCAGCGCGTTGGTGCAGAGATAGACGAACTTCTTGCGCTTGACGATCTCGGTGACTATTTCCGGCATTTCCTTGTGCAGCAGGGGCTCCCCGCCGGGAATGGAGACAATAGGTGCGCCGCATTCCTCCACCGCTTGGACACAGTCCTCCAGGGACAGCCGACGGTTCAAGATATCGTCTTCATAGTCGATCTTGCCGCAGCCGGGGCAGGCCAGATTGCAGCGGAATAGGGGCTCCAACATCAGGACAAGGGGGTATTTTTCAACGCCCTTTAGTCGCTGATTTAAGATGTACGAGCCCACGCGGAGCTGTTGGATTGCCGGGACCGCCATGGCTTAGTTCACGCCGCTGGATTGGGCGCGGGCTTCCTGCGCTTTGGTGATTTCGGGGGGCAGTTTAAACCGCACATTTTCCTCAACACCCTGGGATAGATCGACGGTAACGTCCCGGTATTGTTCGAGCCGGTCGAGAAGTTCGTTGATGAGCTCTTCGGGCGCAGAGGCGCCAGCAGTGATGCCCACGGTGTCAACACCATCCAGCCATTTTAGATCAAGGCCATTGGCGTCATCTATCAGATAGGCCGGGACCCCCAGTTCATCGCCAATTTCCCGTAGCCGGTTGGAATTAGAACTGTTTTGCGCACCGACCACGAGCATCAAATCAACCTCCGGTGCGATTGAGCGGACAGCCTGTTGACGGTTTTGAGTGGCATAGCAGATATCCCGCACGTCCGGGCCCTGAATATTAGGGAACTTGGTCTTCAGTGCTTCGATGATTTCTCTGGTGTCGTCCACACTGAGAGTCGTTTGGGTGACGTAGGCAACTTCTCCCGGATCCTTGACTTCCAAATTGAGCACGTCGTCTACGTCAGTCACCAGGTGTACGCCACCTTGAATGCGGCCCATGGTGCCCTCAACCTCGGGATGGCCCGCGTGGCCGATCAAAATCACGTCCCGATTACTTGACGCGTGGTTCTGACCTTCCTTGTGTACCTTTGAGACCAAGGGACAGGTAGCGTCAATCACCGGCAAGTTGCGGCGGCGCGCCTCATTCTCCACGGCCTCGGAAATGCCGTGAGCGCTGAATATGGTTACCGCGTCGTCGGGGATGTAGCTCACTTCCTCAACGAAGACGGCGCCTTTTCTTCTGAGCGTCTCCACGACCCGCTTGTTATGTACAATTTCGTGGCGGACGTAGACCGGTGGGCCATAAATCTCCAGCGCTTGTTCGACGATCTCGATGGCTCGTTCCACGCCCGCGCAGAAACCGCGGGGCTGGGCCAACAAGACTCGGAGTTTGGTTTTATCGCTGCTCAAAATCTGTCCGATCACATTGGATGGTTTCGGATGAGGCGGAAAATGACCGTCCAACACCATCCTGTCAATTCAATATAAAGGAGGATAGTGTCCGGCGAAGAATTTTGCACGAATTTGCCCAAGGGGAGCGGATTGAAAGTACTACTGACAGGCGCCACCGGATTGGTGGGTGGTGCGATTCTGCGGCAATTGGCCGCGCGAGGAGACGATGTGCGCGTCATGATCCGGGATACGAGTCCACGGAACAATCTCGCGGATATGGACCCAGAGATCGTGTTTGGCGATTTGAACGATCGGGGTTCATTGGACACGGCGTGTGCGGGATGCGAGGTTCTGATCCACACCGCAGCAGATTACCGCCTTTGGGCGCCGGACAAGGAGGAGATGATCCGAACCAATGTCCAAGGTAGTCGGAATATGATGGAAGCAGCAGGCGCTGCCGGAATCAGCCGCATCGTCTATACCAGCAGTGTTGCCGCATTGGGCTTTGCCGGGCCTTGGATCGAAGCGGATGAGACTACGCCGTCGGAAGTTGATAGCAAGGTGGGCGCGTACAAGAAATCCAAATTTCTGGCTGAGGCCGAAGTATTAAAGATGAATGCCGAAGAAGGGCTGCCAGTGGTAATCGTCAACCCATCCGCGCCCCTGGGTCCTGGCGATATTAAGCCGACTCCCACCGGCCGGCTGGTGGTGGAGGCGGCCAAAGGCAAAATACCTGCCTATGTGAATGCCGGGCTCAACATCGTACATGTTGACGATGTGGCCACCGGGCATCTTTTGGCGTTGGAGAAAGGCGAGGACGGGCAGAAATATATCTTGGGTAGTGAGAACCTGACGTTGAAGGAAATACTGACCATGATCACCCAGACCGCCGGGAAAAGGCCGCCAATCTTTCAGGTGCCGCATGGTGTGGCGCTCCCGGTTGCTTATATCTCCGAGCTTTGGGCCGGTCTGGTAACGGGTAAGGAACCGTTTACAACAGTGGACGGGGTGAAGATGTCAATGAAACCTATGTATTTCAGTTCACAAAAGGCGATCACCAAACTGGGGTATGCGCCGCGTCCGGCCAGGGACGCGATTGTTGACTCTGTCCGCTGGTTTGCCGAAAACGGCTATCTCAGTTAGGTCCCTCCATTCAGGATCCTTTATGAACAATCAAGCCTTCCAGGCCGTCATGCTGGCCGCCGGGCGCGGCACCCGTCTTGCAGAAGACGGACCCGAACTGCCGCCCAAGTGCCTCATGCAGTTCGACGGCAAGAGTTTATTGGAAAGGCATTTGGAGGTTCTGTCGCAGTTCGGTATTGATCGGTTGAAGCTGGTGGTCGGCTACCGCTCTGATGAGATATTTGCCGAGCTTGATCGGCTGGGGGTGGGGGACCGGGTTATGCCCATCAAAAACCCGGACTTTCATCGGGGGTCAGGCGTATCCCTCTGGCACGCCAAAAAAGTGCTGCGCCAGGGCGAACCTGTCCTGTTTATGGATGCGGACGTCCTCTATCATCCGGACCTGATTGCCCGGTTGTTGATCGCCACCGGAAAAACGGTGGTGCCTTATGATCCCAGTTTCGAGGCAGGCGAGGAGCCGGTGAAAATTTGTATTGAGGCGGGCCGAGTTGTCGAGTTTTCCAAGATACTCCCGGACACCCTCTCTTATGAGACTATCGGGGAGTGGCCGGGTTTCATGGTGATAGGTGGAGATGCCGGACCAGCTATCGCCAAAGGTCTGCAACAGCGGATCGACGCCGGGCATCTGGATTTCCCCTACGAGGACGCCATGCGACAGGTCTTGCTGGAAGCACCGGCTGACGGGCTCGCGCTGGTTGATGTGGCTGATATTCCTTGGATCGAGATTGATTTTCCCGAAGATGTTGAACGGGCGAAAACGGACATTCTCCCGGCGATCGAGGCGGGTTATACCCGGTAGACGTATTCCTTGCCGGCCTGGCGTTCAATGTCCGGCGGGTAATTCTTGTGCTTATCGGCGTAGTAGGTGGCGAGGTGGTCGCCTTCACTCAATCTGTTGTATGTAGCGAAGTAAAGCCGCCGGGATTTGTCAGTAAGATTGGGCTCCGACATATGCGGCGCATAAGAATCAAAATAGATGATATCCCCGGGCACGGTCGGATAAGGCTGAAAGTTCATGGCGGTCGTCTGTTCTTCGGTCAGCGGTTCCCACTCATTACCGACCAGTTCCGCTGATGGCCGGGGCGCTAGTTGGAGGCAGCCGTTTTCCAAAGTCGCCTCGTCAATGCAGACCATCACGTTGATGAAGTACTTGGCATAGGTTTCCCAACCGGCCTGAGAATCTTGGTGCGGTTTGAACCCTTCGCCCCCCGACATTTTGAAGTTGATCTTGTCTTTGAAAAGAACGGCTTGTTCTCCCAGCAACTGACCGACGGAAGGAATAAGGCTGTCCGCTAGTTCCTTATAGCCGTCGTGAAACGGCGTCATATTTTCGATTCGGTTGATCAGGTCCGACTGGCCGTCTTTTAGGCTAGTCTCGTGATAGACCCAGTGCTTGCCGGGTTCTTCGGGCCTGTCGGCGAGTTCCTGCGCCCAATTCTGGAGCAACTCAGCCTGGTCAGGGGTGTAGGCGCCCCTCAGGGTCAGGTAACCTAAGTCCCGAAATTTCTCGATTTGATTTTGGTTCAGCTCAGGAATATTCAGCATGGCGGTAACATAATTGACACAAATTCGCTGGGCAATTCCCACGTGTCCGGTCTAAAATACTGGACGCACGCCCCCGAACCAGCTTTATACGCCGGATCGATAGTTTAATATATTGATATAGATCAATAATTTGGAGCTAGAATGCTGAATTCCGGCGACCATGCCAGCAAGACCCAGCAACTCCGTGAAATGCTGCTCTCAGACGAGGTGGCATTCATTATGGAAGCCCATGACGGCATTTCTTCCAAGATCGTGGAGGAGGCCGGGTTTAAGGGTATCTGGGCATCAGGGTTGTCCATGTCGGCGGCGTTGGGCGTTCGGGACAGTAACGAGGCGTCCTGGACCCAGGTGCTGGATGTGTTGGAGTTTATGGCGGATGCAACCACCATCCCCATTCTGGTGGATGGCGATACCGGCTACGGCAACTTCAACAATATGCGCCGTGCCGTCCAGAAACTGTGTCAGCGCAACATCGCCGGCATATGTATCGAAGATAAATTGTTCCCCAAAACCAATTCTTTCATCGGCGATGGCCAGCCATTGGCCGATATCGATGAGTTTTGCGGCAAAATCAAAGCCGGCAAGGACAGCCAGCTGGATGATGATTTCTCGGTGATTTCTCGTGTCGAAGCGCTGATTTCCGGCTGGGGTATGGCCGAAGCCCTAAAGCGAGCCAACGCCTATCACGAAGCCGGGGCTGACGGGATCTTGATTCATTCGAAAATGCGAGATGGTGAGGAAATTCTGGAATTCCTCCGCGAGTGGGACCGTCGTTGCCCGGTGGTGATCGTGCCGACGACATATTACCAGACGCCGACGGAAGCGTTCAAAGAGGCTGGTGCGTCGTTGGTGATCTGGGCCAACCACAATATCCGTGCTGGCATCTCCGCCATGCGGGAGGTGTCCCGCCGCATCCACCGGGACCAATCCTTGATTGGGGTCGAGGATAAAATTGCCAGTGTCGGTGACATCTTCGAGTTGGCTGAAAACGCGGAGCTCGCGGAGGCGGAGAAAATCTATCTACCGGCGAGTGAGCCCGAGGTAAACGCGGTGATTCTAGCGGCGTCTCGGGGCAGCAAGCTTGGGGACCTTACGAATGACATCCCCAAATGTATGATCGATATCCAGGGCCAGCCGTTGCTCAGGCGGTTGACCACCACGCTCAACCGAGGCCGGGTGCGTAAAATTACGGTAGTCCGGGGCTACAAGAAAGAAACAGTGAACCTGCCATCCCTCGATTTTGTCGATAACGATAATTATGACGAGACGGGTGAGGCGGTATCCCTCAATCAGGCCCGCGATGCGCTAACGGGACCGACGATTTTTGCCTATGGCGACATCCTTTTTCGCCAGCACATTTTGGAAGACCTTTTGGACGCGGATGGCGATATTGTTCTAGTGGCGGATGCCCTCTGGCGGGAGAAGGACCCTGACCCAGTATCCCGAACCCGTGACTTGATGTCGTGTTCCGAGCCGTTCAACACAGGTTATCTGGGCAACGACAATGTGGTTTTGTCGAAGATCGGTGCGGATATCGGGGAGAAGGAGATTCACGCCGAATGGATCGGTCTGGCCAAGATAAGCGCGGCCGGTGCGGCCGCAATCACAGCGGAGCTCGACAAGATCGACAGCGAAGGTGCGCTGGCAACCTCATCGATGATTGATGTATTTCAACGTCTCTGCGCCGGCGGGACCGAGATCAGGGTGCATTACGTGACCGGCCACTGGCTGGACGTGGACAATGCCGTCGATCTGGCGGAGGCTTTGAAGTTCCTATGATCAAAGCAGACGATTTCATCGTGCCGGCGGGCGAGCGCGGGTATGACTTCTATACCGGCGTGCCGTGTTCATTTCTGACGCCGTTCATCAACCGGGCGATTACCTCGGACAAGACCGACTATGTGGGCGCAGCCAGTGAAGGCGAAGCGGTGGCGATTGCCGCCGGTGCCTGGTTGGCGGGACGCAAGACCGTGGTCATGTGCCAGAATTCCGGCCTCGGCAACTGCGTCAATCCGTTGACCAGCCTGAATTATCCGTTTCGCATTCCGACCCTCTTGATCACCACCTGGCGCGGCCAGCCCGGCGTGAAGGACGAGCCCCAGCACGAACTCATGAGCCAGGTAACCCAGTCGTTGCTGGAGACCATGCGGGTGCGCAGCATGGCCTTCCCGCGGATGCCCGAGGAAGTGGTGCTGCTGTTGGACGCCATGGAGGCGGTGATAGCGGAAACCGATCTGCCGTTCGGCCTGGTTATGGAAAAGGGCACCGTGGGCCCGGAAGCGCTGGGCGATGTCGCGACGGCGGCGCGGGACCGCGGGGAATTGACCGATTTAGCCTCCGGCGGTGACCGGCCGACCCGCTATACCGTGCTGGAAAAAGTATTGGAGCTTGTTTCCGACGATACGGCGTTGATCGCCACCACCGGCAAGTGCGGCCGGGAATTGTTCACCATCGAAGACCGCAAGCAGCATATCTATCAGGTGGGCTCCATGGGCTGCGCGTCGGGCATGGGGCTTGGTGTCGCGCTCAACACGGAAAAGCCCGTCGTGGTCTTGGACGGGGACGGAGCCGCGCTGATGAAGATGGGCAGCTTGGCCACCGTCGGTGCCTATCATCCGGATAACTTGGTTCACGTGATCCTGGACAATGGGGTGCATGATTCCACCGGCGGGCAGATGACCGTAAGTGCGAATGTGGACTTTACCGCCGTTGCCGTGGCCTGCGGCTATGCAGCAGCGTTCGGCGTGGACAGTGTTGAAGGCTTTGCCGAGGCTATGTCGTCGGCCAAAGCCGCCACTGGCCCGGTGCTTATCCATGCACGGATCACTCCCGGCTCACTCGACGAGCTGGGGCGGCCCACCGTTGGTCCCCGCGACGTCGCCCGCCGCTTCCAGGCGTTTTTGAGGGAATAGGGGGAGCTAAGTTCCCATCCAGCTACTTGGGCGTCGATTTCGAACTAGTACACTAGGACTACGATTAGATTTTATCCCAATCTTGTACTCTTGCTCACAAGATGGGCATCTATAAATATCCTGTCCGTAAACATTTGCGCTAAACTTTTGAAGAATTGATTTGGATTTCTTTTCGAAACAATTGGTGCAGAGCCGATGTGGCGGTTCTCCGTCGGCTTTCTCTTCGATCAGCAGGTAAGCAAACGTACAGTCCCCAAAATCGGTTAGTTTGTAGCGATGTTTCTCTGTCTCCCACGAGGAGAGTTCTGCGATTTGCGATTTGAGTTGCTGGTTTTCCTGAACGAGCTCAGTTTCCCGTTGTTGAGAGATGAGTGCGCTTTCTTGAGCGGATAAAATTTGCGATTGGAGCTCAGAAATATTCGCCGCGTCGGCTTGGGCACCGCTTAAATCTGCAATGTCCTTCGTCAACCTGTAAGCGGATTGCAATGTTGAGAGCGTGTTTTTCACTACGTTCGACTCAGTCATGGGCTATTTCTCCAGGCTGGAGATTGATGGTTTGTGTAGCTCTCGTCGCACGATTCGTGATCGTTTTGAAGACTTAAACGTGATAATACCTGCGGTTTAAGTAAAATGGATGCGCGGAATGAACCCGCGCATGACGACGGTGTTGTTGGCACTATTAATCGTTCTCTTAAACACCCTCTATCCGTCACCCGCGGACTTGTTCCGCGGGTCCATGTTCCTTCAAATCAGTGTCTTGTAGAGATCGTCCCACCAGGGATTCCGGGCGTGGATCAGATTGACCTTCCATGCGCGTGGCCAATGTTTGATCGTTTTCTCCCTCTGAATTGCATCCAAGATCAACGGATTCTGCTCGTAGTAAACCAGCCGCTTTAAGCCGTGGCGTTTGGTGAATCCGTCAATTTGGCCTGTACGATGTTCCCAAATGCGCCGGGATAGGTTTGAGGTTATGCCGACATAGAGGGTGCCACGCGGTTTGTTGGTCATGATGTAAACCCATCCGCAGCGCATTTGATGTTCCCTCCAATACTTGTGTACGCGGAGCCAGTCCGCGTATGACGGTTGTTGGGAGGTCTATGGCCGGGTTAGAGGACGGTTTCGTGACGACCAATGTAATAAGATGGGCCCGCGGAACAATACTCGGATCACGTCCGGGCACATGATCCGCAGGTAAATCCCGCGCATCCGACCGATGTCAATCGGAACCAAGTCTCGGGTATTCATGCCACCGATGTCCATTGGCCCCCAAGAATTTGGCTGCCGCCAACTCGGGGGTGACGCCATTAGAATGGGGGCATGACGTCGCCTTGCGACCTCACTTCCGCTTGGCGATCGGCGGGACTTTGCGCTGGGCGCGACCGTTATAGTGGCTGAGGGGCCGGATCAGGCTGTTGTTGGCGTTTTGTTCAAAATAGTGCGCGGCCCAGCCAGTGATCCGCGCCATCACAAAGATCGGTGTGTAGAGATTGATCGGGAAGCCCATCAGGTAGTAGGCAGGCCCGGACGGGAAATCCAGGTTGGGATGGATGCCTTTCTCGTTCACCATGATGTCGGCCATGATGTTGTAGATGTCCAGCCAGCGGGTGTCGCCGGACCATCTGGTCAGATCTTCCAGGCAGGCCTTCATCGTCGGCACCCGGCTGTCGCCCTGCTTGTAGACCCGGTGGCCGAAGCCCATGACCAAGTCCTTGTTGGCGAAGGCCTTACGCAGGAACGGCTCCGCATTCTTCGGTGTGCGGACCTTTTTCATCATTTCCATCACCGCTTCGTTGGCGCCGCCGTGCAGCGGTCCCTTAAGCGCACCGATGGCGCCGGCGACCGAACTGTAGATGTCGGAACGTGTCGAGGCGATTACCCGGCCCGTGAAGGTGGACGCATTAAAGCTGTGTTCCGCATAGAGAATCAGTGACACGTCGAAGGCGCGGATGACTTCCTTGGGCGGGATGGTGCCGAAGCACATGTTGAAGAAGTTCTCCGCATAGGACAGATCAGTGCGCGGCGCGATGCGGCGCTTGCCCTGACGGAATCGGAAGTCGGTGGCGACCATGGTCGGTAGCTTGGCCAGCATGTTGATGGCGCGCTCCATATCGTCTTCCAGCGATTCACCGCCCCAGGCCACTTCGGTCGTGCCGAGATAGGCGAGCGACGCCTGGATCGTGTCCATCGGGTGCGCTTTGCGCGGGAATTTGGAAATGACGTCGATATGAGCCTTGGAGAGTTTGCGCAAACCCCGCTCTTTCTTCTTGAAGGCGTTGAGCTGACGGCGATTGGGCAGATCACCCATCAGGATGAGATAGGCGACCTCTTCGAAAGAACAACTGGCGGCCAGGTCCTGCACCGCATAACCACGATAGGTGAGGGAGTTGGTCTCCGGCATCACCTTGGAAACAGCGGTCACGTCGGTGACGACACCGGCCAGGCCTTTGTAGATTTTTGGTTCGGATTTGGCGGCAGATTTTTTCTTTGCAGCCGTTTTCTTCTTTGTTGCCCGTTTCGCCATCTGTGCCGTCTCCCCTATTTGACGTTTTGTTGGATCTAGAGTTTGAAATTATACAGGTTTTGGTCGAACTGGTTATAGGCTTCGTATCGCAAAACTTCGTACAGACGTTTACGGGTCTGCATTTTTTCGACGATCGTGTCGTTGGTTCCATCAGCCATGAGTTGACGATAATTGTCTTCCACGGCCTTGTTGGATAGGCGCAGGGACGTCACCGGATAGATCGCGATATTGTAGCCGAACTCGGCGAGTTGTTCTTTGGTATAGAGCGGCGTCTTGCCGAACTCGGTCATATTGGCCAAGAGCGGTACGTCGATGGCTTTGCGGAACGCTTCATAATCTGAGGGTTCGATCAGAGCTTCGGGAAAAATCGCGTCGGCGCCGGCGTCCACATAGGCCTTGGCCCGGTCGATGGCGGCGTCGAGGCCTTCCACGCCCTTGGCGTCTGTCCGGGCCATCAAGAGAAAGTTCGGGTCTTTCTTGGCATCCGCCCCGGCGCGGAGCTTTTGGCACATGGTGGTCGTATCGATCAAGGTCTTGTTGTCCAGATGGCCGCAGCGCTTGATATTGATCTGGTCTTCCATATGGCAGCCGGCAATCCCCATCTCTTCGATTTCCTGGATGGTGCGCGCCGCGTTAAGCGCTTCGCCGAAGCCGGTGTCGATATCTATGATGGCGGGGAGATCAGTGACCCGGGCGATCTGCCGTCCCCGCTGCGCCACTTCGGTGAGCGAGGTCAGGCCGATATCGGGCAGGCAAAGTTCGGCGGCCAGCGCGCCACCAGAGATGTAGACCCCGTCGAAGCCGATCTCCTCCACCATGCGCGCGACGATGGGCGCATGGGCGCCCGGCATCTGGATCAGCTTGCCGGTGGCGAGCTTGTCGCGGAGGTCCTGGCGTTTTTCGGCGGCGGTCTTCTTGGCAAACAGCATCAGAAAATCCCTTCACTGTCGCGGGCGGCAGAGGTCAGTTTCGTCGCATCCACCCGAACATTGATGTCGGCGACTTGGGTCGCGGACAGGTTCGGCAAGTCCTGCACGAGATCAAGGAAGCGCGCGCTTTCAGTGTCACTAATGATGCCTTCGGTCAACGTCTTGAACTTGTGGATGTAGTTGTCCCGGGCGAAGGGCCGGGCGCCGGCGGGATGCGCATTGGCGACGGCCAATTCGTCGACGATGGTCTCGCCGTTGGACAACGTGACCTCCAGCCGGCCGCCGAAGGCCCGCTTGTCCGGATCCGGATCGTGATACATTTCGGTCCAGGCGGCATCTTCCTCGGTGGTGATCTTGTGCCAGAGGCGCACTGTATCTGCCCGCTGGGCCCGTTCCGGCGCGTAGGATTTCACGTGATGCCATTCGCCGTCCTGCAGAGCGACGGCCAGAATGTACATGATGGAATGGTCCAGGGTTTCACGGCTGGCCTTGGGGTCCATTTTCTGCGGATCGTTGGCGCCGGTGCCGATCACATAATGGGTATGATGGCTGGTGTAGAGCTTGATCGCTTCGACCTGGTCCCAATCGCTTATTTTCTCGCGGACCCGGAACGCCAGATCAATCAGCGCCTGGCTTTGATACTCAGCGGAGTGTTCCTTTGTATAGGATTCCATGATCGCCCGTTTGGCCTCGCCCGCGTCGGGCAGGGGCACGGTGTAGTTGGCGTCGGGTCCGTCCAAAATCCAGGCGATGACGCTGTCTTCCCCTTCATAGATGGGGGACGGCGCACCTTCGCCACGCATGCAGCGGTCCACGGCCTCAATTGCCAGCTTGCCGGCGTGGGACGGCGCATAGGCTTTCCAACTGGAAATAGCTCCCTTGCGTGACTGGCGGGTGGAGACGGTAACATGAAGCGCCTGCTGAACGGCTTGATAGATGGTGTCGGTGTCCAGGCCCAGCAGTGTGCCGATGCCGGCGGCCGCTGACGGGCCCAAATGCGCGATATGGTCGATTTTGTGGGCATGGAGGCAGATGCCCTTCACCAAGTCGATCTGAATTTCGTAGCCAGTGGCGAGGCCCCGCAATAGCTCCGCGCCGGACTTGTTCATCTGCTGCGCGACGGCCAGCACCGGCGGGATATTGTCACCAGGATGGGAATAGTCGGCGGCCAGGAACGTGTCGTGGAAGTCCAGCTCCCGAACCGCGGTGCCGTTGGCCCAGGCCGCCCATTCAGCATGGAATCGTTGGTCATTGGGCACGCCGAAAATGGCCGCGCCGCCGTCCCTGGGGTGCGCGAGAGCCTGCGCGCGTGCGCTTGCGACCGGATGGCGATTGATGGCGGCGATGGCCACCGAGGCGTTGTCGATGATCCGGTTGATCACCATGTCGGTGACGTCGTCATCGATGGCGACCGGATCGGACGCGACGGCGGCGATCTTCCAGGCGAGCTGGTCTTCTTTGGCGAGCGGTTTTTCGGACGGATAGACGTTGACGGTGTGGTTCTTCACGGCAAGCGGCCCCTGATGGCGAGATGTTGGTTGGTCGATTGTTCCGGGCCAAGGTCTACATCATCCGTACCCTGACTCCCAAGCGAAATGTTTGGGGGATGTCTGAAATGCAGACTGTATCAATGAGGTTGTGGTTCGGCTGTTTGATATGCTGCTTGTTTTGCTATCGAATGTTTGCCGAGCGATCTCTCCATCAGAAAAGGACCGTCCGTCATGTCTAATTCCGTGACCATCGAACGCCACCGTCCCGACTTTTTACATAACAAACCCCATTTCACCAATTTGGTGACCAGCGAGGGCGGGAAGACGATCCACCTGTCCGGACTGGTGGCCTCGACCAAGGACGGTGATTTGGTCGGTCCGGGCGACCTTGGTGCGCAGATGGCATACATCTACGATACGATCCGGCAGTCCCTGGCCCAGCTGGGCGCGACGCCGGCAAACGTCGTGCGCCAACGAATTTTTATCGTCCGGCTTCAGCTGGACCACCGGCCGATCATCATGAAGGCGATGATGGACTTCTATGGCGAAGCAGAGACAGCCTCCAGCACCTGTGTGGGCATTGATGCATTGCTCGTAGACGGCGCGCTGGTCGAGATCGATGTCACCGCTGTGGTGGATGGGTGAAGTAGCTGGTCTGCTGTGTTGCCCGAGTAAACCTCCCACTCCCCACTATGGGTTACCTGACAACTGCTTAGCAGGTCGGGGATGACGCATAATGATGCAGGGGAGGGTGCCGCCTACACCCACGGCTCCCGCCAGGCGAGGGTGTCGAGGGTCGGGCCCGAGGGCGTATATTCGCAAGCCACCCATTTGTCGTAGCCCATCTCATCCAACGCGCCCAGGAAAGCCTGGTAGTCGATCTCCCCAGTGCCGGGTTCGTGCCGGTCGGGCGCGTCGGCGATCTGGATGTTGCCGATATGGGGCAGGTGCTTGCGGACGCTGTCAGCCATGGGGATATCCTCGGTCACGTACATATGAAACGCGTCGTATTCGAGGCCGATGTTGGGATGGCCAACTTCGTCTAGGAATTCCATGGTTTCGTCGCACGAGGTGAGGATCGCACCGATCCGGAGCTTCGGGTTCAACGGCTCGACGATGACCTTGGTGCCGATTTCGCCCAAAGCGTCACCGGTGTATTTCAGGTTTTCCTTAAACGTGGCCAGGGCGTCGGATTTACTGACGCCTTCCGGTGGGGTGAAGGCCGGGATGACCAGGGCCTCCGGTTTCAGGCCCTGGCAATAGGGAAGGGCGGCGGCGATATTTTCCCGCCACTTATCCTCTTTACCCGGCGCGGCACCGATCAACGGACCCATGGTCACCCCCTCACCGAGTGCGACATTGACGATAGAGGTGCTGAGTTCCGCCTCGTTCACCCGGCGGATCATTTCGTCGGCTGGCAGGTCATAGACGAACATGAACTCGACCGCACCGAAGCCGGCGTCCTTGGCCGGTTCGATCCGGTCCAACGGGTTTTCGTATTCTTGGAACATGAGCGAGATGTTGGCGGAGAATTTCAGCATTGGTTTTCCTTCCCGTGGCGGCGTCTGATACGATGATGTCTTGTTCGAACAGAGTTGAAAAGGGAGGTCTCATGAAAAAGGAAGTGATCAAGATACCGGGGTTGAAAACACCCCTAGGCGAAGATGGTAAACCGCTGGTGCCGATCTCCATGGCGACGCGGGCGGGGGACTTTATCTTTGTCTCCGGCATTCCGCCGCTGGACTACAACACCGGCGAGCTGGTCCAGGGGGATATTCTCGTCCAGACCCGGAAGTCTTTGGAGAATATCCGGACCATCCTGGAGGCCGCTGGATCCAGCCTGGATAATATTGTGAAGACCACGGTCTATGCGGCGAACGCCGGCTACTATCACCAAATCAACAGTGTTTACCGGGAGTTCTTTGCCGAAGACCCGCCGGCCCGCACGTTCGTCACAGTCGGCGCTTGGCCGATGCCGTTCGATATCGAGATTGAATGCGTGGCGATCGGGTAAACGGGCCTCTGGCCGGTGCATAGGTGGTATGAAAATAGCTTCTCTCTCACCGAACTAGGAAATGATGGTCCGCATGAGGATGCCATTAGCGATTGTAGGTATGCTCTCCTTGATGCTGAGCATGACAGGTTTGCCGGACAATCAAGCATCGGCAGCAGATTCCGATCTGGCTATCGGTATTATGCTGCTCAGCAACACGACCAACTATGCCGAGGCGCGAACGCGGCTGGTACAGGCGGCGGCGCGTGGAGAGATGGCGGCATACTACCCCCTCGCAAACATGTATCGCTATGGCATTGGCGGTCCGGCCGATCTGCCTCGCGCTGTCCTTCTTTATGAAAAGTCGATAGCCGGCGGGTCCGGGGAAGCGGCGGATACCTTGGGGCGGATGTATCTTTATGGTGAAGGGGTGGCGCGGGATATGCCGCGCGGGATTGGCCTGCTGGAGACCAGTCCGAACGCAAGCCGGCACGCGTTCTTGCTGGCCCGGCTCTATCACACAGGTCCGGCAGACATTCGCAATGACGCGAAGGCTTTGTACTGGTACGAAGCCGCGAACTTTGTCGGCAGCGGTGAGTTGCTGTTTGATCTCAGCCGGGAACTCCGAGATGGGAAGATTGACCATCCAAACAGACAAGTGGAGTTGACCGCGTTTACGATGGTAGCCGCCGCCCTTGATCACGAGGCGGCGAAACTGGCTACCCGTCAACTTAAGTTGACCCTATCGCGTACCATCGCGCTCAGAGCCATCGACCGGGCCGAAGGCATCGCCATCAAGGCCGATTATCCGAAGCAGGTGCGGAAGTATCTCGCTGACCTCTTCGGATACTTTGAGCAGCAGCCAAGGTGAATCCAGCCGATTTAAACCCAGCCCTCTAAGTCCTCAATTTGTTTCTGAATATTCTCTAGTTCGTCTCTGATTTTTTCCAACTCCAGTTCAATAGCCTCTCTCGAACTTGGGTTTTTTGTTGAATTATATCTTTGTCGAAGTCGTCTGGCTTGCCATCTTAAGCTGTCGCGTTTCTCTTTCAGGGCCTGTATTTCATTGTATCAGGGCCTGTATTTCATTGTAATTGTCGTATCCTTTTTTGATTTCTTCTGGGGAAGTTTCGTCTCTATCACTCATTTGTTGTTCCTTACTGAGGTCTAAAATTATTCCGAAGATGGAATTATATTCCAAAATCCGGGCGTATCTCTCCCACCCGGCTGTTATAGCAAATATTCCGGTCGTGTTTTCGGACAAAATGCAGAAAAAGCGTCCCCGTATGCGCGGTGACTTGCGTTTGCCTTGCACACCCCGGAAGTCTGCGGGTTTCGCCGGGGTGTTGGACCCTGGGCATCCGTTGGTGTAATTTTCGGCGGAGAAGAAAAACGGCCAAAACGCCGCGACACATGCGACACGAAGCAGAGGGCACCAGGGGTAAAATGAACGCTGTCACCGATCCGTATTCCGGCTTGAACATGTACGAGCTGAGCCACGTCTGGGGCCATGGGGCGCCGTCCCTGCCCGGCAATGACGACGTGGTCATGTATCGCTCGGTCAAGCATGCCCAGCACGGGGTGATGACCCATCGCTTGAAGATGGTCATGCACACCGGCACCCACATGAACGCGCCGGTCCATCTGATCCAGGGGGGCGCCGGCTGCGCCGATATTCCGCTGGACAGCCTGTTCGGCAATGGGGTGATCTTGTCGATCCCCAAGGGTCCGTGGGAGATGGTCACCGCCGACGATCTGAAAGCGGCCGATCCGGGTGTGCAGGCCGGCGACTTTGTGGTCATCGTCACCGGCTGGCATCACAAATATTCGGATGCGCTGGAATATTTCGGGGACTCGCCGGGGCTCGCGCCCGACGCGGCGGAGTATCTGGTGTCCTTAGGCGTCAAATTGGTCGGGGTGGATACGCCGCAAGTGGATCATCCGCTGGCGACGTCGCTCGGCAAACACCGGGGCGGGCCGTTGATGAACCGGGTGATCGCCAAGTATGAGGAAACGACGGGCGGCAGTGCGACCGAGGACTTCCCCGATTGGAACCCGGCCCACAAGATATTGCTGGGCGCGAATATCCCCACTATCGAACAGGTGGGCGGCGATGTGGATGACCTGTTGAACAAGCGGGCGACCATGCTGGCCACGCCCTGGAACTGGAAGCACGGCGATGCCTGCCCGGTTCGGTTTGTCGCCATGACCGATCCGACCGGCACAGCCCGGATCGACGCCGGCACGGAGGAGAATTGAGATGGATGAAGTCAGCAATCCCGACGTCATGACCCAGGCGGCGAACGCGGCCGGTCTGCAAATCTATAACCTCAGCCAGCCTTGGGGGCACCACATGCCGGAATGGCCGTCGACCCCCGGCGTCAACGTGCATGTGAAGAAGTTCCACGCCAAGGACGGAATCTATCAGACCGAGTTCGAGGGCATCATGCACCGGGGCACCCATATGGATGCGCCGATCCATGTGACCGAGAACACGCCCCATATCATGGACTATCCGCTCTGGCGGTTCTTCGGCACCGGCGTCGCGGTCTCTATTCCTAAATCGAAATGGGAAGTGATCACGCCGGAGGACCTGGAGAACGCCACACCGAAAATCCAAGAAGGGGATATGGTGTTCATCAACACCGGCATGCACAAGCGCATGGCGGATACGGATGAATACTTTGCCTATTCGCCGGGGATTTATACCGAGGGCGCGCAGTGGCTTGTCGATAAGAAGGTTAAGCTGGTGGGCTATGACGTGCAGTCCAATGACCACCCGATGGCGACCAAGCTGGTGGATCATGGCCTCGGCCCGACGCATCCGCACCTGATCGAGGAGTACAAGGAACTGTTCGGCCGCGATCCGAAGGAAGATTTCCCCCGCTGGGAAGACGGGCACAAGACCCTGATGATCGGCGGCGGCATTCCCGGCGTGGAAAATGTCGGCGGCGATCTGGACGCGGTGACCGGCAAACGCTGCACCTTCATGTGCTTCCCGTGGCGCTGGGAAGGCGGTGACGGCTGTGGTGTCCGTATCCTGGCGGTGGTCGATCCGGAACAAAAGTTCCGCTTCGAGCCGGCCTAATCACGATCATTCTTTTCAGGGAGTAGAGTATGTCAGACGGGGAAATCGGCGCGGTCACAGACTGGATGCGGGATCCGAGCAAGATGTTCGATGTGTCGGGCCAGACCGCGATTGTCACCGGCGCGTCGGGTGCGTTCGGCCGCGGCATCGCCGTGGTGCTGGGCGCGCAAGGGGCGAATGTGCTGCTGGCGTCCGGCAACGAGGACGAGCTCAAGCAGGCCAAAAAGGACGTGGAGAGCGTGGGCGGCAAAGCGGAATACATCGTCCGCCGGCCCGATAGTCTGGAAGATGCTGAAGCCATGCGCGACGCGGCGCTGGAACATTTCGGCTCGATCAAAATGCTGGCGGTCGGCTCCGGCTACAATAAGGCGGGCTTCATCCACGAGCTCGATTACGAGACCTGGCAGGACGTGATGGACGCCAATGTGCGGGGCGCCTGGTTCATGGCCAAGGCGGTGGGCACCTATTGGATCGAAAACGAGATCAAGGGCAAAGTCGTTCTGATGTCGAGTGTGCGGGGCCGGCACGGCAATATCTCCGGATATACGGGCTATTGCGCGTCCAAGGGCGCGACCGATGGCCTGACCCGGGTGCTGGCCACGGAATGGGCCAAGTACGGCACCACGGTGAACGCCATCGCGCCGACCGTGTTCCGGTCGAACCTGACGGCCTGGATGTACGGCGATGACGAGCTGGGCCAGGCCACCAAGGCGCGGTCCCTGTCCCGCATTCCGCTGGGCCGGCTGGGCGAGGTGGATGACCTGATGGGCATGGCGCTCTATCTGCTGTCGCCGGCCTCTGATTTCTGCACCGGCCAGGTCATGTACGTGGACGGCGGCTTTACCGCCGGGTAAGGCGGCTTGGCCAAGGAAAACATCGCGGTCATCGGCGCCGGGCTTATGGGCCACGGCATCGCCCAGGTGTTTGCCGCCGCCGGGCATAAGGTGCGGGTGAGCGATCCGAATGCGGAGGCGCTGGAAAGCCTCTCGGCGCGGGTCCGGGAAATCTTCGAACTGTTGGAACTAGACGCGGCGCTGGCTGAAAACGTGTCAGCTGCAGGTAGCCTGGCCGAGTGCGTAGTCGATGCGGAAATCGTGATCGAGGCCGCGCCGGAGAAGCTAGAACTGAAACAAACCCTGTTTGATGAGTTGATCGAGGCTGCGCCGACGGGCTGCATCCTGGCGTCCAACACATCCGGCTTGCCGATCACCCAGATCGCCGCCAAGGCCTGTGCGCCGGAACGGATCGTAGGTACGCACTTTTGGAACCCGCCGCATTTGGTGCCGTTGGTGGAGGTTATCCAGGGAGAGAAAACCGATCCGGCGATTGTGACGAGGATGCTCGATCTGTTGAACGGCATCGGCAAGACGGCCGTGCACGCCAAAAAAGACATCCCCGGTTTCATCGGCAACCGAATGCAGCATGCTCTAAAGCGGGAGGCCATAGCGTTGGTGGAAAATGGCGTGTGCGATGCGGAGACCGTGGACAAGGTCGTTAAGGACGGGTTCGGCATGCGCCTGGCGGTGATGGGGCCGTTGGAAAATTCGGACCTGGTCGGGCTCAACCTGACCTTGGATATTCACGAGACCTTGCTGGCGGACCTGGATGCCTCGGACGCGCCGCAGAAACTGCTGCGGGACAAAGTCGCTGCCGGGGAGCTTGGCATGCAAGTAGGCAAGGGCTTTCGTGACTGGACCCCGGAAGAGGCCGAAACGCAGCGCAAGGCTATGCGGGATCACCTTGTAGCCTATGCCAAGGCGAGATTGGGGAAGATCAAATAGCTTAGTCATCCCTGCCTTCGCCGAAGCGAAGCCTCGGCTTCGCGCAGGCAGGCACGGGCCATGTGCCCGGACCCGTTCCGGGTATGATCCGCGCACCCATATTACTTAACCACCGGGCACACAGAGAGCACAGAGATGCTCTGCCCATCGTCTCTTTGTGTATTTTACGAATTATTTGAGCCCACCCCCACCCTCGAAGTGCGAAGCGTTTCTCGACCTCCCCCGTCATAGGGGGAGGTGATGTTGGTTGCCGGTGAGCCGGCCTTCCCCCCTCGCGGGGGAAGGTGGCCCGAAGGGCCGGATGGCGGCATTAGCTATAATCTCCTAACCCTCGCAGATGCCGTTTCCAGCGGCCGCGCTGGCGCAACAGAAACTGCAATTCCTTGCGCAGTTCCGGTGAGTTTCGGCTGTCGCCGCCCTTGCGGATCCAGCGGATCAGCCGGCGGGCATTGATGGAATAGTCCCGCACTTCAATCTGCGCCCGGCGGTGCTCAAGTGCGTCGCGGTCGGCGCGGACCGGGGAGAAGACGCCCTCATCGGGCAGGGGCCGTCATACTGCCGCTCCAGATAAAACCGTGCGCTGATCCTGTTCATACCGGACTCCACTAAAAACTATGAGTGGTGGAAATATTTTCCGGAGATCAGTCCTGTTCAAGGGGAGGTAATTAGCGACCGGGCGGAATTAGCCCCGGCGCACCCAGATAATGGGGGCGGCCCACAGGAGTTTGACGCCTTCAATGGGGGCCGCGTTGTAGGAGATCAGGTTGAAGGTATGGGGAGAGGCGCCGGCCATCAGTTTTTTGACATAGCCCTCGCCCTCTTCGGTTTTGACCACGCAGTCCCTATTTAGGCAATCGGTGATTTCCGTGCCCCGGCGTCGGGAACAAAGCAGGTAATCACCCGGCCGGTAGACCGGTAACATAGATTCCCCCCTGACCGCGATGGCGATGGGGTCGGCGTCGTCGAGGGAGAACTCAAGCTCCTCAAAGCCGCCGCCCTGGGGATTGTCGTCGATGGGAATAAAGCTTTCGCCGGCGGAGACCCGGCCGACCACAGGGATGGTGACCATCGCCGGGCCCACTTCTGAGCGGAGCCACACCTCCGAAACGCCGAGCACATCGGCGAGGCGTAGCAAGGTGTCGCCTCGCGGCTGATCGACCTTACCCTGAAGGTACTTGTAGACCTTCTGGAATTGGACAATTCTCCAAACCCGAATATTTCAGTCCGGGACCAAATGGGCCTGTATCATTGATGCCGGGCGGAGTTGGGGGCGCGGACCGGCGGGGAAAGAAATTCAGCCGGAACTTTGAACGGTTCTCATCACTTAAATTGTTTTGCCGCTCTGCATTGGCTAGATTGATCTTAGGTTTCGAATCAATGGTGGCGCGGTGAGTTTCTATGAACGGCTGATCCGGCCGGTCCTTTTCAATTTTCCTGCCGAAGGAGCGCATCACCTCGCGCTTTGGGGCATTAAAAACGGTTTGGTGCCGCAGGCTCGCGGATCGTTTGATCCGGTGTTGCGCACCCGTGCATTCGGCTTGGAATTTCTATCTCCCATTGGCCTCGCTGCTGGCTTCGACAAAAACGCGGAAGTCGCCGGTAAGATGGCCGGGCTCGGGTTTGGTTTTACCGAAGCCGGCACGGTCACGCCGCTGGCGCAGCCGGGCAACCCCAAACCTCGTATATTTCGGCTGGCTGAAGATCATGCCGTCATCAACCGGCTTGGCTTTAACAACAAAGGCCTAGACGAATTCACCAAAAACTTTAGCCGAGCAAAATCGAGCAATCCGGTGGGGATTATCGGCGCCAATGTCGGCAAGAATAAGGATAGCACCGATGCCGTCGCGGATTATGTGACCGGCGTCTCGAAGCTTTCGGAGATCGCCGACTATTTGGTGGTGAACGTGTCGTCACCCAACACGCCAGGTCTCCGTGATTTACAGTCCCGGGAAAACCTTGAGGTGCTACTGACTGCCGTCATGGCGGCTCGCGCATCAGCGCCTAAGCAGCCACCCTTATTGCTCAAATTTGCACCCGACATGGATGATGCTGGGCTGGAAGAGGTGGCGGAGGCAGCCATTGCCCACAAGATCGATGGCTTAATCGCCACCAACACCACGGTTGATCGGCCAGAGGGTTTGGTCAGCCGTTTCCGCGCGGAGAGTGGCGGATTGAGTGGGCGTCCGTTAATGGCGCCATCGACGGACGCTCTACTTAGGATGTATAGGTTGACGGAGGGTCGGCTGCCTCTGATCGGGGTCGGTGGGGTCTTCACGGGCGAGGATGTCTATCGAAAAATTCGCGCCGGCGCCAGCTTAGTGCAAGTCTACTCGGCGATGATCTATCGGGGGCCGCATTTAGCCATGCGCTTGGCCAAGGAGTTGTCGGACCTACTGAAACGGGATGGGTTTTCGTCGGTGAGCGCCGCGATCGGGGCAGACGTAAAGTGATGTCTAAGGTTGGAACTGTTCTTTTAGAATACGTTCTTCCAGATTGTGCTCCGGATCGAACAGCAATGTCGAATACACCGAATTTTTCTCGCGCACATCTACACGAATAACGTTTCTGACTTCGGTAAAATCAGCGACCGCGTTAACCGGCCGCAATTCGGCATCCAGAATTTCGAACGTCACGACGGAATTTCTGGGCAAGAGCGCTCCGCGCCAGCGTCTCGGACGGAAGGCACTAATGGGCGTCAGCGCCAAGAGCTCCGCGCCCAACGGGACAATCGGTCCATACGCCGACATATTGTAGGCTGTGCTGCCCGCTGGCGTAGACACCAATACCCCGTCACAAATCAGTTCTTCCAGACGCTCAACCTCGTCGACCTTGATTTTGATCTTGGCTGCATACCGCACGCTTCGCAGCAACGAAACCTCGTTGATGGCGAGAGCATCGATCTTTTCGCCGGAGAGGGTTTCCGCAGTCATTTCCAAGGGATGGAGTTCGATGGAACCGGCTCTTTGAATGCGCTCCATGAATCCGTCTACTTTGAACTCATTCATCAAAAAGCCGACCGAGCCCAAGTTCATCCCGAAGATCGGTGTATTGTCTTTCATGTGTTTATGCAAGGTGGACAACATGAACCCATCGCCACCCAAGGCGACGATGACATCCGCTTCTTCGGGCGGCACCGTCGGGCATGCAGCTTCCAGCGCGGCGGCCGCTTTCTGGGCGGGGCCGTGCGTGTCGGCTTCAATCGCGATCGACGAAATGTCCATCAGGGTTCAACTTGTTGTAGAAGGTGCCGCAGAGTATAGCGATGACGGGGCACTGCGCCAGTCTCGTGACGCAGTGTCATTCTAGCCGCCGGTAACACTCATGTGCCTGGCAACCGCCGGCGCGGCGCCGGACCGGTCGATAATAAAATCATGGCCCTTCGGTTTGCGGCCGATAGCTTCATCAATAGCGCGCATAATGGCTTGGTCCGACGGATCTTCCCGCAAGGGGGACATCAAATCAGCCCAGTCATCCTGCCCCAGGCACATGTAGAGTTTGCCGGTACACGTTAGTCGCACCCGATTGCAGCTTTCACAGAAATTATGGCTCAAGGGGGTAATAAAGCCGATCCGTTTGCCGGTTTCCCGGACAACAGCATACCGTGCTGGTCCGCCGGTCTGATAATCCGTGTCGTCCAGGGTCCAGTTTTCTTCGATCTTGTCGCGAACGACCGTGAGGGGCAAATACTGATCGACCCGGTCTTCATCGATCTCGCCGACCGGCATGGTTTCAATGAAGGTCAGATCGAACCCTTCCCGGCCACACCAGCTTACCATCTCATCAAGTTCTGTATCGTTGACGCCCTTTAGCGCCACGGCATTGATCTTGATTTCGAGACCCGCCTCCTTGGCCGCTTTCAGGCCCTCCATCACTTCATGAAGATTGCCCCAGCGGGTAACCTTCTTGAATTTTTCAACATCCAGCGTATCGACCGATACATTGATCCGTTTGACGCCGCAACGCGCCAGATCATCCGCATACTTGGCCAGCAGGCTGCCATTTGTGGTCAGAGTCAGTTCCTGCAACTCGCCCGATCTCAAATGCCGGCTCAAATCTTCGATAAAGTGCATGACATTCCGGCGGACCAACGGCTCCCCTCCGGTGAGACGCAGTTTATTTACCCCGGCGCGGATAAACGCCGTGCAGACCCGGTCGAGCTCTTCCAGGCTCAACAGGTCTTTTTTGGGCAAAAACGTCATGTTCTCCGCCATACAATAGGTACAGCGGAAGTTACAGCGATCCGTTAGGGATACGCGCAAATAGGACACATGGCGTCCGTATGGGTCGATCAGATTTGTCATGTTCGCCGTATTCTGGACCAAAAGCGTTCGGCACAGCCGTATATAACGCTTTCCTAAGATAGTACGGCGTAGAGGTTTTGTCACGCCTGCTCAGGCGGTTATTTCCTTGAAGGAGCGCCTCTAGACGAAAACCGTAAAACCAGGATCAAGCCGCGTTCAGCTTGTGTCTCTGGTGGACGCGGGAAAGGTGATGACGGAGGGATTTCGACAGATTGTCGGATTCCTCTCGGGCCATGCCGAGTAGAAGTTCAGCTCGTTCGCCGTCGTCAATGGTTTCTGCTTCCCGGATCAATTTGTTCAGGAACGCGGCTTGCCTGGTGACACTTTTTATATATTCGGATGTGGACATGGGTCCCTCCAAATTTTACTTGGAAAAGTGCAGGGTAATACCAATTTAGTTACAACAGTCTTAACGGCTTTTGGCTTTACTTGCCGAAACGCCACCAGCCGAATTGGGAGATAGAACGTGCCGGATCAGGATCGCCGATTAAGTGACAAGATTATAACCGCCCATGCGCAGGCGTGCGGCGAAGGTAAAATGGATGTAGCCGAGGCGCTGTTAAAGGCGTTGGAGGTGGATCTCTCCACGATCGGTGGAAACAAAACGGAGAACCGCGAAGCGACGGAGCAGCTCGAAGCAGCATTTGAACTGCACGAGCGGAGCCTCGCACAGTAGCTTTCCCGTCTCCGATACCGTAGTCTGCCTGAATCTGAAGAGTGTCAGACAGGCAGGAATCTTGACCAAAGAATTTGAAGTTTCTCCAAATCCGGAGGATTCCCGGCTAACCGAGCGGCTGGACGGGATCGACCAGAGCGGCCAGTCGGTGTCGGCTTCGGTGACTGTGGAACGACCGTTGACACTGTTCCTCAACAGCCGAGAGATCGTCACGATGATGACCATTGGCGACTATCCGGAATATCTGGCGGTCGGGTACCTCGTGAATCAGAACATGCTGCTCCCCGACGATGTGGTAATCGGGATTGAGTATCACGACGATGTTGAAACTGTTGTGGTCCGGACCGAACGGGAAACCAACTTCGAGGATAAGTTACGAAAGAAGACGCTGACGTCCGGCTGCGCGCAGGGGACTGTCTTCGGCGACCTGATGGAAAAATTCGAAGACGTCAAACTGGCGAATGATGTCCGGCTGAGAACTTCCGATCTCTATACGCTCTTACACAAGATCAATACAGCGCCGAGTCTCTATCTGACTGCAGGTGCGATTCACGGGTGTGTTCTGTGTGGGGGCGACCGGCCATTGATCTATATGGAAGATGTGGGGCGCCATAACGCTGTCGATAAGATTGCCGGCTACATGTATCTCAAAGACATTCCGCCAGAAGATAAGGTTTTCTATACCACCGGCCGGCTCACCAGCGAGATGGTGATCAAGACCGTGCAGATGGGCATTCCGATCCTTGTGTCCCGATCCGGCTTCACCGCCTGGGGCGTGGCACTTGCCCGGCAGGCGAACCTGACACTCATTGGCCGGGCACGGGGCAAGCGCTTCGTGGCCTTGGCCGGACAGCATCGCATTGAATATGACGCGGCCACCGATGACGATTTGGGTGAGCCGGCGCATCTCCGGCGGAAAGGCGCCGACGCCTGATGCCTGACGTAGCTGGGGTTATTCTCGCCGGTGGTGAGGCCCGCCGGATGGGCGGCGGCGATAAGTGCCTTAAAGAATTAAACGGCCGGACGCTGTTGAATCACATATTCGAGCGGATTAAGCCCCAGGTCTCCGAGGTCCTGATCAATGCCAACGGTGATCCTGCAAGGTTTGCGAGCTTCGATGCGCCTGTCTCCGCCGACTCGATCACGGGCGGGCAGGGGCCTTTGGCGGGAATTCTAACCGGGATGGAATGGATCGCTGACCATCATCCCGGGATGGAATGGATCGCGACATTCCCCGGCGACGCACCGTTTGTGCCTGCCACCTTCGTGCAGGATTGCTTCGCCGTTGCCGAATCAGAGGGTGCTGAAATTGTTTGCGCCCGCTCAAACGGCAGGACACATCCGGTCTGCGCGCTTTGGAAAGTCAGTTTGGCTGACGACCTGCGCCGGGCCATGACAAAGGAAGAGGTGCGAAAAATCGATCTCTGGACACCGCGTCATAGACTAAGTCATTGCGACTTCGCGACCGATCCGATCGATCCGTTCTTTAACATTAATACACCGGAGGACCTGGCCGAGGCCGAGGCTCACCTCACCGCTCTTAAGGTTACATAGCGGCCGCACTCCTTGAGCCCGCGCACCGCGCCTGCCTGTGCGATCACATTTATCGCGCCGTCCACATCTTCGATGACCGATCCCGCTAAAATCTCAATCCCCACCTCAAATAATCCGGGCGCCAACGGTGTACCGGGTCCCACCAACGCTATTCTCTTTCCTTTTGCTTTTTCCAGCAGTCCCGTCGCCGAGCCGTTCACCAAAGTGGACGCGGTGATGATTACTCCTGCGCTCTCCTGAATCAGATCGCGCGCCACATTTTCAGGATATTCTCCCTTTCGTGGTTCTTTCTCGATAATTCGAAGGTCCTTGATCCTCTCGCTCAGGCCGGGAAAGCGGCCGATCACGGTGACTGGGCCGTCCACGTCGGAAAACGCATCCAATCCATTCTCCCGTTCTCCCACTAAGTCATAACGATTGTGCGCGGCATTAATGGCCGCCATCCCGATCGCAGTTTCCATCGGATTGCCCGAGCGTACCCAGCTCGCTGCTGTCCGAAGATCCATCTTCGTGATATCGCCTGCCTGTTTCAGCGGCTGACAGCCGGGTGCATCCCGCCTCGGCGTTTGTGCCAAGCCGCAACCGCTCTCTCCTTCCACTAACGTCCAGTTGATTCCCACCATGATCCGGCAGATGGGCGCAGCCGGTACCCCCGCCAAAAGCACGTCATATAAATCTTCGCTGTCCATGTTCTCATATGGCCCCGTTGACAGACATACCGGTTCACCGGTTTGATGGGACGGAGCATATCAAAACCTCAGCCTTTAGGTATACATGGAACGGCAAAAGTCTCTTCAGCCTCGCTTACGCATTTTGCTGGGTCAGGCGACGGCCCTCGGCCCCGGTAAGGCGGAACTGCTGGAAGCCATCCAAGAGACCGGCTCTATATCCGCCGCTGCCCGGAGCATGGGAATGTCGTACCGGCGAGCGTGGACACTCGTCGATAATATGAATACCGATTTTGTCGAGCCGGTGATCAGCACTAACGCTGGCGGTAAGGGCGGTGGTGGCGCCAGTGTGACACCTCTAGGCGAAGAGGTGATAAGGCGCTATCGCACCATAGAGGAAAAAGCTCTCGACAGTGTCGTTGACGAAATAAACGAATTCGGCGTTTACCTCGCCGAACATGCCAGGAAATCCACCGACTAATCAGCTGGCGACCTTTTCCAGTTTGGCTGCCGAGAATTTCAGCTCCGGGATTTTGCCGAAGGGGTCAAGTGCCGGATTAGTAAGTATATTCGCCGCTGCTTCCTGATAACAGAATGGTATGAAAATCAGGCCCGCCGGCACGGAGGGCTCTTCCCGGGCCGCAAGCTCAATCTGCCCCCGCCGCGTCGCCACACTTACGTGATCACCCGGATTAAGGCCCAGCTTATTCATGTCAGCAGGCGAAACATGGACAGCCGCTTCCGGCTCTATTGCCGCCAAGTTGCTGGCGCGCCGTGTCATTGCTCCGGTATGCCAATGTTCGAGCAACCGGCCAGTGGTCAGAATGTAGGGATAGTTCTGATCCGGAATCTCGTCGGGCGGTAGTATGCCCGCAGGCACCAATTTGCCCCGGCCGCTCGCCGTCGGGAAACCGTCTCCGAAGATAACATCGTGGCCCGGCGTCTGTTCGTCATCGCAGGGATAGGTAACCGCGTCTTCCCGCTCCAGCCGGGCCCATGGAATGTGCCTCATGGACGGCATGCACTTTTGCATCTCTTCGTGGACAGCTTGCGGGCCGTCATAGGTCCAATCTAGGCCGATCCGTTGCGCGATTTCTTGAATGATCCACCAATCTTGTTTTGCCTTGCCTGGCATCTCCAGGGCTTTGCGGCCAATTTGAACCCGTCGGTCCGTGTTGGTCACGGTGCCATCCTTTTCTGGCCAGGCGGAGGCTGGCAGGATCACATCCGCATAGGCCGCCGTCTCGGTCATGAAAATATCCTGTACGACCAAGTGATTCAGTTTCGATAAGGCTTCGCGGGCATGATGGGAATCCGGGTCCGACATGGCAGGGTTCTCACCCATGATGTACATACCGTGGATTTCCTCGTTCAGGATTGCATTGACGATTTCAACGACGGTCAGACCTTTTTCCGGGTCTAGTTCGGTGCCCCAAAATTCCTCGTAATCTGCTTTTGCCTCTGCGTCGGTGACCAGCCGGTAATCCGGATACATCATCGGGATGAGCCCGGCGTCCGATGCGCCTTGCACATTATTTTGCCCGCGCAATGGATGTAGACCCGCTCCCGGGCGGCCCACATGGCCGGTGATTAGCGCCAATGCGATCAAACAGCGGGCGTTGTCGGTACCGTGCGTGTGTTGGGCAATGCCCATGCCCCAGAAGATCATTGCGGCCTTGGCCCTGGCAATCTTGCGGGCGACGGTGCGAATTTCATCGGCCTCGATGCCGCACAATGACGACATGGCTTCCGGCGTGAATGCCTTGATGTGATCGGCGTAGGCCTCGAAGCCTTCCGTGTTGGCCTCCACGTACTGCCGGTCGTAAATTTCTTCTTCGATGATGACGTTCAACATGGCGTTCAGCAACGCCACGTCACTGCTTGGCGTGAATTGCAAATAATGGGTGGCGTAGTCGCCGAGACCGTTGCGCCTGGGATCAATCACCACCAGTTCCGCCCCGCCCTCAGCTGCGTTTTTAATGAATGATGCTGCAACAGGATGATTACTTGTCGGATTGGCGCCGATGACGACGATGAGATCAGAGTCGAGACAATTGATCACCGGGGCCGTCACGGCGGCCGAGCCGATGGTTTCCAGCAATGCGGAGACCGAAGAGGCATGGCACAGCCGGGTGCAGTGATCCACGTTGTTGGTGTGAAAGCCTGTGCGGACTAGTTTCTGAAACAAATACGCTTCTTCGTTGCTGCCCTTGGCGGAACCAAAGCCGGCGAGACCGCTCGGCCCGACGAGGCTAATGATGTCTTTGAACCCTTGTGCGGCGGCGTCCAAAGCTTCTTCCCAGGTGGCTTCCCGGAATTGGCTGAAGGGATCATCCATCTCCAAGGCAAGATCGGCATGCTTCGGCGCATCTTCCTTGCGGATCATCGGCATCGTGAGACGCTGGTCGCTGCTGGCGTAGTCCATGCCGAACCGGCCTTTCACGCAGAGGCGCCCGTGGTTGGCTGGTCCGTCCTTACCCTCCACGTGAACGATCTTGTTGTCCTTTACATGGAACTGAACCTGGCAGCCGACCCCGCAATAAGGACAGACGCTGTCGACAACCTTGTCGGCTTTCGAAATTAAAGATGCATCTTTACGCTCAGGCGCCGGCAGAAGAGCATTGGTCGGACAAACTTGAACGCATTCCCCGCAGGCCACGCAGGTGCTTTCACCCATCGGATCACCAATATCAAACACGATGGAGCTGTGCGCACCGCGCGCCGCCATGCCGATGACGTCATTCCCTTGAATATCCCGGCAGGCCTGAACACAGAGCTGACAGTGAATGCATTTGGAGAGATCGACGGAGATTGCCGGATGGCTGGCATCCGCCGCGACCGCTTCCCGCGCCGGCAAACGGCTTTCGGCGATATTCATAGTGTCCAGCCAAGCTCGGAAGTCACCCTCCGGTTCCTGCTGATCGGCCAGTAACAGCTCGAACACCATCTCTCGGGCCTTCACCGCCCGTTCCGATCCGGTCTTCACCACCATGCCCTCGGAGGGTTGTCTAATGCAGGAGGCCGCCAAGGTTCGCTCTCCTTCCACCTCGACCACGCAGGCCCGGCAGTTGCCGTCGCCTTTGTAATCAGTCGCATGGCGGTAACAGAGGTGCGGGATTTTTCCGCCCAGCCGGTTGCTCACCTGCCAGATACTCTCGCCCGGCCGCGCCTCGACCTCTTCGCCGTCCAGGGTGAATGTCACCGCTTCGCTCATCCCAAGTCTTCCCTAAAATGTTTCAGCGCCGAAGCCACCGGATTTGGGGCGGCTTGGCCGAGCCCGCAGATGGAGGCATCCCGCATCACTTCCGATAGATCACCAATTAAGGCCTCATCCAATTGATCCGCGTCCAACAGAGCCAGCATTTTTTCACAGCCCAATCGGCATGGTGTACACTGCCCGCAGCTTTCATCGACGAAGAAGTGCAGCAGGTTCTTGGTCACGTCGGCAATGCTGTCCTGATCGGAAAAAATCACAACTGCCGCCGATCCAACAAAACACCCGTGCTCTTCCAAAACACCGAAGTCCAGCGCCAGGTCCGCCATGCTAGCGGGCAGTATTCCCCCGGACGCGCCGCCTGGCAGATAGGCCTTGAACGTGTGGCCGTCGGCCATGCCGCCGCAATGGTCGTTAATCAACTCATTTGCGGTGATACCCGATGGCGCCAGCACCACCTTGGGCTCCTTAACCCGGCCCGACACCGAATAATATCTTGGCCGGCCTCCCCCTTGATACCAATCCGCACCCTTGTTCAGGATATCGCTCACCCAATAGAGGGTTTCCACGTTGTTGATCAGCGTCGGCCGACCAAATAGTCCTTTTTGCGCAGGGTAGGGCGGGCGGTTCCGGGGCAGCCCCCGGTTTCCCTCAATGCTTTCCAGAAGCGCACTTTCCTCACCGCAGATATATGCTCCCGCGCCCCGCCGGAGATGGATGCGGATATCACCATTCAGCCCGGCCGCCTCCACGGCCGCGATTTCCGCGCGTAATATGTCGTGCACCTGCGGATATTCGTCCCGCAGATAAATGTAGGTGTCCACGGCCTCCACCATCCAGGCGGCAATCAGCATGCCTTCAATCACTTTGTGCGGTGACGTCTCAAAGCAATGCCGGTCTTTGAACGTGCCCGGCTCTCCCTCATCTGCGTTTACTACCATTGCCCGAGGTTTGGGTGATCCCTCCAAGAACTGCCACTTCCTGAACACCGGGAAGCCGGCCCCGCCCATACCGCGGAGACCTGATTTCTCAATCTCCGCAACTACTTCTTCCCGCGGAGCTTGGCCCGCCAGACAGGCAGAGAGCTTTTCGTATCCCCCCTCCTGCCGATAAGATTCCAGGTTCTGATAATCTGGAACTCTCGCGTCAAAATCTTGCTTTTCGAGCGCCACGCCCACTTCCTTGACCGACGCCTCTGGAATCTGCCGGCGGCCATAAACCGCGACGGGCGCACAATTGCACGCACCCACACAGGGCACTTTTTCGAGCGTGACGGCGTCGCTTAAATTGTATTCGAGTTCTTCAGCCAGTTCCTTTGCGCCGGCCATTTCGCATGCGATCCCGTCGCAAATCCGCAAGAGTGGCTTTTTGTCAGCCTCTTCTTGTTCTTTGATGATCTTGAAGTGATGATAGAAGGACGCGACCTCGTACACCTCTGCTTGGCCGCAGGACATTTCCTTGGCCAGCGCTGCCAGATGGGCCGCTGACAAATGACCGTAAGTATCATTGATCAAATGCAGATACTCGATCAACATATCCCGGCGGCGCGGGCTATTTCCCAGCAACGAACGCACCTGATCCAAAGCGGCGGCATCTACCTGCCGGCCTTTAGGATGGCCAATTCGCCGCCGCCGCGCATTTTCCGGGGCTGCCGTACCGTCGTCGCCGGATACCGTATCCATGTTCAGAAACTTCCCAGTGAGCTGCCTGAGTTCCAAAAATAGGCCGCCTCGGGCCTGCTATCAAATGATATTCTCGGGGTTTCATCAGCTTCCGGTGTTTTTTCTGATACGTTGTCAGGATATAAAAAGCCTCCACCCTAGACTTCCCGCCGGAGGACGCATGTCCGCAAATTCTTCATTTCGCGTTGCCGAGCTTCTCTGTTCCAGGCTGTGCCATGATTTGATCAGCCCGGTCAGCGCCATTAACAATGGATTGGAGTTTCTCCAGGGCGATGATCCGGCCATGTTCGAAGATGCCTTGGGTCTGGTGAAACGAAGCGGGACCCAGGCCGCTGACCGGCTCGGCTATTTCCGGGTGGCCTTTGGTGCAGGTAGCGACCGGGAATCCCTCCGGGTGGGCGAAATAAAGGCCTTGGCGGGGTCTTTTGCCGAAGAAAAGGGCCTGGAAGTCTTATGGACCGGCACCGGCGCGGCCGATGAGGCCGAAATCGGCCGGGATATGGGTAAACTCCTGCTGAATTTGATCCTGTTTTGCGCCGATTGCCTCCCGCGAAAAGGCACGATTTCCCTGGAAATTTCCTCGAAATGCGAAAAACCGGCGATATCGCTTCAGCTTGAAGGCGACAGATGCCAGGTGCGGGAGGACGTTCAACCAGGATTATCCCCTGATATTAGCCATGACGACCTGACGGTACGAAATGTCCTGGCGCATATATGCGTCCAGCTTGCCTTAATTCAGGGTATGAGCTTGAAAATTCGGGAACACTCCCAACATTCGTTGATAGTGACGGTTTCCTGAAGATCCCGCCTTGGCAGGGAAAGCCGATCTGGGAAGAAAAAGTCCGAATTTTATTCTTTTTCCCCTTCATATTCAGGGCCATCGTCACCATGTGAACAAAACGCGCAGGTGCGCGAAAATAATATTATATGCTGGAGACGCAGCGATGGATGATCTCTTAAGTGAATTTCTAACCGAAACCTCGGAAAGTCTGGCGGTTCTTGATGTAGAGTTGGTGAAGTTCGAGCAAGACCCGAGCGACGAAGCCATTCTGTCCAACATTTTCCGTCTGGTTCACACGATTAAAGGCACCAGTGGCTTCCTGGGCCTGCCGCGATTGGAAAAGGTCGCCCACGCCGGCGAGGACGTGCTCGGCAAGTTCCGGGACGGCGAACTGGAAGTGACGCCCGAAGCGGTGACCCTGGTTCTGAAAACCATCGACTGTATCCGTGATCTGCTGCAAGGCCTGGAAGAGGCAGGGACCGAACCCGATGGCGACGACAGCGAATTGATCAGCCTGCTGCGCGCCATGGCAGACGGCGAGGCCGCGCCGGTAGCGGCTGCCCCGGCTGCCGAAGAGGCTGCACCGGTTGAAGAGGCCACGCCGGCGGAAGAAGCCGCACCCGCACCCTCTGGTGGTCCGGTTCTCGATGAAAACGGTTTCCCCGTGGCGGCAGAGCTGCTGATCGAAGTGGAAGAAGCTCAGTCCGCGGGCGTCAAAGCCGCCAGCGAATCCGAAATGGCTGCTGAAATGGCTGCCGAAATGGAAGCCGAGAGCAAGAAGGAAGCCAAGGTGCCGGCGCCGGCCGCCAAAGCGGATGTGCCGGCTGAAAAGAAAGACGCCAAGGAATCGTCAGTGGCCAACCAGACCATCCGGGTCAATGTGGATTTGCTGGAAAATCTGATGACCTTGGTCAGCGAATTGGTGTTGACCAGGAATTCTCTCAACCAGATGGTCCGCGGCCGCGACGACAGCGAATTCGTGGTTCCCCTGCAACGGCTCAGCCATATTACATCTGACCTGGAGGAAGGGGTGATGAAGACCCGCATGCAGCCGATCGGCAACGCCTGGGCCAAATTGCCTCGGATCGTCCGCGATCTGGCGATTGAAGCGAACAAGAAAATCGATTTGCAGATGGTCGGCGCGGAAACCGAATTGGACCGGCAGGTGCTGGAGTTAATCAAAGATCCTCTGACTCACATGGTCCGGAACTCCGCCGACCACGGTCTCGAAGGCCCGGCTGATCGCTCAGAAGCCGGCAAGCCGGAAACGGGTGTCATTCTACTGCAGGCCTTTCACGAAGGCGGACATATTGTCATCGAGATCGGCGACGATGGCCGCGGTCTCAACGTCGACCGGATCCGCAACAAATGCCTGGAGAACGGTTTGGCGACCGAGGCGGAACTGGACGCCATGCCGGACCAGCAGATTTACCAGTACATCTTCAATCCTGGTTTCTCCACCGCCGAGAAGGTCACCAGTGTCTCGGGCCGCGGCGTCGGCATGGATGTTGTGCGGACGAATATCGAGAAAATCGGCGGTACGATTGAGTTGACGTCGGAGCCCGGCAAAGGATCGACCTTTACTATTAAGATTCCGCTGACTCTGGCGATTGTCTCTGCCCTGATTGTCGAGTGCGCCGAGGAGCGGTTCGCCATTCCGCAGATCAGCGTTCTGGAACTGGTACGCGCGTCTTCCCATTCTGAGAACGCCATCGAGATGATCAATGACGCCCCGGTTCTCCGGTTGCGCAATCGTCTGCTGCCGCTGGTGAAGCTGCAGAACCTGTTGAAACTGGGTGAAATCTCCGAGACCAATATTGACGAGGAGATGTTCATCGTTGTCAGTCAGGTCGGCAACTACACGTTTGGCATCATCGTCGATCGGGTATTTGACACCGAGGAGATCGTGGTGAAGCCGGTGGCGCCGATCCTGCGGGATATCAGTCTCTTCTCCGGGAACACGATCCTTGGCGATGGTAGCGTTATCATGATCCTGGATCCAAACGGCATTGCATCCGCAACGGGTGAGATTTCCATGGCCAACGCGGCGACGGAAGCGGTTGCCCTCCAGGAAGGCTCGCACAGCTCGGACCGCCAGGCGATGCTGGTGTTTAAGGCAGGGGGAGATGACCTCAAAGCCGTTCCCCTGGCGCTTGTTGCCCGCCTTGAGGAAATTGATATGGCCACGGTCGAGCGATCCAATGATCGGCGCGTGGTCCAATATCGTGGCCAACTAATGCCGTTGGTGTCCTATGACGAAACCCATGAATGGAAGACCGAAGGCCTCCAGCCTATCCTGGTCTTTACTGACCGGGATCGTAGCATGGGCCTCGTGGTCGACGAGATTATCGATATCGTTGAAGACATAGTGAAAATCGAGCTGCAATCCACCGACGCTGGCCTGGTCGGCAGTGCTGTGATCAACGGTAAGGCGACCGATATCATTGATGCCGGTCATTTCCTGACCCAGGGCTTCTCCGACTGGTTCGGAAATGCCGGCGGTGACGCCGGCACTACGAGCAATGGCACGCACCGCCGGGTTCTGCTGGTAGACGACAGCCCGTTTTTCCGCAATCTTATGACACCGCTTCTGTCCGTCGCCGGTTACGAAGTGACTGCGGTTGACAGTGCCCAACAAGCCTTACAGATGCGAGACGCCGGTAATGATTTTGATGTCATCGTCAGCGATATCGAAATGCCTGAAATGAGCGGCTTCGATTTTGCACGCTCCATCAAGGGTGAAGGCCGCTGGCAAGATGTGCCGATGGTCGCCCTGTCTTCTCGTGCGACAGAACGTGATTTCGAAATGGGCCGAGAGGTAGGTTTCTCGGATTACGTCGCCAAATATGACCGGGATGCGCTTCTGCAAACTCTGGCCCAAACCTTTGTCGGCTGAGCCTCGGACATGTTATCGGGGCACTCCGAAAGGTTTGATCATATAAGGCGTTCGCATTAATGTTTTGCAACGGGATAGCGGGAAAAGTGCCAGACTCGGTATCCCGTTTTTTCGTGATGAAACGGTATTAACACTTTAATCCACGGTAAAAGCCATGAAATCCTGTTTGATCGTCGACGACTCCAAAGTCATAAGAATGGTAGCCAAGAAAATCTTGCAAGAACTGGATTTCGAGACCCGCGAAGCTGAAGACGGCCAAGGCGCCCTTGATTTATGTAAGGAGGCGCTACCCGACGCCGTTTTACTGGATTGGAACATGCCGGTCATGAACGGGATCGAATTCCTTAGAGAGTTGCGGCAATTGCCGGGCGGAGATTCTCCGGTAGTCGTGTTTTGCACAACGGAGAATGATATCAGCCATATTCAGACAGCCATGGATGCGGGTGCGAACGAGTACATCATGAAGCCGTTCGATAGCGAAATCATCCAGGCGAAATTTTCTCAGGTTGGATTGTTCTAGGGCGTGGTTCCGACAAACGAGCCAATAAAAACAAAAATCAGCGGAGTATTTACGAAGTGCCTTCCACCCCCTCAGGCCAGATCAATGTCTTGATTGTCGATGACTCGGCCGTCATTCGGGGGCTCCTTTCCAAAATGCTGAGCGCGGACGACAGGATCCATATCGCGGGTTCCGTCGGTGACGGCGCGCAGGCCGTTAAAGCCGTGACCGCCGGTGGAGTAGATGTGGTTCTGCTCGATATAGAGATGCCGGTGATGGACGGTTTGACTGCCTTGCCAAAGATTCTTGAGGCGGATAAGGACGTCAAAGTCATAATGGCGTCCTCGCTAACCTCGAGAAACGCGCAGATAAGCCTTCAGGCGCTGGAAACGGGGGCTGCGGATTATATCACCAAGCCGTCCAGCTCCCGGGAAATGACCGGCGGTCAACAGGACTTTGCCCGTGAATTGGTGTCTAAGGTCACCGGGATCGCCGAGACCAGCGCCAAGGTGAAGAGCCGGTCCGGGACGGCGTCTCCAAGAGCGGCGGCTGCTAAGACCGGTCCAAATCTGTTCTCGCCGGACAAGGAAATTAAGCTGGTCAAACGTCTGGGAGTTGCTCCCCGGCCCTCGATCCTGGCGGTAGGCAGTTCGACCGGCGGGCCGCAGGCCCTGATGAAATTCTTCACCAATTTGGACAGTTCGATCAAGGTGCCGATCGTTGTGACCCAGCACATGCCTCCGACCTTCACCACGATTCTGGCCAAGAATCTGAATGAAAATTCCGGGTTTACCGCCAAGGAAGCCGAAGACGGCGATACCCTGGAACCTGGGCGCATCCATGTGGCGCCGGGCGACCACCACATGGAGGTGGTGGACGAAAGGGGGGTACACAAGTTGCGCCTCAATCAGAATCCACAGGAGAATTTTTGCCGCCCTGCGGTTGATCCCATGCTGCGAAGCGTGGTTAAGGTCTTCGGTTCGAAAGTGCTGGTTGTTATCCTGACCGGGATGGGTTTTGATGGCCAAAAGGGATCAATTGCTGTGCACGAAGCTGGCGGAAATATTTTGGCGCAAGATGAAGAAAGCAGTGTTGTTTGGGGTATGCCCCGCGCTGCCGCCGAAGCTGGCGTGTGTAGCGCCGTTCTATCCCTGGATGAACTACCGGCAAAGGTCCAGAGTTTCGTAGCGAGGGGTGCGTTATGAGACCGGATGATTTTCGATTCCTAAGTGATTTGGTTAAGAAGGAATCGGGCCTCGTGCTGTCCGAAGACAAGTCCTATCTGCTAGAAAGCCGACTCGTGCCACTGGCGCGTAAGCGCGGCCTCGCTGGGCTGGAGGAATTGGTGGATACGACTCGCGACGGCGATAAAGGGCTCGCCAAGGATATCGTCGAGACGATGACCACAAACGAATCCTTCTTTTTTCGGGATACCAAGCCGTTCGATATTTTCCGTGACCATGTCCTACCCTATTACTTGAAGGAACGTCCTGGTAAAAGACTGCGCATTTGGTGTGCAGCGGCTTCCAGCGGTCAGGAGCCATATTCTCTGGCGATGATCCTTAGCGAAATGAAGGCCCAGGTGACCGGTTGGAACGTGGAAATCTTGGGTACCGATCTTTCGACGGAAATTTTGGATAAGGCCATGCGCGGCGTTTACTCACAGTTCGAAGTGCAGCGCGGGTTGCCGGTACAACTCTTGGTCAAGTATTTCGAGAAGCAGGATGAATCTTGGCGGATTAAGCAGGAAATACGAGACATGGTTAACTACCAGGAACTGAATTTGCTGGAGAGCTTTACTGCCCTGGGCAAGTTCGACGTCGTGTTCTGCCGAAACGTTCTCATTTACTTCGATCAGGAAACCAAGGCAGAGGTGTTGGAGCGCACGGCACAACTCATGCCTGACGATGGCTTGCTATTCCTGGGCGGGGCGGAAACAGTGCTTGGTATAACTGATAAGTTCCGCCCTGTGCCTAACTTCAGGGGGCTCTATGAGGTGGCGAGAATTCCGGACCGGGCCAGTTTTTTGAGCGCGGACGGCTAGATACAAAAAAGGACGGCACCTGGCCGCCCTAAATCTCACTCATTCTATTGAAAGGCTAAGCTTCGACTTTGGCCTTTTTCTTTGCCGGTTTCTTGCCGCTGTTATCTTCTTCTTCCGGATCGCGCAGCACATACCCCCGGCCCCAGACCGTGTGGATATAGGTCTCGTCATCAGCTGCCGTCGCCAATTTCTTACGCAGCTTACAGACAAACACGTCGATAATTTTTAACTCTGGTTCGTCCATCCCGTTGTAAAGATGGTTTAGAAACATCTCCTTGGTGAGCGTGGTGCCCTTACGCAGCGACAGCAATTCCAGAATGCCGTATTCCTTGCCCGTCAGGTGAACCGGCTTTCCACCAACCTCAACGGTCCGGGCATCCAGGTTCACAGCCATGCTGCCCGTCTGGATGACCGAGTCTGAATGGCCTTTCGACCGGCGCACAATAGCATGAATCCGCGCGATCAGTTCATCCTTGTTAAACGGCTTGGTGAGATAGTCGTCGGCACCGGTACCAAGGCCCTTCACCTTATTATCGGCTTCGGTAAGGCCAGATAGAATAAGAACCGGGGTTTCCACCTTTGAGGCCCTGAGGCGGCGTAGAACCTCGTAGCCGTCCATATCAGGCAGCATCAGGTCCAGCACAATGATATCGTAGTCATAGAGCTTGCCGATCTCGAGGCCGTCTTCGCCCAGGTCGGTCGTGTCCAGCACCATGCCGGCGGAGGACAGCATCATTTCGATGCTCTGTGATGTGGTCGGGTCGTCTTCAACTAGAAGGACACGCATGGCCATACTCTCTCAGAGTTCGAGGTCAATTGGTTAACACGTTAACCATATTCCGTAGATGATATATGTTCAAGAACGAGTCAGGTATTCTACATCACGAATACCATAGCGTTCAAAAGTGGATGTGGGGAGTCTTCCTGGAAACGTCAAGATCCCAGGAAATCAGCGGGTTTTACCAATCTTTAAGTGCTCCGTGCGAAGATTTGATGGTAAAAGCCGGTTGTTTCAAACCAACGAAAAAAGAGAATCGTGTGAGCGTGTCGACCAACATCCTGATCAATGAAATCGGGCAGATTCCTGATCATCTGGTCTATGGCCGGGTGACGTCGGTGCTCGGTATGATGATGGAGGTCAGCGGCGTTGAGGGCGTAGTGTCCATCGGCGATCACTGCCGGGTTGAGGCGCGTACCGGTCGCCATGTCCTTTGTGAGGTTGTGGGATTCCGTGAGGGCAGGGCACAGATCATGCCTTTTGGCACCCTGAAAGGGATTGGCAACGGCTGCAAAGTAGAGGTGGGCCGCGGCGATCCGGTGATCTACCCTACAGAAGCTTGGTTAGGTCGGGTGATCAATGCCTTCGGCGAGCCGATTGACGGCAAAGGGCCGTTGGAGATCGGCGACACTCCCTATCCTGTTCAATCTAGTCCGCCGCCAGCACACAGCCGGGTCCGGGTAGGTGACAAGATTGATCTTGGTGTCCGTGTGATGAACGCCTTTTTGACCGTCTGCAAGGGACAACGGATGGGCATCTTTGCCGGCTCCGGTATCGGTAAATCGACACTTCTGTCCATGATGGCGCGGCATACGGACGCCGACATCAGTGTCATCGGCCTAATCGGAGAGCGTGGCCGGGAAGCCAACGAGTTCATCGAAGACGACCTGGGCGAAGAAGGATTGAAACGTAGCGTCGTGGTGGTCGCCACGTCGGATGAGCCGCCGCTGGTGCGCCGTCAGGCGGCCTACCTGACCATGGCGATCTGCGAATTTTTCCGGGATCGACAGCGGGACGTCCTTTGCCTGATGGACAGCGTCACCCGGTTCGCCACTGCCCAACGCGAAATCAGCCTATCCGCCGGGGAGCCGCCGGCTACCCGAGGTTATGCGCCGACAGTATTTGCCGAGTTGCCCCGTTTATTGGAACGGGCTGGGCCTGGTCAGGCGGGCCAGGGCAGCGTGACCGGCCTGTTTACGGTGCTGGTCGAGGGCGATGATCACAATGAACCGATTTCCGATGCCGTGCGTGGCATTCTTGACGGCCATGTCATTCTGGATCGCGCCATTGCCGAACGGGGACGGTTCCCGGCGGTAAATATCCTGCGCAGCATCTCCCGGACCATGCCTGCCTGTAACACCGAGCCGCAGAACGCCATTATCGATCGCGCCAAGCAACTTATCTCCGCCTATGACGATATGGCCGAGTTGATCCGCCTGGGAGCGTACCGGCAGGGCTCAGATCCTCGCGTCGATGAGGCGATCCACTACTTCCCCGCAATTGACGAGTATCTCCGTCAGGGTAAGGAAGATTCCACCACACTGGAGACCTGTTACCAGGAACTGGCGCAGCTTTTGGATATGGAATACAGCCCCGGAGAGCCTAGCGCATGAAGGACTTGAACACATTGATCCGGCTACACAAGTTCCGGGTTGACGAAAAGCGCCGCGAAGTCGGGGGCATGATTGCCGTTGTCACCGATCTAGAGCGCCAGGCCCGGGAGTTGGAGGCGGAGATTCTCAAGGAGCAGGAAATCGCGTCAAAGTCTCCGGTCGAGGCCGGCGCCATCTACGGATCTTACGCATCCCTCGCGATTAAACGTCGAGAACAATTTGCTGCCGCCATTGCCGAAATGGAGGAGCGCCTGGCCGAGGCTCAGGAAGAAATGCGCGAGGAATTCTTCGAGCTCAAGGGATATGAAATCATTCAGGATTTTCGGGATGCCGAAGAGGCGCTGGAACAGGCGCGTGCGGAACAGTTTGTCTTGGACGAAATTGGACTGAATGCTTACCGGAGGCGCAGGGCAGAGGAAGTGTAGCGCTGGCTCGGTATTTATCAGCTATATGGAGATATGCCGATCAACGCCGTCGTTGAAGGAGGGCATAGGCACTTCGGTAAACTTGTTGTCCGCTTGGAATACCACGCCGCCGGTGACGCCTGTTGCTTCGGTAAAATCGACGAAAATCTGATTGATGTCCCGGCGCATGAGGCGCGGGAAGGGTCGTTCCGTACGGATGATCAGATCAAACTTCTTTCCCTCGGCTTTCACCAGTCCGTCCAATTGGACTCGGCCGAGCCGGCTCAATTCCACGTCGATCAGAAAGCGCGCGGTCTCGTCGGACCCACCTTCCTCGTCGGAGGTTACGGACCGGCCCCGGAGATGCATGTGAAGCTGTTCCAGGAGCGCGCCGTTAAAAAACGGAATTAGGGCCGTACGCCAGTCATTAGTCGGCTGGTCGTTGAACGCCCGGGAAATCTGGGCAAACTCTTCCGACAGCCGGTTAGCGGTGTCAGGCTGGTCCTGTTGCAGAAGTGTGTTGTTCTGTCCTCCAAGCCACTGTGTAACGTCACCGCCCCTTAGCGCCGAAAGAAAAAACAGCAGGTTGGCCGTCAGCGCACCATTAGCCTGTGGCACCGGCGGCGCGGCAGGACTTTGTCCCCCAGCTGCAGCTGTCTGAATATGGGCTAGGGCGTCGGCCAGGGCTGGCCAGTCTCGCGTCGCGTAAATGGTCTCCGCACTGGTGCTGAAACCCTGCTTGGCCGGGGGTGGAAACCACCTCGAGGGACAAGCGGCTGCCCAAGGGGATCGGTGATTTGGTGTCCAGGATCAACTGACCGATGGGCGTATCGACCACCGGCTGGCCGGCTCGGGTCGCTGCGGTTACCGATCCCTGGAATGTCTGACCCGCTTGAAGGCTGGTGATGGCGGGGGAGGGCGTGCCTGTCTGGCCGGCACTCTGGCCTCTGGGAACGATACCCAAGATACGTACGTCGATTTGCTGTCCTACCTGCAACCCGGATGAGGGAGGCGTTGTCTGTGTGGAAGCCACCGTTGTACCAACGGCAGGTCCGGTCAGCGGCGTTTGAGATGACGGCGTTCCTGCCGGTGCGGCAGGGCCCGCTCCAACCGGGGCAGGTCCGGAAGGCGCTGCGCTGCTTAAATTCGATGTTGGGACCGATGTCGCTCTCTGCCCGGCGGCGCCGGCGCCCGGCAGTCGCACGACAGTCGCTTTCAGGACTGCGCCGATATCCAGTTTGACCTGGCCGTCCGCTGTTATGGACTGAAGGGTAGAGCCAGTTTGCGCCGTGGCCTGCCCGGCTTGCTGCGCCGCCGCCGGTGTGACTGACCCGGGAGAGGTCAGGACCGCCTGTGGCGCAGCACCAGCTTGGCCCGGTTGCGCCGTCGCTGCCTGACCCGGGGGCAGGGCGTTGAGCAGGACCTGAAGTTGGGGAACCAGGGTGCAGATTTGAAGTTGAAAGCTTGTGCCCTCGGGCAATTTGACATTTGTGTGCAGCAGGAGTGTCCCGAGATTTGTCTGCACCTCTGCGACATTCGGCCGCGGCTGCGCCAACAACTGAGCATTAAGGGTCGAGCCGACCGGCAGCTCGGTCAACGCCGCCGGCGGGTTGGGGACTGTAGCGGTCGGCGCCGGTGCAGCGCCGGCTTGAGTCGGAACGGGAGTCGCGGGCGGCGGCACAACACTCGACATAACTCAGCCTACGAGGTTGTCGGCGATGGCGTTAACGTCGAGAGCGGCTTCGGTGTTGGGAAATCTGACCAGCAGGGGGGCCTGCGCGCGGATGGTATCGCGAACCTTGGGATCGCGGCGGATCACCCCTGCCAGGGGTGGCGAGAACTTCAGGAAACCTTGGCAGGCTTTGAGGATAGTGTTGTAGGTGCGTTCCCCTTCCTTCGTGGAATTGGCCATATTGACAACCACCCGGATGTCTTTGTTGGGTCGCTCCATATGGGTGATTTTGATGAATGCGTAGGCATCGGTTAGGGCCGTCGGCTCATCGGTGGTGACCACCAGGATGGTATCCACATGATTGGCAAGGTTGCGCACGGTTCTTTCAACGCCTGCACCCAAATCCAGCACCACATTCTGGTATGCCGACGACAGCAGGATCAGATCCTCACCCAGGGTATGCAAGCGATTGGGGGAGACATTAGCCAGGTTACCTGATCCGGAGTGCCCGGCGATGATATCAAAGCCGCCGTCCTGGAAAGGGAGGGCGGCCTGATTGAGCGCCATCTTGCCACTTACCACACTGCCGAGATCATGTTTCGGCATGAGACCAAGCTGAATATCCACGTTGGCGAGGCCCAAATCGCCATCGAACAGCAACGTTTTTCTGCCTTTAAGCGACAACGCATGTGAAAGCGTGATGGAGAACCAGGTTTTGCCGACACCGCCCTTGCCAGAGGCCACGGCGATCATACCGTTGCTGCGCGGCCTAGCGCCTGCTGCAGCCTGTTCGGTTGTCGGGCTCGTCTCCTGCACGTCGTGCTCCACTCATCCACCCTTTGGAGATCGGTTGTTTGGGCAGTATAGGCTAACAAACCAGCAGTGCGGCAAGTTATATATGCTCCACCGTTTTGATCTTGGCCTTAGGGTGGACCTCGTTCTGAGACATCACCACCGTGGACGGACGGAACCGTTCGACGATTGATCGGACATAAGGTCGGATCGCCGGGCTGGTCAACAGGACCGGCGTTTCGCCCATCATGGCCTGCCGTTCGAACGTTTGGCGAATCGCGGCGATGAATTCCTGCAATTTGCTGGGCGCCATGGAAAGCTGCATTTCGTCGCCCGTGCCCACCAAGGATTCAGCGAAGGATTGTTCCCATTCCGGTGACAGGGTGATGAGGTTGATTACTCCGTCGGGATTGGCGTTCGCGTCGCTAATCTGGCGGGCCAATCGGGTGCGGACATGTTCGGTAATGGCGTTGATATTGCGGGTCTGGGCGCAGGCCTCCGAGATGCCCTCCAGTATAGTCGGTAGATCGCGGATCGAGATGCGTTCCTCCAACAGGTTCTGCAGGGTCCGCTGAATGCCGCCCACGGTAATCTGCGTCGGCACGATATCAGCGATTAGTTTCTGATGGTCCTTGTCCAGATCGTCTAACAGCTTCTGTGTTTCCGCATAAGACAGCAGTTCCGCCATATTGTCCTTAATTACTTCCGTGAGATGCGTCGTGATCACGGTCGGCGCATCCACCACCGTATAGCCACGGAACATGGCCTCTTCCCGACCCTGGGAATCGATCCACATGGCGGGCAGGCCGAAGGTGGGCTCGGTCGTCGCCTCGCCAGAGATTGTAATGTCTTCGCCTCGAGGATCCATGACCAGGAGCATGTTGGGCCGTAAATCGCCATTGCCCGCGTCGATTTCCTTGACCCGGACGACATAGTTATTGGCGCCCAGTTGCATGTTATCTTGGATGCGTACGGCCGGCATGACAAAGCCCATTTCGATGGCCATTTGCCTGCGCAGAGCCTTGATCTGATCGGTCAGGCGTTGGCCTTCCTGGCCCTCGTTAATCAGTGAGAGGAGACCGTATCCCAGCTCAAGACGCAGGTAGTCGATCTTGAGAACTTGGGAAATCGGCTCTTCGGCGGGAGCGGCGTCTTCCGCTTCCTTTGCTTCGGCCTCTTCCATCTCCTCGACATGCTTCTTGTGTTCTTTGCGATGCATCACAAAGGCGACACCACCCAATCCGCCGGCCAAAATGATGAAGGGGACAGCTGGAATGCCGGGCAGAAGCGCCAGGGAAACCAGAAGGAAAGACACCATGCCCATGGACTTGGGTTTACGGCTCAGTTGGCCGAAAACGGCCTTCTCCATCGGACCCGAGACGCCACCCTTGGTGACCAGCATACCGGCCGCGGTAGAGACGATCAGCGCCGGGATCTGGGAGACCAAACCATCGCCAACGGTCAGCCGGGTAAAGGTGTCGAGGGCTGTACCGAACTCCATATCCCGCTGGACCACACCGATGATGATGCCACCGACAATATTAATGCCGGTGATCATCATGCCGGCGACGGCATCGCCACGGACAAATTTCGCGGCGCCGTCCATGGCGCCGAAGAAGGAGCTTTCGTCCTCCAATTCCTCGCGGCGGCGGCGGGCATCCGCCTCGTCGATCAGACCCGAAGAAAGGTCCGCATCGATTGCCATTTGTTTGCCGGGCATGGCGTCCAAAGTGAAGCGGGCCGCCACCTCGGCGATACGGGTGGAGCCCTTGGTGATTACGATAAAGTTCACGATCACCAGAATGGCAAAAACGATAATACCAATGACGAAGTTGCCGCCCATTATAAAGCCGCCGAAGGCTTCGATAACTTGGCCAGCGGCATCGGTCCCGGTGTGTCCATCCGCCAGGATCAGCCGGGTGGATGCCAGGTTGAGCGCCAGCCGAACCATAGTCGCAATCAACAGGACAGTCGGAAAGGAATTAAAGTCCAGCGGCCTATCCATGAAAATCACGGTCATCAGAATGAGAACCGCAAACATCATGGAAAAGGCGAGACTCATGTCCAACAGCCATTTGGGCATCGGCAGGATAAGAATAACCAGGATGGCGACGACCCCCAACGCCAGCATGATGTCGCCACGGGCGACAGCATTTTTCAGCCGCAGGAAGACGTCCGTGCCAATCGCGCCGATCGCTTCTTCGGTTGCCGAGGGCGGCGGTGCATCAAACATGGATGCTGTGCCCGCGGGCGGTTGTCCTGCGGGCGCGGTCGCTAGTTCGCCGCGGCCGGCTATTTCTACTTCAGGAGATGTTTCGGCCATACGTTCGTTGTTCGACCTCCACGCCGTCGTCACAGGGACGAATGTTCACCACCATCGCCGGGCACGGGCACGGCGACACCTTGTTCGTTGTATTGTTTTAATTTGTTCCGCAGGGTGCGGATCGAAATACCCAGGATTTTTGCCGCATGGGTTCTGTTGCCCAAGCAATGTTCCAGAGTGTCGATGATCAGGCCTTGTTCAACCTCAGCCACGGTTTTGCCGACCAAGTTGACGCCGGCTGTGGTTACGGAGGCGCCAGCCGGCGCGCCACCGTCCGCCGCACCGGCTTGAAGCTGCAACGTGTCGGACGTCACCACGCCGTCTGCAGCCATGAGAACGCCCCGATGCATGGTGTTTTCCAGTTCACGGACATTGCCTGGCCAAGGATAGGCCTGCATCTGCTGCATGGCCTCCGGCGAAATGGTGATGTCGCCGAGAGTGTTTTCCTCGGCGTACTTTTCCGCGAAATGCTGGGCCAGAAGGCTGATATCCTCGGGCCGGTCGGCGAGGCGCGGCATTTCGATCGTGATCACGTTCAGACGGAAATACAGGTCTTCCCGGAAGGCGCCATTGGCCACTTCCTCCGGCATATTTCGGTTGCTGGTCGCGATAATGCGGACATTGACCTTGATCGGGGTTTTGCCGCCGATCCGGTCGATCTCTTGTTCTTGAACGGCGCGCAGCAGTTTTGCCTGCAGACGAAGATCCATTTCAGAAATTTCATCTAGCAGCAAAGTGCCGCCGTTGGCTTCTTCGAACTTGCCGATCCGGCGGGATACGGCGCCGGTGAAGGCTCCCTTCTCATAGCCGAACAGTTCAGATTCAAGCAGGTTCTCGGGTATCGCCGCACAGTTGACCGCCACAAATGGCTTGTCGGCGCGGGGGCTGCGGCGATGGATATAGTGCGCCATGAGTTCCTTGCCGGTGCCGGATTCGCCAACCACCAGCACGCTGGCATTGCTTTTGGCGATCTGTTCGGCCGTTTTGAGAGCCTTCACCATCGCCGGGTCCTGATGGACGATGGTGTGGGTTTCCTCGGCTACCGCTTCTAATACGGCGGCGATCAGATCCGAATCCGGGGGCAGGGGGATGTATTCCTGCGCGCCTGCCTTAATGGCTTGGACCGCAGTTTTGCTGTCGTCGCCTACGCCGCAGGCAACCACAGGAACATCAATTCTCTCGCTCTGTAGGCTGGCGACCAGGGTGGCGATATCCATCCCTGAATCAATCATGATGACGTCCGCGCCTTGCCCCGCCCGCAATGCTCTTAACCCCGCCTCTATGTCATCCGACTGGGTTACTTTTGCACCGCGTGCAACGGCTATTTGGCTCGCCGCACCGATCTGCCCACCAAGAGCGCCGATAATCAGTAAGCGCATGTTGGTTATTATCTCCCCAAATTATTAATTATTCGAAAAAGCGGACGCGATCCGAGGGGGGTAAAATGCTGTTCAACAGCATTTCCAGACGCCGCGGATTTTCTTGGCGGCCGACCGATGCGACGCCGATGAGGTATATATTGTTGATGGTCTCTTCCATCACCGAGTTCCGCTCCAATTTCGCGGCCAGCGGCGTGAACACCAAATTGGCCAGCAGCGCGCCGTAAAACGTGGTTAAAAGGGCGACTGCCATCCGTGGGCCGATTGTTGTCGGATCATCCAATCCGCCCAGCATTTGAACCAACCCGATCAAAGTGCCGATCAGGACCATGGCCGGGGCGAACTCGGCCGCTCGGCGCAAGACGTTCACACTTTTCTGATGCCGGACGATCATCGCTTCAATATCTCGGCGAAGAAGCCGGTCCACCTCGGCGCCTGGAATGCCGTCCACGATCATGGCGATTCCCTTAAAAAGAAACGCCTCGCCGCGCATCTGGTCGATCACAGCCTGCAGGGAGAGGATGCCGTGCCGACGGGCAAGATAGGAAATCTGAAGAACGTGAAGGGCCGCTTCCCTGGGCTCCCGGCTGGAATGAAAGAGGGTCTTGGAAAGAACGCCGACGGTCTGCGCCATTTCACCAAAGGAGAAACACACTAGTGTCGCGGCAAAGGTGCCACCCAAAACGATGATGATCGCCGTCGTATTAATAAACGCGGTCGGCGATCCTTCCAAAGATATCGCAATGGCGATCAGCGCAAACGCGCCGAGGATGCCGACGACCGTGGCCAGATCGAATGTTTGGCGGGCCGGGGATATTCTGAGTTCTTCGTCGGCCATGGATACTACTCGGGCAAGCCTTAGGCCCGGTCTGTCTTGATGATTTCCGTCATCGTGATGCCCAGCCGGTCTTCCAATACAACGACCTCGCCACGGGCGACCAAACGGTTATTCACATAAATATCAATGGCTTCACCGACCTTGCGGTCCAGTTCCACGACGGCGCCTCGGCCCAGCTTCAGAAGTTGTTGTACCTCCATGGTGGACTTGCCCAGGACCGCAGCCACCTGAACAGGAATGTCATAGACGGCTTCCAGGTCCTGCGCGCTACGGGGGACATCGGGAATCTCATTCTCGGTCGCCGGAACATTGTCGCCGTCGCCATCGTCATCCCCTGCTGCTGCGGGTGCGGGAGCAGGGGCGGGCGCCGGTGCCGCATCCGCGCCGTCTTCTTCCAGCTCGTTCAGTTCAAAATCCTGGTCAGCCATCTCGGCCTCCTAACATCAAGCGTTCGTCGGCATTTCCGTTTCGCCGGACGGTGTATCCGGGTCTTCCCCGGCTGGTACACCGGCTTCAGTTGCGTCTGCTGGCGCCTGCACCTCGTCTGTGTCCGCTGTATCAGGCTGGTCGGGCGTCGTCGCCGCCTCAGCCGGTTCTGACAGCGAACCGAATTCTATCCTTTTATCAACAATCTCTGAAATTTCTTCTAACAGCTCGTTCGGGTCCCGTTTGGCGTAACCGCTTTGCCAGTCAACCCTCAGCTCGCCATTCTGCAGCTCGGAATCGCCCTTTACGGATAGCTTTCCGCGATAACCGCTTTGGCTCAATTGTGCTTCGATTCGCTCCTTAAGCGGTGCGGCATACTCTTCCTGCACCCTGACGGACAAGCGGGGTTCGTGCAGTAGATTCGACATGATCTCCTCCGCCGCATTGGCGACTTCATTAAAACCGCCTTGTTCATTGAGGACGGGGAACAGCTTTTTGCAAATCGCCAGCGCCAATGTCGCCGTTTCCTTGTGAAACTCTTCCAGATTGTCGGCCTGAACCTGATGAATGCCGGACACCTGTTCATTGAGCTGACCGACCACGCCGATCAATTGTTGCTCGATGGCGCCCATGGCTTCCTGACTGCCCACGGCCTTACCTTGGTTGAAGCCTTCCTGCCGGACGGCATCCAACTCTTCCTGGCTAAAGGTCGGTTCCGGGGGCTCTTCCGGTTCTTCCGGCTCGATGCCCTCTTCCTCGGCCTCCTCCCGGACGATTTCTTCCATCAATTTGACGTCGTCGAAATCGAAGTCGAACAGGAATTTCTCTAATTCTGCCATGCCGGTTGATTCGGGTCCCTAGAACACCAGTTCGTCTTCTTCGCCGCCGCCGGCGATGACGATCTCGCCGGAATCGGCTAGGGTCTTGGCGGCGTTGACGATCCCCGCCTGCGCCTCGTCCACTTCCTTGATCCGCACCGGGCCCATGGCCTCCATGTCTTCCTTCATCATCTTGGCCGCGCGCTCCGACATGTTCTTGAAGAACAGGTCCCGGATATCCTCCGAGCCGCCCTTCAAGGCCATCACCAGCTGATCCTTCTCTACCTGGCGCAGCAACACCTGGATACCCGCCGGGTCTAGCCGCATCAAATCCTCGAACGTGAACATCAGACCCTTGATCCGTTCCGCAGATTCCTGGTTCCGCTCTTCCAACGCGCTCATAAACCGGTCCTCGGTCGACCGGTCCAACGAGTTGAAGATATCTGCCATCTGTTCGTGCGCGTCCTGACGCTGCGTCTGTGCCAGGTCGCTCATGAATTCAGACCGCAGCGTCTTCTCGACGCCGTCCAGAATGTCTTTCTGCACCGTCTCCATCCGCAACAGCCGCATGATCACTTCCATCGCGAAGTTATCCGGCAGCACCGCCAGAACCCGGGCCGCGTGATCCGACTTGATCTTCGACAGCACAACCGCAACCGTTTGCGGATATTCGTTCTTCAGATAATTGGCCAGGACCTGCTCGTTCACATTGCCCAGCTTGTCCCACATGGTCCGGCCGGCGGGACCACGGATTTCCTCCATGATCATGGCGACTTTGTCTTTGTCCATCGACTTCAACAGCAAGCGTTCGGTCGAATCGTACGTGCCCACCAACGAGCCCGTCGACGAAATCTGATCCGCAAACTCAATGAAAAGACGCTCGACAACCGAGGAATCAATCGTGCCAAGGTTCGCCATGCAGATCGACAGCTCCTTGATCTCGTCATCCGCCATCAGCTCAAAAAGCTTCGCCGAATGCTCCTGCTCCAAAGACAGCATGAAAATCGCCGCCTTGTCCGCTCCCGATAATCCTCGATATGAATCTATCTTACGCGCCATGGCGAGTTACCCGTTCCTGTGAATTAAGCCGCCAGCCTTGCCACTCGAAAAGGGGCAAGGCCAGCGGAAACCTTAGCCTTCTTGATACATCCAATTTCGAATAATCGAAAGAGCTTCCTCCGGATGCTTCTCGACGATCTCGCCGACCTTCCTCACCGAGGAGGCCTTCACCCGGCCCTCGACGCGGTCGATATCGATCAGTTCCTCGTATCCGGCTTCTTCTTCCGGCGCGGCTAGCACCGGCGCGCCGGCGGCGGCCTCTTCCAGCAAGTGCTGTTCGGCTGCGGCTGTGGCGGCCGGCAGGGCTTCCAGGAAGCGGGACATCAACGGGCGAACCACCAAGAGGATGACGAGGACCGCCAGGATCAAGAGGACAACCACCTCTGCAATGCGCAGCAGGTCGTTCTTTTGCAGGCCGAAGAACAGGTCCAGCGGCACGTCGACTTCCAGTTCCTGGTCGGAGAATCGCATATTAATAACTTCGACGATGTCGCCCCGGCCTTCATTAAATCCGACGGTGGACAGCACGAGCTTGCGGAGGTTTTCCAGCTCTTCCGGCGTACGGGCCCGGTATTCGGGATCGCCGTCGGCGTTTTCGACCATGCTGCCGTCGACCAATACGGCGACGGACATTTTCTTGATGATGCCGGATTCGCGGACGTGATTGGTGATCTTCTTGGAAATTTCGAAGTTGGTCAGTTCCTCAGTGCGGCTTTCCGCGTTCCGGGAACCGGCCGTGTCTTCGCCACCTGTCCCGGCTTCCGGCAGATTGGTTTGAACCGTGACCGGTTGAGCGCCTTGCCTTTCTTGAGACTGAGCGTTCTCTTCGATCGTTGTGCTTGATCGGACCACTTGGCCGTCAGGATCGAAGACTTCTTCAGTCGTTGAAATGCGGTCGAAATCCAGATCGGTTCGGACGGTGACCTTAACATTGCCGGAACCAACCGATTTCTCCAGAAGGTCCGTGATCTCATTGACCAGTCGTCTTTCGAAACTCTCCCGGCGCTGAACCAGATCATTGGTCCGCGAGACGTCCGAGTTTTCGTCATCACCGCGCGCCAGCAAGTTGCCTTTGGTGTCCACGATTGACACCCGTCCCGGATCCAAATCCGGTACCGCCGACGACACCAAATGCTGGATGGAGGCAATTTGTTCGTTGGTCAGCTTCTGGGCGCCGCGCATTTGTAGGACGACTGATGCCGTCGCGGTTTGTTTGTCCCGGGAGAACAGCTCCCGCTTAGACATCACCAGATGGACTCGCGCGTTACGGACGGAGTCGATTGATCGGATGGTTTTTGAGAGCTCACCCTCCAAAGCCCGGACCAATTGAATGTTCTGCATAAAATTGGTGGTGCCGAGGGCATTCGCGTCATCAAAAATTTCATAGCCGGCAACACCACCGCCCGGCAGGCCTTGGGCCGCCATGGCGATCCGTAACGAGCCAACCTGATCGGCCGGCACCAGAATTCTGGATCCCTGGAGTTCGTATTTAACACCGCGCGAAGCGAGCTGCGCGGTAATAGCCGCCTGATCTCCGCGGTCAAGATCAGAGAATAACAAAGAGAGGTTCTCGCCGGTGAGCCGATTCATGGCAAATGTGAAGAAGAAGATCATCGCCACAAAGACGATGCCCATGATGGCAAGCCGAACGTGTCCTAGGTTTCTTAGGAATGATGCAAAAGCGCCCACTTTAATTTCCTTCTAATTGGTATGGCCGTGGTGTTTTCACCATCGGCGGAAAAGTTTTCTGAAGGTTCGTAAAAAATTAAGGCTTCATCTGTAAAAAAGTACTTAACACCAGGCAGATTTTGCCTAGTACCCAGGTGGTAGACGTAAATGAGAACAAAAAAATTGCGTGAACCGCGATTTCGAATCGTGGGCGTGACCGGAACGGAGGGCCTTGATGTCTGAACCAGGCACGGGGCCCTCCGCTCCCCCGAATACTTATGCCGCCGGTAACTCGCCGACCTGCTCGGCGGCTCTAGCGGCACATACAGCAGCGGATCTAGCCGTTGCCGCGAAGCTTTATCACGAAACTCTCAAACGTGAGCCCCACAATGCCGAGGCTCTGCACAATCTGGGTGTCATCGCGTTGCAGGAGGGAAAGGCTCGGGAGGCAATCCGCTGGCTGAAGAAGGCGATCCGACGAAACCCGGCTTATACTGATGCCTATTCCAATCTAGGACTGGCCCTAAAGGGGGCCGGGCGATTGCAGGATGCGGCGGCGGCTTATCGTCAGGCCATTGCCATTGATCCGGACATTGCGGAGATCCATGCCAACCTGGGGATGGTTCTTAAGGACTTGGGCCTATCCGATCAGTCCCGTGCGGCGTTCGAAGCGGCGCTGGGTTTGGCGCCGGATCATCCGGCCATTCTGACAAATTTGGGCGCCTCCCTGGTCAATGCCGGGCAGGCTAAAGAAGCTGTGACGCACCTGCGGGCCGCCGTCGAGGCCGCGCCACGAGACGTCAATGCCCGTTATAACCTGGCCAAGGCTCATTTCTCCTTGGGCGACGTTAAAGAGGCCGCCCATCAATTTGAGTGCGTGGTGGCGATCCGCCCGGACTTTGCCGAAGCCCATCATAATCTGGGCCATGCGCTGCTGGCGTCGGGTGAGTTGGACGCCGGCTGGCGGGAATACGACTGGCGTTGGACGGCAAAAACTTTCAGGGATGGCCAACGACGATTCAACCGGCCTAAATGGTCCGGTGAGTCGCTAGCCGGCAAGAATATTTTCGTGTGGAGCGAGCAGGGGCTCGGCGACAAAATATTGTTTGCCGGATTGTTGGCTGAACTCGCCCATCTCGCGGATCTCTGTGTGCTGGAAACCGAAGCCCGGCTCGTGCCTTTGTTGTCCCGGTCGTTTCCGAATATCGAGGTGCGAGAACGCAAAGAAACGCAGTCCGGCGATATGGACTTAAGCGGCTTTGATTTTCACGTCCCGTTGGGTGATTTGCCTCGATGGTTCCGTTCGTCGAAAGATAAGTTTAAGCCACTCGGTCGGTATCTGCGTCCCGATCCAGGTTGCACCGCCGATTGCCGCCGGATCTATAGTAGCTTAGGCACTGGGCCGGTAGTCGGCGTTTCCTGGGCGAGCAAACCGCCCAAGGGCGTGGCCTTGCACGATCTACTCCCGACTCTGGGATTGCCGAATTTGACGTTGGTGAATCTTCAATATGGTGATCATGAAGACGAAGTTCGCCGGTTCGAGATCGACACCGGCCTGATTGTTCATACCGATCCTGCAATTGACCCCTTGAAGGACGTCGATGGTTTTACCGCGCAAGTGGCCGCCATGGACGCTGTGGTGACCATTCAGAACACGACGCTGTATACGGCCGGTGCGCTCGGTGTGCCGACATTTGCACTTCTGCCGCCGGCGCCTGATTGGCGCTGGCTTGGTAATGAATCCGTTAGTCCCTGGCATGATTCGGTCCGGCTCTATCCGCGTCATCTGGCAGATAACGCCGGTGATCAGATCAAGCGGATTGCCACTGATCTGAAGGACTGTCTGGGATGACGGATCAGGATGCAAAACTCCTCGACGGGGCCATGGCGCATCATCGAGCCGGGCGTCTGCGGGAAGCGGAGGACGGCTACCGGAAAATTCTCGTTGCCAATCCCGGCCATGCGCCAGTTCTACATAATCTGGGTGTGATCGGCTTGCAGACTGGCCATACCGGCGGCGCGATCAAGCTGTTTGAGCAGGCAATCACCTGCCAGCCGGATTACGCCGACGCTCACGCCAATCTGGGTGTGGCCTTCAAACGGGAGAACCGGCTGGACGAGGCGGCTAACGCTTACCGCCGCGCCCTGGAAATCGACCCGGAAATTGCCGAAGCGCATTCAAATCTCGGCAACATCTTGAAAGAGCTCGGGCGTTACGATGAGGCGCTAGAGTCATATGAATCCGCGATACTGTGTGCCCCCAAACTGGCGGATGCTCATTCCAACCTGGGCACCCTCCTGCAGGAGATGGGCCGCTACCGGGATGCGGTGGAGGCCTTTGAACACGCCTTTGCGCTCAAACCTGGCGCCCCAGAGATTATGGCGAACCTGGGTGCGGCGCTCTTGGACTGCGGCGACACCACCAGGGCGCTCAAGCTTCTTACTAGTGCGGTAGAGATCAATCCGGCGCTTGTCGCCGCCCATTGCAGTCTCGGCAACGTGTTCCGGGAGTTGGGCGACACCGACCGCGCCTTGGCGGCCTATGACGCGGCGCTTTCGATAGATTCGGATTCTCTGATGGCGCTGGCCATGAAAGCGAGCTTTCTGGAGACGTTGAACAAATTGGACGCGGCCCTGGCAACGGCCGAGCGGGTATTGGCCATCGATCCCGGGCACGCCACGGCTAGTCTCATTGTAGCGAAATGCGCCCGCCGGTCTGGTGATTTAGCCGGCGCGGCCGAACGTCTGGAAAATGTAGATTTTTCACCGACCCCGGCGAAAACTCGGGCCACGGCGCACAAGGAACTTGCGGTGCTTTATGACCGGCTCGGCCGCTATGACAACGCGTTCGAACAGTTCACTCTTTCGAAGACTCTTCAGGCCGCCGAGTGGCGGGAACGTGGCGTCAGTAAAGATAGCTACAACCTGCAGCTCGCCGATCTGCAGTCCGCGTTTACCGCCGACTGGGTGTCTACCTGGACGCCGGCAGCTCAACGATCTGCGCCGGCACCCGTTTTTCTGGTCGGCTTTCCCCGGTCGGGCACCACGCTGTTGGAGCAAATCCTGAACGCCCATCCGAACATCGAGACGCTTGATGAACGTCCGGTGATGGAAGCGGTCGAAAACAGACTCCGTGAGATGCCGGGGGGGTACCCGGCTAATCTGGCTGCGCTTTCGGGTGAACTACAGCAAGAGTTGCGGGACGTGTATTTTGACACGCTGTCAAAATTCATCGGCGGCTACGATCCTGCGGTCACCTATGTGGACAAACTACCGCTCAATACCATGCGGGCGGGGCTTATCCATCGGCTGTTTCCACAGGCCAAATTCTTACTCGCGCTACGTCACCCGTGTGATTGTGTGTTCAGCGGCTTCATGCAGTATTTCAAGACCAACGCGGCTATGGCCAATTTTCTCGACTTGGAAGACGCGGCCCGATTCTATGTCCAGGCTTTTGACCTGTGGCAGCAATATCGGAACGTATTACCGCTAGATGTGACCGAGGTGCGCTACGAAGACGTGGTGGCCGATTTCGAAGGAGAGGCCCGCCGCGTGATCGACGCGCTAGGACTTGACTGGACAGACGAGATTTCGGCCTACCGGGAAAAAGCCAAGAGCCGCCTGATCAAGACGCCTAGCTATCACCAGGTGGTGGAACCCATCTATCGGCGCGCCAAGGGGCGTTGGGAAAATTATGCGGCCTATTTTGGCGAGGCGGAAGAAATTCTCGCCCCGTATATCCACAAATTCGGATATGGACCGGACGAGGGGTAAACATGGATCTGTCCCTGTTTGAAAACCCTTTTGCCGATGAGCTGGCTCTGGCGCTGGATCACCATCGCCACGGCAGGTTAAGTGAAGCGGAAAGCCTCTACCGGGATATTCTGGCGAATATGCCAGACCATGCCGAGGCCCTGCACTGGTATGGGTTCTTGGCGTTTCAGGCGGGTCAATGGCTGGACGCCACGCAGTTGATTGAAAAGTCGCTGGAGATCAATCCGAATGACGTTCTGACGTTGATTGATTTGGGTACACTGTATTCCCATGCCGGCCGCCACGCGGACGCGGAAAAGGTTCTCCAGAAGGCGATTCAGGTAGATCGGAACTCGGCCGCGGCGTGGAGCAACCTTGGCTCCATTCAGAAAATGCGGGGCGATTTTGGCGGGGCGGAGAAATCTCTTGTCACCGCGCTGCATCTACAGCCCGATCTGGTGGACGCCATGGCCAATTTGGGTGGTGTACTACTGGAGCTGGTACGGCCGGACGAAGGTCTTGAATGGTGTCACAAGGCGTTGGAGGCGGACCCCAAGTCCGTATGCGCGTTGACCAACCTGGCCGCTATCGAGATCGATAAAGGCCGTCTTGACGACGCAATTGCTCACACCAAAGTGGCGATTGAGATCGACCAATCTTACGCCGTGGCTCACCAAAACCTTGCGGAGGCGCTACGTCAGGCCAATCGTCTGAAGGAAGCGCGGGGCGCCATCAACAAAGCTCTGAAATGGAACCCCAATGGCGCCACGGCGCATTTCTGTCTGGGACAGATTTTGTTGGGCGACAATGACTGGGAGGGCGCGCGTAAGGCGTTCAACCAGGTTCTGAAGCTGGACCCGGGGCATCCCGATGCGCTACTGGCGCTCGGTAATATGAGCTTCTTCTCCGGCGATCTCCATGGGTTCTGGGGCGCTTACCAGCAACGCTGGAGATCCCGGAATTACAAATCCCCGGACCGGAAATTTCCGAGTTCGCGTTGGGCGGGACAGGAACTAGCCGGTAAGAACGTCTTGATTTGGGGGGAGCAAGGGATTGGCGACGAGATTTTCTTCGCCGGATTGGTGCCTGACGCACTCGCCGAGTGTGGTCACTGCACCTTGGAGGTCGAGCCCCGTCTCGTGTCGCTATTTTCCCGATCATTTTCCGAGGCAAGGGTGGTGCCGCGTATGACGCCGTCGCACCGGGACACCCGCGCCGAAGATATTTCCGTCAACCTGCCCATCGGTGATTTGCCAAGCCGCTACAGGCCCTCGTTTGATGGTTTCCGACCGGTCGGTAAATACCTTGTGGCCGATCCGGGAACGACGCAAACCCTGAGAGAAAAGTATCTCGAAGGCCGCAAAGAGCTATTGGTCGGTATTTCCTGGCATAGCGCGATTGCCAAGAGGATACCTCTGGAGGGCTGGGGGCCCATATTCGGCGTTCCCGGTGTCCGGTTTGTCAGTTTGCAATATGGTGAACGGCTGGATGAGCTTGAAGCGGCCCGAAAGGCGCTCGCCGTTGATATTCTTTACGACCCGGAGATCGATCCACTGACTAAAATGGATGACTTTGCCGCCCAGGTGGACGCCATGGATATTGTGGTCACGATTGATAATTCCACTGTGGCTGTAGCGGCTGGTTTGGATATACCCATCCTGGCCATGTTGCCGGCGATGGCAGATTGGCGCTATCTGGAGAAAGATGGCCGCAATCTTTGGCACGACTGCTTGCGACAGTTTCAGCCCGAACGTCCAGGCGAATGGCGGGCGGTGATCGAAGAGACTGCCGCCGCTCTCAGCGACTTTGTAATTTCAAGTGACTAATATTTAGCTTTCTTGCGTATCGCACCAACGCCGCCACATGTCCCGGTAGGCGTCTTCCACCGACTTGGCATAGGCCTTTTCATCGCAAATGGGCGAGGCGAGCAGTTCTTGACGGAGGGAGCTGCGTATTTCTGCGAGTCCGTCCAGATTGCTGGCTAAGTCCCTAGCGATCCGCACATACTCCTCGCGGCTGCCAGCGGCGAATTCCGGCCGGCCCAGATGGGTCACCAGAGACGCGGCGACCCGGTCAACGAAGTGCCGGCCGGTGAGACATACCACGGGCAGGCCCATGGTGATGGAATCATACGTCGTCGTCGCCCCGTTAAATGGGAATGTGTCCAGGCAGATGTCCGCCTGCGCCATAACGTCTAAGTGGTGGCTGCGGGGCAGACGCACGTTGTGGAAAATCAGTCGATCCTTGGTTATTCCGTATTTCGCAAACAACTTTACCCAGCGTTCCTGCACTTCGGCTTCCTGATAGACGTCAAAATACTTGAGGAACAGTTTGGAGCCCGGAACGGCCTTCACCACATCGGCCCAAAGGGAGACGACTTCCTCGTTGGCCTTTTCCGGCTTGTTGAAGACACCGAATGTGATATGGCCGTTGGTCTTGGCCGGCAGGGGCGATATCTCGGGAAAATCGTTCTTTTTCTGATACTGATAGAAAATCGGCAGGCGGTAGAGTTCTTCTGTAAACCGTTCCGGGGTGTCTTCCGGATGCAAGAAATTATCGGTCAGAAAATAATCCATTTCCGCCAGACCGGTCGTGGCGCAGTCGTGATAACTGATCTGAACCGGCGCAGCCCTGTGGGCGGCGATGGTCGGCCGGTTGCCGTTGAACCGTCCGGCCAGGAACACGGCGATATCAATCCCGTCCTCTTCCAGCCAGCGCGCGACGGTCGCGTCGTCATAATCTACGGTGGATTTCCAATGATGGGTATTGTCCTTCAGGATTTGGGACACCGGGTCCGGATTGTCCACCTGCGCATACAGAAATACTTCGAAATCATCGTGATCGTGATTTAGGATGAGCGGCGAGACGTTGCCGCACACAACGTGGGTCTTAAAGTCCGACGAAATATAAGCGACTTTCAGTTTCCGGTCCGGTGAGCGGTCCTTGTTCGGGAAGGTCTTCTCGCTTGCACCCGGTATAACGTTGATCTTTCGAGCCTCCACATGCGCCTGGAACAGCTCTTCGGAGCTAATCCCCGGCATATTTAGAAGCGCAAACAGTAAATTCTTTTGTGGAGCGATGGCGTCCGGTTTAAGCTCCAGCGCTTTCTCGTAACATTCCAGCGCCTTGTCCATGTCGGCAAACGCTTGATAGGTGGCGCCCAGTTCATTGTGGTACTCGTAGGCGTCGCCGTTGAGTTCGATAGCCTTCTGGGCAGCTTCGAAGGCTTCCTTGTAGCGCGCAAGTTTGCGTAGCGACACGCTCATATTGATGTAATAGGACCCCGCATCCGGATGAGCGTCGGCCAATTCTTTAAACAACTCGACGGCCTTTTTGTCCTGGCCCACATGAGAGACAAGGGCCGCCAGGTTATTTTTCGCCTGGGTATGTTCGGGATCGATCTCCAAGGTAATGATAAAAGCGATCTGGGCGCGCACGTTGTCCTGGGTTTTGCGGTACAGGCAACCAAGATTGTAGTGAATGCCGGCATCCTTAGGATCGAGCTGGATGCATTTTTCGTAATAGTCGATGGCCTCTTCGGTCATGTCTGCCAGCGCATAGGTGTTCGCGATTTCCCGAACGACCGGAAGGCTTTCCGGCTCCAACGCTTCAAGCTCCTTCAGAAAGGGCAGCAACTCATGGCCTTTGCCCAGCTTGCGGACCAGCGGTACGAGGGTCTCCAACGCATTTGCATAGGTCGGATCAATTTTCAGCGCTGCTTCGTAGGATTCCACAGCCGATCCGACCAAACCGGACTTAAGAAACGCGTTGCCCAAATTGTAATGGGCCTGGACAAAGTCGGGAGAGATTTCCACCGCGCGGGAGATCAGATTGACCGCCTCGGCATGCATGCCCATTTCGTCGGCGATCATGCCCAGCAGATGCAGCGCGTGAACGTTGTCCGGTTCCCGCGCGAGAATGTCCCGATATATGCTTTCTGCCTCGGACAGGCTGCCCTGCTTTTGCAGGCTCAAGGCCTGTTCCAGCGCTAGACGGACCGTTCCACCAGTGTTGAAGCTAATAAAGGACTTTCGGAAACCCGCCGTCTGCTCAGCGGTCTGCTCATAAAATTGAGTCACGTATCATCACCCGACCGGATTATTTGTCTCTGCCGAAACCGGCAGTTTTGTTGGCTTTACTATGCCCGATTTGTCTTAAAGGAGCGTAAAAACCCTATCCCAAAAAAAGAACCCGGTATGGCCGAAGCCATACCGGGTAAGTTTGGTGGTGGGCGTGAAACTGGTTAACGCTTGATCCGGACCAGCTCGTCAAGCATCTCGTCGGCGGTGCTGATAATCTTGGCACTCGCTGAGTAGGCCCGCTGGGTCGTGATCATGTTGGTAAACTCTTCTGCGATATCCACGGTCGAGGATTCCAGGACCGAGGATTGAACCGTACCGGAACCACCGGTACCCGCCGTTCTCAGGAAGAACAGACCGGAGTCATCCGTCTGGTTGTAGACGTTACCTGTATTGGTACCGAGGCCGTTCGGGTTGGCGAAGGTCGCGACCGGGATCTTGAAGATCGGCCGGATATCGCCGTTTTCGAACAGCGCGGTCACCAGACCGGCTTCAGAGATGGTCACACCGGAGAACTGACCGAATTCGGCGCCGTCGGTGTCGATGAAGGTCGGGTTGTAGGCCGATGCGAACTGCACCAGGCCGTCCGCCTGACCGACCGTACCGAAGTCGAAGTCGATGTTCAGATCGGCCGCGCCGTTGGTCAGATCGAGAGCGATGTCATCCACCTGATAGGCGGTCGGAATACCGCTACCGTCGAAGGTAACCGCAGCCGTTGCCGTGGGCGCCAAATCCAGATCCCGGATGGTGAAGGAGCCAGAGCCGGACTGACGGATCGCGCTGGTCGCCGACGCTTGGATGATGATATCGGTGAAGTTGGCGGACACCGCCGTGGTGGAGACCTGTGTGATATCCACCCGGGCCGTGTCGTCCGAATTTTGCGAGAACCGAGTGGCTGTGCCGGATGCCGCATCGACCACATTCAAGGCCGCTACGAGTGAGTTCGCGGTCTCGGACGCCGTGGAGCCGATGGTGACAAAGGCAGAGCCGCTAACCGCTGCACCGGTGGTCGTAAAGTCGAAGGTCACAGTGATGGATGTACCGCCGGAGCTGGTGTTCATGGTGACTTCAATGGAATCCGCCTCGGTGGGCAGGGTGGTAAAGTCTAGTCGCCCGACGGAGGCATAGACGCTGCCGGCGCTGTTAGTCAGCACCGCAGAGGCTGCCTGGGTCGGCGGGTTGATGGACAGGTCCCACTGGTTGTTGGTTGCTTTGGTCCAGACCAGGCTCATGTTGTGGGCGACGCCCAGACTGTCGAACACCTGAATGGTGGTGTTGCTGGTGTCCCCAATCGAAGCCTCGGCGTTCAAGTTCGCACCGAAGGTCAGGTTTTCCGTCGCGTCCGCCGTACCACCGATGTTGTTCAACCGGATCGTTTCCAGGTTGGTAAACACTGTCGGGTCAGGCTCGAAGGAGTTGTTGTTGGAGTCCACGGTTTGGCCGGAGGCGTCTGTCTTATACCCTTGCAGGTAATAACCGGCGGTGTTGCGCAGATATCCGCTTTCATCTGCCGAGAAGGCGCCGGCGCGGGTGAAGCGAAAGCCGGTGGAGCCGTTGTGGGTATTGTCTTCGTTGACCACGAAGAAACCGTCGCCGGAAATACCGAGATCGGTCGCGTTGGTCGAGGATTGGAACAGACCCTGGACATCGACCGATGCAAACGGACGCTGCTGCACACCACCAGGGGAGTAGTTGTTTACACTCGCCTGGGAGGTCACCAGTGTCTGAAACCGGACTTCCGTGGCCTTGTAGCCAATCGTGTTAACGTTCGTAATGTTATCGGCAATCGCGCCTAACGCCTGGGAATTAGCGTTAATACCGGAAACGCCCGAGAACATCGCACCGTAGATACTCATTTTTTATCTCCTTCGGCTGCTTGGGCTGATTTACGCCGCCCTTTTGTTCCTAGTTTTTGTAACTCGTGCATCTCACACTCACCTTATGGGCCCGGCTTAGCTGCCTGACTCCGCTTGTTTCACTGTGGTAATTTTTTCCAGCGGGATCGAAACGCCGCTGGCGTCCATGGTTGTATCTCCGTTAGACATGGTGACACCGGTCACCTTGGCGAAGATGGAGGTTGTTGCGTTGGCAATTGAGCCTTCGAAGGCCACAGGGGTGACCGACAGGAAATAGGCGCCGTCGGGCTGTTGGATACCGTTGGTGTCCCTGCCGTCCCAGGTCACCTCGTGGGTGCCGGCGGTCCGCTCACCCGCCTGGGTGAAGACGACCCTGCCTTTGTCATCGGTAATGGTCATCACCGTGTTCTGAACATTGCTGTCCAGCGTGTATTTGTACTTGGCCTCGCCATCCTGCAGCGGAATCTGGCCGATATCCGCTTCGACGCTGGTGCCGATGAAGCCGACCACAGCCGAGGCGAGGGCCGCATTCTGAACGTCAAGCAGCTGCTCCATATTGTCGTTGGTGGCGATTTGCTGCTCGACGCTGGCGAACTGCACCAATTGACCGGTGAATTCCGTCGGTTCCAGCGGAGACAGCGGATCCTGGTGCTGCAACTGGGTCGTCAGCAGAAGAAGGAATGCATCCAAGTCCGCGGCGAGAGTTGTTCCCGCCTGTTTAGCCTGCGATTGGCCCGTTGCTGCTGCTACTGCGTCTACCATTTTGGTTTATCCCACCTAAATTCTTATATCCACGCCGCCGTTGGTCGCCATGTTGCGGCCGTAGACGTGCTGGTTGGTCATGAAGCTTTGATTGACTTCATCTTCATCCATGTCCGGGTGTTCCGAAGCACGTCGGCCATGGCTGTTTTCACGCTCGCGGCTCGGATCGGCTTGCCGTTCCGCCCGCTGTTTCAACCCGAAGTTCAAGCTGTCGGAATTGGTGTCGAGGCCGGCCGCTTGTAGGGCGCGTTCCAGGCCTTTGACATCTTTCTGGAGCATATCCAGGGTTTCCGGCTTCTCCGCCAGGATCACCGCGGACAATTTGCCGTCCATCCCGATCTCCATCTTCACTTCGACGCGGCCCAGGTGAGCCGGGTTCAGCTTGATGCTGATCTTGTCCGCACCTTCGCCGAACGCTTTCTGGATGTTTACAGCAATCTGCTCGGCAGGCTTCTGCGGCTGTTCCGGCTGACGGGCGGCGGTGGTCGGGCTCAGTTTGGCGGTCTGAGAGACTTGGCTCGGACCGGCCGGGCCATTGACACCGGTTATGGCGCTGTCAGCCGAAATGACCGGTTGGAATTTGGGTCCGGCATTGGCGGCGGCCTGAGCTGCCTGCTGGGCGCCGATGGCCTGGGCCTGCAGTCTCAGTGACTGGGCAAAGGCGGCGTTGGCGTCCTGCTGGGCCAGTTGACCCTGGTTCGCGTTATTCTGCGCGTTCAGGTTCGGTTTCAGCTGACGATCCGGAGAAACGCTGTTGGCGCCGGCGCGCTGCTGGCCGTTGTTGAAGAGGCTATCACCGTCGGCATTCGGATCCATGGCGGCTAATTGTTGACCCGCGCTCAAAACATGATTGGGCACGGACCTTGCCGCACCGTTGTCCACATTGACCGAGACCTGAACCGTGTTGTTCGGGTTGTTGCCGATCTTCAACGCCAGATCCTGCGCCTGTTTATTGGCCAGGGCGTTGCCGGCGGCCTGAGCGTTGATGTTCACTCTGGGCTCGGGCTTGTTCTGCTGAACCGCGTTGTGGATGTCCTCACCCACTTTGGTAAAGTTTTTGTCCGTCAGGGCAGCGGAAATAACGCTCTGCGCGGATTGAGAGGTCACCTGCCCATGGGACTCGGTTGCCTGTCCCGTAAGGATGATTGGCTCGTTAGCGTTGGCGGCGGCGGTCCGAACGACAAAATCGTCCTTCACACCGTTCTCAAGGCCTTTGCCGTCCAGCACCGGGGCAGCGCCATCATCAGCGGCATCATCTCCGGCCACGTTCTCATTTTCTTTCGGCGCCGGCTTATCGGACAGGGTATCCATCTTAGGGCGGTCATCGCTGTCGTTGCGGCGCGGCGTATCGTTCGCTGCCGGCTGATCGTTGCGCGGCTGCTGCGTTTCCTTCGGCGCCGGACGATCGTCATAACTGTCGTCACGCGGTGCGGCCGTGTCCCGTTCCTTGGGCTCCGGCCGGGTCATCCGGTCTAGGGGATTGGGCTCGCCTTGGGCGGCGGCCATGGCTTCTTCAGGCGTATCAACCAAAGTCTTCAGAATGGAGGAGAATTGAATTTGGTCGGAGAGCGCCAGATTGTTGCCATCGGCGCCACGGACGCCTTTGGAAATGTCCAAAGCCGACCGTAAAATGTCCGTCGAGGCTACTGTTTCGCTCATAAATACTGCCCTGGTTCACTGTCCTGGCGTTATAATTCCCTCTCTTATCAGCAAACATCGGGCCAACTTTTCAAATAGACCTTACTAATTGAAAAAAAACATTATTTTATATGGTGGTGAGGTTGAGCAGCGGCCTGAGTGGCGGCATATACCGGGCAAGCCTGAACCTAGGGCAAAATTTGCCGAGTCGCTGAACGAACGGGCCATTGACGCGGAGGCAGCATAAAAAAAGAGCGGCCCGAGGCCGCCCTTAAATCCGAAGAACTGTCTACTAACCGCTAGGCAGAGACGTCCGAGCGGACACCCGCCTGCTCGGGCAGCCGTCGAGCCGGCTCCACCTGTGGGTCGTCGGGTTTGGCCATCAGGCCTTCCGCCAAATTTTTGTTGATGCTGATCAGGATATCCAGATGCTGCTCCTTCGTGTTGGCCAGGGCCTTAATGGTCTGGCGGTCCACAAAGATGCTGAGGCTCAGGATGTTGGCCTTGATCTGCGGGGGGAGGGTATTCGCCTTGTCGACGATATCTGCCTGGATGATCGTCCACAAAAGCTGATTGAACTTGAGGGCCGAAGCATAAGCATCGTAGTCATCGAGCTTATCTTTCGCTTCATCAAGCATAAGGGCGGCTTTCGTGAAAGCCATGGCCTCGATTTCCCGAGGGGACATCGAGGATTTCTGGGTTTGCGCGTAGGCTTGTAATTTATCCTGGGACATTCGCCAACAGCTCCGCTTCAAAGTTTAGAAGTTTTCGACAGGTCTTCAGTGCCTGATAATGGTTTCCCTCCAGTATTCTTTGAGATATTTCCATTACGAGGGCCAAAGCCACTTGATCAGGACACGCATTAAACAGCTCCTTCAATAATTTAAAGTAAACCTCGTGATATTGCTGTTCGTTCTTCGGGTCCACGTACATATTCAGAATGATGTAGTAGATCTTTTTGACGATCGTATCTGCATCGTTTTCGGTGATGATGTCCTTTTCACGAAGCACCGGCACTGTATTCTGAATAATGATTTCGCTTTTCTGCCCGGCATTCGTGATGACTGCCGTGCCGATCAGCACTTTTTCGTTGGGTTTTAAAGTCAGTTTTAGCGGCATTCTTTCTTCCAATTGTGCCCGGGTTAATCCCGCATCGTTTGCCGCCGCAGATTCAACGCCCTACCGTGACGGTTCCGACATCTAACCACAGAAGCATGAATCAAAAGTAAAGCCAGAGACGATTACCTAATTTACTCACGCCACTTGATTCGGGCGAAGCATATCAGGTTTGGCGCACAAACAAAAACGGGGAGCCAAAGGCCCCCCGTTCGTATCGTCCGAAAGGACGAAGATTCTTAGAATAAACGTAGGATCGACTGTTCAGACTGCTGAGAAATACTCAGGCCGATGGTACCCAGCTGCTGCCGCGTTTGCAGGGTTAGCAAGTTCGCCGATTCTTCGTTGAGGTCGGCGTTTACCAGTTTGGCGGAGCCTTCTTCCAACGAGCTGATCAATTGAGTGGTAAAGTCCAAACGCAGGGACAGTACTGAAGCGTTGGAACCCATGGTGGCCGCGGTCGAACGCAGCGTGGTCAGCGCGGAGTCGAGGTCGTTGATGGCTGCGTCAATGTTCGTGTCAGTACCCCAGTTGGAGGCCGCGGTGGTGATCGACAGACCGGAAGCGTCAGAGGCCACACCCGAGATCGTTAGGGTGGAGCTGCCGTCTTCACTGAAGGTCACCTTCAGGTTGGCCGGAGAGCCCTTAAGCAAGTTGGTGCCCTTGTAGCTTGCGTCGTTCGCCAGGTTATCGAGCTGCAAACGCAAATCGTTAAACTGCACGGCGGCTTTGGAACGGTTTTCAGTGTCAGCGTCGGACTTGGCGGAGAGCGCAAGACCTTTCATCTGCTCCACCATATCGGAGAGGGTCTGGAGACCGTTAGTAGCGGTTTCCACCGAGCTAACGCCTTGGTCAATGTCTCCCTTAAGAACCGCGAGGTCGCCGGCGCGGTCGGACAGGCTACGAGCCTGGAAGAACGCGATAGCATCGTCGATCGCGCTGTTCACCTTCAAGCCGGTGGACAGACGTTCCTGAGTGCGCGCAATAAGGTCGGTGGTACGTTGTAGCGCGAGCAGGTTAGTCCTGGTAGCGCCGGATAGGTTAATGTCAGACATGGTTCAGTCTCCTATTCTAGGTTTCGTTACAGGCCCTTCTGCCTGCGGGCCTCTTTTTTCCCTGGCAACTCAAAGTTTATTGGACTCACCAGAGAGCCAGTGCCATTTGAGGTGACATTAACACAGTCACTAAATGACACTCTACGGAATATCCCTAATAAATTCAAGGGATAACCAATCACAAAATGTGCAAGAAATTTGAACGATTGTTCATCTTACACGCCCTTATCAATAGCCACGGATATCTTATATCTTTTAGTATCGATGGCAGTTATCGACATATTCATATTATCCTCCCTGGGTTAACAACTGGTTTATGCCTATAAGAAGTTATTCAGGCTCAGATTACTGAGGCGAACCACGGTGTTGTAGGACGCCTCCAGCATGGTCTGATCCTGGGTTAGTTCCGCCACCGCCTCGAACGTATTTGCGCTTTCCAAGTCAGAGATGATGCCGTTCATGAAATTGCGGGAATCTTTTAGATTTTGGTTGGTTGTTGAGAGCTGTTGGACCTTGACGCCGGTGCTCAACTCCAAGGCCTGAAGCCGGTCGGACGCCTCGTTGATAAGCTCCAAAGCATGCTGAAACTTGGCGTCCGCGTTGGCGTCGTTGAGGGCAGTTGACCGGACGATTCGGACTGCGCGAATGAGTTTCTCAAAGCCCGGATCATCGGCCTTAATGCCGTATTCCAACACCACGCCTTCATCGATTCGCGCGCTGATCTGGGTGTCGTCGCCCTTATAGTAGAAGGCCGGTTCAGCTTCGGTCGTGTTGCTGCCGTCAAAGGTTGGCGCCGTGGAGAGGGTGCCGGGCGAGATAGGTTCCGTGTCGGTTTTCGAGCCGGCGAACAGGAATCGGCCATTGATCTTGGCGTTCAGGAAGTCCTCGATTTCCGCCATCTTGATCTCGGCGATGTCGTCCTTGTCCACCCCGTCCGGCGTGGCGCCGTCATCGAGAATTTCACGGACCAGGTTTTTGACGTCCTGGAGAGAATCTTTCAGCGCATCAATACTGTTCAGCATGGTGTTCATGCGAAGTTCGATGAACGTATTACCGCTCATGAATTGATCAATACGGGTACGAGAAGCTTCCAGCGTGACAAGTCGGCTGGAATCCCCGGCAATTCCTGCATAGTCCTGCGATTTTTGCAGGGTGCTGATTTGTAACTGCCGATCGGCAATCCGGTCCTGTGCGTTGAAAATCAACGACTGAACCAGTCTATTATTTGCCAGATCTGCTACCCTCGTAACCATTCTAGTTCTCTATAGGTTTATCCACGTACTTCCTTGCAAACATCAGACCATATCGGTCAGGACCCGGAACAATTCCTGGGTCGTGGTGACAATGCGTGCGGCTGCCAAATAGGCCTGCTCATAAACGATCATGCTGGAAAGCTCCTCGTCCATGTTGACCCCGCTGATGGCGCCATTTTTGTTGAAGAGTTCCTGGTGTAATTTTTCCTGGAATCCCAAATCCCGTTCCACGGATAAAACCTGCGCGGCGTTAAAGGACAGGATGCTGGCCGAATAATCAGAGAACGTCGTATCAGCCGCGGCCAGGCCGCCGCCATTCGCCGGCGCAGCCAGGAAAGAGATGGTGGCGTTGAATTTTGCTGCCATGGCCTCTGCGACGGAACCGTCACCGATGGTAACGCCCTGGCTGGTTGTCATGCCGAGCGAGCCTGAATCCTCGACGTGGTAGTTGTCGCCGTCTTCATCGACCAGCTTGATCTTAAAGTTTGATCCGTCGATCACGACCTCGGCCACAATGTTGTTCGACGCCAAGGTTGAGTTTGCGTTTAGAGCCGTGACCAGCGAGGTCAGGGTGTTCGCCGTGGTGTAGGACACCGACGCTGTTGTGGACGAATCGATGGTGAAGGTCAGCGTGCCAGCCGTGATGCCCAATGCGGCAAAGGTGGACGTGTCGCTGTTGTAATTACTGGAATTAAACGTGTTCGATTGCAGAGAGCCGCGGGACACAAAGAAGGTGTTGTTGACGATATCCTCATGCACTTCCAGCCGTCCGCTCATGCCGCGATAGTCGTTGCGCAGGCCCGTATCCGTAAGGATCGAACCTCCGCCGGTTTCCACCATGGCAAAGTCATCGCCTTCCGTATCTGTGATTTCCAATCTGAAACCGTCGCCGTCGGCGATCACTTCGGCCTCGACATTCTCTGTATCCAACGTGCTGTTGGCATTAATCTTGGTGACCAGGGAGGTGAGCGTGTCTGACGCGGTGTAGGCCACCGAGGCCGTCCAAGCGGTACCGTCATTGCCGGAAAAATGTAGTGTTCCGGCCGTACCGATTACATCGGCGCTAGAGCTGGTAAACCGGTCAGACCGGTAGGTTGAATAGCTCTCGTTCGAATTGAGGAAGTTGTTCAAGCCGAAGAAGGTTGAGAAGCCCTTGCTGAGATCACCGGGCCCGCTCACCGAGCTGGTCAATTCATTGATGGTGACATTGAAGTTGTTGTCCGCCGACAATCGCAGATTTCCGCTTGAAGTGACAGATGCGGTCAGGTTCGTCATGGTGCTCAAACCGGTCACCAAATCGCTGATTGTCCGGACTTTCGGGTTAAGATCGGTCAGGAAGCTGCCACTGTCGGCGCTGATCGAGAAGACGTCCCCATCCGAATCAGCGATGCGCAGCCGGGAATTGGAGCCCTCCGTCACGACGGAGGCGCTAATATTGAGGCCTGATAACGTACCGTTGGCGGTAATTTTCGTGGCCAGCGTTGTCAACGTATCCGAGGCCGTGTAGGCGACGGCGGCCGTTGTGCCGCCGATGGTGAATGTTAACGAGCCGGCGGTGGTGATTACGTCAGAGGTCGCGCTGGCGAATAGGTCGCTCTCGTAGGCGGCAAAGGTTTCCGCGTCGGAGAGGTTGAAAACGTTGCCCTCTTGCAGAGTTCCCGAGTCGTTCACGACGCCGACGCGAAAGATACCACTGGCGTCTAAAGCCGTGTCATTCTGGACGTAACGGTCGCCGGTGAGCGACGACGGCGGCGGATAACCGGTTCCCGAATTGTGGACCTCGTTCAGCTCGTCCTTGAGTTTCTCGGACAGTTCATCTAATTGCGCCTGGAGCGCAGGCAGCTCTGTATCGCGGATGTCAATGAGCGCCTTCAGCCGACCGGTATTGATGCCCGAGGTGATATCAGCCGAAGTCGCCTTCTCGCCGACGAAAATGCCCTCGACTCCCCCGACAGGAAAGCCGGTTTCCGTCGGACCCAGATAGTTGGTGGCGCTAGTTGGCGTGTACTGCAGGGTTGCCGTCATGGTCGATGGCTGATCGAAAATTAGGTCCTGCTTTTGTCCATCAATCAGTGTCTGACCCGAACCGGTAAAGACGGTGAGACTGGAATCGCCTTTGTTGAAATATTTGATGTCCATGATTTCGGACATCAGATTGAGGGCTTGGTCCCGTTGGTCTTCTAACTCCGCCGTACTTATGTTGGACGCGGCAAATTCGATAATTGATAGATTGGTATCGACTACTGTGGTCATCGCGGAGTTAAACTCGCTGACCGCCGTTGTAATCTTGTTATTTACTTCCGCCCTAAGACGCTGAATTTCATCGGACATCCGGTCTAATTCTTCTGCCGTATCGACAGCGGCCTTCACCGTCAGGAATTGGGTCGCCTCGGTCTCAGGGGTGAGCGCCAGGGCGTCAAATTGTGCACCTAATTCCGACATGAAGTGGGTGATGGAATTGTTGTCTTCCGGGCGGCCAAAGAATTGGTTGATCTGACTCAGAAACAGCTGTTTGACGTCGAGCTCTTCAAGGTTGCCGGATTCCGTTCGAAGTTGGCGCAGAATGCCATCGTCAACATTCCGAGTGATGGTGGCAATTTCAACACCGAAGCCGCGCCCGTCGATGACCCGGGACGTTTGCTCGATGATCTTCCGGCTGTAGCCTTCCGTGTTAACGTTGGCGATGTTATTGGAAATCGTCTGAATCGACGTCTTGCTGGTCTGCAAGCCGCTGATCGCATTCTGTAAAGTGATTTCCAAAGACAAGGGTTGATTCCCTTCCTAAACGAAGTCCCGTTAAATATCCTGGCTCACGCCGACCGAAACCGGTTGGCTGTAGGCTTGGCGGATCGGCTGATCGACCGATCCGGAATTGCCGTACGTGCTGCGGGAGCCGTGGTATTCCTTTGCCGCTTCCTGAATGACCGAGAAGACCCGTTTGGTCGCCTCCATTCGCGCCATAAGCCGGAATTGATTTTCTTCGGCGAGGGCATGGAAGTTCTCCAGACCTTCTTTGAGCCGGCGGCGCTGTTCGGGATCGACATCTTTCAAAGTGTTTTCGTCATCCAGGATCTTGATCTGTTGTTCGTACACCTGGCTCAGGTTCTGCTTTTCCTGCAACAACTCGCGCAGTCCGTCGGAGCGGCCCGGCTGTTCGAGAATGGTGTTCTCTTCCTGAATCAGTTTGCTGAGGCGTCCGATGACTCCCACAAGTTTGCTGACTTTCTCGTCATTAGTCATTGCCGGGGTCATTGCTGTACCTCCTGAAGTTTCAAGATTTCACGATGGATGGAATCGGCCAGACCAATTCCGCCTGCTCGGGCCATGGCTTTACCCATTTCATCGACCATCAGGCCTTGCCACATCTTTTCCGCATGGCCTCCGCCAAACGGGGCCTCGGGACTGATATTGGCAAACATGGGCTGCAGCATCTGACCGAGGAAGAATGCTTCAAAGTCTTCCGCGGTTTTGCGGATCTGCTCATTGTTCATGTTCTTGCCGAACTGTGGGGCCGCCTTGCCCCCCTGCAGGGCCATGGCGCCTTGAGCGATAATATCGACGTTTTCCATTAGAGCACCACGATTTCAGCCTGCAGAGCGCCGGCGGCTTTGATGGCCTGAAGGATGGTGATCAAATCACGGGGGCCGATGCCCAAGGCGTTCAAACCGTTGACCAGTTCTTGCAGCGTGACACCGGTTTGGACGACCGAGAACTTCTTGTCCGCACCTTCGTCAATTTGAACATCGCTTCGACCGACGGTCTGTGTCGTACCGGCCTGGGCAAAGGGGCCTGGTTGAGAAACCTGAGGCGTCTCGGTAATTCTAATCGTGAGCGAACCTTGCGCGATAGCGACCGTGCTGATCCGGACGTTCTCGCCCATTACGATGGTGCCCGACTGTTCGTCGATCACGATCTTTGCCAGTTGGTCCGGCTCAATCCGAAGCTGCTCGATATCGGTCAGCAGGCCGACCACATTATCTTCATAGCCGCGCGGCACCCGAAGCTCGACGGTGGCGGGGTCGCTGGGCCGGGCGGCTGTCGTGCCCAGGAAAGCATTGATGGCCTGCGCCATGCGGCGCGCGGTTGTGAAATCTGGGTTTCTGAGAGAGACCCGCACCCGCTTCAGAGATGCGAGTTCAAAGCCGATCTCCCGCTCAACGATTCCGCCATTCGCGATCCGGCCGCTGGTCGGCACACCTTTGGTGATGGTTTCGTTTTCACCTTGGTCCTGGAAGCCGCCAACGGCAATCTGCCCTTGAGCGACTGCGTAGACTTCGCCGTCCGCGCCCAACAGCGGCGTCACCAGGAGCGTGCCGCCCAGCAAGCTGCTGGAATTGCCCAATGCGCTGATGGTGACATCGATCCGTGTGCCCTGGCGGGTAAAGCCGGGCAGGGAAGCCGTGACCATCACGGCAGCCACGTTAGAAGAATCCAATCCTTCTTGGGTGGGCTTCACACCAAGCCGTTCCAGCATGGCGAGCAGGCTTTGTTTCGTGAAGTGGCCGTCATCCAGCGTATCGCCTGTGTTGTTCAGTCCGACAACCAATCCGTAACCCACCAGCATGTTGTCCCGAACGCCCTCGAAGCTGGCGACATCCTTAATGCGTGAGGACGCATCGGCCGACGTAATGAGCGTACTGGTGAGGAAAAAACCGGCGGCGAAAGCCGCAGAGCATATTGACCAGCCAATTGGCCGCCAAATCTTATTCACGATCCCGTTCTTTTTACTCATTTTGTCTTCCACCATATTGACTTCATTCATGGTTTTTCAGCGGTTCTCCGCCGGTTTGCGTTTATTTATGCGATAATTGTGCCAATTTTCCTTGCTTGTTAACTAATTGAAACTAAACAAATAAAAATGAATTATCGCTGGTTTTAGGGCCTGAAATGGCGGATTTAACCTTGGGCCAGGGAAAGAATTGCCGAGTGAAGGGCGCTCGCCGATTCAGATCAGGCCGACCGGCTAACTCTTCAGACCGGCTGCCGTTTTGGTCATCTCGTCAGCTGTTTTGAACACCGTGGCCGCAGAGTTATAGGCCTGCTGCGCCATAATCATATTGGTGAACTCACTGCCGAGATTGACGTTCGATAGTTCGTGAGCGAACGGGATGTACGTGGCAAACCCGTCCAGATCCGCCTGCCGGAAGGTCGCCGAGCCGGATTGTACGGATTCAGCAAATACATTACCCAGCCGTTCCTCCAACGCGTCCGGATTGGAGAATGTGGCGAGAGGCAGCTTGTACAGTGGCCGTGTTACGCCATTGGTAAACCGACCGTTGACGAAGCCTTCCTGATCAAAGCTAAACGACTCCAGATCGCCAGGTCCCCGGCCATTTTTCTGAAAATCGAAATAGAAGAAACTGGTGCCGGTGGATACGGTGTCGGACAGGTCCAGCGTGACCGTACTGGTGTCTCCGTCCGACCAGGTGACTGCAAACGAATGTGTCGTGCCGTCCGGCAATGATCCGTCGCCGTTGAATGTGAAATTCTCTGCCGAACTGGTCAGCGTGCCATTTGTCGGGACCGGGGTTAACGTCCATTCCTGAGCGTTGGCGGTCTTAGTCCATTGAAAATCAACGGAATTTAGGTCGCCATTGGCGTCATAAATACTGGCTACAGCAGATTCGACTTGTCCGGTGCTCGCGTCAGCCGGCAAGGCCACCGCGAGTTCCGAAGTGGTTGTCGCCGAAGAATCGGAAACAAAGGCGAAACGGTCAACTCTGAGGGATACCAAGCTGCTTCTGGTGTTCACTGCCCCCGTTTCATCCGCTTGCCAGCCTTGGAGAAAGTGTCCATTTTTATCGACCAAATAAGCCTGATCTGCGGTGAATGTGAAGTCGCTGCCACTCAGGTCGATCGATCCATCTGCACGAAAACTGCCTGTCAGCGATGACGTACCATTCTTTTCCAGGTTGAAGGCTCCGTCACGACCATAGAGTGTCTCGCCGGCACCATCCACGTCCGTATTAAAGACGAACATACCCTGGCCATTGATGGCGACATCGTTGGAATTGGTGGTCGAGACGATATTGCCCTGTTGTGCGACTTTGGTATGCCGAACGGCGGCCACACCACCGACATCGGAATTGTTGCCGAAGGTGCTGGCCAGCACGGTTTCGAATCGGGTGTCTGTACCCTTGTAACCGCCCGTATTTAGGTTGGTGATGTTCTGCGAAATCGTTGAGAAAGCGGACGATTGGGTCAGCATCCCCATAGACGGTGCATTCAAAAATCCATACATCGGCATGGCATTCAGTCTCCCACCAGATCGGAGTTATATTTTCACAAAATTTGGTACTTATATTAAGCAAGGATGATGCCAACATTAATGCCGTGTAAATAATTGAAATATATACCTAAATTAGAGTTTCTATGGCGTCCTCATCCGGTCCGGGAAGGGGCCGGCTCCAAAGGGTAAAAATTACCCGGCAATCCGTACCGGCCAACGCGATTTTCCGTCATCGCTTGAGCGCGCTGCGCATTAACCAGCTTTTATGAAAACCCGAATTCCAGTATCTTGTGCTCCATGAAGGTACCCGAAATCAGATCCACGCCTGCCCAAAAGGCAAAGGCGACAAAAAAGAGCGCCGCGACCGGCGGACCCAGCTTTTCTGACCATTTGAGCAAAGTATCTCCTTCCGGCGGAGAGACTGAATCAGCAAAGGATGTCGCTGGGGTCAGCGGCGTGAGTTCGATTCTGGCTGTCCAGGAAGTACAGAACGATACGGAGGATCGCACCCGTAGAGAGATGATCCGGTATGGGGAGGATATTCTCGACAAATTGGAGGAATTGCGCCGGGATTTACTGATCGGCGCCATCCCCAAGGAACGCCTGGCGAACATGGCGCAAACCCTGCGCAGCCGGAAGGCGACGGTCACCGATCCCCGGTTGCTCCAGTTGATTAACGATATTGAGCTGCGGGCGGAAGTTGAACTGGCTAAATGGAGCCGGACAATTTGATCGATTCGTGCGTTACTTTAGGAGCCCGGACCTAATCCCAACCGGTAGAAAATAACTCGATCCCAAGTTGATTATCCTCTTGAGAGAGCGGTTTCTCGCAATTATATTCCGCCGCCAATTGCTGATGGCTTCGCAGGAGGATTAACAAATGACGGTGACACTCCCACCGGACTATCGTCCGGGTGACGAGGAAGAGTTTATGAGCGACCGGCAGCGCGAGTATTTTCGCCAAAAGCTGGAAAAATGGCGGCTGGAGTTGCTGGAAGAGGCCAGTGAAACCCGAACACACCTCCAGGAGAATTCGTTTCTGGAACCGGATTTGGCTGATCGCGCTTCGGTGGAGACGGAACGGTCTCTGGAATTGCGTACCCGTGACCGGGCCCGCAAACTGATTTCCAAAATTGACGAGGCGTTGGAGCGGATCGAAGACGGGTCCTACGGTTATTGCGAAGAAACGGCCGAGCCGATTGGCTTACGCCGGCTGGAAGCGCGGCCCATTGCCACGTTGAGTCTTGAGGCGCAAGAGCGGCACGAAAAAGACGAGAAAACACGCCGCGATCTGTAATCCCGGCGACCTTTTTAATTCACAGAAAAAAAAAGAAGGCCGGTGGTTGCCCACCGGCCTCAAGTTGTTCCAATTCGTGTTGGAATTAGAACGGGAAGATAATATCGATGAGCTGCGTGCCGTAACGAGGCTGCTGCAGGTCCGACAAGGTGCCGCGGCCGCCATAGGCTACCCGCATCTCAGCGATTTGTTCATGAGAAATTGTGTTGGAGGAGTCGATGTCTTCGGGGCGGACGACGCCGGTGACCATGACTTCCCGCATCTCGTAGTTGACCTTAATTTCTTGGCGTCCGAACACGACGAAGTTTCCGTTGGGTAATACTTGGGTCACGATACCCGCCAGGGTGACAGCCACGGTTTCCGACCGGTCGATGGCGCCGTCGCCTGTGGTTTCATGTTTGGTGCCCAGACTGACCGTCGTGGCCGGCGCGATCGCTTGGGGCAAGGCCTTGGCGAGCTCAGCTTCCAGGCCCAGGAGGTTTGTCACGTCACCGTCTTCCTTGTCGTCCCGTTCCCGGGTCGTGGAGTTGGCCAAGGCCGCGCTGTCGGAAATTGACAGCCTGATCGTCAGGATATCGCCCACCTGGCTGGCCCGCTGATCACGGAAGAAGGCGCGAGCGCCGGGTCGCCAAAGAGAGTTCGCCTTATGGTTGACCTGTTGTGGCGCCGGCATTGGCATGCTGACCGGACGGTAGTTGGGCCGGTTGGTCGGATTGGAGATGTCGCTTACTTCGGGGCCTTTGCCGACTTCGGAGAGCCGGGTGAAGGTGTTGCACGCAACCAGTGAGGTCGAGAGTAGGAACACCAACCCAAGCCTTTTGATGGTTTGGAATAGGGGGGAGGTCATTATTGTTCTCCTAGTCATCTAGCTGTTGGTGAATGCTGGCGACGCGCGCAGTGCCGGCGGCGACAATCTCACCTTCAATGATGCGTTTGCTCTGTTTGTTTTTAATCCGGATCGTGTCGCCTTTTCCCCCGTTGTCCAGCGACTTGCCTTGCGCGGTTAGTCGCATTTGGCCACGTTGTAATAAAATCGTTACTATGCTGCCCTTTTTGACCAGTTGAGGGCGGCGCAGATAAGATGCCCGTACCGGCTGGTTGGGCCCGATGCTGCGCGTTGCTTCCTGTCCGCTCAACGTGTCCTCATCTACAACCACGTCCCGGGTAATCCGTGTTTCGTACAAGTTTTTCCAGGTGATATCGTCCTCCCGGATGATGTCGCCTCGGCGGACCCGTTTGCTCAGGACAGGCACCGGGACCAGCTTGTAGACCCGGCCGCTAATCCGGAAGCGTTGGGCAGAGGGATCGTCGGCCGGCGCAACCAGTGTGGCCGAGATTCGATGGGTTCTGTCGTCATAGGTCAGGGCTTCCACACCGACCGTCGCCGGTTTTTCGGCGGCAACGAACACACGCGCATTGCGCGTATTTATGCGGATTTCGAGATTGTCACCGATGTTCTTTTCCTTCAGGGCGTCCAGTAAAATCGCTTCAATTTCGTCTCGATTAATTTCCTGACTAGCACGCTCTACCGTTGCCCTGGTGTCCATCGACAGAGGCCGCCAGGGGACGCCGTGATACTTGGCGACCCTGTAGAGCCATTCCACCCGGTATACGGACTGCTTTCCGGGCCGTGGCGAGTAAGCGATCTTGTTGGCGGCTTTTTCGCCCTGGATGGTGAACAGGTCTCCCAGCCGGAGGTACTGATCCTCCACAACAATGTGGGTGTTGAGCGAGACTTCGCTGGCCAGGGCCGGGGCCCCGAGGATGCTCCAAACGAGGCTAAATATTGCCAATTTACGTATCATGGCTGCCTCCTATCGGATTTGGTTGAGGGTGCCCATCATCTCGTCCGAAGTCTGAATGACCTTGGAATTCATCTCGTAGGCGCGCTGAGCCGAGATGAGTTCGGAGACTTCCGAGACGGCGTTCACGTTTGAGGTTTCAAGGAATCCTTGGAGAAGGGTGCCAAATCCGGTCTGGCCCGGATTGCTGGTGGTCGCCGCGCCGGAGGCCGGCGTTTCCAAATATAGATTGTCACCGATGGCCTCCAAGCCCGCTTCGTTCGGGAATGAGGCGAGCTGAATTTGTCCGGCGTTAGCCGGCGTCACCTGCCCCTGCAGTTTCACCAGCACCTCACCGGTTGAGTTGATGGTCACATCCACTGCGTTGGGATCAACCGTGATATTTGGTGTCAGAGGGTTGCCATCGTGGGTGACGATTTGGCCCGTGGCGCTTAACTGGAATGAACCGTCACGCGTGTAGGCGGTCGAACCGTCGGGCAAGGTAATCTGGAACAGGCCTTTGCCCTGGATCGCCATATCGAATGTGTTGTCCGTCGAGGTTAGGTTGCCCTGTTCGTGGATACGATAAACCGCGGCCATTTTCACACCAAGACCCAGTTGGACGCCGGACGGGATAATTGTCCCGGCGTCGGAGGCTGTTGAACCCACCCGTCGTAGATTTTGGTAAATCAGATCGTGGAACTCGGTTCGCCGCCGCATGAATGCTGTCGTATTCATGTTGGCGATGTTGTTGGAGATGACCTCCACATTCTGCTGCTGAGCGAGCATACCTGTCGCCGCAATGCTGAGAGATCTCATTTTCCCGTCCTTTCTATTATAGACTCTGTCTTAAAATTGCCGTGTTACGGCTCCGCCTAGATGCGCGGCGCCAGATGTTCGATCATTTTTCGTTGCCGTTTGTCTTCTTCATCAATGAAGGTTCGCGCGCCGTTGTAAGAGCGGTGCACATCGATCATCTTCGTCATTTCGAGAATCGGATTGACATTGGAGCTTTCGAGCGCTCCCTGTAGAATTTCGAATTCCTCCGATTCCTGCGGTGGCTCATTGGTCTTGTAGATACCTCCCGCTTCTTTCTCCATGCGCTGAGGACGTTCAAACTCAATCACCCTGAATTTACCAAGCTCACCGTTATTGGTGGCGACAGTGCCGTCCCGGCTGATGTCGATATCCGTATCGCCCGGCGCCAGCGTAAATGGTACGCCCGCATCCGACAGTACGGGATACCCATGCTGGGTAACGATTTGGCCTTCTTGATTGAGGCGGAAACGGCCGTTCCGCGTATAGCGTTCGCCGTCCTCTGTTTCGATGGCGAACCAGCCATCACCCTTAATTGCGACGTCGAGAGGGTTGCTGGTAGATTGCATGGGACCCTCGGAAGTGTTTCTAATCTGCCCGATATCGAGCGAGAATGACAAAACCGTGGGGATCAGACTGCCTTGGCCTTCGGACTTCACCAAATGCTCGACGAACATCATTTGTTCGCCTTGAAAGCCGATGGTGTTCATATTCGCCAGATTGTTGGCGATAACCGCCATCTCGCGTCGCACCGCGGCCTGCCGCGATAACGCGACTAAACCTGAAGTTTCCATTTTTCCCGTTCCTTAAAAACTTTTTTGTTGGCAGGACAGTTGCATCAACCGTGCCAACCAAAATAATCGTTATTTTTCAGTGAATTATGGTTTTAGTAGGGGCAACACGTGGCGCTGTTTGCCCGGCGGGGTCCGGCCCGGCCCGGCATTTATTGCCTGTTCGCGGGAGGGTCTGTTATCCTTCCTCGGCGATGAATGAGCGGAAAATTGGAACATTGGGTAAAGCCGCGCTGAGGCCGCCCGGCTTCAACAACTTATTAACTATACCTACATAAGGTGCGTTAAGCGTGATCGGCCCGGTGAAGGCATAAACAATAATATTGAAGTGGTTGGGTCAAAATGGCCGACGATGATTTAGACGACGACTTAGATGATGATGTAGACCTCGGCGACGACGACCTTGAAGAAGGTGAAGAGTCAGAAGGCGGTGGTAAGAAGAGCAAAAAGAAGCTCTTCATCATTATCGGCATTGTGCTGCTGCTGTTGATTGGCGGCGGCGCGGCCGCATTCTTTACAGGCTTATTGGACCCGTTGCTTGGCGGTGCTGAAGAGTCCGCCAGTGGCGGCGAAGGCGGCGGCGAAGGCGAAGGCGCTGGGAATGCGCCCCTGCCACCCGGGCAGGCGGTGTTCTTCGATCTGGATGAGATGATCGTGAACCTGAATTCCTCCGGGCGCCGGCAAAACCTTCTCAAGATAAAAGTTTCTCTAGAGCTCGCGAGCGCTGATGATCTGGCGAAAATTCAACAGGTCATGCCCAGGGTCATCGACAATTTTCAAACATATTTGCGGGAACTCAGGATTGACGATTTGCGTGGGTCCGCCGGTGTTTACCGGCTTCGCGAGGAATTGTTGACCCGCGTTAACATTGCCGTTCAGCCGGCCAAGGTGAATGCCGTTCTGTTTAAGGAAATGTTGGTACAATAGCGTTAGTCTACGCAGCTATAAGAAAAAGCCAGACCAAAAAAAGGTCATGGTGCGGTGTGAAAGGTAACGGAAATGACGGTCCCTCCGGGCGACGAAGATATTGATCAAGATGCCATGGCCGCCGAATGGGAAGCCCAAATGGCGGGCGGTGACGGCGGTGGCGACGGCGATGAACAAGACGATCTCGCGGCCGAATGGGAGGCGATGGTCGGCGGTGACGGCGATGATGGCGGCGGCGGCGCTGCGGCGGCGACTTCATCCCCTCGAGAAACTACTCGTGTTCTAAACCAGGACGAAATCGACAGCCTGCTCGGCTTTGACGATGATGCCGAGGAGATCAGCGACCGGTCTGGCATTCAAGCCATTCTGAATAGCGCCCTGGTCTCGTACGAACGTCTTCCCATGTTGGAAGTTGTGTTCGACCGTCTGGTCCGGATGATGTCGACGTCCTTGCGGAACTTCACGTCTGATAACGTTGAAGTCTCTCTCGACAATATTGCCAGCTTGCGGTTCGGGGATTACCTGAATTCGATCCCGCTGCCGGCCATGTTGGGCGTCTTCAAGGCGGAAGAGTGGGACAACTTTGGTCTTCTAACCGTCGATAGTTCTCTCATTTACTCAACGGTGGACGTTCTATTGGGCGGCCGTCGCGGCACGGCTGCCATGCGTTTTGAGGGCCGGCCTTACACCACCATCGAACGCAACTTGGTTGAGCGGATGGTGCATGTTGTGTTGGCGGACTTGAGTGCTGCCTTCGATCCGTTAAGCCCGGTCACCTTCCGCTTTGAGCGGCTGGAGACCAATCCCCGATTCGCCACAATCTCACGACCGTCGAATGCGGCTATCGTGGCCAAGTTGCGGATCGGCATGGAGGATCGGGGCGGGCGGCTGGAACTATTGATTCCTTACGCCACCTTGGAGCCGGTTCGCGAACTGCTCCTGCAAATGTTCATGGGTGAGAAGTTCGGCCGGGATTCCATTTGGGAAACCCACTTGGCCGAGGAACTGTGGAAAACGGATATCGATCTGACGGCGGTACTGGACAGCCAGCTCATGTCATTAGGTCAGGTGTTTAATTTGAAAGTCGGGTCGCAGTTGGCGCTGAACGCCACCGCTGATTCGACGATCGAAGTCCGGTGTGGCGACATACCGATGTTCAGTGGAAAAATGGGTAGAAAAGGCGACGCGATTGCCGTGCGAATCGGTGACCGGATCGTCCATGACAGAAAGGGCTGAGCGTGAGCGTAATTTTGGATATTTTTCTGATAGTGCTTCTTTGCATGGCGATTGGCTACGGCTTCGCGTTGAACAAAAGAATTGTGGCCTTGCGCAAGGATCAGAAGAACCTTGAAAAACTGGCGGCCAGTTTTGCTGATGCGACGGCAAAGGCTGAATCCAGTGTCTATCAACTGAAGGCGACGACAGATTCAGCGGGCCTGGCGCTGCAGGAAACGGTGACCCGTTCCGAAGGCGTGCGGGACGATCTCGAATTCTTGATCGATCGCGCCAATAAGATTGCAGACATACTGGAAGAGGATATACGCGCGAAGGAGGGCCGGAAGCCTCCGTCGGCTAAAATCGGCCTGGACAGGGAACCGGCAAACGAACCAATCCGCGCGGAGAATCCGGCGAAAAACGAGGCCGAAAGAGAACTGATCAAAGCCTTGCAAGCTGTGAGATAGCAAACCAATTGGTGATGGGTGGATGAAGCTGTTCAATAAAATAAGGGTTCTACCGGTAACCATTTTTGCTGCGGCGCTGATGGTCACTGTGAAAGTGTCTGACATGTGGGACGGTTTTGATTCCAAAGAGAGCCCGATCCAGATGAGTCAGGCCCAGGCGCAGGAAAACCAGGATTTGCCGGAGCCGCCGGCTGAAGATGCTGCACCCGAGGGTGAGAATCCTGCTGCCGAGGAACAAACACCTGATGCGCCTGAAGGCGGAGCTCAGGCTGAACGCGAAGAGGAGGTCAACGAAGACAATCCTGACAACGATCCGACCCTATTTACCCAGCCAGAGATTGCTCTGCTGCAACAACTGGCCAGTCGACGAGAAGGATTGGAAAAACAAGCGGATGACCTTCTCATTCGGGAAGGGTTGGTGACCGCCGCCGAGCAGAGGATCAATACCAAAATCAGAGAGTTGAAGCGGCTCCAGGCGACCATCCAAAGTTTGATCAAGACCCATGACGAGCAGCAGGAAAATAAGCTCCGCAGCCTGGTGAAAATATACGAAGCTATGAAGCCCAAGGATGCGGCGAGAATTTTTGAGCAATTGGAGTTGGACACGCTTTTGTCCGTTGCCGAACGAATGAAAGAGCGGCGTCTGGCGCCAGTTATGGCCCAAATGAATCCGGAAAAGGCCAAGGAAATGACCGTGCAATTGTCCAAATTGCGGAATTTGCCGGGGCCCGGAGGCGAATCAGGCGGTTAATTCAAAAAATACCTTGTAAAATCACAGGTCAAATCCCTATCTATGCCTAAGAGCTTAATTTACTTGAATAACGGCGCTTGCATCGCGCGGGGAATTATGGAGTGACCGATGGCTGTTGACACCAATATGCGCGTCCTGATCGTGGACGACTACAACACGATGTTGCGTATTATGCGGAATCTATTGAAACAGTTGAATTTTAACAATGTGGACGAGGCTACTGACGGACAGTCGGCCCTTGTAAAACTCAAGGAAGAAAGTGATTGGGGCTTAATCATCTCTGACTGGAATATGGAGCCCATGACCGGTATCCAGCTTCTCCGGGAAGTTCGTGGTGATGCGTCTCTCAAGCACATTCCTTTCATTATGGTAACGGCCGAGAGTAAATCCGAGAATGTGATAGCGGCGAAAGAGGCCGGGGTATCGAACTATATTGTGAAACCTTTTAATGCCGAAACTCTCAAGTTGAAGATGGTGAGTGTCCTCGGCGAGTTCTAAGGTCAACTTCATGGCGGCGGCCAACAGAACAACCCGGCTCAAGAAGAAGCTGGCGGAAATCCAAAAACGGGACGGCGGTACTATCAAGATCGATAGTATAGCCGAAATCGTTGAACAAACGGTGGGCGCGGCTTTGAAACGCCCATCCGCAGGCGAATCTGGCATCATCACCGAACTTCAGATTTTGTCCGAATATATCGAGGGTGCGCGGCGGGACATTACCGCGCTCAAACCCGTCGATGTGAAGAACGAGCTTTTGCCGTCAGCCAGCGATGAGTTGGACGCCATTGTGACCGCTACGGAAATGGCGACCCACGAGATTATGGCGGCAACTGAGGCAATCGACGAAATTTGCGCCCATCTGGATCCAGAGGTTGGTCGACAGGTAATGGATGCGACCATCCGGATTTATACCGCGTGCGGTTTTCAAGACATCACCGGCCAGCGGGTTGGCAAGATTGTCACGGCGTTAAACGATATCGAAGAGCGTGTGGACGCGCTGATTGACGCGTTGGGCGGCGCCGGAGGCAAGTCTAAGCGAACAGCGGCGAGAAAAGTCTCGCCGAAATCAACGACGAAACCCAAGGCCAAAACCGGGTCTAAACCTAAATCCAAAAAGGCGGCGGCCAGAAAGGCCACCGCGAAAAGAAGCAAGGCGTCGCAGAAGGTGTCCGACGATGATCTTCTTGAGGGGCCGCAAATGCCGGATTCTGCGATCAGTCAAGGTGATGTGGATGCCTTGCTTGCCAGTTTTGATTAGAGCGCTTTAGGCGACTATGGCGGATAACGTCTCGGCACGACACCTATTAACTCAACGGCAACCTGCGCTTGCGGGTGGCGGGACGAGTACGCTCATCCAGTTTCTGAGCCTCTATCTTCTGGTACTCGCCTTCTTTATTCTGCTGGTGACAATTTCGACCTTCGAGGAAGTGAAGTCGAACGCCGTCATGAACAGCTTGAACTCGACTTTCAAGCCGGTGGCGCCGCCAACCACGGATTTGACCGTCTTTACCTCACGGTCCGGGCGGATCCTCGGAGCCGAGGAATTCCAAAATCATGTGGAGGGCCTGTTTGCGACCACCATCGGCGTTGAGAAAGTGGAAATTGTCCAGCCCGGGCGATTGATGGAGGTGATTATCGCCGCGGATTCCCTCTTCCTGCCGGATTCCACGGAGATACGGAAGTCAAATATTCCGTTGGTCGACCGGATTATCTCTTCGCTGAGCGGCCGGCCGCCCGGCTTTCACTTCGATATGGAATTCATCATCGGCAGCGAGGACCGTCCGGATACACTCATGCCCGGTGAACAGACCCTGCAGATGGCTCGCGCCGGTGCTTTTGTCCGTGGCATGTTTGCCCGCGGCGTGCCGCCGGACACAGTTTCCATCGGCATCCGGAAAGGCAATCCGGACAAGGTCATTCTGTGGTTCTATATCCGTTCACCCAACGAGGTCGCGGAGTATTACGATCGGCTGCTCGACCTCGATGCCGGCACTGAGGAAGAGTAGGCAGCCGTGCTGATCATCTTTACGGACATGGTGGCGCTGCTGCTGACCTTCTTTGTCATGTTGTTTTCCATGTCCAACGTCAAGTTCGACCGCTGGAAGGAAATGATCGACGCGCTTTCGCAGACACTCAATCCCACCAAGGAGGTTGTGGTTGTCGTCCCGACAGCTGAATACAATATCGCCAATGTTTTCCGAAAACGGGCAATCAATTTAGAGTATCTCTATGCCGTGCTTGAGACCAAGCTGAAGCAAGATCAGCTTTTGAGAGGCAGTCCCATTGTCTATCTGGACGACAGAGTTATCGTTTCCCTGCCCGGTCAATTGATGTTCCCGCCCGGTAGCGCGACCCTGACCGATCAGGCGCGTGAGGCGCTATTCAATCTCGGCGGTAGTCTGCGCCATATCGATAACGAACTTGGGGTAAACGGATACTCGGAAGAGGATGATTTCACCGGTAAGACCTACGCTTCCGACTGGGAGCTGTCTCTGGCCCGAGCCATAGCCGTTGCAAATGAATTAACCAAAGCCGGCTATACCGAGAATATATTGAGCTTCGGGTACGGACGGTCCCGTTCGCCGGCATTGAGCGGATTGCCGGAAGAACGCCGCCGCACCCTGTCCCGAAGAATTGATATTGTGATAAAATCCGACGGTGGATAAGCGCAATGGGTGTCATGCAAGGACATAACTGGTTGAGAGCCGTGGTGATCGGGGCAATTGCCGCGATCAGCATTAGCTCCGCAGCCCTGGCGGACCCGGTAACGATTCGCGTTTCCAAGGGCGACGGGACCGGGCGACTGACATTCACCTGGCCTTCGCCTGTGCCATTTGTCGCGCGGATCACCGGCCGGCAGTTGGTGGTCCAGTTCACCCGTCCGGTGGAATCCAATTTCACCGGCCTCCCTGGCGCGTTGTCCGATTACATCAGCCGGCCACGGCTGAGCGGCGGGGGGAGGGTGGTCACGTTCCCCCTCAAAGGCGAATTTGACCTTAACTACAATTCTCGCGGAAATGTGGTGACCGTCAATTTGATCGATTTGAGTCCACCGCCTGCGCCCAAGTCGGCCGCGGCACCAAAACCAGCACCCGCACCAGCGCCTGCCGCCCAACCGAAGCCGCCCGTCACTCAACAGGCCACCGCACCTGCGCCGCGCCAAGCTGCTGCCGCGCTGCCGCCCAATGTCTCTGAAAAGGTTGGGGTTCGAACCGGCGCTCATCCACAATATGGCCGGGTGGTCTTCGATTGGGCCAAAAATGTTGATTACAGCGTTGACCGGCAGGGCAATCGGGCAAGCATCAACTTCAAGCGGCCGGCGAACGTGGCGGTCGCCCCCTTGAACGGCGGAGGACTGGGTAACGTGGCCGGCGCCGACAGCGTGGTGACTGGCGACGGTACGACGGTGGTTCTAAAAATTCCTTCGAGCTCGCGGGTCCGCCATTTCCGAAGCGGTGCGAAAGTCGTCGTCGACGTGTTTAATCCGACCGGTGCGATTGATGCCAGTGGCCCACCGCCAGCCTCTTTCAAACCGCCGCAAGTACAACAGGCCGCTACTGCGCCTACACCTGCACCAACGCCTGCTCAGGCTCAACCAGATCCCGCATCTGCGCCCGCGCCGGCTCAGGAAACCCAACAAGCAAGCGCGCAAGCCTCCTCTGCCGCGAGCCCAGTTACGTTGGCCCCCGGTAGCGCTCCGCCTCAGCCGGCCACCCCCGCAGCACCAGAACCGAAAACTGCAGATGCTGTGCCCGAACAGCAGGCAGCACCCACCGTTGCGCCGGCTCGCCAAGCCCAACAGCCCGCACCGCCACCCGCCACCGGCGCGCGCGGGGGCAAAGGCTCGGTTCGTTTGGATTTTCAGGACCCGGTGGCTGCCGCTGTCTTCCGCCGTGCCGGCTTGCTCTGGCTGGTGTTTGACAAGGCGCAAAATTTCGACACTGGCCAAATCATGGCCCAGGCAGCGGGTGCGCTGCTCTCCGCCAATCAGGTGTCCGCGCCTCGGGGCACGTTTTTACGTCTGGTGACCGCTCCCGGTGTTAACCCTACGATCCGCCGGGACGGGAACGCCTGGATTTTTGATTTCAAACAGCAGCAACTTGCACCCCAGACCCCGATCCAGGTGCAGTCCCAACCCGAATCTCAAACGGGCCCGCGGCTTTACATTCCCATTCCCCAGGCGGGTGAGGCGTTGGCGTTCCATGATTCCGAAGTCGGCGACAATCTGGTGGTCGTGCCGATGACCAACTTTTCCCATGGCATCAATAAGAAGCACGAATATCCGCAGTTGCGCATTCTGCCGACCGCTCAGGGGGTGGTGTTCCAGCCTAAGGTGGATGACATCCGGATTAGGCCCTCGACCCAGGGCGTTGAGGTATCCAGCGTTTCCAAAATGACGATCTCTCCCTCGTCTCCGAAGCTGACGGCAAATGCCAAGATTGCGACGCTCATTTCGGTGAAGCGTATCTTCAAACCCGATGTGTGGAGAGAGGCCCGCCGGGAGGGCATGACAACTTTCCGCAGCCGCCGTCAGGAGCTGCTGGAAAAGGTTGCTGCCGCCAGAGGTGGGGCGAAGCAGGCGGCCCGGCAGGATTATGCGATCTATCTCATCGGCCAGAACTTTGCCTATGAAGCCGCTGGCGTGTTGGATCGCATGCACAAGGAAAATACAGCCATCGAAGGGACCCCACAGTTTCGGCTGCTGCGCGGCATGACCAATGTTCTGATGGAACGCTATGATGACGCCCATGAGGACTTGAAACACGATAGCCTGAACGGCTCGGACGAAGGACAGTTTTGGCGGGCGATCAATAGGGCCAGCCAGGGCGAGCTGGTTGAGGCTGCGCCGACCCTAAAGGGCACCGGCACCATCATCCGGTCCTATCCGAAACGTCTGAAAACGCCGCTGGGGCTTTTGATTGCAGATGCTGGGATCGCGGCCGGCGATCTGGAATTCGCAACTGATTTTTTGCGGGTTGTCAGCGAAGAAGAGCCGACGCCCAAGGAAGTCGATCAGCTCGCCCTGCTGGAAGGCAAACTGCAGAAACTTGCCGGCAACTTCGATGGCGCGATTGAGGCTTGGGAGGCGGCGGCAGAGGGAGAACACCGTCCAAGTATCGTGAATTCCATTGTGCTGCGCGCCGATTTGTTACTGCAGTTGGATAAAATTAAACCCAAAGACGCGATCGAAGAGCTTGAAAAACTGCGCTTTTCCTGGCGAGGGGGTGATTTTGAATTTGATTTGCTCCGCCGGTTGGGCCGTATGTACCTGGATGTGGGCGACTTCCGGAATGGATTGCGCACGCTTCGCTCCGCCGCCGCCTATTTCCGCAATAATCCGGCGGCCCCCGATGTCACCCAGGAAATGGCCGGCGTGTTTATGGATCTATACTTGAATGACGCTGCAGATAGTATGCCGCCGGTCCGCGCCATTGCCTTGTATGATGAATTTAAGGAACTGACTCCGCCGGGCGAACGGGGCGATGAAATGATCCGCAAACTTGCCGACCGTCTGGCGCAGGTGGACCTTTTGGACAGGGCGGCGAAACTCCTACGTCAGCAGGTCAATTTCCGCCTCAAAGGGGAGTTGAAAGCCAGGGTGGGCGCCCGGCTCGCTACTGTCCGGTTGTTGAACAGACAGCCGGCGATGGCGGCGGAGGACCTTAAGAAATCTGAAGAACCGGGCTTGCCACCGGATCTGATCAACGAGCGCCGGATACTTATGGGACGTGCGCTTGTGGATCAGGGCCGTGCCGCGGAAGCAATCGTACTCCTGGAGGATGATGAAAGTCTGCAGGCAGACAGGTTAAAGGTGGAAGTCTATTGGAATGCGAAGGATTGGAGGAACGCCTCTCAAGTGTTTGAGCGAATTTTGGCCACCGTCGGCGCTAATCCCGGCGAGAAATTGGACGACCGGCAGGCGCTCTATGTACTGAATATGGCGGTAATCTATGCGCTGGGTAAGAACCAACGCGGCACGTTGAAACTGCGCGAAGGTTTCGGTCCGGCCATGAACGCCACCAACTACAAGGATGCATTCAACCTGATCTCAAGTCCGGATAACATTGGTCTGACCGACTACCGCCAGGTGGCTGGAAAGGTCGAAACGGTCTCCAATTTTGCCTCGTTCATGGCGGAATATAAGAAACGCATGAAAGAAGGAAGCCTCAGTCAGTTGAACTAGGGTTTCCGCGCGCGCCTCATTATTTCTCCCCTTGTAAAAAATCACTTGCACTGTCCTTCCGAAGGTTTAAAAACCCGCTCCTCCGAGTATTTGTGTGGGTACGGTATATGGACGAACTGAGGGGTCCCGCCGATCAGGAAATCTTGGAACAATCGTTCCCTTCTGAACCGGTGGCAATTGGTCTCAACGACTATTTTGTCGAAAAAGATGGCGTACGATTTGCCGGTACACATCTGCTGGTTGATATGTGGGGCGCAAGCAACCTCACCGACATCGGGGTCATTGAGAAAGCCCTGTGTGATGCCGCCACCGCCGCCAATGCCACGATTCTTCACGTTCACCTAAAGCAGTTTACCGAGAACGGTGGCGTGTCTGGTGTCTTGGTGCTGGCCGAGTCTCACATCAGTATTCATACTTGGCCGGAGCGGTCCTTCGCCGCATTGGATATTTTCATGTGCGGTGAATGTGACCCACATCTATCCGTGCCGGTCCTGGAAAAGGCCTTTCAGCCAAAAAACATCGAACTAACGGAACAGCGCCGGGGCACGTTGCGTTGAGTTGGTTTGAAGAGACGCTCTACGCCGAATGGCGGGATCAAGGCTATGCGCAACGTTTTCGGATTACCGATCTGGTTTATCAGGAAAAATCCGAACACCAGGATTTGGTAATCTTTGATACGCCGATGTTCGGCCGCGTGCTGGCGCTGGATGGTATCATCCAGACAACCGAAAAAGACGAATTTATCTACCATGAGATGATGGCTCATGTGCCGCTGTTCGGCCATGGCGCAGCCAAGCGGGTGTTGATCATCGGCGGTGGCGACGGTGGGGTCCTACGGGAGGTCTTGCGTCACAAAGGCGTGGATCTCGCCCGGATGGTGGAGATAGATCGTAGCGTTGTCGATCTTTGCCGGGAATACATGCCAAGTTTGAGCGCAGGCGCCTTTGATGAGCCCCGGTGTGATCTGGTCATCGCCGATGGCTGCCAGTATGTGGCCGAGACCGATGACCGGTTCGACGTTATTATTATCGATTCCACCGATCCCCTGGGTCCGGGGGAGGTGCTGTTCACGGAACAGTTTTATGCCGACTGCCGGCGCTGCATGACCGATGGCGGTGTTCTTGTTACGCAAAACGGCGTGCCGTTTACCCAGCCGGAAGAAGTGGTCAATTCGGCCAAGCGTCTCGGCGCGGTATTCAAAGATGTTGGCTTCTACGCCACCGTGGTGCCGACCTATATTGGGGGGACCATGATGCTCGGCTGGGCCTCCGATAATGCGGGGCTGAAATCAGTAAGCGTCGAGGAGTTGCAAAGACGTATCGATGCATCGGGACTCAAAACCCGATATTACTCGGCTGATATGCATAAGGCGGCGTTTAGCCTGCCGCCTTATGTCCAGGAATTGATGAAAGCCTGACTTTGGACCGAAGATCGTCACCCGGTGCCGAAGCTTTGGATTAGGCTGCCGACGATCAGGAACCAGCCGTCCACCAAAACAAAGAATATGATCTTGAATGGCAGCGCGATGATAATCGGTGGCAGCATCATCATGCCCATCGACATCAGCACCGACGCAACCACCATGTCGATGACCAGGAACGGGATGAATACCAGGAAACCTATTTCGAACGCCCGGCGCAACTCGCTGATCATGAAAGCCGGGATGAGCGCCTTTATCGGAATTTCCTCGGGCGACGCCACGGGGCCTTCCTTGGCGGCATCCAGAAATAGCTTAAGGTCCTGTTCCCGGACATATTTCCGCATGAACTCGTGGACCGGAGCGCTGGCTTTGGCGAATGCTTCTTTTTCGTCAATCTGGCTGTCGATGTAGGGGCGGATACCTTCGTCCCAGGACCGTTCCATGGTCGGCATCATGATGAACATGGTCAAAAACAGCGCCAAGCTCATTAGCACTTGGTTGGGCGGGGTCTGCTGCGTACCCATGGCCGTCCGGAGGAATGACAGGACAATCACGATCCGCGTGAAGGACGTCACCATCACCAGGATGGACGGCGCCAAACTGAGGACCGTGAGGAGTAGGAAGAGTTGAATGATCCGGCCGGTGGAAGAAGGACCGTCACCCAAATCCAAATTGAGGGATTGAGCGCCGGCAGGTGCGGTCAACGCCAGAAGTATGACAGCGCCGCCAAGGACAGCCCGGATGATCAGGGAAGATAAACGCATCAGGTCGGCTAGCTCACGGCTTTAAAAGGATTGACGATTTTGAAGGGCTCGCCTTGCGGTTTGCTTGAGTGGTTTTCCGCCGCGGGTATGTCCGCCGCTTCCAGGTCACTCTCGATTACCTGTTCACCGGTGTTGCCGAGTAGCAGGAGATGTTCCTTATCATCCCGGCGGATCAGAATGACCCGGCGTTTTGGATCCAGGGGCATGGTCTCGACGATTGTCAGACGTTTGCCACGGCCCTTCACAATAGGCCCCCGATTGCCGAGCCCCGCCCGTTTGGCAAGAAGGGCGGCGGCGCCGATCAATCCGAGGACAAACAGCAGCGCGAATAAAAACTTCATGTAGCTGGCGAGATCTATTTCCATGGGCTCTTCCTGCCGGGTACGGGGTGTTTGACGAACTAGGCCTGGGCCTCGGTGAGTTCTTCCTGCCGGCGGGTCACATCGCCTTCGAGCAATTCCAATCCGGCGAGGATAATTTGCAGGGTGCGATTGAGCTGATCTTTGTCCACATTTTCCAAGCGGACCTCGTCGTCCGCGACCACGTCGAAAAAGTCGGTGACCTGCGCTTCCAGTGGCGTAAAGTCTACAAAAGTACCTCCGGCCAGGGCGGCCCGGCTGCGTTGAATGTTGCTGACGATTTCGTCGGCGCGTGCTTGTAATCCGTAATCAGTCATTCTGCTGACTCCTCCGGTTCTTCTAGGTTAATGAGGCCTGCATTGGCCCGGTACACGTACGAGAGTATCTCCGCGACAGCGGCGAAGGCCTCGATGGGGATTTCGCTGTCCACGTCGATGGCCGAGAGAACTTCGACCAAGTCCGCGTCTTCCCGGACCTTGATGTCGTTTGCCCAAGCAATCTGGAGAATTTGTTCGGCGAAGGCGCCTCTGCCGCTAGCGAGGACACGCGGGCGCGCGCCACTCTTGGACTCGTCGCGGAGCGCAACGGCCTTGGCTTGGACGTTTCCGTCTTCGTTATCGGCTGAGATTTCAGGATCGACGCCGGCCACGATATCGACACGGGCGCCATCCTCGTTCTTTGACTCCGCCAAGTCATTCACCACCAAATTTTTAATCGTTTTGTTGTTGCGAGGATTGTGCGCCAACAAGTTTAAGATCGTCTTAACTTGGCGAGGTTGCGGATGACTCTGAGTAGGGTAATATCGGGCAAATTTGACAATATTCAGGACTCGAAAGGAATCCGAGCCGTGGACCAGACCGTTGCCTCAACCGACTTGCCCGAATCGATTATCGCCCCGCTGACCTATTCCGTTGATACCGGCGAAAAACCGGTCAACGAGACCATGGAGAAGGGGAACCTCGACCGGAAGTACACCGGTGTGTTCGAGACCCACGACATGACCGTCATTAACGGCCGACCGTTCCGGGATACTTATTCCCTGGAAACCCATGGGTTCGAATTCGTCGATCATCACACAAAGATGAAGAGCTTCTACGACGAGGAAGAGGTGCGGAACGTCTACTACAAAGAGGCGGAGCAGCTAATCAAGGATGTCTCCGGCGCGGCGCGGGTGGTGATCTTTGATCACACGGTGCGCCACGGGAACCAGGACGACCGGGAAAAGAAACTCCTCCGGGAGCCCGTGCACCGGGTGCACAACGACTATACCGAATGGTCCGGCCCGCAGCGGGTCCGGGATATTTTGCCGGACGAGGCCGAAGAACTGCTGAAGAAGCGGGTGGCCGTGATTCAAATCTGGCGGGCCATCAATACGCCGATCGAATCCGATCCTTTGGCGATCTGCGAGGCTGCAAGCTTGGCGCCGGCTGATCTTATCGCCTCTGAACGCCGGTATCCGGATAGAGTGGGAGAGACCTACCAAATTTCCCACAACCCCGATCACAAATGGATCTACTTTCCGCGAATGACCCGGGATGAGGCGCTGGTGTTCAAAGTCTATGATTCCATGAAGGACGGCCGGGCGCGGTTCACGGCGCACACCTCGTTCCCGGATCCAACTTCGCCGGCCGATGCGCTGCCTCGGGAAAGCATCGAAATTCGCACCCTGGCGTTCTTCGACTAATCGCCGGTCAGACCCCGACGGTTCCGGAGTCGCCGGCGCTTTGCCGGTATTGCGTGGCGATCCGCTCCGCGCGCGCGCCCACTTGTCGGGCCCACCGGCTGTCCAGAGCTTCATCGGCGGCACGGCTGTAATCTCCGTTCTGCAAGGCCTGCAGCATGTTTCTAAAACCGGATAGTCGAGGCCAGCCCAAGTTGAAGCACATATTGGCGAGGCCCCGCTGGGCAAGCTCCGGCAAGTCTGTCCACCACGGCGCGTTTCGGTTTAGCTCCGCCTCGACCATCCGAATGTCGTTGGCGAGCATGTAGTCGGCCTCGTCGTCGCTGATGCCCCGGTCGTCCAGATTTCTACCGATGCCGATTGTCAATTTTCCAACGGTGTCGGTGTAGGGTTTCAGCCTCACACCTTCGTCCAACCGCAATTCCTGCGTCAATTCGTCGATATCCATTTACCAGTTTCCTTTGGGGCCACTATCCCAGTTTAGAAGGGCCTACACGTATTGTTAATTGTATCCAATTTAAACTTCAACGAAAGGCTAGTGGACGCCGACCGGTAAGTCTGATCATATCCGGGTGAACGAGCGATGCATTTTTCGAGGATGCCGCTCGTGGATCAAGCCACACGCAGACGTTTCATCAAGGTTATCGCTGGCGGGCTGAAAACCTATTTGCCCCGTTTCGGCGGCGGCGAGCTGGACGAGGTGCGTCTGCAGCGCTTGTCCGAGGCCATCTGGCATCAGATCGAATACGCCAGCGGCGGCCTGGCTGAGTATCGCACCCGTCACCCCTACGCCATTGAAACCCTGAAAGACGTTATCCGGGGGCGTCATCGGATCGGGCTTAAGTGCAAGTCCTGCGGTCACAAAGGGAGTTTGACCGGGGAGCAAATCGTCCGGCGCACGCGGCTTACCGAAGATCATCATGTTCTCTATCTCAGCCGGGAGCTGAAATTCCCCTGTTCCGCCTGCGGGCGGCGTGGCGACGTCGATATCTCTATACCGGAGGGCTACGGACAGGAAAATTATAGCGATTCTAATACTTTAACTCGCTGTTAATACATTCAGCTTTAAAAAGACTCCAATAATTCCGAAACCGCCATGGGTGGGCGCGCGGAAAGTGCGCAAATCGGCAGGACGCGGCGGCGTACCGGCCAAAACCCACCAGCGGACAATCTCGGGCGTGAAAATTCGACCAATAACCAACGACTCAAGAATTGAGTACGGAGCGACGAATTATGCCTGGGATCAAGACCAAAGCGCTTTTGGCCGGAACGGCCATCATCGCCGGATACACTTTCATTTCCACAACGGGCCCGGTTGAAGCTCAAGCCGCAGCGTGCCCGGCTTTGCCCAATGTTGCTTGGTGGAAAACCAGCCACGACAAGATCGTGCGATATGTGGACTCCCGCTATCACGGGGAGTGGGACACCTACATCAAGAAATGGATCAACTATCGCACCCAGATGAGCGACATTCTGGAGCGGAACGGTACGGCCATCGTGAAATCGCGGGGCATCCGCCTGAAAGGCGACGAGCTGAAGAAGCACATCCGCGATGTGGATGAACGCATCCGCGTGACCGAATGCCTGAAACAGCGGCACGGCGGCCGGATGGCGTTCAATGGGCCGGATGATGATGTGGCGCCGCAGGGAGTCGCCGGCAGCCTGACCGGCCTGTTCAATGCGGCCAAACGGCAGGCGCGGGCGTTCGGCAATTTAGGTGCGGATGCCGGCGCCGGCGAAACCATGAAGGCGTCATATTCTGCTGGGAACGGCCCGGTCGATGATCCGACCCCATCGAAACAGGATACCATCAGCGCGGTCAGCGGTAAGGCGCTGGATGTTGAAATCAGCGCCACCTGCGACGGCGCGACACCGGTTTTTCAAATCACCAATGTGGGTGATAAATGGCCTCGTTTGGCGGCGATCAACATCTATCGGACTGACGGCAAGGCCATGGTGAGCAAGCGCCGGATGCGCCTCGACAGTTCTCAGCAGGCGACCTTCCGCATGCGCAAGCGTGGGCAGGCGCTGGCCGGTGAAATCGGCATGTGGATCGATCCATCCTGGACCCGCCGCGGCTTCAAATACGATTCAAAAATTATCTGCAGCTCCTAGTTCACCAGGGCTATTAGCGCGGAGGAAGGCCCCGTCCAGAATGGACGGGGCCTTTTAATCTTCAGCTCGACGCTTTAAACTAAAGCTTCACAAAACGCGACGCCCGAAGGGGGTTTCGCCACCAACGGAGCCCAAAAAAGTATGTTTTTCGATGAGATGAGAGCGGTGGATGGCAGCCCGCGTGAGTCTTATCGGAATATCGACACCTGGCTCGCTAACACGAATGCCGAACAGCTCGAAATCAAGCGCAAGCAGACGGAAATCCTGTTCCGGCGCATCGGGATTACCTTTGCCGTTTATGGCGAGGGCGGCGACCCCGAACGGCTGATTCCGTTTGATATTATCCCTCGCATTATCACGGCCGCTGAATGGGCGCTGCTGGAAAAGGGGTTGGCGCAAAGGGTTAATGCGCTAAACCGCTATGTCGCCGACATCTATGGTCCTCAGGAAATCCTAAAGGCCGGCATCATCCCCGAGGACGAGGTGCTGCTGAACGAAGGCTATATGCCGGAAGTGCAGGGCGTCCTCCCGGCCAACGGCATTTACAGCCATATCAGCGGGGTTGATCTGGTTCGGGTCGATGAGAACGAATTCTATGTTCTTGAAGATAATCTTCGGACCCCATCGGGTGTGTCCTACGTTCTGGAAAACCGCGAAGTCATGATGCGGCTGTTCCCCGAATTATTCGCCAGCCACCGCATCGCGCCGGTGGAAAACTATCCGGACTATCTCTTGTCCACGCTGATCGAATCTGCACCGGTCAACTGCCCGGGCGACCCGCAAGTTGCCGTGATGACGCCGGGCCGATTTAATAGCGCCTATTTCGAACACTCTTTCCTGGCAGACAAAATGGGCGTGCCCCTGGTCGAGGGGCTGGATCTGTTTATCGAGGAAGATGTCGTCTACATGCGGACGACGACGGGGCCTCAACGGCTCGACGTCATCTACCGGCGGCTCGACGACGCCTTCATGGATCCATTGGAGCTGCGCGCCGATTCGACATTGGGCGTCCCCGGTATTCTCAATGCCTATCGGGCGGGCAACGTCACCCTGGCCAATGCGGTGGGGGCCGGGATCGGTGACGATAAGGCAATTTATACCTACGTCCCCGAGATGATTAACTTTTATATGGGCGAGAAGCCGATCTTGAATAACGTGCCGACCTGGCGCTGTAACCAGGCAGACGATCTCAAATATGTCTTGGATCACCTCGAAGAAGTGGTGGTGAAGGAAGTGCATGGCTCCGGCGGCTACGGGATGTTGGTCGGGCCCAGCTCCACCAAGGCGGAGCGGGAGAAATTCGCCGCGTTGCTTAAGGAAGCGCCAGCCAAATATATCGCCCAGCCGACAGTGTCTCTCAGCACCTGTCCGACCTTCGTCAATGAAGGGGTGGCGCCCCGGCATGTGGATTTCCGCCCCTTTGTTCTCTCCGGCAAACAAATCCGAATTTTTAAGGGTGGTCTCACCCGCGTCGCGCTCAACGAGGGCTCCTTAGTGGTGAACTCCAGCCAGGGTGGCGGCACCAAGGACACCTGGGTGTTGGAAGGCTAGGACCATGACCATGCTCAGCCGCACCGCCGACAGTCTTTATTGGCTCTGTCGCTATGTGGAGCGGGCGGAAAACATGGCCCGCGCATTACAAGTGGGCGACCGTATGGCGCTGATGCCCGACATCGAAGGCCGGGACCCCGCCGCCGAGTGGCGTTCCGCGGTGGTGATCTCCGGTACGGAGAATCTCTACGAACAAACCTATCAAGACTTTGATGCCAAGAAGGTTATCCGTTTTATGGCGCGCGATGAAAACAATCCTTCCAGTATCTTTTTCTGCATCAAGTCCGCGCGGGAAAATGCGCGGGCGGTTCGAAACGCGATTACCTCGGAAATGTGGGAGTGTCTGAACTCCACTTGGTTGGAATTTGACCAACATTGGTCTGAGTACGAAGGCGGCGGTGATCTGCTGCATTTTCTGGATTGGGTGAAAAGCCGGTCACAGTATTTCCTTGGCGCCAAGATGGGGACCATGTTCCGGGATGACGCGTATGCTTTTGCGCGCATGGGCACCTATATCGAGCGGGCGGACAACACCGCGCGCATCCTGGATGTTAAATACCATGTTTTGCTGCCGGAAGACGAAGAAGTGGGCGGCAGTGTCGACTATCTGCAATGGACGACGATCCTGCGGGCGACAGAGGCGCTCGGCAATTACCACTGGCTCTATAATGAGACGCCCCAGCCTCTTAAGATTGTTGAGCTGTTGATATTGCGGGAGAGAATGCCCCGATCTTTGTTGGGGTGTGTTAGTGCGGTCAACGAGTTCATGGAGAAATTGGCCGAAATTTACAGCGCCCGGACCGAGGCGCACCGCTTGGTCGGTAATCTCTATTCCGATCTTCGCTTTGCCAATGCGGAGGATATCTCTCAGTCCAGTCTCCACGAATACCTGGTGGATTTCATTCGCCGCAATAATAATTTGGGCGAGGAAATCACCCGGCAATATCTTTTCCACGGATAGGGTGCCGGCGCTGTGCTTCTCTCTGTCGAACACAAGACGACCTACACCTATGCCGAACGGCAGAACTTTACGTCGCAGTTGTTGAAACTGACGCCGCGGGATGATCGCCAGCAGCGCATTCTTGATTGGACCGTGAAAACCGATATCGGCAGCATCGGTGTGCCGGTTAATGACGGTTTCGGCAATCCCAGCAGTATCCTCACCGTGGTTAAGGCCCACAATCAGGTAACCGTCACCGTCACTGGACAGGTAGAAACCACCGACAATGCCGGATTAGTGCAGGGGACTTACGAGCCGCTTCACCCCCGCGTCTTTTTACGGGAAACGGAGCTGACCGAATCCGATGCGAATATCGCGGCGCTGGCGGACGATCTGACCGTTCGGCCGACGATTGAATCTCTTCATCGACTATCCGCACGGGTTCGCGAGGTCGTGGACTATATCGAAGGGGAAACCGACGCTAAAACCACGGCCATTGATGCTTTGAATAGCGGCAAGGGCGTGTGTCAGGACCATGCCCATCTGTTCATTTCCGCCTGCCGCACCGTCGGGGTGCCGGCCCGTTATGTCAGCGGGTATATGTGGATTACCGCCGAGACCGATGAGCCCTATGAAGCTAATCACGCCTGGGCGGAAGCTTATAATCCGGACTTGGGCTGGATCGGGTTTGACGTCGCCAATCAGGTCTCGCCGACTGATGCCTATCTGCGGATGGCGACCGGTTTGGACTACCTCAACGCCGCCCCCGTCCGGGGCATCCGGCGGGGCGAAGGCGCGGAAAGTCTGGACGTGAACGTGTTAGTGCGGCAAATAGGCGGGCAACAATAAAACTCGGGTATCTCAGTCCCCTAACGGCAGGAAACTGCGCCCATGACCTACTGTGTGGCACTCTATTTGGACGAAGGTCTCGTCATGCTCGCCGACACCCGCACCAACGCGGGCGTCGATAATATTTCCACATTTAAGAAGATGACCGTCTGGGAGACGCCCGGCGAACGCACCATCGCCATGATGACGGCGGGCAATCTCGCGGTGTCGCAGGCCGTGGTGAACCTGATCCAGGAGGGGATCGAGCTGGAGGACCAGGACAAGCAGACGGGGACCATCCTGACCGTCCCCACCATGTTCCAGGCGGCCCGGCTGGTGGGCCAGGCGGTGCGCGAAGTGCGTAAAGTGGACGGCGAAGCGCTGGAAGCGACGGATGGCGGCTTTAATGTCTCGATCATCCTGGGGGGACAGATTGCCGGGCGCACCATGCGTCTGTTTCGGATTTATACCGAGGGTAATTTTATCGAGGCCACGGCAGACACGCCCTATATCCAGATTGGCGAACATAAGTACGGCAAACCAATCCTGGACCGGGTGGCGCCGGCGGACACCAATCTCGTCAGCGCGGTGAAACTGTGCCTGATCTCTATGGACTCGACGGTGCGCAGTAATCTCTCCGTCGGTCCGCCCTTTGATTTGTTTGTCTATAGAATGGATCAATGCGGCAGCGCGATGACGCGCCGGATCGAAGCCGAAGACCCCTATTTCAGGGAAATCGCCAATGGGTGGTCGGACGCGCTTAAAACGGCCTATCTGGCCATGGCTGACCCGCCCTGGTTCGGCTAGTAGCTACCCCGCCAGTTCCTTGTGCAGGTCCAACAGCGGCGGGACGGTGTCCGCCGGGCGTCGGCCGAAGCCACATTCCGTGGCCAGCCCGTAATCCTGCACATACTTGTTGGCCGTTTTGATCCGCCGGTTGGCGCCGTCGGCGCCATCCTTGTCGTGGATCAGACCCAGATAGAGCTTGGTCTCGGGCTTCAGGGCGAGATTGGCAAGCGCTTCGAAATAGGCGTCGTCATCCCGCTCGATGGGGACCGGCATATGGATGAACTCGATGGTCCGCTGCACGCCAGCCGCCAGCCGGTTGGCCAGGTTCACCATGGCGGCCATGGTTACCGGTTCGACGAAGTGCTTGCCGCCGAAGGAGCCGTAGCAGAAGTGATAGCCGAGCTCCACCGTTGCCGGGAGATAGTCGCCCCACTTGATCAGCCGCTCCGCAATGCCGCTCATGTGAAACGGGAAGTAGCACTCCCGCGCGCCGTCAAACGCCTGCATGTCATGGGCATTGTCCCATTGGAACGCCAATTGGTCGTGCGGAATGGCGGCGCAAATCTCATCCACCTCCTGGCGCATGCGGGCCTCATAAGCCGGCTCAATCCTGATCCGGTCGTCGGGCGCGATGGCCGAATTGATCACGTTGAAGGGGGAGGGCACGGCCACCAAGAACTTAGCGTCCGCTGCTATTTTACCGGCCTCTTTCATGGTCTTGAAATCGGCATAGCTTTCGATGGCGTTCTCCGCATAGCCCAGGGGCCGCATCTCCAGATCAGCGGGGTCGATGCCGTCCTTGATCTTCCACCAGGTGGTGTGCGCCATCTTCTTGGTGCCGGCGGAATCCTGCACTATGGCTGTCGCATTGCGGTAGTCGCCTTCGGATTCGATCGCGTCCAGCTGCGGATGGTCCCGGAACACATGATCCTGCCAGCGGATCCACATCAGCCGGTCGCCGGTCTCCCCGTCCGGAATGCGCTTGCAGCAATCGCCGATTTTTTCCGAGACCATGCCGAACACGTCGGCGGCGCTGTCCAGCGGCACCGAACCGCACAAATGAATTTCCCTGGATGCCATGATGTCCTCCCTAAGGTGAGGTCAATTTAAGGCACGGGGGCCGGGAGTCAATTTGCCTCTCGCTACTTTCCGCCAGGAGAAATCAACGGCTTGTCACAAAGGCCCCCGGCGGCCGGTGCAACAAATTTCGCCGCGGCGATTGAGCGGACCGTCATTTGCGGATATTCACTGTAGGCAATTCGCTACAAGCGCGGGTCTGCGGCTACGCTTTACCGGCCAACGGCCTTGAAAGGGACAAGCACATGACCTCCGAACTCACTCTGCCGACTGATAAAATCATTGCCAAAGCCGATGGCGCGCTTGGGCACGTGATTTTCAACAATCCGGAGCGCCACAACGCGGTATCTCTGGAAATGTGGGACGCGGTCGAGATTGCGCTCTCGGCCTTTGCCGAGGACGATCAAATTCGCGTGGTCATCTTGTCGGGCGCCGGCGGTAAGGCGTTTGTATCGGGAGCGGATATCTCAAAGTTCGATCAGGAACGGGGCTCCAAGGAAGCAACCGAGCATTACAACGCCCGGCTCGACGTCGTGTACGACATGATCGAGAACTACCCCAAACCGACGATCGCCATGATCGACGGCCATTGCATCGGTGGCGGGCTGAACCTTGCCACATGCGCCGACATCCGCATTGCCTCGGCCAAATCCCGCTTTGCCATGCCGGCGGCGAAACTGGCCTTGGGCTATCCGTTTGATGCGATCCGGCGGCTGGTCAACGCCGTGGGCGCGGCCGCGGCAAAACAGATGATGTTTAGCGCGAAGTCCATTGATGCTGAGACGGCCCTTCGTCTTGGATTGGTGCAAGAGGTTGTTGAGGAGGATGGGTTGTCCGACCGGGTCGACGAGCTGGCGGGCGCCATCGCCGGGAATGCGCCCCTCACGGTTCGCGCCATGAAGTTCATTGCGACCCAGGTGATGCACCGCGACCCGGCCGCCCGGGATTTCGAACGCTGTAAGGAGATGGTCGCCGCCTGCTTTGCGTCCGAGGACTACGTGGAGGGCCGAACGGCCTTTATGGAGAAGCGCACCCCCGACTTCAAAGGCAAGTAGCCGCGCCGGTTTATGAGGGATCAGCGATGAGCTCCGTCTCGTTATTCGATTGGACCATCTACCGCCACCTGTTCAGCGCCGAAGCGATGGAGAGGATATTCGGCGAGGCGGCGGTGCTTGAGCGCATGGTCGCGTTCGAGCGCGCGGTCGCCAAGGTACAGGGAGAGATGGGCCTTATTCCGGCGGAAGCCGCGCGCCAAATTGTCGATCAAATCTCGGCGGATCGGCTTGATCTGGAGAGATTGCGCAAAGACACAGCGGTGGTGGGCCGGCCCGTCATCGGCCTGGTGAAACAATTGGGCGAACAAGCGGGAGAAGATGCCGCGCCCTGGGTCCACTACGGCATGACAACATACGATGTGATGGATACCGCCACAGTGCTGCAAATCAGGGATGGACTGGATGAAATTCTCGCCGGTGTACGGCGCTATCGGGACGAGTTGAGTCAACTGGTTGCCGATCATCGGGACACGGTGATGGTGGCCCGGACCATTAACATGCACGCGCTGCCCACGACCTTCGGCGCCAAGCTGGCAAACTGGCTGGAAGAAATGCTGCGCCATCAGGAGCGCCTGGAAGTGGCGCGCGAGCGGGTGCTTGTGGTGCAATTGGGCGGCGCTGTTGGAACGATGGCCTCGCTGACCCCAAACGGGTTGGCGTTCCGGGCCGCTCTTGCGCAGGAACTGGGGCTCGGGACGATTAAAAGCAATTGGCACAACGCGCGGGCTTCTTTGTCGGAGGCAATGCTTTGCCTGGGCAATCTCTGCGCCTCGCTTGCCCGGAACGCGCACAATCTTAGCCAACTCGCCGGTAGCGATATCGGCGAGGTCTCTGAAGGTGGAGAGGCGGGGTATGGCCGCAGTTCCAGCATGGCGCACAAGCGGAACCCCCGGGCGGCGGAATTTGCCGAGGCGACGGCCCGGCTCGGCCGCCAGCGTGCCACCGGCATTCTGGATGTTATGGGGCAGGATCACGACCGGCACGGCGGCACGTGGATCGCGGAATGGATGCTGGTCCCCGAAACCTTTCTGCTGACTTCCGGCGCGCTCTATTGGGCGGTGGACCTTCTGCAACGATTAGAGGTCCACCCGGACAAGATGCTGGAAAATCTAAACGCGAGTCACGGTCTGATTCTGACCGAGCGCTACACACTGGCGCTGGCCGAAGAGCTGGGCAAAGCAGAGGCCCGCCGCCTGATTGAGGAGGCTTGCGCGGCGGTACTGGAGACCGATACGCCACTTGCCGACATTTTGCTGGCGATGGCCGACGTTCGCGCTGTCTTGAGTGAAGAGGATATAAGATCGCTGGCCGATCCCCGGACTTATTTGGGGGCGGCCGGCGAGATTGTCGATAACGTGTTAGCGGTCAACGACAAGAAGGAATAATTTTCCGAGGGATAAAATTGCACATTAAATGGTGTAAATGGGCATCATCAGTGGGAGAAATACAGCTCATTTTGGCCATTTAACAGTTTCGCCCATGCAGCTTTGCGGCTATACCTAAGCTTATGAGGCTCTATCTGGCGCTCATAATAATTTAATTCGAACAACTCCACAGGGAGACAACTTATGAAAAAGATGACCACAGTTGCGGCGAGTGTTGCCGCTGCGGCAATGATGGTGGCGGCCAGCGGCCCCGCTCATGCCGAATACCCCTCCAAGCCCATTAAGATTTTGGTCGGCTTCTCCGCCGGCGGCGGCACTGACACCACGGCGCGCGGCTTCGCATCTTATATGCACGAAGCCCCCAGCTTGAACGGTCTGCCAGCCTACATTGTCAACCAACCCGGCGCATCCGGCCAAAAGGCCGCCAAGATGGCCCTGGCTGAAAAAGCTGACGGCCATACCCTTTACATGATCAACATCGGCACCTTCATTGCCGGTGAGCTGGCCAAGGGCGACGCCCGTCCGTATCACGTGCCGGATGCTTTCGTGAACCTGGGCTGCGCCTCACAGCTGGTGACCTCCCTTCAGGTGCACACCTCCCATCAGGCGAAGACGATGAAGGAGTTCATCGACTATGCCAAATCCTCCGGGAAGACCATCACCTGGGGTACGTCCGGTGCCGCGACCATGCACGCCACCATCGGCCACATCTTCTTTGACTCACACGGCATCAAGCACAAGAAAGTGCCGTTCAAGGGCGGTTCCAAGGCGCGCGCCGCGCTGGTGTCCAAGTCCGTTGAAGCTGTCTTCGGCGGCGTGAACACGCTGGTCGGTTTCGAAGACGACATCAAGGCCCTGGCCTCTGCCGGTTCCAAACGCGACCCGATGGCGCCGAAACTGGCGACTTTCAGTGAGCAGGGCACGGGCGGTATCGAGTTCACCGGTCTGATGTGCCTGTTCGCCAAGAAGGGTGTTTCCGATGAAGTGAAGAAGGACGTGGGCGACGCGATCAAATTCATCGCCGGCCTGAAAGGCTACAAGCGCTACATGAAGAAAAATAGCCTGGCCTCGTTCTACACGGATTCTGCGACGGCGACCGCTGCCCAGGATACGATGTATAAGGCCATGGGTCCGGTCATTAAGAAAATTTTGGCTACCCAATAGGCTCGAATAAGAAAAGGGGCAGGCCCTCAGCGGCCTCGCCCCTTCTTATTTTTTATTTTTTTTAGCCATAGTTTTTAACGTGGATAACCATCAATACAAAACCAAGGTCGAGTATTGGGTCAGCTTGGTCGTTCTTCTGATTGGCGTTTTCTTCGTCTTCCAAGCGATGACCATCGGAACGTCAAAGGAACTTGTCGGTCCGAGAACCATGCCGCTGATTTTGGCGATCTGTTTGATCATCAGCGGCGTCTGGCTGGGTCTGAGGGCCTATCTGGGCCGTGCTGGCGATTTGACGGACGAATACGGTTTTCTTGACAGCGATATTGGACGCATTCTGGAGGTCGTTGGCTGCGGCGTCCTTTTTGTATTTGTGTTTTGGGGGTTCGGCTATTTCGCTGCGTTGATCGTAGCGTTTATTGCGACGCTCTATGCCTTCGGCAACCGGAATTGGATCGGCATCATTGTCGGTTCAATTATTCTGGCGGTCATTTTCCAATGGCTGTTTATGGGGGTCATGCTATTGAGCGATCCCCAAGGGTATTTCGTCGATCTGCGTCCGTATACAGACTGGATTAAGGGTGAATAAGCCATGATGTTTTTCGAAGATATCATCGGTGGTTTTGCGACCCTGTTCGCCGATCCGTACGCGATCTGGTTTGTTATTCTTGCGGCCTTCGTCGGCATTATCTTCGGCGCGTTGCCTGGCCTCACTGCCGCCGCCGCTATCGCCATGATGCTGCCTATTCTGATCGCCTATAATGAAGAGATCGGCGGCCTCGCCGGTCTGGCTTTCCTCTATGTGATCGGCAAATCCGGACGTTATGGCGGGTCCATTGCCGCGATCCTGTTTAATACGCCGGGCACGGCGGCCTCCGCCGCCACCATGCAGGATGGCTATCCGATGACCCAGTCGGGCCGGGCCGGCAAGGCGCTCAAGACCGCCGCCGTCGCCTCCGCCTACGGTGACTATTTCGGCGAGATCATCTTGATCTTCGGCGCGGTTTCCATTGCGGCGTTTACCAGAAAATTCGGACCGCCCGAGAACTTCGCGATATATCTGATGGCCTTTGTCGTCATCGGTTCGGTGGTGAGCGACAGTATCGTTAAGGGAATCATCTCGACCCTGTTCGGCGCGGCCATTGCGCTAATCGGTGAAGACGTTATCACCGGCCAGTTCAAAATGACCATGGGGATTGATGAACTGGAATCCGGCATGGCGCTGGTGCCGCTGTTGATCGGTGTATTTGTGATTTCGGAAGTTATCGTTCAGGCCGAGAAGCGCATGAAGACCGAGATGATCCAGGCCGCCGGGGACAAAATTGACGATCCGACGGCGCACTACTTCACTTGGCCTGAGTTCAAACGCTGTGTCCCGCTGATGTTCCGCTCCTCCATTTACGGCTCTTTGATCGGCATGATGCCGGGGCTGGGCTCCTCGGTTGCGTGCTTCGTCGCCTACGGCGAAGAGAAACGGCGGGCCAAGAATAAGGACGAGTGGGGCACGGGCATCGTCGAAGGCGTCGCGGCGCCCGAATCCGCCAACAATGCGGTCTCCGGGCCCTCCATGATTCCGCTGCTGACCCTTGGTATTCCGGGTTCGACCATTGCCGCCGTTCTGATCGGCATGTTCCTGGTAAACGGCTTGCAGCCCGGCCCCACTATTTTTGCTGACGAGCCGCCGCTGTTTATCGCCGGCAAGCTGATCAGCCCGCGAGAGTTTATCTTCGGCGTGTTCGCGGCTGGGCTCATCGGCATCGGCGCCTACGCCTTGATCGGCTATTTCGCGGCGTCTTATATCGGGCGCATCATCGCGGTGCTGCCGACCCGGCATCTCTATCCGACAATCCTCATGATCTCTCTGGCCGCCAGCTATTCCTCGCGGGCCTCCATCTGGGATGTGGGATTTGCGCTGTTATTTGGTGTGATCGGTTATGTGATGCGGCGCACGAATTTCTCGGCCGCTGCCTTCATTATTGCCTTCGTCCTGACATCCAGCATGGAAGAGGCGTTCCGGCAGTCGATGATTATTTCCGATAGCGGCTTCCTGGTGTTTCTGAAATTCGAGTATCAGGACAAGTTCTCGTTTGCACCGATCTTCCTGATCATCGGCGCGGCCGTTGTGGCGTTCCGGGCCTGGACGTCCTACAAAGCGAAAAAGGCCGACGCGGCAGACTCTTAAATTTTTGTCTTTGCCCTAGGGCGCGAAAGAAGATCGCAGCTGGGCCGCCCATACGCCGTCAATCTCTGCGATAATCCACAGCGAACGGAATTTCCCAAGAACCGCGCCATCGGCTCTATAGCGGGTGAACGTCACGTCGAGGTGAACCTTGCCCGGTTCCGCAGCGATCACGTCCACCGCATCCCATTCCGTATGGTGCCACTGGTCTCCGGCGCGAGCGAGAAAATCAGCCAGATAAGTTTCCGGCCCCTCCCAGGTTTTTAACCTGCCGCCGGACAATCGGTAGTGGGGAAAATGGAGTGTCGCCGCCAACGCCGCTTCATCCCGCGCATTCAAGGCCGACAGATGGGCGTCCATCACGGCTTTGGCTTTGGATATCGCGAAAGTGGCGGTTTGGTCAGAACGCATATTTTCGGAAACTACCGTCAACGGGGATCAACGTTCCGGTGATGTAGCGCGCGAGCGGTGAACTCAGGAATGCTGCCAACACGGCCATGTCTTCGGGCTCGCCCAGATAGCCGATGGGGATTTCCTCTTCAGCGTATTTGCGGCGACGTTCCTCGTCGTAGTTCTGCCGGATCTGCTCGCTCATGATTTTGCCGGGACCGAGGCAATTCACGGTGACCCCGTACTTGGAGACCTCGTTGGAGAGACCCTTGGACCAGGCATGAAGGGCGGCCTTCGCCGACATGGCGACATTGATCTTGCCCGGATGTTTTTCCGGTTCGTTCTTGCCGCTGATGGTGATAATCCGGCCCCATTCGCGCTCGATCATCTGCGCCAGGAGGGCGTGGCTTAGCCGGCGCTGGGTGTTGAAGTTCATGTCCATACCTTCGTCCCAGGTCGGAGCGTCCGCATAAAGCTCCACTTTGCGGCTGCCGCCGGCGGAATTGATCAGAATATCGACATGTCCAAGGGCGTCCATCGCCTTCGTCCCAAGGTTCTCCGGTCCGTCCGGGCTCATAATGTCATGGGCGATCACGATGGGGCGGAGATGACCGGCGTCGGCGATTTCATTTGCAACGTCGTTCAGCAGTTCTTCCCGCCGGGCGGCAATGGCGGTCTGCACGCCCTCGGCGGCCAACGCCTTCGCGCAGGCCCGGCCGATGCCCTGACTGGCGCCGGTCACCAGCGCAGTTTTGCCGTTTAAGAGTAAGTCCATAATCTGTTCCTCTAGCCTGCCCAGACGTCCGACGGTACAAACACATTTCCTTCGAACAGCCAGCGCGCGGTCCGCAAAACCCCGCCATAAACAAAATCCAAGTCAGGTCCGTGTCCATCGACGCACAGCTCGACCTTCAGCTTGCCGGACGGATGTTCGATGACGATTGTTTCTTCGGCTGTGCGGTCAACGTTACTCAAACCATCGGCGACCGTTCCCTCCATTACCGCACAGGTGGCGACGCACATGCCGCCGGTGACTGCGTGGGCCGCGTGGCAGCTGGTCGGCACGAAGTAGCGGGATGTGATGCTGCCGCCGTCCACGGGTTCAGATAAAAGGCCGATCTTGGGGATGACCAGCTCGGACACGTCGCCAAGTCCCATGCGCCGGCCGGCCTCCTGGCGGATCGGTTCCATCCGCTCAAACAGCGCCCGGTTCGCGTCCAACTCGTCGCGGGTTTCGTGTCCCGTGATCCCCAGATCGGCGGCCCGCATCAGGACCATGGGCATGGCCACATCCATGCAGGTAACCTCGATCCCGTCGATTTCTTCCTTTGCCTTGCCGGTGGGCAGCAGCTTGCCTGTCTTGGAACCGGCCACCCCCATGAACTTCAGCAAAATCGGCGCGGCCGTGCCGGGCACGCCGTCGATGGCGGCGTCGCCGTCGTAGTTCACTGCCCCGTCCGGGGTCTGGATCACCGCTTCGATGACCGAGTCCGTATTGACGTTGTAGATGGTGACCTCGGACGTCTCCCCCTGGATCGGCACCCAGCCTTTTTCGAGCGCATAGGGGGCGATCCCGGACAACATATTCCCGCAGGACGGGTTGGTATCGACGAACGCCTTGTCGATGGAGACTTGCGCGAACAGATAATCGATGTCGATGCCGTCGCGCTTGGACTTGCTGACCATGGCGACTTTTGAAGTCAATGAATCCGCGCCGCCGATCCCGTCGATCTGGCGGATATCGGGTGAGCCCATGGCCGCCAGGAGAACATTGTTCCTCGTATCCTCGTCCGCCGGCAGGTCGGCCAGATCAAAGTAGGGGCCTTTGGACGTGCCGCCCCGCATCAGGACGCAAGGGATCGGTGTTTGCTTCGCCATCGCACTTCTTCTTCCAATTGATTTTGCCTATTTTGCGGGAGCGGGCGAGGCAAGTCGAGCCGCTTGTGGGAGGGGCCGAATGCGCTTGACCCCGGATCGGCCGGCATGATCAGCTAAGGTCATGGGCGAAATACTCGGCATCGGCACGACACACTATCCCGGCCTCACCGGCACGGACGAGGGCCTGTGTTCCATCTGGCAGCGGATCATCAACGCGCCGCGTATTGATCCAAAATGGAAGGACAAGGCCAACTGGCCCGACGGCATGGCCGAGGAAATCGGCGACGATATGGGCCTCACTTCGGCCGGGGCATATCGGAAACGGATGTGGGAGAATTTCCGCAAGCAGCGCGCCATCATCGACGAATTCGCGCCCGACTTCATCGTCATCATAGCCGATGACCAATATGAAAATTTCAAGGAAGACATCATCCCGCCGTTCTGCGTGTTCGGCCTGGACGACGACTTCGACCAGTATGTCTGGCGGCAGGGCGTCATGGCGCAAAAGCCCAACTATTGGGGCGAGCCCCGGGAAGAGCCGATCCACCTGCACGGCCACCGTGACGGGGCCAAATACATCACCGCCGGGCTGCTCAACCGCGGTATCTCCATGCCCTATGCTTACAAGCTGTTGCATTCAGACCTGCTGGCCCACGGTTTCAACTACACGGTCCTCTATATGGATGTGGACCGGCAGGGCTTCGGCCATCCGATTATCCCGCTACACGTGAACTGCTATGGCAGCTCGGTGATCAGCGCCAAAGGCGCCTTCGCCCATTTGTTCGAGGAGCCGGAGGACAACGGCCTGCCCGACCCGCCGGGCCCGAACCCGGCGCTCTGTCATGAACTTGGCGTGAAGCTGGCCGAGACCTTGGCGGAGAGTCCCTACCGCAGCGTCATCATGGCGTCTTCAAGCTGGTCTCACTGTTTCCTGTCGCCGAATACGGGCTATGTGGTGCCGGACTTTGAGTCCGACCGAAAGATGCTGACGGCGTTGAAGGATGGCGACTACGGCTTCTGGCGGGATCGCCAAATGGAAGAGGTAGAGGGCGCCGGGCACCACGAACTGTTGAACTGGCACGTCCTGGCCGGCGCCATGGACGCCCTCGACCGAAAGGCCGACATTATGGACTATGTGGAGACGTTTATTTTCCAATCCAACAAATGCTTCGCCGTCTTTCCGCCGAACTAGGTCGAGGGTCTATTGTTGGCTGGCTAGTCTCTCCAGGGGTAGAATGCTTGATGCTGAAATTCTCAGTTAAAAAACTGGGTCAATTTGGTTCATGAGATATTCCAGACCGAAACGACGAGATGTGATCGCTTTCATTTTCATGCTCGTTGCATATATCAGCCCATTAAGTGGGTCCGCCAAAGATTGCCCAAAGTTTCCAGAGGTAAAGTGGTGGGGGGCGATTACCCACGACACGATTACCGAATACGTTGAACGGAAGAATGACGGCGATTGGCGGGCTTATATCACTCTTTGGGAAAGGCGCCTCGAGAATCTAGAAGAAATACACCAGAAAGGCTGGACGGCCACAATTGAGGGTGTTGCTCTCTCTGAGAGCCGGCGGCGGTACAAAGTGCGGCTGAACAACAAGGCGCTGGGCAACTACATTGAACGCGTTAAAGAGCGAATAGATATCCTTTACTGCCTAGCGAACTTGCCGAGGAAGGGTGATAAAACATTGATCGCCTCTCCGTTTGTTGAAGACTTTCCGAACCAAGGAGAAAAATTGGCTTCCGAGAAAAAATGCCTCGGGTGTCATTCGCCAGTTCAAACCAGAAAGCACAGTCATATCCCGACTTTGGCTGGCCAAAATATGCTGTACCTGCTCAAACAGCTTAAGGAGTTTCAGGAGAGCCGTGAAACGGGGAAATTGGAAAACAAACTCGCCACCCGACATAGCGCCATCATGCAGTTTCCGGTGACTCGTTTGGCGGAGAAAGAAATTTGGTTGATTGCCGAATACTTTTCCAAGAACTCCAGCTGTAAGGAAGAGGATATTCAACCTTTCAAAATCCAACCTCCGAAAGAGTCTGATACGTGTATTACATGCCATGGACCGAAAGGGATCAGCCATTTCCCGGAAGTTCCCAATTTGGCAGGTCAAAATTTCGTATACCTGCAACGGCAACTTACAGCCTTCAAAGCCTCCATCGACGCCCAGGGAAATAGATCCTATGCCGAAGATAGCCTAAGCGACTTGCGCTACCACTACTACATGTCTCAACACTTGAAGGCATTGAGTGAGGAAACGATCGAGTCCTTGGCCCAGTACTACAATGGTCTCAGGTGCTTGCCTCAGAAATAAGGCAAGGGTCTCGCCATCGAAAACGAACAACGCGCAATAGCCGCGCAGACCTTGGCCGAGGAACAGCGCAATCGCGCACAGGTAAATCAGTCGCTTCTTTTATCCAGATCCGCTCAAACGCAATTGAGAGCCGGACGCCCGGTCGAAGCCGCCTTGCTGGCGCTCGAAGGGCTGCCCGACCCAGGGGCGAATGACCCGCTCTATCGAACGCGCCCACTCGTCGATCAGGCGCAGATCATCCTGCGCCAGGCGCGGCGCGCCATTCACGAAGAGGCGGTGTTGGCCGACTTGGGGGACGGCAGCGCTGAAATCGTGATCAATGACGCCAAGGGACTCGCTGTTTTAAGTCCTGCCAAAGCCAGGCGAGTGATGGTCGTCGATCTGGCGGAGAAATCCACACGATATGTTCTGCCGGTAGAATCGTTCCGGCAGGGGTTCGTTTTTTCCGGGGATGGAAATTTCTTAGCCACCTTCACCAAAAAAGGCGAACTGGTTGTCTATGAAACCGGCCAAGGAACCGAAGTCAGCAGATCATCAATTTCTTTCACCGCGAATAGATTACTCGCCTACGATCATGGCCGGCAGGCTGTCTTTATGACGTCAAACCAGGGGGCGGCCGTTCTGGATTTGGAATCCGGGCGGCACAACATGTTTGGCGCCGAGACAGCGGCGGTTAGCCCAGACTTTTCTCGTTTGGCAGTCATCAACAAAGGCGTGCTTGAACTTCGTGATATGGGCACCGGGGAGTTGCTCGGTCAAAGCTCCCAGCGCTTAACGGGTCCAGTGAACGACGCGAACCGCTTGGTTTTCAGTCCCGATGGGTTATGGCTGGCTGTTGCCTCAGATTTATACACGTGGGTATTCCGGGGCGATACTGCTGCATTCGTTGGAAACACCGGGAAACGCAAGAAAAGTCAGCTTGCCATAGGTTTCAGCCCGGATAGCAGATGGCTGTATATTGGCGGCGCCGATGGGCAAATCATCATCTACAATCCCTCGGAAAAGAAAATTGTCGTGCGCTACGAAGGCCACAAGGACTGGGTTTTTGATGCGGATATTGCGGAAAAATCCGATGGGGTGCTCACCACCGGGTCCAACGGCGAAGTTCACTATTGGGACCCGGTGAAGGGGCAGGTGTTGTTAAAAGCCCACGGCCATCTAGGTATCGTGACCAAAGGGCGCTTATTAGAGAAGCAGAATGCGTTTCTGACGGCATCTGCTGATGGAACCGTTCGATATTGGCGGCTGCCCCAGGCCAGTACCTCTCGGGAAAAGCTGGTGGATGAGTTTAGGGAAGAGCCTGTTTACTCCCATACAGGACGCATGGTCGCTCTATCCGGCGCCGGCTTGTTTCACGTTTTCACCGGGGAGGCTGTGGTGCGCGCGCCGAGCAGCCGTTTGGGGCCGAGCTATATCGCTTTTTCATCGGATGACAATTTGGTGCTGGGGTTGCAAAGAAATTCGGACAACCTGACTCACAAAAATATTTGCCTATATGAGAGCAAAACCGGCCAAGCAGCGCGTTGTTTCATCAAAACCACCAACGTTTGGTCCGCCAGTATGAATGCGGCCGCATCAATTGTTGCCGGTCACATTGTCATCAACCAAGAAAGTTTGATGATCAGCTTTGACGGCAAAACCGGAGAGGAGTTAGGCCGCTTTAATATTGCCGCAAAGGCTTTTGCCCCGGGTGATGTTGCGAACTTTTCCAAACCAATCGTTTCAACTAATGGCGACGCCATTTACGTCAATCATGTTGGTCGTGAAATTCTTGCATTAGCCCCCGATCTTTCACGGGAGCTAAGGCCGCGTATAAAGCACGGCCGGCAAGGGGCCTTGGAGCCACTCTTTATCCCCCAGGATGACAAAGTGGTTTTCTATTGGGCAAATGGCGACTTCGAGGTTTACGCGTTGTCGACCGGAAAGCTGGTTACTCAATTCAATATTGAAAGACAATCAAACGCCGACATTTCCGTGTCACCGTCGGGGAAATATATGGTTGTCCCGAAAGATCGGGGAAAACTGTTGCTGGTTGATAGTCAACGTGGGGATGTCGTTTTAGAGATGGCCCACCCGGGCGTCGAGAGCATTCAAGCGCCGATTTTCGATCATCGTGAAGACTATGTCATGGCGAGCCGCGATGGCGCCACAATGATCTGGGATATTAAATCCAAACGCAAAATCGAAACAGTAAAAATGGATTTTGGATCGGCTTATCCCTTCGTCTATGTGAAGGGATTTTCGGCAGACCGATCAGAGATCGTTACTTGGTCGTGGACCGATATAAGACGCTGGGCGTTCCATCCGGATCCTTTGGCGCTCATTGCCGCCACGCAGAAACAGGCGCCAAGGTGTCTTTCGCAAAAACAGCGGGAACTCTTTTCATTGCCGCCCGCACCGCCAAGATGGTGTATCACGGGCGCAGTATCGGCCAAGGACAACCCGTCTCCGGAAAACTGGAAACCCAAATGGCCGTATGCCGGCGCCGAATGGCGAGCCTGGCAACTTGCCAAAGACAAAGGTGAGCCAACGGCAATGCCTAAATAGGTTTTAAAGCCATGCAAGGCGATTCGTGATTAAAGACAACTGATTTGACGGCCGTTGCTGCATGCGACTTCCGGCGCCGAGAGAAAACTGTCTTCGGGGCGGCCCAAGAGTTCCAGCAGCGTTTCGTCTTTCCACAGAATTGACCTGGCTCACTCCTTCGCCGCTGGCGCTTCTTTGTCCGTCCGAATGCCCGCCAGATACCGAAAGTAAGCCTGCGCCCGGTTTTTGGAAGAGGCGACGGAGGGCGCCATGAAGGCGTGCTCGATCTTTGAACGGACCAGCGCCGCGTAGCGCCAGATGTCGCCCGTCTCCCGCTCGATCAGATAATAGGACTGAAACCCGCCGGGCTTGACCACGTCGAGGAACAGGACCGGAAATGCACTGATGTTGGTGCTGTTGAAACTGAGCCGATTGTCCGTCCGGTCACGGACATCGATCCGGAAGGCCACCGGTCCGAGCGGATTATTCTCATCCTGCATGAAATGGATCGCGCGGCCGGTCCGGATGTCCGTGACGGTGAAGGCGGCCCGCGGGCCGTCAACATCGGCACCGGCGAGGCCCGTGGCGTCGGAAAAGAGCTGCCGCCATGCCTGGTTGGAGACCGACCAGTACTTAATTGTGGTCAGGTCCTGGAACCGGGCCAGCCGCCGTGCGATATCATCCGCCGACCCCGCATGGCGAAAACGGGCGGCGACGCGAATAAGGAAGTCGAACGGGCGTTTTTTCCAGCCCGTGCAGGCGGGCGGCGTCCACACTGCAATATCCTCGGTCTCCAAGATGTCGATCTTCAAGCCCAAACCGTCGCTGGAGGGTTGAGGCATTTCGGCCAAGGTGCAGGCAGGGCCAGTGCTCGCTTCTTGGGCCACGACCTCTTGAGAGACAATCAGGCCCAAAAATCCCGCTAGCAGGAAACGGATCATGCTCTAATTCACGATCCCTTCGCGGAGGGCGTACGCGGTGACCTCCGCAGTATTGTGGAGGTTCAGCTTGCGCATCAGGTTCGACCGGTGGGTCTCGACCGTCTTGATGCCGATGCTCAGCCGTTCGGCGATATCCTGATTGGTGTTGCCCTTGGCGATGAGTTGCATCACCTCTCGCTCCCGTGGGGTCAGCTTAGCCAGGGACTCGTCTTCGAAGTCGTCCTCCATGGCCTGGGCAATCTTATCCATGTCGAACATCTTATCGAGATAGGTCTTGCCCTCCGCAACCGTCAGGATGGCGTTTTCCAGCTCCGCCGGATTGGCGGTTTTGATGATATAGCCGTCGGCGCCAGCTCGCATGGCGGCAGCTACCCGGCGCTCAGTATCATCCACGGTGAGCATCAGGATGCGTGTTTCCGAAAACTTGGCTTTGATCTCACGGGTCACATCAATGCCGCTCATATCCGGCAGGGAGATATCCATCAAAATGACGTCCGGCCGTTCCAAATCGGTTTGGCGGAGCGCCATGGCCCCATTGCGCGCGCCGCGCGCCACGAGTTCGAAATGGTCCGAGCGGCCCACCAAGGCGCTGACGCCTTCACGAATCAGTTCCTGATCCTCCACCACCAGAATTCGGATAGTTTTCATCTCGCCTTTCCCTCAGCGGTTATTTTTTCTAACCGTCTTTATCGGTGTCCAAAGTATCCTCTGCGTTCCCGGACTGCAATTGCACTTCCGCCGCAGCAATTCCCTGACGGATAGCCTCTGGATCCTTCGATTGGCTGGCGGTTTGGATGTCGCCCATGATCATGGACAGCTCCGGCAGGCCGAACACGGCGCAATAGCCCTTGGCGGCATGAGCCATTTCGTCGATCTCCGCATAATTCTCCTCGGAAACGCGCCGCGCCATGGACTTTAGATCGGCTGTCAGCCGGATTGCTACTTTAGGCAACATGGAACTGAGCGCCGGATCTAGGTTTTCCGATGGCTCACCAGTTGAAATCCCAGTCTGGCGGTCCGTCTCCACCCCAATATACGACGCCACCATCCGTACCAGTTCGGCCCGGCGCAGGGGCTTGACCATAAACGCCGAGCAGCCGGCATCGAAGGCCTTGGCCCGCTCGTCATGCTCGGCAGCGGCGGTGAGGATGATAATAGGTACTTTGCGCCGATGGCGTTCTATCTCGAATTACCGGATTTTCTGGATGAGTTCCAACCCTGTCAGGCCGGGCATCCGAAGATCGCTCAACACCAGGTCATAGTTGCGGGATTGATATAGCTCCAGCGCTTCGGCGCCATCCATGGCTGAATCGATGATAAACGGCAATCCGTTGAGAAACTCCATCGTCGCTTCAAGACTCAGGTCCGTATCATCGACGACCAGCACCCGCGCGGAGGGCAGGCGCGATAAATCAAAGTTGAACGGTTTATCCGCCGCTTCGGAAGAGCCGGCGGCAGCCTCGAAAGGCAGCCAGACCTTGACCTGAGTGCCAACGCCGACGGTGCTTTCCATGTGGATCGTCCCTCCCATCTGATCAACCAGCCCCTTACAAATCGCTAGGCCCAGGCCGACCCCGCCCGGACTGTCCGGAGAGCGACCGCCGACTTGTTGGAACGGATCAAACAGCGCAGGCAATTCATGCGCCTCAATGCCCGGACCCGTGTCGGAAACGGTTAGGTGAAACCCTTTCTCTTCATGGGGGTGGACGGACAAGGTTACAGAGCCGTCGTTGGTGTACTTAACCGCATTAGACAGCAGGTTCAGTGTGATCTGATTGAGCGCGCCGTAATCGCCAGTCCAAAATCGGGGAAAACCGGCTGTCAGATCATGAGTGATGGTCAGCCCCTTGAGATCGCTGTTCGGCTTGACGATCTCCACCGCGTTTTCGATCAGCAAGTGCAGATTAAAATCGCCGGCTTCAATATCTTTCTTGCCCGCATTCAACCGGGAAAAGTCGAGAATGTTGTTCAACAGCCTGGAGAGATAGTCACCGGCGGTGCTGAGTGATGTGACAAGTTTCCGTTGGCGTTGGTCCAACTTGGTTTCGCCCAGCAACTCTGTCATCCCCAGGATGGTATACATCGGGGTCCTGATCTCATGTCCGACAATAGCCAGAAAGTCGGACTTGGTGGCGTCCGCGCGCGCCAGCTCCTTGGTTTGCGATTCCAGCCGGTCTTTCATGTCCAGATGCTGCAGCGTGCTGAGGGGGCCGCCGAACCGCTTGAGGGAGAACAGAATCAGCCAGGCAAACGTGATGGCGACAGCGGTAAATCCGAGCCATTCCTCCGCCCCGGCCAGAGCCGCCAGGATCATCAGCCCGGCTGTGGTGACCTTGGCCAGGCGAAATCCGGGCAGGGAGGCTTGGACATCGCCGACCAGCGCGATAATGATGGCGGCGGAGATGACAGTAATCGCGAACGCCGATGCGCCCGGAAACAGTAAGGGGACGCCGGCGCCCCAGGCCAAACCCAATGCGGCAGCGAGCAGCAGTAACATGATCGCCGGACGGTTTGGCGTCGTGAGGTCTTGTCCAATTTGGGTGACTTGCCGACAGTAGAGATAATCCGACAGCCCCAGGCATGTTGTCAGGGCAAGCCATAGGAAATAAAGCTCGGTCTCGACCTGGTCGAATAGAAGCACGCCAAACAACAAAAGCGCCGCCGCCGTGAGCAGCCGTGCTGCCAGGGACTGGGATAGTGCATGGCTTTGCAGCAGGCGCCGCCGCGCCTCCGGGCTCCTGTCCGACCACCCGATGAGCCTATCGATGAGCGTGATATTCAATATCGTCTCCTGAACCAGGGGATCAACTTAGCTGGAATGAACCGGCGGCAATAGGCAAAAGAAAATCGCCATTTTTCCGAAAACATCACGTTTTGTGATCTGGGTCGCAGAGTCTCCCGGGTCAATGTGCGAAAACGGGCGACATCAGGACAGTGATTCTCTCTGTAGGATTATGGTCCTGTAACCCAAGAGCACCTTGGCCGGCCCGAAAGGGCCGGCCATTTTATTGGCCAACAGCGCTCTAGGCATTTTTTGCCGGGTGGTAACCATTTCTTAAAGCCGCTCCACCATACTTACCGCAACAAGGGCAAAAGCCCAGAAGACCTAACCTCCAGCACTGGTGGATGGTGCGATGAAACTGACCGACCTGCCCCTTTTCGGGGTGATGCGGCAACGCCTGGATTGGCTCCATCAACGCCAACAGGTTATTGCCCAGAATATAGCGAACGCAGATACGCCGGACTATCGGTCCAATGACCTCAAAGCCTTCGGATTTAAGGAAGCGCTGCGCCGTTCCCGCGCACCAAGCGAGGGCCTTGGTACGTTCGTTACCAATGATCAGCACCTATATCGGAAAGCAAGCGCGGCGACTCTTGGGAAATTCCAGGAAATAAGCGCCAGAAGCGATTATGAAACGTCGCCGAACGGCAACCAGGTGATTCTTGAAGAGCAGATGCTCAAAATGAACGAGACCGCCATCAACCACAGTCTGGTGACCCAGATTTACAAGAAGAACCGGAATATGATCAAAACCGTCCTAGGACGCGGCGGCGGTGCAGCATAGGAAATTATTGAAACATGTCTGACGATCTTATCAGTTCACTAAAATACTCTGCCGCCGGCATGAAGGTCCAGGGTGAGCGGCTTCGGGTGATCTCCCAGAACATTGCCAACGTGGATTCTCTGCCGACCGGACCGGGCCTCGAGCCATATCGCCGGAAACAAATCTTGTTCAAAAACGCCTTGAACAGAGAGCTCGGCCTGACAACCGTGCAGGTCGCCCGGATTGTCGGTGATCCCAGCGAATTTCCCCTGCGCCAGAAACCGGGTCATCCGGCCGCCAACGGTGCGGGCCTCGTCCGGGCCCCGAACATTAATGCATTGATCGAAATGATGGATTTGCGCGAAGCCCAACGGTCCTACGAAGCGAACCTAACCTCTATCCGCACCGCGCGGACCATGATGCAAAAAACAATTGATCTGCTCCGGTAAACCGGGTGGGCGTGAACGATAACAACAACGGAGACTAAAACGGATGGCAATAAACGTCACCAATGCTCTGAGCGCATATTCAAACGCGATCGACCGGTTGCAGGAAACGAAGGGCAACAGCGCCCGGGATCAAATCGGCCAGTCTGATTTTTCACAAATGGTGAAAAACTTCGCCGAATCGGCTGTTGAAGTCGGCAAGACTTCGGAACAACAGTCCGCGCGAGCGGCGGCCGGAACGGCTGATCTGAATCAAGCGGTGATGGCGGTGTCCGAGGCCGAGTTGACGTTGAATACGGTGGTCGCGGTCCGCGATAAGGTGGTCGAAGCCTATCGTGAAATTCTTCGGATGCCGATCTAGCGCACCGGTACATCCTTTATGAACGAAAATGATGTCCTAGAAATTTCCCGGCTGACATTCTTTGTCATCCTGAAAGCCGGCGGGCCTATCATGGCGGCGGGGTTGGCGATAGGTCTGATTATCGCCATCTTTCAAACCCTGACGTCGATCCAGGAAATGACCCTGACGTTCGTTCCCAAAATCATCATTATTTTCGCCGCCGTCATCGTCTTCATGCCGTTCATGATGACCTCGGTGATTGAATTCGCGAAAGTGCTGTTCGATAAGATGATCGCGTTGGGTTAAGGCAATACGCCGATGCTCGAACAAATGCTCACCATCAATATTTTTGCATTCATGCTGATCTTCTCGCGGATCGGTACGATGTTTTTCCTGTTTCCCGGGTTCCGTGGCAAGCAGGTCAATATCCGGACCCGGCTGTCGATTGCGCTCGCGGTTGCCTTCATCCTCACGCCGCTTATGGCGGATGAACTGCCCGGAATGCCGGCGACAACCATGATGCTGTTTGCCTTGATTGCCGGCGAGGTATTGGCCGGTGCGATCATCGCGACGGTGGCGCTGATCTTGTTCTCCGCCGTGCAGACCACCGGAACGGTGATCGCCTTTATTTCGGCGATGGCCAATTCCTTGATCTTTGACCCGATCTCCGAGCAACAAAGCGCCATCGTTGCTGGCTTTCTGACCACGACGGCGACGCTCCTGATTTTTGTCACAGGACTGCACCACGTCTTCATCCGGGCCATGATTGACAGTTACACAATCTTCCAACCCGGTGTGGCGCCGGAGATCGGCGACGCATTGGCGCTGATTACCAAAACAGTGTCGGCGACCTTTAAAATCGGCCTTCAACTGGCGGCGCCGTTCATCGTCGTTTCCATCGTTTACAATTTGGTGCTCGGCATCATGACTCGCCTGTCGCCGCAGGTGCCTATTTTCTTCGTCGCGATGCCGGCGCAAATCGTCGTGTCGGTGATACTTCTAATGATCACCGTGCCGGCCATCATGCTGGCGTTTATGAATTATGTGCAGGATGGGATGCTGCCTTTCGTTTCCGCCCCGTAGCGGTTTTCGGGAGGCCCACAGAGGATCGGCATGGCTGAAGACGATACCGAAAAATCAGAAGAACCGACTGGCAAACGAATTCAAGACGCCAGACGGAAAGGCAATATTGCCCAATCCCAGGAAATTAAAAATTGGGCCGCGCTGGTTGGTGTCGCCGTCAGTATTGTGACCTTTTTCCCCTGGATGATGAGTAACGTGACGCTCATCAACTATCAGTTTCTGGAACGGCCACACACAATTGCCGTGGATGAGGTTTCCCTTAGAACATTGTTTATGGACACCTCGATTCAGCTTGGATTGGCGTCGGCGCCGGTTTTCTTGCTTTTTACTCTCGTTGCCCTCGCGGTCAGTTATCTGCAAGTCGGCAGGACCTTCTCTTTGGAGAAGATAAAACCCGAATTCGGGAAGTTGAATCCCCTCAAAGGTGTCAAAAGACTGCTTGGACCCAAGGCGCTGGTCGAGTTCGCTAAGGGGTTGGTGAAACTCATTATGGTAGCGGTTGTGGCGTACTTCGTGGTGCAGCCGAGGCTGATTGACGTGGCGCTGTTCCCGTCATTTGACTTAATTACCAGCCTGAAACGAATCGATGACATTGCGCTGATGCTGGTGTTTTGGATCGTCATGTTGATGTCCGTCGTGGCTGTCCTCGATTACATGTACCAGCGCCACTCAGTAAAGAAGAGCCTCATGATGACGAAGCAGGAGGTGAAGGACGAGCACAAGCAATTGGAAGGCGATCCCAAGGTCAAGGCCCGGCTGGCGTCTATCCGGCAAGAGCGCGCCCGCCAGCGGATGATCGCGAATGTTTCCAAGGCCGATGTGGTGATCACCAACCCCACCCACTATGCCGTTGCTTTGGAATACGATATGGAAAAAATGCCGGCGCCCCGGCTGATCGCTAAAGGTGTGGACGAAATCGCCAAGCGCATCCGCGAAGAGGCGGACGAACACGACGTGCCGATTGTCGAAAACCCGCCCTTGGCCCGGGCCTTGTATGCCGCGGTCGAACTGGACCAGGAAGTGCCGCCGGAACACTATAAAGCGGTGGCGGAGGTTATCGGCTATGTCTTCCGTCTGAAGGGCAAGCTGCAGGGAGACGGTCCCATACGGCCACCCAAGCCGGATTGGTCGATTGACCCGGGTGATCCGGAAGCCGATGCCGTGCTGGAGAAAGAAAGACGGGTTAACGACCCAACCCTGCACTAGGGTCCTACCCCTAGAGCTGGCCCTGGCGCTTCCAAGTAGTGTAAGCGTTTGATTTAGGGTAAAATTCGAGGTTGATACGCTCTCCCGAATCCCGCTAACAGGTGAGGCTGTGACCGAACCCACCCACCTTCGAAATCAACACCGGACGATAATGGATAGGCTGCTGCCCATTCTGGTGAGCATTCTACGTTCACCCTATTTCCTGTTGGCGCTGGCGATCCTGTTCGGCGGATTGGCGGTGTATCTGTTGGCTGTTCGCGCGGTGGCCTTCGCCGGTGGGATATTGGGATATCTGGCGATCGGCGCATCGATCGCTTCACTGTGCTACTTCTCTTGGCAATTGGCGTTCATTTGGGCCGGCCGGACAGCCCGGGAGCGCCTGATTGAGACCCTGTCGGATTCGGACGAGTCCCTGTTTCTGACCAACGAAAAGGGGCGGATAATTTTTGAATCTGCGGCGTTCCGCAACCTGATCAGCGACGTGAATTCCGGGGACTTGATGGGTTTTTCAAATCTGGGCTCGTTTGCGGAATTGGTCGCGCCCAAATCGGAACAAAGTTTTAACCGTCTGCGCAGCAATGCAGCTATCGGCAAGCGCGACGCCGGCGAGGTGGAGCTGAAAACCGGTAATCAGGCGTCCCGGTACTGGCGGCTGTCAGTGGATCCCGTGGGCACGATCCCAGGACTTAATCTGTGGACTGCTATCAACATCACGTCCCATCGCCGGCATGAGCAGGAAAAAGAGGCGCAGGACGCCGTTGTGGCGGACCTTCTTGATCACCTGCCGGTGGGATTTTTCTCGGCGGACGAGGACGGTTCGATCAATTATATGAACGATGTCCTGGCCAATTGGTTGGGCGTCGATGGCGGCAGGCATCCGGGAAAAGGAGGCCAAAAGCTGCAGTTTGCCGACTTTGTCTCTCTCGGCCATGACGGGGAGATCATGGCGCCGGTAGAGACGGATTCGACCGGGATGCATGGGTCTTTGCGTCTGATCGGCGAAGACGGGGAGGCGTTCACTGCCTACTTAATTCAGTCGCAAAAGGAAAGCAGTGGCGGTGACTTTGAATACAGCCGCTCCATCGTCCTGCGCGAGCCGTTTACCCCGGTGGTGGATGACGGCACCGGCGCAGCGATCCTGCGGCGCATCCCGTGGGTGTTTACGGATTCGCCCGTGGGCATCGTCCTGGTCGATTTGGAAGGCATGGTGACCGACTGCAACCGGTCATTCCTCAAGACCTTGGGGCTACACCGGGACGGGGTGGTCGGTTTTCCCGTCGGCGACCGGATCAATAAAGAAGACCGGGACAATGCCGACGCGGCGCTGTCCAAAGTCGTCATGGGCATCATGCCGGCGACGCTGCTTGAGGTGCGGGTGCCGATCAGCGGGGAACGGGAGATCACAGCGTCCTTGTATGTCAGCCCGATCGAGGATGCGGACGGAGAGATCGCCGGGCTGGTCCTGCATATGATCGATACGACCGAGCGCAAGAACCTGGAAGTGCAATTTAACCAGGCGCAGAAAATGCAGGCGGTGGGTCAACTCGCCGGCGGCGTGGCCCATGACTTCAACAATTTGCTGACCGCCATGGGCGGCTTTTGCGATCTGTTGCTGTCCCGGCACGGGCCGGACGATCCGTCTTTTCCGGACATTATGCAGATCAAACAGAACGCCAATCGGGCCGGCAATTTGGTGCGTCAGTTGCTGGCCTTCTCCCGGCGTCAAACCTTGCAGCCGAAGATATTCTCCATCACTGATGCGCTGAACGATCTCTCCACCATGCTGCGGCGCTTGCTGGGCGAGAATGTGGAACTGGAGCTGGTGCACGGCGAAAACGTGGACCTGATCCGCACTGATCCCGGCCAGTTCGATCAGGTCATCATGAACCTGGCGGTGAACGCCCGGGACGCCATGAAAGTGGGCGGCACCATCACCATCACCACGGATCAGGTGACCGTGGAGACCTCCGTGCAGCGAGGCCATGAGGTGATGCCGGCCGGCGAATACATCCGCATCAACGTGGCCGACACCGGCTCGGGCATCGCCAAGGAAGACCTGACCCGAATCTTCGAGCCGTTCTTCTCCACCAAGGGGGTGGGCGAGGGGACCGGTCTGGGCCTGGCCACGGTCTACGGCATCGTGCGGCAGTCCGACGGCTATATCTTTGTCGACAGCGCGCTGGGGGAGGGGACGACCTTTTCCATCTACCTGCCGGCCTTCTCGGCGGCCGAGGCCACCGCCTTTGGCGCGGAAATTTCAGAGGTCGGCAAGTCCGATGAATTTGTTGCCGATGAGCGAGACCTCAGCGGCGAGGCGACAGTGCTCTTGGTGGAGGACGAAGATGCGGTCCGGGTCTTCGGCTCCCGCGCGCTGACCAACAAGGGGTACCGCGTGTTGGAAGCCATGGATGGCGAGCACGCCTTGGACGTGATCAATGAATTCGACAATCCCATCGATCTCATTATCACCGATGTGATGATGCCGGGCATGGACGGCCACACGCTGGTCCGTCTGGTTCAGGAAGAGCTGCCGGATATCAAGGTGATCCTGATGTCGGGTTATGCCGAGGATGCGATCCCCGGTGAGATCGAAGAGGATTCCAGCCTTCACTTCCTCCCCAAACCGTTCAGCCTGCAGGAACTCGCCGGCAAGGTGAAAGAGGTGATGGGGGGTAGTTAACCTAGTCATACCTGTCTGCGCGAGGCCGGAGCTTCGCTTCGGCGAAGGCAGGCGCGGACCGATCCGAAGGATCGTGATCCGCGTACCCATGTAAATCATTTCATCTCAAATCGCGTCATCCCCGACTCGCAAAGCGATTGTCGGGGAACCATCCAACCCATGCACATGGATACCCGACAGCCGCCCAATGACTTGGGCGGGCCGGGCACGACGCAAGAAATAAAGAGCGCGGGCTTTTACCCCTCTTCAATCCCCAACAAACTACGCAGAATATCGGGGCTGAGGCCGCCGTTAAGCCGGGCCAGCGTTTCCTGGCGTTCCGCTTCCTGGCGGGCGAGGATTTCATCGCGGGTCAGCTTGCCGTCACCGTTTCGGTCCACCCGGCTGAACGGCACATTGCCGTCTTCCGGCGCAAAACGGTCAGGCTCTTTATCATCTGCCTTGGTCACCGAGGCAAATTCCCGCAAGTGGAGGCCCGGCTTGTTTTCCTCGTCGATTTTTTCGAAGGCCTGACGTAGCATCTGCTGGACCGTGGTGACGGCCAGTTCTTCGGCTTCTTCCGGCGCTGCGTATTGGCCGACGCTATAGCCGTGTTGATTGCGCATTTCGTTCCAGGTTAATTCGCCGTCCTGGTTCTTGTCGAAGTGATTAAACAAGGTCGCCGACAGGCCGCCCGGTGACTCTCCCCCGCCCAAACCGGCAATTTTTTCCGTGAGATTAGCGAATTCGCTGGAACTCAGGCCGTTGGACTGGTCCAAATCCGCCTGCTGGTAGATCCGCTGAAAGATCTGCTGGATCCCCGTCGAGGCCGTTATGCCATTGTCTTGCAAGGATTTTTTCCTTTCACGCCAATTCCAACCATATCCTTTTATGCCCTTTGGCGGCCTTTTTGGGGCCTGAAGGCCTGGGGAATTCAACGCAAGAAGGATGCCACGGGCGCCGGCCGGGCCTTATTCGTCGTCCGCTGGGTCTTTGGGATGCTTGGATTTCCGGGAATAACGGCTCTTGTCCGGCACCACCTTGGGCGCGAACAGTCGTGACGCCCGCAGCGCCGCCGCGTGCGGGTTGCGCCGGGGCGTCTTCTTCTTGCGGCCGGGGGATGTGCGGGACTTGGGCATAACGGCGCGGAGGATAACCGAAAACAAGATCGGGGGATATGGCCGTTCGCACATTCTTGTAAGCGCTTCCCCAAAAAACCCCCTCTGGCCCCGCCATAGAGGTACTGAGCCCAGAATCGCCTGTGCAGGGAGTCGCATATCCGTTCTCCTGTACATAGGGGAAGGGGATATATGCGGACGCTATATTTTGTGAACAAAATTAGAACACAGGCTAAATATGCCAAAATTATCAATAGGATAAAAAATCTCTTGCCGATAAGAACAAAACATGTACAACTGTCTCCATTGCAACAGTGTAGGCCCTATGGAATAAGGAGAACGACAAATGACTGAACCGGCCCTTCGCCTCGTGGAAAAAGACAACTCGGATAAATCCAAAGCACTGGACGCCGCCCTCGGCCAGATCGAACGCGCCTTCGGTAAGGGCTCGATCATGAAGCTGGGCCAGTCGGAAAACGCGGTGGAGCTGGAGGCGATCTCCAGCGGCTCGTTGGGTCTTGATATTGCGCTCGGCATCGGCGGTCTGCCCAAAGGCCGGGTGATCGAGGTGTATGGCCCGGAAAGCTCGGGCAAGACCACGCTGGCCCTGCATGTGGTGGCCGAAGCCCAAAAGACCGGCGGCACCTGCGCCTTTATCGACGCGGAACATGCGCTGGACCCATCTTATGCCCTGAAGCTGGGCGTCAACGTCGAAGACCTCCTGATCTCTCAGCCCGACGCCGGTGAACAAGCGTTGGAAATCGCCGATACGCTGGTCCGGTCCGGCGCGATTGATGTGCTGGTGATCGACTCGGTCGCCGCCCTGGTGCCCCGCGCTGAACTGGAAGGGGAAATGGGCGACACCCATGTGGGTCTGCAGGCCCGGCTGATGAGCCAGGCGCTGCGCAAACTGACTGCGTCGGTGGCGCGCTCCAACACGCTGATCATCTTCATCAACCAAATCCGCATGAAGATCGGCGTGATGTTCGGCAATCCGGAAACCACTACCGGCGGCAACGCACTGAAATTCTATTCTTCGGTCCGCATGGAAATCCGCCGCATCGGCGCGATCAAGGACAAGGACGAAGTGGTCGGCAACCATACCCGTGTGAAGGTGGTGAAAAACAAGGTCGCGCCGCCGTTCAAGACCATCGAATTCGACATTATGTACGGCGAAGGCATTTCCAAGGCCGGTGAATTGATCGATCTGGGCGTCCAGGCCGGCATTGTGGAGAAATCGGGCTCCTGGTTCTCATATGATTCTGAGCGGATCGGCCAGGGCCGGGAAAACGTCCGCCAGTTCCTTAAAGAGAATCCGGAGATTGCCGGCGATATCGAACGGCGAATCCGCGAAAACGCCGGTATTCTGGCCTCCGATATGATGACCCCGCCGGAAGAGTCCGACGCGGACACGGACAGGGCCGAGGAAGACGAAGAGCTTTCCGCCGAAAACTAAGGCGTCTTTTATCCGATCAAAGGGCGGCTACCCCTGAGGTAGCCGCTCTTTTTTGTCCGCGGGTCGGCGTGAGAGGCGTGTGTCGGGGCTGAAAAAAATGCCTTGGCAACAGGCAGTTACAGGCTACATTCCCGCCTATGCAGACCGTGAATGACATCCGCCAGGCCTTCCTGGATTTCTTTGCCGGCCACGACCATTCGG